>Ga0210046_1000026_pt1 | contig 202522 bp, 166 predicted proteins | sample CryGeyCG2114_250_FD_185461 | JGI IMG/M metagenome (GOLD analysis project Ga0210046, IMG submission 185461) | Groundwater microbial communities from aquifer - Crystal Geyser CG18_big_fil_WC_8/21/14_2.50 (SPAdes) (version 2) | ecosystem: Environmental > Aquatic > Deep subsurface > Groundwater ...
ATATCATCTAAGTATTCAACAAAATACACATGGGAAAGGAGTGTGGGAAAGACACGTCCGGCTTACACCGGATGCGCTCTGCCTCTCCGGCATGAATGCCGGAGTCTCCTGCGCAAGACCTGATGAACATAAGGTGATAAAATGCGGATTTTCAGGATACTGTTGATTGGCGGCTTGCTTGGATTCGGTTTGATGCTGGCAGGATGTAAAAAAGACAATCTCAGCGTAAAATATGCTGATGGCAGCGGCAATTTATATGTCATAATTTCCCAGCCTCGACCGCATTTGAGTTATCGTCCGGTGAGCCCTGCTTTGAGTTCCAGTGGAATATACCATGGGGGAGAGCCCGTCGAGCGCAATTTGGAACCAACACAAATTCAGGCATTACGCGTCAGACTTGAAGCTGCTCTGAAAAATCAGAACGTTCATATTCAACATCGTGTGAAAATGTCTGGCGCCCTGGAAGTATACAGTGATGAGCAGACTTTTTCAGTTATTCTGTCACCAGGTTGTGCCGAGCAGGTGGCGCTTGAAAAATTACTTCAAACTCTTAAACAATGACTTAAAACTTCAGCAGCTCAATTGAGCTGCTGAAGTTTTAAGAGTCCTTTTCTGTTTATTTAAATCTTTATTTTAAACCACAGCCTAAGTCAGTTTTTTTCGACAAGAATGACGTGAGAACATCTGTCTACATACTTGCTGATGTGAGTGAGAGAAAAGAGAGCGAAGTTAGATGAAGTCTGGATTGCAATTTTTGTTGGTGAATAGTCTTGTCTTGTTTATTCTGGGAGGGTGTGCTCAAAGCGTCAATACGACAGTCTCTGCACCTACAGACGTAAAAGAACCAGTGCGGGCTCTTTTGCCCCAAGAAAAGCCACAGCCATCAGCCTCTCCTGTTTCTATCGCAACGGTTTTGAAAGTTATTACCAGTGAGAATTTGCAGCTTCAGGTCGGAGAAGAGCTCATGTTGGTGGGGGATGTCGAAATGAGCGACAAACGCAAACTGAGTTTCGATCAAATTCAAAAACAGCTCAAAATTGAAAACCTGAAGCCAGATGTTTTGTCTTTGGATATTGGCCAACGCTTAATCAAAGCGCTCAAACCAGGTCTTGCTGAGGTGCGTATTTCTCCACTGAACCAAGAAAAATTGGGATTGACAGTTAAGGTTTTGATTGTTGCCCCCCCTCCAGCGATTGATCCCCAAGTGGCGCTAGTCGAACTGGAGATTGAATAATGCCATTCTGGTCGATTTTTCTTGTTTTAATCATGGTTCTCAGTTCCTGTCAAAACGACAGCGCGCCTCCTGCCTTGGGAACCGCTCCACAAACGCCTCCAGCGTCATCTCTTGCTAACCAAACCGCAGGTTTGGGCGTTCAGATTTATTGGCCTCTTTCTCAAAAATTCGGCATCAAAGCCATTCCGATGGCCGCTGAAGAACTTCAATTGGAAATTACCGAGGTTGCGACCCGTCAGAATTTGTATCGCTCGACGTTTTCACGCTCCGATGTTGAAAAAGACCGTATCAGTCGTCAAATTCGCATCGATATGCGGGGCAGCAAAGAGAAAGAAGTTGTTTTTTATGTTTCAGTACGCGATAAATTAAAAGCGGTTATTGCCTCTGCCAAGCAAACCATGAAGCTTAAAGCCGGTGAAGTCAACCGTGCGCAATTGAAAGTTACCCTTACCGCTGAATCTGTCAGTATCGGCGGTGGCGGCGGTGGTGGCGGTGGCGGTGGTGGTGGCGGTGGAACCACGAGCGGTGGAACCACTACCGGCGGTGGAGGGGGTGTTGTTGTCATCCCAACTCCAGCTCCAACACCTGCTCCTACGACCTATACCATTACGCCGGATCTGAATACCTTTTACGTGGATGTAGATCAGCCTTTCAGTTTAGACTTTAAGGTTTGGAATGGTACAGTGACAGGCTACTTATGGCAGTTTGCGGGAACGACAGGATTGCCCGCCGGTTTGTCTTTTACCAGTGCGACAGGCGGGAATGTCACGGGTTCACCTGCGCCCCTCAATGGTTTGCTGAGTGTTCCCGATAATACCGTCACCTTGCATGGAACAACTTCAGAAATAGGAACCTTTCCGTTTACTCTGACCGTTACCAATGGTGCCCAAACGACCCAGCGAGCCTATAATCTTGTCGTGCGCTCCTTGCAGATTTTTCCAGGCTCGATTGCGCCTGCCAATGCGGGAAGCGCCTATAATCAAGCCTTTAAAGCAATGTATGGTAAAGGCCCCTATACCTGGAGCAGTACAGGAACTTTGCCTCCGGGGCTTTCTGTCGGGACGAGCACCTCTGATACCGTCAGCTTGAGCGGAACGCCTGACGGCAATATCAATTTGCGAACCTATACTTTTACGATCAAAGTAACCGATAGCAATAACCGCAGTGCTCAGCAAACCTATGTTTTGGGCTGTGGCAACGGAGCTTTGGCTGATTTCCGCAATGCCCAGCCCGTGGTCAATACCGTCAGCCCTGTTTCGGGTGCAAATAATGCGGCCCAGACCCTTACGATTTCGGGTTCAAATTTTTCAGCTACAGCCCAGGTCTTTTTAGAAAGAATTCCTTTGACGGTCGTTTCAAGAACAGGCTCAACCCAAATTGTGGCGACTGTGCCCGCTGGCGTCGCCGCCGGAGCCTATAATATCTTGATCATGAATCCTGACAGTGCGGTTGGCCGGATTGAGGGGGGCTTGGCAAATGGCTATACGGTGACCGATGCCGGCGGACTTGTTTCAAGTGTGCCTGTGATTGCTGGGGTCTATTTACGCGCGCAGCCTATTGTTCCCACGACCACCATTGAGGAATTGCAAGCCCAGGTGCTGACCTACCAAGGAAATCTATTGCGCAGTCTTGATCAGAATACCCTTGAATTTGCACCTGTTTTGATTCAAGGCGCAAATTTTAAACCTGACTCACTGGTCTACCTTTCCGAGTTGATTTTGCCTGGATTTTATATCAATGAATTTCAGATTCTGGCGATTATTCCAACCAAACTGCTTTTCCCAGACTTACCTGGAGGGGGCGATCAGTTTACAGGCTATAATAAGCTTCAAATTGTGAACCCCAATTTGGAAGTTTCAGATGTCAATCAGGGGAAATTGAGTGTTACGGGAACGATCACGACTGCTGAAGGGCCGGGAGTAGGACGAATCTCCTATGTTTATCCTCAAAAAGGTTTTGACAGTGAAAACAACCGTGTTGTGGCCAAGGGCTGTGGTTTTGAACGTCCCCATAGCTTTACGATGGGAAGCTCGGCCATCACTCAGAAATTGGTGGAACTGCCTTCGGTCGCCCGCATGGCGATTACACCGGGAACACTTTTTCCCAATACTTCTGCCTATGATTTAAAGCTTTTCAGGGTGGTCAGTCTGCAACCTGTGCTTTCAGATACGGGCAGTGCTGTTTTTACAATGCAGGCCCGTGAGCGCAAAGTCACCTCCTGTACACCGGCTCAAATTGTTCCCAATTTGACTTTGGCGATTAATGTCAATGGAACAGGCATTGAGCAGGGGGTGCAGATCAAATATATCCGCAACGGGGGAACAGCCAACGGCACAGAATACAGTGCCCCGATTACAGGGGTAAAAACGTCGCTGGTTGCGATTCCTGTGGTGCCTGCCGGGCTTCCACAAGGGGAATACAAGATCAAAATGACCTGGCCTGATAATTTTAGCTATACCACTTCAGGTACCTGTCTCACGATTCAGCCTCTGGCCAATCAGGCTGCGCCTGTGATTAATTCAGTCAGCCCGAGTTCGATCAGCAATAATATTCTCGATCCCAATGCCGTGGTCACCTGGACAATCAATGGCAGTGGCTTTGCCAGTGGGGCTTCGATTTATATTGGCGCGAAACAGGCTATCAGTGGAACAGGAAGCGCAACTCAGCTGACGCTGAATTCAGATTCCATTTTTGGAATGCCCGCAGGCGATTATACGATTACCGTGGTGAATCCAGACGGGCAAGCTGCCCAATCACCTTCTAAGTTGACGGTGACAAATGGGGGAGCAACCTTGGCGGGTACACCGCAAATCTTGGGGATCAGTTATCCCAGTGGCCCTGTGACTTATAAATCGATGCTTTTGCCTAACTATCCAGATTCTGGTTACGTTTATTTTACTGCCTCGAATATTTTACCCGGTTCCTATGTTCAGGTGGTTAAAGATCCCAATTCCGCCTTTAATCCGCAGGATGCGTATTTGGATGGCGTGACGATTATTGATCAAAATTCAGGTTCTGTGCGCGGAATTTTGCCTCATTTGCCCGCCGGGAATTATTATCTGCGTCTGGTCAATGCCGATGGTCAGATGCATACCTCGACTCCCTTTGTCACCTTTGCCAACTCTGCTGCCCCTGAAATTGAAACCGATTTGACCAAACTGACGGGTGCGACAGATTGTAAACAACCGATTTGCCCGGCCTCTTGGCCGAATAATCTTCCGGTGACCCTGACCATCAATGGGGCGGCTATTGATGCGACCCGTACTACCAATTTTGGTGTGCTTCCCTATTACTCTGGGGTGCAATTGGTTTCAATTGCGGATCCCAGTTCGGTGGTGACGCTTCAGAATGTTACGTCTTATGGCACGAAGATTATTGCTGGTTTGCCTGATGGGGTCAGTGCCGGTGAATACCGTGTGCGGGTGGTGAACCCTGATGGCCAAAGCAATGATACCAGCAATTCGGGAGCCAAGCTTGTCAAATTTACGGTTCTGGATTCTTCGACCAAATGGTCACGTGCGCAACGCATGCCCAATATTGTCGACCCTGGAGCCTTGTCAGCAGTTCATGGGCGCATGGGGGGAACGGCTGTGGTGGATCCTGATGCAAATGGCAAGATTTATTTCTTTGCAGGCAATGATGCGCGTCAGAATTATAATTTCCCCACCAATACCCTGATGGCCTATTCCGAGGGTTCGTTCTGGGAAAATCTTTCAGGGCATTCTGCTACCGCTCCGAATGGCAATGTTCCAGCCAATCTTACCAAACGTATGTACCATGCAGCAGCTTGGAAAAATGGCGCTACCTTTGCCGATGACCGCATGTTTATTTATGGTGGAATTACCTGGAGTTGTGATTCGGCCTTGTCCTGCCCGACACTCAATGGGGCCAGTGGTTTGGATGATCTGTGGATGTACAAGCCCAGTGATAATACCTGGACACAGATCACGATTTCAGGGCCTAAAAAAATGCTCTTTCTGCATAAAATGCATTGGAATCCAGCAGATAACTCACTTTATATATATGGTGGCGCAGAGGGGGCAAGTTTTTTAAATAAAATTTTCAAATTGACGGTTAATGAAGCCAATGCGACCGCCACCTGGAGTGAAGTCACCTTCACCGGCGGCCCCGCTAATCTGCTCAATGCCTTTGATATGATCAGTGATCCTGCCAACTCCCGCTTTTATATTCTGGGGGGAGGCGAGGTCATTACGGGCATGCCATTTAACTCAAAAATCTGGGTGTATCATACGGGTAGCAATACCTGGACACAGCTGACCTCAAACAACAGTGCCAATTATGTGCCGCGAGGCTATGGTTCACACGGGTTTGACCCTGTCAATCGGAGGATTTTTGTCTATGGGGGCGGTACGACTGCCTCTGGTTCTGCGCCGAATGGCGGGCTGAGTTCAGATCTTGGGATTGGTGTGATTGACAATCTGAGCAATCCCACCGCGATTACCTGGACAAAAGATGCTACGATTCCCGTCAGAACACGCTGGGCACAGACTTCGGCCTGGCTACAGGGCCGCTTCTATGTTTTGGGTGGCAAAGACAGTGGCAACAATGTTCTGCTCTATGATCCCAGCAGTCCCGTGGATCCTTTTGCGACAGGACATTCTTACTATACTGACTTCTGGCAGTATATTCCCTAAAGCACAAAACGCCCTGGAGCAATTTATGCCCCAGGGCGTTTTGAGAGTAAGGCCTGAGATCAGGACAAAACACTCAGTTTCACTTTTAAAACTCCTTTGCCCAAATAGCCAATTTGTTTAAAGGCTTCAGGGGAAAGATCAATGATCCGGGCTGGTTTAAAAGGGCCGCGATCATTGATTTTAACAACCACACTTTGTTTGTTTTCAAGATTGGTTACCAAAACTTGGGTTCCAAAGGGCAGTGCTTTGTGGGCTGCCGTGAATTTATTGATATCGTAGGTTTCTCCGTTGGCAGTACGACGGCCATGAAAATAGCCTCCATACCAGGATGCGTAACCTGTTTCTCCCTCTGCGGTGGGACTCAAATAACGGAAGCTGCGCAAAGGCCGGGCTCCCAAACTTTTTCTCAGTTGGTTTGTCAACCCAATCAGGGTTGAGAGTTGACTTTGACCCAAAGCCTGGGCCATGGCAGGAGACACTTCAAGAATCGGTTGCTCCTGGTATTGAATCAAATAATGCCGACCGTTATAAATGGGCCGAATCTCATCACTTTGCAAAGGACGTCCCTGGGCGTAATGATTCAGGTTGCGCGCCAGATCCTGCATGCTTTCTTCAATTTCAACGATTTGAGAGGGTTCAGGAGAAAAAATTCTGAACCCGGATTTTTGACCATTTAAGGTCATGGATACACTGTGGGAGTCGCGTAAATAGCCGACCACTTGGGTGGTGGCTGCTTGCAGAGGGGAAACAGGAGAGACTAAAAGACTGATAAACAGGCTGCCCGTCAGCAATAATTGTCTGGACATGGCGTTCTCCTTTTCCATAATTATTAAGTATAAAAAATACATTTTATCCGCGATCAGGGATCATGTTATAATACCTTGACCTCAGACGGCAAATTTTTGCCTTGTTCTCCCCTCTCTCAAAACAAGTGACAGTCATCGTTTGGTCTGTATTCAGAGAAGTTATTGGCACTCTCGATAATAAAGTGCTAAAATAAACGCAGGTTAAGAAATCTGGAAATAGTGTCTATGTTGCCTGATTTTCAATTATCTGAACGTAAACAAAACCTTTTGAGTGCCATCATCAAGGATTATATTAGCCATGGTGAGCCTTTGGGTTCCCGCACGCTGTGCAAACGCCATTCTTTTAGACTCAGTCCTGCAACCATTCGCAATGAAATGGCTGAGCTGGAAGATGCCGGCTTATTGATTCAACCGCATACTTCGGCCGGCCGGGTACCTTCGGATAAGGGGTATCGGTTTTTTGTGGATCATTTAATGGAATCCTATGTGCCGACACTTGAAGAAAACCAATTTTTGCGTCGTTTGGAGCAGACATCCAAAGCAGTAGATGCAATTCTGTTTCAAGCCATTCGGATTTTATCCGATGCCACCCAAAGCATTGCTGTGGCAGAAACGCCTCATATTCGCAGCAACCCTGTCAATTCTGTACACATGTTGCCGATTGATGAAGATTCCATGGTTCTGAGCCTGACCTATGTAGGGGGAATTCGCCGCCAATCGGTCATTCGTCTTTCTCAGCCGGTCTATTCTGAAGTGCTCTCGATGCTCACCAATTATCTCAATGGACAACTCAACGACAATATCTCTTTGAACGAGTTGTTTCACCGGATTGCAACGGGGTCTTTGGAAAGAGAAATTCTCAATTATAAATCGATGGTTTTGGAAATGGTTTCTGAAATTTATGCGCAGGCCCAACGCGAAGAGAAAATTTATTTAAGCGGAACCTCGCATTTACTCAAAGAACCAGAGTTTCATACGACCGAAACCGCCTATCCGATTTTGCAATTTTTGGAGCAGGATCAGTTTGTGCATCAATTGTTTCAGCGTTTGAACCAGGAGGTTCAAACCAAGAAAAGTGATGTATACTGCCTGATTGGATACGAAAATTTTTATCAGGAACTGAAAAATTGCAGTTTTGTGGCCACTCCGTATTTTATCGACACCAAAGCTTTGGGGATGATTGGCATTCTTGGGCCAACCCGCATGGATTATGCTAAGGTGATGGGACTATTACAGACTGTTGCCAATAATTTAACACATACATTAACCAGATTTTTTAGCTGAACCGGAGGTAAGCGGAATGAATGAAAGATCCGCAGAAAATGAGCAAATTCAGATCGAGAATATAGAAGAATCTTCTGATGCGAATCTTGAAGCAGAGAGCATTGAAGAAATTTCTCTTGAAGAGGATCTTTCGGAGGCCGCAGCTGTTTTTGGAGCGCCCCCCACGAATCCTTCAGAGCTTGCTGAAATGAAAACTCAAATTGAACAATTGCAAACCAGAAATGATCAACTGATGCGTGTTGCTGCCGATTTTGAGAATTATCAGCGCCGAGTGGCTCGGGAACGTGAAGATTTGATTAAATTTGCTGGTCAACAGATTGTCACCAACCTGCTGGAGGTGATTGATAATATTGAGCGTGCTTTGCAAAATGAAGTGAAACCAGAAGAGTTCTCCCATTTTGTAGAGGGCGTCAAAATGATTCATAAACAATTTTTGGACGTGCTTCAAAAATCAGGTGTTGCAGTGATTGACGCGGTAGGACAGCCCTTTAATCCTGAATACCATGAGGCGATTATGAGTGAGTCCACCAATGACTACCCCGATGAAACTGTAATTGCTGAGTTTCAAAAGGGTTATCAGATGAATGGACGGGTGCTGAGACCCTCGATGGTCAAGGTATCCAAAGAAGATTAAGCACCCTGTGCACTTTAGAATATGAACAAGTTTTGCTGAGTTAAGCAAGGAGGATTAAGACATACGTTATGGGTAAAGTAGTTGGAATTGACCTTGGCACGACGAACTCTGTTGTAGCCGTACTTGAAGGTGGAAAACCAGTCGTTATACCAAATGCAGAGGGCAGTCGCCTGACCCCTTCTGTGGTCGCGTTTACAAAATCAGGTGAGCGTTTGGTGGGCCAGATTGCCAAGCGCCAGGCGATTACAAATCCAGAAAATACGATTTATTCAATCAAACGTTTTATTGGCCGCCGTTGGGATGATACCCAGCAGGAGCGCACCCGCTATCCTTATCACACTGAGCGTGGCAAGGACAATATGGTGGAAGTTGCTGTTCTGGGCAAGACCTATACTCCCCAAGAAATTTCTGCCATGATTCTGAGTAAGCTCAAACAAGACGCAGAAGCTTATTTGGGTGAGCCTGTAACACAAGCCGTTATTACCGTTCCTGCCTATTTTAATGATGCTCAGCGTCAAGCGACCAAAGATGCGGGCACGATTGCAGGTCTGGAAGTTCTGCGTATTATCAATGAACCTACTGCCAGCTCATTGGCCTATGGTATGGACAAAGGCCATGAACAGACCATTCTTGTTTTTGACTTGGGTGGGGGAACCTTCGACGTTTCTGTCCTGGAACTGGGTGATGGCGTTTTTGAAGTAAAGGCGACCAGCGGGAACAACCACCTGGGGGGCGATGACTTTGATGAGCGCATTATTGATTGGTTGATTGATGAATTCAAACGTGATCAGGGTGTAGATCTTTCCAAAGATAAAATGGCCCTGCAACGTTTGAAAGAAGCAGCTGAAAAAGCCAAGATTGAGCTTTCCTCTGTCTTTGAAACAGAAATCAATCTGCCTTTTATTACCGCAGATCAGACGGGCCCCAAGCATTTGAATGTGAAATTGACCCGTGCCAAATTTGAAGAAATTTGTGCTGATTTGATTGAAGGCACGATGGGGCCCATGCGTGCAGCCATGAGCGACTCTGGTCTGCAGGCCAGCCAAATCAATAAGGTCATTCTCGTGGGCGGTTCAACCCGTATCCCCGCCGTTCAGGAAGCCATTCGCAAATTTATCAACAATGAACCTGATAAAGGTGTGAATCCTGATGAAGCTGTGGGCTTGGGCGCTGCGATTCAAGCCGGTGTTTTGGGCGGCGAAGTCAAGGATGTTCTCTTGCTTGACGTCACTCCACTCAGCCTTGGGATTGAAACTTTAGGTGGCGTTTTTACCCGCATTATTGAACGCAATACCACCATTCCGACCAGCAAAAGCCAGATCTTTTCAACGGCAGCTGATGGTCAGACCAGTGTTGAAATTCACGTGCTTCAGGGTGAGCGTGAAATGGCCTCTGATAATAAAACCTTGGGCCGTTTTACACTTGAAAACATCCCGCCTGCTCCCCGTGGTGTACCCCAGGTTGAAGTCACGTTTGATATTGATGCCAACGGCATTGTCAATGTCAAAGCGAAAGACAAAGGCACAGGTTCTGAACAGAAAATTACCATTGCCAATGCCGGTGGTTTGAACAAGGATGAGATTGAGCGTATGAAGCGGGATTCTGAAGCCCATGCGGCAGAAGATAAAAAACGCTTGCAGAAAGTCGAACTGCGTAACCAGGCCGACAGCTTAATCTACACCACAGAAAAAACCTTGCGTGATATTGGCGATAAGCTTGAATCCTCAGACCGTGACGCAGTCAATGCTGCGATTACTGAACTGAGAAAATCGCTGGAAGGTGATAATCTGGACGAGATCAATGCCAAATTGACCAAGTTAAAAGACACCATGTATGCCGCTTCATCAAAAATGTACAAACAGGATGGGGGCAGCTCTTCCTCCTCTTCAGGTGGCAGCTCGCATTCTGAAGACGACAATATCGTCGATGCAGATTATGAGGAAGTGAAATAAGTCAGATTCTGACTTTCACTGAACGGAAGAGTTAAGTGTCTAAAAAAGATTATTACGAAGTATTGGGATTGTCGCGTGAAGCCACAGATGCGGATCTGAAGAAGACCTATCGCAGGCTTGCGCGACAGTACCACCCAGATGTGAACAAAGAGCCCGGCGCTGAAGAAATGTTCAAAGAAATTTCTGAAGCGTATGCCGTATTGAGCGATCCTCAGCAAAAAGCTGCGTATGACCGTTTTGGTCATGCAGGCTTGGGTGGCTTTCAGGGCGGATACCAAGGCGGTTTTGACGGCTTTGGAGGGCTGGGAGATATTTTCGAAGCCTTTTTTGGACGTGGACGCGACCCCTTTCAATCCCAGCGTGGCGGGGGGGGCAGTTCTCGCTCACGCGCTGAGAGAGGCTCTGATCTGCGTTTGGATCTGGAGGTTGAATTTCGCGATGCCATTTTTGGTATGGAGCGTGAAATCAACCTTCAGCACCTGGAGTCATGTGATACCTGCGAAGGTTCTGGGCTTGAGCCTGGAACCAATGTGGTTTCATGCCCCATGTGCCGGGGCAGTGGGCAGATACAGCAGCATCAGCGCACGGCTTTTGGCACCTTTACGCATATCGCGACCTGCCCCAAGTGTCAGGGCAAAGGGAATATCGCTGAGACACCCTGTAAATCCTGTAAAGGCGCAGGGCGTGAGCAAAAGAAAAAGACTTTGAAAATTAAAATTCCACCTGGCATAGACAGTGGCGTGCGCTTGCATGTCAGTGGAGAAGGCGATGCCGGGCTTTCGGGTGGACCTGCAGGCGACTTGTATATCGTACTGCATGTTTTGTCTGATGCTGAGGGTGTCTTTGAACGTCAGGAGCAGAATATTTATACCCATGTTTCTGTGGGCTATGCTCAGGCGGCCTTGGGAGATCGGATCGAAATACCCACGCTTGAAGGTCCCACAACGCTTGAAATTCCTGCTGGAACTCAGCCTGGAACCGTTTTTACGCTTAAAAATAAAGGCGTTCCTTTTCTGAATAACAGTGCTTTACGCGGTGACCTTTTGGTGACTGTAGAAGTGGCTGTTCCGCAGAAGGTGGGTGGCGAAGAAAAGGCCTTGCTTGAAAGTCTGTTTGTACTTGAAAAAGGCCTGAGCCGAGGTGAAGGGGGCTTTTCTATGCAGGAGGATGGCGGTCTGGTGACGGCTGAAAAATCTACGCAACGCGGAAAAGAAAAAAAACATGGTTTTTTTGATGTGCTCAAAGAAACCTGGAAATCCCATCATCCAGGCAAAGAGGATTAAGTTTATTCCCTTTGCTGTTTGAAATATTGAAATTTGAACCCCCGGTTGGAGAAAAATGTCCAACCGGGGGTTCATTCTTTGTCAGCAGTTGGGGCATTGCTTCCTGGCGGGGTACAATGATGCAAAACAATGTGGAAAGAAAGGTTGCCTTTCATGAAGATGCTTTTCGCTTTGCTTGCCGCTTTTTTCGTGTTTGGAACTTCCCCTGCTCATGCAGAAACACAAAATGCAGCTCCTCCTGAGCACCATCCTTTCAGCCTTGAGGCGGGTGCGGGCATGAATGGCGTTTTGCCTTTTTTTCACGCAAAAATGGGCTGGCGTCTGCCAGGTTTGGATGAAAAGCTTGAAACCTACCTGGATTATAGTTTCTGGAACTTGGGGCAGTCACCCGCGATGCTTCAGGTTGTTTTGCTGGGTGGGAAATATTATTTTCAACCCATGGGCCAGATACATCCTTTTGTAGGATTGAATGCTGGTCTTACCTATTTGGTCGGAGGGCCTGTGGTGGGCAATCCTGGCTTTGTGGACCCTACCAGTATGATGGGTTGGGTTTTACAGGCCGGGGGCGGGATTGATTTGATGATGACCGATCACTTTGGCTTTTCCGGCGCTGTTTATTTGGGGTATCCCTTTTGGGTGCGTCCAGAATTGAATTTGCGCTGGGCTTTTTAAAAATAATTACAAAAAAGTAAAATAAAATATTTACAATTAAGTAATTAATTGTTAGGATAGATATATGTTCTTCAACTCCAACTTACAGAGGTTTCAGAAAATGAAAAAGTATCTCTCCCTGTTGCTTGTTCCAGGGCTTTTGGCGGGGCTTTCGTCCTGCGGCCCGACCTATTCCTCGGCTACCTTTCCCAGCATGCCCTCTCCTTCGGCCTCACCTTCAGATCGATCAGCTTTGTCTTCGCTGATTGGCGAATCGGTGATTAGCAAAGAAGAGCAGCAATTGCGCGATACCCTGCAACGTAAAATTGAAGTGAAATTTCCTTTGCGGATCGGCGTGATCTATTACAGTTACAATTCTCAACTCCAATCTCAAGATCAAGAGAAAATTTTTGAATCGGTTCAAAAAAACTTTAAAGATTCGGGATTGGTGCGTGAAACCTTTCAAATTTCCAGCAGCCTCTTAGGCAATGGTGCAAATATTGATACGGTGCGTCAATTGGGAGCCCGTTTTCAAGCCGATATTGTCGTGATTGTCTCTGGCTCACATCAATTTGAACGATCCAGTGTTCAGAACTTAAGCTTTTTCGATAGCTTTACGGATCGCAGTTACTATGAAAGCAATATGACGATTGAGGCCATTGGTCTGGATATTTTTTCGGGAACCTTTTTAAATCCCCTGCGCAGTGTGGTGAAGACAGAACCACAACTTTTCGATCGGGCCGCGGCTGATTTTACCAGCCAGACCTATACCTTTCGCAAAGATGCCGAAGCCAAAGTTTGGACCGATATGAGCGCAAAGTTTATTGAAAGCCTGAAAACCCTGAAACAGGAAATTGAAAACCGGGTGCCGACTCCCAGCGCTTCCCCTTCGACTCCTGTTCCGAGCCCTTCCGTTACGCCGTTCCCTGAAGCAAGTGCATCCCCCGCAGGAGGTAAATAATCATGAAACGTTTTAAACTTTTAGCAATCTCATTGGGTCTCTTTACCGCATCCGTTTTTTCAGCCTTGCCTTCACAGGCGGCGATTCAACGCAGTGCTGACTTTTCTCCTGGTAATACGATTGGGGTGGGCATGTTTGGCCTCTCCTATGACTACGGAATTGGAAATTTCAGTCTGGGAACCTCCTTCAATACCAGTATGGCCTCTTCTTTCAGCTATTCAGGTTTACGTATGCTGCCTTCCGTGCGTGGGATGTGGCGTTTTATGGATATGGATGGCCTCTCTGCAGGGGTTTTGGCTGGATTGCAATATGATCCAGGCACTGTGGGGGGGCGTGCCTATCTGACACCCGATCTGGGGGTGGGTATGGCCTATAATTTCAAGCTTTTTGAATTGCCCATGGCCCTGCGTCTGAATCTGACTTTGGCACTTGGGAACAGCTACAATACCTATTACTCAGATGTTTCAGACCAGCCTGTTCCCAATCTCTTTCAACGCTTGACGATTGGGCCTCAGTCCAGCCTGGAGTTGGCGATTATGCCCAATCAGAACCTTGAAATTACCTTCGGTGGAGGAACTGTTCTGGGGATGCGTATTAAGCTCTAGCATGCTGAATGCGTCTCAGAAACTCGCTGTTGAACACCCCGGTGGCCCCGTTTTGGTGCTTGCCGGGGCGGGAGCGGGGAAAACACGGGTATTGACCCAAAGGGTGGCTCATCTGATTGAGTTGCAACGTGTTTCCCCCTCCCGTATTCTCGTGGTGACGTTTACCAATAAAGCTGCGCGAGAAATGAAGGAGCGCTTGATTGGCCTGATTGGCCAAAGTGCTGTGGATCGTCTTTGGATAGGTACCTTTCACGCAATTTGTGGTCGTCTTTTGCGTCAGGAAATTTACCGCTTGAATTATACTTCCTCTTTTGTCATTTACGATACCGAAGATCAAGAAAAATTGATGCGCGAAGTCTTGTCTGCTCTTGATCTTGAAACCAAGCAGGCCCGTACCTGGCTGCGGCAGGTCAGTGGTTTGAAAAACCGTGGGCTTTTGCCCCATGCCTTTCGCCGTGAGGCAACTGAATTTCATGAGCTGAGTCTTGCCAAGATTTATGATCTCTACCAGGAACGCCTGGCCCGCAACAATGCCCTGGATTTTGATGATCTCTTGCTTTTGACTTTGCGTTTGCTGGAAGAACAGCCAGACTTGCGGGAACGCTGGCAAAACCATTTTTTACACGTTTTGGTGGATGAATACCAGGATACCAACCGCGTGCAATTCAACCTTTTGCGGTTGCTTTCTCAAAAAAACCGCAATATTTTTGTGGTTGGGGATGTAGACCAGAGTATTTATTCCTTTCGCCATGCTGATTTTCAGATTATCTTGGGTTTTCAGGCTGATTACCCCGAGTCTGCTGTGATTAAGCTTGAGCAAAATTACCGCTCCTTAAAACCGATTTTATCTGCCGCCAATACCTTGATTGACTATAACCGCGATCGCTTTGATAAAACTTTGCGCAGCACACGGGGCGAGGGCTTGCCCTTGCAGTATTACCAGGCCCGCAGTGAATATCAAGAGGCTGATTTTGTGGTGCATCAGGTCCATCAGCTCCTGGAGCGGGGGCACGCTTTGGGGGATATCTGTGTTCTTTACCGTACCAATGCGCAATCTCGCCTGTTTGAAGAGCGCTTGATCCGTCAGCGGATTCCCCATCAATTGATCGGGGCTTTTCGCTTTTATGAGCGCAAAGAAATCAAAGATATTCTTGCCTATCTGCGCGTTTTGAACAATCCTTTGGACGATCTGAGTTTGAAGCGGATTTTGAATATTCCCAAGCGGGGGATTGGCGCAAAAACGCAGCAAGGTCTTGAGCGTCAAGCTGAACGGGAAGGGTTGAGTCTTTGGGATACCCTTTCCAGTCCGGCTTGTTTGGTAAATCTTCCTGGCAAAGCCCGTACCGCGATCCAATCTTTGATGGAATGGCTAAAAGGCTTGCGCGAAAAGCCTCCTGAGACCGTGGCAGAATTGATACAGCAGGTCTATACCGGCAGTGGCTATGCCCAGGAATTGCAAAAAGGGGATCCCGGAGAAACGGAAGAGCGCGAGAACCATATTGAAAGTTTGATTCAAGCTGCGCGCGAATATCAGGAAAGCCTGCCGGAAGGTATTTTGGCGGGGTTTTTAGAGCAGATTGCTCTGATGTCGGATATTGATGGGCTCAAAGCAGAAGGGCGTTTGCTGACCTTAATGACCATTCATGCCGCCAAAGGGCTTGAATTTCCGATTGTTTTTGTGACGGGGCTTGAGGAGGGGATTTTTCCACATAACCGGGCGATTGCAGCTGAAGAAAATGGTGAAGATGGTCCGATCGAAGAGGAGCGACGCCTGATGTATGTCGCGATGACACGCGCCCAGGACGTGCTTTGGCTGACACATGCCCAACAGCGTACTTTTTATGGCGCTCCTCAATATCAGCAGCCTTCGCGTTTTCTGGAAGAGCTTGAAAAACATTTACCCCAAGTGGCCGCTCCTGTTTCTGAACCTGCTCCCGCCCTTTCGCGTTTGTCTGAAATTGTGGATACGCCCTTGCCAAGCCAGTCTTTGGTAGAAGGCTGTCAGGTCTATCATGCGCAGTGGGGCGAGGGGAGGATTGAAAAAATTACGGGCAGTGAAAAACGTAAAATTGTGATTGTTGCCTTCGGCAATGGCATTGGCAAGCGTATTTTGGATTTGGCATCTGCCCCCTTGGAGCGCATTTGGACTTAGGCTGAGGGGGGAAGCGGTTGGTTTGAAATCTCGGAAAGTGTCAGTAAAAAACTCAGGAAATGCGTGAGCGTTTGCTGGTTTTGTTTTCTTTCTACTCTGCGATTCCAGCGTTCGACAATTTGGTGATAGCGGTGAAATTCATCGTTTCCTGAGGCCAGATGTTTGCGGGCTTCTTGGAGTGCCATTTTTTCGACAGGCGTTTTATCACAGTAATCCTGGTAAAGAAAATCTATATCTGGCATGATTCTGAGTCGGCCATTGGGCTGTTGATCAAAGGGAAAACTGCGGCAAGCCCTTGGTCGGGCGGGGTAATTCAGACATTGACCCTGTTCACCTAAAAATACACAGGCATCATCGCTTTCCCTGCGTTGCAGGTAGAGAATAAAGTAATTCTGATCGAGTAAAACAGCTTCTGGGTGCATGGGGTGAGAACGGTGTTTGCGGACAAAGCTTTCAGGTTCAGCTTGGGGGTGTGCTTGTCTGAGTTGGATCAAATCGGCGTGCGAAAGAGGCACATCCATTTCTCTGCAACATTCTCCACATTGGTTACAGGCAAAGTTCAAGCGCGGTTGAATAAACCACATGGTTCCTCTATCTATCTGTTTTTCTGGAGATGGTGTTTTTAGGAGTATGCGCTGTCGAGGGGTAAGACGACAGTGAAAATAGAACCTTGTTCGGGTGCTGTTTTTAGTAAAATTTGCCCATGGTGTAAATCGACAATCTGTTTGACAATGGCCAGCCCCACGCCGGTTGAACTTTCTCCTCCGGTGGGTTGAGCTGATAAACGCTGAAAATAGCCATACAAATTTTTGAGATCTTCTTCGCTAAATCCAGGGCCTTGATCTTGTATTTCAATCAGGGCTTTTTCGTTTGCTTGTGCAATATGAACTTTGATCTTGGCGCCAATAGGAGAGTATTTGATGGCATTGTTGAGCAGATTATCAATGACCTGTTTCAAGCGGTTAAAATCGCCCATTACACACAGATTTGTATTTTCTGCGAAGCTAAATTCAAGTTCTTGATCTTTGGTTTGGGCCTGTGGCTGATAGTGGGCAACGACCTGTTGCAAGAGTATCGGCAACGGTACGCGGCTGATCTGCAGTTCAATCCGCCCCAGTTCAAGGGCTGCGGTGTCGAGCAATTCTGTAATCAGTTCAAACATGCGGGTTGAAGCTTTATACAGCGTATCGACAATTTCACTGAGTTCATCGTTCTCCATGATGACGGGATATTTGCTGAGAATGGAGGAAAATCCCATCACAACCCCCAAGGGGTTTTTGAGATCATGGGAAGCAATACTCAGAAAGCGATTTTTCATTTGGATCGCCTCCTGAAGCTCCTGGTTGCGTTTTTGCAGCGCATCTCTGGAGCTTTTGAGTTGCAAATGGGTTTTGACCCTTGCCAGAAGCTCGGAGGCGTTAAAGGGTTTGGTAACATAGTCAGCGGCTCCCGCTGAAAAACCTGCGATGACGCTTTCCTCATCTGTTTTTGCCGTCAGAAATATAATCGGGATATCGCAGGTTTTGGTTTCTGCTTTGAGTTGTTTCGCGACAGTCAAGCCATCCATGCCGGGCATCATATAATCGAGTAAAATCAAATCAAAATCAGTTTCTTTGACTTGGGTTAAGGCATCCATGCCGCTGGTGGCGAAGGAGAGTTCGTAGTCTTCTCCTGCCAGAATCGAGGCGACCAATTGAATATTGGCGGGCACATCATCCACGATCAAAATATTGGCAAGAAGTGGGGGATCCTGTTTCATGGAACGGATTTGCTTTCAGTATTGAGATAGGGAGGCAAAATATTTTCCAACTGTTCCAGTATACGGTTTACAGCTTCAATATCAAAGCGTTTGACTGCATTTTGTAAATCGTTTCCCAATTGGATGAACGCCAAGAGTTCCAGACGTTTTCCCTGATCTTCTAAGACATTTGCAAACTCGCCTATTTTTCTGAAGTTTTTATTGCGAAGTGTTGATTCATAGAGTTTTTTAAGCTTTTCATCCCAGACCGCTTGAAAGTCTGCTTTTTTTTGTGGAGAAATATCCGGTTCAGGGTTTGATTCTCCTGATGGGTTGGGGGCTGAAATAGGTTTGCTCTGGCTGGAATAGGGGAGGTAGTTGGCCATGACTTCAATAATTTGTTTTAGGGTTGCGGGTTTGTGCAAATAAACATCAAAACCCGCTTTCATAATATTGTGGCGATCCTGTTCTAAAACTGAGGCGGTCAGAGCAATGACGGGAATGTCTTTAAATTTGGGATCCTGGCGTAAGATTTGGATGGCTTCGTAGCCATCCATTACAGGCATGCGGATATCCATAAAAATTAAGTCAGGTTTTTCCTGCTGAATTAAATCCAGAGCTGTTTGGCCATTTTCTGCCTCTGAGAGCTTGAATTGATAGCGTTTGAGCATTTCCAGCATCAGGCGACGGTTGATTTCTACATCGTCAACAATCAGGACATGGCTGTCAGGGGTAAACAGAATTTGTTCAGGCAGATTTTCTTTTTCCTGTTCTTCATGTGAGAAAAGCGTGACAATCGGAACCTGTTTAAGACAAACTTGAAAAATACTGCCCTGGCCAGGGATACTTTCCAATTGAATACTGCCATTCATCATTTCGACCAAGCGCCGGGTAATGGTCAGACCCAGCCCTGTGCCTCCGTAGCGTTTTGTGGTGTGGCTGTCTTCCTGTAGGAAGGCTTCAAAGATGGTTTCCTGCGCTTCGGGTTCAATGCCGATCCCCGTATCTTCGATTATCAGCATCAGGTCAACAGAGCTTGCATCTGCTGGGGAACTGGTGGCCATGGCGCGCAGGGCGACATAGCCTTCATGGGTGAATTTAATTGCGTTGCCCACCAGATTGAGTAAAACCTGGCGTAAACGAATTTCATCCAGAAGCAGGCTTTCTGGGAGGGTTGGATCTATTTCGAGAATGAAGCGTAATTTTTTTTCATCGGTTTTTTGAGCAAAAATTTGTTCTATTTCGCTGAGCAGATGCCGTAAGCGGACGGCTTCGGGCACAATCTCAAGCCGACCCGCTTCAATCTTGGAAAGATCTAACAAATCATTGATCAGGGTCAAAAGGGATTTTCCCCCTGCCTTGATAGAAGCCAGATAGTTGCGTTGCTGGATATTTTCGACCTGGCTTTCCAATAATTCCGAAAAACCAATCACGGCGTTTAGCGGGGTGCGGATTTCATGGGACATATTGGCTAAAAATTCAGACTTTGCCCGATTGGCACGCTCGGCTTCTTCTTTTGCTGCCACCAAGGCTTCTTCGGCCTGTTTGCGTTGGGTAATGTCTTCAATTTGAGCAATAAAGAACAAAGGGGTCTCCTGTTCATCACGCACCAGTGAAATGCTGAGCAAAACCCAAACAATATGCCCCTGCTTATGGTAATAGCGCTTTTCCATTTGATAGCTTGAGCGTTTGTTTTGTAGCAGTTCTTGTGTATATTCAAGGTCGGCGCTCAGATCTTCAGGATGGGTAATCTCCTGAAAGGAGCGCTGGAGTAATTCATCGCTTGAAAAACCCAAGAGCAGACAGAGAGAGTCGTTGACTCTTAGAAAATAGCCTGAGGGCAAAACCAAGGCCATGCCGATGGCGGCATTTTCAAAAGCGCTGCTGAATTGGGCCTGATTCTGTCGCAACTGTTCTTCTGTCTGTTTGCGTTCGGTAATATCGGTTGAAACGCCCAAAACTCCGATTTGGCCCATGGGGGTTTCAATTGGGGTTTTGATGGTGTCAAACCAGATTTCTCGATTTTTAAGTGCAATTTTTTCTTCAAGCTGAATGGGCGTACGTTCTATGAGCACTTGTTTATCTATGGCATTGTAAAAAAGAAAATTGGTTTGCCTGGGGTTTTCAGGGGGCAGGCTTTTATAGGTTTGAAGTTCTTCGACGGTTTTATCGAAAAATCGAGCGGTGGCTTCATTGACCATCAAAAAATGACCTGATTCATCATTTACAAAAACCAAATGGGGAATGGTATCAATGACTCTTCTTACAAACTGTTTCTGACGTTCTAACTCGATTTCAATCTGTTTACGTTCGGTGATATTCAGCATGGCACCGGTCCAGCACACTCCCCCAGTTTCAAGGCTTTGTGGCAAGGCCCTGCCTCTGACCCAGACGGGTTCACCCGTATTGTGTCTGAGGATGCGCCCTTCCCAGCCCCAGGGAGAAAGGGTTGCTGCTGAGTCTTTGAGTGCACGTTGGTAAGATTCTTGGTCTTCGGGGTGAATTTGCAGGGGAGAATTGGGGGAGTGCATGACAGAGTGGGCGGAGATGCCAAACATATGTTCGACCCCTTGGCTGATAAACGGAAAATACTGACGGCCTTGTGGATCTTCTACAAATTGATACAGAATACCCGGTACATTGGCTGCGATGTCTTCAAACAGACGCTCTTTTTCTAGTAGTTTTGCTTCGGCACTGCGGCGCGCGGCCATGCTCTCTGCAACCCACTCAAGCGCTTTACGTGCGGTTAAATCGTGCATAATGCAGAGAATTTCTTCTGGAACAGTGGGCAGCACAACCAGGGTGATTTCGGTGGGTAGGTAGTCACCCGAACTTTTTTGAAAAAGCCATTCAAAGCGATGGGTGCCTTTTTGACGGGCAATTTCAGTTTGCTCCAAAAAACTGGCGATAGAAGCTTGACCACTGGGTTGTGTGGCAGGTGAAAATACTGCCAAATGGCGACAACTCAGTAATTCCTGTTGATCTGCGCAGCCCAGTAAGTGAACGGCGGCATCGTTGCTTTCACGAATGCCGTGGCTGTCGAGCACCAAAACGGCGTCTGTACTCTGCTCAAAAAGATATTGAAATTTATTTTCGGCCAAACGTTGCGCGGTGCTGTCGACGACCAGCAGGAGCCGTCCTCCAGACGCAGAGGCCTCATTCTGCAGCAGGTAAACATCAAAAATGCGGTAATCAGGGGCCGTTTGAATACTTTGAAAATATTCAAAACCTGAGCTGAGCTGAAGCAGACCCTCAAGTTGGGGAAAAAGCTCTTTGGCATTTGTGCCTTTTAAATCATGCCGACCCGCAATCAGAACGTGACCGTCTACCCCCTCAATCTCTCCTTTTGCTGATAAATTCAGGAGTGAAAAAGGCAAGCGGGTCGAGATCAATTGTAAGATTTGGCTATTGAGAATCGACATTTTATCTGCTTTTTTTTGGATTTACTCTCTAGCATCTTACCTGAAAAAATGCCGCGAGTGAAAAGAATCGAGATTGTTCCACACAATCCCCTTGAATCCCAACCCAGGGTACGTTAAAATAGCAAGGCATTGGTGAAACGCACCTCCCTCGGGGAGGGATGGCCGAGAGGCTTAAGGCAACGCTTTGCTAAAGCGTCGAACTGGTTATACCGGTTCCGTGGGTTCGAATCCCACTCCCTCCGTACGCGCTCGTAGCTCAGTGGATAGAGCAACTGACTACGAATCAGTAGGTCGCAGGTTCAAATCCTGCCGAGCGCGCCTCAATCACCCTTTTATTTAAAACCCCGCTTTTAAAAAGCGGGGTTTTGTCTTATCTGGGGGAAGACCAAGGTTCTTGGGGGGCTGGGTTGGGCTTCAGGCTGCGACCAGGGCGACTTCCATCGCCTGTTGGGTGGCGCTGACGACCTGACGGATGGTCTGTTTCAGCGGCATGGAGATTCTTGCGCCGCAGGCGAAATGGTGGCCGCCGCCGCCAAACTGTCGCGCAATCTGATTGACGTCCATATGACATTTTGAGCGCCAACTGACTTTGACATAGCCCTGTTTGGTTTCTTTAAACAATAAAATCACTTCTGCAGTCGCCACGGTGAGCAAATCGGAAATTAAATAATCACATTCTGTTTCTTCAAGGCCGTAGCGTTCCAGCATTTCTTGACTGATCACAGCCCAGACCAGGGTATCATCCAAACTGGATTGAATCTTTGCAAAAGCTTCACCCATCAGGCGCATCAGGTTGATCGGTTTTTGCTGATTCAGCATTTGATTGATATAAGTGGGATCTGCGCCAGCAGAGATCAGTTCAGCTGCCTGACGCAAGGTCTCAGGATGGGTGGTTGGGGTGGTAAGGTTGCGTGTATCAAAGACCAGGGCCGAGTAAAGCACTGTGGCGATGGTTTTATCGAGCGGGCAGCGCAAATCTTTGAGAATACGCCAGACAATATCTGCTGTGGCTGGAGAGGATTGATCGATAAACGCGTATTTAGTAAATGTCACAGGGCCCAAGTGATGATCCAGATCTAACCAGGGGTTGACCAGTTTAACGGCTGGATGTAGTTGTTTGGGAGTACCCAGGTCTACAAAGATCATTTTCAGATTCATGTCCAGGGGTTGTTCCAATTGAACATCTGCATGTTGAAGCAGATAGTCCATATAGGGGGGAGTGGCTTCAGGCAAATAGATTTGTACGTTTTTTCCCAGTTTGCGTAAACCCAGATACAGACCAACAGCGGAACCAATTGAATCGGGATCAGGATGGATATGGGGGCAAATCAGGAAATTATCATTTTCTTTGAGAAGTTTTGCGACTTCACGGGTTTGTGAGAGTGGTATGTGTTCGCAGGGGGCACTGAACATCCGTATTCCTTTGTCTTTGCAAGGTTTAACTATGTCTTATCATAGCATAAGCAAGGCTATGACTTGTTTTTATTGATTTTTATTAAGAATCACGAATAAATGTTGTGCTTCAGGGGGGAAAGTGGCTTGACTTTATCTGAATCCACTTGAATATATTCAACTATTCATATATTTTAATTAGTATAAACTAATTTTTCCCAGTGAGGAAAACGTCATGTTGAAAAAATTAAGCCTTGTATTGATCTTTCTGAGTTTAACAGGGGGAGTTGCTTTTGCCGAGACGTGTCAGCCGAAGCCGCATTGGGGATTTCCTGCGCACAAGGTTGCGCGCAGTTCGGCTTGGCCCAAGTCTTGTCAGAATCTGGTCGCCGCGCAAATTGCAGAAGAAAAGATTCCGGGTTCTGCTGTTCAAATCAGCAAGGCCCAATGGAGCCAATGGGTGCGCTTGAACAGTGGCAGTTTGCCGCAGCACAAAATAGCGCGTCTGTTTGAAAATCATTGGATGCCCCGTGTTTTGAGCAGTGGCCAAGCCTATTCAGCCTACCCTCTGCATAAACAGGCACGAAAATAACCAGAGCCAAAGGGTCAGAACCCGATATGATAGAATAGGACACTATGTCTATCTTTCGATTTATTTTGGCCTTTTTGCTTGTGCTTGAATTCAGTTTGCCCGCTTGGGCTGAGCCAGCCTATCGCTTGCAGTTTGCTGAACCCGTAGCAGCAGAGCTTCTCAGCACGCCCAGTGATTATTGGATGGAAACCAGTTTTGCTTTGGTGGGCAGTGCTGCGGGCAATGGGGTGGCCTTGCTCAGCTTTTTTCTGGTAGATATTGCACCTACGGCTTTAAGTGATGGCAGCTCTGCACCCGCTGATTTGATTGGCTCAGGAGGAGCTCTTTGGCTTTTATTGCTGCTTTTACCGGCACTCACCACTCCCTTGACCTTGCAGTTTTTTTACCCGCTGCCGGAACATCTTCAGACTGATTTTTGGTCGACTTTACTGGGCAGTTCTGCCGCTGTGCTCTTACATGCCGTGCTGATGATTCCCCTCTTTTTCTTGGCGAAACAGCCCAGTTTAAGCCAGAGCATCTATCTAATTGCACCTGCAGCTTTGTTTTCGGGCATTTTAATTGAAGGCCTGGCTACGGCCTGGTTTTATGATCAGTCGCGCTCTCTGCGTCTGGAACAGGCCGATGCAGGTCTGAAACTGGTATATCATCTGACTTTTTAAGACAAATTGAAAGATCGATTTCAAAGAAGCGTCGCCAGGGAAAATGCAAATGCCGAATTTCTGCGGGGGTCTGTTGCAGCGCTTTGAAATCTTCTTGCCATTGCTTGAGGCGTTCATTGCCAAAACTTAGAAAACGCAGGCAGGAATCCAAGGTGACAGGCTCGCTATAGTGCGCGCAGAGACGTTGCCGCATGATGCCCTGGTACCAGCCATCATCGAGCAGACGTTCTAAAAGAAAACGCAGTTGTAATTTTCGATCTTGTTGATGCAGACAGGCTTTGAGCCAAGCGAGGGCAAAGCCAAGGGTATTGCCTGTGGTATTCCAGGCGCTGTAGACGCTGAGCCTGTGAAGGGCTTGCTTTTCTTCGAGCTGTTCAAGCAACTGCTGATCTCCGCCATTGGCATAACAAATATCTGCCAAGGCAGAAGGCAAATTCTGAGTTTCCAAGGCCTGTACAATGCGTGCATATTCTGCAGGGGTGATGGGCTGACGGAATGCGCGATCCAGGTATTGATCGGTCTGTCTTTGGGGGGGATTGTGAATCCAGAGTTGAGCTTGGGCCTGTTCTGCCGAGACCCATTCGATGCCTGCTGCTTGGGCTTGGGCCTGAAGGGTTTCGCTCAGCGGAACGCCTTCATAAAGGGTGGCCATTTCACAGGTTTCTGGAAAACTGTAATTAACCGCGACTTTCAAGCGCTCAGGCACGAGGGTGCGCATGAAGAGCACGGAGGCGATTTCATCTGCACCGGGATAGATCAAGACTTTCTTCTCCAGCCCTCTTGCCTGAATCTGGCTGCTCAGTTCGGTTTTTTCCTGTATATTCCAGCCGTATTCTCCTGAATCGTCGCAGCCAATATACAGATTTTCAAAAATACCGTCTTGTGCATATTGCAAAGCCTCAAGCAACAGTGTGAAATTGCGTTGACGCAAAGCCCGGTAATCAGTCAAAACTGCTGTGGGCAGGTGGGTTTTGAGTGCTTGATATTCCTGTTCCAAGCTGGGCTCGGGGTGCTTGCTGAGATAATCCTCAAGCCAGGCGTAGCGGTGAATATCGGTGCCATAGTCCGCCCAATAGGGGCGTTCTTCAGTGGCGTCATTGTGATTTGAAAGGCGCAGCAGAGTGGCAAAGGCTGAGATACGTAAGCTGGGGAAACGCGCTTTGAGCTTTTTCAGATCCGTCAGACGGGCTTGTAGATTTTGCAAGCTTTCTGTGGATTTGCGTGAAAAAACAAGCCCACCATAAAGCCAGGTATCCAGGCTTAAAACCAAGACCTGCGCTGTGTCAAGCTGATTTTCCAACCAGCTTTGCAACTGATCGAGGCGGGCGGGTTTTTGAACATTGCCCAAAATCTGAGCCGGGGGTAAGGCTGCTTTAAAACCTGTGATGGCCGCCAGCTCAACCGGAAAACGGCTGGTGCAGGGACGGTTATCAAGGGGCACCAGCAGAATATCGGTCATGAGGGCGCTTTAACGGCGGGAACTGAAAAGGTCAAGTACAGATTTTTTCAGCGCAGAACCCGACTGTACAAAGAGCAGACGGAAAACCAATCCCAGATAAGTGGGCCATGAAATATAGCCATCGGGAGTTTCGTGTTCTGTTGAAAAAACGGATTCTTTTTCTTTTTCTTCGTCAATGACCTGTTCGCCAGAGACATTCAGACCTGAAAGCTCATAAAAATCAAGATTCAGAAGCGTGGGGTACATGTCTCTGGGATTGAGCTTGATTTTGAGAAATTGGTCAATCGTGTCGCAGTTATAGTAGGTTTCTTCGATTTGGTTCATGATCTCTTTTTTGAGATTCATGGAAACTTCTACAACGCGGTTCAGTGGTAGTTTTTGAATAAACCACTCCACCATTTCTTCAGACACTTCGGTGGTGCGTTTGAGCATACTGCTCAGATGGGGCATTAAATCACGTAAACGAAACTCGAGATTTACGCCCACCCCAACCAGACGGTCTTCGGTGCCCGTGAGGATAATTTTTGCGCTTTGGGGGTCAATGGGCTTATCGTCCAAGGACATAATATAAGCCCCGATATCAATCATCTGATGATAGAGCATGATGCTTTACCTTACCTCATTCCTCATCTTCATCTTCTTCCTCGTCTCCCTCATCCCAGTCTTCATCGGATTCTGAAGAGCTGGCCCTGACCATTCTGCCCACCAGAACAGCACGTTGTTTGGCTGCTTTTTGTGCCTTTTTCTTGATTTTATCCTGAATCATCAAGGCCCACAAGGAGGGCTCTTCTGCGCGCAGGGTAGGCACCAGATTGGCCATGATGCGATAGTGGATATACATCTGAAGTTGAGAAATCTGCTCTTTTTGGATTTCTTCAGGCTGTTCCAGGAAATCTTCCATTTCATACAGATATTTTTCGGCCATGTTCTGAGCGACAACCAGAGAGATTTCACGCATGCCCTGGTGAGCCAATTCAGAGACCAAGTCCGTTTGTTCAATATCTTCATGCATTTCAGGCAATGCGGCTTTGATATGGGTGCAAAAATCATTGGCGGCAGTAATCGCAACGAAATTAACCAACATTTCGGATTGCTCAATATCGTTGATCAGGGTCGCCCGTTTATTGTCGTTGAAGAGCAGAGCGCCGCGGACCGCTTTGCTGACTTCCTTATCGACTTCTTCGAGCATTTCCTCGATAATTGCGGCTTCGGCACCGGCATCGGTATCCATGGAAATGATATCGTTGCCAACGACCATCATTTTAGACTGCTTTTCAGTGCTGTCATTTTCCATGAAAAAGCCTTTGATATCGGGCTTTTTAATCTGGCGGTCCATAAATTCTTGAAAGGCTTTTAGGCCACGTGGCTGGTTGAATTTTTTGGCTTCAGCATATTCAATCGCCTGTTCTGCCAGTTCATTCATGGCGATATTAAAGAGATAGGCCAGTTTGGGCTTGTCTTTCAGCTCCAGGAATTTGCCGATTTGAAGCCAGACCTTGCGCAGTTTATTGGGCGCATGCTCTTGCTCTTTTTGCATTTCAATCAGTTCTTCAGCTTCGTCCTCTTCAAGCTCTGCGATCATAAAATCGAAGATATTGTCGAAGTATTCGCTGTAGTAGTCGATTTGTTTGGGCACATTATCGCCATGGGTCATGGGGTTGATGACGCGCTCTTTGAGCTTTTCTGGCAAAATGGGCGGTGCGGTTTCAATCGAACGTACCAAAATATCCAAGGCCTGTTGAATATAGCGCAGTTCCAATGGCATATAGCCTTGGGGTTGGTTGGTGGTCATGACGATTAGAATGGACATGACCTCTCCCTTAACAATTACGGGCAGAAGCAACATCGATTTAATGCCGTAGGGAGCGGCGAACTGAACCACGCCCTGGTCTGAATATTTTGAACAATCGGGAATCATGAGAAACTGGCGGCTGCTGCGCACCTGTTCCATAATGGCCAGTGGGTGCATGAAAACACCTTCTAGATCAGGCAGTTGTCCGCCTTTGAGGGGTTCTTTCGGAGGAGGAACAGGCATGGGGATTTTGGGGGCATCATCTTCCGTTTTTTCCTGCTTGATTTTGACTTCCATGATTTCAGTGCCCACAACTACGCGTTTGACCTGGGGGCCTTCATCTTTTTTTTCGGGTTTAGGGGGCAGGTTGCTTTGCTGGCGAATCAGACAGATTTCGCCCCCATGTTCAGGGTAGGTTTCGTAAGCCGTGGCAACACAATGATCTGCTTTGAGCATGAGTTTAAAACGGTTGCAGGCCAATTTCAGCATCAGCGGAGGGTCAATAACCGAGGTTTCTAATTCAGATTGAAAATTGCCCACCAGCTTTTGGAGTTCCATGGAGCGCATCCGCTCCTGCTCCATGCGTTTCTTTTGCTCAGCCAGCGCCCGTTTCTGATCACGGGTCAGTTTTTGAGGTGGCTGTCCCTGTACAGGTTGGGCACCTGGGGGGAGATTTGGATTCTGCATAGTCTTGGTCTAACCCTTTCCTGGCTCGTTGTCTGGCTTGATCTTCTGCGCAAAATACATCAAAGGGATTCTTCAATATCCTCTTCTTCATCTTCTTCTTCAGGATTATATTTTACGCCTTTTTTCAGAGGCGTTTTTACTGAGACATTGAAGGATTTTCCGCCGATTTTAAACGACATATATCCGTATTCGCGATCCACTTCAATTTCAAATTCGCGCCCTGAAAAAACTTTTCCCATGGCGGCTGCCATGGCCCGCATGGCGGCGGGGGGAATACTTTGGCCTGCGCCCAAGAGTGAGCGGGGGGGAACATCGGCCTGAATTTGTTTTTGAGCATTGGTCATATTCGCAACAAAGCGGTTCATGCCATTGTCTTGGGCCAGCTTCATCAATTGCTGCTGATCTTGAGAGGGCAGCTGGGTCAAGGCGTTGACATTGGTCGTGGGCAGTTTGACCTGGTTCTGCATTTGATTGAACTGTTTGGCGTCAACCTTAGGTTGCGCCTGTACGGGCCTTGCCTGCTGAGGTTGCGCTGCAGGTTGGGGAACCTGTATCTGTGGTGTCTGAGGGGATACCTGATTTACTCCACCGAACGACATAGCAATCTCCTTCCAGGGCATTTACGTTTCTTTATTGTAACCGATCTTGGGAATGGGAATCCAGTCCCTGACTTTGCCGGGCACATCAGGTTCTCGCTATACTGTATAGAAGCCTTGCTTATCGGAGCCTTCATGCCTCACCGACCCTTAGCTTATCTGAATCCCGCTTTGCGCAGTCGCTTGATTCGTGCTGCGCTCAATGCGGACTCAGCTTCAGATATTATTTTCCTGCTTGAGGAACTCGAGCTGGAGAAGCCTCTGGAAAACACCCCTGAAGAACTTCAGTTTTATTTACAGTCTTTGTTGGCGCGTCTGGCACGTGACTCAGCACAAGAAGCTTCTTTTGTTCGGTGTTGTGAAGGGCTTGCTCAATTTTATCTGTTTGGGGCGGGAGAAGATCCTGTGGTTTTAAGAGAAATCAATCAGGCTTTGCCGCCTGGTTTGTCTTTTAGTCTCAAATCAGGACGTCTTTTGCTGGAGCCTTTACAGTTTTATGCTGAAGACAATCTCTTTGTTCAGGAAAGCAGGATCTGTTTTTTGGATTCTGTGGAAAGTGAAACCTTGATCGCGGGAGAACCCAAAGAAAAGCCGGAGCTGCTCTTATTGGCGCCGGAACTGCCTGAGGTATCTGAACCCGTGGCCGAAACCCCTGAATCGAAGGGGGAATCCCGTCAAAGTCAGCATCAGAGAATTGTGACGCAACGCATGCATATGTTGAAGAATCAGCTTACAGGATGGACAGGACCATGAGTTCAGAAATGGAAAATTTTAGAAAACTTTGTCAGCCGCTTTATGGTTTTTCGTATAAGTATTTTGATCAGCTCAAACCTGAAGATTTGCCCAATTTGGTGTATAACTTTATTCTCAGTCCGTTGGAAATTTATGAATTGGTCAAAAAAGCCCAGGCCCAAATTCCTGAGCTTTTCAAAGTCGTAAGAGAAGAAGACGAAGTGATGGACCTTTGGGCCCACAAGGAAATGGTCTTGAAATGTTTGGTGGTTTTGACCAATTTGAATTTTCTTTATGAACCGCTTAAAAAGGTCAATTTACTTGAAGAAGCGGTTGCGATTCGGGATCGCCTGATCGATGACTTTACCGAGAAGATTCTGGAAGACCCTGCTGTTTTGGCTTCGATTCAAGAGGGGACGATTGAAGAAGAAATTGAGAAGCGCAAACGCAGCAAGGCGATTTTTAATTTTCAACCCTTGTTTGAGCAGCATCGCTCTTTGGTGGTCGAACCCTTGGGGGTACAGTTTCAGGAAATTCCTGAGAAATTTTAATACTTTGTGCTTTGAGAGTTGACGGATCAACAGGCCTTGGTATGATACACACACAGATTGAGGAAAGTGGTAGTTGATAAACAATTATGAGTCTGGCGATTGGTTTTGATCTTGGCGGTACAACTGTAACTGCAGCCCTTGTCTCTGAGACTGGGGAGATTTTAACTCGCCTGGAGGCCCCCACGCCTGCTGAGCAAGCGGCTGAAAAAACGCTTGAGTTGATGAACCGTCTGTTTCATTCTCTTTTCGAGCAGGCACCGGGCTCTGTGGCAGGCATTGGCATGGGATTGGCTGGTTTGGTCGACCCTTTTGCGGGCATTGTGCATACCTCTCCCAATTTGCCGCTTTGGAAAGATGTGAATTTGCGTGAACCCCTTGAACGTGAATTTCAAGTGCCTGTTTACCTTGACAATGATGTCAAAGCCATGGCTTTGGGTGAATTGCATTTTGGCGCAGGCCAGGGTGCCGATTCGATGCTCTGTCTGACTGTAGGCACAGGGATTGGCAGTGCGATTGTTCTGCAGGGTAAGGTTTATCGTGGCGCGACCCTGTCTGCTGGCGAGTTTGGGCATGTGACCGTGGTGCAACAGGGCGGAAAACTCTGTGGCTGTGGCAATACGGGCTGTCTTGAAACGGTGGCCGGCACCCAGGGGATTTTGAGCCTGGCCCAGCGCTATCTGGAACGCGGCCAGGCCCCTATTCTGGCAGAGCGTGTGTTGGCGGGTGAAAAACTGATGCCACGCCTGGTGGCTGAAGCTGCCGCTGCAGGAGATGCCGGCGCCCAAAAAGTCTGGCAGGAAGTGGGAGATTGGTTGGGAACCGCTCTGGCGGGAGTGGTCAATTTCTTGAATCCCGAAAAAATAGTGATTGGGGGAGGCATTGCGCAAGCAGGTTCCCTGCTCTTTGATCCGGTTCAATCAGCGATTCAGACCCGGGCCTTTGCCCTACCGGCCCAAAAAGTGCAGGTTCTTTCTGCGCAATTGGGCCCCGACGCTGGTATTATTGGCGCCTCAGTACTTGCGCGCACAGGAGTTCAAGCATGAAAAACTTTCGTAAAACCAAAATTGTAGCAACCTTGGGGCCAGCTACGGCCAACCCCGATATGATTGAAGCCTTGATTCGACAGGGTGTGAATGTCTTTCGACTTAATTTTTCCCATGGCAGCCATGAGGATCATCTTGTCACCCTCAATACCATTCGTTCTATTTCACAGGAAAAAGAGTTGAATGTTGCGGTGTTGCAAGATTTGCAGGGCCCTAAAATTCGCATTGGCGAAGTTGAAAATGGCGAGGTCGAATTGATCGATGGCAGCCTTTTCTGTATTACCACAGAGACCTGTGTGGCTACCGCTGAGCGGGCTTCGGTTTCTTATCCCTATCTTATGGAAGATATTGAGGTGGGTTCCCGTGTTCTGATCGATGATGGACATATGGAATTGAAAGTCGAAGAAAAAACAGAGCAGGAATTGGTCTGTCGTGTGGTACATGGGGGACCTTTGCGACCTAAAAAAGGTGTTAATTTTCCCGATGCCGCGCTGCAGATTGCGGCCTTGAGTGAAAAAGACAAGCGTGATTTGGCGTTTGCCGTTCAGCACAAAGTGGATTTTATCGCTGTTTCTTTTGTGCAGCGCCCGGCTGACGTGATGGAGGCCAAGGATTATCTCACCAGCAAAGGTGCGTATATTCCCGTGATTGCCAAAATTGAACGCCAGGAAGCGATTAACAATATTGAAGCGATTATCGATATCGCCGATGGTGTGATGGTGGCCCGAGGCGATTTGGGCGTTGAAATTCCGACCGAAGATGTGCCTTTGGCGCAGAAGAAAATTATCCGGCTCTCGAATCGGGCGGGCAAGCCTGTGATTACGGCAACACAAATGCTGGATTCGATGATTCACAGTCCCCGACCGACCCGTGCGGAAGCCTCAGATGTGGCCAATGCCATTTTGGATGGCACCGATGCGGTCATGCTTTCGAACGAGACCGCCACAGGACGTTTTCCGCTCGAAGCGGTTGAAACCATGCACAATATTGCGCTGACGATTGAAGCTGAAATGGCGCGCAATGCTTCCCGTCGCTTGCCCAACCAACCCGCCCAGAATATTGCTGCGGCAGTCGGAACGGCGGCTTGTCAAATGGCTCATCATTTACATGCCACCGCGATTATCACCGCGACCCTGGGAGGCTCAATTACCCGGCAGGTGGCGAAACATCGCCCTTCGATGGTGGTGATAGCCGCCACCCCCCATCAAAAAACCTGCCGTGAAATGAATCTTTTGTGGGGAACCTACCCCATTTTAATTACACCTTCTGAGGATACCGATACACTGATGCGAACGATTCTTGATCAGGCGATTCAGCATGAGCTGGTCAGCCAGGGAGATACCGTGATTATGACTGCAGGCATTCCTGCCGGACAACCGGGCTCGACCAATATGGTCAAAGTCGAGACGGTTACCAAGGTTTTGGCCAATGGCATGGGCTTGGGCCATAAAATTGTCAGTGGCCGTGCCGTTTTGGCCCACACGGCCGAAGAGGCCATGAGCAAGGTGCAGGAAGGGGATATTCTGATCACCACCATGACCACCCGCGATTATATGCCCCTCATGGACCGTATCAGTGGGATCATTACCTCTGAGGGCGGCTTGACCAGCCATGCCGCGATTGTAGGCATGTCCTTGGGCATTCCCGTGCTTTTGGGTGTGGCCAATGCCTTTGAAATTATCCGTGAAGAGGGGCAAATTACGATTGACCCGAACCAGGGCTTGATCTTTACAGGGATTCCCAATATTACCTGATGTGGAATGGGATATCTGCCAGGGTTCTGAATCCTGGCTTTGATCTGTTTTAATGCGCCGAAGCCTCTTCGCTCTGCTTGAACTGCCCTGGCTTTTGGTTTTGAATTTCTGGAACCACTTTTATACCTTTGGATTGTGGTTAGAGGAAGCCTATCGCTTTTATCGTCTCTATCCCCTTTTTCTGGCTGATCTCTATTGGATGCTGGAATACGCCTGGTCTTCACCCTTTTCCTTGAGCCGCAAGGCCACTCAAAAAGAAGGCTTGCCAGAAGATTTGACGGTGTATGGGGAAACGCCCTGGACGACCCTGGAGGCCATTTGCCAGGAAATTGAACTGAAGCCCGAGGACGTTTTTGTAGAATTGGGCTGTGGTACAGGACGCAATCTGCTCTTCGTTTCGCTTTATTTTTACTGCCGTTCGCTGGGCTATGAGCTGGTGCCCCGTTTTATTGAGAAATTGCGCTGGCTTCTGCACAAGCTCAAACTTGAAGCGACGATTCAGATCTTCTGTCAGAATTGGTTTGAGGCCGATCTCAGTTCTGGAACCGTTTTTTTTCTGGTGGGTACCTGTTACAGTGACGAAAATTTGGAGCGGGCCTCACAAAAATTACGTGAACTTCCTGCTGGAGTGCGTGTGATTACGGTTTCTTGGGCTTTGCCTGAAGCTGATTTTGAAACGCTCAAGAGCCAGCAGATGCGCTTTTCCTGGGGCAAGGGCACCGTCTTTTTTCAGCGCCGCCGTTGAGTTTGTTTTGCTGTCTGAATTTGGACTCAGGCAGTGATCGCGTTATGATAGGATCGCTTTTGGAATCTTTTGGTGGAGTGGTGCAGATGTATCTGTTTCATCTCAGTAATTTACCCTTTGCGCTGATTATGGCAGCTTCTTTTTTCTTTCTGGCTCTGCAAGGGCTGGGCGGAGAACAGGGGAGCGATCATGAGCTGGAGCATGGGGGCGACACAGAAGCCACTGAAGGAGAACTGGAGAATCCTTGGCTGGGTTTTATCAACCTGGGCAAACTGCCACTTTCAATATTAATGATTCTTTTGTTTTTCTTTTGGGGCGCCAGTGGTTTGTTACTGAATACAGCGCTGTCAATGCAGTTGCAGGCTCACTCTGTTTGGGTTCTTTTGCTGAGTCTGGGAATGGGCTTGGCAACTTCGGCTTTTCTGACCCGTTTTTTTTCAGGCGTCTTTGCGCGCTTTTTTGTAGAAAGTTCAGCCGCCACTACCCCTGATGATTTGGTGGGATGTGTGGGGACTGTGATTTCTGGGCAAGTCCCCCCCTCTGGTGGGGCGGGTTCTGGGCGTGCGCATATTTACACCACGCATGGAACCTTGCTGCAGATTGCTTGCCTGACGCATCCGGGCTGTCAAAATCCGCAAAAGCAGGAAACCGTTTTTGTGACAGGCTATGACCCTGTCACGCGAAACTATACGGTTTTGCGCCATGAAAGTGAAGACTTTTTTCACTATCTGGGAGCGCCAGAACGGACGGAAACACTGCGTTCCCGCTTGGAGCAGAGCCGCAAGTATCAAGTACTCAGTCATTCTGAAAATGAACAGAATTTGTCTGATGAAAATGAAAGAGGTAATTTTGAATGAATGATATGGTGACGTTGATCGCCGGCCTGATTGGTCTGGTGGTGGTCTTGCTGGTGGGGCTGATGACTGCAGCTTCAAAGCTGTATATAAAAACCCCCAGCAGTCGGGCCTTTGTGCGCACCGGCAGTGGCAAAGCCAAGGTGGTGCTCGATGGCGGTTCTTGGGTGATTCCTTTATTGCATGAACTGCGTTGGGTTTCGCTGGAAACCATGCGGATTGAAGTGACCCGTAGCAGTGAAGCGGCTTTGATTACTGGGGATAAATTGCGTGCCGATGTCTCCGCTGAGTTTTATATCCGGGTAGAACCCACAGAACAGCAGATTTTGGCGGCTTCCCGCAGCTTGGGCAACCGTTCGATTTCTGAACTCGAAGTGGATGCCTTGATTGCCCCCAAACTGATCAGCGCCCTGCGCAGTGTTGCGGCGCAGAAAACCCTGATGGAACTGCATGAAAAACGCGATGATTTTGCCGATGCGGTTCATCATATCGTCAAAAATGAACTGGATGAAAATGGTCTTTTGCTTGAAACTGTGACGATCAGCAATTTGGATGCCTCGACCTTTCGCAGCGACGAGAATTATTTCGATGCCCAAGGGGTCAGCCATATTACCGAAACGATTCAAAAAGCTGCCCGGCGTAAAAATGAAATTGAGCAGGGCACCAAAGAAGAAATTGCCCGCAAGAATGTAGAAACTCGCAAGGCGATTCTGCTTTTGGACAGTGAGCAAAAAGAAGCCGAGCTTCAGCAGGAGCTTGAAATCAACCGCATGGAGATTGAACAGCGCCGTCAGATTGAATCTGAAACCGCTGAGAAAATTGCCTCGCAGGAAAAGGTCAAAATCACCCAACAGCAATCGGTGGATGAGGCCAAAATTAAACAGGAACTGGCGGTCAAAAACGCCCAGATCAATTCTGAAATTCAGTTGATTGAACGCAGCCGTGAAAAAGATACTGCCGCTGAATTGGCCAAGGTGGCTGTGGATAAAGCGCGTATCAAAGCGGAAATTGAAATTGTCGATCAGAAAAAAGAAAAAGAAGTGGCTGCAGCCCAAGCCCAGGCTGAAGTTTTGCGCAAGGAAAAAGAGCGGCTTGAATTTGAAGCCGAACGCGAACGGGCGCGTCAGGAAGTTCTGAATGTTGAAGAGGTCGTCAAGGCCCGTCGTCTGGCTGAAATTGAAATCATTGAAGCCCAGGCCGCCGCAGGCAAAGAAAAAGTGGGGCGTGAAATGGAAATCGAAGTGCAGGCTTTGAAACTGCAGCGCGAAGCCCAAGCTAAATTTGAAGCCTCTGATCTTGAAGCCAAGGCGATTGAACGTTTGGCAGAAGCCGAATTGGCACGTGCCACAGCTGCTGCTGAAGGTGAGCGTTTGATGTTGCAGGCCCGCAGTCTTTTGGGCTCAAATCTCCTGATTCAGGAACTGATTCAAGTCTTGCCGGATATTGCCCGTGAATTGGTCTCTCCGGTTGGCAAAATCAACGATATCAAATTGATTCAGATGGGTGGCATGGGCGGCCCAGGGGGCGATGGAAGCAAGTCTGGCCTGGGAGAAACCCTGCTGCGCTCGACCATGCTCTATCCTATTCTGAAAGAGTTGATGGATAGCCAAGGCTTGGATTTGAACCAATTGCTCAAGGATTTGGTGGGCAAGGTCAGCTCTGAGAAATCTGCTGCCCAACCCACTCAAAATGTACCTTTGGTCAGTTCTCAGCCCCCTGCTCCCCCTCCGGTGCCGATGGTGGTCAACAAGCCCAAACAGGTGCCCAAATCGAATCCATAAAACGCGCTTGAATCAGAAGGTCTTCTCTCTAGAGAAGGCCTTCTGCTTTTGCTCAATACCACTGAAAAACACAAGCAGTTATGAGGTTACTCCTATGCCCTTGCTCACCGCAGTTCACCATGTGCAAATCACCGTTCAGGCGGATCAGGCAGCGGCCGCCCGCCAGTTCTATTTGGAGGTATTGGGGCTGAAAGAGATTTCCAAGCCCCAAGCCTTGTTGGCGCGTGGTGGGTTTTGGTGTGAATTGGGAGCACTGCAGATTCATATTGGGCTTGAAACATTTTCTGTACGTGCTGAGAGCAAAGCCCATTTGGCCTATCAGGTAGACGATCTCGCTGCCTGGCGGAATCATCTGCAGACCCAGGGGATTGTGATTCAGGATTCGATCCAAATTCCTGGGCTGGAACGCTTTGAATGCCGCGATCCTTTTGGCAACAGGATGGAGTTTCTGCAATTGCTTTGATCGGCAGAGCGTTCCCGTGAGAACGGAAGTAGCCGTGCTATAATTGAGGTTACGCCGGATAGAGCGATAAGGTGGAGTGCATGCCCGCAGAATTATTTCCTGTTTACTATATCAGTCCTATTTTTGATAGTTTTGTTTCCCATATTGAAAGCCTTTTGGGAGAGCGTTTTGCCTTTTATTCTGTACACACCAGCGATATTTCCAGCTTGGATCTGAGTTCCCCCCGTATTTTGATGTGTGGCCTGCCTGAATTTAAACTTCTGGAAAAACGTCCTGCTGTTGAGCTTTCTGCTCTTTCCTGTATTCTCTGTTTGGAGCATGCCCAGCAGTTTGATGTGGCTTGGACCGGTCTGCCCTGGTTGGCTGAATATTGTGTGGGGCCACCCGAGCCGGAACGTCTGGCTTTTTTACTGAACCGTCTCTATAGCCTGTCATTAACTCAGGCTGAAATGCACCGTCTGTCTGCGCAATTGGCGCAGCAACGTCATCGCTTGCAAGATTTGAATGAAATTGGCGTGGCACTTTCAACCGAGCGCAATTTAGACACCCTGATGGATAAAATTCTCAAAAGCAGTATGGAAATCACGGCTTCAGATTCGGGCAGTTTGTATCTGATCGAGACCCGTGCGGGGGTGGAAGAAGATCCCAAAAATCCCTTTGCGAACAAGGGCTTGCGTTTTAAGTGGACGCGGAATATGAGCCTGAAATTGGATTTCAGCGAATTTTCAATGGATATCAATGAGAAAAGTATCGCGGGTTATGTGGCGTTGAGTGGCGAGCCTTTGAATATTCCCAATGTCTATACCCTGAATCAAAACTATCCCTTTAATTTTAATCAGAGTTTTGACCAGAATACAGGTTATCATTCCCAATCGATGCTGACTGTGCCCATGCGCAATCCCAAGGGCGAAGTGATTGGCATTCTGCAGATGCTGAATAAAAAACGCGATTGGTCAGCGCCTTTGGATTTAACCAGCCCGCAAGCTTTGCAGGCGGATATTCTGGTTTTTGGGGCTGAAGATGAAAGCCTGCTTTCTTCTTTGGCCAGTCAGGCCGCTGTAGCGATTGAGAATGCCCGTTTATACGCCGCAATTCAATCCCTGTTTGAAGGCTTTATTCGGGCTTCGGTGCAGGCGATTGAATCGCGAGACCCGACCACTTCGGGCCACTCTGAGCGTGTGGCCGTTTTAACGGTCGGGTTAGCTGAAAAACTGGACCGTGTCGATCAGGGCCCCTATCAGAACGTGCGCTTTTCTCGGCAGGAACTGAAAGAGATTCAGTATGCCTCTCTTTTGCATGACTTCGGCAAAATCGGCGTGCGTGAAAATGTACTGGTCAAGGCTGAAAAACTTTATCCCGATGAACTGAGCGCTATTCAGCACCGTTTTGAGCTGATTCGCAAAGGGCTTGAAAACGACTATAATCTGCGCAAACTTCAGTATCTTTTGGAAATGGAAAAAGACAAGGCCCTGCAGTTTTTTCCTGAGCTGGAAGAAGAATATTTCCGCCGCTTGCAAAAACTTGAAGATAATTTTCAGTTGATTCTGCAGACCAACCGGCCCACGGTTTTGGCGCAGGAAGCTTCTCAGCGCTTGCAGGAAATTCAGCATGAGGTCTTCAGTTTTAACCAACAGGATTATCCTTTGCTCACCCCCTTTGAACTTTCCCGCCTTTCGATTGTGAAGGGCTCGCTGGATCAGGACGAACGCCTTGAGATTGAATCCCACGTGACCCATACCTTTGAGTTTTTAAGCCAAATTCCCTGGACCACGGAATTAAAGAACGTGCCCCAGATTGCCTATGCCCACCACGAGAAATTAAATGGCAGAGGCTATCCACGCAGTTTGAATGCCGAAGAAATTCCTGTACAGTCAAAAATGATGACCATTTCAGATATTTATGACGCCCTGACGGCCAGTGACCGCCCCTATAAAAAAGCCCTGCCAATTTCCAAAGCTTTGGATATTTTGGGCTTTGAGGTCAAAGATGGCATGCTCGATGCCGAGCTTTATAAGATCTTTGTCGATTCAAAGGTCTATGAGCTGATTCATCATTCCGCCTGAGGATTCAGTCTGCGGTTTTTAAAAGGCCTTATCGCCCTGGTAAATCGTGGCAATGCCGAAGGTTTGGGGCATAAAATCAACATTCTGAAAACCCGCAGCAATCATATGATCGCAAAAATCCTGACCACAGGGGAAGGTTTCAATCGTTTGATTGAGATAGCGGTAAGCGGCGTCATCACCTGAAACCGCTGCGCCTATCCGGGGCAGCAAATGACGCAGATAGAGCAGGTATCCGGGGCGAACCAGACGGCTTTCAGGCAAAGAAAACTCAAGAATCAAAGCGCGTCCACCGGGTTTGAGGCTGCGGTAAATTTCACGCAAACAGAGATCCATATCCAAAACATTGCGAATTCCAAAGGACATGGTGACGGCATCATAGCTCGCCGCTTCGACAGGAATTTCGCAGGCATCACCCAAGCGCAGTTCGGCACGGTTTTCCAGGCCTTCTTGTTTGAGTTTTTGGCGGCCATAGCTGAGCATCTGTTCAGAAAGGTCAAGCCCCAAGGCCTCGCTGATGCTTTTGTTTTCCTGGCAGAGGGTAATCAGCACATCGGCGGTACCTGTGGCCAGATCCAAGAGTTTCAAATCAGGGCGTGGGGGGAGCTGCTGAGCCAATTTTTGCCGCCAGAGCGTGTCAATGCCCATGGAGAGGGTATGATTGAGAAAATCATAGCGGTGGGCAATCCGGTCGAACATTTGCCAGACATTCTGGCGACTGGGTGAGGGAGCTGAATGTGTTTGCATGTTTCTCAGTATAGTACAGGGCTTAGCTGGCTGGCACCCTTTTGCTTTCACAGGCTCGCTTCAGGCAAAATCGATCGTGGAATCTACTTGACGAAAATGAAAACTGTATTGAGAGTGTCACAATTTGTAAATACTCTTGAAATAATTCAGACCTGTGGTTTATGATAATTTTAATCACGCTCGTACTGGAGAAAAGCCTATGGCAGGATCTGTTTCGAATCACCCGATGCGCAGTCTCTTCAGTCTTGAACGCGAAGTTGAAATTGACTACGTGCAGATTCGTCCGACTTCCCGCGCCTTAAAGCAACCCCAACCCCTGGCTCCTCAGCCAGATCTGCGTTTTCGCGATACGCTGGAGCTTTCCCCCGCTCCCCAGGAGCAAAATCCTTTGAACCTGCTCCAATTTCCTGTTCCCCGTGCGATGCGTTCCGCTTCTGTTTAAAAATTGTCACAATTAAACCCGAATAAAGGTATGTACCTTTATTCGGGTTTTTTGAATCTTAGGCCCGATAATCCAGAACGGGTTGGCTGGGCAAGCCGGGCATGGCTTGGTTCAGATCCACACCGGTGCATTCGAGAATGCCCGCTTTGAGAAAAACATCAGAAGGGCCTTGGGCAGAGGCAAAGTTTTGAAACATTTTCAGGGCATCTTCGCTTTCGAGATAGACCAATAAAAAATCACCCATGGGAGTTTGCTGAATATGCCAGCTTTCCACGGGAACACCCAGTGATTTTTGGGATTGGTCGAAGGCTGTGGCGTGTTCGCCTGAAAGTCCCTGTGCAATTTCACGGACACGATCGGTTTTTCCGGGCAGAATGGGAAACATGGCAGAAAAAATAGCCATTGCAAAGTATCTCCTTTATCAGCTGAATTCACGGGCATTCTAGCATAGGAAGAAACTTCTGTCCTGCCCCCCCAAATGGAGTGTTAAAGCAAGTTTAATTTTTGTTTTTCTATAATTTAAAACATCAAAGCAATGAAACAGGAAAACTCTTATGACAGCGATTCAAAAGACCCCGGTTCTGACACCCCAAGTACAAGTGCCCGCTGCTCCAGCCCCCGCTGTTGTGAGCCCTGCTGTCAAAGCTGAGGCCCCCCCTGCTCTGGCACAGGATTCTGTAAACGTTTCAAATACAAGCCGTACGCCCTTGCAACGCCATGTTGACTTTTTTGACCGCAACCATGATCGTACGATTACCCTTTCAGAAACCTATTCTGGTTTGCGTGCCCTGGGCGTGGGCCGGGTGACTTCGGCTTTGGGAGCTGCCTTTATTAATGGGGGCTTGGGTTTTCGCACCGGTGAAACTGCCCTTTCGTTGAAGGTCAATACCGATAAAATTGCAGCTGCCAAGCATGACAGCGACAGCGATGTGTATGATCAAAAAGGTGAGTTTAACGCCGCTAAATTTGACGAACTCTTTGCCAAATATGATTTAAACCAGGATGGCGCGCTCTCTCGCGAAGAATTCCAGAATTTCAGAGCCCGCAACAAGGAAAGTACAGCTGGCGGGATTGCCTCCAAAGGGGAGTTTGACCTGCTTGTGAAAATCGCTGCAGAGCCCCAGAAGGTAAATGGCAAAGAGACCCACGTGATCTCTAAAGAACGCATGCAGTCCTTCTATGATGGCCGTCTCTTTTATGACCTGGCTGGAGAGAAAGCTCCTTTTTAGAGCGAAACCGGCAGCAGCAGGGCAGGGCTCTGCTGTGGGGTCTGGCTGAGCCGCCCATGCAAATCGCTTTGGCGCAAATGCCGCAATTCTTTTTCAAGATAGCGTTCGGCCAGGGGCTGAAAACTGGCAGGATGCGCGGTGGTATAGACATGGGTGCTGGGCTGTGGGTCTGTATTTAAAAGCCGGTTTTGGCTTAATTCTTTGGCAATTTTATCTACCAAACGCTCGGCTGGATCCAGCAGAGCGACTTTTTCACCCAAGCTGGCCCGAATCGCGCGTGCCAGATAGGGGAAATGTGAGCAGCCCAGAATCACGCCATCGAGGCCCTTTTCTTGAAGGGGCTTGAGACGTTCTGCCACGAGCTGATGGGCTTCGGCCCCTTCCCAGCGGCCACTTTCGACCAGGGGCACAAAATCTGGGCAGGCCAATTCGTGCAATTCTACGAAGGGATGGTTGAGCTGGAGCATGCGGCGGTATTGCTGGCTGCGAATCGTGGCCTCGGTCGCCAAAAGCCCGACTCGGCGGATGGTTGGGGGCAATTGAGCGCCTGCCTGGGCCAGGCCCAGAACAGGTACCCCCTGGTAGCGTTTGAGGGCAGGCAAGACGATTACCGAAGATGTATTGCAGGCCACAGCGATCATTTTGACGCCATTTTCGATCATGAAATCAATAATTTCGTGGCTGAAGCGTTGAATCTCTTCAGGTGAGCGCCCACCATAGGGCACGCGGGCCGTATCGGCGACATAAATCACGGATTCCTGGGGCAGTTTTTGCCAGAGCTGGCGTAAAACAGAAAGCCCCCCCAGACCTGAATCATAAATACCGATTGGGGCCTGGGGGTGGTGCATACATCTCTCCTGCGAAACACTAATGTGAATATTATGCATCGCTTCAAAGGGGGTTAATCAGCGACCCCAATCACAAATTCAACTTCAACAGCTGCATTCAGAGGCAGCTCGTTGACACCCACCGCAGCGCGGGCATGGCGGCCCTGTTCGCCAAAGATTTCACCCAGCAGTTCAGAAGCGCCATTGATCACCTTGGGTTGATCGCTGAAGCCATCGGCACTTTGTACAAAGCCCCCGACCTTGACGATCTGCGTGATCCGGTCGAGATCGCCCAAAACATCCTGGGCCACGCTCAGGGCGTTGAGGGTACACTGGCGGGCCGCGGCATAGGCCTCTTCAATGCTGACCTCCTGTCCGACTTTGCCGGTATGCAGCAGTTTGCCGTCTTTGAGCGGCAATTGCCCGGAGATAAACAGCAGATTGCCGTAGAGCACGGCAGGGATATAGGCGGCGACGGGTTTGGGGGCAGGGGGCAGCTCCAGACCCAGGCTGGCGAGTTTTTCAGTTATGCGTCCCATAGCGAGTTTCACTTTCTATTTTGAGAGGTTTGGGTATTATCGCATACCCCCTGAAAGGGTGGAGGAGGGTTGCTATTTCAGAGCAACAGTTAAAATTCAGGCTTCTGTTTCTTGCCACTGCTCGGAGAGTTTATAGCTCATTTGATGATCCCGCCATTCCCCTTTGATTCTGAGATGGGTTTTAGAAATTCCCAGCTCTTGAAATCCCAGTCTTTTCAGGAGTTGAGCACTTCTTCTGTTTTCAGGTATATAATTGGCCTCTACTCTGTGTATATTCAGTTCTTGAAAAACGTATGTCAAAGATGCCAAAACCGTTTCATACATGAGCCCCTGACCTTCATGGCGGCTGGCTATTTTATAACCCAGTCTGCAATTTTGAAATGCCCCACGTTCGAAGTTGGTATAGTTGATCAGCCCTATCAATTCCTGGGTTTGTTTTAAAAATATGCGCAACCGAAAGGATTTTCCAGACAGATACTCTTGTTGATGTTCTGCTGTTTTGGCCTTCCAGTGTTGAATTGTATAGAACCCGGTCGGTGGGATGGGATCCCAGGGGGCAAAATGGGCTTTATTCTCAAGATAAAATTGAGTCAGGGCTTCTGCGTCATCTGGGCTGGGCGGTTTTAAGATACAGCGTTCTGTTTCTAAATGCATTTTCTTTTCTTTCTGGATAGGCCAATCCGTTTTTTAAAAACGTGATTGTGGGATTTTTTTACTTGGTTTTATGAAAAAATTTAGGATGCTACTTGTGAGAATCCTAACATAAAACGATAGTTTCGATTAAATTCAGAAATAACCCTGCTGGAGCGGGTGTGTTTAAGCTGACCTTTACCTAAAAAAGTGGACACCTGAGAAGAGAGGTTTACACTTAGCCCCATGAATTTGTCCAAAGTATTGATTTAATAAAATTTTGTATTGCTTCAAAAATCTGTGTAGACTGAATATTAAGCATTTTTGGAGGCATCCGAAGAAAGGATGCTTTGTTTTAGCTTATACCCCAAGCCTCAGTTGTTAGTGACCAAGGAGTCTTACAGCTGAGGACAGTATCGCTATAGACATGACTTTTAGGCTTTATTGATGCCGCTCTCTGACTTGTCAAGCTAAAGCTTTGGTAGAAACAAGGGAAAAGAAATTGCGAGCTAATAGTTTCACCATTATTTGGTTAGCCATATTGCTTTTATGTGCTTGTGAGCAGAAGCAAGGATTGCCTCCTGCTGATATAAAGCCAAGCAGTACAGTATCTCCCATCTCTGTTCAACCCTCTCAGGCAACTCCCACTTCAACACCCAGTGACAAACCCTTAACTTCGTTGCCGAGCCAAAGTTCAGTTTTTCTTACCAGTCCAACTCCAGTAACACCAACATCATTGCCATCAAATACCCCAACACTTCCCCCAAGTTTGGTCAATGGATTCAGGACAAATGCTCAGTTCTCAGCTCCAACGCAATTGGTTGTTGATTACAACGATATTTTATATGTCGCTGATAGCGGTCATCACGCGATTCGTAAAATTTTACCCAATGGGCAAGTCATAACGCTCAGTGGAAATGGTTTTCCTGGCCTTAAAGACGGCCCTGTAGCTCAAGCTCAATTTAATAATCCAACAGGTATGATTTTTGATAAAAATGAGGTTCTTTATATCGCTGATACAGGTAACCACGCCATTCGTAAGATTTCTAAAGATGGAATAGTGTCTACTGTCGTTGGCAAAGGTTTAGCTGGCTTCAAAGATGGTTTGATCTCTGAAGCCTTGCTAAATAGCCCAACAAATCTGGCCTGGAGTCAGGATGGTGCATTGTTGATTACTGATACACAAAATTACCGAATCAGGAAATTGATTTTCGGCCAAGGCATTCAAACCTTTTTATATTATCAAATAGGGTTATTAGAGGCAATTACTACTGTATTAAAGGATAAATTGTATGCCATTGGAGGAGAAAGATTTTTAGAATTATTTTCCAATGGAGAATATAAAGAGATTAAGCTTGATTTATTCATTAAATTAAGCTCTCCACGTGGAATAACCTCAGATAATCAAGGCAATATCTACATTACTAATATACATCGTTACGGTCGTGTTTTAAGAATAGATAAAAATGGAAAAGCAGAAGATTTAGTCGATTTTTATTTTGGCCCAGAATCGGGCTATATTTATAACCCTGAGAAGCCAACTACCCTCCAGGGGCCTGCTGGAATTGCGGTAAATTCTCAAGGAGAGATTTATGTTGCTGAGATGTTCCAAAATAGAATTATTAAATTGATTCCTAAACCTGGAGCAATGATTCATTCCTTGGAAATATTTGCTGGAAAATAAGTGAACTTGTGTATTGTTTCTTTTCATTCAAAACTATTAAGGGCCTCGTTGTTTGCATAAAGGCAGTCTGAGCCTTAAAAGAGCGCGCGCTGAAGCTTGTGCTTTTCACTGATGCCTTCTCTCCTGCATCTCCTGGACAAATGAAACATTTTGTATTATTCTGTATGCAATGATGAGAGCCTTATCTCCAGCCTGATTCAGGCTGAGCGGTTTTCCCTGAAAGCAGAAATTATGTCTCAACCCACACGTATTTTGGGCATCGATCCGGGCAGTCACCGGGTGGGCTATGGCCTGCTCGACTGCCTGCCCGGCCGCTTTGATGTGGTGGGCTTTGGCACCCTCGAAACCCCGCCCAAATCGCCTGCCAGTGTTTGCCTGCCCACCATTTATGAAGATTTACAGGAATTGGTAAAGGGCTTTCAGCCCCATGTGGTGGCGATTGAACAGCTTTTTTTCTTTCGCAATCTGACCACGGTTATGCCTGTGGCCCAGGCGCGGGGGGTGATTTTACTGAGCATGGCCCAAGCAGGTCTGGAAGTAACCGAGTATACACCCCTGCAGGTCAAAATGGGGTTGACCGGTTATGGCCGCGCCAGTAAGCGTGAAGTTCAGGAAGCGGTTGCGCAATGGCTGGGCCTTGAAAAAATTCCCAAGCCCGATGATGCCGCCGATGCCCTGGCGATTGCCTTGTGTCATGCCCACCAAATCGGCTTTTAAAAGGGGCTCTGAGCCCGGTTGCTGGGGGAAGCCAAAAAATTCAGGGGTTTTCGCTCAGCCAGCGATCAAAACCGTAGGTTTCGCTGTAACCTGGCACCTGTTGGGCCTGTTGTTGAACCACAGCCCGCCACCACTGCGGGTTTTCAAGATACCATTTGACAGTCTGGGCAATGCCTGTGGCAAAATCTATCTGTGGCTGCCAGCCCAAATGGCTCTGAATTTTTTCACTGTTCACAGCGTGGCGGCGTACATGGCCCAGGCGGTCGGGCACGAATTGCAGCAAATCACGTGAAATGCCGAGGCAGTTCAGAACCGTGCGGCTGATTTCAAGTACGTTTTTTTCACAGTCTGCGCCAATATTAAAAACCTCGCCATTGTATTCGGGTGCGGAATGTAAAACGGCATCAATTGCGCGGCAATGATCCTGAACATGGATCCAATCTCGGGTATTCTGACCATGCCCATAAACAGGCAGGGGCTGATCGTGCAGGGCCTGTAGGATAAAACGGGGAATCAGCTTGGTGGGGTCCTGGCGGGGGCCATAATTATTGGAACAGCGCGTGCGCACAATCGGCAGACCATAGGTTTCGTAATAGCCAAAAGCCAGTAAATCCTGACCGGCTTTGCTGGCGGCATAGGGGCTGCAGGGCATGAGCGGATCGGTTTCGAGCGAGGGGCGATCCTGCCAGGCATTGCCATAGACTTCGTCGGTGCTGACCACCAGAATGCGTTGCGGTGGGGTTTGGCGGCAGGCTTCGAGCAGAACCCGTGTGCCTTCAATATTGGTGCGGATAAATTCGCCACTGGCGACTATCGAAAGATCGACATTGCTTTCAGCGGCAAAGTGAATCAGCAGATCGTGTTCGGCGACCAGGGGATTGACCTGTTGGGGATCGCAGACATTGCCCTGCACAAAGCGATAGCGTTCTGAGTTTTGAAAGGGTTCGATATTGGCAGGAAAGCCTGCATAAGTGAGAAGATCGAGGTTGGTCAGCTGCCAATCGGGATGCGTGCGCAACGCATAATCCACGAAATTGGAACCAATAAAACCGGCTGCTCCGGTAATAAGTACACGCGTCATTCGTTAAAGTTTCCGGCAGGAAGAAGGTGGGGACGGAGGGAGTTGAACCCTCATGCGCTTTCGCGCGCTACCCCCTCAAGATAGTGTGTCTGCCATTTCACCACGTCCCCGGGGAGGTTCAGAAGACCCTGGCTGTAAAAGAGGGGTGCATTGGCGGGTCTTCTGAGATCCATGAAGAGTGCCCAGAGGCGGAATCGAACCGTCGACACGCGGATTTTCAGTCCACTGCTCTACCGACTGAGCTATCTGGGCCCTTCGAAGAAGAATTATAGCATAAGCTTTTCTGACCGCAACAGGATATCTCTTAAGGATAGTTTTTTTTTCTTAAAATCTTTTCTTAATCACGACAAGGCTCTGGGCTTAACCTCTCGCAGACACAGGATTTGAGCTGAAAGAAATTTTGGGATCTAGCTTTCGCGAAAAAAGGGAGAGGCTATAAATTCTTTGAAATAGTCCTGCAGCAGTTCCTGGCCTTGGGCGGGGGCCACCCCTCCTTTTTGTGCTGCTTCGGCAATAAAAGCCAAGGTATCTGCTTTTTGGCGGCTATAAAGCCGTGTGAAACCCGTGACCAAGCCGACGAGACCTGGGGGCAGGTGGCTGATCTTGGCGGGTTTGCCCAGCACTTCAAAGGCCAGTTGTGCAATTTGCTTTTGGGTCAGGGTTTGGGGCCCCCCGACTGCCCATTCTTTTTCTTTGGCAATCATGGCTTTGACGCAGACCTGGGCCAGATCGGCCCCATGAATCGGGTTGATGGTGCTTTCACCGTGGCCCAAAACATAGGCTCTGCCCCGTTTTGCCATTTTGAGATATTCGGTCATGTCTGAAAAATAGCCAGTGGGGCGAATAATGCAAGAGGTGGTGGGCGATTCCTGTAACTCACGTACAAAACGCTCTTTGGCCTGAATGACTTCAAGATTGGGATCGAGGGCTTGGGTCAAAAGCGAGACATAGATAAATTTTTTCAATTCAGGGCTTTGTTGTGCTTCCAGCAAAAGATGGTGGTTGCCCTGGTAATCGACATCTGCAAAGGTTTGTTTACCTGCGTCACGGGTCAGACCGACACACGAAATCACGTATTCAATGTCCCGGCAAATGCCTCTCAGGGTTTCGGGCCGGGTGAGATCGGCCACCACGATTTCATCGACTTCGGGGCCTACGGCGGGCTCTAAAAAGGGGCCGCGTTTCCAGAGCTTTTCACGGTTGCGTACCAGTGCGCGCACACGGTGGCCCTGGCGTTTCAGTTCATGTACTACGTGTTTGCCGAGATAACCTGTGGCTCCGGCCACAAGCACGAATTTCATGGTTGGCTGTGTTTCCTGCGGGTCATTCGGGTCTGGAGAATGCGAGGTCTTCAGAGCCTGTGTGAGGGCCATTGTACCACAGGCTGGCTTGCTGAAAAGTCAATTGCCTAAGGCTGAACTCGTGAGCAATGCTATAATAGAAGCCAAATTCAGACATGAGGAATCCGGTATGCGCGATTATATTCTGCTCTATCTCAATGGCAAGCGTCATAAAATTCGTGGCGAACAGGCTTTTATGACCCTGGCAGAATATTTGCGTTATGAGCGGGGTTTGACGGGCACCAAGATTGTCTGTGCAGAAGGGGATTGTGGGGCTTGCAGTGTGTTGCGTGGTGAAACCCTGCCCGATCAGTCTGAGCTGCGCTACAGCACGATCAACGCCTGTATTACCTTTGTGCATTTGATGGACTGTACCCACGTGATTACCGTGGAGGGCCTCAAAGAAGACGATGCCCTCAGCCCGGTGCAAACCGCGATGGTCGAAAATTATGGCGCACAGTGTGGTTTCTGCACCCCTGGTTTTATTTGTGCCATGACCGATTTGGTCAATCACCAGGCTTATCAGAACCCCAAGGGCCAGCAATACCTCGATGAAAAACAGGTGCGCAATGCTTTGACCGGCAATCTCTGCCGCTGTACAGGCTATGCCCCGATTATTGAAGCCGGTAAAAAAGTGGATTTGACCCAGTTTACCCCCCTGCAAAAACGTTATGATACACCCGAAATGGTGGCTGAACTCAAGCAACATCGCCAGATTGGCGTGAATATTCAGGCCGATCACCTGCAGTTTTATGCGCCCACTTTGCTTGAAGAAGCGATTCGGTTTAAACAGGAACGCGAAGCGCGGATTTTTTCTTCAGCGACCGATATGGGGGTGCTGATCAACAAGGAGCGCAGCAATCCGACTGTGATTTGCAGCCTGAACCTGACCCCCGGTGCACATGCCCTGAGCGAAGAAGAGGGCGTGATTCAGGTCGGGCCCAGGGTGACCCTCAATGAACTTGAGCATTTTTTACGCGATCGGATTCCTGAATTTTCGCGCCTGCTCAAAATTTTTGCTTCGCCGCAAATTAAAAACAAAGGCACCCTGGTGGGGAATATTGCCAATGCCTCCCCGATTGCAGATACCCTGCCCTTTTTGATGGTGGCCGATGCTGAAGTGGAACTGATGGGGTTGCAAGGCGCGCGCCGTGTGAATATTAACCGCTTTTACACAGGTTATAAACAGCTGGATATGCGTCAGGATGAGTTGATTTCCAAGGTCTTGATTCCTGTGCCCGCAGCCCAGGATATTATTCGTCTTTACAAGGTTTCCAATCGCAAAGATCTGGATATCTCCACCCTGACAGCGGCCTTTCGTCTGAAAGTGAATGCCGGGCAGATTGAACAGGTGGCGATAGCCTATGGGGGCGTGGCGGCGACCGTGGTGCGCCTGCCCAAAACCGAGGCTTTTTTAATGGGCAAGCCCTTGAATCAGGAAGTCTGTCAGCAGGCAGGGGTTTTGGCCTGCACTGAAATCAGCCCGATTTCTGACGTGCGTGCCTCGGCGGAATACCGTCTGCAGGTGGCTGAAAATTTATTTTTGAAGTTTTACCATGAAATGCAGCCCGATGCGGTAGGAGTTTGATTGCATGCCATTTTATATTCAACGCGGAGAAATTCCGCCCAAACGGCATATTGCCTTTGCCAAGCCCAATGGGGAGCTTTACCGGGAAGAACTCTTTTCGACCCAGGGCTTTTCGAATATTTATTCCAATAAATACCATCACCATATGCCTACCAAGGTGCTCAGGGATGAAAAGCTCAGCCTGAACCATGGGCAAACCTGGGTCGACCCGCTTTTACAGAATTATAAGGCGCACAGTTGGCGGCTCAAAGGCGGGGGGAATTTTTATTCGGCCCGCCAGAAACTCTTGTTTAACCGCGATTGCGCATTGTATACCGCGCAGGTGACTGAACCCTGTACCGAGTTTTATCGCAATGCCTATGCCGATGAGGTGATCTTTGTGCATGAGGGGCAGGGCACGCTTTTTTCTGAGTATGGCAAGCTGCAGGTCAAGCGTTGGGATTATGTGGTGATTCCCCGAGGAACCACCTATCAACTTGAGTTTGAGCAGCCGGGCCCTGTGCATCTTTTTGTGATTGAAACCTATGGCATGGTGGGGGTTCCCCGCCATTACCGCAATGAAGCCGGCCAATTGCTCGAAACCGCGCCCTATTGCGAACGGGATATTCAAAGGCCCGCGTTTACTGAACCGATTGTTGAAAAGGGTGCTTTTCCGGTGGTGGTCAAATATGGCGAGCATTATCAGCGCAGCTTTTTAGAGTGGCACCCCTTCGACCTGGTGGGCTGGGATGGTGCGGTTTATCCCTGGACAATCAATATTCAGGAGTTTGCGCCTTTGGTGGGCAAGATTCACCTGCCCCCCTCGGTGCATTTGCTGCTGAGCACCCCGCAATTGGTGATTTGCAATTTTGTACCCCGGCTCTATGATTTTCATCCCCAGTCCATTCCGGCCCCCTATTACCATTCCAATGTGGACAGTGATGAGGTGCTGTATTACGTAGAGGGCAATTTTATGAGCAGGACTGGAATCGAACCCGGTTCGCTGACCTTTCACCGCAAGGGCCTGCCCCATGGGCCACAGCCCGGCAAGACCGAAGCCTCGATCGGTCAGAAAGAAACCTACGAATACGCGGTCATGGTGGACACCTTTGCCCCCCTTGAAATGACCGAACATTTCCGCCAGTGCAGGGAAGAAGACTATAACCAGAGCTGGCTGGAACCTAGCACCACAGAGGAGTAAACAAATGAATGAGAAGATGAATCCGCTTGGCTTGACAGGCATTGAATTTACAGAATTCGCAGCCCCTGAAGAGAGCATGATGCACGATGTTTTTATTGAATTTGGTTTTTCAAAGCTGAAACGGTTCAAGGGCAAGCAGATTGTCTATTACCGTCAGAATGGGATCCATTTTCTGCTCAACGATGAAAAAGCTGGATTTACGGCTGAATTTGTCAAAGCGCATGGCCCGGCGATTGCCTCGATGGGGTGGCGGGTTAAGGATGCAGCCTTTGCCTATCAGACAGCCTTGGAGCGGGGAGCGAAACCTGCTGAAGACAGTCACAAGGACCTGCCCTATCCTGCGATCTATGGGATAGGCGACAGTTTGATCTATTTTATTGACCGCTACGAGGGGGAGAACACGATCTGGGCGTCGGATTTTGAAGACCTGGAAAACCCTCAAATGGTAGCTGATAAGGGGTTCTTGGCGATTGACCACCTGACCAATAATGTTTTTAAGGGCACAATGGAGTATTGGGCCAATTTTTACAAAGAGATCTTTGGCTTTACCGAGGTGCGCTATTTTGATATCCGGGGCGCCAAGACCGGCTTGGTTTCCTATGCTTTGCAAAGCCCCTGTGGCACTTTCTGCATTCCCATCAATGAAGGCAAAGACAATAACAACAACCAGATTGATGAATATCTGCAGATCTATAAGGGGCCGGGGGTTCAGCATTTGGCTTTTCTCTGCAAAGATCTGGTGGCCTCTTGTGAAGCACTTGATCCGCAGAAAATTTCAACCCTGGATATTGGCGACGATTACTATGCCACGATCTTTGAACGGGTCCCCTTTGTAAAAGAAGATAAAGAAAAGATCAAGCAATTGCAGATTCTGGTGGATTCTCAAGCTGAAAATACCTATCTTTTGCAAATTTTTACCCAGAACCTGTTTGGCCCCATTTTTATTGAAATGATTCAGCGTGAAGGCGAAAAGGGCTTTGGCGAAGGCAATTTTCAGGCTTTGTTTGATTCAATTGAACGGGATCAGGCCCGCCGGGGCGTGATTTAGACTTTAGCTTCTGGCAAGGATTTTGTCTCTGCTTGATTTCAGCTCTGAACAGTTACCTCCCCTGTTCAGAGCTGTTTCTGTTTGTATGAGCTGAGCGACCAGTTCCTTTTGGGCCAGTGGGTGGCAAATCAGGTTGAGATGGCCTTGTACAGGCAATACGTGTTCTTGGATACCTTTCAGCTGAGAGGTGCGCTGAGAGGCTGTAATTTCATCTCTTTGGGCGTAAAAATTGAAATGGTTGGGAAAATGAAGCCAAGGGGAATGGGCCTGTTTGAGAAAGCTGGAGCCGGGTATGAGTTGACGGGCTGCTTTTAAAGGGCTCAAAAGAATCGCCATGGGAGTACCTCGAAAAGCGACTCCCAGGGTGATCAGCGTTTTGACGCGCCAGCGTGCTTTTTCAGGCAATTGCAAACTGATCCAGCCACCCAAAGAATAGCCGAGCAGGGTGGCGTTTTCAATCTGCTCAGCCTCCAGAAATTCGGCAAGTCTTTGCCCTTTGGTTTGAATTTGACTTGCTTGAAAGCCCAACTGTGCAATAAAAACTTCAAATCCGGCTTTTTCAAGTTTGCGTTTTAGGGGCAGAAACTCTAGGCCGCGTCCTAAAAATCCGGGTACCAAGACGATCTGTGCCCGGTTTGAGAAGCTTTTTTTTACTTGCGGTGCCTGCCAGAACCAACTGAAGGGAATCAGAACGATAAATTTCAGCAGTTCAAAGAGCTCGCGCGCCCAGAACATGAAAGCGGTGAATTTTCGCATTATTGGGGCAACTTGAAGAGTTGATTCAGGTTGGGTTGGGGCAGGTTGGCCAGCAGTCTGGTTTGTGAAAAGGCTTCCAGAGCAGGCATTTTCAAGGCCAGAACGGCGGTCAGGATCAGGGCAGAGAGAAAGACCAGGCTGTAGACTCTGTTTTTCATGGGGGGATCTCCTTTTGCTCTTGAAGCATTCTGCTTTTGCCTTTATGCTATCTGCAGGCATCAGCTTTTGGATGCACTCTGAAAATTCACAATGAAACAGGGGATTGCCCATGTCTTCTCTGGCCAGTGAGCAGCCTGATGCACTGCGCGAAATGCTTGAAAACCGGATTCAGCTGCGTAAAGATTTGATTCAGAACTTTATTCAGCGCGAGTTTCAGGGCAATCTTGCGGCCTTTGGTCGCAGCCTGGAATTGGCAGATCTCCCCCATCGCAAAACCATTTTGCGCTGGGCCTCTCAGGAGGATTTAAGTCTGCCCAAGGGTGCCAAACGTCTCTTGGCGCTTGCCCAGGCTTTGGATGTCGATCCCTTTATGCTGCTGGATATTGATTTGGATTTATTGATGGAATGCTGTCGCAAGGCCTCGTGGAATTTGGCCTGGGGCAGCGTGCATAAATCTCTGGCCTTTCTCAATGAATTGTTTCGTTTAACCGAAACCGACTGGCCTCCAGAGGAGATTTGCGCACTTTTTGACGGGCAGTGGTATACCGCGCATTTACAGCATGATCCGCGTCAGGGCCGGAATTATTATCAGCCGCTTGAAATTCACAGTGATGTGTTTTATCGCGAAGACGGTTCTGTAGACGGGCCGCGAAACCCCCAACTCTGGTATCTGGCTTTCCGCGATATGAGCTATGCCACTGGACACCCTGAACCCCGTTCGTTTTGGCGGCCTTATGCGATTGTCTATCTTTATCAGGGGGAATGGGTGCTTTTACATCTTTCGGGCATGTTGCAAAGAGCCTCTGTGTCTGAACAGGCACAGGGGCATTTTGTGCTTGAAACCTTTTTTGGGCAGGGAGGGGCTGAATTCCGCTTGGCCTCGCTTCATCCCTTTGAGACCCATGCCGTGCCCAGCGATGCTTTACCGGGTGGGCTGCCTGTCTTGCGCTGCGGTTTTCCGGAGTAGCCAGGCATGTTGCTTTTTGAAAAGGTTTGGGCAGCTGCATCAGGCCGCTTGAAACCCTTTTCTTTTAAGCTTGGGCATATTTTTGCTTTGCTTGTATTGGCGTCTGGCCTGTTTTGGTCCCAAGGAGTTGAGGCCCAGCCCAAAGTACTGCGGGTGGGTATTTACCACAATCCCCCCAAAGTCTATCAAAACCTCAATCGAGAGGCGTCTGGTTTTTTTTCTGAACTGCTGGCTACGATGGCTCAAGCAGAAAATTGGCGCTTGGAGTATATTCCCTGTGTCTGGCAGCAGTGTCTGCAGCAACTTGAAGCCGGTCAGCTTGATTTAATGCCCGACATGGCACGGACCCCAGAACGTTTGCAGCGTTTTCAATTTAACCATGAGACGGTTTTGGTGGGCTGGTCACGTTTATATGTCGCGCCAGGAAGTCAGATTCAAACGCTGCTGGATTTGGATCAGAGGCAGGTGGCGGTACTCAAGGGATCTCAACAGGAAACTGAACTGAGGGCTTTGGCGCGACAAATCGAGGTGAAGCTTGTTGTGGTCAGCGTGGACAGCTTGGAGCAGGCCATGAAACGCTTGGAGCAAGGCACTGTATCTGCTGCGGTGCTCAATCAGTGGTTTGGCGACCAGATGCTTTCGCGCTACCATGTGCAGGAAACGCAGCATTTGCTTTTTCCTGTCAAACTTTTCTTTGCTGCTCCCCGTGGCCGGAATGCGGATCTGCTGGCCCGCTTGGATAAGAAGCTGCGCCAGCTGAAGCAGGAGTCCAATTCAGTTTATTATCAGATGAAAGACAAATATTTGAGTAGGTCAGCTTCGTTTCCTGTTCTGATGCCTTCACTCACGCCTGATGAGCAGCGCTGGCTGGCTGCGCACCCCCGTTGGCGGGTAGGCAATGTGCTGGACTACCCCCCTTTGGATTTTCAGCTTCAAGGCAAGCCTGCTGGCTATGCGATAGATTATCTGCGTCTTTTAACACAGAATTTGGGTATTGAATTGGATTTTGTTTCAGGTGCTTGGGCGGATTTACTCAAGCAGAGCCAGAACAAAGATATAGATATTTTGCCTGCCATCTTTCGGTTTCCCCCTTCGCGGGAAAGCTTTTTAAACTTTACGGCTCCCTACCGCGAGGTTTTGACAGCGCTTGTGACCCGACGTGAAAACCGGGCAAAAATTCAGCGGATAGAAGATTTGGCTGGAAAAAAAGTGGCTTTGCTTCAGGGGGACTCTCTGGTCAATGCGGTCAAGCAATTGGTTCCGGGTGCAGAATTCAGCTATTTCAATAATTTTCGCGATATTTTCAATGCGGTTGCAACGGGGCAAGTCGATGCAACCGTAACAGACATGCTCTTGGCCGATGCCCTGATTCATTCGCTTGCCCTGACGAATTTGGATCTTCGTGCCGAAGCAAAATTTTCTGCTTTGCGCAATCAGCATCTGCATATTGGCGTGCGCAAGGATTGGCAAGTTTTGATGCCGATTCTTGAAAAAGCCCGTCAGGAGTTGAAGCATGAAGATTTAAGTTATCTTGATGCAAAGTGGATTTCACCCCATCTACATGAAAGAACGCATTCTTTAAGTCTGACCCCTGCTGAAAAAAAATGGTTAAGCAGTCATTCCCGTTTGCGGGTTAGTTATCACCCTGATTTTCCGCCCTTTGATTTTGAGGATTCAGAGGGCCATTATGCTGGCATGACGCAGGATTATTTGAAACTGATTGAAACGCGCTTGGGGATCTCATTTGAGATGGTTTCCAGCTCCAGTTGGGAAGCCGCTTTAGAAAAAATTCAAGCCCATCAAGTTGATCTTGTGGGCTTGATACATGATTCTCAGGATTATTCTGGGCAACTTTTACGTACAAGTGCTTTTATTCACTATGATTTGGTTTTGGTGACGCGATCCCGTCAGGACTTGATTGTAGGGCTTGAAAACTTTGCGGGAAAATCCGTGGGCTTGATCAAGGGTCGACGCAGTACCGAAGATTTGATTCGTCGCTATCCCAAAATTCAGCCCCATTTTTTTGCTTCTAGCCTTGAGGGTCTGAAGGCCTTGGCTTCAGGACAAATTGAGGCCGTTGTTGAGATTCTGCCGGTGGCAGCCTATTTGATCAATGCCCATCAGTTGAACAACCTCGAATTTGTCGCCCCTGTGAATTATGTGATACCAGGGCGAGGGTTGGGGGTGCGTAAAGACTTGCCTGTTTTGCAGCACCTTCTCAACAAAGCCTTGGCCAGTATTCAGGAAGAAGAAAAACAGACAATCGCACAAAAATGGCTGCTTTTTCCCAAAAAATTCAAACCCGATTACAGGCTGATCAGCCAGGTGGTGGGGGCGGCTTTGCTTTTGATTCTGGCTGTTTTGATTTGGAATTGGCGTTTGCGCCGTGAGATTTTGGCCCGTCAGAAGGCTGAAACCCGGTTTAAAAGTAGTGCCCAGCGTTTTCAGCGTCTGGTAGAGGGTATTCAGCAGGATTATGCCTTCTTTTCTATTGATCCCCAGGGATTGGTGCGCTATATCAGCCCCAGTATTGATACCTTGGTGGGGGTTCCGGCTGAGCAGATCTTTGAAAAGCCCTGGACAGAATTGGTTGCCTGGGATACGGAGAGTCTGGAAAGAGGGAAAGAAGTGTTCCTTCGGGCTTTGGCAGGTGAAAGTCCGCCTCCTTTTGAAGTAGGGTTTCGACAGGGGGCAGAAACCTTTATGCTTGAGATCACCGAAGCTCCAGCCCTGGACCTTCAGGGCAATATTGCCGGGGTGGAAGGCATTTTGCGGAATATTACCCGTCAAAAACAAATTGAAGAACATTTACGCCAGGCCAAAGAGGCTGCTGAAAAAGCTTCGCGCTCCAAAAGTATGTTCTTGTCGAATATGTCCCATGAAATTCGTACACCGATGAATGCGATTCTGGGCTTCAGCCGTTTGCTCAAAGAGCAGCTTCACGAGCCCCGCTGGCAAAAATATTTAGAGGCGATTAACAGCAGTGGTGAAGCGCTTCTGCATTTGATCAATGATATTCTTGACCTTTCCAAGATTGAAGCAGGCAAACTTGAATTACATGCTGAACCTACAGATATCAGAGTCCTGGTATCTGAATTGAAAAATTTACTGGAGAGCTCATTTCAGCTGAAAGGTTTAAATTTTGAAGTGCGGATTGCATCGGAGTTGCCTGCTTTCATACACTTAGACGGCTTGCGTCTGCGCCAGATTGCTTTAAATTTGCTCAGCAATGCGCTGAAATTTACACAACGGGGCAAGGTGCTTTTGGAGATAGCCTGGCAGGAACAGGATGCCCAGCAGGGAACTTTGTCTCTGAAAGTAGCCGATACTGGGTTAGGTATTCCAGAAGAGGCCCAGGCACGACTTTTTTCGGCCTTTGAGCAGGAAAAAGACAGCTATCGTCAGGCCACTGCAGGCACAGGCCTGGGATTGGCGATTTCTCGCAATTTGGCTGAAAAAATGGGCGGGAGTCTGAGCCTCAGCAGCCGAGTGAATCAAGGCTCAATTTTCACACTTTTTCTACCTGGCCTGGAAAAGACAGAGGGAAGCGCTCTGCCTGAGGTGACGGAGGCCAAGGGAGTACCCCTTCAATTTTTACCTGCCAGACTTTTAATTGCCGATGATGTTGAAACCAATCGCCTTTTACTGGGCAGCTTTCTGGAGAGCTATCCCTTTGAGCTGGTCATGGCTGAAAATGGCCTGGAGGCTCTTGAAAAAGCACGGAAAACCTTGCCAGATTTGATTTTGATGGATATTAAAATGCCCGTGATGGATGGGGTGGCTGCTTTTCTTGAACTGAAGCAAGATCCTTTGATTCAGCATATTCCCGTGATTGCTTTAACGGCTTTTAGCCTTCAGGAAGAAGAAAGTGATCTCTTAGAGCATGGCTTTCAAGATTATTTGCGCAAACCCGTAGAATTTGAAAAATTGAGCCGCTGTCTTGAAAGATTTTTGCCTCAGAAGCAAATAGAATCACTGCCTCAGCCCTTTGTGTCTGCCTCTAACCCACTTGAGCGCACTGCGGAAGAAAGGCTTGCGTTTCAAAAGGCTTTGAACCAACGCCTTCTGCCTGCCTGGGAAAAAGTGAAGGACTCTTGGGTTCTTGATGAATTAGAGAGCTTTGCTGTGCTTTTAAATCAGCTTGCAGAGCAGTATCCTGATCCGAATTTAAACGCCTATCGGATACGTTTTGATCAGGCTTTGGAGCGTTTTGATTTGGTGGGGGCACAAGCAGTTCTTGCACAATTTCCCATTCTTTTTAAAAATTAAATAAATTTATTTGACGTTATTTTTGAGGCACAGTAAGGGCTTCATATTTTTTTTTATTTGTCAATCCCCCATTGGGGGATGGTAAAGACTTTATTTTTTTTGTTAATCTAATTCCAGCGAGAAATCCGGACAATGAATGCATTGAGTCTTGCTCTAAGCATAGAGGATATACATGCCGTGGATGAGAAAATGTCTCAGAATGAGGCGAGTTCTCCACTGAATCTTACGCAAGAAGCGGGTTGTCAGCAGCGTATTTTGAATGCCTTGCCTGTGCCAGCTGTTTATTCTTCATTGGAAAACAAAATTCTATTTTGGAATCAGGCCTTTGAAGCTCAATGGGGTGCGGAATTGGACGCTTATTTGTACCAACCGATCGAGCGACTTTTTGAACCCATTGCCTGGCAGCCTTCAGAATTAGAAATTCAGCTGATGGCCTTGGCCCAAGAGCAGACGCATGCAACGGTTTTGCTTCCTCAATGGGAGTTGAAGCGTTTCTCCGAAACGCAAACCAAAGCACAAATCACCCGCAGCTTGGTTTTGAATGCGATGGGGCAAGCAGAGGGCAAGCTTTGGATGATTGAAGATCCCAATCCCTGTTGGGAAAGTTCTCAAGCCCTCTATGATCTGAATGCTGAGCTTGAGCTACTGGTTGAGAAGCGTACCCAAGAGCTAAAAGCGGCAAATCAGGCCAAGAGTCTTTTCCTTGCCAATATGTCGCATGAGATTCGCACGCCCATGAATGCCATTTTGGGGTTCAGCCAATTACTGCAGCAGCAGATTCAGGAGCCCCGCTGGCAAAAATATCTGCAGGCGATTTACAGCAGTGGTCAAAATTTACTGGGTTTGATCAACGATATTCTTGACCTGTCTAAAATTGAAGCAGGCAAGATGACTGTTGAATTACAGCCTGTGAATCTCAAGCAAGTCTTTCAGGATTTGCTCCTTTCGATGGGGCTGTCTTTTGAAAATAAGGGCTTGAGATTGAGTTTCTCTGTTGCGCCGGAATTGCCTGCTGCTTTGGCCTTGGATCCTCTGCGCCTCAAACAGATTTTGACCAATTTATTGGGCAATGCCTTGAAGTTTACCACCCATGGAGAAGTGGCGGTTTCTGTTTTTTATCAGCCAGAATCAGCTGATTGGGGGCGACTTCAGATTGCCGTCAGTGATACGGGAATTGGGATTTCAGAAGCCAATCAAAAACGGATTTTTCATGCCTTTGAACAAATTCATCAATCCTATCTCAAAGATATTGTGGGCACAGGTTTGGGTCTGGCCATCAGTCGGCAGTTGGTGCAGTTGATGGGGGGAGAAATCCATTTGAAAAGTGAAGAGCAGAAGGGCTCTGTTTTTACCCTGGTTTTTCCAAGGGTTGAAACGGTTCTCGCTCCTGAAACGACCGCCGAGAATTGGCAAAATATCCAATTTCAACCGGCCCGTCTTTTATTGGTGGACGATCTTGAAAGCAATCTGCTTTTATTGGAAAGTCAGCTTTTAGATTTTCCCTTTGAACTGAGTTTTGCCAAGAATGGTCAGGAGGCCTGTGATTTGGCCCGAAAATACCTGCCGGATTTGATTCTGATGGACATTAAAATGCCCGTGATGGACGGGATTGAAGCCATGCGGATTTTGAAAGCAAATCCGCTGACCCAAGTGATTCCTGTGGTAGCTTTAACAGCTTCTGGCCTGCGTGAAGAAGAACAGACACTTTTAGAAGCTGGCTTTCAAGATTATCTGCGCAAACCAATTGAATTTAAATATTTAATTCAAAATATGAAAAAGTATCTGCCCTACCAAACTTTGGCAGTTTCCATGCCCGCTGAAGAGCGTTCCTTGGAATTGTCGGCAATCGATAGGCTTTCATTGACTCAGATTTTGCAATCTGAATTGATGCCGTTTTGGCTAAAGGTCAAGAACTCACTGATCTTAAATGAGTTGGATGAGTTTAATCAGCGTTTGAAAGAGCTTTCAAACGCCTATTCCTGCCCGACCTTACAGCATTTTTCATCTCAGTTGGAGGCCCGGCTTCAAGCCTTTGAATTGGATCAGGTTCATGTATTATTAGGTGAATTTCCACAAATTGTGCAAACCTTGTGTAAACCTTAGCAGAGACCTGCGCGGATTCACGCAGGTCTCTGCCTGTTTTTTAGGAGGATAACCAGAGTTTGAATTCAAGTTCCAGTCGGGCTACTTCTTGACGCGCGTTCAGGGCTTCCTGCTCCAATTTTAAGAGCTGCTGCTGGGCCTGTAAAACATGCATCACATTGAACTTGCCTGCATCCAGGCCCACACGCAATTTTTCAAGGTGATCCCGTGTCAAGGGCAAGAGACTCTTCTGATAAGCACTTGCCCGTTGGTGTGCTTGTTTCAGTCGGGCCATGAGCTGGTGCAATTCGCGTAGTTGGTTTTGACGCAAACGCTCAAGCTCCAGGCGGCTTTGTTCCAACTGGCTTTGCGCAAGGGCAATGCCATGTTGATTCTGGTTAAAGAGCTGGAGGGGCGCTGCTAAGACCAGATTGATGCCCAGATCCTGGCTTTGAGGGTGCCAACGCAGGGCACTGCCCAAATTGAGATCGGGGAAGCTGCGCGATTTTTGCAGCTCTACTTCCAGTTTTGCCTGATCCAGTCGCAGTTGCTGCACCAGGTAGAGAGGGTGTCTGGCTTGAATCTGTTCGGGTTTTTCGGTGGGAGGCACCAGCGGAATCAGACTGGCCAGTTCTCCAACCCGTGTCTCTGAGGTGGCGGTGCCATAACTGAAGAGTGTTTGACGGCTTAATTTTAATTGCAGTTCGCTTTGCGCAATTTCCAGCCCCAAACGTTCAGCTTCTGCACTGGGCAAGGTGCGCTCGAGAATATTCAAACGCCCCCGTGCAATCAGTTTTTCGGTCTGACCCAGTAGTTTTTCTGCCAAAACCTGCATTTCTTTAAGTTGAGACAGGTTCTCTTGCCAGAGCAAAACCTCAAGGTAGTGTTTACTGACCTCCTGATCGAGCTGTCTTTGACGGAGCATGCATTGGTTTTTTTGAACTTCCTGTGCCAGTTTGAACACCGCTTGCTGTGCATTCAGACGCCCACTCAAAGGAATATTTTGACTGGCTGAAAAAGTAAACTGCATATAATCCTGATCAGAGACCGATGCACTGCCGAGAAAATCTTCTCCCATGGCTTCAATTCTCGGGTTTTCCAGCAAACCGGCTTCGGCAATCTGGCTTTCAAACTGCCTGATTTCCTGCTTGCAGGCCAGCAGATCGGGGTGACTCCTGTGAACCTCGTTTAAAATTTCTTGAAGGGTCAGGGGGGATTGGGCCCTGACCTGGGCCAGAGGGAGTGAGAACAAGGCCAGATTGAGGCTGAGTGCCAAAATAAGACGTTTCATGATTGGGCCTCCTTGCGTTGCGGGCGATTGAAGATCAGATAGAGCACTGGCAAAACCACCAAAGTCAGCAGGGTCGAGGAGAGAATTCCCCCGATGACGACTGTGGCCAAGGGTTTTTGTACCTCTGCACCGGTTCCATGGGCCAGGGCCATGGGTACGAAACCCAAAGAGGCGACCAGGGCTGTCATGAGCACGGGGCGCAGGCGCACCAAAGCGCCTTCGGTCACTGCCGTGTGCAGATCTTTGCCATCGGCTTGTAGGTGCTTGATAAACGAAACCAAGACCAGCCCATTTAGAACCGCGACCCCAGAGAGCGCAATAAAACCCACCCCCGCAGAAATTGAGAGCGGAATCTGGCGGATCCAAAGCGCGAGCACACCACCCGTCAGGGCCAGCGGTACCCCACTGAATACCAGCAATGCATCTTTGAGGTTGCCAAAACTCATAAACAGCAGCCCCAGAATCAGGAAGAGAGCGATCGGCACGACCAATTGCAGGCGTTGGGCGGCAGAGATCATCTGTTGGAATTGCCCTCCCCAAGCCATCCAATAGCCGCTGGGCAGCTTGACCTTGGCTTGAATTTGGCTTTCGGCTTCTTCCACAAAAGAGCCCATATCGCGTCCCCGTACATTGGCGGTGATCACAATTCGGCGTTTGCCCTGTTCGCGGCTGATCTGGTTGGGGCCGGGGGCCAATTTAAATTCAGCCACGGCTGAAAGGGGAATAAAACTGGGGTGGGTCTGACTGCTGGCATGAATCGGCACGGGCAGGCGTCTGATGCGATCTAAATCGTTGCGCAGGTTTTCTGGCAAGCGTACCACCAAGCTGAAGCGCCGGTCTCCTTCAAAGATTTCACCCACTGCTTTGCCGCCAATCGCGATTTCGATCAGCTCCTGCACATCGGCGACGTTCAAGCCGTAGCGGCTGAGCTGATTGCGTTTGAGGGCCACGGTCATCATGGGCAGGCCATCAATCTGCTCAAGTTTGACGTCTGCTGCACCGGGTACTTTTTCGATGATTTTCGCGATTTGTTCACCCTGGCTGAGTAGAATTTCGCGGTCATCGCCAAAGACTTTAACAGCCACATCGGCACGCACCCCGGCAATCAGTTCGTTGAAACGCATTTCAATCGGTTGGGTAAACTCATAGATACTGCCTGGTTGCTCTTTGAGCACGGCCTCCATTTTGGCGATCACGTCCTCTTTGCTGAGGTTGGGATTGGGCCATTGGTTCTTTTCCTTGAGCATGACAAAGGTATCGACCTCATTGGGGGACATGGGGTCTGAGGCTATTTCAGCCGTCCCAATGCGTGAAAAGACCAGTTTGACTTCGGGCAATTTTTCAAGGGCTGCATCGAGGCTGTGTTGCATTTCGACCGATTGACTCAGGCTGGTGCCTGGAATGCGTACCGGTTGTACGACCACATCTCCTTCATTCAGGCTGGGAACAAACTCTTTGCCCAGGCCGATTGCCAGCCAGGTGCAAAAACCCAGCAGAAGCAGGGTGGCACTGACCACCAATCCCCTGTGTCTGAGGGCCAGTTTTAAGCTGGGCACATAGCCCCGTTTAATCACCTGCAAGAGGAAATTTTCTTTTTCAGAAACCTTGCCACTGACGAAGAGAGCGACAGCAGCTGGTACAAAGGTAAAACTGAGAACCATCGCGCCCAGCAGGGCCATGACTACGGTCAGGGCCATGGGGATAAACATTTTGCCTTCTACACCCGTGAGGGTCAGAATTGGCAGGTAGACGATCATGATGATCAATTGGCCAAAAAGAATTTCTTTGCTGGCCTCTCGTGAGGCCTCAAAGACCACTTCGCGGCGCTCGGCGGCTTCGGGTGCGCGATTTTGGGCGTGTTGAAAAATCGCGAGGCGGCGAATGCTGTTTTCGACAATCACCACTGCGCCATCTACAATAATCCCGAAATCCAGCGCGCCCAGGCTCATCAGATTGGCGGAGAGTTTGCCTGCCACCATGCCACTGAGGGTAAAGCACATTGCTACCGGAATAATCATGGCGGTGATCAGCGCCGCCCGAATATTGCCGAGAAAGAGAAAGAGGATCACAACTACCAGTAAGGCCCCTTCGCTGAGATTTTTCTCAACGGTATGAATGGCTTTGTCGACCAGTTCGGTGCGGTCATAGACGGCGGTCGCATGTACACCAGCGGGGAGGCTTTTATTGACCTCTTCGAGTTTTTGGCCGACAGCTTCTGCGACTTCACGGCTATTGGATCCCAGCAGCATGACGGCTGTTCCCAAAACGGTTTCGTGGCCTCCTCGGGTGGCTGCCCCTGTTCGCAATTCCTTGCCCAGGCTGACATCTGCCAATTGCCGGATACGAATTGGGAACCCCGCATGGTAATCGACAATAATATTGCCGATATCCGTTTCGGTTTGGGCCTGGCCCGGTACGCGAATCAGATATTGTTCACCATTGCGTTCGATATAACCGGCGCCGACATTGGCATTGTTGCGTTCCAGGGCCATGACAAGGTCATGCAGAGAGAGTCCATTGGCCAGCAGTTTTTCAGGAAAAGGGGTGACGTGAAACTGTTTCTGGAAGCCCCCCATGGAATTGACATCGGTGACCCCTTTGACACTGCGCAATTGGGGGCGAATCAGCCAGTCCTGCAGCGTGCGCAGATCCATGGGCGTATAGGCGCTGCCATCTTCTTTGCGGGCATTGGGTTCGGCTTCTACCGTCCACATAAAGATTTCGCCCAAGCCGGTGGAGATTGGCCCCATTTCAGGCGAAATGCCTGGAGGTAGACGGTTGGCTGCTGTTTGCAGCTTTTCTCCGACCTGTTGGCGCGCAAAGTAAATATCTGTGCCATCTTCAAAGACAACCGTGACCTGAGACAGGCCATATTTAGACAGGGAGCGGGTCTGTTTGAGATGGGGAATGCCTGCCATCAAGGTTTCGATCGGAAAGGTAATTCTCTGTTCAGACTCCAAGGGGGAATAGCCAGGGGCAGAAGTATTGATCTGAACCTGTACATTGGTAATATCGGGTACGGCATCGATGGGCAAGTGTTGAAAACTGAAAATACCCAGAATCAGCACAGCCAGGGTAAAGATCATGACCAGCCAGCGCTGTTCAATTGAAAAGCGTATCAAACGTGTCAACATGGCTTATTCCTCCTGCGCGGTGAGCAAGGCGGATTTTAAGACAAAGCTGTTTTTACCCACATAGATATCCCCAGCTTTGAGACCTGCCAGAATTTCTATCGATTGACCGTCTTCTCTTCCGGTTTTTATTTCACGGGGTAGAAAACGTTCGCCCTGCTTGATAAAAATCACGGTTTTGCCTTCCAGCTGTTGAAGGGCCTGGCGTTTGACAGCCAGGGGAACTTGCCAGGTGCCTTCAGTGACCTGAATCGTGACATACATTCCCGGTCGCCAGATCAGACCTGGGTTGGCAATATGGGCATGGGCTTCTGCGGAGCGTGAGACTTCATCCACCAGGGGTTTAACATGGGTGATTTGACCCGGCGCACTTTGCTTGAGGCCATCGGCACGTACCATGACCTGCTGGCCAAGGCGGATATGATCCAATTCACTTTCATAGATTTGAATTTCGGCCCAGACTTCAGAAAGATCAGCCACCTTGTAAAGGGGAGCATCGGGCATGACACCCTGACCTTCCGTGACATTTTTTTCAACCACCACGCCACTCAGGGGAGAGCGGATTTCATAGCGGGTCATTTGGTTGGGGCTGAGGTGGGTCAGGCCACCCGGCCCAAAGGTTTGCAGTTTGGCTTGAGCTGACTCCAGGGCTGACTGGGCCAGACGCAGGGTTTGGCGATGCTCCAGCAGGGTGTTTTCACGTTGCCAGGTGAGATCTTCCAAGGCACCAATATACTGGGCTTTGGCGGCTTCGAGTTCCTGGCGGGCCTGTTGCAATTCCTGCGAGGTGGAGAGCTGGTCTTGGGCCAATTTATTTTCGCGCTCAAAACTGGTTTGGGCCAGACGCAGGCGTGAATAATGGGTCAATAACTGGCTTTTGCTGCTGCCAATCTGCAAGCCCAGTACGGCCTGGTGAATACTTTCGGGTTGGCCCCCTTTGCGCAGGGCCTGAATCAATTGTTGAATGCGTTTGCCCAGATTTTCTTCACGCTGAAGAAGTTTTTTGGCTTGCTCGGTCTGCTTTTGCTGGTTGAGATAATCCAAACGCAAATCAGCCAGTTCTCTGCTTTCGATCACGGCCAGCAGATCGCCTTGGCGAATCCGTTGGCCAATATGTTTATCGGTTAGTTCAGCAACCCCGCTGACCCGTGAAGAAATGGCCTGAACCCGGTGTTCATCCAGGGCGATTTTGCCAGGAAAATCGCGAATCTGGCGCAGGGTTTTGGGCCCGGCCTGAAGCAGTTCCAGTTTGGCGTTGGCTATGGCCTGGGCCGAAAGTTTGAGTTCTTGTCCCTGTGTTTTTTGGGGGGGGGCGGTCTGCTCTTCAGCTTTTGGCTTCTCCTGGGGACAGGCGCTCAGCACGAGAAGAGAGCAGGCCAGCAGTAGTGTTTTTCGAAATTGATCTTTCATAGGTTTTCCATTCTGTAAATTTTAAAGCGTCTCAAAACCGGGTGAGCCGGCGAACGCTTCAAATCAACAGAACAGTCGAGGCGATGTGTGCAGAAAGAGGGGGGGGAAGGGGATGTGATTCCTGATAGACAGGCAGAGGTGCTTGGGGGAACGAGATCCGAACAGCGGTATTGACCTCTTGGGTGATCACTTGAATGGTTTTAAATTCAGGAGTTTGGGCCGTTACAAAACTTTCAGGATGACTGATGCCTTGATTGGCCAGGGTATGGGCATGTCCGCCTGATTCGGGGGTGATTTTCAGCCCTCTTAAAACCGCTTGAAAAGGGGTTAAGCTTTGCTGCTGGGCCTCAACCAAAGCGGATTGGTTGGGGAGTGATGTGCTCAAACTGATACTATCGAGAAAATCCCCCTGATGGGGAATGATCACGTAAGCCAACATGCACAGCAAGAGGCCCAGTTTTCGGATCAGGGAATAAAAATCATTGCACATACTGAAAATGATTCTAGCAGGCTGCCAAGATATTGTACAGGGTATTGCTTGAGGAAAAAAAGGGGGTGATAAGGGGCTTGAGGGCTTGCCATATTTTGTTTTGGGGGAGTATTTCAAATAAATAAAGAGCAGTCTTTTTTAGACCGCTCTTTTGAAAATGATCTGCGGAGATTTATTTTAAAGGAAGGGGTTCTGCGACAGCCTGACCAGCTGCGATACCCACAGGGGTTGTAAAGAGGGATACGGTCATGCCCAAAACAAAGGATGAAACCGCGCCTGTTCCCAGTCCTGCATTGAAGATTTTCTTTTGCCCGCCATTTTTAAGCTCTTCAGGACTCATATTGGCAGAAATGGCTCCTGCCACACCACCCGCCAAGGAACCCGAGATCCCCCCCAGAGCGGCACCCATTTTGACTTGTCCAAAGAGCAGTCCCAAGGCTGCTCCTACACCTGCGCCAATTACTGCCGAGGGAGCGGCACCCGCCAAAAACCCTTTGGTACTGGGAAGAAGGCCCGTCTTGACTTTCACGTTGATATGATCCTGCTCCAAGCCAGAAGAGGGGGGCGTTTGTGTACTTTCGCTGCTAACTGGTTTGGGCGTTGAAGGAGAGATTTGGCTTGGGGGTTGAATGGGCTGAACGGATTGAATGACAGACATGCTTGAAAGCTCTCTTTTTATTTTTATTATACTTATTTTAGGCTATGAAATGCAAAAAAATGCAATGAAAGCGTGCTCTCTCAAATAGTGAGAGCACGCTTTTGAGGTTTACCCTTCAGGTGTCTGTAAAACCGCCTCAATCTGACGCAAGGTTTTGACCATGGCGCTGAACATCTCGGGAGAAATGGCCTGTGGGCCATCACAGAGGGCTTCTTGGGGCCGATCATGCACATCGACCAGCAAACCATGCGCCCCGATTGCGACTGCTGCACGCGAGGCAGGAACCACCATGCTTTTGTGGCCCAATGAGTGGCTGGGATCAACCACAATCGGCAAATGACTGAGTTTGCGCACGGCCAGAACGGCACCCAAATCGAGTAAATTGCGGGTATGGGGATCATAGTGACGCAGACCCCGCTCGCAGAGAATCACGCGTTCATTGCCTCCGGCCAGGAGATATTCTGCGGCCATGAGCCATTCATCGATCGTGGCAGAAAGTCCACGCTTGAGCAGTACCGGTTTGTCGAGCTGACTGGCAGCCTTGAGCAGGGAAAAATTCTGCATATTGCGGGTGCCAATCTGAATAATGTCGGCGTATTCATAAACGGCTTCCAGGCTGGGCAAATCCAAAGCTTCGCTGATCACAGGCAATCCTGTTTCTGCTCGGGCGGTGGCTAAGATTTTGAGCCCATCAATGCCCAAACCCTGAAAGGCGTAGGGTGAGGTGCGGGGTTTATAGGCCCCTCCCCGTAAAATTTGAGCACCGCCTGCTTTCACCGCATGGGCCAAACGCACGGTCTGTTCTTCACTTTCAACGGCGCAGGGGCCCGCCATGATCACGCATTCAGAACTGCCAAAGCGGGCAGGGCCAATCTCAAAGATACTGTCTTCGGGGTGAAAACTGCGTCCTGCCAGTTTATAGGGGCTGGAAACAGGGATCACTTCACGTACTCCGGGCATTTGATTGAGAATTTCGCGATCCACACTGCTGTGATTGCCGGTAATGCCGACTGCCAGGCTGTGTTCGCCAGGAAGTACATGGGCGGTATAGCCCAGCTTTTCAATTTTTTTCAGCAGTCCATTCAGTTCTTCGGGGCTGTGGTTTTTACGCATCATGACCAACATTTAATTTTCCTCCAGGGGGTGTTTGAGTGAGCGGATCAATGCAGAGGCTATTTCTACGGCCTGATCCGGGCCTTTTGCCGTATCCAGGGCGGCCATCAGGGCACTGCCGACGACAATTCCTTCGGCCGCGCCCTTGAGCGTGGCCACGTGTTCGGGCTTGGAAATTCCAAAGCCCACGATGATCGGGTTTTTGACCTGGTTTTTGAGGGTTGCCAGGGTGGCGGGTAAATCCGTATGAACCTGTTCGCGGGTACCGGTAACTCCGGTACGGGAAACATAATAAATGCAGGCACTTGAGGCCTGGTCAATGGCTGCCAGCCGTTCCGGGGCTGTGGTGGGGGCAGCCAGAAAAACGGTTTCCAGAGCGCTTCCTTCCAGAGCGTGTAAATAGCGTCCTGCGGTTTCGGGCAGCAAATCGACGATCAGGGTGCCACTGACCCCCGCTTCTTGGGCGCGTTTGACAAAGTTTTCAAGGCCCAGGTGGTAGATCGGGTTGTAGTAGCTGAAGAGAATCAGTGGGGTATCAAGCCCCTCGCTTCGCACTTGGGCAACCAAATCCAGGATTTGGCTGAGGTTGACGCCTTGGGCCAGGGCTTTTTCGGAGGCTTTTTGAATCACGGGGCCATCGGCCACGGGGTCTGAAAAAGGCACGCCCAGTTCAATCAGGTCGGCACCACTTTTGGCCAGGGCGTGAAGCAGTCGGGCACTGGTTTTCAGATCAGGCACCCCTGCTGTCAGGTAGGGGATCAGCGCGCTGCGGCCTTCGGCACGGCAGGCCATCAGGGTTTGGTGTATGGTTTTCATGCGTTTTGCTCCTGTTGGTAGAGTTGGTGCACGTCCTTGTCTCCCCGGCCTGAGAGATTGACGAGCAGGATTTGATCGGGGCGCAGGGTGGGAGCTTGTTTAAGCACATAGGCCAGAGCATGTGAACTTTCGAGTGCGGGCAGGATGCCTTCGCTGCGGGCGAGACGATGAAAGGCTTCGAGTGCTTCGGCGTCACTGGCTGAAAAATAGCGGGCTCTTCCCCGTTCCTGTAAATCTGCGTGTTCCGGCCCGACGGCAGGATAGTCTAAACCCGCAGAGACACTGTGGGTCTCCAGAATTTGGCCATCTGGGTTCTGGAGCACGAAGGTCTCACTGCCGTGTAATACCCCTGGGCTGCCCCCACTGAAGCGGGCGGCATGTTGACCGGGTTCCAGACTGCGGCCACCGGCTTCGATGCCTGTCAGTTGAACCTCTGCATCTTGCAAAAATCCTCTGAAAATGCCGATGGCGTTGCTGCCGCCGCCTACGCAGGCCACCACTTCATCGGGAAGTTTGCCTGTCTGCTCAAGGATTTGGGCGCGGGCTTCGCGGCCAATCACGGATTGAAAGGTGGCGACCATATCTGGATAAGGATGGGGGCCAAGAGCGGATCCGAGCAGATAAAAGGTGTCTTCGACATGGCTGACCCAATCGCGCATGGCCTCATTGATCGCATCCTTCAGTGTGGCGGTTCCGCTGTCTACGGCAAAGACTTCGGCCCCCAATAAACGCATGCGGTAAACATTCAAGGCCTGGCGGGCCATATCGACCGACCCCATATACACACGGCAGTTCAGACCCAGCAAAGCCGCTACCGTGGCACTGGCCACCCCGTGCTGGCCCGCGCCTGTCTCTGCGATGATACGGGTTTTGCCCATGCGTTTGGCGAGCAGGGCCTGGCCCAAGGAATTGTTGATCTTGTGGGCACCGGTATGGTTGAGATCTTCCCGCTTGAGAAAAATCCGTGCGCCCCCAAGGGCCTGGCTGAGATTGCGGGCTTCATAAACAGGGGTGGGGCGGCCTACATAATGGCGCAGTAAATCGGCCAATTCGGCTTGAAAGGCTGGGTCTTGCCGGGCTTCGTTCCAGGCTTTTTCGAGTTCCTGAATGGGCGCCATCAGGGTTTCTGGGATATATTGTCCGCCAAAATGGCCGAAATAACCTCCGGTTTTGAGGGGTTCGAAGGCGGGCAGAAGCGGGTTGCTCATGGTGAAGGATTCCTTTCGCTTGCAAATACAGAAGTGTTGAGGGTTTGAAACAGGGCCTGCAGTTTGGCGGGATCTTTTTCGCCTGGACGGGCTTCTACCCCGCTGGAAAGATCCAGGGCCCAAGGTTGAACGGTTGCTTGAGCGGCCAGGCTATTTTCGGGCGTGAGCCCTCCGGCTAAGAGAATCGGTCTTTGTCGTGCGATCTGGGCCGCCAGATCCCAATCTCCGGTTTGGCCGCTGCCGCCCCAAACGCCGGGGATGGCGGTATCCAGCAAAAGCAGAAAAGGGAAGTCCAGCCAGGGAGCCCAATCTGCTTCTGAACGGGGGCGCAAGGCCTTGATAATTTGAAAGCCTTCGGCCTGAAGTTTTTCACAGAGTTCAGGGGATTCATGGCCGTGCAATTGCAGATGGCTGAGCCCTGTGTTTGAAGCTGTCCGGGCCAGGGTTTCGAAGTCTTGATTGACAAAAACACCTACTTTCCAAGGTGCAGTGGGCAAGGCCGAGATGATGCTGGCTGCGGCTTCGGGGGCGATAGCCCGTGGACTGGGGGGGTAAAAAACAAAGCCCAGCGCAAAAGCACCCAGTTCAGCGGCCTCTTGGGCGTCCTCCAGGCGGGTCAGCCCACAGATTTTAACGCGGATCTTTTCAAGCATGGTGGGCCTCTTTCAGCAAGTGGGCCAGGGCCTGCCCAGGTTGCCCCGTACGCATCAGCGAGGTGCCAATTAAAAAACCGTGATAGCCCCAGCTTTGTGCCTGTTTGAGATCCTGACCCGTTACCAGGCCACTTTCGCAGATCAGGGGAACCCCCGCTGGAGCCAGTGGGGCCAGTTCCTTTGAGGTTTCCAGGCGGGTTTTGAGGGTTTTGAGATCGCGGTTATTCACGCCGAGTAGACGCGGTTTGAGGCTGGCGGCCTGGGTCAGTTCCTCGGCATTGTGCACTTCGACCAGGGGGGTCAGGCCCAACGCCAGGGCCTGGGCATGCAGTTCTTTTAAAACAGAACTTTCGAGCATGGCCACAATCAGAAGACAGGCATCGGCACCTGCGATGCGCGCTTGATAGAGTTGGTAGGGGTCCAGGATAAAATCCTTCATCAGCAGCGGTGCTTGGGGCTGGGCGGCTCTGATGGTGCTGAGGTAGTCCAGTTGGCCTTTAAAAAATTCAGGTTCGGTCAGAACGGAAAGGGCTGTGGCGCCATGCCTGAGATAATCGGCCGCTACCTCTGTAGGAGACAGTTGGGGAGCAATGTCTCCCTGTGAGGGGCTTGCCAGTTTGACTTCGGCAATGACCTGAAAGCCGGGTTGGCTAAAATGAGCGGCAAAATCTTGGGGCTGACGTGTTTCTGAGAGACGGGCCTGCAGCTCTGCCAGGGGCAGTAGGGTTTTTTCATGGGCGATACGTGCACGGGTGGCCGTGGCGATTTTTGTCAAGACACTCATAGGGGCCTCCGCAGAAGTTCAAGAGTTTTCAATACTTTGCCCTGATCGAGGGCCTCTGCAGCCAAGTGGACACCTTCACGCAAGGTAGGGGCCTTGCCGGTAATCCAGAGCGCAGCGGCAGCGTTATAACAGACCAGATCACGGGCGGCTCCCTTTTGGCCTTGAAAAATCCGCTCCAGAATCAACGCGTTTTCTTGGGCTGATCCGCCCTCAAGATCGGTCAGGGGTTGTCGTTTCAGACCTGCCTCTTCAGGGCTGAGTTCAAAGTGGGTAATTTGACCTGCTTTGAGGTGTGAGACCTGCGTAGGGGCTGCCAGACTGAGTTCATCCAAACCATCGTAGGAGGCAACGACCAGGGCTTCACGGGTGCCCAACTGACGCAGAACTTCGGCCAGAACGGGGGTGAGTTTGCGATCATAGACCCCCAAGAGCTGGTGGCTGACCTCGGCGGGGTTACAGAGCGGGCCGAGCAGATTAAAAATCGTGCGCACCCCCAGATTGCGGCGCAAAGGAGCCAGTTCTTTGAGAATGGGGTGAAAGGCAGGAGCAAAACAGAAACCGAAATGACTGGTTTCCAGTGCCTGACGCACGCCCTCGGCGCTGTTCTGGAGGGGAATGCCCAGGGCCTCGAGCACATCGGCACTGCCACTGCGACTGGAGACCGCCCGATTGCCATGTTTGACTACGGGGACGTCCAAACTGGCCAGAAGCAGGCTGACGGCTGTGGAAACATTGAAGGTCAGCCCGCCGTCGCCCCCTGTTCCGCAGGTGTCCAGTGTCAATTCTTCATGGGTTTCGACTCTTTGCATCCGGGCCCGCAAGGCCCGTGCAAAGCCTGTAATTTCAGCCGGTGTTTCGCCACGCATACGCAGCGCCGCCAAGAGTGCGCCTGTGACTTCAGCCGGCACCTCCCCATTGAGAATCCGGTCGAGTACCGCTTCTGCTTCATTGACGCCCAGGGGGGCTCCTGCAAAAAGCGTTTCCAGTACTGTTTTCATACCAAAACCTCCAAAGTTTTGAGAAAATTTTTCAACAGGCGGGGGCCTTCCGGCGTGGCGATCGATTCGGGGTGAAACTGTACCCCTTCAATCGGCAGGCTGCGGTGGCGCAAGCCCATGATCAGGCCCTCTTCGCTTTCTGCGGTAATTTCGAGGCAGTCAGGCAGACTTTCGCGCTCAGCCATCAGAGAGTGGTAGCGGGCAACCTGCATGGGAGAAGGAAGGCCCGCGAAAAGCCCCTGCTGCTGGTGCTGAATGGCTGAGGTTTTGCCATGCAGGGCTTGGGTGCGTACAATTTTTCCGCCAAAGGCCTGGGCGATGGATTGGTGGCCTAAACAGACACCGAGCAGGGGAAAACGTCCTGCTATGGCCGTGATCAGCTCCAGGCAAATGCCGGCCTGCTCCGGCCGGCCGGGGCCGGGGGAAAGCACCACGGCCTGGGGAGCCAGTTCAAGAACTTCTGTTACACGCAGGGCGTCGTTGCGCACAACCTGACAGTCTGCGCCTGCACCCGCCAGGGCTTGGTAAAGGTTATATACAAAAGAGTCATAGTTGTCGATGATCAGAATCATGCCATAGCTCCTGTGGGGGTTTGAGTGGCCAGGGCATTGGCGCTTTGCAGGGCCTGAAAGAGGACACGGGCTTTGTTGCGCACTTCTAAATATTCCTGGCGGGGAATGGAATCTGCGACCACGCCCGCACCCGCCTGGAGAATGGCTTCTCCCTGGTGAATGGCCAGACTGCGAATCGTGATGCAGGCATCGAGTTGTCCTTCAAAGCCGTGATAAAAGACGGCTCCCCCATACCAACCCCGGCGCACGGGTTCCAGTTGGCCGAGCAGTTCCATGGCCCGAATTTTGGGGGCGCCAGAAAGGGTGCCTGCCGGAAAACAGGCAAAAAGTGCATCCAGGGCTGTTTTGCCTTCGGCCAGTTGGCCTTCGACCAGCGAGACCAAATGCATGACATGGGAAAAATACTCAAGTTCCATATAGCGACTGACTTCTACGCTGCCAGGCTGAGAAACCCGGCCCAGATCGTTGCGGCCCAAATCGACCAGCATCAGGTGTTCGGCCCGCTCTTTTTCATCGGCGATTAATTCCTGTGCCAGGGCTTGGTCTTCAGCGGGGGTATGGCCTCGGCGGCGGGTGCCTGCAATCGGGCAGGTGGCAGCTTCGCTGCCGTTGGATTTTACCAGCATTTCGGGGGAGGTGCCCAATAAGACGGGGCCGCCCATATCCAAATAGTAGAGATAGGGCGAGGGGTTCAAACTGCGCAGAATGCGGTAGAGAGTGAAGGGGTCTCCTTCCAGGGGGGTGCGAAATTGTTCTGAGAGAACAGCCTGAAAAATTTCACCTTCTGCAATCGCTTCCTGAAGCTGGCTGACTTTTTCGCAGAAGGCGGCTTCACCCATGCGCCCCAAGGGGGGCTCTGCCGGGGGCGGGTCGGGCAGTTCAAGCAGGGCTTCGGCGGCCACGGGATGGCGCAATTGGGCCTGTAAAATCTGCAGATCGGTCTGGGCGCGGTTGAGTTCGGCTGCACTGGCTTCAAGGGGCAGGTGAGCCACCAAGAGGATTTTACGCTTGAGATGATCAAAGACCAGCACGCGTGCGAAACGCATTAGACAGGCTTCGGGCAGGGGAGAAGCCTCTGCGGGCAAAGGGATTTTTTCAAGGTATTGGACACAGTCATAGCCCAGATAGCCCACATAGCCCCCTGTAAAGGGTGGCAGGCTGGGGTCTGTCAGCATTTTTTCAGCTTGCAGTTTGGCTTTGAGGGTTTCCAGCGGGTGGCCGGGCAGAATTTCTCTGCCTTGGGTGGTTTGGCGACTTAAAACACCTGCCTGCAGGGTAAGAATTTCATCTGGTGCAAATCCCAAAATGCTGTAACGGGCCTGGCTCAGGTCTGAGCCTGCGCTTTCAAACAGAAAACCGGGTTGGGCGGTTTGGCGCAGGCGCAGCCAGGCAGAAAGCGGCGTGAGGGTATCCATTGGGATTTCGCGGGTCAGGCGCTGAAGCTGCATTGCGTTTTTTCTCCATTTTATTGATGTTTCAGACCAAAAAGTAAAGCCGCCACTGTGGGGGGGCACAGTGGCGGCTGAGAGGGGAAAACTTGAAAAGGGGTGACTAAATCAAGTTGTGGTTTCGCCCAAACACGAATTGCCACTGGCAGTGGAGCTCCACCACCAGCGCCAGTTAGAAATGTTTGAAGTCTGGGCTGTGTATTTCATACGCTTTATTATCCGATGCAAGCCTGAAGACTGTCAACTGGATTGGTTTTTTAAAGTAAATTCAGTTGAACCTGAAGAGCAGCGCTGTTGCTCACACTGTAGTCACTGCCAATGGTGATTTTTCCAGGGTCAACGGGAGCGTCTCCCCCATCAGTTGAGACGGCTGCAGCTTGTCCGTTGACGAGCAAACTGGAATTTGTCAGGTTGGTATCTTGGGCATTAAACGCTGCCAGAGCCACATAGTAGCTGCCAGGCATAAGATTGAGAATACTGATGCTCTGTGTATTGTTATAAAGGTTGGCATTGATACTGAAGGGACCATAACTGATCTGAGGAGTGCCTGTATTGCTGTCGACGAGATAGGCTCGAAAATAGGCTATATCATTTGCCTGATAGCTGCTGCCATCAATGACACTTAACTGAGTGTCCAGACTGGCCCCTATGGCATCACGCAGGTTCAGGGAAACTTCCAAGGCCGCACTGCTGCTGACAGTATACGTGGGGGCACTGCCTACCACCAATTGGCCTTGTCCGTTGCCGCCCTGAGTAGAAACCGATACGTTTTCTCCATTGATACTGCAAGCCGAATTGAGTTGGGTGAGGTTTTGGCCCTGACTGTCGAGGGCCAGAATGGCAACATAATAGGCTTGGTTGGAGCTTCTTAAATGATTGAAGACAAGATTTTGTTGGCCAGCGGTTAAATTCGCAGAGATTTGAAAAGGGCCGTAACTGGCGGTGAGCGGCCCGTTGGGTGTTGAGCCTGAATCGACCAGATAGAGTTTAAAACTGGCGATTTCGGAGGCCATCGCGTTCGGGCTGCCACTTGTATTGGACTGCGTTTGCCAAGTTTTGGAAGGCGTTTTGATCAATAGCTTTAACTGGGCTGAGCTTGTCTCTGCCATTTTTGTATCAATTTGCATTTCCGAAGGGGACGGAGCTGTTTCATACTGTGTTTCTGTAATGGGGCTGAAGGGTGCCAGATTCAGCAAAGAGGGGGGCTGACAGGAAGTTAGTCCTATCAGCCCCCCCAACAGAAGCACAGACCAGAGTTTAAGAGGCTGAAACAGGGTCGGCCGGTGCTGTCGAACCATCGGTTACCGTGACCTTGGAATCAATCGTGGCACCCAAAGCATCTAAAAGTGTCAGGCCTACGCCCAATTGGGTGGTACTGCTGACCGTATAGGTTGGGGCAGCACCGACGCCTACTTCACCTGCGCCACCTCCGCCTGTGGTTGAAACATAGACATTGGCGCCGCCAATGGTAATGCCCGAACCGAGATTGGTGATATTACCACCGCCAGAATCCTTTGCTTTAATGGCGACATAGTAATTATTGGTAGAAGTCGTGACGTTGTTAAAGGTAATGGTCTGTTGCCCAGTGACTAAACTTGCAGTCACATTGAATGGGCCATGGGCTGCCGTAATTGCGCCTGAAGGAGCAGCGACAGAGTCGATCAGATAGACATCAAAACTGCTGATATCTGCTGCCACGCTGTTACGTGTCCCACTGCTGCTGGCTTTAACTGCAAAGCCACCGTCAGCAGCTTTGATTGTGAGCTTGAATGAGGCTGGCGTTTTGATCTGGCCACGGCCTACATCAATGATCGTAGGTTGGGCCAAGGCTTTCTGTACGTTCATGCTGGTTTCTTGTATCCCTTGTTGCAGTACGGATGAAACTGAAACAGGGGCTGGGGTGGGTGTAGCACAGGCCACAACCAAGCTCAAGGCAAAGAAGGATGTCGCGAGAGTTTTAAGAGGGGTTGAAGCTTTCATTTTTCGATTCTCCTTGGTCTGTTTTGGGAAGGGGCCTTGAGGGATTTGGGCTCTTGGTCTCTTTCTTTATGCTTTTAGTTTAAAACTCCAAAATGACAGACTGATGCCTGGATGGTGATAGACCTGTGATAAAAGGATGATTTTTTAAATAGATTTTGAGTAAGTGTCAGGAAGGGCTGAAAGCCTTGACTAAAGCTGGTTTTGCTTAAAACGATAGCCCATGCCACGTACCGTTTCAATAAACTGTACCTCAGAGACCGAGTCGCCAAGCTTTTCGCGCAGACGTCTGATTAAGGCATCAACCGCTCTGTCATTGACATCGAGGTCTTCCTGCCAGAGTTGTTCAAGCAGTTGCTGGCGGGTAAAGAGCTGACCTGGGTGTGCTGCCAACCAAGCCAGCACTTCAAATTCTTTATGGGTGAGGCTGAGTTCTTGACCTGAGAGGCAGGCCTTATAACTTGAAGTATCTATTCTCAGGTTGTTTTGGATAATGGGGGGAGAATGAATCTGTTGTGAGGGAGCGGAGATCTGTTTCAAACGACGCAGCAGTGAATGGATCTTTGCGCGAAATGTTTTGATTTTAAAGGGTTTTACAAGATAGTCATCGGCTCCCAGTTCCAGGCCCACTACCTGATCGGTTTCATCTCCCAGACTGGTCATAAAGACAAAAAGTTGACAGGGGTTTTTTTGTTTAATTGTACGGCAGATATCCAGGCCCAGAATATCTGGCAGCATGACATCGCAAAGAACCAAATCAGGTTTGAGTGTTTCATAGGCTTGAATACCCTCTTGTCCATTTGCTGCCGTGTGAACTTGATAGAGATCCAGACTCAAAACCTCTTGAACAGTTTTCAGGATTTGAGGATCATCATCGATGAGCAGGATGATCGGATGATGGGATTTGGGCATATGCATGGAAACACTATTTTTTATTTTATTTATAAATTATAGCAGTTTTTACACTTGATTTGACTTCTGCTGAAACTTAACGGTTTTTAATTAAAAACTTTTATTTTTAAAATAAAAAATCAGATATTTTAATTAGATTGATTTTTTTTAAGTGAATAAGCCAGAATCATCTCGCGTCGATTGCGAAGTTTGAGACGCAGGGCAAGGTCTCCCTGGGGGTTGAGCGAAACAGGGTTGAGTGCAAATTCTGTGATTTTGGAATCGGCAAAGGCTTCTCCGATCGCCAGAATGCATTGATAACCGCTCTCTGTGGGGCGATAGAGGCCCAAATTTCCTCCTACTGGGGTGGCGTAAAACAGGCCGAGTTGGGCCCTCCAAGGTAACCCTCCCCGAAAACTCTCAAACCCTTGCGCTGTGCTGTAATGGCGTGTGATCTTGCCCTTGTTCCAGCTATAGATACCAGCTTGTTCTTTTTCGCTGGCAGCGAAAACCAGGCAGCCACTCTGATTGAGTGCAGGAAACAACCCCAAGCTTTCAAAGCCCGAGCCGGTTTCAATCCAAGGGCTGATTTGACCTGATTCAAAACAATAATAGCCTGCTTTGCCCGACTGGGTTTCGGCACGAAACAAGAGCCCCCCTTGGGGTGTAAATTGGGGCAAGCCTTGAAACGCTCTGAAATCTTTTCCGGTGCAGGCTATTCGGGTTTGTTTTTGGGGGGTAAAGACTTCAAGGGTTTCCTGACCTGAGTGCAACTGGGTTCTGAAGGCGATAGCTCCGTTGGGACTGATGACGGGGCCTAAGGGGCCCATTTTGCTCGTTTCTGAATTGGTTTGTGCCAAGACCTGTGTTTGCCCTGATTCGAATAAAAACAAGCCTTCAGAACCCTCCTGACAATGGGCAAACCCAGCGACCTGACCTGTTTCGCTGACCACAGGGTGGCTGACAAACTCTTGAAATTGAAGATCCGTTTGGGCCAGTGAGAGAATCTTTTGGCCAGAACCCAGGAACAGACCACTCCCTCCTTGGCGCAGGCGGGCTTGAAAGACAACCTCTGCTTGGGCATTGAGGGTTGCCACATAGGGTGAAAAAGTACTGAACTCAGCAGAATTGTCTGCGATTTGTAGGAAACGGTGTCCGCTGCTGGAAAGATGGTGAAGAATGGGCATGACCACAGTTTAGCAAAAATAGTTTCCTTCTCTTATTCTGCGGCTTTTTCGCAAGCCCTGAAGGGCTTTGTTGTACTGCTATTGGGTGAGATACTATAGTCAGATAAAAATTCAAGCTGGAGTTGCCTTTCTTTCTCATGCCCGAATTGAAGTTTCACCTGAATCCTGACTGGAATCTCAGTCTTGAAGAGGCCTTGGCTTTTCAGTCTGATGGGGCAGAAAAAGTCTGTCTAAGCGATGCTTTTTCTGAAATTCAGACGGTTGCAGGGGTTGATATTGCCTATGCAAAGGATTCTGAACTCTTGATTGCGGGGGGGGTGGTGCTCCATGCGCAGACGCTGGAAGTGCTTGAAAAAGCGTATTATGTAGGGAATTCAGTTTTTCCCTATCAGCCGGGGCTTTTCTCTTTTCGAGAAGTGCCCCCTTTGTTAAAAGCGTTAGAGCAGCTTTCCTGTTTGCCCGATCTGATTGTTTGTGATGGCCATGGTCGGGCGCATCCTCGCCGTTTTGGCCTGGCCTCGCATCTGGGGCTTTTGCTGGATATTCCTACGATAGGCTGCGGCAAAACGCCTTTGCTCAAACCTGAGTATGAGCCAGGCCCAGAGCGTGGCGCACGCAGCCCAGTACAATTGAACGGAGAGACTGTGGGTGTGGCCTTGCGTACCCAGCCCGCTATTCGCCCGGTTTATGTTTCTGTGGGCCACCGTATCAGCCTTGAAACGGCCTGTGATTGGATTTTGCGTTTGAGTGAACGCTATCGCCAGCCAGAAACCACGCGCCAGGCTAATAGCTATGTCAATCAACTGCGTCAGGCGGGTTTAAAGATTTAAGCTTGCCCCTGTGCTTGAGACTTAAACCTGTGCTACAAAACCAGCGGAGGAAATTGCCATGCCTGAATTGCCCGAAGTTGAAGTTGTTCGTCAAGGCCTCGAAGCCCAACTTCTGCACAAGCAGATTGAAGGGGTCGAGATCTATACCCCCCATATTACCCAGCCGGATCCAGAGAGCTGGTCTGAGGCATTGACAGGACAAAAACTCATGGCCCTGGAACGCCGGGCCAAGTATCTGATTCTGCGTTTGAGTCAGGATTGTCTGCTGGTACATCTGCGTATGACGGGACAGATGCTCCTGCAAGCCAACCAAAGCCCTCAGGCTGAACCGCGCGAGGCCTTGGTGCTGCCTTTTACCTATTACCGCAAGCCTGTGCTTGATTTGCCTGATAAACATACCCATCTGCGCCTGGGTTTTTCAGGGGGGATCCAGCTGTATTTCAGAGATATCCGCAAATTTGGGCGCGTAGAGAAACTCTTGCCAGAGGCTTTGACGGAACACCCTGGTTTGGCCAAGTTGGGGGTTGAACCCTTGGGGTCTGAATATACCTGGAAACATTTTCAAGGCCTTTTACAGGGGCAGCGGGCGATCAAGGCTTTTTTACTTGATCAGACCCGGATTGCGGGCTTGGGCAATATTTATGTGGATGAAGCTCTTTTTGAAGCTGGCATTCGCCCCCAACGGCCGGTGGCCAGTCTGCGGCCTGCAGAGGCCAAGCGCCTGTTTGCCGCCATTCCCAAAATTCTTGAGAAAGCGATTGCCAGTGGCGGCACAACACTGAAAGACTATCTGCACCCCGATGGAAAAGGCGGAGAGCACCAGGAAGAGTTAAAGGTGTATGGGCGCGGAAAAATGCCTTGCCTGCGGTGTGGACAGCTGCTCGAAAAAACAGTGGTGGCGCAAAGAGGAACGCATTTCTGTGCCCATTGCCAGCAATAGTCAGACGTGCCATTCACTGAGCAGATATTGAATCCGGTGGGCAATTTGGGGCAGGGGCGCGATCTCATCGGCGAGGTGGTTTTCGATGATTGCGCGGGGCATGCCGTAGACCACGCAACTCGAGGCCTCTTCAGCCAAGCAGCGCCCACCCGCCTCATGCAAGGCCCGAATGCCTTCCAGACCGTCTTGGCCCATGCCGGTTAAAATCACGCCCAAGACTTTGCCTTGAAAAAAGCGACTGGCTGAAATCAAGGTCATGTCGACAGCTGGGCGTACACCACAATGCGGTGGCTTTTGATTCAGTTCAATCCGCCCGCGGCGATCCAATTCCATATGGTAGTTTGCTGGCGCCACCAGAACCCGGCCGGGCATGAGAATATCTCCCTGGCGGGCTTCACGGATTTCAAGGGCTGAAACGGCATGCAGGCTTTCTGCAAGAGATTGGGTGAAATTGGGCAGCATATGTTGAACCACCAGAATGGGCAAGGGAAAGCCGGCGGGCAATTCTGAAAATAAGCTGTGTAGGGCTTGGGGGCCGCCTGTGGAGGTTCCGATCACCACCGCTTTGGCCACGCCTGTGGTCATTTTTGCCAGAGCTTTTTGGGAAAGGGTTGTTTGGGTTTTCAGGCGCGGGCGAGAACGCTGCAATGCCAAACGCTTGGATTGACGAGAAAGCTGACCTGCGCTGCGAATTTTGCGAATGAGTTCGCTGCGCAATTTTTGTAGTTCAAGTTCATTGTCTGAGTTTGGACGGGGAAAGAGATCATAGGCTCCCAACTGCAAGGCTTTTCGTGCCACTTCTTGGGTTTGATCTGTTTGAGAGCTGAGTACAATCACAGGCGTTGGGCATTCACTGTCAATTTGGGTGAGAATTTGTAAGATTTGAGTTTCCTCTTCAGCAGAAAGGGTGATGACATCAGGTTTCAGATGTTTAACCCGCTGTAAGGCATTGATTCCACTTGCGGGTGTATCGAGTACTTCTATGCCAGGTTCATTTTGTAGCAATTGACGCAAAATTCTTTGTGCGAAAACAGAATCATCCACAACCAGAACCCGGATAGCGTCTGGATAAGAGGCCTGCTTACTCATGACGTTGCCAGAAGTTCCTGAAAATGAATTTTTACCCGTTCCTTAATATATTCCATATTGTACTCTCTTTGCCCAGCTTCTTTGAGTGAGATCATCACTTCAGCAGGAAAACCACAGGGATTCAGCCCTTGGATCATGGTCAGGGAATTATTGATATTCAGAGCAAAACCATGCCAGGTGACCCAGCGTCTGACCGCAATCCCGATCGAGGCGATTTTTCGATCCTTGAGCCAGACGCCGGTATGACCGGCTTCTGGATGGCTGTGGGCTTGAAAATCCAAATCTTTCAGGGTGAGAATCAGGGTCTTTTCCAAGCGGCTTAAAAAAGCACGCAAATCACGTTTTTCAGGGGGGAGCCAGATTATCGGATACCCTACCAATTGACCGGGTTCATGAAAAGAGAGTTCACCGCCCCTTTCTATTTCATAGAGAGGAAAAGCGGGGAGATCTTGTAGAGTTTCAGCACGCAGCCGACGGCCACAGGTGAAAACGGCGGGATGTTCTACCAGCAGCAGTTGGTCGGGGATTTCCTGACGGGCCCGTTTTTCAACCAGCTCTTTCTGCAACTGCCAGATTTCCGCGTAATCCCGCAGCCCCAGATCCTGAATTTCCAGGGGGCGATTCACCTTACTGATTATTCCAGCAGAAGGCGTTTGGGATTTTCAAGCAACTGCAGCAGATGGCGCATGAAATAAGCGGCTTCTGCGCCATCGACCACGCGATGATCGACAGAGAGCGAAAAAGTACAAACCCAGCGGGGGACAATTTCGCCCTGATAGACCACGGGCTTTTGATAGATTTTGTTAAAGCCCAGAATGGCGACTTCGGGATAATTGATAATCGGAGCTGAGATCAGGCCCCCAATCGCGCCAATATTGGTAATCGTAAAGGTGCTGCCTCGCAGTTCTTCGGCTTTGGCTTTGCCGTCTCGCACGGCACTGCTCAAACGATCAATTTCAAGTGCCAATTGCTTGATACTGAGCTGATCGGCATTGGGGATCACGGGCACCAAAAGACCTTGGGGAGAAGCGGTGGCGATCCCCAAATGGTAATATTTTTTCAAAACCAACTCCTGGCGGGCTTCTTCCAGAGAAGCATTCAAGCTGGGGTGGGCTTTGAGCGCTGAAGCCACGGCCTTGATCACGAAAGGCAGATAGGTCAGCTTGATTCCTTCTTGCTTGAGCTGGGGAGCGACTTCTTTGCGAAATTCGACCAATTCTGTTAGATCGGCTTCATCGGCGTAGAGAAAATCGGGGGCTGTAAATTTTGCGCGCACCATCTGTTCTGCGATTTTGCGCCGAATACCGCGTAAGGGAATGCGTTCCTCTGCTGTTGACGGGTCTGTGGGTTGTGCCGGGGGGTGGGGCGCTGGGGAGGCTGTTTGGGGGATTTGAGCTTGAAGGGCTGGCTGAGCTGCTTGGGCGAGATCTTCAAGCAAAATCCGTCCAAAGGGTCCAGACCCTTTGATTTGCGAAAGATCCAAACCGCGCTCACGGGCTTTTTGCCGAACAGCCGGAGTGGCCATGGCATTGTCATTTGTGGCGGGCGCTTGCAGGGGAGCTGCCGAAGGCTGTGTGGCAGAAGGCTGTTTTTGTGTTGTGGGCGCAGCGCTTTCCATTTTTTCTGCACCTGATTTCAGGCGGGCAATCACACTGCCAACAGGTACCAAATCGCCTTCAGAAAATAAAAGCTCGGCCACGACCCCGCTTTCTGGGGTGGGAATTTCAACGGAAGCTTTATCTGTCAGTATTTCTAGCAGGGCTTGTTCGGCCTGAACGGATTCTCCAGGGGCCACACTCCACTTGACGATCTCACCTTCAGCGATGCCTTCGCCAATTGGGGGCAAACGAACTTCAATCATCGTTTTTCTCCTTCAGCAGCAGGTTTTTGACAAAGAGTTCTCCGGCCCGGTAAGAACTGCGAACCAGCGGGCCTGAGGCGGTATAGAGAAAGCCTTTGTCTTCACATATTTTTTGCCATTCGGCAAATTTTTCTGGGGGAATAAAATCCAGTACGGGCAGGTGTTTGGAGGTGGGTTGTAAATATTGACCGATGGTGAGAATATCTGTTTGGTAGGCACGCAAATCATTCAGGGCCTGTTCAACTTCTGCATCGGTTTCACCCAAGCCCAACATCAGCGCCGATTTTGTATAGCGGCTGGGATCTTTTTGTTTGATATACGCCAGTACGTTTAATGAACCTTGGTAAGACGCTTTGGCATCACGCACCTGTTTAGAAAGCCGGGCCACGGTTTCAAGATTATGCGCAATCACATCGGGTTTGGCCGCTATCAAGCGATCCAAAGCGGCAGGATCTTCCTGAAAATCAGGAATCAAAACTTCGATTAAAATACGGGGGTGGGCAAGTCGAATGGCTTCTACGGTTTGGGCAAAATGTCCAGCTCCCCCATCGGGAAGGTCATCGCGATCCACGGAGGTTAAAACTACGTAGTCAAGATCCATGGCCGCGATGGCTTCAGCGACTTTTTGAGGTTCATCTGCATCCAGGGGTTGACCGCGTTTGGCTGTTTTGACGGCGCAAAAACGACAACCTCGGGTACAGGTGTCTCCCATCAACATAAAAGTGGCCGTTCCGCCGCCCCAACATTCTCCAATATTGGGGCAACGGGCCTCTTCACAGACCGTATTGAGTTCACGCTCACGCAAAATTTGCTTCAGGTGTGCGTAATTTTCTCCTCCGGCAAGGCGAACCTTGAGCCAGGGCGGTTTGGGCTGACGAGAGAGGGGACGATCCGTAAGCATCTTCAGTCTACTTTTTAGGTTTGAAGCTGCGAATGGTCCGTCGGCGGGTCAGAAGTTTCTTGGCAGGTTTGGCTTTGGCAGCGGGTTCAGGTGCTGCTTCTGCGCTTGCATCAGAGGCTTCTGTGTTTGCCTCAGCTGGTTCTTCAGAAAAGTCATCTTCAGCTGTATCAAGAGGCTCGACATGCGCTTCCTCAAGAACTTCAGCGGGTTCAGAATAGGCTTCTGCGGTCACTGCTTCATCTTCAGTGTGAGGTTGATCTTCGGCCTCAGCGAAACTTTGGGTTTCCTCTGGGCTGGAATCTTCCTGTTCTGAGTCGTCAGCAGCATGATTTTCAAAAGATCGCGCTGTTTCGGCTGGCGTTTGCAGAATGCTGAGCAGACCATCGCTGTCGATTTGACTGAGCAATTCGTCCAGACGATTGGCCAGTTTGCCTGAGACATTGAGGGAGTCTTCACGCTCAATAAACTCTTGCAGACGTTCATCCGTAACTTCACCTGTGAAATAGCTCTCATCAAAGAGCAAATCTTCGGGCCGTTCGGGCGTAATTTGCTTTTCTTTGGGGGCTGTTTCCTGAATGGGCATCGGTGGCGGCGGTGCTGAGACCGTTTTTTCAACCACAGGAGCCGGTTTGCTCCGGCCGTTTTCCCGGTTTTTAGGCGCGGGAGCAGGAGGCGGCGCTGTGCTCTTTTCGGCTCCACCACGAAAACGACTGCTTTTTTCTGGCGGGGTAATCGCCGGAATCCGCATTTTCATGCCATCATGTGTCATCACATCAGCACGGTAGAAGAGATTGCGGATGCGGCCAATTCCCTGACAGGTTGGGCAGGGCATGGTCAACATTTCGCTGAGTCTCTGTCTTTGGCGGCGACGGGTCATTTCCACCAGTCCAAACTCAGAAAAATAGCTGATCTGAGGTTGCGACTTGTCGTGGTGCAGGGCATCGGAAAGTTTTTGCCAAACGATCTGTTGATCGCGTGGGTTGTCCATATCAATAAAGTCAATGACGATCACGCCCCCGATGTCACGCAAAACCAATTGGCGCGCAATCTCTTCTGCGGCTTCACAATTGGTACGCAGAATCGTTTCTGGCTGATTGTCCGTTGAGGTCATTGAACTGGTATTAATATCTATCGAGGTAAGCGCCTCGGTGGGCTGAATGACAAGCGTACCACCACTGGGCAATTGAACCACGGGTTGAATCGCAGTTTCGAGCTGCTGATAAATTCCGTAATTACTCAGGATGGGCACACTGCCGTTGTAGACACGCAATTTATTGCGGGCCTGGGTATCAGACCAATTGTTCAGATATTTTAGGGCACGTTCATAGGTCCCTTGTCCTTCGACCACAATTCGATTGACCGAATGTGTGGCGCCTTCACGCAGAATGCGCTCCAGAATATCCTGATCCCGGTAGAGAGTCGTTCCGGGGGTGGCTTTTTCTGAGAGTTGCAAAATCTGTTTCCAGCGGGCCAACAAGAGCTTGAGATCGTCACGCAAAGTTTGTTCTGACTGACCGACCGCTTCGGGGCGCAATACAATACCATAGCCTGAACCACAGATGATTCTTGCGATTCGGGAAAGGCGAGCCCGTTCCCGGGCATCGTAAATACGCTTGGAAAGTCCGATACGACGTTCAAAAGGGGTGAGTACCAGAAAGCGACCGGGCAGTTGGATGAATCCAGTCAGACAGGCTCCTTTGTTTCCTGTAGGTTCGCGGGTGACCTGAACAAGCAAGTGTTGTTGGGGTTTAAGAAACTGACGGATGCCACTTTGTTGCTTTTTACTGGCAGGCAGATCGGAGACGTGAATAAATCCGCTTTTTTCCCGCCCGATATCTAGGAAAGAGGCCTCTATGGCGGGAACTATGGATTCTACTGAGGCCAGAATGATATCTCCGACAAACTGCTCTCCCTCACTCAGATAAAACTCTGTAACGACACCGTTATCTAATACAACAGCGATTTTATCCGCTTCACTTACGACTATTTCCCTTGACACAATACTTTTGTTTACCTCTTTTCTTAAAGAATAGCTACATTTATGGAGGAGAGTAAAATCTTATTCAATTATCAAGGTGCAAATGCATATTTTTGAGTTAATCAATAGAAAACCCGATAAAGCTCGAGAAAACTTGTTTGAAAGAAGACATTTGCATAGAGACAAAACAGCTTTTTAAAGCACTTTTACATCTCTTAAGAAGTATTCTATCACATCTCCTGATTTAGATTGGTATTCGGGATCCTTCCCTCTTGGATTCAGCTTGACTTCAGGCTAAAAAAAAGTCTGCCCTGGAGGGGTCAGGACAGACAATTGGATAAATTCAAAATGAAAGAAAAATGATTAAAATTCTTTTTATTTCTGAGTAGTAGTGGCCGGAGCCGTGGTGGCTGGGGTTGTTGTTTTTGCTGTGGATTGCTGCGTGTTTTGGCCCGCACTGTAAGTGCCATAGGGGTTACTGCTGTAGCCCGTGCCATAGCCAGTTCCTGTACCGTAACCCGTGCCGTAACCCGTGCCGTAGCCGGTTCCTGTACCATAACCTGTGCCATAGCCAGTACCATAACCTGTGCCTGTGCCATAACCCGTACCGTAGCCAGTTCCTGTACCATAACCCGTGCCATAGGGATCGCTGTAGCCCGTGCCATAACCCGTACCGTAGCCGGTTCCTGTACCATAACCTGTGCCATAGCCAGTACCATAACCTGTTCCTGTACCGTAACCGGTACCGTAGCCCGTGCCGTAGCCAGAACCTGTATTATAAGGGTCTGTATAGCCATAGCCTCCGCCATAGCTGGGGGTTGTTCCGTAGCCGGTACCATAACCCGTTCCTGTACCGTAACCGGTACCGTAGCCCGTGCCGTAGCCAGTACCATAGCCTGTGCCATAGGGATTTTGATAGCCCATCGGCTGTTGATAGCCGCAGGCCGTAAAGCTACCTGCTAAGAAAGCAGAAAAAACCAAGAGTTTGATTTTCTTTAACATAGGGCTGAACCTCATTTTGAATTATCCATAATCTTAATTTAACTTATTTTTGTGGCTTTGTAAAGCGTTTTGATCCTGAATTTTGCATTTTTAATGAAAAATCTCCACTTTCGAGAATTCAAAAGTGGAGATTTAAAAAAACGGGGATAAGTTAAAGAGAGGGTATTAAAGCTTAGCGGGCAGGTGTGGCCGTTTTGGTTGTTTTGGGAGCACTGTAGGTGCCATAGGGGGTGGCGCCATAGCCAGTACCATAGCCAGTACCATAGCCAGGCGTAGTGCCGTAGCCAGGCGTAGTGCCGTAGCCAGGCGTGGTGCCATAGCCGGTGCCGTAGGTAGAACCGTAGCCAGGTGTGGTGCCATAGCCGGTGCCGTAGGTGCTGCCGGTGCCATAAGCTGAACCGTAGGGATCAGCATAGCCGGTGCCGTAGGTAGAACCGTATCCTGTTCCGTAGGTGCTGCCGGTGCCATAGCCTGTTCCGTAGGTAGAACCGTAACCTGTACCGTAGGTGCTGCCGGTGCCATAGGTGGAACCATAACCTGTTCCGTAGCTGGAACCATAACCAGCGCCGTAGGCACTGCCTGTTCCATAAGGATTCATGGGGTATTGCTGTGCGCCACAGGCTGTAAAACTAACTGCAGCCAGGGCGGAGATTACCAGAAATTTCAGTGCCTTCATCATGAACTTATCCCTCTTTAATTCTTTACTTTTCTGCCAGTTGCTCTGTTTCTGAAGAGGAAAGACGTTTTTTAAATCATGGAATGCTATGATGTTACGTTCTCTACACTCTTCCAGAATGAAAGCTATTCTGGCCACACTGTAGTTATCTGGAACTGAAGCACAAAACTTTCTTAATTTGAATTAGTGTTTTATTTAAGAAATGGTTAATCTTGAGGGCTGTGAATATGACCAAAATTTTTTTAACAGGGGCGACAGGATGCGTTGGCAGCTATGTTTTAAGTTCCTTGCTGGCCGATTCGGATTTTCAAATTCAAGCTTTGGTACGTACTCCTGAAAAAATACCTGCAGATTTGCGAGGGCATTCTCGTTTAAAGATCCTCAAGGGAGACCTTGCGGATTTAAATGCTTTTGAAAAAGAACTCAAAGAAGCGGAATATCTGATTCATACTGCTGTGGCCTGGGGCGAAAGTGCAGCCTATGCGCTGAATTTTAAGCAGACACGGCTTTTATTTGAATCTTTGAATCCCTTGATCTGTCGGCGAATTTTTTATTTTTCAACAGCCAGTCTTTTGGGGGCACAGCAGAGGTTTTTTCCTCGTTGTTTTTTTGCAGGAACGGATTATATTCGCAGCAAAGCAGCTCTGCATTGCTATCTGCAAGAGACAACCGCTCTCCCCCCCTTATCAGTGCTCTATCCTACTGTCATTCTAGGTGGAGATTCAAATCATACCTTCAGTGCCGCCGGTCAAGGGCTGAAAGACTTGCCTGAATGGATGCCTTGGCTGAGATTTTTGCGGATTCAGGGTCTTTTTCACTGGATTCATGCTGCAGATATTGCGCAAATGTTGGTGTATTGGCTGAAGCAGGGAACAGCAGGAACTGAAATGGTCTTGGGCAATCCAGCGCAAACGGTTGGTGAGGTTTTGGCTGAGCTGAGCGCCTATTGTGATTTAGCCCCTGTTTATCAAGTGCCCTTGGAACCTTTTTTACCTTTGCTGACAGCTCTTTTATCTGGGCAGATGAATGATTGGGATCGCTATTCCCTGCGTGCCAGGAATTTAGAGTATTCGGCTTTTTATCCTGCCCGCTTGGGGCTTTTTTCTGAACATGCTTCTTTGCAGCAGGTTTTGAGGACCATGGGAATTGCCAAGATGAAAAAAGCCCCCTGAATATTCAGAGGGCTTTTTCAGTATCTGTTTGTTTAACCCCAGAGGGCGTTCCAGGCATTTTTCATGCGATCTGCAAAACCTGGTTTCTGTCCGGGTGGGGGAACCTGTGGCATGCCTGCTACCTGTTGCTGTTGATAACCGGGAGGTGCCATTTGTGCTTGTGGCTGGGGGGGCACAAAGGGCTGTGGCTGAACAATATACTGAGGTGTCTGCTGCTGCACATAGGGATATTGCTGCGGTACGATCGGCACCTGCTGAGGGGTTGGGGGCATCATCACCTGTTGACCTTGGGGGGGCATTCCTGGGCGCTGTTGAGGCACGCCCTGGGGTGCCATTTGGGGGGCTGCAGCCTGTTGCGGCGGAGCCGCACTTAAGCGCTGAGCAATATTTTCATAGGCTGCGACTTCTTGGGCCGAAGGTTGATAACCTTGCTGTTTGACTCTTTGTTCAAGTTGCAGGGCCCATTGAATTTCCTGTTGGCTGGCATTGCCCATTTGTGACGGGGCTTGAGCGGGCTGTTGGGGAGCTGTTGCTGCCTGAGGCATCATGGGTTGGGAAGCCGGTGGCAATGTTTGAGGCTGAAAGGGTTGCGCTGCAGGCGGAGCCGTCTGCGGCTGAAACTGAGGCGCAGGCTGAACAGGAGCCGTTTGGGGCTGTGACTGAGCTGCGCTCAAGCGTTGGGCGATATTTTGGTAGGCAGCCGTTTCTTGGGCTGTTGGCTGGTATTTCTGTTGATTGACTCTTTGTTCAAGTTGCAGGGCCCATTGAATTTCCTGTTGGCTGACATTTCCTGTTGGAGGCTGTTGAGGAGCTGTTGCCGCCTGAGGCATCATGGGGGCGGGTGTCAGACTGGCGGGTACAGGCTGAGTCATTGCGACAGCCGGAGGGGTTTGGGGGGCTCCACGCAAACTGGTGGGCACGGTTACCACGGGTTGGCCACTGCCGGGAGCGGCAATGGGCAAAGGCATGGCTGAAGCTGCAGGAGGAGCAAAGGGTTTGCTCCAATTGCTCCAATCGCGATTGCCATTGGGGGCAGTGGGTGCCGTAGCAGGAGCTTGTTGGGCCGCCGCCAGTCGCTTGGCAATGTCTTCATAACGGGCAGTTTCTTGGGCGGTGGGTTGCTGACCCCCTTTTACTTTTTGTTCAAGTTGCAGGGCCCATTGAATTTCATCTTGGCTGACCTGAGGTGCAGCGGGAGCCTGGGGTGCGCTTGGGGCAGCGGCAGGAGCCTGTTGAGCAGCTGCCAGCCGTTTGGCGATATCTTCATAACGGGCAGTTTCTTGGGCGGTGGGTTGTTGTCCACCTTTTACTTTTTGTTCAAGTTGCAGAGCCCATTGAATTTCATCTTGGCTGACCTGAGGTGCCGCCGGAGCTTGAGGCGCAGTAGGCGCTGCGGGGGCCTGTTGAGCAGCGGCAAGTCGTTTGGCAATGTCTTCATAACGGGCGGTTTCTTGGGCGGTGGGTTGTTGTCCACCTTTTACTTTTTGTTCAAGTTGCAGGGCCCATTGAATTTCATCTTGGCTGACCTGTGGCACTGCCGGAGCTTGGGGGGCACCTGTGGGCATGCCGGGAGCTGGGCTGGGCTGACTGAAGGCCTGACGAATACGGGCGATTTTATCATCGATACTCGAGACCACGCGATCCATATCTTCAGGGGAAGAAACAGGTACAAAAGCATCTGAACCCATCGCTGGAGCAGAAGCAGGGCCTGTCGGAGAATATCCTGGATAGTTACCAGCAGGAGCAGGGGTGCCAGCGCCATTCCTATTGAAGGGGCTGTATACACTGGTGCCTGGCACCTGGGACTGATAACCGCTTGTATATGTCATGTCAGATACCCTTTCTCAGACCTTTACAAAATCCTTATCGCGGATTTTTTGGAAAACATGCTTATCTCTGCCTTAAATTCTGATCAATCAGGGATTAAACTCTGCAGGCAGTTCGACTTGAATCCGCGTATAAACCGCTCCCTCAAGCTTTAACTTATTGGTGCGGGCTGAAAAGATGACTTTTTTTCCGCGAATCAGGCCATCGTTCCCTTGTATTATAACAGAACCGCTCATGGTGATTTCCTGTAGCTGACGGGTTTTGGGATCTAATTTGACGGTTGCCGTCTGGCACTGAATTCGGTATTGATTGAGGGTGATTCTGACATTCCGATGAAAGCGCGTCAGACCACTGTCCAACTCCATTTCGACTTCATCGGCCAGAATTTCAATGGCCCGTTTGGGGGTTGCCAGAACGGGAGAAAGATCCGAAGAGAAGGTGAAGCAGAGCAAACAGAATATCGCCCCGATCCCAAGCTTGAGTTTCATGGCTTTAGTCTGAAATGCGTGCAATGACGTAATGATTGAGATTCAGAAAAATGGGACGCTTGATTTCATCGAGGGTTTCAAAAAATTTAGCGGGCTGGTCCAAAGTGACGATTTGGTCATTATAGAGTTCCATGAACTCGGGATCTGCATTGAGAATCACCGTAAAGTAAGTACTGAATGCGCCGATTTTCATATTGAGTTTTTTCGCGAGTACGAGTACGTTTTTAAAGTCTGTACGGGCTTGAATTCGAAGTGCCAAGGCTTTTCCTTCAGCGTGTTCGATATCAATTTCAATCACGCGTAAAGTGACTTCTTCTGAATTGTCGAGAATAAAGGTCACATTCTCATTTAAACTGTGAATATGGCTTGATACTCCCTGTGCTGCAAGTTCAAACGCCTTTGAAAGGGGGGCTGCAGCTCCGTTCATCAATTGTTGGTAGGCCTGTGGATCGGGTAGTTTCGAAGCATCAGAAGATGGTGACATGCAGTGTTTTCAATGCCTTCCTAAGAGGTATTTCCAGCATAGCATAGGCCTCTGGTAAATGAATCTCAGCTTGACGGCCTTGCTCTGCGTGATGAAAAAAGAGGTGTAAATAAGGAGGAGGAAATGCCTCCAGAAAATGCTCAGGCCATTCAATCAAAGAAAAGGCCTGGGGGTCTCTAAGATAGTCTTCAATGCCGATTTCATAAAGTTCTTCAAGGGAGCCCAAGCGGTATAAATCAAAATGAAACAGGGTTTGACCGTTGGCAAAGTGGTATTCATTTACCAGACTGAAGGTTGGGCTGGTGAGGTGTTCTTTGATTCCTAAACCTTTGGCCAAGCCCTGACTGAAGGTTGTTTTGCCACTGCCTAAATCCCCTTGTAAAAGCCAGACCGAAGGCAATTCAGACTTAAATTGAGCCAAGAGAGCCCCCAAGTTTTGGGTCTCCTGGGCTGAAGCAAGGGTGAGATTTAAAACAGGCATTTGAGGTTTCGTTTTAATTTTACAGAGTTGTGTTTGCTTTGAGCTTGAAAAGTACCCTGCACAGTGCAGAACCAGATGTTTTTGAAGCAAGTGCTCCAAACAACAACAGAAACCTCTCCAACATTTTAGGTTTCCTCAACGCAGAGGTATACGGCCATGCCAGAAGACGGTTTCAACCTTTAGAAGGGTTAGGCTCAAAACACTAGAATTCCGCATCAATGCGCAGGGTACTCTGTTTATTATCCTAGCACAGGCCTTTTGATTTTCACCACTTGTCTGAAAGACGAATGCAAAGGTCTGTGGGGAAGTGACAAAAATATTTATAAATTTAATATTTTTATCTGCTATTCAGGGTGTATTTTAATATTATTTGAAATAAAGACGTATATATAAAAAAATAGTTTTTGTTATGTTTTTAATTGATTTATTTTTAGTTTAAAAAGCTGGTTTTTAATTGGTTTTTGATTTCTTTTAATTAAGTATTAAATACGTCGGATTCTATTTTAAAAATTTTAAAATTACATTAAATCGGAGCGTTAGTTATATTGATTTAAGGTGCAAATTGTGTATAGTTGTGTTATATGGATGGGCTAATTATCTGGCCTTGATTCAGAAATCATGATTTTCCAGATCTGGCACTGTGTCTGCCCCCAGACCAGCGGTATCAAACTTGAGGTAATTTACGAATGGTTGGTTTGAGAGATCTCCCCATGCAGAGTACTGCACTGATTGCTTTTTCTCTGAGTGTTTCACTGGCTGTTGCCGGTTGTGTCGCTTCTAATCCTGAGCTTCTGCAGCAGAAACCCCTGGTTCCTACCAGTTCAGTTTCTCAAACAGTATCAGGTCCACTGCCTCAGGCGCGTCCGCTTCCACAAAGTCTCTATCGTTATGATTGGACGACTGATCGAATTCTCGGTGCCCAAGGTTTTCGCACCCAGGCTTTTGTTGATTCTGTAAAACCTGCAATGAGTGATCCTGCGATTGAACAACAGGTGAAAGAGGCCACTTCTTCAGGGGGCTTGACCAGTGATTTTGCAAAAAATCTTCCGGGTTCAGACAACAGTGAGTATTTGCCCAATACACCTGTCGTGATTGGCACTGATGCTTATTACCTTACTTCCAGTCTGTCCTCTACCAATGTCTTTGCGTTGAATGACAACGGTTCAAAAATTTGGGATCTCAGCCTGCATGATAATGGCGGGCGGTTTATTGGCACTTCTGCGGGGCTGGGTGCGGCAGGCGGTGTGAATACCCTTTACGCGCTTTCCAGTACCGGTCGGCTTTATGCGATCAATGCCGCTACAGGGCTTGTTCGCAGTTTTGTAGATATTATTGGCGAAGAGTTTGAGTTCTCCTCTCCCTTCGTCATTTCTGGAGCCACTGATAATATTTATGTTGCAGGCAGTAAACAAGGGCGTATTTACAAATACACCTTCAATGGTACAAGCTTTACCCAAAGTTACAGTCCCAAAGTGGTCAGCAGTTCGAATACCGGAAAATTCAAAGCTTCGCCTGTTGTTACCGGGGCCGGTAAACATATTTATATTGGTTCTGAAGAAGGCAAGTTTTATAAAATTCGTGAAGACAATGGCGCGATCGTTTCTACCCTTGATCTGACAACCCTCCCCCGCAGTACGGGATGTCAGGTCAGTGCCTCTGTTGCCGTGGATGCCACGCTCGACGTGGGAATTGTGTCTTGCGGATCGTTTTTATATAAGGTTCGTTTGAATGATGCTTCCAATACCACGAATCTGTCTTTGGCAGCACAGAGTCCCTTGCTTGAAATTCGTGAATTAGCGGCCTTTAAACCCAGCCGCGTGCTGGGGCCCAATACGGTCAACAGAACCTTGCCCTCTACAAACTTATTGCGTGAGCCACTGCCCACAGATACAACCTTCTCCATCGATCAACGTTTTGGTTTTAAATCAGGAGATTTCCTGCGGATTATTACCCGCGATGGTCTGAGTCTATATGGCACCTTGGATCAGGTGACGGTTGAAGGGGCTGTGACCTTAAAAGAAAGCAAATTGTTCCCCTTGCCTTCCCCAACTCCCAACCCTGCTACTTTGCTGGGGGGAGAAAGTGTAAGTGTTGTGAACCTGGCCGTGCGTCCTACCCCGCTTCCTTCGCCTTCTGCAACGCCTAGCCCCACTCCCTCACCTACAGCAGCGGGTGCAGACCAGGTGTTCCAGTTTAAAATCGGAAACCCAGAGGGGCTGGCTGAAGGTGATTCGATTATCTTTACGAATTTACCGAATACCCCTGTGGCAACGCTGTGTTCGTCTACCAACGCCAGTTGTGACAAGGATGCCACCGGTACCAACCGTCACAAGGGCATTGAGGTTGCCTTGGATGATGATGGCAAAGTCGTAACAGACAGCTCGAAGTTTGTTTACCAATTAACAGTTCCAGATCCCGGTGGCACATTAAAAGCCGCTGTTCAGGCCAAGTTGCATACGGATAAATTCGTACCCTTTGAAAAAATCACCAACCGTGTGATGGGGGTGACCAATTCTACGATTGATTTTGAATTGGGCAGTGTTGCTGAGTTTGCCACAGGGCAGATCGTTCGCGTAACGCATAATAACACCAGTTTGCGTGGACGCTTTGAGTATGGTGTTGTTGCCAGCGTGGATACCACCAATCGCAGAATCAAGCTGACTTCTGCACTGACCGACGCACCCGGTGCCGGTGACAAGGTGGATATCATGGAACCGAATACGGCAACCTATGGTCGCGTCTTGCCTACCCAAGCTTATTCCAATGGCAATATCCTCTCTTCACCTGTTTTGAGAGGCAATGGACAGCATGTCTATCTCCAGCACGGCAATGTTTTGTTTGAACTGGATTATTCAAGTGATACAAAATTCAAAGAGGAAAGCAACTATCTGGTCTTGCAAGCAGCACGTATCGATCAGAGCAATCTTTCCTTTACAGCACTTTCCCGTTCGGTGCCGCTGGTTTTATCCAATGATAAACTTTTAACAGTTGATTCTGATCCAAGCGGAAAAACAGGAATTTTCCTGAACCGTGCGTTGCTGCCTTTGAATGCGAATCTTGAGCGTCTCAATGACGTGTTCCCAATTTCGGCACCGAATGCTGCCGGTGAGCTGCCCAAGCGGGCAGAAACCCGCCCTGTTCCTTTGGGAGCAGCTTCTAATTTTGTCGTCATGGGCGGTGGCAATGGAATCGTTTACAAATTGCATAAGGATATGGCCTGGTAATGAACAGAAAACATATTCAGTGGGTCCTGGTATCTTGTGGGTTGGCCATTAGTGTCGGCTGTACCGTTCCCTTCCTGGTAAATACCCGAAATACAACAGATCCGTCTTCGCCTGTGATTTTACCTTCTTCATTGGCGTCTACTTTACCTGTTTTTCTGCCCCAACCGGGTGTGAGTTCTGGGCCAATACCCATTCCTTCCCCTTCAGGGCCTTTTGGGGCTATCGCTTCTTCCAATCCTGGCATTGACGGGCCTTTGCCAACTCCTACGGCAACGCCTTTTCTGCCCAATATTGCTCCCAATATTGACAACCAGATCTCAGCCAATCCATTGCCCGTGATTCAAGCCAGTGGCCAATTGGCAACCAATCTTCCGGTTGTGAAGTCGGTGATTAAGGGGCGCGTTTTGGGATGGGATATTAAATCGGAACAGTTCCTTCCTCTGTCGAGCGCAAAGGTAAAAGTGGATGAATCCCTTTCATTGACAACAGACAGCAATGGTTTTTATGAAACCACGCAGGAATTTGACAAGCTTGTCAGCCTTTCAGCTGGCTTTGAAGGATATACTTCATCCTCGGTCACGGATGTACCTCCTGGCACAAACCGGGATATTCACTTAACTCCGCTTAAAGAGGGGCCACTCTTCCGCCAGGACAGTTATGGTTTTAGTGGAAGTGTTACCAATCTGAATCAGAATGGCCGCGATGCTTTCATTGTGTTTACAGATGGCAATGGCAGCAATGCTTCTGCAGCTGCTCCTGATAAATTCAGTGGCCGCTATAATATGAGCGTTCGTGTCAAGGTAAATCGTTCTTCAACAAAGGGAACCCTGTTTACGGGAGTCTTTGAGTCAATCGGCAGTCTTCTGCAATTGACACAATACGGCTACAGTCCCAATGTGGTGGTTCCGACGCCTCCCCCCCAACCGATTCCTACGCCCTTGCCCAGTGCCAGTGCTGGTTATACTCCGATTCGACCCACTGACCTCTTGGTCTCATTTAATCACCAGATCAGCCCTGAAGCCTTTGGTCAAATCAATGTCAATCTGACAGCCCCCTCAGACAGTGGTTTGAAAAATGTGGTCATGCAGATTTATATGAATATGCCAGATGGTGGACGTGTTTTGGTGGCTAAATACACCAGCTATACCTCTGCTTCTGTGACCCAGACCGTTCGCTTGCCTAAGCTGAACAATACCAATTTTACGCTTGAAGCCCACAGTGGAACTTCTCTGAAGGGCAGCGATATTGTGGTTCCCAATATTCAACTCAACAATACGGTTTCACGCAGTTTTATGACGCCTCCGGTCTTCAATCGGATTGGCAGTGAAACAGATTTCAAAGATCTGAATAAAACCCATTTTATTACCAGTGATTTGACGCCTGATATTGCCTGGAACCGCCATACGGAAGCCAATAGCTATCAGGTGGATTTGCAAGGGCAGACACCGCAGCTTTTCCGCTGGGAAGCCTATACCTTGGGCACTTCGATTAAGTATCCTGACTTTGGAACAGATCACCCGTCCAGTTTAAAACTGGGAAATAATTACCGTGTTCAGTTGGTCGCCAGTGATTTTGACCTGGGTACTTTCAATGTTTTGGGCCTGAAAGACTGGAGTCAACCCATTCATTTCGAACCCGGAAAAGGAAATGATCCCTTTAGCATTAAATTATTGAATCCGACGATTAATAATTTTGCGCAAGGTTATCGTGTGACCTATAACTCGTTGACCTTCCTGTCGAACTAAGATCGATTTTTGATTGAAAAAAGCAGCGTTTAAAACGCTGCTTTTTTTTATGGCGAGAACGAAATCAGCGCTTAAAGATAAAATATACGGCTGCAACCAGACATAAAAAACCCCAGAGATGGTTCAAGCGAAAATGTTCCCCCTTAAAAACCAAGAGCGAAAAAACCACAAAAACACTGAGAGTAATGACTTCTTGTAGCACTTTGAGTTGAACCAAGGAAAAAGGGCCCCCATGGCCATTGAATCCAATTCTGTTGGCGGGGACCTGAAAACAGTATTCAAACAGCGCAATGCCCCAGCTGACTAGAATAATCGCAAGCAGCCCGAGGGATTGAAGTCCCTTGATTTGATTGAATTTGAGGTGGCCATACCAGGCCAGGGTCATGAAGGCATTGGACGCAATCAGCAGGCCTATTGTCTGAACGGCTTTCATATCGGATCGGGTATTTAACGCTTTGAGCTGCGCAGGGCCTGAAAATCAGGGTTCAGATTGGCTTCTTCAGCAAGTCTGCCCTCTACTATATGACTTTTGACCCAAATGGCAAGAATCGTAGAGGTTGCTCCAGGGGCATTGAAGACCTGCACAATTTTTTCCTCAAAGGGGTTCCAAACTGGCATGACCACTTTACGTGTGCCTTGGTTTTCCATGAAGGCTTCCATTTTTTCGACTTCAGACTGGCAGGCATGCAATTGAACATGTTCTTGAAAGACAAACAGAAACCCACCATGGGCACGGCATTTGGCGGGGCGCCCAGCATAGGCAGAACAGGTTTCATCGACCAGAAAGGGGCATTGGGTATCAGCCAGTTGTGGTAAAATTTCTGCAAATTTTTCAACCTTGCTCATATCTGCATCTTGCTGAATGGTATCGTGGACAGCCCAAAGGGATTCTGCATGGAGCAGAAAGAGGTTTTCAATGCGTTGAACCAAGGCCGCGCGTTGCTCCTCAGACCAAAATCTGAGCAGATAATCGTGTAGAATGGCCCATTCAGCCGGGCTGGCCACAGGCATGGAGGTGCCTTTGCAGCAGGTATTGCATTGTGTACGGCAGGCAATATGGGGATAAAGATCCAAAACATCACTGCTGAGTTGGTTGATCAGGGTATAGACGTCGGTTAAAGTCGGGCTGGCGTCTAAAAGCAGTTTAGACTGCAAGACACGGTCAATTTTCTGGCGGGTAGATGAAGGTTTTTGCATGTTGTGTATTGTAGCAAAGAACTCAGGCGGCTTCCAGCAAGGAAGGCAGAACGAGAATTTTGCGTTTAATGACCTTGATCAGACTTTGATTTTCAAACTTACGCAGCAGTTCTGTAATGGTCGGGCGTGTGGCATTGATCAGATGCCCCAGTTCTTCGTGGGTAATTCTCAGGTTGATCAAGGTGCCTTCCTGGGTTTTGCGTCCATATTCTAAAGCCAGTTTGAGCAGCAATTTTTGTAGCCGTTGTTCTACCGACATAAAGACCAAGTCTTCAAGTTTGTTTTCAATCTGTCGCAAGCGTTGGCCGACAAGTTTCATGACACGCAGATTGACCTCGGGGTGTCGAGCCAAAAAGCTTTCAAAATTTTGGCGGGAAATTTTGCAAAGATAGGTTTCTTCGAGGGTTTCTGCCATGCTTTCATGGGGGGTGCCGTCATTGATCAGGGCCAATTCGCCGAAGAGGGTCGGGGCTTCCAGCAAAGCCAGTGTGATTTGTTTGCCTTCGCTGGAGATACGTGAAATTCGAATCCGACCTTGTTTTAAGATAAAGATATCCTCTGCCAGATCGCCAGGCAAATAGAGAATACTGCCCTTGGGAGTCGCTTCAAAATGTGAAATCTGGGCCAGCCATTCCAAGTCTTTGGTTGCTGTTTTGAAAAAAATTTCCTGGCGCGTGAGGTGCCAAAATTTTTCTTGGCCAGGTGTGCGGCTTTCAAGTGTTGGGATTTCTGTTTGCATGGCTTTCCGTTCAGTCGGGATCATTGAACTCTTTTCTATTCTAGCAAAGACTCGGTCTTTAAAGTTTAAATAAGGCGCTTAGAATTCCCTTTCTCTTAAGGGGTGGTTGTGCTTAAAGGGCATTGAGAGTGTCACACCAGAAAAGGGTTTTGCTTTTTTTCATGCCAAAGGGTGGATTGGGGGCCATGCCCTGGATAGATTTGCGTGCTCTCGTCTAAACAGAGCAATCGGCGATGAATGGAGCGCATCAGTGTCTCTTGAGAGCCGCCCCAAAGATCGGTTCGCCCAATTCCGCCTTTAAAAAGGGTATCGCCTGAAAAGAGATGGCTTTCATGGCCTTCAAAATGGAAGCAAACGCTGCCTGGGGTATGGCCCGGTGTGTGTAATATGCGGGTTGTCTGCTTGCCAAAACAGATTTCCATTTCATCTTCAAGGGGGCGATCTGTGGGGGTGGTCGCTTCCAATTGGAGCCCAAAAAGTGCGCCTTGCATGGGTACTTGGTCATAGAGAAAGAGATCTTCTGGGTGCAAAAGAATTTCTGCTCCAAGGGTTTCTTTGAGTTCCCGTGTGGCGCCAACATGATCAAAATGGGCATGGGTGTGCAAGAGATAGCGAGCTTTCAGTTGATTTTCTTTGAGATAGTCGAGAATTTTGGGGGCATCTCCACCGGGATCAATAATCAAGGCTTCGCGTGTTTCTGGGTCGCTGACAATGCTGCAGTTGCATTGCAAGAGCCCCACTGGAAAGGTCGCGATTGCCAAAGACATTCAAACAAGCTCTCCATATAAAAATTGTAAGGGTTTGTGTACCCGCTGAGCCCAGGCCATTTCATCATGGCCCGCGAACCAATCTACGTAATAACCTAAATTTTGAAAGCGTGTATACCCCTGGGCTTCAAGCGCATGTACGAACGCTTGGGTGCTTTCAACGGTTTCTTCTGTGTGGGGATCTTGTCCCTCTTCAGTGCCAATATCTACCCAGACACGAAAATGGGTGGGAAAACTGGCAGTATCCCGCAGGATTTGGTGATTGGCCCAATAGACAGTCGGTGACATCAGGGCCAGCCGCGAGAACTGATCAGGGTAGGCACGTGCGATATAAAAGCTGATAATCGCACCCAGAGAAGAGCCTATTTGGCCGGTATAACTGGCTTGAGGCAAGGTTCGGTAATGTTGGTTGACCCAGGGTTTGAGTTCTTCCACCACAAAACGGGCATAGCTTGCCCCTTTGCCGCCGCAAGGATAACCATTAAAGAGAGAGGCGTGCCAGGTATACTCTTCCAGGCGGTCGGGGCTGTTGTAAATGCCGACCACGATCATTTCAGGAATTTTTTGAGTTTCAAAGAGGCGTTCCAAGGCTTCATCCAAACGCCATTCCCGTCCCATAAACCCTGTGGCTGGATCAAAGAGATTATTGCCGTCGTGGGCATAGAGTACGGGATAGTGACGGCGGGGCGATTGAGCATAACTGGGGGGCAGATAAATCATGATGGGGTGGGCGTGAGACATATATCGGGATTGAAGATCGGGATGTAAAATTAGTTGCCCCCGCATGGAAAGATGCCGAAATTCCATTTGGCGGGTGTCTACCAGGGAGGGAAGGCCTGCGCCAGGCTTCAGTGAATAATACAAGGGACCTGTCGGACGCTTGCGGCGGCTGCGGGGAATGCGGGAATTATTCACGATCAGTGGAAACGGGTATTCAGGTAGAGGCCAAAGGCCGTCTGCGTGGCATCTGCGCTGTCACGCTGCAGGGGTTGGGTTAAATTTGCGCCAATCACGGTGTCTTGCTGGCTGAAGACTTCAGCTCCCAGACGCAGGGTGTTTTCTGATTGACCAGAGAGTGGATTGGGTTGATTCAGGTAGCTGACGCCAACGGTGGCACCTGTTGCAATATTGACGGCCATGCCTGCGCCAATTCGGGGCTGCCCCAGGGCTGTATCGACAATAATATTGGAGGCGACAGGGCCTGTCTGCACGCCGACTCCGGCGTAGACACCGGCTCGCGCTGCAGCGGGAAGCTGCTTTAGCCAATGTTCCCGATCATTTTGGAATTGACTGGTATCGACAGATGAGGCGATACCGACCCTGACAGAAACGGCTTCGTCTGGACGGATTACGGTACCCGTCATCAGGGTTTTATCCTGTAAGAATTCAGCGCCTGTTCCTTGATTGGGGCCATTCAAGGCTTTGAGGTTTTCAACCAGGCCCGGATCCTGAGCGCGGGTCAATAATTCCGTCCCTTTCGATTGGTAGCCCACTTCCAATTGGAGAGAATCAGAGCCCAAGGTTTGACGGGTGGTAGGCGGACTGAGACGCTCAAGATAATGGGAGGGATCTGGGCTGGGGGGGGCTTCATTTGGGTTGAGAAGCTCAGGGACTTCAGCTTTTGCTGGACGAGGGCTGGGCTTGGTTTCGTCTGTTTGGGGTGAGACAACCCGTGATTCACCCTCCTGGATGCGCAGGGTCATCCGGGGTTGTTGTGCTGTAATTCGAATTTGGCCCACAGTGATTTTTCCTCTTAATACTATTATGCCTTAAAACTGTCAGAACTGAAGTGTGGATCTGGGTTCAAAGCCTGTTTTAACAATTTTTAATTCAAAGCGCTGAAGAGGGCGTATGAAATTAACTAAAGTTTAATTTGATTTTTACGTCATATCGGGACTAAGATAGGCGATAGAAAGTATATGAATCAACCCGTCAGCTTTACGCTTCTACCCCCCTCGGCATTGAGGCCGGTTTTGCCCACTTTACCGGCAATGCCTTCTGCTGTCTCTGCCCCTGATACCGGGCGTTTTTCCCGTGTTTCTTCGTTGCTGGGAATTCAGGATCAGGTTCAGGTCAGTTCCCCCTCTGCGTCGGCGGGTTTGCTCAATCCTTTGAGTTTGTTTAAGAAACCTGTGCAATCGGCCCCGGCTGTTCAAGCGCCCGTGGCTATTGCACCAGCGAAGCCTGCTGTCGGTTTAAGCGAACTTCGCTATCAGTCTTCGGTGCAAAAATTGAAGAGCATGCCTCCTTCTGAGCTCAAAACCCTGGGGCAAGAAGATAAAAAAGCGTTCTTTGAAGCGCTTTTGCCTGCCGCGATTGAATCTGAAAAACAATATGGGGTACCCGCTGAGGTCACGCTGGCCCAGGCTGCACTGGAATCGGCTTGGGCGCGCTCACCAATTGGGGGCTATAATATTTTTGGCATCAAAGGTTCAGGCAGTGCGGGAACCGTCAATGTTCAAACCCGTGAATTTTATAATGGCCGTTATGTCACGATTCGGGATAATTTTGCCCGCTATTCAAATTTTCATGATGCGGTGATCAGCCATGGCAAACTATTTCACAATGGCTATTATGATAAGGCTGTAAACCAATACGCCAAAGATAAAAATCCACTGCGTTTTCTCGACAATATTCAAGGAATTTACGCGACAGATCCCAAATATTCTCAAAAAATAAAAAGTATCATTGAGGATTACGGTCTGAGCGATATGGTCAATCGTGCGGGTATGGTATAATGGCTCCCTATGAGCCTGAAATACCTTCACCCCCAGCAAGGTCTGACGGTTACCGCAGACACACCCCAAGAACTGACTGAGCAGCTGGCACGTCTGGCTCCCGGTCAGCATATCCGTTTTTTGAATCAACCCTTTTCACTTGAGAGGGATTTTTTGCATGCTTTGCGTACCTCCCTGGGCTATGAAAAATTTCAGGAAAAATTTAGTTTTGCAGCAGAAGTTTTGCCCGAAGGGCTTTCTCTTGATACCCTTGAAAGTTTACAAAAACTGCATTTTACGGAACTAAAACTGCCTGTCGCGATCGATGCGCCCGAGCTTGAGCATTTGGCGATGATTCTGCGCGAAACGCGCCAACTGCGAATTCAGGTTCAGTTCCGTTTGTTTCAAACGCCAGGTGAAGAAGCTTCTCTGGCGAAACTTCAGGCCCTGTATTTTCTTTTGCAGGAATGGTGTGGTTGGTATTCCTTGGATTATCTTCCCACTTTGTTTGTCGATCCCGTGATCGCCAGGCGTTTTGACCGCCTCAGTCGTTTGAGTGCAGAAACCTTCAGCGCTCAGTATTTTCAGAAACGATTCAATGAGCAGATTTATCTTGCCTTCTATGAATTTTTGCGTACCCGCTTATCCCATCATGTGAAAACAATTCTTGAAATTAACCCCTATGCCAACGAGCCTTTTTTTCGCGAGATGCCGCGCCAGCCTTATCCTTGGAAGGTGACCCTGAAAGCACTGCCTCAGCATCAATTGGATCATGCCTATTTGCAGTCTTTGGGGAAAACCTTTGATGCGGTTGTTTTCTACCAGGGGCTGGAAGCCATGCGGGATCCCAAAAAAGAACTGCTTTTATTACAAAAATATACCCGTCCCACCACAGAATGGGTTTTCTTCAGCTATAATCTGGCCTCGATGCCCACATTGATTCGACTTTTGGGCAATCGTTTTGATAATATTAATCCTAGCCAGAGTGACTACCGGATTTTGAAACTCTTCAGCCAGCGCAGCCTGGAAAAGCTGTTTGAGTTTTTGGGCATCCATTTTCAAGTGGTGCCTACCCGTCTGCAGTTGGGTGAGCTTCAAGCCCAGTTTGAGCAGATTCGCCCTCTGCTGGATAATCATTTGCCTGAAAATTGGCGTGCTGTGATTTCAGAATTGGATATTATGGGATTTTCGGCACTTGGAACCCTTGAAATGGAAGAGTCAGCTCAAGAAACAGATGGTTTTTTGAGTGGTGGTTTTCTCAGTTGATGCATGACCGCTGATTTTTTCAGCTTTTTTTACGCGCTCAATCGTCATCTTGAAGCGCATCCCGATCATCTCTTGGCCCTGCATTTTAAGGAAGTGGATGATTTTGCCTGTTCCCGCTGTGCCCAATGTTGCAGTCTGCCATGGTCTGTGGGGGCTTCAGAAGCCTATATACAACGTTGGAAGCCTGTTTTTGAAGCCCACGAAGATCCCCGTTTCCATGATATTTTTGAAGCCCAGGCCCCTGACAGCCCTTCGGGGCATATGGCCCATTTGCGCAAGCAAGCGGGATCGACCCGCTGTGTTTTATTGGATCAGGACAATCTCTGTCTGGCGCAGAAGCATTTTGGCAAAGAAGCCAAACCCCAGGCCTGTCAGCTTTATCCCTATCTCTGGCAACGTGTGGGCGGGCCTTTGCAGATTTCCCACTTGATGCAGAGTTGTTATCTTGCGCCAAGTTATCTGCTCAGCGCAGGTGAACTGAGTTACCGCCTGATTCCTGCCGAAGAAGCTCAAAGCGCTGGGGGGCCTTTGTTTCCTTTGCTGGTGACCTCAGGCCTGGCTTTTTCAAGAGAAAGCCTGTATCTTTGGCTTGGGTTTTTATTGGACCATCTGCTTTTTGAATCTGAAAAGCGTTCTCCTTTGCAGAATTTACGTGGATTCACCCCTGTTTTGCGCCGATTATTAAGTCTGGCTTCGCCTGAAACAACCAGCTATGTCGTGAGCCCTGCTGAAATTGAAAACCTATACCAGCAAGACTTGACGTGGCTGGGGCAAAGCTCTTCGGCCTTGCCTTTACGCCAGGCCTATGCGCTAGAGTGGTTTTTGGTGCATATGCCGCGAACCGTGATGGGCGAGTCGATCCATGCCTTTTATACTGAGGTTTTGCAGGGAAAGCGCCAACTGCCGATGTTGGCAGAGCAGGAATATGCCTTGATCAAAACCTTTCTTCACAATTATTTGGCCCGAAAGCTGCTTTCCTGCCACCAATGGTTTACCCAGCGGGTTAATTTTTTTCAGCAATATCTTTTGTTTGCGGCCTTTCCAACCTTGATTCAAGCCCAGTTACTGGCCTATCGCGAGTTAAGAGCTGTTCCGATTGATGCCCGTTTATTGGGGCAGGCGGTCAATCTGATTGAGGGGCAATTGCTTCAGAGTTATCTTTGGCTTGAAACCCATGGTTTTCCTCAAAAAAGTGCAGAAGCCTGTTTGGAGGAGGCCGAAAAATTGCTGAGCTTTGATTTGACCCGTGCGCCTGTCCCCTTCAAAAGCCGTGAGTCGCGATTTAAGTCTGGGTTTTGAGGGTTTTCAAGAGTACCTGCGCTTTGTCCCGACAGACTGTTTTTTTGGGGGCTTGAGCCAGTTGTTTTAAGCCTGCCAGACTGGCTTCTGCCAAGCAGGGGTTTCCTGCCAGAGGCAAGAGTTTGAAAGCGAGTTCGAGCAGGGCAGAGAGATTTTTGGTGGGGATTTCAGTGTTTGCGAAACAGCATTCCAGGATACGCAGATTGAGAAGCAGTCCCTTTTCTCCTTTGAGTTCGAAAATTTGCAGCGCGTCTAAGAGATAATTCAATCCTTTGCTTTGTCTGCAACCCCCTTGAGCGATCGCCTGTGCGACGGCTTCGCTCTGTAAACGCCCATCTTCTAAGCCTGCCCAGATTAGATCGATTGCGGGTTGGCGCTGCTGGGGATGTTTTTGACTCAGCAGCCAGGCCAGGGATTTTAGGGCCGGAGCCAGCGGGATGCGTGGTAAATGGCCTGCTTGGAGTAATAAGAGCAGAAAATCATGTTTATCGAGCGGAAGAATAACTTCGTTGAGATCAGGCAATTCACTTGATTTGAGCTCTTCGCGCTTGTTTTTCCAGAGATCCTGACGCAAACGGCTGTATGCTTCTTGTGAAATACCCCCAAACTCTCCCTGTTTCCAGCGTAATTTTAAAGTGGCGACCTCAAAGAGCGACTCTGCCATATCCGGGCAGAGTCGCAGGCGTGGATAGAGGTGAATGTCTGGATTGAGACTCTCCCAAAGATTGCGGTAATGTGGGTTTAAACAGATAGCCAGAGGCCAGAGTTGGGGCCAGTTCTGATGGCTAAACTCAAAATTTCGGGTTTGTCCGGGGAGTTTGAGCGTTTGAAGTTTTTCCCATTGGGGTTGCCCCCAGAGAACCGCAAGCAGTTCAGCTCTCAATTCTGATGTGAGTTTGCTTAGCGAAAGATACAGATGAGAGTATTCTGAAAAGGGTTGCATAAGATGTTTGAGTTGATTCTGCAGGGGGCTAGCCAAATCTTCAAGGGGAGTATCTGAAGGCTCATGTTCAGAGGCCTTTGTTGTGAATTGAGACCATACTTGACTCAAACCACCCCAGAGGGTATCGAGTAAGTTGTCTGTCTCACTTGAGGAGAGAGTGCTTTCCAAGAGATTTCCAGAAAAATCCAGGCCCAGATCCAGGCGCAGATGGTGCAGTGGCAGTGTTTTGAGTTCGGTAAGCAGAGCGGGACTGAGGCGCTCTGCCCTGCGGCGGACGTGAAGAGCCAACATGAAACGACGCAGTTCGAGGTTTTCTGTTGAATCTTTTCTGGGCCGTGGGGAGGGGGAAAATTGTTGCTCCAGCAAAATATCATCAGGTGGCTGGTGGAGCCATTTTTTTTGAAAAAGCTTGATCAGAAGCAGAGCTTCTTCTTCTGGCCCAAGGGCCAGGGTCAGGATTTGGGGCCAGGATTCAGGCAGTTTGGGCATCTGTGTTTTGAGCTTTTCCCAGTGTGCTTCATGGCCATCGGGGGTAAGACGGGCCAAGCTTTTGCTGAGCATTGTGTCGCTCAGGCAGGAGGGTGGAATTTTTTCCAGACGCTGTAGAAAGCTTGGCAGACGGATCCAGCCGGTGAGGTATTCGGGTTGTGAAAGGCGAAAAGGCAGAGCTGCCTGGCGGGCCCGGAGGGTTTCTCTGAGCTCCAGACGGAAAGGGCTTTGGTATAAATCCAAGCTTTGCCAAACCTGCTCAGGAATTTTGGAGATTTGCGTTGGTTCGAGCCAGGCTTGCAGCAGCAGGGCGAGCAAAACCCGCTGTGGATTTTGAAATTTGTGTTCATGTTGGGGTTTGAGTAAACTTTCAAGCTCGGCGAAGACAGGTTTCATCTGACGCTTCAGCCGTTCTGGCTCAGGGGGAAGGGGCTGATTCAGGATGGCTTGGGCCATGCATTCAAGTTGGGTATCGTTAGGAACGGTTTGACAATGTTTTAAAAAACAGGCGCTCAGATCCTCTGGACTGTTGGGGATGGGGAGGAGTGGATCCTCTGACCACAGTCCCTGATGAGACGGCTTGGCTGGAAAACAGGCTGCCAGGCGTTCGGCTACCGAGGCGTGTTCTGTTTTTACTTGCGTGGTGGCACGGGGTTCTTTTTTCAAAAGCTGGGTGAGTGCTTCGGCCTCAAGGGGGCCCACCAAACCTGAAGCATAGAGCGCTTCCAATTCAGCCCGGCTTTCAGAAGAGAGCGCCTTTTCCTGCAGCTCTTTCAATAGCTCCTGACGTACCACAGCGTGGGGACTGAGCAATTGAAGCCGCAAGGAAGGAGTGAGCGCAGATTCGTTTTCGGGGAAAGCTTTCAGCCATTTCTTGAGCAGGTTTAGGCTTTCTTTGGCAATTTTTTGAACCGGGTGACTGAGTTGCGGAATGAGCAATTCAGGCAGGTATTCTGGGGCTTGTTTGAAGAGTTCGGGGTTCTTGAATTCTTTCAAGGCCAATTGAATGGCATTGGAACTTGAGGCTTGCAGCAGCTGTAACCAGGTTTCCAGCCTTGCTTGTTTTTCTTGAGGAAGTAGCTTCAGTACTTCGTAAAGTTTCAACCATTCCCGATTTTCTTCTTTGCGGGTATTTTCAAGCAGTCTTTGTAAGATCAGATCGACAAGGTCTGAGCGCAGGTGTTTGAGCTCTTCTGTTGATGCTGGAAGTTTTTCGGCTAAAAACTTACCCAGAATTTCTGTGTTCAGGTAGGGGGGAAAGGAATGTCCTTTCAGGGGGCCAGCACTGGCGAGATTGCGCCAACTTAGGCCGATCAGAAGATGGGGCAGGGGAATTTGATTGAGATGGTCATGAAAGCGGTGAAGTTCGATAAACAGGGATTTTCCCAGGGCATCCCGCAGTTCAGTCTCCCAAGCAGGATGCAAGGCGATCAGTTTGGAAACACTGGCGTAAAACCCGATGCCTGGGTAGTTTTCCTGGTATTCGGCAAAAAGTTTTTGCAGCGCTTCAAGCGCCCAGCTTTCTGGACGTTCGCTCAAGGCCAGACTAACAGCTAAAATACCGGGTTCAGGGCCATTCAACTGCAATGGATTTTTTTCTTGTTCCCAGAGATGATAAGGCATGGCAGGGGCTTTGCGTAAATTTTTGGCAATTCCCAAGGCCGATCGCTGATCGCAGAGCGCAGCCCAGACCGTTTCAAGATTGAGGGCCAGGGCATAGGCGTCTTCAGCGGCATAAAAGTTAATCTTTTCGGCTTGAATATAATCGCTCAGCTCAGCAGCGTGGGCTTTCAGAACAGAGGCTTCTTTTTTGACAGAAGAAAATCGGGGCTTGGCCTGGCTGTTCCAGCCAAAGGCGTGTGAACCCGAGATGAGCAAATAGGAGTCTTCGGAATAATGACAGGTTTTACGCAGACTGTTGAAATCGGCTTTGTGCAATTTGAAGCAGGTTTTACGCTCTGTCTCGCCCCATGTTTTGAGAAAATCACGGCATTCTGGAGCTGATTTTAGAACCAGATATTCAAGCAATTCAGGCCAGAGGGGGTGCATGGTGTTCTCCTGCTACGGGGGGGGATACTTGTGCGAGGTGAGCTTCTGCAGCAAAGCGCAGTGCCAAGAGATGTTTGCAAGGGCCCCGCTGCAAGCCGTGACGTTGAATCCAGCGACAGGTGCAATTTCCTTGGCTGAGATAACCGCCTTGTAGGGCCAGTTCGGCATGGTATTCGGCTGATTGGCCTTGAATCCAACCCTGAGCCGTCAGTCCTCCCGGTAGAGCCAAAACCTGTTCCAGGCTTACTTTTTCCTGGCTGAATAAAGCCTGGGAGTTTTCCAGCCGCCCCTGTCGGGCCTGAACAAAAGGCAAAACCCGGTAGAAGTAGCGGTCTGCGTGGTTATCGAAACCCAGCAGGCCTTCGCTGGCCAGGGTATCGACCCAGGCAGTACTCTGTTCAATTGAAATCTCGGCAAGTTGGCTGAGTTCTTCAAGGGTAAAACTTTCGAGCCCGGCGACCAGCATTCTTAAAAAGTCAAGTTCAGCTTGGGGGGCGATTTGAGAGAGACTGCGCAGGGCTTCCCCTTCGCCAGAGAACCCGTGTTTGACGGTACTGGAAAGCGCAAGTGTCAAACGCGCCTGGGGCAGGTGAGCGACCCAAAGGGTAGGGCCGTTTGCATGGGTTTGATAGATGTCCAAGCTTTGCAGATGGGGAATAAGTTTGCGAAAGAGCCCGAGGCGGTGAAGGCCTGATACCTCCAAAAGCTCAGCTTCGGGCAGACCTGTGGGGCGAATGGGCAGGCTTTGAAGCTGCGCGCCCCGCAGGCAGAGGCAGCGCTCTCCAGTGTCTGAGGCTTTGAGTTGCAGCAAAAATTGGCGGGCTGCCAGGGTCGGCAGGCTTTTCCACAGGGTGGCCCGGCGAAAGAGTGCCTGTGACTGAAGAAAGCCCCGCAGCCAACGTTCCGAAAGCGTGACTTTGACCTCGATTTCACGTGCCGTTTCTGTCGCCAGGGCCAGAAATTGATCGCCAACTTCCAGCACAGCTCTTTGCCCAGGCCGCAGTTGACTCAGACTTTTGATAAACGCAGGGTTGAAATTGACATGGGTGGTGCCACGGGTTTGCAGGGCGTAGCCATTGAAAAAATCGGCTTCAAAATCAACGCGCCCATAGACGCTGGCACAACTTGAAAAACATTCCAAACGCACACGTTGAGGTTCACAGGTCACCACGGGGTCAAGATAGCGCCAAAGATCCGGTCGATAAAAGCGGGATTCGACAATTTCAGAAAGCCAGAGCAGCGCATTGCGAAAGAGCAGAGGAGAGCGCACCTGGCCTCTGAAAAACTGGGCCATTTGTCCCGGGTTTTTAAGCGGCGTAGCCAGTAATATGTCGGTTTCTTCAGAATGGCTGAGAACAGTGCTTAAGGTCTGAAAATTTTGCACGAAACTTTGGCTCATGGGGCAACCTTCCTGGCTAAACTCTGGCTTTATCGGGCTCACCGTAAAACTTCGGCCTTCAGGCCGGAGATATAAGGTGTAGCGCTGGCAACAGCGCCCTCAAAATAGTATACTGTATATATGCGTATGACATATAAATTTAAAGCGATATCCAGCGAAATAACCATTCAAAAAGCTGAACATTGGCTACATTTGTGCCAGCAACTGTATAATACAGCTCTAGACCAACGTATACAGGCTTACAAACGGTGCGGTATCACATTAACTACCTACTCTCAAAGCAATGAATTGCCAGAACTGAAGGCAGCATTCCCCGAGTTTAAACAGGTCGGCTCACAGGTCTTGCAAGATGTGGTCGAACGCGTAGGCAAAGCTTTTCAGGGCTTTTTTTCCAGGCTAAAAAGAATCGGAGTTAAAGCCGGTTTCCCCCGCTTCCGTTCACGCGCCCGCTATAACTCCTTTACCCTCAAACAAGCGGGTTGGAAGCTGGAGGGGAGGCATCTGAAAATCAAGGGTATAGGCATATTTAAGCTGTTTCTTTCGCGTGAAATTCAAGGCCGTATCAAAACGGTGACTGTGCGCCGTGATGCCTGTGGCGACTGGTGGGTTTGTTTCTCCTGTGACGAAGTGCCCTCCAGAGTATACCCTGAACCCCAATTTGAAGGGGTAGGGTTAGATGTAGGACTGAATGCTTTTTGCACCGATACAGAAGGGATGCAGATTGCCAATCAGAAGTATTATCGCAAAGCACAGGCAGATTTAAGACGCAGACAGCGTAAAGTAGCAAGGCGAAAAAAAGGCTCTCATCGACGTAAAAAAGCGCTCAAAGAGCTGGCCAGAGTCCATCGCCAGATTAAAAATATGCGTCTGGATTTTCTGCACAAAACAGCAAATTATTACATAAATAAATTCAAGACCCTCTGTGTGGAAAAACTGAATATCCGCAACATGGTCAAAAACAAGTATTTGAGCAAGAGCATTTCAGATGCAAGCTGGGGAACTTTTGTTGAACTTCTTCTCTGCAAAGCGGCAGAAGCTGGCAGAGAAGTCATTCAGGTAGACCCAAAAGGCACCAGCCAAAACTGTTCCAGTTGTGGTGAGCCCGTTAAAAAATCACTGGCAGTGAGAATACATCGCTGCCCTCATTGCGGTCTGGAAATGGACAGAGACGAAAATGCAGCACGAAACATTGCTGCAAAAGCAAATATAAAAATTGGGGTCGGGCTGACCCCTCAAGCGTTAACGTAGTGGGTTGCCACAAGCGTAGCTTGAGAATCCCTTTCCTTGAGGGAAGGGAGTGTCAACAATTCTTTAGAGTGGGTCAGATAAACCTTTCTTCAAACGCTTTTGTGCATCAGTTTCATTCCCTCACTGATCCAAAGAATACAGGAATTGGCTGCGACGATGATGCTGATTTCAGTCCAGTTCAAAGGGGCCGTATGAAAAAACTGCTGAAACCAGGGCAGATAGATCACGACAGTCTGAAGCAGAATGGAGGCGGCAATCATGCCCGTTAAACTGGGGTTGCTGAAGGCCAGGCCTTTACTGAAAATAGACTGCTGACTGGAGCGAATGGCCAGGGCCTGAAAAATTTGCGCCACGGCTAAACTGGTAAAGAAAATGCTTTGCCAATGGCCTTGGGGGCCTGTTTCTAAAAAGCTGAGGGCGCCCAGTACAAATGAAATCCCGCCAATCAGACAGCCCATCCAAGTGACCTGCCAGCGAAATTTTCCACCCAGAATACTTTCATCAGGAGGCACCGGGGGCCTTTGCATAATATTGGGCTCGGCTTTTTCCATGCCAATGCCAAAACCCAGCAGACCATCGGTGAGCAGGTTGAGCCAGAGCATTTGAATGGGCAGCAGGGCCAGCGGCATATTTAGCAGCGGGGCGAGCAGCATGACCAGGATTTTGCCTAAATTTCCGGCGACTGAATATTTAATAAATTTGCGCAGATTGTCATAGATAATGCGGCCTTCTTCAACAGCCGCCACAATGGTGGCAAAATTATCATCCTGAAGCACCATATCGGCAGCTTCTTTTGCAACATCAGTGCCCGTGATGCCCATGGCCACGCCAATATCAGCCTTCTTGAGTGCAGGCGCATCATTGACCCCATCTCCTGTCATGGCCACTACCCGGTTTTGGGCCTGTAGGGCATTGACAATCTGCAGTTTATGCTCAGGGGATACACGGGCAAAGACCGAGGTCTCCTGAAGTGCCTGGCCCAAGGCTTGAGGAGAGAGGGTGTGTAAATCCTGACCGGTAAGTACCTTGTTATTGTGGGTGATACCCAATTCTTGGGCAATGGCCTGGGCGGTTAAGGGGTGATCGCCGGTGATCATGATCGGGCGAATACCCGCTGTCTGGCAGACCTTGACGGCTTCCAGGACTTCTGGGCGTGGGGGATCGATCATGCCGACCATGCCCAGAAAAATTAATTCAGTTTCAAGTTTGGGCGTGGTTTCAGGTTGCTTTTGCCAGCTTCGCAGCGCAAAGCCAAGTACGCGCATTCCCTGGGCTGCCAGTTTTTCATTGGCTTCTAAGAGTTCCTGACGTGTTTGAGGCGTTAAAGTCAAAATACCCGCTTGGCTGAGATAATGGCTGGAGAGTTCCAGCAGCCCATCGGGGGCTCCCTTGGTCAGGCTGAGCCAATCCGAATCGGGCAGGTGTTTGTCTAAGGCTGCTTCCAATTGTTTGGGCAAACCTGCATCGGGCAGGCTGTGAAGGGTGGTCATGCGTTTTCGCTCAGAGTCGAAGGGCAATTCTGCCAAACGGGGCAAAAGTATTTCGAGGGCCTGTTTTTCTAGCTTCCAGTGACGGGCTGCTATCAGCAAGGCGGTTTCAGTGGGATCTCCCAGCGCTTCCCCAGTTGCTTCGAGATGGCCATCGTTGCACAGTACACCACAGACATTGAGTAAAGCGCTTTCAAGACTGGTTTCGGGGGGGCTGCCGGGTGTGATGGCTACGATATGATCCGCCAGTACCACACGCTTTACGGTCATGCGGTTTTGTGTCAGGGTGCCTGTTTTGTCAGAACAGATCACGCTGACTGACCCCAAGGTCTCGATGCCTGTCAGTTTGCGTACCAGTGCATGGCGTTTGAGCATGCGCTGTGAACCAAAAGCCAGGGTGATGGTCAAGACAGCGGGTAAGCCTTCAGGAACCGCCGCGACGGCGACACTGACCGCGCTCAAGAGCATATGTTTCCAGTCTTCGCCCCGCAGAACTCCAAGCAGAAAGATCAGGCCAGAAATCGCAATCGCCAGGATGGCCAATGTTTTGCCCACCTGATCGAGTTTTTTCTGCAAGGGGGTGGCTTCGGCTTCGACGGTTTCGAGCAGAGTGGCAATTTTTCCCAGTTGGGTTTGCATACCTGTGCCGATCACCAGACCCATTCCCCGGCCATAGGTGATGATCGTGCCCATATAGGCCATATTGTGCTGGTCGCCCAGGCTCAGGTTTTTTTCAGAAAGTAAAGCGGTGTTTTTTTCAACGGGTTCAGATTCACCTGTTAAAGCTGCTTCCTGAATCTTGAGATTAATTGCCTCGATCAAGCGACAGTCAGCAGGCACAATATTGCCTGTTTCGAGATAGAGCAGATCCCCTGGAACCAGTTCTCTGGCTGATATTTCAATTCGGGATCCACCACGTTTGACATGCACCAGAGGTTCCGCCAATTGTTTGAGTGCAGCAATGGCCTTTTCTGCGCGGTATTCCTGAATCAATCCGAGTACGGCGAAAAAGACCACGATCGCGAGAATCACGATTGCGTCACTGTAGTCTCCTAAAAAGGCTGAAAGCCCGGCTGCAGCTAGAAGAATCAGCACCATGATCGAGGTGAGCTGTTCCCAAAGAATCAGCCAGGGGCTTTTGATGCCCTTTTCAGTTAGTTCATTGGGACCCGTACTTTGCAGGCGTTGTGCGGCTTCTTCAGGTGAAAGCCCCTGCTCCATTGAGACTGCCTGCGCCTGAAGTGTAGCTTGAACAGATTGTGTGTACCATTCAGACATTGAAGTGACTCCTTGGGGGATTTTAGGGACTGAAAGTCTGCTTGTGTTTTATTCCTCATCCTCTTCGAGGTCGGAAAGCTCATCTAAATACATGTCTTCAAGATAATCATCCTGCTCGCTGAGCGGGCGCAGATTTTTGAGGACACTGGGGCGTTCTTCTTGCCCTTCATGGGTTTGCATAACCCTTTGTTCAATCCGCTCAAGTGGTTCAAAGCGATGCCCCACCACGCGGAACATGCAGGAGGGCTGGGGCAGTTCGTCCTGACGTTCAGGGTTGCGTGAGGCGGAATTATACCAATTGCGGTAAAATGCAGCGGCCTCAACCCGAGGGTAATCGGTCAGACAAAAGCTGCCCAATTCAAAACACATTTCAAAGAGTTCTTCTTCGAGCCCCGTATCGAGTTCCTGAGAGAGCAGAATATCTCCTTCATAGATTTCCTGACCTTCACGGTCATAAAATCCAGAAAATTGCATGAGCTCTAAACCATGGATCTGGGTCAGCTGGTACAGCTCGATTTGTTCACCAGGAATGGAGTAACTGTAGTCGCTGTTGAGAATCCACTCATCTTGCATTTGCCGGGTTTCAGGATCCCAGGCGCGAAATTTCAGCGTGCGCATTTTTAAAAATTTTCCTTTATCAGTCTTAAAAGACTGCGTGATAAATCCGTCAGTCTTTTAAGACTGTGCGATAAACCCGCAGCACATTGCCGAAGGCCATTTTTGAGATGTCTTCTTCTTTATACCCCAGTTGACGCAGACGTGTCAGCAGATTGGGAAAGCAGCTGACATCCTCGAGCCCTTGGGGCACGTTTTCGATGCCATCATAATCAGAGCCAAAAGCCACATGATCGGGGCCCATCTGTTCACAGAGATAATCAATATGGCGAATGGCATCTTCGAGCGAGGCCTTTTCGGGGGCGTTGTTGAGAAAAGAGGGGGCGAAACACAGGCCGACAAAACCATTTTGAGCCTGGATGGCCTTGAGCTGTTCGTCGTTCATATTGCGGCGGTGCCCACAAAGACTTTTGGCATTGGCGTGAGAGACAATGATTGGATCCTTGGAGAGTTCCAGTGCTTCCCAGAAGCCCGCTTCGTTGATATGGGCCAGATCTACGACCATACCGAGTTCATTCATGCGTTTGATCACGTCTCTGCCAAAAGGGGTCAGTCCGTAGTTTGAGCCTACGCCCAAGCCATCGGCCAGTTCATTGCGGTGGTTCCAGGTCAAGCCGATGGCGCGCAGTCCCTGGCGGTAAAAAACTTCCAGCATTTTTAGATCGCCGCAGAGGGGCGAGGCCCCTTCCATAGAAAACAGACCATAGAGTTTATCCGGGCCATTTTCAACGGCTTGTAGATCTTTTTTGTTTTCTATCAGGGCAAAATGCGCGGGATGTTTGCGGATATCTTCTCGAAAGACCTGCATCATTTGTAATGAGCGCACCGCACCATAGTGCCCGGCTTCATAGGGCATGGTAAAGATCGAAAAAATTTGAAGCCGCAAGCCTGCTTGGCGCATGCGTGGATAATCAGAATGGTGTTTGGGCTGGGGCAGATAAAGACTCATTTCATCTTCTTCCAGCATGAGCAGACGTGAAAGTGTGTCGGCATGACAGTCGGCAATAAATTGCATTATCTTTTTCCTTTTCTAAGCGGTCTTCTGGGTGTTTTTTTTACAGGCTTTTGTTTTTTGGGAGGAGATTGATAGATTTTTCTGCGCAGCTCTTGCACCAGATTGGCAAAACCAAAGTTTTGAATTTGATCAAAAGCGACACGTCGGGAGAGTTTTTTGCGAGCGGATTCAAAATAAAGCCGTGCTTTTGCACGCTTGCCTTTTTCAAGCCAATAGTCTGCTTCACGCAGGTCAATAATTCCCAGAACAGGGGTTGACTCTTCAAAATGGGGGAAGGCAGTGGCGCGAATTCTTTGGTGCCGTTTCCAGAGCGTGCGTGCTTCTTCAAATTGTGCTTTGTTGAGTGCTTTTTCACAACGTTCGAGATACACATTGAGATACCATTTCAGGATTGCCGATTTCCCGTCCTGTTTGAGACGCAGAAAGAGTTCATCTGCAATGCTCAGATTGAAACGTCGGTTAAGACTCAGGGCTTTGAGCAGGCGGTCAAGTTTGGCGGTTGTGATTTCCCCATCTCTGTTGATCAGGTCGCTGAGTAAGCGTACTGCTTGCTTGGGCTGGCCTCTTCCAATCGCTTCGTTGACCTTTCGCGGTGTGGGAGATGTGCATGCCAAGAGATTGAACAGCAGCAGAAGCAAAAGACTGAAACGTTGGCTTGAATGGGAAGGAATCAATTGCATGACGAGGAAAAAGCTTTCTTTGGAAACTCTCTTTCAAGTTTACTGGAGAGAAGGCGTGAATGCACAGACCTCTCATAGCAAAGCAGCCCCTCCGTGAGGAGGGGCTGGCCTTGTGGAGTTTCAGTTATCGATTAACGACGTACTGCGCCGGGAGCTGTGCTCAGCGCCTTGAAGACGTTGATGCGACCATGTCCATAGTAGACATCGAAACCGGGGGTGCCGAGGTCATCAGCAGTGGCTTCAATATGGGCCTTCACCTGAGCGGAGTTCAGCTGAGGATACTTGCTGCGGACCAGAGCTGCCAAGCCGGAAACGGCGGGGGTAGCCATGGAGGTTCCGCTGATAGAACCGTAGCTGATACCAGGCATATCTGTCTGGTAGGTGGGGAAGGTGGACAGGATGTTTACGCCAGGAGCGGCAACAGAATTGTGCTTACCATATTGAGAGAAGCGAGCAATTTTGTCGTTGCTGTCGGTAGCGCCAACGGCCATTACGCCAGGAACACCTGCAGGATAGGAAATGGAACTATTGCCATCATTGCCCATTGCGGCAATCAGCATAGCGTCTTTTTCCAGAGCATGTTTGACGGCATCGGTAATCACAGCAGAGCTGCTGGGGCCACCGAGGCTCATGCTGATGACTTTGGCGCCATGATCAGCGGCCCAGATAATACCACTGGCAACGCTTTCATAGGAACCATAGCCTTCTTTGCTCAGAACCTGAACAGGCAGAATCTTCACGTTGGGAGCAACACCTGCAACCCCTACACCATTGTTGGTGATCGCAGATGCGATACCCGCACAGTGGGTGCCGTGGCCATTGCCATCTTCTACAGTGGCGTTGCCATCAACGGTATTGTAACCAGGCAACAGTTTGGCAGCCAGGTCGGGGTGTTTGTAATCTACACCGGTGTCAACGATGGACAGAATCAGGTCTTTATTGCCCTGTTCAATTTCCCAACCTTTTTGAGATTGCATCTTCTGGTGAGCATACTGTTTTTCAAACATGGGATCGTTGGGGAAAGCTTGGGGAGCGACTTCACGGGGAGCAGGCTCGGTAGCTGCGGGCCGGGTCAGCTTCACAATCATATTGGGTTCTGCATAGAGCACGGCAGGGTTGCTGCGCAGGCTCTGAAGGGTTTGGCTCTCTTGAGCGCCAGCAGAACGGATGGAAGCAGAACGAACCAGATTAATTCCCAGAGCGGGGTTGCCAACGGGCTGAGCTTGCAGGTTCATGGCGCGCAGGCCACCCTGGCTGAATGCTGCCATTGCATTGGCACCGGGCTTCATACGAACGATGAATTCACCGGGAATATGATCCAGACCAGCCATGGCAGCTGCTTTTAATTGAGCGCCACGGGTGGAGGTCATATTAGGACGGGCAGCGCTTTGAGCGCCTACCTGTGCGGGACCTTGGTTGAAAGTGCCCTGCAGAAGGGGAGCACTGCTACAGGCAACCAGAGAGGCGGCCAATGAGGTCAGGGCTACGGCTGAGAACAAGCGAGTATTCTTCATCTGGATAACTGAATCTCCTTAGTGTTTTTGGTTTAACATTGGGCTAAAACATCTAGTGTGTCTTGTAGACTTGAATCTAGACCTCTTTAGTTTACGCAGTTAATACCTTATTTATGGTTATTATAGGATTAAATATAAATTAAGTCAATCCCCAAAAGTGATTTTTGATCCAGAGGCTGCGTTAAAGGAGATCAAAGACTGGATAACCAAAGAACACTTCTGAATGCTGAGGGCGGGACTTGAACCCGCACGGGATAAACCCGGGGGATTTTAAGTCCCCTGCGTCTGCCGATTTCGCCACCTCAGCAGGGTTTTAAAGAAAAAGGGTTTGTGAAAAGCGGACCGGACGGGACTCGAACCCGCAACTTCCTGCGTGACAGGCAGGTGCTCTAACCGATTGAACTACCGGTCCGTTTTGTTTTAGACGAAATTTAGTATAACTGAGTTGAAGGGTAGGCACAAGGGATTGCAAAATATTTTTCAGTCAGTTTTTTTAGAAATTTTTGCCTGCAATTCTTCTTGGCAGGTGCTTAGCAGGGCCGGAAAGCTTGCGAGCAATGCCGATGCTTCCAGCAATTCAAAGCGTTGAATGTGATAGTGCAGCTGATCAGTAAATGCTTTTAGCCTGGGAAGCTCGGCCTGATTTGAAAGGTCAGTCAGGGCATTTGAAAAATTTTCAAGTGTGTTCAGTTCTAAGGATGTTTTGATCTTTGCCCAGCGTTCAAACCAGTTTTGCTCAAGTTCCGCCAGGATTTGTTCTGGTTTCAGAGCAGAATGGTTTTGTTTTGCTTCCATGACAGGAGAAGGGGGCACTTGCCCCAGGTAACGCATTAAGAGGTTGAGCAAATCTTTTTTCTGAACAGGTTTGGAGAGGACATCTGCAAAGCCCTGATGAAGAAAACTGTTTTTTTCTTCGGGCAAGGCATAGGCGGTCAAGGCCACTACTGGAATATGGGCTGTGCTTGGATTTTTTGAGAGAATTTGCTGGGCTTCAAGGCCATCCATCACGGGCATTTTGATATCCATTAAAATCAGATCAGGTTTTTCCTCGGTCGCCAGAGAGACGGCCTCTTGGCCATCGCAGGCCAGCAGCAGGGTCAAGGGTTTATCTTCGAGCATATACTGAAACAAATTCCGATTGACCAGAACATCGTCGGCAATCAGCAGCTTTGCAGGTTTTAGCCGAAGGTTTTCAATGGCTTGACCCTGGTGCGCAGACGCCGTGCTGGGAATGATTGAATTCGCTTGCTTTTCGGGCAACAGAATCGTAAACAGGCAGCCCTGATTGACCTTGCTTTCTACCTGAATCTGGCCTTGCATCATTTCAATCAGTCGGTTTGAAATTGCCAAGCCTAAACCTGTGCCTCCCCGGTGCATGGCATAGGCCCGCTCTTGTTGTTCAAAGGGTTGAAAGAGTCTGGAAAGCGCTTCGCTACTGATGCCAATTCCTGAATCCTGAATTTTAATTTCAAGTTGAGGAGGGGTTGTGTTGTTTAAAACAATGCGGCGCAAAGAAAGACTCAGGAAGCCTTTGGGCGTAAATTTAATTGCATTGCCAACCAAATTGACAAGCACCTGGCGTAAACGCAAAGGATCTAAATGGAGCAATGGAATATTTTCTGTGGGGAGTTCCAATCGAAAATCCAGATCTTTTTCCTGGGCCGAGAGACTGAATAGCTGATAGATCTCTTTCAAGAGATGTTTGATATCGGTGGGTTCTGGGTGCAGGCTGAGTTTACCGGCTTCAATTTTAGACAGATCGAGAATATCATTGATAATCGCCATGAGCGCGTTGCCACTTGAACTGATGGCCTGTAAATGTTCTTTGTATTTGGGGTTGCTGATCTGTTCCTGAAGGAGATTTGCAAAGCCCAAGATGGCATTCATGGGCGTGCGAATTTCATGCGACATATTGGCTAAAAAAGCGGATTTTGCTCGGTTTCCAGACTCAGCAAGCTCTTTGGCATGAAGCAGTTCTGTATTGGTCGTTTGCAAAGACAGGGTTTGTTCTTTTACTTTTTGTTCAAGAAGCTCGATATTTTGCAAACGTTCCAAGCTTCGGCCCAGGTTGTCGGCCATTGCAATCAGTATCAATTTTTCTTCTTCCAGCCATTTACGAGGCTTTTGTGACTCTTCCAAACCAATCACTCCGTAAAGTTGATCGGAGACAAAAATGGGATAGAGCAGTGCCGAATATACGCCTCTGGCTTGCAGATGGGCCTGTATCGGAGAGAGGGAAGATTCGGGATCTATGTTTTCATAAAGAACGGGCTGGTGTTTTTCCAGGATTTGTCGCAGGGCCGAGAAATCGTTCCAAGGCAGATTTTCGACTGGTGTTTGAGGCTGCAGCGAGGCTTGGGCAAACCATTCATGGTGGTGATCTATTTCGCCGTTCTCAAAATTCACAACACTTAAATAGAGATGTGAGAGCTTTAAAAAATGGCCAAGCTGGGCCAGCGTTTTGTCTATGATCTTGTGAGGAGAGGCTGTAGCGAGAATTTCCTGGCTGATTTCGCGGATTAAAAGATTGACATCGGCTAAGCGTTTGAGGCGTTCTTCATAGGCGATCTGTTGGGTGATTTCAGTTTTTACCCCCACATAATGGGTGATTTTTCCCTCTTGATTGAAGATCGGTGAAATACTTGCCTCTTCAGTGTACAGGCTGCCGTCCTTGCGTCGGTTGACCAGACGGCCTCGCCAGGTTTGTCCTGAGATAAGGGTATCCCAGAGGGTTCGATAGTAATCTGAGCCTTGAATGCCGCTTTTGAGGATGCGCGGATTTTTTCCCAAAGCTTCTTCACGGCTATAGCCTGTGGTTTTTTCAAAGGCTGGATTGACGTAAACTAAATGGCCGTTTAAATCGGTAATTACAATTGAATTCTCAGCCTGTTCAATTGCTGTGATCAAGCGAGTGCGCTCTTCCTCAATTTTTTTGCGTTGGGTAATATCATGCACAATTGAATAGAGCAATTCCTGCTTGCCCAGTTTGATCGGCCCAGAAAAAACCTCTACATCCCGAATTTCGCCGTTGGCCAAACGGTGTTGAAAGAAAAATTGCTCTCGTTGCTCTCTTTGGGCCAATTGCATTTCCTGTTTGATTTCTTCAGGTTTTAACTGGTTGATTTGCATGATTTTCATCTGACGCAAATGTTCACGTGAATAGCCGTAAAATTTTTCAGCAGCCAGATTGGCATCGATAATTTGGCCCGTTTGCGGTTCAATCAAAAGTTCTACGGCTCGATTGGCTTCAAACAAACTTCGATAGCGCTCTTCGCTATTTTGTAAATCGTGCTCACTCTTTATCTGTTGACTGATGTCCCGACTGACACCGTGGATTTCCAGGCGGTTTGTTTCTGGGTTGAGAGTGGCCTGGGCTGAAACCTCGGTCCAGACTGTGGAGCCATCCTTGCAGGGTTGTTCAATCCGTACAAGATGGGCGTGTGCTTCACCCCGTTGAAACTGAGCCAAGGCTTCGGGCAGGATTTTTTGAAAATAGGCCAGAGAATCGGGGCAGAGAACCTCTTCCAGGCTCTGTTGCATGACTTCTTCGGCGGTATAGCCGCGTAAGCTTTCGACAGAGGGGCTGACATAACTGAACTGAAGGGTTTCTGGATCAAGTACCCAGAGCACATCGCGCATATTTTCTGTCAGCAGGCGATAATGCTTTTCACTTTTCTGCAGGCGTTTGAGCAGGCTTTTTTCCTGGCTGAGGTCGCGCACAAAACTGACCATGTCTTCGGTTTCGGGCAAAAAATTAACCGTTACCAGAACGTCGATAAAATGGCCGTCTTTGTGTTTTTGCTGGGTTTCAAACTGTTCAGAACCCTGACGGATAATCCGTGCAATACGCGCTTGCGTTGCTTCAGGCTGTTCAAGTGCATCTAAGGTATTGATGGCTTGGCCGATCAGTTCTTCAGGAGAATAACCCAGCATCTGGGCCCAGGCATGATTTGCTTCTAAGATCAGGCCTTCTTTGCTGACACGTATAAAACCTGTAGAGGTTTGTTTGAGAGCCAATTCATAGATTAATTCTTTTTGAGTATCGAGGCTCGAGATGATTGCAATTGCTCCGCATGGCTTTTCTTCCATCAGCAAAGCTGCTGTTTGCAGGTTGATCCACAGGTTTTTCTGCTTGAAGGAGGTGTGGTATGGGCCACGGTAAACCCCTTTTTTGTCTTCAAAGGGGGCTTTTAAGGCCTTCAGAATGCGTTGATCCGACAGGCTTTCTAAATTCTGACCGATTAGCTGAACCGTTGAGGGGATCGAAAAGATTTTGAGAAAGGCCGGGTTGCAATAGGTGATGGTTAAATCATGTGTGTAATACAAGATGCCGATAGGACTGTTTTCGAGAATCAGGGACAGATTTTTTTCTTGCGGCTGAAGCTTTTCGCTGCAGATTTTCGGGGGGCTGATTTTGCGCCCCAGGGCAAAAACATGGGAAATAGCTTGTGTTTCTGAGGCTTGCTCAGGGAGTAGTGTCCATTGGAACCCTTGCCCAGGTTGGATCTCGATTTCAATCTGCTGTTTTTGCCTGTCTTTCAAAACTTTTTCAAGTGCTTGTAGGAGGGGCTGAGAAAATACGGGGTTGCCTTCGCTGGCCGTAGGAAGTTTATCCAGGCCATTTTGGGGGGGCAAATTGAGCAGCTTTTGGCCAGCGGGGTTGAGGTAAATCAGGCGAGATTCAGAATCGAAACACAAGAGCGCGTCAGGGAGATGTTCTGCCAGAAGGTAAAAACCTGCAGTCAGTTCCTTTGCTTGGTTTGGTTTTGTCTGATCTTCTGACATAAATGCTTTTTAACAGTCCATTTGATGTACTTTTACTCATTAGCATAGAGGAGTTGTCCTCTGAAATCAAATGCTTTTTGGGGTTCGAATGAACAACTGAAATTATTGCTCAGAATTGGCACGAAAGCTTTGCATAAGCGTATCCCGGTAGCGCCAGAGATATTCAAAACCTGAGAGCAGGGTTAGAATGACCGCCAAAACATAAATCGCAAGACCAAGTTCTAAAAAGGCACGGGAGTTGGGGCCGCGACCCACTAGAAAAACCAGAATGCAAGCCATTTGAGCTGCTGTCTTGGCTTTGCCCAGGTTATCAGCGCTCATGACGGTTTGATTTTCTTTGCCCGCCAGCAGGGCGCGTAAGCCCGTGATTAAAAATTCACGTCCGATAATGACCACCACAGTCCAAACGGGTAAATGCACCACCGGATCGGCTGCAAAGGCAATAAAGGCGGTTGATACCAACAGTTTATCCGCCAGGGGATCCAGAAGTTTGCCTGCGTCACTCATTTGTTTAAAGCGGCGGGCGTAGTAACCATCAAACCAATCGGTAAAGGCGGCTACCACAAAGGTCAGCAAAGCCATGACATCCCACTGAAGCCCTGCTGTTATGAAATAACAGAAGGGCACCACCAGAACCAGACGGAGCAGGGTGAGTAGATTAGGGATTGTCAAAGAAGAACCGGAAACTGCTTGCAGGTTGTTCAGGGGTGCTGACGCGCTCAGACTGAATACCGGCACCCAGTACGCCTGGGGTTCCGAAGAAAACAATTTTCAGTCGGCCCAGCGGAGGCGCGGTTGCGGCATTGACAGAGGTGCCAAAGCTGCGCGTAGGCAGATCGGTTTCACCATTGATCAGCGAAATATTATAGCCGCCGCCACCATTGGAGACATAGACCAATTTATCATTGGAGGTGACATCTACTCCATTGGGAGAAGTGGTCGGACGACGCGGATCGGTATTCAAGGGAATATTGCGGCCCACACTCTGCAGGTTGATATTACCTGCCAGGCGCGAAGGCGTTGGAATCACGGTCAGAACATTGGCTGAGCTGCCCGTGATATACATTTTGCTGCCAGTGCTGTTCAGTGCAATATTTTCAGGTGAGACAGGTACATTGGCGGCAATCTGGTTGTCGCGTAAGGAAACCTGGGCCACAGGCTGTTGAATATTGGCGGCATTGAATACCAGCAATTCATCGGCAGCGTTGTTGACCAGATAAACACGACCGGCACGATCAACGACGACGTCACGCAGATCCGTGGAAACGGTCACGGGAATCTGGAAAAACTCAGCAGGGGTGAGGGTGTCCTGACCCAAATTAATATTAAAGGCCAAAAGGCGGCCATTGGCGCGGTCGATGGCGAAAAGGCGGCTGTTATCCGGTGAAACCGCCAGTTGGGAGGGGCTGGGTCGGCGGGTTTGATTGGTGCCCGTGGCCAGACGCACAACACCCTGCGCAATTACGTTGGGCAAACGACTGGGTGAAGAGGTGTCCAGGGTGGCGATGGTAGAGGTATCGCCCACTGAAACATAGGCGCGGGTTCCCAGACTGTTAAACGCAATGCCCTGGGGCAGAGTGCCTTGAACCGTCACTTTGCCGCGGCTCATAAATTCAGTGCCTGTCAAGCGTTCAAAAATAGAAATAGAACCGTCATTGATATTCGTGACCAGAATGCGTCGGCTGTCTGAAGAGACCGCCAGATCATCAGGGCGATTGCCTGTCTCAAGTTGGCTGATGACCCGGTGAGTCAAAAGGTCAAAGACATAGAGTTCGTTGGTGGTCGGGCTGACAATCAACGAGATATTATTGGAAGGTGCATTGCCCACCTGGGGACCGCACGCGGCCAGCAGGGATGTGGCCATCAGGGCCGTCATCGTCTTCAGAATTGGACGGGTCTGGAGGAAGCGATTTGCAGTTTTTAAAGCTTTTTTCATAACAACCTGCTGAGTCTTGGTGATTTCCGGTTGATCCTCAGGATGCTGCTTTGCGCAGACGTCCTTCTTTATAGCATATTTTGGGGAGTGCTTACAAAAATCTTTTCAGAGATTGGCTGCTTTGCAAAAATTCACACCCTTCATGCGCCTTTCTGATCCTTTGGATCCTGTAAACTGATCCTTTGAGCCCCCCAAGGAGAACGTTTTGTTATGTCAGCCCCTCAGTTTGTGCACTGCAATGTCCACACCGAATTTTCCCTGCTCGATTCCACCGTTCGCATCAAAGAAGTGATTGCCAAAGCCGTTGAAATGGGGATGCCCGCCCTGGCGATTACGGACAATGGCGTGATGTATGGGGCCTTGGAATTTTATAAACAGGCGCGCAAAAACGGGATCAAACCTTTATTGGGCTGTGAAATGTATGTGGCCCCGAAGGGCATTCAGGATCGAACCGGTCGCCGTACGGGTGAAAACAATCAGCGTTTGACCCTGATTGCCAAAAATGAAACCGGCTACCGCAATTTGCTCAAATTGGTCAGTGAATCGCATATCAAAGGCTTTTATTATAAACCCCGTGTCGATCATGAGATGTTGGAACGCCATTGTGATGGCCTGATTGCCATGAGTGCCGGTATGGGCGGAGAATTGCCCCAAAAATTGATGAAAGAAGATTATGCCGGGGCCAAACAGCTTGCCAATTGGTACAAGGAACGCTTTGATTTTTATTTGGAGTTGCAGGATCACCGGATTGAATTGCAGCAGAAAATCAACCGGGGCATGATGCAGCTTTCGAAAGATCTGGGGATTCCCGTTGCTGCGACCAACGATGTGCACTATCTAAACCAGGCAGATTCGCAATTGCATGAAATGGTGCTCTGTATTGCCGATGGCAAGACCCTGAATGATACCAATCGCTACCGCTATCCTGGCGGGCCCGAATATTATTTGAAAAGCCCTGAAGAAATGGCGCATCTCTTTCAGGAAGTGCCAGAAGCGCTCAGTAATACGCTGGTCATTGCCGAAAAATGCCATGTGATTATTGAAACCGGCAATTATAAGCTGCCGATCTATGATGTGCCGCCGGGCCATACCCCAGAAAGCTATTTGCGTGAATTGACCTGGAAAGGCATTCGCGAGCGCTATCCTGACAAGGTGACCCCCGAAATTCGTCAGCGGGTGGAGTTTGAACTGGGCGTTATTGAGCATATGGGCTTTCCCAGCTATTTCTTGGTGGTCTGGGATTTTATCAATTACGCACGGATGCATGGCATTTCTGTTGGGCCAGGGCGTGGATCCGCCGCAGGCAGTATTGTTTCTTATGCCCTGCGCATTACGGATATTGATCCAATTCCCTTTCAATTGCTGTTTGAACGCTTTCTAAACCCTGATCGTATCAGCATGCCGGATATTGATATCGACTTCTGTATCGAGCGCCGTGAAGAAGTGATTCAATATGTCACCCGCAAATATGGGGCTGACAAGGTGGCTCAGATTCTGACCGTGGGCACACTTGGGGCCAAGATGGTGGTGCGCGATATTGCCCGGACACGGGGATTTGCACCCTCTGAAGCCGATCGCCTTGCCAAGATGATCCCCACCAAACCGGGCGTGAAACTTGAGGAATATATTCAAGAGGGCTCGGAACTACGCGCTGAAATGAATAAAAACCCAGAGATCAAGCAATTGATTGAAGATGCGCTCAAGCTGGAAGGCAATGCCCGCCAGGTGGGGGTGCATGCTGCGGGGGTTGTGATTTCGCGCGATTCCCTGGACACGGTGGTGCCGCTGCGGGCTGAAGACGGCAAGCTGATTACCCAGTTCACCAAGGATGAAGTCGAAGAAGTTGGTTTGCTCAAGATGGATTTTCTGGGGCTGCGCAACCTGACCATGATTTCCAAAACCCTTGAAATTCTGAAGGAGTCTCGGGGCATTGAGCTGGATATGGGGCATTTGCCCTTTGATGACGAAAACACCTATAAACTGCTCAGTTCAGGCTATACCGTCGGGGTTTTCCAATTGGAATCCAGTGGTATGCAAAAACTGGTGCGCCGTTTGATGCCCAATAATATTGAAGATATTACCGCCCTCGTGGCGCTCTATCGCCCCGGCCCTTTGGGCAGCGGCATGGACAAGGACTTTGTCGAACGTAAATTTGGCCGCCAACCAGTGACCTATTATGATACCTCGCTAGAGGAAATGGTCAAGCCGATTCTCAAAGACACCTTTGGTTTGATTCTTTACCAGGAACAGATCATGCAGATTTCGCGTGTGGTGGCTGAGTTTACCCCAGGTGAAGCCGATAACCTGCGTAAGGCCATGGGTAAGAAACAGGCCGATGTCATGGCCAAAATGAAGGCCAAATTTATTGACGGTTCCGAGAAAAAGCAGATTCGCCGTGAAGTTTCAGAAAACCTCTTCAATGTCATGGAAGAGTTTGCCAAATATGGTTTTAACAAGAGTCACAGTGCGGCCTATGCCTATGTGGCCTATCAAACGGCCTGGCTCAAGGCCAATTACCCTGTAGAATATATGGCTGCCTTGATTTCCAGCGTGATGAGTACCCAAGACAAGGTGCCGCTTTACGTGGGCGAAGCCCGGCGCATGAAGATCAATATTTTGCCTCCCGATATCAATGAGAGTTTGAATAATTTCTCGGTCTTTGATAAAAATATCCGCTTTGGCTTGGGAGCTGTCAAGAACCTGGGGGCTGCAGCGATTGAGAATATTTTGGCAGAACGTCAGCAAAACGGCCCCTTCAGCTCTTTTTATGATTTCTGTACACGGGTTGACCTGCGGGTTTGCAATAAGCGCTCGATTGAAAGTTTGATCAAAGCAGGGGCCTTTACCAGCATTCTCGATAATCGGGGCATGTTGCTGCATAATTTGGATCGCACCATGGGGGCTGCCAATAACGTGCAAAAACATAAAAATATGGGTCAAATCAGTCTGTTTGAACTCGACAGTGCAGCGGATCTGGATTTTCAGCAGGCCCCAGAACTTGAAGAAGCGCCTGAATTTGAGCGTGAAGCCCTCTTGAGTTATGAAAAAGAAGTGATCGGGATTTATGTTTCAGGTCATCCTTTGGATATGGTGCAGGAACAGGTTCAGGCTTTTGCACAACATTCGGTCAGTGAACTTGAAGAATTGGATGAGGGGCGTGAAACGATTCTGGCGGGGTTGGTGGTGGAGCGCCGCCTCAAGACCAATGAAAAAAATGACACCATGCTCTTTTTGAAAATCGAAGATTTAACCGGTGAAATTGAAATTTTCGTGGCACCGAAAACCTTTGAGAAATTTCGAACCCTTCTTGAAAATGAAGACAAACTGCTGCTCAAGGCCAAAATTCGGCCCAAGCGCGATGAAAATGAACCGCCCCGCCTGGCTTTGTTTGGCGTCTATTCGCTGATGCAGCTTGAAAGTCTGCGGCTTTGTTTTCCCGAATACGATATCCGTCGTCTGACCGCTTTGCGCTGTCTGCTGCAGGAGTTTCCGGGTGAAACACCGGTGGTGATCTGCTCTGAACAGGAGCCTGAGAATGCGATTGCCGTGGGCTGTGATTTTTGGATTCAACCTGAAGAAAAACTGATGCGCCGTCTGATCAAAAGCTTGGGTCAAGAAAACGTAATTTTGTATCAGGTGGCGAAGCCCGGTGTCGAACAGGCGGCTCCTGCTCCAGAAAACGAAACGGTTTCGGTTTAACCTAAAAATTTTTTTCAGGATTCAATTTGATTTTTTTGCATTCTGCATAAATATTGCAAATAGATTACATTTTGAAAAGCAGGCTATCAGACCCTTTAGCGCCTCTTGCCATTTAAAAAATCGAATTTGTTTCGTTTTTGTCAAGAACTTAAACCCAATCGTTGTTTAAATTTTTGAGAAATTTTATTTTACTGCGACAGGGATGCCATCTTTTCTTCACATCTATCCTGTAAAGTATTAATCAAGACCAGATCATCAAGGATTCGTTAAACAGTCCACTGGTTAGCCCATCAAAACTCTAGCTTGTGCCCCTCCCTGGGGCATTTTTTATTGGCCTTTTTTAGTGGTACGATAGTGTCGAACCTATTGAAAGCGCAGGAGTTTGTATGAAAAAAGTTGCTGTTGTTTTGTCGGGGTGCGGAGTTTTTGATGGCGCTGAAATTTATGAGTCTACGCTGACTCTGCTCAATTTGGATCGTCTGGATCTGCCTTATCAGTGCCTGGCTCCCAATATTCCCCAAATGCATGTGATTAATCATCTCACGGGAGAGGTGATGGAAGCTGAATCCCGCAATGTCTTGGTGGAAGCCGCAAGGATTGCGCGGGGTGAAATTCAGGATTTGGCCACTGCCAAAGCTGAGGATTTCAGTGCTGTGATCTTTCCAGGTGGCTTTGGGGCTGCTAAAAACCTCTGTAATTTTGCGGTCAAAGGCCCAGACTGTGACGTCAATCCTGAGGTGGAGCGCTTTATTTCAGAGGCGCTTCAAGCCAAGCTGCCGCTGGGCTTTATTTGCATTGCCCCGGCTTTAATGGGCAAAGTGGCGCAAAGGGCTGGAATAAAAACCAGCTTGACCCTGGGCACGGGTGCCGAATGGGCAGAGAAAATTGAGGCCATGGGACAAACCCATGCCGCTTGTCCGGTGCGTGAAATCGTGGTGGATGAAGCCAACCGCATGATCTCGACCCCTGCCTATATGGAAGCTGGACGCATTTCTGAGGCTGCTGATGGGATTGAAAATCTTGTCAAAACCTTGGCTGCCTGGTTGCGTTAATTGCAGGTTACGCCCCCTGAAATCAGCGCGCTGATGCAGAGCATGCAGCCAGCGGTTCCGCTGATGAATCTGTTGGAAGGTTATCAGGACCTTCAGAGTGTGATGGCGGTTCTGGAAGCGCAACAAAGTTTTGATCTGCAGAACAATACTGCGCGCTTCAATGAAAATGAAGGGCTCTTGCCTTTGCCAGAAGCTGGCGATCGTCTGCGCTATCTTGGCTATTTTCTCAGTGCAGGTTTGGATGCCCAACGTCCGATTCAGATTGAGCTGAATTTGGGTCGGCCTTTGGCCGGCCACCCCTTTATTCTGATTCTCAAAGCTTTTTCGCTCTTGGGAACCCACCGTTTTCGTCTGGTACAAGGGCTATCGCTGACCCAGGAGGCTTTGGCCTCGGCCAAGGGGCAGGTGGCTTTTTCCTTTGAACCTTTGGCTACCCTGCTGAGAGACCCTGCCAGGATTACAGGTTTTCAGGTCTATCTGATGAAACCCAAATTTGATCCGGCCAGCGCCAGCCCGATCGAAACCGTGTACACTGAACCAGAAACAGAATCAGGGGTGGTTCGCGCTGCTCCCAATCTGAATGTCTATAAACATATTGATACACGGGTCTGAGGTTTTTATGTGGAAAGGTTTGATTCATCAGTACCGCGCGTTTCTGCCGGTTTCTGACCAGACACCCCTGGTGTCTTTGCATGAGGGCAATACCCCTTTGATTTATGCCGCTCATCTCAGTGAACTGACAGGGGCACAGGTCTGGCTTAAATATGAGGGGTTGAATCCCTCTGGCTCTTTTAAAGACAGAGGCATGACCATGGCTATTTCCAAAGCGCTTGAAGCTGGCAGCAAAGCCGTGATGTGTGCTTCAACAGGGAATACTTCGGCTTCAATGGCCGCCTATTGTGCCAAAGCGGGTATGAAAGGGTATATCTTGGTACCCGATGGCTATGTGGCTTTGGGCAAATTGTCTCAAGCCATTGCCCATGGTTCTCAGGTGGTACCGATCAAGGGGAATTTTGATCAGGCCCTGGACTTGGTGCGTGCGCTTTGCGAAAAATACCCTGTCACCCTGGTGAATTCAGTCAATCCTTTTCGGATTGAGGGCCAACAGACCGGTGCTTTTGAGGTTTGCGACCAATTGGGCAGCCCGCCAGATATTTTGGCCATTCCTGTAGGCAATGCAGGCAATATTACAGCCTATTGGAAGGGCTTTAAGGCCTATCACAGCAAAGGTCTGACCGAATTCTTGCCCCGCATGTGGGGCTTTCAGGCCGAGGGTGCTGCGCCGATCGTTTACAAACGCCGCATTGAAAAACCCGATACGATCGCGACTGCGATTCGAATTGGCAATCCGGCCAGCTGGCAGTTTGCTGAGCAGGCCCTTGAAGAATCACGGGGTCGGATCGATGCCGTGACCGATGCTGAAATTTTGGCGGCCTATGGCTTGCTTTCTAAAAAAGAGGGCATTTTCTGTGAGCCCGCTTCAGCTGCTTCTGTGGCTGGCATTCTGAAAATGAAGGCCGCAGATAAAATTCCTGCGGGAGCACGGATTGTCTGTGTCCTGACCGGGCATGGTTTGAAAGATCCAGACCGTGCCATTGCCTACCATACCCAGGGCCAGGAACTTCAGGCTGTTGAACCCACGCTGGATGCTTTGACTGAATTGCTGGCTTTCTAACGCAGACTTCTGATTCAAAAAGGCGCTGAAGAGTCTCTTCAGCGCCTTTTGATTGAATGGGGTTTAACGCCGACGCCGGCTGCTGCTGCCACTTGAGCTGCGGCTGCGGCTGGAGGAACTGCCAAAGCTGCTGCCACTGGAACTGCGACTGCGGCTGGAATTGGAACCAAAGCCACTGGACCCGGTTGAGCTGCGGCTGGAGGAACCACCAAAACTGGAGCCTGTGCTGCGGTTGCTGCTGCCTCCGAAGGTGCTGCGGTTGCGATTGGAGCTGGAGCCAAAACTGCTGGAGCCGGTGGTGCTGCCAGAGCCCGCTGGTCGTTTATTGGTGGTGCGGTTAAAGCTGCTGCCATTGACATTAGAAAGTGAATTGCGGGACTGGTTCATGCCATTGCGAGTGGTGGTTGTGGTACGGGTTCTGCTGCTGCTGGCCCCAAAGCTACTGGAGCCAAAACGCCCGGTGGAGCGGGTGCTTGTGACGGGGCGGCTGCTGCCATAGCGAGTGCGATAGGTGCTGCTGCCCAAACGGGTGCGGTAAGCAGTACGGGGAATGACATGCACACCGCGGTAATAACGGGGGTAGTAGCCAAAATAATAGGGGGGATGGTAATAGCGGGGGCGGGTCAGATTAAAGAGCCAGGCGGCCAGGAGAATTTCACCCACGGGGAAATGAGAACGGTGAACGGTTTGCTCAGGGTAATAATTGGGGCTGCCCTGTACAGCAATTTCAGCATTCTGCCCGGTTTTGTTGATCATGACCTGGGCAATATCTTCACGCTGATTGTTTTCATTGGTAAAAAGCACGAAGCCCTGTTGGCCATTCTCACGGAATTCTTCAACGTTGAGATAGTCGACATTGCCGTCTTGATTCAGATCCAGATTGTTGACGCCTGAGGAGTTGAGTAATTTTTCAAGGTCTTCCCCATCTTTGGCCTGACGTACGAGGGCGGGTAACTGGCTTAAATCCAGGCTGTCGCCGACATTATTGGCCACCACAGAAACATCTTCTGTTTTCTTGGGCACATAGGTGCGTTTTTCTTCTTTGCCCTTACAGCCACTGAGGGCCAGGGTATTGAGACTGAGGGAAAGCCCCAGGGCAAGCGTTGCGAAAGGTTTGAACATTGGTTTCTCCTTGGCATTCAACTTCGATAAATGTACACAGGCCTAGACAGATGGAGCCCCATTTTTGTTCAAAATGCCTGCTTTTAACAAGCTCATCCTAACACAAAACATCTTTGGATTTCATCTCTATTTTGGAGTGGGTTAGTCTGTGTATTGGACTTGGTTTCCCCCCAATGATTCAGATTTTGGGCGTGCAGCAAAGGATTTTTGTTTTTCTAAACGCACAGCGACAGCTGTGGAACCAAATCGAGGATGCCCGGATCATCATCAATCGCAAGCCGTTTATACATGCGTTTTTCTCCTGAACTAATATATAGGTATTTTCAGGGCATGATGGAAAGAAAACAAGTCCTTTGGCCCGTCATTTAGCCGCTTGGGGTTTTTGTTTGAGTACATTACAGGAGCTTCATCTCTGGTAATAATATTAGAATTTGACCTTTCGGATTAACCAGAATATGATAGATGTTAATCGATGGGATTTTCGCAGTGATGAAAGTAATATCAAGATCTTATATCTAAAGTGAATGCCAAAAGAAATGCTGACAATGAACCCAATACTGCGATGTTTAAGGAACGCGTTATTTTAATACTGTAGGTTTTACCCCTATTCTCTTTGCCTTGCTATTTTGTTATAGGAAGAGAAAAGAGAGTCGGTAAGCCTGATTATTAAGGAGAGCTTTACTGTGCTGAGCTGGAGCAATTTTGAGTTAACTTCGGATTTACTTCAACTTCAGGTTTTGTACCAAGAGCTTGAGCGAAAGTATTTGCAACAATCCAATGAACTTCAAGCCTTAGAAGCCCTTCATGCTGAATTGCAACTTAAACTTGAAAAAGGTCGTGAAACTGTCTCTGCTGTTGAGACTTTGTCAGAAGCTTCTTCTCAGGTTGATCGGTTACAGGTAATGGAGTTAAAAATCCAGGAATTGGAACAGTTTACCTATATTGCTTCTCATGATTTACAAGAGCCTTTGCGCAAGATCAAAAATTTCAGTGAAATGCTGATGGAGCACAGTCGATCCCAATTGGATTCGCGCTCACTTAAATATATGAAATATATTCTTGATGGCACCGAACGCATGCAGGCTCTCTTGCAGAATCTGTTGCTTTACTCGCGTTCAATGCGTAATGCACCTCAACAAAGACTAAGCCTCGATATGCCTTTGCGACAGGCTATCGAAGACTTAGAGCTGAGAATTCAAGAGACTCAGGCCGAAATTGAGATTCAAACCCCTTTGCCTATTGTCTTGGCCAATCCCACCCAAATGTGCCAATTGTTTCAAAACTTGTTGAGCAATGCGCTCAAGTTTTGTGTTGAGGCCCCCAAGATTTTTGTGGGTTGTGAACAAAAATCGGATCAGTGGTTGTTGAGCATTCGAGACAATGGGATTGGATTTTCTCCTGAAGACACCCAGTCTATCTTTGATGCCTTTCATCGTTTGCACAATAAAAGTGAATACCCAGGTACTGGTATTGGTTTGGCGATTTGTCAAAAAATTATGTTTCAGCACAAGGGCAAGATCTGGGCTGAGTCTGCTGTGGGAAAAGGCAGCACATTTTTCTTTTCTTTGCCCATTTTGAAAGAGGAGGGCTCTGTTCATGTATCAGACTGAGATGTCTTCTCCCTCTAAAAACTATACTGTATTGGTGATCGAGGATCAGCCCCTGGATATGGCTCTGATTGAGGATGTAGTTGAATCTGAAAAAATTCCTGTTCATTTAATTTCCTTTGACTGTGGTGAAAAAGCGATTCAGTATTTAAAACAGCAGAAGACCCCAGGCCTGAGACCTGATTTGATTCTGCTCGACCTCAAATTGTCGGGTGTTCAAAGCCTCGAAATTTTAAAGAAACTTCGTGCAGAACCGCGTTTTGGGATTATTCCGATTGTGATTTTAACGAGCATTGAGTCTGCTTGGGTGGTTTTAGATGCCTATCGTTTAGGTTGTAATTGTTATATTAAAAAGTCTTTAGAGCCCAAAGATTTTTCACAAAGTGTGTCGGCTATTTTCGATTTTTGGTTAAATTTTGCTGTTTTACCTGATAGGGAAGGGGCTAGATGAGGATATGCCAGAGAATACTTCTTCATCATCGTTTCACGTGCTTTTGGTTGACGATGATGAGGGCGATGCTTTCATTATTGAGGATCTTCTGGAGGAAATCGAATCAGATATCCAGTTGAGCCGGGTTTCTGATGGGGTAGAAGCAATGGCCTTTCTCCAACAGGCCCCTCCTTATCAGACGGCCAAAGTTCCAGATCTTATTCTTTTGGATCTGAATATGCCCCGAATGGACGGGCGGCAAGTTTTGAAAGCGATTCGAGAAAATCAGGAATTGTGTCATTTACCTGTGGTGATTCTGACCACTTCAGATGCCCGCTTTGATATCAACTTTACCTATTTAGAGGGGGGCAACTGTTATATCATTAAACCTTCGGGTATTCACAAGCTGATGAATATGTTGCGGAACATAAGCCATTTTTGGGGGCAGGTGGCCCAATTGCCCAATCCAGCTTTTGGAACCTCAGGTTCTAGTTAGCCATGAAAATGTCTGTAATCTTTGAGGTTGGGGCATTGAACTGTGCGTTGCCACAGCGTGAAATCAAAGAAATTTTGGCAATGCCGAGTTTAGTCTTACCACCGGGGATGCCTGCTATTTTGGCTGGCTTTGTGAAATTAGAGGATCAGTATTTGCCTGTGGTGGATCTGGGAAGGGTATTTCAGCAATCGCCACAGCCATTGACGATTGATCAACACCTTCTGCGTTTGGCACACCATCCTTGGCTATGTTTGGTGAATAGGGTTTTAGATTTGGCGCAACTCTCAGAACCTGTTCCTGTGAATCCGGGGCATAGTTTCAATAATTGTGTATCTGGTCTGAGTTCTTATCAGGGGTGTGAAATTGCCCTGCTTGAGATCAGCCAGCTGCTTTTACAAGAAGAACGGCTCCGAATGGTGGCTTTACAAGAAATATTGCAGGCGCGTTTGTCTGATTTAGCGCCGGAGTCCCCATGAAGTCATCGGTTTCTAACCAAACCTCTTCAGACGATCCTGATTTTAAGCGACTCAAAGCCTATGTTTTAGCGCAGACAGGCTTGGCTTTTTATTCTAATAAAGACAGTGAATTGGCTTCTAAGTTTTCTCGGCGCCTCAATGAAACCCAGCGCTTGGATTACGGGGATTATCTTGATTTTTTAGAGACCGATGCAGGCAAAGATGAGCGTGAACGTTTGATTCAAGAATTGACCATTGGGGAAACTTATTTTTTTCGCTATCATGAGCAATTTGATGCCTTGCGTGAGCAAATTTTGCCTGAATTGATCCATGGCTCTTGTGCGGCGCGTCAACGTCTGGCTATTTGGAGTGCTGGTTGTGCCACAGGAGAAGAACTTTATTCGATTTCTATTCTTTTACAGCGGTCCTTTCCGTTGCTGCAAACCTGGGATTTGAGCCTGTTGGGAACTGATATCAACCGAGATTTTCTCAGACAGGCAGAAAAGGCCGCTTATCGGAAATGGTCTTTTCGCAATCTTTCTGAAGTATTTTTAGCGCAATATTTTCGCCAAGAAAATCAAGAATGGCATTTATTGCCGAGCTATAGCAAGTGCGTTCACTATCGTGTTCACAACCTAATTCATGATGATATCTTGAGCATGGCTCCTCCAGGTGGTTTTGATGTTATTTTCTGTCGCAATGTTCTGATTTATTTTGACCAAGTTACCTATCGACGTTTAATTTCGGCTTTTTATGAGGCATTGCAGCCAGGGGGGTGGCTCATTTTGGGGCCGGCTGAACTGAGCCCGCTTTCTTGCGAACCGTTTTCGCCTCACGCACTTTCGCGTTTGAGCTGTTTCAAAAAAAATCGCGCTGTGAGATACTTTAAATCGTCTTCTTTTGAGCTAAATTCTCCTCCTTTTGAGTCTGATCAGATTTCCACTCCAGTATCATCGGCTTTTTCACGGCAAAGCGAATCTTTAGGTTTACCGTTTTCTGTTCCAGGTTTGCCTTTGTTTCTGTCTGAGACGCAACCCCCTAAACGGTCTACTCCGACAGAGTCACAGACTCATTTAAAACCCGAATCCTTGGCGACGATTCGTCGCTTGGCAGATTCCGGTCAATTGGATGAAGCAGAAGCGCTTTGCCGTCAATTTCTGGTCCAGGAACCCCTGAATATTTCCGGTTACTATTATTTGGCTTTGATTCTCAATGCGCAGGGACAAGCTTTGGATGCATTGCAGGCTTTAAAACAAGTTTTATATCTGGATCACAAGCATATTTTGGCGCATTATCATCAGGGATTGCTTTTGCTGCAGTTAGGACAAACCCAGGTGGCCCGCAAAGCATTTCGAAATGCTTTGGGTTTGTTAAAACTTTATCCAGAAGAAAGTTTTCTCGCGGATTCTGATGAGTGGACCGTGGCGCAACTGAAAGCTGTTTTGCTTTTACAGCAGAAGGAGATTGCATGAGCGAAATTGATTGGCAGACCTTGAATCAAAGACTGCTTGATAATCAGAGTCAATTGTCTGAACATAATTCGCGTGAGATCCAATTTTGGCCAGATTTGTTGGAACGGCGCGCACAACAATTGGCTGATCGCAAACAACTGGTGCAGAAGTCGCAAAAAACATTTTTGGTTTGCCAATTGCAAACGGAGCGCTATGCTTTGGCTTTGACTCAACTCAAAGAAATTGCACCATTTAAGACCTGCACTTTTTTGCCCCTTGCTCCTCCCTCTTTATTGGGAATTTATAATCAGCGAGGAGTGATGGTTTCTGTCTTAGAACTGGCAGATCTGTTGGGGCTTTCTGCACATCCTTCGAGGTGTGGTGAGGGCTACCTTCTTTTTCTTCGCAGCGTTCCCCCTGTGGCTTTGCGGGTAGATGCCATTGGGGATTTTCTTCATTTCGAAGAACAAGCTCTGATCCCTTGTCCAAAGGCTCCCTTTCTACAAGGTTTGGTTGGTGATGTTCAGATTTTAAATCTTTCAGCTTTAAGCCATGCACCGCTTTTACAGAGTATTTCTTTAGCCTCTTATCAAGAACAGGAGTAGAACAATGGAGCAGAGATCGGGTTTCTTGTCTGGCCGACAAAGTGTGGGGGTTAAACTGGCACTGATTCCGCTGATTTTTATTCTGGCGATTGGGTTTATTCTCAGTTATGTGGTTCTCTCACAGTATGAGCGACGCAGTGATGCTGAAGTGATTCATGTGGTTGTGCGACAGCGGGCATTGAATCAGTGGTATGTCAAAGATCTGTTTTTGGCCAGTCTCAAACAAAAAAATGACTATCGCTATTGGCGCGACCAATTCATACAAACCGCAGACTCACTTCTGACAGGAGGAGAGATCTTGACCCGACTGAACGGCAAGGATACTTTTCGGGTCGAGGCAGCACCTTCAGCTGAGATTCGCATTAAACTGCAAGAGAGCAAAAAATTAATTCAAAAAATAGCTGAGCAAGAAACTGTTTTTTTGGCTTTGTCGCCGCAAGCTCCGCAGTTTCCTCAAAGGGTCATTGGGATTGAAAAAATAAACTTGGAATTGCATGAGCTTACCCGAGACATTGCAGATCTTTACACACAGAACGCACAAAGTAAAATTGATGAGATGATCCGCAATTCGATATTGCTTAGTTTGGCTGTTGCTGTGATTGGGCTTTTGCTCAATTGGCTGATTTCCCGAGCCATTAGTCGCCCCCTGCTCAATCTGGCTGAACAGGCCAAAAAAGTGGCCAATGGCGATCTCAGTGGTGAAGCCATTGAGGTGCGCTCTCAAGATGAAGTAGGGCAACTCACTGAGTCCTTCAATCAGATGAAGTTGGGATTGCGCGAGATTATGCAACAAAATATTCAGGGTATTCGCAGTTTGACAGCCTCTACCTCTGAAATCATGGCCTCTACCCAACAGCAATCGGCCAGTACCCAGGAACAAGTTACGGCTTTGCAGGAGACCACGGCCACAATGGAAGAGGTGCGACAGAGTGGCGCACAAATTTCGGAACGGGCCCGGCATGTGGCCGCAGAGGCTGAATCTACGGTGAATATTACAGAAAAAGGTCTTCAATCTGTTACCGAGACGGTTACTGATATTGAAGGAATTCGTTTTCAGGTCAATCAAGTAGCAGAAAATATTGTGAATCTTAGTGAAAAAAACCGTGCAGTGGGAGATATTATTGCACTTGTGACTGAGGTTGCTGAGCAATCCAATTTATTGGCGCTGAATGCAGCGATTGAAGCCGCAGCCGCTGGTGAACAGGGAAACAGTTTTTCGGTGGTGGCGAATGAAATGAAACATTTGGCCAATCAGGCCAAAGACTCTACCCGTCAGGTGCGCACCATTCTTGAAGACATTCAGCGGGGAATTGGTAAAGCGGTGATGTTGACAGAAGAAGCCGTTAAAAAGGTTGAAAAGGGGCGGCAGCAGATGGAGGTGTCTGAAAACACGATCCGACATATGGCAGATACCACTCAGCAGAGTATTCAGGCCTTTCAACAAATTGTAGCTGCTACAAATCAACAGCAATTGGGCTTTGAACAGGTCTTTCAGGCTTTGTTAGATATTCGTCAAAGCACAGAACAAACTGCTGCAGGCACCCAGCAATTAAATCAGGCCAGCAATTCTCTCAACCGCATGGGGCAAGAACTACAGCAATTGGTGGCGAGGTATCACCTGTGAATGAACGGCTCCGCCAGCGTTTACTCCAGGTTTTTTACGCTGAACATGCCGATCACCTTCAGGTCATTCGTCAGTTTTTAGATCAGGCAGGTCAAACGCCTTTTACCTCTGAGCAATTGAACGAAGCTTTTCGCCGTGCTCACAGTTTAAAGGGGGCAGCCCGGGCGGTTGATTTAGCTGTTCTTGAACAGGGTGCACATCTCGTGGAGACAATTTTTGCTAAAGTTCAGGCCCAGGAATTGACTTTGTCTTCTGTGTCTAAAGTCTTACACCAATGGTTGGATTTCAGCGAAGATTGGCTCAGTGCGCAATTGGCCCAAAAGCCTTTGCCTGAACCCACGCTTATTTTGGCGGACTTAGAGAAGGCCCTTGTTCAAAACGTATCCTCAGAGAGGGAAGTCTCTCAAGGAGCCCATGTTCAAACTGCGATATTGCCAGAAAATGAATCGGGTTTGATACAAAACCGGATCGAGGCTGTTCACGATGAGTATGTAAGGATTTCTTCACAGCATCTCGAAATTTTGTTGGACAGATCAGATCGTCTGATGGCTGAAAGTTTGCAGCAAAATGTGCTCGCGGAAAATTTGCGGGAAATTTTGCTAAAAATTGCAACACTTGAAAAACACTGGAGCCAATGTCAAATGCAGGTTCCTGTTTCAGTTCATCGCGAAGCGTTGTCCTCTACCCTGCGTGAACTCAGCGTATTAAGTCAAGAAGGCCGTCACCAACAACAGCAAAGTACCTGGAAACTTTTACAAGAGGTTCAGTACCTTCAGTCGAATATCCGGGAGATTCGTATGCAGCCAGTTCGTTCGGTTTTTCAGGGATTTCAAAAAATGCTGCGTCGTCTCGCACAAGAACAGGGAAAAGAAATTCAATGTCAGTTTACGGGGCTTGATATTGAAGCTGATCGGGTCATTTTGCAATTGATCAAAGATCCTGTGATGCATCTATTGCGTAATGCCTTGGCCCATGGGGTTGAATGGCCCGAAGAACGGCGACAGAAGGGAAAAAACCCGATTGGTAAAATCAGCTGTCATTTGGAAGTGCGCCGTCATCAATTGATCATCCAAATTGCAGATGATGGTCAGGGGCTAAACGAGAGCCAAATTCGCCAGCGTTTGGCCGAAAAGTCACCTGAACTTTTGACCTCAGAGAATTGGAGAGAAGCTATTTTTCAGCCAGGATTTTCTACGGCTCAGGGTGTTAATGAGCTGCGAGGCAGGGGCATGGGACTGTCGGTGGTTGCTGAGAGCATTTCGCGTTTACAAGGCAAATACCGGTTGTTAGAACAAAATCCGGGTCTGTGTTTTGAGTTGGAAGTTCCCTTGCAAATTGTTACCTATCGCTTGCTTCTTTTTTCTTGTGCGGGGCAAACACTGGCTTTGCCTGCTTATGCGGTTCGACAGCTTTTGCGCATTTCACAGACCCGGCTGACATCTATAGAAGGGCGAATGACCCTGATGTGGAATGAGCGCGCTATTCCTTTCTATAGTCTCAATCAATTGCTTTTTCCGGAATCTGCGGCAGGTATTGTTGAAAATACGTTTTCTGTACTCATTTTAGAAACCGATTCACAGCCCATCGCCCTACAGCTTGATGCGTTTTTGGCTGAACAAGAAAGCCTTCTTCGCCCCTTAACCGGACCCGCAGCCCAATTGCCGCTTTATCTGGGGGCCGCTCTCTCCGCTCAGGGCGATCCCGTGCCCGTCTTAAACCCCCATTTTGTCGGGCAACTCACACAAGAACCACAGGCTTCTGGTATTTTGCTCTGGCACGAAAATGAAAAGTCGCAGATGGCCCGGATTTTGGTCGTGGATGATTCGATCACCACCCGTACCCTTGAAAAGACTATTTTAGAAAGTCAGGGTTATCAGGTAAGTGTGGCTGTGAATGGGTATGAAGCACTTAAAAAATTGCGAGAGACACATTTTGATCTTGTGATTACCGACGTTCAAATGCCTGAAATGGATGGGCTTGAACTCTTGGCTCAGATCAAACAAAATGCGCTTTGGGTTGATTTGCCCGTGATTGTCTTGACCTCACTTAACGCTTACGAAGATCAGAAAAGAGGGTTGGAATTGGGCGCTGCTGCTTATCTGGTTAAACAAAAATTTGAGCAACAGGAATTACTTGAAATGATAGAGCTGCTTTTATGAGCAAAGCCAAAACTGTGCGTGTTTTAATTGTCGAAGATTCACCTGTCATGCAAGTGTTTTTAACTGAAATTATTAATGCTGATACACGCTTGAATGTTTTGGGAGTGGTACCATCGGGAGAAAAAGCATTGGATTTTTTGAAGTCGCAGCCCGCTGATGTGATCTCAATGGATATCCGTTTACCAGGTATGGATGGGCTGGAAACCACCCGCCAGATCATGCAAACCTGTCCCACACCGATTGTGGTGGTGTCTTCCCAATTGCAGAACCAGGAGATGGATTTGAGTTTTGATGCGCTTCGGGCAGGCGCGCTTTGCGTTTTGGATAAACCTGTGGGTGTCTCTCATCCTCGATTTGAACAAAGTTCTCGGCAATTGTGTACCCAATTGTTGATCATGAGTCAGGTCAAAGTCATTCGTCAACGCTTGGGGCGAACATTTGCTGAACTCTCAGAAAAGGATGTCACGGCTCATCATTTACACCGATCAATCACTGTTGGGGCGTTGCCAGATTTTCAGGTATTGGGGATCGCCGCTTCAACCGGTGGACCCAAAGCCCTTTCTACCTTGCTTAATCAATTGACCCATTTTCCTCTGCCTATTTTGTTGGTTCAGCATATTGCACCTCATTTCTTGGCTGGGTTTGCCGATTGGTTGAACAGTGTCACTCCTTTTCGTGTGCTTGTGGCAACAGAAGGCATGGTCCCATTGCCTTATCATGTCTATTTGGCTCCTCCAGAGCGGCATTTGGCATATCAAAAAGGCAAGATCACCCTCGTGGAGGATGAGCCAGTGTCCTATCAGCGCCCTTCTGGCACTGTTCTATTTCATTCTTTGGCCGAATCCCTGGGGAAAAAAGCCATTGGTTTGGTTTTAACAGGTATGGGGGATGATGGGGCGGCTGGTTTATTGGCCATGCGCCATGCGGGGGCATATACTTTGGCCGAGGCTGAGAGCACAGCTATTGTCTATGGTATGCCCGCTGCGGCAGACAAACTGGGAGCTGTCTGCCACCTCTTGCCCCTCACTGATCTGGCCTCCCATCTCCAGTTTTTGGTCAAAACAAGAGCGACGAGGTCTAGTCAAAGATCATGAGTATTGCGGAAAAACATATTTTGCTGGTTGAAGATTCAGATACACAGGCCTTAAAATTCACCTTGTTCTTTGAAGAGGAAGGCTGGTTTGTAACCCGTGCAGAAACGGCTGAGCAGGGGTTGGAATTTCTCAATCAATTGATGCCCGATTTGATTGTGGTGGATTATTTTTTACCAGGTATGCATGGTGATGCTTTTTGTCGACAGGTGCGCATGAAAGCCGCTACCCGCCATGTGCCCGTTTTGATGTTGACCGCAGCAGATTCTTCTGCGACAGAGGTACAGGGCCTCGACAGCGGGGCCGATGACTATTTGCCGAAATCAGAAGATGAAACTGTTTTGCTTTTGCGGATCCATGCCCTCTTTCGGAAGTTTTCGAGTCAGACAGTGATCGTACCTGATTCTTCATTTCGTCAGGCTCGTATTTTGGCCGTGGATGACAGTCCCACTTATTTGACTTATTTGGTGGAAGAATTGCAACAAGAGGGTTATTTGGTGGAGCAAGCTGATTCAGGGGAAGTTGCGCTGCAAAAATTGGAAACAGAAGACTATGATTGCGTGTTGGTTGATTTGGTCATGCCTGGTTTGGATGGCATTGAAGTTTGTCGACAGCTCAGTCTTATCTCTCAACAAAAGCTCAATCCCATTTTGGTCTTAATGCTCACCGCCCATGACAATCCTGTGGAGCTTTCTCGGGCCTTGGCGGCAGGGGCTGATGACTTTGTTGGAAAAGCGAGCGATATTTCGGTGTTAAAGGGGCGGGTGCGTGCACTTTTGCGGCGTAAACTTTCCCAAGATGAAAATCAGCGCCTGATGAGAGAAATCATACATGCCAAAGAGCAAGAAGCCTTACATGCCCGTAAATCGCAGGAGGAAGCTGAAGCCAGAGCTGCTCTTTCAGAAGAATTGGCCGTCGCCCTCAAAAAATTGCAGGCATCTAAACACGAATTGGAGCAATTGGCATATATTTCAGCCCATGATCTGCAAGAACCGCTTCGTTTATTGACCAATTACTCCCAGTTACTGGTACATCGCTTGCCGGTGGAAGTTGTGCCTAAGTCACAGCGCTATCTGGACTTTATTACCGAAAATACCCAGCGCATGCAGCGGCAATTGCAAAGTCTTTTAACTTATTTAAGTGCCAGTACCGAGGCTTTAAAACCAGAGTCAATTCAGGTGGCACAGTTGATTTCGGACGTTTGGGCGCCACTGGTACCGCTGTTTCCTGCTGCTCGACTTCAGGTAAGTGCACCTTTGCCAACTTTGACGGCCAGTGCCTATCACTTGAAGCTTTTGTTTCATCATTTGTTTCAAAATGCCTTGCAATTTGTCCCTGCTGATAGAGCTCCCAGCTTGTGCGTTCAGGTTCAAGAGACTGAAAATGTATGGGTTTTTTCTGTTCAGGACAATGGTTTTGGGATAGATGCTCGTCATTTTCAACGCATTTTTGAAATGTTTTATCATTTAAGTGCCGAGCAAAAAAGGCGTAGCAGTGGAATGGGCTTGTCGATCTGCCGAAAAGTTGTTGAACTTCATCAAGGACAGATTTGGCTGGAGTCTGAAGTGGGGATTGGAAGTACTTTCTTTTTCAATTTACCCAAAGATCCACAGGTTGATTCATGAGCTTTCTGAGGAGGGGAATTGCAATTCGTGAGCGGTTTCAAGAAACGTGATCAAGCGCTCATGGTAGTAGTTTTGCAACCAGTTTATTAATTGCTGTGCTAAGTCTGTGTCATAGCTTTCGACGCGTTGAGTTAATTGCAAAAAATGGTCTTCATCGCTGCAAATGGCTGCAGCCAGTAATTGTTTTAAGAGCCCTTTAGGCAGATTTGTTGCACATTGTAAGGCTGAAATTGAGGCAGAGGGGGTGATTTGATGTGCTATGGGTATTTGAGTGTTTCCCGTTGTTGTCTTGATGCTCAGGTGTTTGCTTAGCAATTCGATAATGGTTTCTTTTTTATAGGGCTTTGAGACAAAGGCATTGGCTCCCTCCATTAAACAGGTTTGTTGATCCGAGCTAAAGGCATTCGCCGTGATCATGATGATACAAATATCTTGGGTGTCAGGGTTTTCGCGCAAGTGCTTGAGACAAGTTAAACCATCCATGATTGGCATACTCATGTCCAAGAAAATCACATCAGGGTTAATTTCTTCAACAATATCCAAGGCTTCTTGGCCATTGGCAGCTTCTAGAACCACAAAGCCATAGGGCTCCAGCAGCAGACGCAAAATATCACGGTTGTGTATCTGATCATCCACGACCAAGGCATGGGGGCTATGTAAATGGCCGAAATCAAAAACAGGGTTGGCAAGAACGGTCTCTTCTTGGGCTTTTGTCGCTGTCGTTTCTGACAGAGAGGCCATAAGGCTTAATGAAAAGCAAGAGCCTTGATTGACCTGACTTTCAAAGCTGATTTCTCCCCCCATCAGTTTTGCAAAGCGTTGACTGATGGCCAGCCCCAGCCCTGTGCCCCCATGAACCTGTTTGCCACTGCTGGTTTGCTCAAAGTTTTGAAAGACCTTTTCTTGTTCTTCTGGGGGAATTCCCAGGCCAGTATCTCGAACTTTGAAGGTTAGTTCATAGAAATGTGGGTCTTTGGGTTTGACTCTCAAAAACAGCTCGATTTGTCCTTGAGATGTAAACTTAAACGCATTGGAGAGTAAATTAAATAGTATTTGGCGTAATTTTTGTTTGTCGAGTTTAAAATGACGCGGCATGTTTAATGAGGAAGAAACAGAGAAATCCAATTTTTTCTCATAAGCTTTGGCATTGAAAATGCTTTCTAATTCTGAGAGTATTTGATAAATATCGACAGACTCCAATTCCAAACTCACATGTCCGGCTTCAATTTTCGACATCTCCAAAATGTCGCTAATCAACCGCAAAAGATGTTCTCCACTTTGCAGAATTACCGTGAGTTTTTGCTGCTGTTCTTTACTGAGGGTGGAATCCATTTGCAATAATTGGGTAAAACCCAAAATGGCGTTCATCGGGGTGCGAATCTCGTGGCTCATATTGGCGAGAAAAGCACTCTTGGCATTGTTAGCATCTTCTGCTTTTTGGCGTGCCAAAATCAGGTCTCTTTGCGTTTGTTTGATTTCAGAAATATCTGCAAATGTGGCAATGGCGTAGCGCAGATTGCCTTGAATATCTCGAACAGAGCGCCCCCAGGCTTGCAGGCTGAGTGGCTGATCCGTTAAGCGAATTTCCAGGTCATCGACAGAGGAATCGTGGCCGCCAAGGGCTTTTTGCCAAGGGGTTTCTGCATAGGGGTAGGGTTCGGCGGTGCCTTCACGGTAAATGGGGAGGGTTTCAAATAGGTTTTGCAAAGGAATATCGAGTTGGGAGGGCAATTTTAATAATTCTTGGGCACCGCGATTGGCGTAGAAGGGGGTGCCGTCGGCGCTCAAGGCAAATATGCCGACAGGAATGGCTTCCATGAATTGTTTTAGACGTTCTTCATTTTCTTTGATCAATTGCATATTCACAAATTGTTGCAACATATTGCTAATTTGATGGGTAACTTGGGTCATTAACTGTGGTAAATCTGGGTCAGCTCGATCTTCTGGGGCTAAAATGAAAAACATGCTGAAAAGCAAGTCTTCTTTCCATGAAACAGGTTGGATCAAAGTATTTTCTGGAAAAAAATTATTGTTTAGGGTGTCTATTCTGTCTTGATGAATGTATTGTTCGCCTTCGCGGAGAAAAGATTCAGCGTTAAGCCTGTCTTTGCACTGGTGATGATGTTCACAGGTCATTTGATTGGCTTGGGTTGGGCAATAAAACAAGGGGACAGATGGGTTTAGCAGTGAAAGCAATGGCGACTGAGGAGGGATATGAATGGCAGCGCACAATGAATTGAGGTAATCAGCAATTTTTTGCAGTGTGTTTTTTAATAAGTCACTTAACGACCATTCTTGATGGGCTTGATCTGAAAGGGTATAAAGTAACTGTAATTTTTTTTGATTAGTCTGTAATTCTTGATTGATCTGATTCAATGCATGGGTACGCTCTTCGACTCTTTGCTCCAGTTCTTCTGCCAATTGTTTGAAGCGCTGTTTACTTTCTCTGAGCATGTTTTGGTGTTGAAATTGTTGAAGGGCATAGCGAATGGAACGCTCTAAATCGGAGCTGGTCAAGGTATTTTTATTGAGGTAGTCGGCAGCTCCTGATTGCATGGCTTTGAGATCTGTATCGTAAGTCCCCAGGCCGGTCAACAAAATGGTGGGGATCCAAATTCCCGCATCTCGGTTCTCTGCGATAAAGTCGATGCCTGTTTTGTTTCCAAGGAAATAATCGACCAAGACCAAGTCAAAGGTGTGAGTATGTAGGGCCGCTTGTGCAGCCTGATAACTTGAGCACCATTGTATTTGGTACTTGAAATGATTGGATTTTAAGAGAAGGTTTTCTGTAATTAGGAAATCTTCTTCATCATCATCCACAAGTAAAATGGAAATAGGAGAATTCACAGCCCTGATATTCCTTGTTTCAACCGTAATTCTCTATTATTTAGAGGATAGAAACACCATAACATATTTTTGTTTCGTTTAATCGGGGATTTTGCTAACTTGAAAACGCCTTCGGCTTAAACGGTTTCTCTTCGAAAATGCCTTTTAATGACAGCTCTAAAAACTTTTATTTAAAAGACCTGGCTGGTGTAGTACAAGGGGGGAAGCGCAAAGCCGCGTTCCCGAACACGTGGGTGATCTTCGTGTATGGCAAGTTCCAACAGGTCTGGATGGCTTTGTCCCCAATGTTTGTTTTTTTATGTCGCAACGTCATTGAGCATTTAATTGAGATTTTTGAAAAAATGAATGAGTGATGCCGACCTGATTTCTAATCTAGAGATGAGACTGAGCTTTTGCAAAATGATGTATAGAAAAAACCTTGTGAATAATTATCATTGAATTGTTGTTTTGTCAATCCCCCAATGGGGGATGGAAATCTATTTTTTTATTTGATATAAACGAGGTAAATGGGACACGAAAGTAAATGTTTGTTGTTTTTAATGTGAATTTTGTGCATTCTATGCAAAGTAATATTGTTACCTAGAAATTGAGATAGAATCGGCATTGTATTTTGTTCCTAATCTGAGATAAATTCAGTACAATCTCAGCAGGAAACGTGATGAAAGAAGAGCGGGCCTAGGTAGAGGGACAAGTAAATACGATGGCTATTCCAAGTTTTTGGTTTGTCAGAAAAAAGTTTTTTCAAACAAAGTCCATGAGCAATCCTGTATCATCCGTGAAAATTTGGCCTTATATTTAATCAAGAATGCGTGATGCGTATCTGATTTTCTACAATTAACGGAGGTTTTCTCTGAGATTAAAATGACGCTGAATTAGAATTGTTTTACAGACTCCTCGGGGATGGCATGGGAGTCGTGTGATTTGCTTCTTTGACACTGAAGTGTACGATAGTTAGATCGGTATCTATGCAATAAGGTTTGTTAAGATTTTATCCTTTTCAGGAGTTTATATGTCCGAAACCTTGATGACGGAACAATCAAAAGTTGATATTTTAATTGTTGATGATACTCCGCAAAATTTGAAGGTTTTATCTGATTTTTTGCGGCTTAAAGGCTATAACTCGCGTCCCGTTTCTAGTGGAAAACTGGCTTTGCGTGGAGCAGAAACACGCCCACCGGACTTGGTTTTACTTGATATTAATATGCCAGAAATGAGTGGCTATGAGGTTTGTGAGGCGTTTAAAGCGCATCCAGAATTAAAAGATATTCCGATTATCTTTATTAGTGCTCTCAATGAGGTTCTGGATAAGGTACGGGCTTTTAATGTGGGTGGAGTTGATTATATTACCAAGCCCTTTCAATTTGAAGAAGTGCAGATGCGCATTCAGACTCATTTGGCTTTGCGTCATTTGAATCAACATCTCAGTCAACAAAATCAAGTCTTGCAAACCAGTTTAAAACGTCAGCAAGAATTGGAAGAACAGCGGGACAATCTTTTGCATATGGTTGTTCATGATTTAAGGGCTCCTTTGTCGGGGATTGTTGGCTACCTTTCTCTTTTAGAGGGAACTACGGATAATTTCAATGAAAAACAAGAACGGTATCTCAATTTGGCCCTCCAGAGTTCGCAAATATTGATAGATATGATTAGTGAGCTGTTGGATGTATATAAATTGGAAAATGGAGAGATGCCTTTGTTTCGTAGCTCACAAGATATATCTAAAACTATTTTGCAAGCCACGGAAGCAATGGAGGGTATGTTTATTAACAAGGTTTTGAGTTGTGAGTTGCCAGTGTCTCCTTCACCAGTTTTTCTTGACCATGATTTAGTCCGTCGGGTGGTGATCAACCTTTTGAGCAATGCGCTTAAATTTACTCCGCGCGGAGGAGAAATCAAAGTTCAGGCTGAATTGCAGGCGGGAATGCTGATCGTGGCAGTACAGGATTCAGGGGCTGGTATTCCCGAAGAATTTCAAACAAAAATTTTTGAAAAGTTTGGCCAAGCAGAACTTCGGCAAGAAAACCGAAGATATTCAACAGGCTTGGGTTTAACTTTCTGTCGTATGGTAGTGGAGGCGCATGGCGGAAAGATTGGGGTGAGTAGTCAAATCGGCAAAGGCTCGCGGTTTGAGTTTGTCATACCGGTGTCTGGGTTTGAAGTGACTTCAAATTTGCCAGTAAACAGTTTTTCCAATTAATTTGCTCAGAGCTGTGATGAGTTGTTGGGGGGTAAAGGGTTTTTCCAAGAAGTTGGTCTCACCTATTATTGCAAGCTCTTTTTCGACATAAGACTGGGGATAGCCACTGATCACTAAAATAGGTATTTTTTGTGTGGTTTGCATTTTTTTTAACTGTTTGCCAATCTGGGCTCCAGTTATTTCAGGCATATTTAAGTCTAAAAGAATTACATCCACGCTTTGCGTCATCGCCCATCTTAAACCTTCATGTGGATCTGATGTCATTTTAACCTCAAAAAGTGTATCTTTGAGAATGCTACCGATCAATTCGCCAAAGCTGGGCTCATCATCAATCACAAGTAAATTTTTTGTTTTGATGGCATGGGCTTTTTCGTTCACGTTTTTGCCTGTTTCACGGTTGTCTTTTGTCTTCGTTGGCTTGTTTTCAAACTCCAGTGATAGCCCTAAAAATGTAGATAAACGCTCCAAAAAATAACTCTGTTTAAAGGGTTTGAGAATATAGCCCAAAACTCCAAGTTCACTTGCTCTTTGAATACTTGCAATGTGCTCATTTGCGGTCAGCATGACAACAGCCAAATGTCGGGTGCTCTGCATATTACGAATTTGTTGTAAGAGATCTAAGCCATTGACTTCAGGCAAATCAATATCGAGAAGCACTAAGTCAGGTTTTATACTCATGGCTAGACGCAAACCTTCTCGTGCATCGGTTGTTGTTTGAATCTCGACAGGGATATCAGCCAAGAGTTCAGTAACCAACTCACAGATTATTTCATTATCATCTATCAGAAGAATTTTTTTTTCTGTCATTGCGCTCTAGCTTAAAGTCTATTGTGGTCGAATTGTCTTGGGAGGGTTCTAGAACGCATGGTAGCATGATGGGGATGAGAAATAAAGTCATCCTTTTAGTCAGTCTTTCATCAAAAATTCGAGGATACTCCAATGGAACCAAATATCCGCATGGAAAAAGACAGTTTGGGCGAAGTGGCCGTACCCGCTGATTGTTATTACGGCGCACAAACCCAGCGTTCTTTTGAAAATTTTAAAATCGGGGGCGAACGCTTCCCGCGTGAATTTATCCGGGCTTTTGGGATTATTAAAAAAGCGGCAGCCAAGGTCAATACCGATCTGGGCGTGCTGGATGCTGAAAAATCTGCTCTGATTCAACAGGTGGCAGATGAAGTGATTGAGGGCAAATTGGATGCCCATTTCCCTCTGGTGGTCTGGCAGACCGGCAGCGGCACCCAGACCAATATGAATGCCAATGAAGTGATCTCCAACCGTGCGATTGAAATTGCTGGCGGCGTGATGGGTAGCAAAGCTCCCATTCACCCCAATGACGACGTGAATCATTCTCAGTCTTCAAATGATACCTTTCCCACGGCTATGCATGTGGCTGCGGCAGAACAGGTACAGCATCATCTGATTCCCAATCTGCGCCTTTTGCAGCAAACCTTGGCCGCCAAGGCCACCGAATATAAAGAGATTGTGAAAATTGGCCGTACCCATTTGCAGGATGCTACCCCCTTGACCTTGGGGCAGGAATTCTCTGGCTATGCCGCCCAGCTCGATGGCGTGATTCGCACTGTAGAGGCCATGATGCCCCAGGTGTATGAACTCACCTTGGGTGGGACGGCTGTCGGAACCGGCTTGAATGCACCCAAAGGCTATGCCAAGGCTGTGGCTGAAGAAATTGCCCGTTTGACTGAGCTGCCCTTTGTGACCGCACCTAATAAATTTGCGGGTTTGGCCTGTCATGATCCGCTGGTGGCTTTGAGCGGAGCATTGAAAACAGCCGCCTGTGCCCTGATGAAAATTGCCAACGATATCCGCTGGTTGGCCAGTGGCCCCCGCTGCGGCATTGGTGAAATTTCAATCCCCGAAAATGAACCTGGCAGTTCGATTATGCCGGGCAAAGTCAATCCCACCCAGTGCGAAGCCCTGACCATGGTCTGTGCCCAGGTGATTGGCAATGATACGGCTGTGGCGATTGGCGGCGCTTCGGGTAATTTTGAACTGAATGTCTTCAAACCCCTGATCATTCACAATCTGCTGCAGAGCATTCGTCTACTGGGCGATGCCTGCCATGCTTTCAATGATAAATGTGCAGTGGGCATTGAACCCAACCGTGCCCGTATCAGTGAATTGCTCGACAAATCACTGATGCTGGTGACTTCCCTGGCCCCTGCCATTGGCTATGACAAGGCTGCCAAGATTGCCCTCAAGGCCCACCACGATGGCACGACCCTGCTCGAAGCCGGTCTGGAATTGGGCTTTGTTACCGAAGCACTTTTCCGTGAGCATGTTCAGCCCCACAAAATGCTGGGTCACGGAGAGTAAAACATGAAAGAACTTCACCGCTCCGCACTGCGCTTTGTTGAAGCCCAGTCTAAAATTCCAGGCGGGGTCAACAGCCCAGCCCGTGCTTTCAAAGCGGTTGGGGGCACTCCCCCCTTCATGAAAAAAGCCAAGGGCGCCCATATGTGGGATATCGATGGCAATGAGTATATCGACTATATCGGTTCTTGGGGCCCGATGATTCTCGGCCATGGCTATCCTGCTGTGATCGATGCTGTGCGCAAGCAATTGGAGCTGGGCACCAGTTTTGGCACGCCCACTGAAATTGAGATTGAAATGGCCGATCTGGTGATCGCTGCTGTGCCTTCGATTGAGATGGTGCGCATGGTCAATTCTGGTACCGAAGCGGTGATGAGTGCAATTCGCCTGGCGCGGGGCTATACGGACCGTGAAAAAATTATTAAATTCAGTGGCTGTTATCATGGCCACAGCGATATGCTGCTGGCCGAAGCCGGTTCGGGTGTGGCGAGCCTGGGCATTCCTGGCACGCCGGGGGTTCCGGCTGCGTTGGTGGAGCATACCCTGACGGCCCCTTTCAATGACAGCACAGCGGTCGAGCAGATCTTCGCGGCCTATCCAGGCCAGATTGCTGCGGTTGTGATTGAACCCGTGGCTGGCAATATGGGCCTGGTGCCTCCGCGTCAGGGCTTTCTTGAAAAGCTGCGGGCCATTACCGAAGCCGAAGGCGCCGTGCTGATCTTTGACGAGGTTATGACCGGGTTCCGTTTGGCCTATGGGGGTGCCCAGGCCCGTTTGGGCGTGACTCCCGATATGACCTGTCTGGGCAAGATCATCGGAGGCGGCATGCCTGTGGGAGCCTATGGCGGCAAACGTGAGATTATGGAATGCCTGGCCCCTGCGGGCAAGGTTTATCAGGCGGGTACCCTCAGTGGCAATCCAGTGGCGATGCAGGCTGGGGTGGCTACCTTGAAAGCCCTGCGTGATAACCCAAAAGCCTATGAAGAATTGGAACACAAAGGCCGTTTGCTTAGCCAAGGCATTGCGGATTTGGCCCGTGAGCTGCAGGTGCCGGTCAGCATTAATCTGATGGGCTCGATGTTCTGCGTATTTTTTACGGAGAACGATGTCTATGATTATGCTTCTGCCAAGACCTCTGATCTTGAGGCCTTTAAAGTCTTTTTTCATACCTTGCTGGAAGAAGGGGTGTATTTTCCGCCAGCCCAGTTTGAAGCCTGTTTTATTTCGCTGGCCCACAGCGACGCAGATTTGCGCAAAACACTCAAGGCTGTTGAAAAAGGCTTGAAAAAAGTGCGCGAGATGAAATAGTCACATTGATATGCCTGTTGAGGGAGAACACCTGCATAGGGGTTCTCCCTTTGATTTTGGAACGGTGCTCTTGAATACAAAGGGGCAAGATCAGGGAATACAGAGTGCATGTGGATTCCTTGTGTTTTTTTGAGCTTATTTTTCATTTGGGTGCCAGGTGCTTGGGCTTGTTCAGATACTGTGCCCGCCCTGGTGCTTGAAATGAGCGTAGCCGATCGTCCGCAGTACGACCTCTACAAAAGCCACTGTTTTGATTTGGCATGCCATTTTAGTTATCAGCTACTAAGTCCTGCCGGCGCTTTTTCTGACCGATCTCAGCGTTCGGGGTATGGAGTTTTGCGCATGCAATCGCGCTCTTTTTCTGCTGGGGTTAAATGGTCTGTTTCAGATGGGGAGAGTTATATTATTTTTAATTTTCCTCTGGCTTTACCAGGGAGTTTTTCGGCGATACATCATGAGCAGGGTTTGGCTGCGGTCCAGACCTTAACAGGGGTAAATACCCAAGAACTGGTATCTATTTGGCAAACCCTTGGGCAGGATATTCAGAATTACAGAGGGCGAAGAGTTTTTATTCGCTATCATCCCGTTTTGCTGAGCCAGCAGCTGCATTTAAATCATGGTACCCAGTCGATTTTTTCCTGTTCAATGGCAGAACGTGAAATCACCCTGGGGCATTGGAAGATTCAATATTATTATGATGCGGGTTATTGCCTTTCGATTCCCAATCCCTTGGATTTTCTCTGTAATCGAGAGATTCAAATTCCTTGGATCTATCTTATTCTTGGATCGGGACTCTTTATCTTAGTTGTTTTTCGTAAGGGCTTGAATCGAAAGTCTCTTTGGTTTCTTTGAATCAGTCATTCTTCCTGAATAGCATATTGTATGGCTCATCCAGCTATAAAACTCTTTTTTTGAGAAGCTGGCGATCATTTTTTGTGCATTTCCAGCAGAACGCTTCCCTGGAGTGTTCTGCTGGGCCCAGGTTTCCACTTGGCTTTGCATTTCAGGCCAGCGCTTGTACAGCGGCCAAGTGTGACCCCAGAAATCTTCACCAGATATTTCGTCAGGTTTTCGGGGGCTGTTTGGTGTCGGTTTGAGCTTGGGCTTGTGTTTACGGGCAGGCAGTCGGTTTAAATCACAAAAAAGATTAATTTATTAAAGCTAAATTGCATAAAAAACAAATATATAAGGTATATATTATTATAGGGAAACAATTTTAAGATCGGGGGAGCTGGTTTTGGGCAATATTCGTACGGGCAGTTCTATCGCTCAGGTCAATCAATGGAGCGACGAAACACTTTATTCTCGCGGGCACAAAGGAACTTTTGATAATAAAGAAGCCGCCATTCGGCAGGCAGAACACGTAGCGGCCTCTGATACCGAAGATGCAGCCGTGGTTGAAGAAAATGGCAGATACAGCGTCTATGCCATTACAGAGATTGGCACCCAGGACCCCAGTGCCAATGCTGTCGGGAACTATGAAGTTCATGATTTTGCTGCCAATATTGTGGCCTTTAGCGCTACCCAACGCAATCAAGACGGTCAGCGCATTCGGGGCGAAGTCACCAAACAGGTCTCTGGAAGCTCTACCAATATTACCTTTTCAACCGATGCTGTGACAGCAGAAAATATGCCAGAACAAGCGAATTTAGGCCTTTTTGCCCGTCAGGTTACTGCGGCGGCCCCTGGCTCTGGCGCCAGTCTCCAGTTGTCGTTGGGTGTTAAGGCCGGGGCTCCGGGTGGAACGGGGGTTTCCATGGCCCTGCGGGGAACCGCTGAACTGTCTGTTACAAAAGGGACAGGGGTAGGTGCGCCTTATGTTGCCAAATTGGATTTGGGTCTTGAAGCTGAAGCTGCCGTGAGTCTGTTTGGCAATTCTGCCAGCGTTGAAATGGCGCGCAGCTTGAGCAATGGGGTGGCCTTTTACAACGAAGCCCAGGTTCAGGAGTTTGCCCGTCGCAGTGTTGTACTGACCGGAAAAATCGCTTCAGGTGATATTGACGGTGCCCGTGCGGCTTTGAGCAATCTATCCGCCTACGCAGATCAGCATCGCTACACAGCCACAAATGCCAGGGAAACCGTCAGTGGCGAAACTGCCACTGGAACCAAAGTTGAGTTCAATCAAACCCGGGATACAACAACCCTCGACAGTTATCAAGACACCGATAAAGACGGCAACTGGGACGCCAATGAGTCCAGAATGAGAGAACGTGTTCGCGAGGAAGGCTATTCCGGCTCTTTCCAAACACGTATCGGGGGACAGACGGTTACCGTGAGTGTGGCCACCCTGGAAGCGACCTTAGAAGAACGTAGATTGACATCCCCTTCAGGGCGAGTGACCACCGAGAGCGGTGAGAGCAGTCGGGCATCTAAGATTCGGGTGGGCATTAGCCCCAGTGCACTTAGAGGGGCCAGCGATAACCAATTGGTCGGCATTATCGAGCAAGCCTTGGGCGTTTCACCGGGCCTTGGCTCCAGTGGGCTGTCGGGCGCGCAGATCCGCCAATTTATACCCGCCTTGCGGGATGCCGCCTCTAAAGAAACGCGGGCTGGTACCTTTGTCTTTGAGTTGGCCCACTTGCGTGAATCTGACGGCACGGGGGGCAACAGAGGAACGACCATGTTGCGTTTCGGGGTCAGTGCAAATTATTCAGGTGAAATCGAAATGCCAGTCGCCACTGGCTTGCAAATCACCGCTGGGGTAGAGACCTCGGCCACCTATCTCAGAGAGATCGCAAGGTGGTAAATATGATGACGTTGTTTCTTCCCACCAAGACCCGCGAAATCAAGATCGAAGGGGAATTCAAGGTCGAGCATCCGCAAACTCAACGCCCGATTCAGTGTAAAGGTCTCAATCTTGCCTATAACGCCAATGAAACGGAAGCCACTTTGACTGCGGTGTTCACGGTGCATGCGCGCAGTCTGCGGGATATTCAAGCGATTTTTGGGGTTTTGCCCCAGGATCAAGAATTGAAGCTGGAGATGGACCCCGCAGTATTGCAACATTATCAGGCTGAATTTTTCGCCGCAGAAGATGAATCGGCTTTTCTTCGAGTTGGAGATGCTGCGTGCTTCTTTCTCCAAAACTATCATCTCAAGTCTGAATAGTCAGCGCTGAAATGAGCTTTGCCTGCTCCTGTGGATAGGCTTGTGTCTGTTTAAATTCTAAGCTCTCGGTACGGAGACTGCGAAAAATAGCTGCCGAGAAACTGCGTGCAGGTTCGAATCGGGGCAGAGTGTTGGGTGTCTCCATGGGAGACAATCCAAAATTCCAAACAGGGAAGCTGGAGGGTTTGTAAAATCTCAACCAATTCAGGCCAATAACGTGCCAGTCCGAGATGGGTGACCAGGATCCCGGCTCCAGAGCGGGCGAGTTGAATCTGAGCCAGCAAATGATCCGTGCGCAGACAGAAATCACTGGGCTGGAGTGGAAAGCCTAAATTTCCTGCGGCATCAATCATTTGAAAATCTTCATCAAAGCCAATCAAATCATGCTGAAGCAGTTCTTCGGGGCTGTGGGGGATTCCCTTGCGCTTGAGATAATCTGGGTGGGCGAAAAAACCCAGCGGCAGATCTGGCAGGCGGCGTGCCAGAAGCTGGTTCTGCTGGGGGCGAAACATGCGCAGGGCAATATCGGCTTCGCGTTTGTTTAGGGAACTGGCTTGATTGGTGATCAGCAGTTCGATCTGAATCTCAGGGTATTGAATGCGAAAGGCTGCAAGTGCGGGTGGCAAGAGATAGATACCTACGATTTCATTGGCTGAAATCCTGACTGTACCCTTTAGGTCTTCGACCAGACCGCTTGCCTGACGCTGAAAATGATCGGCGGCTCCCATCATTTCGTTTGCCGATTCCCACAGGGCCTGTCCAGCCGGGGTCAGTTTCAGGCCCTGGGTGCTGCGCTGAAAGAGCTGGGCCTGAATTGCCCTTTCCAGGGCTTGAATATTGCGGCTCAAGGTGGGTTGTGAAAGTGCCAGTTGGCGGGCCGCCGCAGAAAGTGAACCTGTGGCTGTGGCGTGATAAAAGCAGCGAATCCACTCCCAGTTCAGATTTTTGCTATTCATTTTTGTATAGTATATCTCCATTTTTTGTCATTCAATATTCATATAAGAATAATCATACTGGTTTTAAGCCTCTGATATAAAGTCTGCTGAAAAAGCCTGACTGAAGGGCTGAATGAAAACGGATCTGAAAGGGATCTCTTTATGAAAACCGCATTGATTATGGGTATTACAGGTCATTTTGGCAAAGCTGTTGCGCTTGAACTGCAAAGCCGGGGCTGGCATTTGAAAGCACTGTTGCGACCTGAAACTTCAGCGAAAGCAGAGGTGTGTCAAAGCTTAAGTCAAGAATTCCCCACATTGGAAATTATTTCTGGGCAGGCCAGCCAGCTCGAAGATGTCCATCGGGCGGCTGAGCAGGTTGAGCTGATCGTCTATGGTGTCAATCCACCAGGATATGATTGGAAAAACAAAGCGCTGCCCTGGTTGGAACAAGCCGCCCGCGTGGCAGAGGAAAAACAATTGACCTTGCTCTTTCCTGGCAATGTGTATGTCTTCAATCCTGAACAGGGGCCTTGCTTTGATGAAAATGCGCAGATTCAACCGATTACTTCAAAAGGCCAAATTCGCCAGCAGATGGAGGCCCGTTTGCAAAGCGCTGCCGAGAAGGGGGCCCAAGTGATCGTAATCCGTGCGGGCAATTTTATTCCTGCGGGCAAAGGATTTTCCTGGTTGCAGCTCTTGATTAAAACTTCAGCCAAAAAGCGGGTTTTGAATTTTCCGGGCCCAGAGCAGACGCGTCAGGCCTGGGCCTATCTGCCTGATTTGGCTAAGGTTGCGGCTGAACTTGTTGAACGGGCCGATGAACTGAAGGGCTATCAGGTCTTTCATTTTGAGGGGCATACGCTCAATTTTGCAGAGTTGTCTCAATCTCTTCAAGCCATTACCTCTCAGCCGCTGGTATGTAAAAACTTTTTCTGGCTGCCGTTTCAGTTCTTGAAACCTTTTTCTCCGCTTTTTCAAGGGGTGCTCGAAATGCGCTATCTCTGGCAAAAGGAAGTTCTTTTGGACCAAAGCAAGCTTTTGCGTTTTCTTGGCCATCAGCCAGAGCAAACGCCCCTCCAACAGATCCTTTCCGAGCTGCTGGCTTAGCTCCTTTTCTGTCGGCCTGCGTTTTAAGCTGAACCTGCAGGCTTTTTCGCGATTTGATTCAAACGATCACTGGCTTGCTGTCTCAGTTCTCTGACTGCGAGACGAGATTCTTGTTTAGAGATGGCTTTTTTCTTTAGTTTTACATCCTTGGCCAAGCCCCTGAAGACGTCTGAGACTTTATCGATGGGGGTGGTCTCTGTTTTTTCCCAGGCACTGAAGCGCAGCATGAATTTCGTCAATTCATCTCCAGAGCGGCTGGTTTGAATCAGTGAGCGCAGAATGCTCTGACTGGCCTCGCCCAGACTGTCCTGTTTCATGACCTGATCAAACAGACGCTGGCGCTGGTCAGGTGACATGTCAGCCATTTCGCCTTTCAAACTTTCGACTTGGGCGGTCAGGGCAAGTTGTCTTTGGAGCAATTCCTGATGACGTTCTGGGCCCAAGGCAATAAAACGATCCAAAATCTTACCTGAAACTTTTGCCACAGCCGTTTCGCTGCTGTGTACTTCTTTAAAATGGGACATATAATCTGTTTTGGCAACTTTCGGGGCATGTTTGCCAGAGGGGCTCAAAAGTTCAGTTTGCGATTGACTCAGGCTTGTCAGTTCTGTTTCCAGGGCGGTTAATTTTTGGCTGTATTTCTCAAATAATTCAGCGGATTTTACCCCTGAAGCTTTGAGCGCCTTTTCAAAGGGTTTTGTCGATGCCAGCGTACCGTCAAAATAGTGGGTATCCACCAAACGCGCCAGTTCAAGTTTTTCAGTGTCTGTCGTTCTGGGAACCAGCTTTGCAAGATCCTCAATACTGACCTGTTTCAAAATCTGTTGCACATAGGTGGGGTGGTTGTCTTCGGCGGCACTCAAGAGTTGGAAGACCTGTTCGACCCCTGCCCGGCCATTGTCTTCGCGACAAATTTGTGTAATCAAACGCGAAAGTTCAGGTTTCTTGCCCAAATCTGCTCCTGAAGTTTCCAAATCTGCCAGCGCTTTATCCATCACGCGGTTGATCATTTCGTTGCGAATATTGGGCAGGTCAAAGATTTCTTCAGGGGAGGTATAGATTTTATTTGGAAAAACCGAAGGCCCAGCTTTGACTAGGTTCTTCATGATATGGATGCGACCTTCTGCTGTTTCCAGTTGTGCATCCATATCTTTTTCAAGGCCTTGTATCATGGCGTCGACTTTCCGTGTCAGGCGGCCGACTTCATCGGGATCTAAGACCTTATCCCGTTCAAGATCGGCTCTGATCTGTTTGAGTGCGATCACCTTCTGTGCCCCGACATTAAAACGATTCCAAGTATCTCCCCCCGCACGGGCCATGGCATCTTGAACCCCAGCGACACTCGCTGAGCCGGTCTGTAGCAGTTCGACCATTTGATCTTTGCGTTTGGGGGCCAGAAAGCCTTCTACACCCAAGGCATCTATTTTGGATTCATGAATATCGCTGTTGACTTCTACTTTGACAAGGTCTGCACTTTCACCTATCAAACGTTGTAAAGAGGCCACCCGTGACATTTCTTCCTGCCCGACCACGGGCACAATACCATTGGCGAGAAAATCGGCAACAGCTTCTCCCTGTCTGCGGCGAATATCATCGCTATTGCCCTTATCAGGCTCAAGCTCTGATTCAATCTCTTTGAGCGTTGTGAGCAAGGTTTTGATCTCTTCGGGGGGAATATTCAGCTCCCTTTCGATAATGACCAATGAAAAAGCGAGCGTTGATTGTGTGGGCGCTGCTGAATCAGGGGCTGCCTCTGTTGCTTCAGGAACAGCCTTTGTTGCATCGGGCACTGCTGATTTTTGGCGACTTTCTTGTATTTTATCGACAAGTTCGAGGGCTTCATCAATTGTTGTGGGTTTGCTGAGTGATTCTGGAGCGGCTTTTCCTATTTGATCAGAAAGCTTGACCAACTCTTCTAAGACGGCAGGGGTAATCTCAATTTTTAAGGAGACAGAAGTACTGCCGAATTTATCATCTTTTCGATCGGGAACAACCAGCCGGTTGGGGCTCATGCTTCTTCCCAGCATTTTATTGACCCGATCGAGATCTTCGCTAAGATCTGCTGCCGCTGTTTTGGAATCGCTGATTTTGTATTGTGCTTCCACCCCAACAAACTCAAAGGCCTTGTCTTCCCTGTCGGGGACGCTGACCAGGCGATCGACATGTTTTACGCTGAAATGATTGCTGCGTTCTCCTGAAATAACAGAGGAATAGCCAGCAGATAAACTGTGCTCCACTTCACGGTGAATTTCTCCATTGCGAACCACGATCGATTCAGAGCTGGTTCTTGAGATCGAGGCATCCGCCAGGGTGGCACTGGCTGTGCCTGTCAGTTCTGTGGATTTGCTCGCGCCCATTGAGACCAGACGGGCAGACTGACTGCCCATATTAAAGGCCGTAAAATCAGCCTGTTGTTTGCTCAGATCTTGGCCGATATATTCTTTGGGATCTGGGATATTAAAGGGGAGTTTTCCTGTTTCAAGAAAGGTTTTCAGCGAAGCATCGTCCATTTCAAATTCATAAAAAACAACAGAATCAATTTTTCCCTCTGCAGTCAGCGCAAAGGGGCCCACCCCGGCACTGACTTTGCCCCCCACCGCAAGATTCGAGGGTTCAATGCGTACCCGGTATTTTAAATCTGGATTTTCAGGGGTGGGGGCGATGGCTTTGATATTGGTAATAAATTCAGTTTCAACGGTAATACCTGCTGAAACTTTGACATGACTGTTGGGCTCAACGACGCCCACACTCACGCCAATCGACATCTGTCCACGAAAGGCGATTTCATCGCCCTCTTTGAGCAGAGCAGGGTTGTCCGCGATTTCACTTTGTGTGGGAAGATGTTTGTTGCGAAAATCAAATTGAGATTCCCCGTCTTCGAGCTTGCGGGCATAGATCACATCCCGGCAGCGCGAAACAGCCAGACTGCCTGAATAGGCCAGGGCTTCGGTGCCTGAACTTACACCGATCCCTAAATCAATCTGACTTTTTTGGGCACAGGCAAAACGTCCATCGGGAAGTTCCTTGACCTTTCGCTGTTTCGAGCCTCCTAATGAGATCCCGAGGGTGAGGCCTGAGTCTCCGACATTACTGACACTGCCTTTGATACGGCCAAAGAGACCATTGGGGGTTGCCCAGACGCCGATCCCCGCGCTGACTTCATTTTTGACCTCAAGGGGGGCCTCTGAGGTCTCTGTTTCGGTGGGCTCTCCTGGAATCAGGGCTGTTTCTGTGGCCTTGGCTATTTTCGTGGTTTTTGAGGTGCCTGATGCGGCTGAAAGATCGGAAGCCCCTTTGCCAAACAAACTTTTTTCTATTTCAGGCCCGGTTGATGTTTTTTCGATTGTTTTTGAGGCTTCGTGAAGTTCTTCCGGTGACTTTTTTACAGCCAGTGTTTTGGTATCGTCCTGATCCTGCTGGCTGCCTGTTGGAGCCGGGCTGTTGGGGGTGGTTTCTGTAGGCAAGGCAGCAGGGAGCGAGGCCGGGGTTGTTGTTTCCGTTTTTTTTACCTGGGGCTTGGCTGTGCCAGGAGTCAAAGGGAGAGGGGCCTGTCGACTGATCTGCTGCATGAAGATGCGCCTTTCTTGACAGAAATGAATTACCTGAAATTATCTCATATTAAATGCCTATTTCCTATGGCTGAAATAGAGCGATTTATGGCCCCTCAAAGTGGGTGAGCGCTTGTAAGCTGAGCGAGAGCTTGGTAGCATGCATCAGATATACAACAGGGGAAAAATAAATGGCCAATGGTCTGATGGCTTTATCCGCCTTTGAAAATCAGATTCAGAATCTGCAACGCAATCGACAGGAGCGCTCTGCAGACGCTTATGACCAAGGCATTCAGGCCCTGCAGGAAGCAAAAAACAGCAAGTTTAAAGATAAAGAGGCCCTTTTGAAAGCCTGTGATTTGCTGTTTTTATCCTTGAAAAATAACCGCAAAAATCCAGATCCTTTTCTGGCCTTGGCCTATGTACTGATTCTGATGGGCGATACCAAAAAGGCAATCCGTTATCTGAAAGAAGTTCAAAAAATCGAGCCTGAAAATGAGCTCGCATGTAAACTGTTTCAAAGTATTCTTGAATCTCAGAAAATGATGCTTGAAAAGCCAGAAAATTCAAGTTTTGTTTCTTCATCTGCCAGTGAAAGTCAGGAGCCCAGTACGCTTTACGATGCAATGGAAAGTGAGATTCAAACGTTTTTAAAACAGGTTAGGGCAAATCAGAAACCGGTTTTGGTGTGTCTGAATTCAGAAGCTCTTGAAAGCCTGAAAACAGAATTTCAAATTTTGAGCGAAGCGCTGAACCGTTTTGATCAGCAGATTAAACAGCTTGAAGCTTCACTGGATGTAACGCCCTTATACCTTCTCTTGCGGCCGATTGAGACCCTGATTCTGAACTATCAGCGCGCGATGAATCAGAGTCGCAGCCTGCAGAAACTGTCGGCTGATCTGCTAAAGACCAAGCAGGAAACCCTGAGCATGATCCAGGCTGTGAATCAAAACGGGCAATCTGTGCAGCCCGAACTTGAGATCCTTTTGGATACCTGTGATACTTTTGCGGATCGGCTCGATGAACTGGAAGCAAAAAAGATTGATATCCAGGTGCTGCTTTTGAGCTATGAAGATTTACTCAAACATGTCAGCTTTCTTCAGGATGTGTGTGATGAAAAGTTTTGAGTCTGCCGCGCTGAAAACAGACAGGGGTCTTTTTCTCGTTATCTGAACGGCTCCACCCTGCCGACTTCTTTTAACCAGAGCAGAGTGCTCCGTCTTGTGAAATGCGAAAACACCTGAACGGTTTGGGGAAGACACTCTTTGTTTGATTGAGGAACAGGGGGTAAGGGTAAGTTCATGCTTTCTCCTGAATGAGAGGGGATTTGAATTTAGCCTGCTCAAAACCTGAATTCTGAACTTGAAAAATGATTTTTTTTGCTGCTTTTGACGATAAGATTTGGATAGGTTGGAATAGACTGTGGCGGGAAATTTTTTTGAGGTGTGAAGATGGTAAAAAAAATTCTGTGCGCTCTTTTTTGGCTGGGTCTGACTGCTGCTCCGGTTTGGGCCGAGGCTCCGCTCGGAGATTTTCGCTGTGTGGGCAGTAATCCTGGGCAGCAAAAACCGTATAAGGGCTATGTGCATATTGAAAAGTCAGGCGAAACCTATACCGTGCTCTGGCGTTTTGGCGCAACAACGTATATTGGCACCGGCATAGAGCAAGGCGATGCCTTTGCTGTGATTTTCTCCAAAACCGAATCTACCAACTATGGCTTGATTCTTTTCCGCAAGGACAAAAAAAAGGGGCATTGGATTGGGCGCTGGACGCAACCCGGTAGCAAAGCCGTGGGAAGTGAGGTTTGGGGCAAGTAAATCTGTCAGTTGGCTGACAGATCAATATATACCGCTTGGGGTATCCTGTTCGCAGGCCCTGCATCATGGAGTATGATGTAGGGGTAACACCCCGAAAGGATTTTGAAGATGTCAGATAAAATTGAAAATGTGATTATTATTGGTTCTGGCCCGGCTGGCTATACGGCTGCGATTTATACTGCCCGCGCCAATCTCAACCCCCTGATGTTTGAAGGCTATATGTCCGGTGGACAGTTGATGACCACCACCGATGTGGAAAATTTCCCTGGTTTCCCTGAAGGGATTATGGGCCCTGATTTGATGATGAAACTGAAAGAGCAGACCGAGCGTTTTGGCACCCGGGTGGTGACCCGTGACGTGACCTCTGTCGATTTTTCTCAACGCCCGTTTAAAGTTGAAGTCGAAGGCGAAGTGCATCTTGCCCACAGCGTGATTATTTCCACGGGAGCCACTGCCAAGCTGATGGGATTGGAGTCTGAAAAACGTCTGATGGGGCATGGTGTTTCGGCCTGTGCGACCTGTGACGGGGCTTTTTTCCGTGAAAAAGAAGTCTGTATTGTCGGCGGGGGCGACAGCGCCCTTGAAGAAGCCAATTTTCTGACCCGTTTTGCCAGTAAGGTTTACGTGATTCACCGCCGTGATAAATTGCGTGCCTCTAAGATCATGCAGGATCGGGCCATAGAAAACCCCAAAATTGACTTTATTTGGGATACGGTGATTGAAGAAATTATCGGCGATAAAAAGGTCAGTGCCGTGCGTCTGAAAAACCTGAAAACTGGCGAAACCCATGAAATGCCGATGGATGGTGTTTTCGTAGCGATTGGCCACCGTCCCAATACTGAATTGTTTAAGGATTATCTTGAAACCGATGAGGTGGGTTACCTCAAGGTAGACGGCGCAAGCAGTCGTACCAATCTGCCCGGAGTTTTTGCTGCTGGAGACGTACACGACCCCAATTACCGCCAGGCGATTACGGCTGCCGGCAGTGGCTGTAAAGCTGCGATAGATGCCGAGCGCTATCTGGAAAGTTTGGGCCACTAAGCTTTTCAGGTGTTTTTTACGAAACACTGAAGCGCTTCGCTTTAAAAATCCCCACGAAATGGGTTCTTCTTTTTTCGTGGGGATTTATTTGAAACCCTCTTGTTTTGGGGCTGATCCGCCGATTTTAGGATCGGCTCTGGCACAGTCGCAGAGTTCATGTTAAGATGAGGTAATAACGACTTAGTCTCGATAAAATCAGGCGTTAAGGAATAATCACCCGATTTAACCTGAGATCAAAGTCTTTCCATCAAGTGGAACCCGCCAATTGCGCAAAGATCGTCACAGTAGGCAGATCAATCACAGGTAGAGGTAAAACATAGCGACTATGGCTGATAAGATTCTTTTAGTGGATGATGAAGAGTCCATCGTTGAATCAATTGAGTATGCACTCAAGCAGGAAGGTTTTGAGGTTGTCTGCGCCCACAATGGCCAGGATGCCTTGCAAAAAGTTCAGCTTGAGAAACCCAATCTGATCGTTTTGGACCTGATGTTACCTGAACTGAGTGGTCTGGAAGTTTGCCGTATGCTCCGCCGTGAGCGTAACGAAACACCGATCATTATGTTGACAGCCAAAGGTGAAGAAATTGATCGCGTGATTGGTCTGGAAGTGGGTGCTGATGATTATCTCGTCAAACCCTTCAGCCTGCGCGAGCTGATTGCACGGATCCGGGCTTTGCTGCGCCGCAGCAAGAGTGCTGAAGTAGACAGTGCACAGCCCGAAACCCACCGCTATGAAGATTTGGAAATGAACCTGACGGAGCACAAGGTGACTGTACGCGCCAAGCCCGTTGAACTTTCTCCCAAAGAATTCAAGATTCTGGCCATGTTGATGTCCAGCCCGAACAAAGTATTCTCCCGCGAAGAACTGCTTGAGCAGGTCTGGGGTTTGGATTTTTACGGCGATACCAAAACCGTAGACGTTCATATCCGTTGGCTGCGTGAGAAAATCGAAGCCGATCCCAGCAATCCCCGTTATGTTCAAACGGTGCGTGGTTTCGGCTATCGTCTCGGGGGCTAAGCGGGGCCGTGGCCCTTGTTCAAAGCGGGGTGCTTTTGCTGGATCTGGCAGGCCAGATCCAGTCGGCAGACCCAGAAGCCCAAGCCATCTTGGAATCAGGTTCTGAACTGATTGGCAAATCTCTGGCTGAGCTTTGGCCTGATTCTCCTTTGCCCAGTCTTTGGGCAGAAGCCAGTACAGGTCAGGAGGCTTCTCAAGAGTTTGTCACGAACTGGACAGCACGCCCCAAGAATATTTTCGTGAGCTTGAGAGCTTTTTCTGCGCAAGAGCGTGGCTTTCTGGTCTTGATTCAGGATCTAAGTGCTGTGCGTCGGCTTGAATCGATTGAGCGTGAGTTTATTACCAATGTCTCACATGAATTGCGCACCCCTCTGACCTCGATCAAAATGGCTGCCGAATCTTTGCAAATGGGTGCGATTGTCAATCCCAAGCTCAAAGATAAATTTCTTTCCAATATTCAGCGCGAAGCCGATCGTTTGACCCGCTTGGTCAATGAGCTGATTATTCTCGCCAATATTGAAGAAACCGGTACTTCTTTACATATTTCAGCCTTTGACCTCTTTGAAGTGCTGGACGATGTTTCATCGACCATGTCGCATCACAGCAAGGTCAATGATATTGATATGGTCAATGATTACCCCAGCAGTCTGCCGATCATCAGTGCAGATCGTGATCGTCTTTCACAGGTGCTGATCAATCTGGTCGACAATGCGATCAAATGCAATCGCCCCAATGGTACGGTGACCCTTCACGCCCATGTGGAGGGAGAGGAAGCCGTGATTGAAGTGACCGATACTGGGATCGGAATCCCGAAAATCGACCTGCCCCGAATTTTTGACCGCTTTTTCAGAGTGGACAAGGCCCGCTCCCGTGTGACGGGCGGCACTGGTCTGGGGCTTTCTATTGTCAAAGATATTATTGAAGCGCATGGTGGCACGATTTCGGTCAATAGCGTGGTCAATATTGGCACGACGTTTACGATTCGTTTGCCGCTCAAGGCCCGTGTTCACAAAGACGTTGACTAGTTCTCCCAGCTGATTTCATCTAAGACCTGCCAATGCTTGCGGCTATGACGCAGCAAAAAAAGCCGCTTGTCTTGGCCCTGGCTCAGATAGAGCAGGGCTTTATTGCCGGCTGGACTGATTCCCGGACGGCTGATTTGCAGAAAACTGCCTGAAATTTCAGCATGCTTTTCGGCGGGATAAATTTCACGCGGATCCCATTCTGGGGTGCGCAGAGCATTGAGAATCAGCAGGTTTTCAGGGGGCATCAAACCATAATCCAGTCGCAGGCGAGAAACCCTTTCGATATTCTGTTTTAAGCTTTTGAGTTCGGGCAGCAGGCAGGAATTTTGCGCTTTGTTTCGAAAATCCGCAATCAATTCCTGTTCTTCAGTCAATTCTGGAGCTGAAGCCAAGGTGCTTTGCAGACCTTGCTGCTCTAAAGGGCTCAAGTTTTGCAGGGTACAGGTTTCGCTTAAGAGATAATGAGGAGCGGGGAGCTCTCCGCAGGCATGGTGAAGGGCCGTGCTTAAAATTTCGGCCTCGCCGTTTTGCCAGAGATTCCAGTTCTCCAATCCTTCATACAGTCTTTCTAATAGCACGATAAACACGTAGAGTGCGCAGAAACGCTGCTTGCAGCGCGGGCAATCCGGGGCGATGGGCTGGAGGCCTTTGCGGGTTTGGTAGTTTTTTTTCCTTTTTTCGCTCTCCTGTTTATCCCGTGCCGTCCATTGCAGCACATGGTTTTGTAAAATCTTTCCCAGTTCGCTCAGTACAAAGCCTGTTTTCTTTTCTTGCAGGATCTTTTCTTCGGCCAGCATCTGTAAGAATTTCTGGGGGGTGGTGCAGGCTGTGGCGAAAAGAGGGTTCTGGGGTTGAACCTGTGCCTGAAAATCTGCTGGCGAGAGCGGTTCTTCGAGCAGAGATAAAACATGGCAGGTGGCCAAATAGAGATTCATCATAGAGCCATCATACTTCATAAGTTTGTGCTTTTCCAAGATATGTTATTCTGACTCAAAAAGAGGAACAGGACAGATGGATTTAGGGCAATATTTTGCTGGCGCAGGGCATAGCTTGCAAGGGCTCAATGCTTTGGTGACCGGCGCTTCTTCAGGAATTGGTCTGGCCACAGCCTGCCAGTTGGCAGCACAGGGGGTAAACCTTAAATTGGTGGCCCGTCGGTTGGAGCGGCTTGAAAAGATCAAACAGGCCCTGGCGGAGCGTTTTCCAGCGGTTTCAATTGAGATTTTGGGAGCAGACCTGGCCCAACCCGAGAGTTGGCAGCGCTTGGAGCAAGCGGGTTTTTATACGGTAGATATTCTGGTGAACAATGCTGGTTTGGCGCGGGGGCGCGACAAAGTCGTGGATTCAAGCTGGCAGGATTGGCAGGCGATGATCGATCTGAATATTTCTGCGGCGTTTGAAGTGACCCGCCGGGTGGTGCCTGGCATGCTGGCGCGCGGCCAAGGAGATATTGTCTGTTTGGGGTCTGCTGCCGGACAGATCCCCTATGAGGGAGGTTCTGTTTACTGTGCTTCAAAATACGCGCTGCGGGCTTTCTGTCAGGTTTTGCGGCGTGAAACCTGTGGTCAGAATCTGCGTGTGATGCTGATTTCACCGGGCATGGTGGAAACCGAGTTCAGTGTGGTGCGGCTTGGCCAAGAGGCAGCACAAAAGGTCTATGCGGGCATGCAGCCCCTGACGCCCGCCGAGGTCGCCGCCCAGATTCTCTTTGCTCTGCAACAGCCACGCCATTTGAATTGGGATGAACTGTTGCTGATGGCCACAGCCCAAGGCGGGGTGGAAAAAGTCGTCAGACAAATCGAAAACTGAGCTTTTGCGGGAGTTCTTTTACCCTTTGTCAAAAAAGAAAAAATTGTTTACATTTCTTTTACGCTGGGTATATAACCGCTATCCCATTCTTGAACCCCTTCAAGAAGTGCGTCAACCCAAGTAGTTAAGCTAGAGGAAATGAGAAGATGGTACAAGGTTTTCCCGCTCCCTATGATCCTGTTTTAAATCCGCCTTCAGTCCCTTTGACAGCCCCGCCCACCCGTTCAGCGCCTGGGCTTCCCAGCCCCCCTCTCATTTTGGAGCTGGATCTACAGAAGTTTACCCTCGATCAGCACCAGGGCCAGCGTTTGGATATTGCCCCAATCGACGCCAATCAAGTGGATTTTGACCGTCTCAGCACCCGGATTTTGACAGAGGTTGCAAAGGTTGAAAAATTAAAACCTGAAACCACCCTTTTGATTCGGGTGGGTCAGGAAGCGATTGAAATTCCTGCTTTGCGTTTAGACAAAGCCCAGTTGATCCAAGCCCTGAAACGTCATTTTCAGGGCTTGCAAAGCCCAGGACACCAGGAATGGGCACGCGATCTACAGGCCCAGGCGGCTGAAATTCGTGTGCAATTGCGCGAAAACCCACCCGCCCCAGCCGAACATGTTTTGGGTGAAGCGGCCCAGGCCGCCTTGCAAAAGCCCAGTGCTGAAGGTTTTGCGCTTCGCAGTCTGGAAAAGGAAATCGGGCAGAAAATTCCGGTGGCCCTGCGGGAAAAATATGGTTTAAATACCGAAGCGTTGAAACACTGGCGCGAGACAGGAACGCCACCGGCAGGTCTGAAAGCCCTGCTGGCGGATTTTAATCCCCAGCAGCAGCAGCTTTTTCAACCTTTGCTCTATGCCGTGGCCTTTGGCAAAGCGGTCAACGCTGTGCGCTTGAAAGCTGGGAGTTTAAGTCCTGATGCGGCCAAGGTGGCCAATCAGGAGCTGGACACCATGAAAAGTCAGGCCAGTCAAAAATGGGAGCAGTTCAATGCCGGTGCCGTGCGTGATACGCGCAAACTGGCTGAGCGGGCTTTTTCTGACTGGAAAGCAGCCGATCAGACCGTTCAGGCTCTGCAGGGCAAAGCCAACCCCAGTGCTGCCGATTTGCAGGCTTTGGCAGAGGCCCGTCAAAAAGCCGACAAGCTCAAACAAGAGGCCCAGTCCGTGCAACAGAAGGCCTTGGAAACAGCTCATGCCATGAAAGAAGTGCGGGTGCACCGGGTCGAAGTGAGTGGGGGGAACCAGGCCCCTGAAGGCATGCGTGAAAAAGCAGCCCATGCTCTTTTAGATGCTGCAGGAGCCGAAGCTTCCCATGTCAAACAGGAAGTTGGATTTCAGGGCGGTGTAGTGAGCGCTGACGCTTTGCCAGAGGGATTGGGAACCGCTCAAACCTTGGTGGAGCAAGCCGATACGCTCTTGCCTGAATGGAAGGGCAAACAGGCCCTGATCGACCAGCGCACCCAGGTGCTTCAGGCGCAGCGTGAAGTCTTGAAACCTTTGCTGGATACCCTTACAAGCCAAAAACAGACAGCGGATCAGGTCGCCCGTTTACGCACTGAATTGGCAGGTCTGCCCCAACCAGCGGCATCGTTGCCTGAGCATCTGGCACGGCGCAAAGCGCTTGAGTCTCAGTTGGATGAACTGGAGTCTCAACAGACGCCTGCCTTGCGGGAAGATCCTTTGGGTTCTCCCACAACTCCGGCCGAAGTGCGTGCTTTAACGCTCTATGGGCGCAATCTGGGGCAGCTTCAAACGGGCTATGCCGCTGAAATTGCTTTGAATCAGTATGCCGGAGCCAGCCCCGCCCAAAAGGAAAAGGTGGCCCAAGCCGCACGTGCTTCCCGTGATCTACATTTAGAAGCTGCGCAGGCAGGGCAAGACAGTTTAGATGCCAGTCAGGCCAGCGCTTCAAATCGTCAGGAAAGCCGCCACTGGCAGCAGTTTGGCCGTCAGGATGTGCAGGCTCGGATTGACGCAGCTGAAGCCGAAATCGCCAAATATGCCGAAGCCAAAACACCGGGGCAGTTTCAAAAACTTTTAGATGCTCAAAAAGCCTTGGGCACCGCCATGCAGGAAATGCGGGAGGGCGATGCGAAAGTACGCTCCAGTGGGGCCAGTCCCAGTGGGAATTTCGCAAATTTGCGGGCCCAGGCTTTGGCCGAAGGTCTGGGAATAGCCCAGCCCGAGGCCCTGGCCCAGCAAGAGGAGTCCGCTGCTGTTTCAAACCATGTGATTTTGGGGCGTGTTTCCGAACCTGCTGTTTGGCTGGCTGAAAATGGCAGTTTTCTTGCCAGCAGAGGGCAACTCAATCAACAGGCTTTGGATCGGGCCCAAGCCCAGTTGGGGCTTGAAGGGCGTATCCATGCCGATGCTGAACGACGCTATGGGGATCAGAAAACCGAATTGAAAGATCTTCAGGCCCGTTTGAAAGAACTGCCTGCCGGCCCTGAGCGTACGCGTCTCTTGGAACGTCAGACAGAATTGAAAGCTGCGGTGGAAACTTTTGAAGGCGGCCCGCTGGCCCTGCCTGGGGGATCTGAATGGCTGAATCTGGCGCGGGCAGATGCTTTGTATACCGGGCCCCAGGCTGCCATTCGTGGGATTCAGGCCGCGCAGGCCGAAAATGTGGATGCTGCGCGTGATCTTTTGAAAGACGCGCCCTCTGACACGGTCCGAAACCAGGCCATTGACGCCCTTTTAGCGGCAGCGGGTACTTTGCCTCAACATACGCCCAAAGCCAGTGCTGATTGTTTAAAGTATGCCTTTGAAGCCGCTCAAACACTGCAACCCGAAGCTCGCAAGCTTTCAGAAGCTAAAATCCGTCAGGAGGCAGTCGCGCTTTACAAGAGCTATGTACAACATCCCCATGCCAGTGCTGCAGCTGAGAGCGGAGAATTGGCCCGCGTGGTAGACAGCATTGCCACGTCAGCGACCGCAGGAGAACCTTCGCGTCTGGCCTGGGAAGCGTTGCGTCAGCAGAGCAATCCGGCGGAGCTTTTCCGCCTTCACAAGGCTGAGTTGGAGCAGGCCTTGGGGGAACTGCAAGATCGGGTCTCTGAAGATATTGAAGCGGGTTTTAATCTGGCTGTAGAGCGTGGTGGTCTGGCGGTCGGCTCGGCGGCACGCATCGCCCGTGCTCTGATGCGGGACGGCGATATTGCCGGGGCGCGTCAGGTTCTGGCAGAGGCCGTGGGGCGTGAAATGGAACGGGCCAAGCAGGCCGAAGCTGATTATCTAAGCCTGCCTGCTGCCAAACAGGAACATTACCGCGCCATTCTGCGCTCTTCAGACAGCCCGGGTGAGAAACAAGCCGCGCTCGAAAAGCTGATGGGCAATTCGGTTGCGGCCAGCCGTGCCCTGCGGGTCGCTGATTCCAGCCAGACCATGCAGCGCGCGCATCTTCCGGGCTCTGATTATGACCTGGGGCGCAGTGCCCGTCAGACAGCTGAAAAATTCAATCAATACAGCAGTGGCGTGCAGGCCCAGGGGGGAGCCGAAGCTGAAAATATTGCCAAACGCAGTGCCTGGCGGCACCAGCGTGATGAGGCCTATTGGAATGACCCCAAAATTGCGGTTTTGAGTGCGGCGACTGATGAGGCGTTGATGTTTGTTGCCACCATGGGGCTTTCTACAGCCCTGTCGCTGGCGAAGGGTTCTGCGACGGGTTTGAGTCTGGCCCGGCGTGGTCTGGAGATCGGGCGTGCGACGCGTACCGCCCTGGAGGGCAACCGTGCCGGACGGGTTGTTTTATCTGTCGGTAATTTTGCGGCCCGTGGCAATCAACGCTTTGGGGCCGTTTTGGCCCGCATGGATGCGGCAGCCATGCAGGCCAGTCCTGTTTTGGGCTATGGTTTTCGTGCCAGCCGCAGTCTGGTGCGCAATATTGCAATGGAAGAGCTGCCCAAAGCAGCTTCTGAACTGGCCAAACAATATGGGGACAGTGAGGGCTGGCTGCAGTGGGCGGTTGATACCTCAAGCCGTTTTGCAGTTTCCAATTTAGGCGATATTAAAGGCCTGGAGTCACTCGCCAACAGCTCTTGGGGAGTCTTTGAAACCGCCGTGACGCAAATGGCCCTGCCCGAGTTTTATAAACATGATCCCAAGGGTTTGAAAGATGCCCAGGAGCTGACCCATTATCTTTTGATGGGCGCCCAGACCGTTCATGGCATGGCGGCGATGCACCACGATGCCAAGCGCAGTGGTCAAGTGGAGGGATCGGGACTGGCTGCAGATCTTGCCAGCCGCGCCAAACTGGACTTGGACCCTGCTGTCGAAAAGCAGGTGGTGGCAGCTGTTTCTGCTTATCAGGAGCATTTGCTGAATAATCAGGGGCTGAGTGCAGAAAAGCATCATACGCAATTGGAAGCCCAGGTTAAACAAGCTGTGGCTTTTGAGCAATTGCCCCCCGAAGCCCGTCGCGAGGTCGAACGCAGCCTGCAGGAATTTATCCGGCCCTATCAGATCCAGACGGCGGCTCAGATTGCGGGGGTGGAGAGTCTGCACCCTGAAGGCAGTACGGCAGCTGAAGTGAAGGGTAAAATCCGTGAAATGGCAGATATTCTGCAAAAACAAGGAGTCACCGCTGACCCGCATGAGGCCCAGAAAATTGCACGGGGCCAAGTAGCGGCGCAAATGGTGGGCAAAGAGTCTCTTTCTCTGGAGGCGGGCCCCGCCGCATTACAGGTTTTGGCTGAGGCCCAGGCCCAACGCTTACTGGATTTGGGCGCAGTCGATTCTCCTGCCCATGCCATGCTTTTGGTTCAGCATCAAGTCCGTCAGGCTGTGGCAGATAAAGCGGCTCTGCTGCTGGTAGACTCCCCTGAAGCCAAGGCCCAGCTTGAAAAACTGGATCAGGGACTGAAAGCACTGGATGCCCTTTCTGCTCCCTTTGTTTACAGTGCGCAGGCCCTGCCCGCAAATTTGGGCGAACAGCGACAGGCGATCCAAAAAATTGCCATGGAAGTCTTGATGTCTGCGCCAGAAGGTTCACAATACACCCAATTGCAGGCCCGAATTGAAAAGTATCTGGGCGAGCAAAAATGGTCTCCCAGCATGATTCATCAGCTCAGTCGGGAAGTCGGGACACGCCTTTTGCTCGCTTGGGGGGAACATCTTTTGCAGCAGAAGCAGATCAAGGGTGAGTTGGCTGGTTTGAGCCCGACAGCCTTGCATGATACCCATCTTGAGATTTTGAAGGGTTTGGGGCTGCCCGAGGAGCATGCCGGGCAAGTGGCCCATGACCGCCTGCTCTCGGCCATGGAAAACGCCTGGGCCGGCCAGGTTGAACAGGCAGCAGGGATCAAACCCCTGCTGCATGAGGTTTTATCGGAATTGGGCCGTCACCAACCTGTGGATCAGGCCGTACGCAGCCAAGTCGCTGAGAAGGCCGAAAAGGGCCTGCTGGCCTTGGGGGTGGAGCCTGCTCAGGCCCGTGAGTTGGCAGCCCAGATGGTCTTGGACGGCCAGGCTTACCATGATCGTTTTCAGGGCCTCGAGAGTCTGCCCCGAACCCGCAGCCTGAATGCCAGTTTGGAAGAAAGTTTGCATCTGTCTGCGGTCAAAGTGGGTGAGCACAGCTTGCCTGACTTGGATGCCCTGCGCGGATTTTTACAAACCCATACCCCTGCCCAACCCACGCCCGCAGATGATGCCGCGGTTCTGCAGCTCTATACGGCCTTGGGCGGTTGGGATCAGGTGCGTAAACTTTCAAGCTTTCTCAAACCTGAACTCTTTGGCAAATTGCATGAGGCGCGGGATCGTCAGGTTGAAGCTGCCTGGAAAAATATTGAAGCGGAAGCCGCCAAAATGGGATTGGAGCTGGCCCGGCCCTATGTGGGGCGGGGGCCAGGAGAACCCGGTTATACAGGGGTTTACGCGGATATTGACCTGGTCGTGCGCATTACGAAATCGAAAAATCCCCTTTCTGAGCCTGAAATGGCTCACCGTGAAATGCAGCTTCTCAGCTTTGCCCAGGCAGAATTGGCGGCGATTAGCCCAGCTTCAGGGCATGCACTGGATGTGAATGTCTATACCTCAGCGCATTTTCTGGCGGTGGATCAGGCCCAAGGCAAACCTGCTGAGCATGTTCCCCCAGAAGCCCTTGCGCAGCAAGCGCATCAGGGGCGTGTGATGGAGCTTTACCAATTGCGCCAGGGTTTGGGGCCTGCACATGAAATGGCATGGAAAGGTTTTGAAAAACAAGCCCTGGAACAGGCCCGCAAACAGGATGAAAAAGCCCGTGGGGCGGGCCAGCCCGCACATGCAGAGCAGGATTTGCGTTTGGCCCTGTCGGATTGCCAGACACAATGGTCACAGTACCACGATGCCGTGGACCAGGCCTATCAGGTTTTGCGCAAGGATCCCGCCCATGCGGGGCAAGCGCATGAAATTTTGCTGGAACAGGCCCAAAATCAGGTTCGGCAGGCCACGGAGCATGAACTGACAGAGTTTTTGCTGAAGAACCGTGAGGCTTTGGAGCAGGACACGCCTGCCGGTGCTTTGGCGCGGGTGGAATACGATCGTCTGCAACAGCTTGCCCGCTCCCGTGCGCCTGAAGCCTATGCCGGGAATGCGGCTGTGCTGTGGGGTTCCCGGATCAATGACAGTGAACGCCAGGGGGTGATCGACGGCTTTGCATCAGATCCCCGTGCGGCCCGTTCGGGGCGTATCAGCCACGATCAATACGTATTGCATTGGGCGGTTGAAATGGAAGGGGTCAAAGATCTCTCCTCCCGCGCCTGGAAAGCTGGCAAATACGATTTGCGAGATATTCTCTTTACCGAAGCCGCACTGTCTGGATTCAGCGAACAGCCCAACCCTGCCCATGCCGAATGGCTGAAGCAGAAAGAAAGCAATCTGACGGGCGGATTGCTGCTGGGGCCTGAGCCGCCCAAAACGCTCAAAGTCAAAAACCAGGTGGCTTTGGTTGAAAAACTGCCCAATCCTGAATATCTTTTGCATCAGGAGCGCAAGCAAAAAGACCCCGACTATCTCATTCCCAAGGAGATTCCCAAGGAAATTCCCATCAGCCGGATGGAAGCCGCGATTGATGAAGCCCGTCGTTCAGCCCAGACCCCGCTCCAGGCCGAAAAAATCTGGGTCAAGCATTTTGGCAGTCCAGAAGCCGCTGAAAAAGCGATGAATGCCTATCTGGAGGTGGTGCGCATGACGATTCTTGACAGTGCTTCCCGCCAAGTCAGCAGCCCGGCGCTTCAGCCCTAAACGCTTGAATTTCCTTGATTTTGCTTGAAATACACAAATTGAAGACCAAAATCTTTGATATGAATCAAGTCTGAGTCTGCCTGAGATCAAGCCAGCCTTGCCTTGCCAGCGAGATAATAGCAGGTGAGAATAGGAGGGTGTTTTTTATGCATAAACATTTATTTACCAAAGGATTGATTGCGCTCAGTTTATTAACTGCATGTGATTTGATTCCTGCGGGGATTTTGCCAGGTGCCTCTCCTCAACCCAGTGCAGTACCTACGGCCAGCCCTGATTCGGGTGCGGTGCTTCACCCCTCTGCCAGTCCTGAGCCGACCGCGACGCCGAGCAGCAGCGCTTCGCCTGGTTTAACAGAAGCAGGCTTGTTGCTGTATCTCGATATGGAAACTTCTCCGATTGGCTATCTGTATCAGGGAGCTGCGGTTGAAGAAAAAGGGGTAAGTGCCAGTGTGGAAGGCAAGCAAGGTGCTTCCTGGCGCTTTGATGGGCAGGGCTCCTTCTTGAAAATTCCCTTGGATATCAATCCCGATCAATATCCCCGCTTAACCTTTGCGGCCTGGGCGCGCTATGAAGGGCCCGCTGAAAGCGGAGGCCCCTTCCAGGTGATCTCACATGATGATGGCGGCTATGACCGCAGCCTGGGCATTGACTCGCGCGGTGCCGATGGGGTGGGGTGGTCCAGTTTTGCGGGCTCTGCCGCTGTACTGGGCTCTGTACCTGTTCAAAATGGGCAGTGGGTCTTTTTGGCCAGTGTCTATGATCAGCAGGCCAAAACCGTGACGCTCTATGTCAATGGCGTGCGTAAAGTCGCTGAGAATGCAGAATTGGGCAAGGGACATCCTTTCCTGTATATTGGCTCGAATCCTTCCCATGGCGAGCATTTTACAGGCTTGATTGATGAGGTGCGTGTCTATGGACGGGCTTTGAGTGCTTCTGAAATTGAAGCTTTACAAGGGGCTGCTCCTCTTGCGGCGAGCCCGCAGCCTTCTCCCTTGGCCTCTCAGGAACCCGTCAAATTCTTTGACAATGGCAATATTCTGGCTGTCTTGAATGGCGCGCCCTGTGCGCCTGTCGTGACCACCACGCGCGCTTATCTGCTGACAGAAATCAACAATTACCATTGGAACGATGCCAAAGGCCAGGCCCCTCCAGGTCAAATCGGATTGAGATCCAGTACGGGCGTCATCTATGGCCCCTGGGATGTCAGTACCCGTCCTGGCCAAGGGGGAGTACCGAATGCCTATTGGTATGCGCAACCTCAGATTGTTTTGCCAGCGGGCAGCTATACCGTGACGGATTCGCATCCTGAAAGCTGGTCGTATAATGCGGCTTCGAGCTGTTCGATGTCGTGGTTGACTGGGATTCCTCAATAGCGGTTTCGCTTAACGCAAATCAGCCCCACAGCTTGGGCATTGTCGGGGCCAGGCCCGCCCGAGTGAGGCCTGGCAGGCGGGACAACGCCAGGTTTTCCAGGCAAAAAACGTGATGCCGAGAACGCCTCCCAAGCTCAGTGGCCATGCCAGAGAGCTTGGGAGGCCCCAGATCTTGTCTGCGCCTTCGGCCAGTTGAACCAGACTGAAAGCAAAAGGCAGAATCACACCGGTGGCAATCATATTCTGGCGAAAGCGTTTCGCCATTTCAGTTCTGATCTCTGAGGGCTTCATGCCGGTTGAATTTCAGCCAGTCTGCGCTCCCGCCATTTGAGCAGGGGGCGATAGGTTTCACTCTGGCCCAGCAGGGGCAATTTATCGGCGTTAAAGAGATGCGCGACCAGGCTGATATCTGCCAGACTCAGGCTTTCTCCCACCAGATACTCCTTATCAGCTACCAGCTTTTGGGCCCGATCCAGCACTTCCTGGGCCCGATCTTCAAGTTTGGGCAGATCGGCAGGGGTCAGCCCCTGAATGCGCATATTGCGTCTCAGCATCAAAGGCACAATCTGAGGTTTGAAGCGATCCAGAGCTGCAATGCCTGTGCTGAGGTTGGGGTTCTGAATCAGAGGCAGGGGGTTGAGGTAGCTGCTCACATAGACCGGGCGGCTTAAGGCGGGTACAAAGGATTCGTCAAGCCAATCTTCCAGCAGCAGAACCTCTTCACGCAATTTGGGGTCGGCGGGCAAAAGGGCGGGTTCGGGAAATTCGGTTTCAAGATAGAGCGCAATTTGCGAAGAATCGCAGATGATCTGACCCTTGTGCTGAATATAGGGCACCTTGACCTGGCCTGAAAAACGCTTTGAAAAGGCCCGGTGCAGCAAAGGCGTGACCTCGACCGTTTGAAAGGGAATTTGTTTGTATTCGAGAATATGTCTGACTTTGACACAGTAAGGGGAATAATCAAACTGGAACAGCAGCACCGTATCGTCATCGACCACGGGAACTGAGGGGGCCAGTTTTTCCAGTTTGTTTTTGACGGCCCAGGCGCCTGCCAGGGCACCTCCGGCTAAAAACCCGAATAGTCTTGCTTTGCGCATGATTCTTTCACTCCGTACAGTTTCTGGTTGTTATTTGCTTTTGCGGGCGCAGATGCACAGGGCCTGGTTGACCAAATGCACTTCGTCTCCCTGGCGCCAGGGTTCAACGGCTGTTTCCAGGGCTTGATCATAGTGGCTTCGCTCGGCAGGGCTCATGTTTGCCAAGGCCTCTGCCAAGGGCTGTAAAAGTTGGGCCCGATCCAAAAGATAATCCTGAGCTGAGCCGCAGGGCAGCACGATGGGCACTTTTTCGAGTTGGATCTGCTCAAAACCGGCCTGGGCTAAGATCTCTTTTAATTTGTTCTGATCCGCCAGACTGAAAGGGCCTGGGGCCGGGCGGTGCAATACAAGGCCCAATTCGCGCTCTAAAACCTGGCTTGCCAATTCAATCATGGGAACTTCATCAGGTGCGCACCAGACGGCTGCAGCCAGTTTTCCCTGGGGTTTGAGCCAGCGGGCAGCATTGCGCAAGGTGCCCGCTGGGTCGCTACAGAACATCAAGCCCCAACGTGAAACCAAAGCGTCAAAAGGGGCTTCTTCACCCAAATCCAGACTTTCTGCATTCTGTACCTCAAAACGCAGGTTTTTCAGCCCTGCCTGCTCGGCCTCCGCTTGGGCCCATTCAATCATTTGTGGGGATTGATCGATCCCCAGCACAAAGCCTTCAGGCCCCAGAGCGCGTGCAAAACTCAAGGCGGGCTCTCCCATGCCTGTGGCCAGATCGAGGACACGTTGGCCGGTTTGCAATTCAGCTCTTTGAACTAAATGATCGGATACGGGCTGTGAGACAGGTTTATAACGTCCCCACCAGGCTTTCCAGCGCGGGGCCATGGCTTCCCAATGTTGACGGTTCTCGCTTTGACTCATCTTGATCTCCTTTTAGGCTTGGGGGCCTGTTTGTACAGGATTTTCCGGGTAGCTGCACCAATCACTCCACGAGCCGACATAGAGCCGGCCCTTGTGATAACCCGCTTCTTCCAAGGCGATCAGGGTGTGATTTGCACTGACCCCTGAACCGCAGTAAACGATGATTTCCTGTTCGGGCTGCAAACCCAGGGCTTCAAATTCCTGCCGCAGGGTTTCGGTCGATTTGTAGTTCCCGGCCTGCAGATTGTCTGCAAAAGGGCGGTTCAGTGCGCCGGGAATATGGCCTGCACGGGGGTCAAGCGGTTCCTGTTCACCTCGGTAGCGCTCTGAACTGCGGGCATCTACCAGAAGCGTTTGGGCACTGCGGGTTTTGACTTCTTCGATCGAAGCCAAAAGCTGAGGTTGAGAAGAAGGTCTGAAATGGCCGGGTTTTTTTTCAGGAACCTGTGTTGTCACAGGATAGCCCAAGGCTTGCCAGGCCTGCCAGCCCCCATCCAAAACCTGAACCTGTTCATGCCCCAGCCAGCGCAGCAGCCACCAGAGCCGCCCTGAAACCATGTTTTGGGCATCATCGTAGATCACCACCCGGCTGTCTTGATTCAAGCCTTTTGCCAGCAGGGTTTCCAACAATGCGCTCTGATCTGGCAGGGGGTGGCGGCCTCCGTGCTCGCTGACAGGGGAAGAGAGATCTTTTTCTAAATCGAGATAAAGTGCACCGGGAAGATGGCTGGTGGCATAGGCGCGTTGCCCTTGATCCGGGTCGGCTAAGGCAAAGCGGGTATCAAAGATCAGAATTTCAGGAGAATTCAGAATTTCGAGCAGGGTGGCGGGCTGAATCAGGTAAGACATGGCGGGCTCCAGAAACATAATGATCAGTATAACCTGTTCTGAAAGCCAGTGTGCGCTGCATTTTATCGTTTATTCTCTTGAAGTTGAAGTGGCTGAAATTGGGTCTTTGTTACAAAAACGAAACACAATCACAATCTTTTTGTGAGTATAAACACGCTCAAAGTGCAAGCTGAAGCATAGGGTACTTGCTTTATAAAACTTAAACTCATGATTGAAAGACGTATTTGCTGAAACCAGAGGAGGAAACAAGAAATGAAAAAATTACTCGCGTGGGGGGTGGCTGCGTCATGTTTGCTGGCCTGTCAAACAGGGCCTGTTCCCACCGCTCTCCAAAGTGTTCCAACAGGAAGCTTCAATGCTGCAGAGGTGCTTGTGGCAAAGCTGAAAGCCCAGGGGCAGGAGAATATTACGCTGGTGGATCTGGGCCAAGGCCGCAAAACAGGGGCCAGTTTTTCAATGACCCTGAATTTTAAGGATGCACCTGGTTTTGCCACCCAGGCTTCAACCAGTGGGGTGCCTTCGGGAGCAGGTCTGAACCAGCTGCGGGTGTATCTGCTAGAGTCTGCTGCCGCCCCAGGTGCTGGCGATATTTCTGCCTTGGTTAAGAATACGGGGGGCACTGCTGTGGCCCGTTCAGGGGTGGGTGCCCAGACTTTTGTTTTTGCCAATGTACCCGCCAATACCGCCGGCAAGAAATATTGGGTGGGTGTCAGTGCTGAGCTGAATATCACCACGGGCCCAGCGCCAGCCCCCTATACCCTGAATTTGGTAGCTACTCCCAATACCCATTTTGAGGGGACTTCTGCCAAATTGGTGGCTGTTTCAAGTGCCGGAGGGGAAGGTGCAGGTCAGGTTTTTGTTGATGCCAATTACCAGGTCAGCAATACCACGGCTTTGAGTCTGTCGATGACCCTCAAAAATGAAACCGGGGCTACGATTGATTCTGCGGTCACGGTCAATAACGGTACCACAGGTATCGGCGCCATTTCAGCCTCATAAATGACAAGGAGAAAAACCATGAAAAGATTTACAAAATTCAGTTTATCTGGGGTGGGCCTGGCGCTTTTGCTGATGGCCTGTACCCCCGGAAATACCCCGACCGTTTCACTGGAAGGGCTCAAATTTGCAGAGCTTTCACCGCTGGCCCAAAGCGCAGTCAATGCGGCCCAGGCCCAAGGCCAGAAAGACATTACGGTTCTGGATGTGGGTCATGGTCAAAAAACAGGTGCGGCTTTCAGTGTCTCGCTTCATTTTCAAGAAGGCAAAGGCAGTTTTTCGACCCAGGCTTCAAGCAGTGGGATTCCCGCCAGTACTTCAGCCAATAAGGTCGAAGTTTATCTGATGGAGTTTGATGGGGCACCCCCCAGTTCTGGCGCTTTGCCTACCACGGCTCCAGCCTTGAAACACAGTCAGGTTTTTGCCAAAAATCTGGTGGGGGGCGCGCAGACCTTTGTGTTTAGCAATGTGCCTGCCAGTGGCAATGCCACCAGCAAGTTTTACGTGGCTGCCCGTCTGATCTACGACAATCCCACACCGGCCTATCTGCTCAATCTGGTCAAACCCGCTTCAACCCCCATCACTCTGGCTTTGGGGGCCAATGGGCCGATTGTTTTGAGCAATGGCGGAGGCAGTGGCAATTCGGGCGGGGTTTTTGTCGACCCCCGTTATCAGATTGCGGCTGCAGACAATGCCCAACTCACCATGACCATGCAATTGGATGATGAAAAGGGTGCGTCGATTGATTCCAAAGTCACAGTCACCGATGGCACGACCGGTATTGGTGCCATCGGTGTGACTTCTCCCTAAGGCGGCCCCTATGCGCACAAGACACTTTCTCACTGGGTTGATCACGCTGAGTTGTGGGCTTTTGAGCGCCTGTCAGTTTTTCAGTGCCAATCAATCCTTAGAAGGTGTCTTGAGCCTGGCTGTTGAATTTCCCCCTCCGGGCACTTTTCATACCCAGAATATTTTGCCCGAAACCCGTGCGATTTACGTGATGGTACATGGCAAGGGCTTGCCCCTTGATAAACCTGCTTTCTGGGGCCCTTTGACCCGTTTGAACCCCCGTATGATGGTCAAAGGGGTTCCGATTGGGCCTCAAAACGTGGTGGTCGCAGCCTATGATCAGCAACGCCGTTTGATTTCTGCGGCCCATGAGGAAGTGATTGTGCAGGGGGGGGTGAGAACAGCCCTTACTGCTGATCTTCAGCCTGAACCCGCCTCTCATTTGAGTGCAGAAGAATTGAGAGCCCTGAGTCTGCTTCAACCCGAGATTCCGCCTGAGCCCTGTGGCTTTGCAACCCAAAGCTTGCAGTTTACCCTTGATTTTCAAGCTTTCCAGACCCAGCTGATCAAACCTGAAACCCAAGCGGTCTATCTGGTGGTCTATGGCACGGGCTTGCCGCTTGAAAAGCCCGCTGTTTTTGGGCCCTTAAGCCCTGCAAATCCCCATGTGACAGCCTCTCAATTGCCTGTGGGAGCCCAGGTCGTGATGACCGTGGCTGTCGATGCTGCCGGAAAATTTCTAACAGGCGCGCGTCAGGAAGTCGAAATCAAAGCCAATCAACGCCTTGCTTTGAACCAGGAGTTGCGGGAAGGTTTTGAGGGGGATTTAAAACCTGAGGAACTTGATTTTCTTAAAAAGTTGACCTTGCCTCAATTGCAAAAATTGGCCGAATTGACGGTTGAAATACCTCAACCGGTCTGCCCTACACCCTCACCTGTCGCAACACCCAGTGTTTTGGCTTCTCCTTTGCCGCGGATCACACCGAGCCCTGAGCCCACGCCTACTCCCTTGCCAACGCCTACCCCAACCCCCTTGCCGACTCCTGTGCCGACACCGCTTGCTTCACCTGCCCTGGCGGCCAGCAATCCCTCTTCTTCGTCCTCGTCATCTTCTTCTGGCCCTGTGCAACCTACCCCTACACCGACCCCGACAGGCGCCAATTTAAATCTTGATCTTACGATAAACAATGGGACGGTGGGAATTCCACCGGTAACGGCCTTTTAAGTATGAAAAAGGTGTTTTTTCTTTGCTTGATAATGCTCTTCTCTGCTTGTCAGGGGATAGCGTCTGATGTGGAATATTTTGGCTCCGAAAATACGCGCGTGATTCCCCTTTTGCCCGAAAAAATTGCACCGGTCACGGCGTCTGTTTTTCAGGTCAGCCCCAACCCCAACCATCGGGGGGCCTTGCGGGTCATGATCGGTTCAGCCTCGGGATTTCAGGTTCAAAAAACACAGGCCCAGGTTCAGAATATCAAGCTCTATCTGCTCAGCAGTAATTCAGGGCTTCAAAGCCCGATCTATGCTTCGCCTTTGATTGCCAAAACAGCAGCGACACAGGTTTTTACCTTTCAAAACATTGACAGTGGCAGTTATTATGTGGCGGCTTCGGCCTACGATTTCGGTGGGGTTAATATCACAGACAGCCAGAGCCCTGACAACCTTCAGGTCACAGATGGGGGTGTTCAGAATGCCTATGTTTCCAGTGGGGGGGGCGAGAGTGCCTTTCCTGGACGGGTGACCGTAACGGCGCTGACGCATGCCCTCGCCGATCCTCCCACTTTGAGTATCAATTTAAGGTTGGTAGCTGGGCCATGAAATGGATCTCATTCTGTTGTGTTCTATTGTTTTGTCTGAGCAGTGGCTGTATGCAAAGGTCTGCTGAACCCTTGGCTGTTTTACCCCAGGTGCCTCTTGAACGCTATGTGATAGATTTGGGCAGCTCAGAAAGCAGGGCTTCGTTCTCTGTGCGGATTGAACCCGCGCAAAGCTTTCAGATCCAGGCTTCAAAAAGTGGATACCCAGCCAATAATTGGGGCCAAATTCTCAGTTTGCGGGTATTTCTAGTCAATGCTGCCAGTCTTCCTGCGCCAGGGGTACTGAATCCTGTGGGCGGTAATGTTTATACCGTTGCTGGCAGTTTTTCCAGTGCGAGCAAGGATATTTCCTTTCACAATGTGCCGCCAGGCTCCTATTACGTCGCTGCCGCAGCCTATCTCACCAGTACGGGCCCTTATAATGCGGGCAGCAATATCACCCAGGCCGGTTCGTATACGTATTCAGAAGGCAATCTGGCCTTGTCCAATGGAGGCGGTCTTGGCGGAGCAGATGCAGGGCGAGTCGTGATCGATGCGCAGAATCAAATCAATGGCAATGCACAATTGCAAATTCCCTTGGCTTTAAGATCTGAAACTGGGGCGCAAATTGAAACCCAGATCAGTTTGATTGATAATCCCTAATAATCATTATTTATACTTATATTTTAGTTCTTTGTTTCAGTTTTTGAGATTGTGTTGATATTTTCAGATTTGAAGAGGGTATATAGACTAAAGAAACTTTATTGTGACTTTTACTGGGGGACTCAAGTCAGAATTAAGTGTTGAGAGAAAGGTTTATTAGTTATGAGCACGGTCAATGGAAACGTATCAGGTCTGAACTCAGACGTATATTCAACACTTCAGCGAATCCGTTCCAACAATAGCGGCCCTTTAACAGCACAAGATGCCCAGGAACTCAAACAGGCGATTGAAAAAGGGGGCCTTGACGATCAGGAAAAAGATCTGATTCAGGAATTGTTGACTGAGCACAACAAGGTGCAGGTCTATGGTGAGGATGCTTCCTTTGGCCCCAATGGTTTAAGTTTTGAAGGGGTTAGCCCAGAAGCGCGGCAAATTCTTGAGGACGTGGGGCATGTTGAACGCCTAGAAAACCCCGAGACTCCAGAGGGAGAACATGGGGCACCGGGAGAAGTCTCTCTGAATGAGCTGTTGCACAAGGCCGAGCACAGTGAGAATGAACATGATTTTGCGGTCTATGCCGAGGAAATCTTACATGCCAAATTTGGCTTGAAAAACGAACATGCGGGTGCGATTGCCAAAAATTTGTTTGTGGCCTTTCACGATCCCGACCCCGTTAAAAAAGCCCGTGCGATTGCTGAAACGATTGTACATCTCAATGAAACTCCCAAGGGCAAAGAGGCCATTACCCGTTTGACGGCCCCACTGATTCAGAAATTGCCAGCTGATTCCCCCATGCGCAAAATTTTGACCAAGCTTTTTTCTGATAAGAGCGCCTCTGACAGCCGGATTCGTTTTTTGGCAACGGTGATGGATGGCAAATTCGAAGGCTTAAAAGATATCCGTGCGACCTATGAACTGCTCAATGATTTTGGCCCTGAAATCAAGGCGTTGCTACCTGAGAATGTCAAGGATCATATTGAACGTTTGGAAACCCTGTTTGGCGCGAAAATGGGAGAGCATGTCAAAGATATTCTCAAAAATGTTTTGCCCATGGGTGAAAATTCGGATTTTGTACGCGCCACGATGAAGTTTATTACAGGAGATGGGGTCAACAAAGTCAGTGCTGGCATTGATTTCCTGAACTCCGTAGGCAAGCGGATTGTGGGGGCCGACAATGAAACCCTCAAGGCGATTTATGGATTTTTAAAAGTGGATGGCCGTACTGGAGATGCGCTCCGCCATTTGCTCAACCCCCATGCGCCTGTGCAATTGCGGGCTGAAGCGCTTGAGCATCTGGCGCATACTTTTCATGAACGCTTGGACAAGGTCATGGAACATTTTGGTGTGGAGCACGGTGACGATGTGCTGAAGCATGCCCATGAACCAGCTCCTGAAACCGGCAAAACCGGAGATGCTCATCCCACGGAAGAACCGCATTCCACGACAGATGCCCCTGATACCCCCAAAACCACAGGGGCTGATGAGCTTGCGACGGCAGAGGGCAAAGCGGCTGAAGAAGCCCTCAAACGTGAAACCCAAGTGGCAGAAACCGCTAAAAAACTGGGTTTGAATCCAGAAAGCGAAGCGGCACTGGCTAAAATTTTCTCTGATCCCAAAATGGACGAGAAAGCCTTCCAAGAAGGCATGCAAATGCTTGAGAAAATGGGCGCAGAAGAGGCCCAAGCCGCCTTTAAAGTGCTTCAACATATGGAACCCGATATCGCCCGCCGGATTTTTACCAATGGCCAATTGGGTGAAAAAGCACTTCAGGGCATGATGAAGATGATGCCCGCCCTGGAGCGTATGGGCATGTCGATGCTGGAAGTAGCCCCCAAACTGGCCAAGGGCTTGGGCAAAATCTTGCCTGTGGCAGGTGCTGTGGTTTCAGGCTATGATGCGGTTCGTTTGGGCAGCATTGCGGCGACTGGCAAAGATTTAAGCGGCAAAGAATACAAAGACCCTGATGTGCGGGCCTTGGCTTTGCTGGGAGCGGGTGCCAATGGGCTGGATACCGCTTTGGCCGTGCTTGAAGCGACAGGTGTTGGCAATGTTGATCTGCCTGTGCAATTGGGGCTGGCGGGTGTAGAAGTAGCGATCGATCTGATGGTGGAATACTATAATGAACACCCTGAAAAAATGCCCCAGGAACTGCGTTTGGGAATTAAGGCTGCGGCTTTGGGCGTTGCCGTGGGCGCACCCTTTGTAATGCCTCCGGCAGGCTTGGCGGCTACGGCTGCGGTTGCCAATATTTATGGCTTAGACGGAACGATCGATATCGCCAATGAACTGACACGCCTAACTGGCGAAACCGCTCTCAAAGGCATTGATAAACTGACTGAACTGCATGCCAAGGCCATGGATCGTGGGTTGGAAGGCCTGACCGATGGCCTCAATGGCCTGGCTGACGTGATTCGCAACCCCGAAAAATACGCGCAACAGATGGGTAAATCGGTTGAAGAGGTGATGGGGCAAGCCTATGACCTACTCAAGAAAAAAGCCGGAGAAGGTATTGAGGCTGCCAAGCAGGTCTATGGCGTGCTCAAAGATATTGCCACGAACCCTGGCGCATATGCCCAAAAGGCTGTGGATTTTGCTGTGGAAACGGGCATTAAATTGGGCAATGACGTGGCCTATGCTGCGGGCGCTGCTGTGGGTTTTGTAAAAGACATGGCGGTAAAAGGGGCTGTGGCCTTTGGCGAGGGGGTCAAAGCCCTCTATGACCTGGGGGCCGATGGCGTGAAAGCTGCCAAAGATTTGATTGGATCGGCTTTGCGCAAAGGCGGACAAGTGGCCCAAGATGCCTTGGCTTTTGCCCGTGACGTGGTCAATAACCCTGCCAAATATGGTGAAATGGCAGGCGAAATGGCGGCCCAGGCAGCTGCAGCTCTACGAGATGCCGTCAAAGCCGGAATTGCCAAAGCCGGAGATGCACTGGTCGCCCTCAAGGATATGGCCGTCAATGGCGTGGAAAGCGCGGTTCAGGGCATGAAGGACATTGTCTCAGCGGGGGGCGCGATGGCGGCCAAAGCTTTGACGTATATCAGCGAAGTGCCAGAGAAGGTGGCGCATGCCATTGGCGAGGGCTTGCAAGCCGCTTATCGGGCGGGCAAAGCCACGGTGGATATGGCCAAATGGGTCGCCCAGAATCCCCAGGCTGCTTTGCAGAAACTGGGTACTGCCGGTCAACAGGTTTTAACCTCCACCCGAGACTTTCTGATAGACACCGCCAAATCTGCCGGTAAAGGGGCTGCCGATGCTCTGAAATACCTTGAAGGACTTTACGATCGCACCGGTGCTGCTTTGGGGCGTTTTGGCGATACCCTGGTGGATCTGATGAAACAGGGCGTAAATGTGGGCAAGGATATGGTCGGACGTTATTGGGACGTGATCAAAAAGCGTGGCCCCGAGCTGATCTCGGCACTTGGCAATTTGGGCAAAGCCGGTATTGATCTGATGACCAAAATTGGCCAATGGCAGACAGATGCCGCCAAATGGGTGGTGGATGGTCTTTCCAATGCGGTCAGTACAGCAGGTTCTGCCGTGAAAAGTTATGCTTTGCAAAAATTAAACGAAATCGGTGCGACCGATGCGATTGTGAAACTGGTGAACCAGGGCAAAGCTACGCTTTCAGATCTTAAAAAGATGGGCAGCCAGGCGATTGAGGCGATTAAGAAATATGGAAATCCCGAAGCCTTGGGGCAATTGCTCAATGCGGGCATGGTCAAGGCCAGCGATATGATTTCTTCGCTGATGAGCCAAGGTGCCGATGGCATTCGCAAATTGGTTGAAACGACCCAACACTATGGGGGGTTGGCCAAAGAATTTATTGGCAAGCTCATGGCCGAAATGGGCTCAGCTTGGGATCAAAGCAGTATCACCAATGGTTATGCGCCTTTGCGCCATGTCATTGGCAAATACCTCGATCAGGCGGCGGCAGCAGGGGGCGAGGCTGTGGCCTGGATGAAGCAACAATTGGTTTCGGCCCTGGATACGATGGACAAAAATATGGAACGGGCCCAAGCGGGCAATTGGGTCGTGGTTTCGATTCCTGACTCGATTATCAATGCTTTGAGGTAAACAGGGAGATGTTGACGGAAGAAGATCCTTTTCCGCTGGCTGAGGGGCCGGTCGAATCGGTTGAACCCTTTGTGAATCCCCCTGTGGATTCAGGCTATCACCCGCCGCCACTTGAGCCCGTGCCCTTTGTCGATCCCTTTGCTGGGCTTGTGCATTCAGCGGAAAAAGAAATTTCTGAACTTTTTGCCAAAATTCATGTTTTTCCTTGGCAGTTGGTTCAGAGTGCGCACAAAAAATTGATGTCGATGCCCAGTGGGCATCCTTTGAAGCCAGCGCAACGTCGTCTGCTTGAGGCCTGTTTAAATCCAAAAGCCGATGCTTTGGCGTTTTTAAAGGACTGTAGCCTGGACGATTTGGGGGGCCTGGCCCAGGCCCTGCAAGAGTTGGGTCGGCGTAAAATGCCAATGAACCCCAGTCCTCAACTTTTACAGGAGCAGCAGGCTTTGCAGTATTTGTATCAGATTATCGAGGCGGAATGTCTTGCCCGTAATCTGTAAGCGGATTTTCAAGCAAGATTTTAAAATGCTATCGGATAATAACAAGAGACTTTAAAGTAAAGCAGGCGTGAACAGAATGTCCGGAATTTCCAGTTTTTTTTCCTCTTTTGTCGATTCTTTTCAAGCAGGAATGAAGAGCAATGCTCCTGCGCCTCCACCTGCTGCTCCTGCGCCTCCCCCTGCTACTCCGCCTGCTCCCCCCAAAGATCAAGCCGAGTTAAGTAAAGTATCAACGGCTCCTGCGGCCGCAGGAGCCCCTAAGCAGGTAACCTTTGGCGGTTCGGTCTCTGCTGAACCCCTGCCCAAGGTTGCCAATGCGCAGGAAGCTTTGGCCCAATTGCGCCAGATCGGTTTTATCACGGGTTCAGCCGGACGAGAAGCTTATCATTATGAGAAGCTTTCAGGACAAAGCGCAGATACGATCCGCCACTTGCAGTCTGTTTTCAGCCGCGACAGTCAGGGGGGCCGTGATCACAGTACCACCCAGTTTGCTCTGCGTGTGGTGGGTGCCACGCTCAGCCGTCCGGAAGAGCGCCAACGCTTTATCAAAACGGGGCTTTTGAACAGCAAAGATGCAGATACTTCGCTCGATCAGATGTCGCGTATTCTTCGCCTCAAGCCCGATGCCGAGATTGCCAAAGCCTTGAAAAACAGTTTGGGGTTGGCCAGTGAAAAACAAACCCAGAATTTTCTCTATAAAAGTGGGTTTTTAATGGCTGACAGCATGGAAGAAAATGGCCCGACCATTCATAAAAAAAACCTTCAACATCTTCCTCCAGCAATTGTCGAGCAACTGATTCAGAATTTGAATAAAGGGGGCATACTGAGTCAAAATGCCCCGATCGTCAACGCACTTAAACACCTGCATTAATCCCTGTCTTTTCTAAAAAGCCCCCCTGAAACTCAGGGGGGCTTTTTTCGTGTGTGAGTTTGAGTGTGCCTGCTTGTGAGGCTTTCGGCCCTTTTCAAATACCCTTTGTCTTTAGCTGAAAAACAAGACTTTCAGTGTGTGTTTGGATGATGGGAAAATATTTTACAAAATAATAAATAATTTTATTTACTTTTTTGTAAATAAAATATATACTCAGATCATTGAAGTCTTTCAAACCTAGTGTTTTCCATGGAGGAAATATTTATGAAATCCCGTTCTGCTCTGATTTTGATGATCTCTACCTTGAGTTTCTCTGCCTTGAGTCTTTCGGCCTGTGGGCCTGCACCTACGGCCACTCCTGCTTCACTGGGGGCACATTCCTACCCCATGCCCTCGGCTTCAGCGGCTTATCCTTACGCCTATCCTTCAGCTGCTCCTTCAGCTGCTCCTTCAGCTGCTCCTTCAGCCGCGCCGCTGGGGATGCCTCTGCCCTCAGGTACTTCAGCCCCCTCTGCGATGCCGACTTCTGCCCCTGACGCCACTCCCAATACCGAGAGCTATCAAACGATTCAGGAAAATCCTTTTCTGGCAGCCTTAAGCAACCCGCTTTCTACCTTCTCAATTGATGTCGATACTGCTTCCTATAGCAATTTGCGCCGTTTTCTCAACCAGGGCCAATTGCCCCCCAAAGATGCTGTGCGGATTGAGGAAATGCTCAATTATTTTCGCTATGCCTATCCCCAACCGCAGTCCGACCGTCCCTTCTCGGTCAGCACAGAGCTTTCAGAATGTCCTTGGCAAGCGGGCCATCAACTCTTGCAGATTGGCTTACAGGCGCAGTCGGTGGATATGAGCAAAGCCCCCCGCAGCAATCTGGTCTTTTTACTCGATGTTTCAGGTTCCATGTCAGACCCGAATAAACTGCCTTTGCTCAAGCAGTCTCTGCGTTTACTCATTGACCAACTGCGCGAGGATGATAAGGTTTCAATTGTGGTCTATGCGGGGGCTGCGGGTCAGGTTTTGCAACCTACTTCAGGGGATCGCAAAGATACGATTCTCAAGGCGCTGGATCAATTGGAGGCAGGGGGCTCTACCGCAGGGGGCGCAGGCATTCAATTGGCCTATCAGGTCGCCCAGGCCCAATTTATTCAAGGCGGCAATAACCGGGTGATCTTGGCAACCGATGGCGATTTTAATGTGGGGGCTTCTTCGGATGCCGAAATGGAGCGCCTGATCGAAGCCAAACGTAAAGAAGGCGTATTTTTAACGGTTTTGGGCTTTGGCATGGGCAATTATAAGGATTCCAAAATGGAAACCCTTGCCAATAAGGGCAATGGCAATTATGCGTATATCGACAGTCTGATGGAAGCCCGCAAGGTTTTGGTTCAGGAAATGGGCGGAACGCTGTTGACCGTAGCCAAAGATGTGAAATTGCAACTTGAATTCAATCCCGCCAAAGTGGCCCGCTATCGTCTGATTGGTTATGAAAACCGTTTGCTGCGGGCTGAAGACTTCAACAATGATGCCAAAGATGCCGGTGAATTGGGGGCCGGTCATACGGTGACAGCCCTCTATGAGTTGGAACCTGCCAGCCCAAACACTGCGCAGAACAGCAGCCTGAACTATTCTGAAACCCAAACCAAAGACTCAGCCTTGGGTTCCCAGGACTTGCTGAGCTTGAGCCTGCGTTATAAGGCGCCAAGCCAGGAAACCAGTCAGTTGATTGCACAAACAGTCAGCACCCAGGCCAAACCTTGGTCAGAAGCCTCAGAGAATATGCATTTTGCAGCCTCGGTTGCGGGCTTTGGCATGCTCTTGCGTGATTCTGAATACAAGGGCCAACTGAGTTTTGCACAGGTACAGCAGTTGGGGCGTGAAGGCCTGGGCGCGGATCGTGAAGGTTATCGCCAGGCCTATCTTGAATTGCTCAATCAGGCCGGGCGTTTGGGCTTAAAATAAGCCTGTTCAGCTCTCGTTGCGGATCGAAAGCTCAGTCAGTTCTCTGCGTGCCCGATCGATGAGCTGATCGACCCAACGCCGGTACATTTCAGCAGAAGGATGCAGGCCATCTTCGCCTACCAACTGCTGAAATTTTCCCATGTCACGGGAAAGGGTCGTGATATTCAGATATTGCACACCAAACTGGTAGCTCAAACGGGCATTGATGCGGTTGAAGCCGTCAATGGCTGAGGCTATCTCTGCGCGATCCCGATCTTTGGCAAAGGGGGTGACACCCCAGTCTGGAATCGAGAGTACAAAGACTCGTTCTTTGCGCATTCCGGCCAATGCAATCGCCTGGCGCAGCAACAATTCAAATTCCTGTTCGTATTCTGCTTCACTGCGATCTTGGTATTGGTTATTGACGCCAATCAGCAGAGAGACCAAATCATAGGGGGGAGTCAGGGACGCCTCTGCGATCGCCTTGCGCAAATCCTGGGTGGTCCAGCCTGTTTGGGCGATGATTTGGGGATCGGCAATCTCCAGGCCCCGATTGCGCAGGCCCTGGGTCAGTTGTTGGGGCCAACGCTCTTTATCGGTCAGGCCTTCGCCGATTGTATAGGAGTCTCCTAAAGCTAAAAAATGATGCATGATTTTACCTTTCTTGGGAATCACGGGTGTTTGGGTGCTTATCCATCCGCCCACAAAAATTGTTTTAAAGCGCACGGGCCGTGCTTTTGACCTGCTCCCAGCTTTCAGCGAGATCTTCCCAACTGACGCGGGTTTGCCCAATGACCCAGCGCAGGACATACACGCCTCTCAAGCGGGTATGGGTCATAAACAGCTTGCCTGAAGCATTGAGTGCTTCCAGCAGTTTTGGGTTGAGCCGATCCAGGTCTTCGGGTGTTTTTCCCGGAGGGGCGTAGCGAAAGCAGAGGGTATTGAAATGGACTGGCGCCAGCACTTCAAAATCGCTTTCTGCTTTGAGGGTTTTCGCCAAGGTCTGGGCCCAGGCCAGATGCGTCTGGATCAAGCTTTTGAGACCTTCTGCGCCATAACTGCGCAAAACAAACCACAGTTTCAGGGCGCGAAAACGCCGGCCCAGTTGGGGGCCCCAATCGCGAAAATTTTTGACCTGTGCGTCCTGGCCTGTTTTGAGGTATTCGGGGGTCAGGGCAAAGGTATCTAAGAGGGCCTGGGGGTCACGCACATAATAGGCTGAACAGTCAAAATTGGTAAGCAGCCATTTGTGGGGGTTAAACACAAACGAATCTGCGTATTCCAAACCATGGGCCAAGGCCTGGATTTCTGGCAGAATCAGGGCCGAACCGGCAAAGGCCGCGTCGATATGCAGCCAAAGCCCTTCGCGCTGACAAATGGCGGCAATTTCAGCCAGGGGATCTATGGCGGTTGAACCAGTGGTGCCAAAGGCTGCGACCACACAAAGCGGTTCGTAACCCGCTGCGCGGTCGGCCTGAATCTGTGTTTCCAGAGCGGTGGCCTGAAGGGCAAAGTTTTGATCGACCTCAATTTTGCGCAGGTTCTCGCTGCCCAGCCCGGCCATGCGCACTGCTTTTTCGATTGAGGAATGGGCTTCGCTTGAGCAATACAGCGTATAGCGGGGCAGGCCTTGTAAGCCTTGGCTATTGGCCCGGCCCTGGCTGGCTTTTTCACGTGCGCTTAAAATGGCGCAAAACGTGGCGGTTGAAGCGGTATCCTGAATTACGCCCACCCATTGCCTGGGCAGGCCAAGCAAATCGCGCAGCCATTCCAGCATGCGTTCTTCGAGTTCGGTGGCTGCTGGCGAGGTCAACCAGCTCATACACTGTGCTCCCAAGGTGGCCGTCAGCATTTCAGCCAAAACCGAGGGGGGGCTGCTATTGGCTGGGAAATAACCAAAAAATCGCGGGTGCTGCCAATGGGTCATACCGGGCATAATCTGGGTTTGAAAATCTGCGAAAATCGCGTCAAACGATTCTCCTGTGGCAGGGGCTGCCTCAGGGATCTGTTGATAAATTGCGCCTGGTGCAAGCTGAGGACTGACGGGCCATTGCCTGACCTCTTCCAGGTAGTCTGCCATCCAGTCTACCAAGTGGTGGGCGTGTTGACGAAATTCATGCGGTTCCATGGGGTTTCCTTGTGTTCGGAGTCTTTCGTATTCTAGCAGAAGCGGAGCCTGGGCTTGGTACTGGCACAGAAAATTTAAAGACGGGTTTTTCAGTGGGATCAGGTGTGTTGATTGTGTTTGGCCTGTTTGGCCCGGTACATCTGTTCATCGGCCAAAGCGATCAGCGCGCTGGCTTCTAAGAAATCAGAGGGTCCGGTTTGGGCCACACCCATGCTGACTGAGACATTTTCAAAATTGAGATTAAGAGCTTCTTGAAGGCGATTGACGAAGATCTCCTGGGCCTGGGTTTCAGTGCATTTGCTGAGAATAATGCAGAATTCATCGCCGCCATAGCGAAAGCAACTGTCGTCAATCCGGGCCAGGTTTTTAATCGCCTGGCCCAGATTGCGCAGAACCTGGTTGCCGTGTTCATGTCCGAGGCTGTCGTTGATTTGTTTAAAATTATCGATATCCAGGTAAACAACTGAAACGGGTTCGGCCCTGCGCTGGGCACTGCGCAGGGCTTTGGTGACAATCTCATCAAAAAGTCTGAAATTGAGCAGACCGGTCAGCGGATCGGTCAGCGACATTTTTTCGAGCTGCTGGGTGCGCTCTTTGACTTTGATTTCCATGGAGCGCGCGTATTGTTCACATTTCTGTTTTGAATTTTTTATTTCAACGACCATGCTGCGGATATAGGCGTCGAAAACCAGTGAGGTGTCCAGCATGATCAGTTTTTCGAGTGCGCTGATCAGGCTTCTTTTTTCAAGGGGCCCCACATAGTATTGCTCGATAATTTCATTTAAAAGTTTTTTCAAACTTTGAACCGCTGATAAAAAGAGTTTGGGTTCGACCCCAATTCGCTTATGAATCAGGCCAATGCGCAAGCGATTATTGACGTAGTCGAGATCATAAATTCCGTCAAAGAGGGTTTGAATATACAGGCGCTGGGCATTGCGCAGGCGCGTGAGGGTATCCGCATCACCGATCAGCAGGGCGATTTCCGGGATACTGGTCTGCATTTTATAAAAATCATCGACCAGGCGGTTTAAATATTTTTCAATTGTGGCTTTGGCTTCAGGCAGAATTTTTTCATCTTCAGCAGTGAAGGAAAAGAGCGCTTTGAGGTGCTCCAGCTCAAAATCGCTGAAGTGCATTTGCTCAAGCAGCGTCAGATCGGTCAGCTTCATAGAAGATCTCCTTAAGACACCCATCAATTGTTCTCTAGACTTTTTAAATTAAATGAGATCGGAAGCTAAGTCCTCTTTGATTTTAAAATTTTTTTCAGAAGCCAGTCAAGCGATAGATAATGCAGGTAAAGCGTGATTTTGGTCATCGACTTTTGAAAAACGATGCAAATGTGTCAAAATAGAGCCATTCATTAGCTGAGGAACCTGCACTCTGATTGCAGTTCTCCCTGTCTCTGGAGGTGAAAAATGGATTCAAAAGCGGCCCATTACCAGCGTATTTTACAGGCCATTCAAGCTGCCGCAGATGCAACAGCCCTGTCTCGGGCGGTGGCCCCACTTTTGCAGGAAACGGGTTTTGGTGCCAGCGGCATGGTCGATGCTGAAACCGGTGAAGAAACCCGCCTCAGTTATCTTGAAATCGCGGAATGCCTGATGGAAACCGATCGCCTCTTTTTTCAGAAGCCGATTGAGCTCTTGGTTATGGCCCATCAGCGCAGCAAGGAAATCATGCTGGGGGTGCCTCCCCGGCCACCTGAGCCTGAAGCGCCTCCCCCCTGGCAGCAGTTTCTCTAGAAAAAAAGCTGACCGTTGATGAAACGGCCAGCCAAGGACTTAGCGAGCGAATGGAATTGAAAAACAGATTGTTCAGGGGGCCGCTTAATGCAGCCGACCCAGGTATTTATTGCGCTTTTTGAGCCTGCTCCCAGCTTTCAGGATCCGAGGTGCGCAGATAGGTTTGTCTTGACTGTTTTTCCACGAATTCTTTCCTCCAGAGGTTTGGTTTTGTTTTTACTTGGGGATCAACCGCAGTGCTTTTTTTTAAACTGTTCCTGTTGGTAGCGCGCCTGCCAGCGCTGTGACTGGGCCTCAAGCTGCTCATAGATACGGGGGCGGTAGATTGAAAAATCAAGCCACATCATGCCGCAGGCTTCGCAATGTTCAATCTGTGCACCTCTGACTTTTTCTTCACGGACAAATGCCGTGGTACAGGTGGGGCAGGTATGACTCATTTTGACGCCTCCTTGGGGCTGCTGATAGAAAAATCATAAGCCAAAAATTTAACATTTACAAATTCAATGTTTAAATATAAACTATAGATAAAATCTATGAATTGGCTCAATTATCATCATCTCTACTATTTTTGGATGGTGGCCCGTGAAGGCAGTATCACGCAGGCCTGTGAAAAACTGCACCTTTCACAGCCCACGGTGAGTACCCAATTGCAAAGTCTTGAAAAATCAGCCGGTGAGAAATTGTTTCGGCGCAAAGGCCGTTTCTTGGTGCTGACTGAAATGGGGCAGATGGTGTTTCGCTATGCCGATGAGATTTTCAGTCTGGGTCAGGAACTTCAACAGTTTCTTTCCGGGGCCGCCAGTATGGAACGCCCGCTGCACTTGAGTATTGGCATTACCGACTCTTTGCCCAAATTGGTCTCCTATGGCATTTTAGAGCCTCTGCTGAATTATGCGACCCCCGTGCAGTTTGTCTGCTACGAAGACGACAATCTTGAGGGCCTGCTTATGCGGCTTTCGCGCTTTGAATTGGATTTGGTTCTGGCCGATGCCCCGATGTCGGCTTCGAGCCGGATCAAGGCCTATAACCACCTTTTGGGGGAGTCGGCGATCAGCTTCTTTGCGGGGGAGAGCTTGGCCGAACGCTACCAGGTGGGTTTTCCCCATTCTTTACAAGCGGCGCCTTTTTTGATGCCCTCGCAAAATACAGCTTTGCGCAAGATTTTGGATCAATGGCTGGCCCGCCATGAAATTCATCCCCGGATTGTCGCTGAGTTTGACGATATGGCGCTTTTAAAGGTCTTTGGTCAGGAAGGACACGGTGTTTTTGCGCTGCCTGCGGTTTCTGAGGCCAGTCTGCTGAAAACACCTGGCTTGTCTGTGCTGGGCCGTGATACTTCCCTGAAAAGCAGTTTTTACGCTATTTCAATTGAACGCAAAATTCGCAATCCTGCCGTGGCTTTTTTGGTGGAGAGGGCCCGTTCTTTACTTTTTGAAAGCTTGATGTGAGCACCATCACGCTGGGCGATGGTTCTGGCTCACAAACTTTTTGAAGGGTCTTTGTTAGAATGCAATCATTACAAGCTAAAGGAATGAGAGCCATGGCCAGAACACACGCTTTTCCCGAACAACCGGGTATGCCTGGCCGTGTTTATCAAATGATACAGAACCAGATGGAAATTGAACTTTCGATTCGTGAAGCTGAAGCCGCAGGGATCAATCCTGCTGAGCGCGAAAAGCTGAATCAATACCTGCGTCAATTGGGGCAGGATAGCGGTTTTTATCTCTGCCTGCCCGCAGAGGATTAAAACAGCAATTGATGCCTAAACTCTTGTGTTTGAGTTGGGTCTGTCTTGGACTTTTGCATCTGCCTGCCCAGGCTCAAAGTGCGGCGACGACCCCCAAGGTTTTTAAGCTGACCCAGCTGTCTAAGCTTTATGATGTGCAGATTCAGGTGGCGGCCTGCGAGAGCGATTTTTGCCGGGGCAAAGCCCAGTTTTCGTTGTTTCGCAAGGGCCAAAAACAGCCCTTTCAGGTGTTTAAGTTTGCTGAAACGCTTTTGCAGCTCAATGCCGGGCAAGTGCCCGTTGCCAATCAGACCCTGGGCTATGACCTGCAATCGGGCGTGCATCTGCAGGACTTTAATTTTGATGGTCAACCCGATTTGGCCCTGTGTGATGGCCAGGAAGCTGGCTATGGCGGGCCTTCTTACCAGATTTATCTTTATTCGGCGCGCAGTCAAAAATTTGAGCACAGCCCCGCCTTGAGCAAACTGGCCCGTGGTGAGTATTTGGGAATGTTTGAAGTGGATACGAAAAATAAAATTCTGCGCAATTTTGGCAAATCGGGTTGCTGTTATCATTTCACCCATGAATACAAGCTCAAGAACAATCAACCGTATAAAACCCGCGAAGTGATTGAAGACGGCCTGGCCGACCCCGCTGGCAAATGGCTGCAGGTGACCACTTCAGAATGGGTAAGCGGCAAATGGGTCAGCAAGGTCAAACGCGAGCCCATGTCCCAATAGTGGGCTGTTTTTAAAAAGGCGTGCCGTGGGTTTGCTGGTGCAAAGCACTGACCAAGCCAGGAAAAGGTTGCAGCCCCCGCATCAGCAAATCTGCGCTCTGAGGTTGAAGCAAAAACTGTTGTAGCAAGGCCCCGGTTTGAATCCGTTTGCGGAAGAGCCGGTTCCACCCCTGGCGATAATACTCTTCTAAAAGCCCAAAGGGAATTTTGCCTGAGAGGTAGGCAGGCAGTTGATCTGCCAGTAAAACCGCTGCACGCAGGGCCATGCTCATGCCATTGCCACTCAGCGGGGCGATCATGCCTGCGCTGTCACCCACCATTAAAATGCCTTCGAGCTGGGGGGCTTTGGGCAGAAAATGCACCTGGGCAATTACCAGCGGTTTTTCATAGAGGGACTGTCTTTCGGCCAGCAGGCGTTTGAGATGGGGGTTTTGCGCGAGCACCTGCTCTTCCAGGCGCTGAATCTCTCCGTCACAGGCTTTGAGACTTTGGCCCGAGGCCAGATAGGCCATGCAGTATTTTCCGGCTTCAATGGCTGAGAGCCCGCAATAGCCCCCAGGAAAACTATGCAGCTCTACGCGGTCTCGGGGGAAATCGAGCTGCACATGGTATTTGACGGCGATTTGGGCTTTTTCACGGTAGCGGGGCAGGGTGAATTCGCGCTCAAATTGCAGATCTAAATTGCTGTATTTTCCCCAGGTGCCACAGACTGTGCGGGCTGTGATTTTTTGCGTGCGGCTTAAAATTTCAAATTGGCCTGCGTCGCCAGAAATGCGGCTGACACGGGTGCCCTCTAAAACCGTGACCCCTGCTGCCTGCGCCAATTTAACCAGGGCCTGGTCGAGGGTATAGCGGCTGAGGCCGATGCCTCCGGGACGCAGGGGGAATTCCAAAGAGCGGCCCGAGGCGGCAGAAAAACAGGCGGTTTGAATGCGGGGGAGATTCATTTCTTGCAGAGAAATTCCCAGTTTTTCGAGCAGGGGCAGGGATTCTTCGGCCAGATATTCGCCGCAGACCTTGTGAAAGGGATAGTGGTTCTTTTCGAGCAGAACCACCTGCCAGCCCTGGCGGGCGAGCAAAATCGCGCTGGCCAGCCCGGCCACCCCGCCCCCAATCAGTGCGACGTCATACATAGCCCAGTACCCGATAGCGAAAAGCCCAGCACCACTCTAAATCGGCCTTCCAGCCGGTTTCGGCAAGCAAAGTTTCAAGCTCCCGGCGTTCAAAGCCCCGCCAAACCGAGAGAGGCGCATCGTGTTTGACCAGATAGGAGCGCGAAAAGAGCTGGGTGAGCAGGCGAATGCCGCCCCAGGCCAGCGGGTGGCGGTGCAAATCATTGATCAGCAGGCCATGTCGCGCAGATTGCTGACTCCAGCGTAAAAATTGCCGCAATTGGGCGGTTTCGAGGTGGTGACAAAAAAGAGAAGTCAAGACAATATCGTAAGCGCTGTCGATGGCGCGGTAATCACTGCAGATCCATTTAATTTCAAGACCCTGGCAGGCTTTTTGGGCGAAAGCCAAACATTCGGGCTTGAGATCGACCCCCGTCAATTGCAGCTTGATTCCCCTGGCCTGCCCCCAGTGGGCAATGGCTTTGAGGGTATCGCCTCCGCCGCAGCCAATATCTACGATTTTCCAGGTCTTTTGGCGATCGCGGATCAGGCGCTGCAGCCCTTGCAGGGTGACCCGGTGCCCTCCCAACCAGCGGTTGATGATTTCAAGCTCTTCTAAATTGCGCCAGAGTTCTGCCTGGGGCAGTTCTGGAGCATCGAGCAGCTCCTGGGCCTGTGAACGTTGACGTAAATCGGGCAGTATCATGGTTCGCTGGTAAACAGAGCAGTTTCAAGGGTCAGACCTGGGCCGAAGGCAGCAGCCAGGATATGTTCTGGGGTTGACCAGTCAAGATAGCGTTGCCAGAGCCGATCCAGCACAAAGAGCACGGTGGGAGACGACATATTGCCGTATTCGGCCAAAATTTCGCGTGAAGCCTGGAGTGTGGGGATTGCTAAGACTGCTTCACTGACATCGAGAATTTTACGCCCGCCGGGGTGAATGGCCCAGTGTTGAATATCCTGGGGGCGCAGAGAGAGGGTTTCCAGAGCCCTTTCCACCAGCGGGGAGATTCCCTGGCGCAGCAATTCGGGGATATAGGCACTGAGACGCATCAGAAAGCCACTTTCGGAGAGATCCCAAGCCATGTCTGACCAGCCCTCCAGGGCCACTGCCGAAGCTGTATTCTGGAGCTTGAGCACAGGGGCTGCCGGGCGGGCTTGTGCTCCGCAGAGCAGGGCTGCGGCTGCCCCATCGGCAAAGAGCAGATTGGCAGCGAGATTATCTGGGCTGGGGTCTTTCTGAAAATGCAGGGTGCAGAGTTCGACACTGACCATCAGCACCACGGCGTCGGGCTGGCTGCGACAGATGGCATCTGCCATTTTCAGCCCATGCAGGGCAGCATAGCAGCCCATAAAATGCACGCCGGTGCGTTGCGTGGAGGGCGAGAGGCCCAATTCCTTGAGCAGCATCAGATCGAGTCCGGGGGCTGAAAGCCCGGTACAGGTAATGGCGATCAGGTGGGTGATCTTTTCGCGTTTCAGTTCGCTGCTGCGCTCAAGGCAGGTTTCAACGGCGTTCAGGGCCAGGGGCAGGGCTTCCTGATGAAAGCAGGCCATGCGCTGGTTCAGGCCCGGAAAAGGTTCAAGATTCTGTGTGGGCGGATAGAGCCGACGCTCCTGCGGAGGGCAGCCATAGTCTGGAATCACGGAGTGGCGGGTTTGAATGCCACTGCGGGCGTACATCTTTGCCAGACGATCCTGTTCCAGGGGCGGCAAGGGCACCAGGGCCTGCATAAACTCCAGAATCGTTTCTTGGGCATGGGCATGGGCTGGAACTGCGGTTCCGAGCGAGACCAAATACGTCATCCATTCCTCCAAAGGCACATCAGGCCAAAACACAGATTAAGACAGGCAGAAGCCAGCAAGTTCAGCCGCATGGTATGTTCAAAACTGGCGGCTTGGGTATTTTTCCAGACCTTTTGAGCCCAGTAGATAAAATAGGCTAAAACGGGCAATAAAAAGCTTGAAAAAAGTAAGAAATCTTGCAGTTTCAGGTTAAGTGCCAGTATAACACCTGCCAGAGCAAAAAAGCTTCCGGCAAAGATAAAACTGCCACGGTAGCCCAAGACTTGGCTCAAGGTGCGATCTCCCCGTTCGGCGTCTTCCTGGTGTTGGTAAATCTGAGTCAGGGGGTAAACCCCCCCGATCAGGCTGGCGGCAGCCACGGCCAGGGCGGCCTGATGCGGGCTGAGCAGCTCCTGCCAGTGGGCCGGGGGCACGATGCCCAGCAGGACGGTGGCATAGGTCAAGAGGCCTTGAAAGACAAAAATCGTTAAAAAGCCCCCGATGGGGTATTGCTTGAGGCGGGTCACTTCCCAGCTATAGGCCCGTGAGGCGAGGATATAAACCCCGACCCCCAGGGCGAACCAGGGCTGAATCCAGAGCGCAGCAGCCAGGGCCAGCAGGTCCAAAACCAGGGTGGTATAGAGCAGCAGTTTGGGGGGCGGGGGCGGGGCTTTCAGCCCCCCAATCGGGGTGGTGTCGCGGTCGACCCAGCTGTTATAGCCATTGCTGGCCGGGTAAACCAACAGGTGCAAAATTACAGCAACCCACAGGGCCTGGTTTTCGTTAACGACCGCAGCCTGGCTCAGGGCCAGCAGGTAAATCGGCAGAAGCAGAAACGAAAAAGGCAGACGCAAAAGATGGAGGGTATCACGAATCGCTTGTCGCATCATTTTATTGTACAGGATGCCCAGGCCAGCGTCCTTTGCGTAATTTGAACTTCTTGACTGTACCTTGACAGCGGCCTTGCAAAAAGCTAGCCTCAAATCAGAATTTTGCCCCGGAGGGCCTTATGAATCGCACGGCTTTGTTTTCTTCTCTGCTTACGCTTTTATTCAGTCTGCATTTGCCTGCCCAGGCCCTGAATCTGGATCAGGTAGAAGTCAAAATTCACAGTTTGACCAACCAATTGCGGGCCGAGAAAAATTTGCCCCCGTTGAAGCCCCTTGAAGGCCTTTACGCTTTGGCGCGCAAACACAGCGAGGCCATGGCCAGCCAGCACTTTTTCAGCCATACCGATCCCCAGGGGCGCAGCCCGTTTGACCGCATGGCTCAGTTTATGCCGGGTTTGCTCAGCATGGGCTCGGCTGAGAATATCGCCATGCGCAGCAGCCGGGGGGAAGATGAAGACACCGTGGCCTTGGGATTGTTTACGCAATGGAAACACTCGCCCGGGCACTATGCCAATATGATCGGCAAGGGCTACCGGCATTTGGGCGTGGGGGTGGCTGAGAAAAACAATCAAATTTATGCCACCCAGAACTTTGCCACCGGGCTGGTGCTTTTGCAGAGCCCGCTGCCAGGAAAAATACCCGTGGGAACCTCTGTAAAATTGCGCTTTGAATTTTTGGCGGATTTTCCCCCTGCTGAACTTTCAGCTTATCTGCACGTGCCCGATAAAAATGCCCGCTTTTATACTTCCAGTGGTTCGTTTTATACAGGCGGCGGGCCGCTGACGCCAGCCTGGATCGACAAACAGCATTTTGTGCTGAGTATTCCAACCGACAAGGGCGTGGGCAAATACAGTTTGGGGATTGGCCAAAGCGGGGCCTATTACGATACTCCCTTTGCCTTTGAAACCACTGCGGGCAGATAATGCCATGCTGACGCTGCGTGCCCCCTTGCCCGAAGAACTGGAGACCGTGGTGGACTGGATTTTTAACGTGCAGGGGCTTGAACGGGCGTTTTTGAATGTCAGTGCCAGCAATACCCCCGCCTTGAGTCTTTATCAAAGAGCGGGCTTTGAACTGGACAAGGCCGGGGTGGCTTTGGATTGGTGGCGGAATTCCAGCAGACAGACGCAGACGCTTGGGCTATAATCCCTGTGTCAACGACCCCGGCCTAAAGGCCAGAGCTTGTAACTAACCAAAGGAGATGTTCCCTTGAGTCGCTACAATAGGCTGGTTGACATACAGCCCTTTAAATTGCAAATAATTGGCGCGAATATTAATCGCGGCGTTGTGGTCTGCGTGGCAAGTGAATTTGCACACACGGCACTTAAACACAGATTGCTCAGGACGATTGGAGCGGGAAACATGTTTGCACTGAGAACACTTTTGCGAGGTGTAACGGGGGTCAACAAAAACAACACTGACTCCCGCAGCCTGCGCCTTATACTCAACAAACGTCTGCAATTGGGCAAAGCTCCATTTGTGCAATCGCTTACGCTGAGCTTTTTTCAGTTTGGTTTTACCCCGAATATCTGTCAGATTTTCAAACACCAATGTTTGCCCGGATTCCATCGATTGAACAAGTCGTTTGCTCAGAACATGGTCACAATCGCGTCTG
>Ga0210046_1000027_pt1 | contig 189694 bp, 143 predicted proteins | sample CryGeyCG2114_250_FD_185461 | JGI IMG/M metagenome (GOLD analysis project Ga0210046, IMG submission 185461) | Groundwater microbial communities from aquifer - Crystal Geyser CG18_big_fil_WC_8/21/14_2.50 (SPAdes) (version 2) | ecosystem: Environmental > Aquatic > Deep subsurface > Groundwater ...
ATTATAGCCGCCTTCGCGCGGTGGGTAATTATTATCGCGATTATAGCCGCCTTCGCGTGGGCGGTAATTGTTGTCGCGGTTATAGCCGCCTTCACGGGGGCGGTAATTGTTGTCGCGGTTATAGCCGCCTTCGCGCGCGGGGTAATTGTTGTCGCGGTTATAGCCGCCTTCACGGGGGCGGTAATTGTTGTCGCGGTTATAGCCGCCTTCACGTGGGGGATAATTGTTGTCGCGGTTATAGCCGCCTTCGCGTGGGCGGTAATTGTTGTCGCGGTTATAGCCGCCTTCGCGTGGGCGGTAATTGTTGTCGCGGTTATAGCCGCCTTCGCGCGGGGGGTAATTGTTGTCGCGGTTATAGCCGCCTTCGCGTGGGCGGTAATTGTTATCGCGGTTATAGCCACCTTCGCGTGGGCGGTAATTGTTGTCGCGATTATAGCCGCCTTCACGGGGGCGATAATTGTTGTCCCGGTTATAGTTACCTTCACGGGGTGGATAATGAGGATCGGAAGACTCACGTTTGTATTGGGAATTGTCAGCGGATGAATAGGTTCGATAACCCTCTGAACGCGGGCTGGTTTGATTCTGATTTACTTCTTCTTGGGAGTCCTGATATCCGGATTCATTTTCAGACGAACGATCTTGGTATGACATGGCTTTCTCTCCGGGATTGGTAATACCATTATACCCTAAACAGTGAATATTAATCAGGCTTTGAGAGGAATCTGAACAGAGCCGCCCAAAGATTCGCCCAATACAACCCGCTGACCTCGGGCAAAATCACCCGCAGCCATTTCTTTGCTGTCTGCTGGATGTAGGCGCAAAATCTCAAGAACGCCATCTCCTGTTGCGATCAAAAGACTTTGTTTCTGAATCGCAAGAACCTGCCCTGGTAAAGCTTCACCGCAGGGGAAGTCTGAAAGTTTAACCGCTTTAATTTTGAGTGGGCGGTCTCTGAAAAACGTATAGGTTTCAGGCCAAGGTTTCAAACCGCGAACACGATCATAAAGTGATTTGGCAGAATCTTGCCAATTCAATAAACCATCTTCTTTTTTCAAGAGGGGAATGGTTGTAGCTTCCGCATGGTTTTGAGGTTCAGGTTGAAGCTCACCCTGAAAATAAAGCGGAAGCGTTTCAAGTAAAAGCTCTGCGCCTAAACGTGAAAGTTTTTCAGCCAGGCTCACCCCAGTATCCTCTGGGTCTATCGGGATCGCACGTTTTTGGAGCATATCCCCCGTATCCATGCCCACATCCATCAACATGGTGGTCACTCCCGTTTCTGTTTCACCATGTACAATGCTCCATTGAATCGGAGCAGAACCCCGATACTTGGGCAAAAGTGAAGCATGAACATTGATACAGGCACGCGCGGGCAAATCCAAAACCTCCTGGGGCAGGATTTTGCCGTAAGCCACGACCACAAAACAATCGGCTTCAGCTGCTTTCAATCGCTCAAGAACTTCCGGTTGATTGCGAATTTTAGCGGGCTGAAAAACGTCAAGCCCATGGGCAAGCGCCAATTGCTTAACAGGGGGAGGCGTCAAGACCTGTTTGCGTCCGACTGGTTTATCGGGCTGAGTGACCACCAAACGAATCGGATAGCCCGCCTCAATCAAGGCCTGTAAACAGGGAACCGCAAATTCTGGAGTTCCCATAAAAACGAGCGAAGGTTTCACGCCAGGGCGACCGCCGCTTCTTCCTCATCTTCTTCGTACTCATGTACAGCAGGCAATTCACCAATCAAGATTTTGTGAATCCGATCTTTCAAAAGCGGAATTTCACGCTGTAATACAAATTCATCCTCAACCCATTCGGTAAACAAAACACCATTGAGATGATCTATTTCATGCAAAAGCGCACGGGCCAAAAGCCCTTCTCCGGTCACAGTAATGGTCTCGCCTTGGAGGTTCATAGCACGAATCACGGCCTTTTCAGGACGCTTGACATCTGTCTGCAAATCAGGAAGGCTTAAACATCCCTCAGGCCCAATCTGCTCGCCTTCGGTGCTGACCACTTCTGGGTTAACCAGGAAATAGGGTTTATCCTGATATTCATCACCACAATCGACAATAACAAAGCGCTTGGAAACACCCACCTGAGGAGCCGCCAAACCCACACCATGATAATAGTACATGCTTTCAAGCATGTCTTCGGCCAATTTAATCAACTCCCGATCAATCCGTTTGATCGGTTTTGCGGGCCGGGTCAATACAGAGGAGCCATAATATTTGAGGTCAAGAATCGCCATCGCTGATATCCTACAATTTAGTCTGATTTAGGGCTATTATAGCATAAAGCGGTCTCTTTCCTGGAAGAGAACCGCTCTGAGAATCTATGCATTACTGACGTGGAAGCTGGCTCGCCAAAAGCGCTTCCAAGGGTTCCATTGGCATTACCAAACGAATTTCAACACTGCCATCCTCCTGGCGCTTGGGCTCGCCAACTTCTTGGGCCCCTTTGATCAAGCCTTCAATTTTCTTGCGCTCAACCAGATGTTCCTGTCCCCAGACATCCAAGGACATACCTGACTCCAGACGCAGTCCATAGACAACACCTGCCAAACGGCGCAAAGCATCCGCTTTAGCCGCCCGCAAGGCCAAGAGGTACTGCTGACTGCCCTCCGTTCCCTCTCTTCCAAGCCCTTTGCCCAAAGCATGGATTTCTCGTTTTTTCCAATCAATCCAAATGCCTGTCTGAGGTTTCAGACCCGCTTGAGAATCATGACTGCCGCTGGAATAAGCAGCATCAGAGTTGGAATCCTGAGCGGCATCCTGAGCAGCGGCACAGGCCACGCCCACACAGAGAAACAAACCCAAAGCAAGAACCCATTTTGACATTTTGCACACTCCCAGAAACTAAACTGATGATTTCACTCTATAGCTAAAGACCCGTTTTAAAACGAAAAGTTTCAAACCCTAAGCCTGATATTGGTATAAATGCACATCACGTTGAGGAAAGGGAATCTCAATACCTTCTTGATCAAAACGCTCTTTAATCGCCTGTGTCAAGTCAAAGCGCACATTCCAATATTCAGAGGTAGGCACCCAGGGCCTGACCACCAAATCAACGCTGCTATTGGCAAGATCGGCTACGCCCACGACAGGAATAGGTTCTTTTAAAATACGTGAATCAGCTTCAATCAATTCCCAGAGCACTTCTTTGGTGCGCTTTAAATCTGCGCGATAACTCACGTTGACCAAGAGATCAATCCTGCGATTGGTATTGCGTGAGAAATTGACGATCGTATCACCCAATAATTTGGCATTGGGCATGGCAATCCAACGGTTATCAGCGGTATTCAGCAAGGTGTGAAAGAGATTGATCTCGACAACACTGCCGCCGACTCCGCCCACTTCGACATATTCTCCGACCTTGAAAGGACGCAGAATCAAGAGGGAAATACCCGCAGCCACATTGTTAAGCGAATCTTTCAGAGCCAAGGCGACTGCCAGGCCAATGGTTCCCAAGAGCGCGAGCACAGAAGTCATGGGGACCCCCAAACTGTTCACAGCTGCCAAGGCCACCACAACCGTTAATACCACCCGCAACATATTGCCCGAAAAAGAAATAAAAGTGGGCTCCAATTGTGTTTTAGACAGCAAATCCTTGAGCAAATTTGCCAGACGTTTACTCAACCAGAGGCCAATCGCCAGAATTAAGAGTGCGCCGAAAAACCGGGCACCATAGCCCATGGCCATTTCATTGAATTTTTTTAAATAGGGTTCCATACAACCACCTTGTCTCGAAACTCGGATCGAATTGCACAACAGTATATCAGGTTAAACTGAAGCTCAGATTCTAAAAGGCCCCTCGAAATGCGTTGAGAATCACTGCCTTTCTCAGCTAAAATGCTACAATATCACACATGAGATTAAATGCTTTTCTATTATCAACAGCCCTGATGTTACAGATTTCTCCTGCAGCCCAAGCCATTATGGGGGAAGATTATCTCATGCTCAAAACCTATTATAATCACCCCCAAAAATATACAAAAGAACACGAAGCCCGACTCTTAAAGTATGCAAAACTCCGCGTAGAAATGCATCCAGCCTATGTGCATCTTTTTGCCAATAGCCAAGGCAAAATCAACAAACAGTACTGGTCAGCGGATGGAAGCCCCTGGAACCAAACCCAAGCAGATAAAATTCGAGATACAATTATGCAGCGTAGCCCCAGTGGCTTCAGCGCCTCTACTTTAGGTCAGACTTGGTTTTACAGTGATGGGGCCCGGGTTACTTATCGCATGTCAGGTGGGCGTGTTTTCAGTATTTTGGCTGTTGACAAGGACTTTTCTCCAGGAGATCAGGGACGTTTTCCTGAATGGTTTATTCCCCAAGCCCCAGGCATAGGATTGCAGATTCCACCACTCAAGCCACCGGGAACGCAGGTCAAGCCACCTCTACCCAGATGAAAAAAAGTTTACTGAGTTCACTTCTTTTGATTTTTGCTGTGCTTCCCGCCTCTGCAGAACAGGAATGCACAGGGATTTCAAGCTATTGGTTACTCAAAGCGGAAACACCCTCAGAACGAAGCCTACAAGCCCAAACCCTGAACAAACGACTGGCGCTAATTCACAACTGGCTGCCCACAAAAACACCTCTGCCACAGCTTATTTTTGATCCTGAGCAAAAGCTTGGCAAAATTTGTTTTCATCAAACCTATCCGCTTGAAAACCAGTTGGCCTTGATTCAAAAACGTATTTTTTTTGAAATTCGCCAGCCACTTAAAGGACACCCCGATCTTTGGGCTCATACGGGTCTTCAGGGTTCTATTATCGAAAAAATCACACTCCAACCAGACCAAACGCTTGAGATTCAACTTAAACCTGAAAGCGCTGAGGTGCTTGCGCGTCTGAGCGCAGGTTTACAGGAGCAAAGGCTGGGCCTCTTTTTAGATGATAAATTGCTCTTTGCCCCTCTGGTCAAAGAAATCATTCCCCACGGCAAATTTTTGATCTCTGGCAATTTTAAACGCCAGGAACTTGAACGTCTGGCACAGGAATTGGAACTCTCTCAAGAGCCACTTGAAGCTATCGAACTGCTCGCCATTCAGAACCGTGAACTCAGCCAGACCAGCTTGAGCAGACTGCCGGAACCTGCCCGTAAACTACTCGACAAACACTATCCTGGCTGGGCATTTCCCAATGCACTCAGCGCCATAGGTCAATCACAGTATTGGCAGGAAAAACCAGAGTTTACCCCTTTTCTGGTTCAGGCAGATTTTGATGGCAATCGCACCGAAGATCTCGCAGTTCAAATTCGTTACCCTGCTGGTTCAGAAGGCCCTCACGAAGCCATCTTAATGCTGCGTTTACTGCCCTCAGGACACTACCTGCCCGAAGTTTTACAGGAAGTGTCAGCAAAAGACATGAACCCTTGGGCCTCGGCTTCGCTTTGGCGTTATCCCTCGGGAACAGAAATGTATGATTTTAACCGCCAGGAAGCGTTTCAAACCACCTACGAGACCCTCAGTCTGAGCTTCTGGGGAAAAGCCGCAGTGGCCTGGATTTGGAATGGCAAGGGCTTTTCAGAAGTCATGATTGGAGACTAAAAAACCCCTGGCTTTTGTGCCAGGGGTTGAACAGGCTTATCCTGTTAAAAGCAAGCAGTCAAAGGGCTTACACCTCTCTGCTTCGACTTCTTCAGACTACATCATGCCATTGCCGTGCATCATGATCCGCTTTTCTACTCGCATCATATCACCGCTGTGATTGCCCCCCATCATGCCATGGGGATGCATCAAAGCCATGCCCATTTCCATCATTTCGCTGCCCATCATCATTTGATCGGCATTTTTATCTTTCATGGCTTTCATCATCATCTCATTGGCCATCGTCATCATCAAATGAGAAGAATTGGGCATCATGGCCATTTCTTTGTGACAGCCCTCTTGGTACATTTTTTGGGCATCTTTCATCATCTTCATCATTTTTTCCATATCAGCCATCTCTTTGTCTGAAACTTGGAGATCGCCGACCTTGGCATGCATGATTTTGTGTTTCATTTCTTCCATCATCATCTTCATGCCCTTCATGGTCATCTGATGCATCATCATGCCTTTTTTAAGCAGCTGGGCACCCTTCATCATCATTTTGGCGTCTTTTTTCTTTGCGCCTTCTTCAATCATCATATTGCCGGCCTTCATCATATCCATGGAACGGTCAGCATAATTCTTGGCATCCATCATCTGGGTTTCTGTCATTTTGGAATGCATCCCCATACCTTGGCCTTGCCCTCCATGATGGTCTGCAAAAGCAGGTTGAACACCTGTCAGCAGAGCACTTGCAGCTAAAATTGCAAAAAAAGTTTTATTCATGGTTCGAATCCTCCGAAAGAGTGGTTTATCTTTGAATTTCGACATTCTCGACAGAAGAACCCATAGGGCCTGCGAGATACCCACGACCTGTAGAAAAGCACTTTAGCGTAAGTGGTGCGCAGTGCCTTTGGCGCTCTAAAACATTCTCCCTGAAAAAAAGTTCTTCATCTCAGGGCCAGCTACCGTTCCAGAGTACAGGACCACATTTATGCGAGAGGCCTGTCAAAGCCCCTACCACTTGTTGGCAGGATAACACGAAAACAGACAATTGAAAAAATACAGCTTGAAAACCCTGGTGAAAAGCGCACTCCAACAAATAAGGTATAATCAGTAACAATGTCTTAGAAACCGCTGAGGCTCACGATGACTGAAAATCTTTCTGATCTGAATGCCGAACTTCACCAAGCCATCATTTTACAAAAAAACGATCGTGTCAAAGCTTTGCTCAAATTGGGAGCAAACCCCAATCTGGTTTACCAATCCCAGCCCCCCTTACACTGGGCCGCCTGTTACCCCAGCAAAGCCATCATCACCGAATTGCTGAATCAAGGCGCAGATATTGATATTCGCGATACGAATTATCAGGAAACAGCGCTGTTTAAAGCCCTGCGCTATGGCCAAAACGAAATTGCCCGGTTTTTACTCACTCAGGGAGCCAAAACCCAAATTAAAAATGCCTGGGGAGAAACGCCGCTGCACCTGGCTGCATCACGTCAAGATTTGGATTTAGTTCAAAACCTGCTGGGGGATGGCCGCCATATAAACCAACGTACCTATTTTGGTCAAACGCCCTTACACCAGACAGCCATGCAAGGCAGCCTGCAAATGGTTAAATTTCTGATTGAAAAAGGCGCCAATCCCAATAAAAAAAATAATCAGGGCCTAAATGCCCTGCTGTGTTCCGTCTTTCAAAGCAAGCCCGAGATATTTGCCTATCTACGCCCCCTGGTTCGACGCTATACCGCACAAACACGTCTACAAGCCCTCAAGCTTGCACTCCAATATTTGCGTGTGGAAATGGTGGCCTACCTGCTCAAACCTGAAGATCTCAAGACCCCACTGGGCCCTGAACACCCCCTTCTCTTGGCATTAAAGGCCGGGCATACTCCCCTGCTTGATCTGCTCAAAAAACAGGGAGCGGATCTCAATGCCTTTACTCCTCAGGCGGAAACACCCCTCCATTTAGCCACTGAAGCCAATTGGTTACTGGGTGTAGACTGGCTGCTGAAAAACGGAGCCAACCCACTGGCCCGCAATGCACAAGGGCAAACAGCCCTGGCCAAGGCCCTGCAGCAAGGAAATTTGCCCTTAAGCGAAAAGCTATTAAAAGGCTGGCAAAATCCTGATCTTTGTCTGGCTCCAGGTGAATCCAGCCTGGCTTTGGCAAAAAAAGCAGGGAGCCCCGAAATAGCCCGACTGCTGCTCATGGCTGGAGCCCAAATTCAAGGCGAATCAGCCAAAACCTGGGTGGATAACACTTTTTATCTGCAAAAATCCATGCGCTTGATGGTGGAGCCTGGCAGCAGTGAATTGCCCCTCTCCTTTCTGGTAGGACTGCAAAAAAATATTGAGAGCCTGGGATTTATCCTTTCTCCTGCCCTTGCAGAGCGGATCTTGACTCTTTCAGAAAGCAGCTTCAAGGCTTTCTATGTCGATTTGATTCCCCTGCTTCAAAAAGCGGTGGGGGCTCACAAAGTCTTTCAACCTATGTATCCCAATTTCCCAGATCAGGTTCAGAAAATGCCCGATTGGGAACTGCATTTCAATGCCCTGCGGCATTATTGGGGAGATGCCATCGGGCAGCGAATCATGCCGCATTATGCAAAGCAAGAACGCCCACCCCTGGCAGAGACTTCGGCATTTAAACAACTCGATCTGGGAAATGCAGAAGATTTCCTCCAAATTTTTGTGCGCCTGCAAAAGGCCAAAATTGCCCTCAGTCCAGAAGACAAACAACTCTTGGAGTGGTTTGTCTTCAGCCGCAGAGAAACCCTGTTCAAGCTGCTGGAAGCACAGATTCCCCTGCGCGAAAATGCCGCTTTGCTGGCAGCCGCTTTGCTCACCCATCTTCACGCACCTGAACAGGCGGTGGTTTATCTTACCAACAGCACCGATGTCTTACGGCTCGCCACCGTTCTGTCCAAGGGCGATGTGAGCTTAGCTGAAAAGACAAAGTTTATCAGTTTCTCAAAAGCCCAACGCCGATTTTTACTGGCTCAATTCGAGCGAATGCAAGATCTGACAGAAGCACTGCAAAAACGTCCTGAAATCTTCAAACGCCTGGCAGAGCGCCTGCATCCAGGTGAGTACGCAAAAGCCTATCCCCAAACCTTTGCCGCCTTTCAAGCCCTACGCCAGGGAAGAAAACAGCCCTGCTTTGGACGCGCACTTGAAATGGCCTTGGCTGAGAAAAATCTCGCTCAAGCGCTGAAAGTCTTAACACCCCGACCTGGTGAATTGGCCCGCCGCTTGGATCATCTTCTGCGCATCAGCCAAGATCCTGGGCCTGTTTTAAAACAGTTTGAGCATGCGGCCAAGGGGCTTCCCAGCGCACTTTTACTCCAAGTCATGGCCCATTTTGAGTTCCGCCCCCATCCCCCTGCGCTCAGGGTCTTTTTTCCCAAGGGCGAAGTCGCAAAATTGCATGCGCTTGATACGCTTTTGCCTCCCCTTTCTACTGCAGTTTGTGCAGAAGTGGTTCAAGCCTGTAAAAGTGCGCTTCTTGCGCAATACCAGCAAAGGCCCAGCCTGGGCAAAGTTTATCTCGATCCTCACTTGAAAAATTTCAAAGTGCCCTTCGCCCTGCGCTCAGCCTCAAAAGCCCTGCGTACCGTTGCGCGGGGCAGCCGTGTGCCCTTGGGGCCGGGTTCCACACTGCGCTTTTTTATTTGGTGGAAAGACGGAAAAAACCGTACGGATCTGGATTTAAGTGCCCTGGCACTGGATCAGGATTTTGCCTATCAAACCACGCTCTCCTACTATAATCTCAAGGAATTGGGGGGCTGCCACAGTGGGGATATCACCTCAGCCCCTGAGGGAGCCTCAGAATTCATTGATCTTGAAATTGAAACCTTCCTGAAAACAGGCTGTCGCTATGTCCTAATGGTGGTCAATTCATATACAGAGCAGCCCTATTGTGATTTACCCGAATGTTTTGCGGGGTTTATGCTGCGAACAGAACCCAATAGCGGAGAAATTTATGAACCCCGCACCGTGCTGAACAAATTTGATTTAAGCGCCAATACCAAAATCGCCCTGCCCCTGATCCTGGATCTTGAAAAACGGGAAATGATCTGGACTGATTTAGCGCTTAAAAAGAACCCCAACCACGTCAACAATGTGCACGGCAACCGTTCAAACCTGTCTTTGCTCTGTCAGGCCATGACAGAATTACAAAAGCCCTCTCTTTACCAGCTTTTGAATCTGCATATAGAGGCAAGGGGAGAAAGGGTGGCCACACGTGCAGAGGCAGAAACGATCTTTGCCTTGGATCAGGGCATCACGCCCTGGGATACGGATCAGTTAATCTCAGCGTTTCTTTAAAACGGCTGGTGTTTCAAGTCGACTTCCTTGGCAGGCATCTTAAGGCGACCCAGAATGCCAGGGTAGAAACCCCTTTGAACACATTTCCACACAAGCTGATAAAAACAGAAACAGGGCAAACAAAGCTTGTCTATTTCAACTTTCATTCTGAGGCACTGGTCTATTTCAGCTCCAACTTGACAGAGCAGCCTTAAAATCAGTAGGATAAGATCAAAGTTTCTTCAGCAAACAGAGGGCTATCAGGCAGCTTCCTTCACAAAAAACTTCCAATTTTTCTAGCGGCTTGGCTCTCCCTCTGTTTCCTGGAGAAAATCACTGGGCACCCTGCTCAGGTCAATGAAGGCATCAATGCTGAGCCCTGCCTTAGCGACAAGCGCCCAGTTGAGGGGCTTGCGCCGCACCTTTCAAAGCAACGCGCAGATAAGTCGTCTGATAATCACTCAGCACCGTCAGATAAAGCTCAGGATTCAAACCCATCCGGTATTCCTGGGTACGGCATTTTTTTTGAAATTGAAAAGCCCGCTTGACATCTGCAGGTGTAATTTGGGCCTTGCTCGCCAGCACCAAAAACCAGCGCAGTTCCTGATGTTCTACAAAACCAAACTGCTCATAGGCTTTGGGAATTTTGAGCAGCATCTGTTCAATTTTCTGGCCTGTGAGGCCAAATTCAATCTCTGCCACAACCCGGTTGGTTTGGGATTCATAGAGATAGAGATGGGGATCATCAAGGCTGACAGGTTGGCCTTTCCAGCCCAAAAGCGTATTGTAATTGCGCTCCAGAAAGGGTTTGAAACTTTGCATTGAAAAAGGAGTACCTACCTGGCTCCAGGCCAGAGAGGTACTCCCCCAGGCCAGACTGAATAAAATCAGGCTGGCTATCAATTTCATCAGATGCGACGGCGGGTCTGACGGTTCTTGAGCAGTTCAACCACGCGCAAGCGGGTGGCCGCTCTTTGCAAAGCAGCCAAAGAATCAGCCGTAGACAAAGCCTTTTCACCGGCTTTTTCCATCATGCTGGACTCAGCACGCTTCAATGAATCTTTTGCTCGGAATTCGTCAATATCTGCCGCATGTTCCGCACTTTCAGTCAGAATCGTAGCGTGGTTATGGTGAAACTCCAGAATTCCACCCATGGTGGTAATAAAATCACGCTCACCCGAGCGCTGGTATTCCACAAAACCCACGTCAATTTTCATGAAGACGGGAACGTGACCCGGCAAAACACCGATCGAACCTTCAGGCCCCATAATTGAGAGAAACTCGACAGGCGAACTGAAAATGGGTCCACTCGGCGTGATCACATCCAGTTGAATTTCACGTTTAGACATCTTAAACCGCCTTACAGACTCTTGGCTTTTTCACGTGCTTCTTCAATGGTTCCCACCATATAGAAAGCCTGCTCAGGCAGGTCGTCGTGCTTGCCTTCCAGAATTTCCTTGAAGCTGCGAACCGTGTCTTCGAGTTTGACATAGGCACCAGGGAAACCTGTAAAGATTTCTGCAACGTGGAAAGGTTGGCTCAAGAATTTCTGAAGTTTACGGGCACGGGCCACAGCCAGTTTGTCTTCTTCAGAAAGCTCTTCCATCCCCAGAATCGCAATAATATCCTGCAATTCTTTATAGCGCTGCAGAACCTGCTGAACACCACGGGCGGTATTGTAGTGATCTTCACCCAATACTTCAGACTTCAGAATCTGAGAAGTGGAGTCCAGGGGATCCACGGCGGGATAAATTCCCAACTCAGAAATCTTACGTGAAAGTACAGTGGTGGCACCCAAGTGCGCGAAAGTGGTAGCAGGGGCGGGGTCAGTCAAGTCATCCGCAGGAACGTATACGGCTTGAATCGAGGTAATTGAACCCGATTTGGTAGAGGTAATCCGCTCTTGCAGGGCTCCCATTTCAGTTGCCAGTGTGGGTTGGTATCCTACCGCTGAAGGCATACGGCCCAAAAGCGCAGAGACTTCAGAACCTGCTTGGGTGAAACGGAAAATATTGTCTACGAAGAGCAATACGTCCTGATTTTGGACATCACGGAAATACTCAGCAACTGTCAGACCACTCAGCGCAACGCGCATACGGGCTCCGGGAGGCTCGTTCATCTGACCGTAAACCAGGGCCACCTTGTCGAGAACGTTGGAGTCCTTAAATTCATGGTAAAGATCGTTTCCTTCACGGGTGCGTTCGCCTACACCGGCGAATACAGAGACCCCACCGTGCTGTTTGGCGATATTGTGAATCAATTCCTGAATCAATACGGTTTTGCCTACACCGGCCCCGCCGAAAAGACCGATTTTACCGCCTTTGGGATAGGGAGCGAGCAAATCGATAACTTTAATACCGGTTTCAAAGACCTCAGGTTCAACGGTCAGATCGACCATATCGGGGGCATCGCGGTGGATCGAGGAAGTGGTTTCCGCTGAAATCGGACCCGCTTCATCCACAGGCTCACCAATCACGTTCATGATCCGGCCCAGGGTCGCATCCCCTACGGGAACTGAAATGGGGTGTCCTGTATCGTGTACCTTCATGCCACGTTGCAGACCATCGGTAGAAGACATGGCAACCGTACGTACGCCATTGTCACCCAAATGTTGCTGCACTTCGGTAATCAAATCAGATTCGCCATTGCCACGCACAATACGCAGGGCGGAATAAATTTCGGGCAGGTCTCCACCGGCAAAAGAGACGTCTACAACGGGGCCCATGATCTGAGAAATCGTGCCGATTCTTTCAGTTTTGACTGCAGTGTCTGTCATAACTTCTTATCCTTTTTATGCTTCGTAGTTTACTTAGAGAGGGCTTCAGCGCCGCCCACCACCTCGAGAATTTCCTTGGTGATATAAGCCTGACGCACCTTGTTATAGAGCAAGGTCAAGTCGGCCAGCAAGTCATCCGCATTCTTGGTCGCTGAATCCATCGCGGTCATACGGGCAGCCAGTTCACTGGCAGAGCTTTCCAGCAATGCACGGTAAATCTGACGTCCTACATAACGGGGCAAGATACTCTGCAACAAGGTCAGAGGATCTGGCTCATAGAGATACTCTCCTTTGACAGGAGGTAAATCTTCAGGAGGCACCACAGGCAAAAGCTCAAGGGCCGTGGGCTGGTACTGCAGCATGGAAACAAAATGGGTATAAAGCAAAACCACCTTATCCACCTTCTGCTCAACAAAAGCAGAAGTTACGGCTTCCATCAGCATTTCAGCCTCTGTATAAGTCGGAACGGCGGGCAATTGGCTGTAACGGCCTAAAATTTCAAACTCACCACGACGGAAGAATGAAATGGCTTTATTTCCCACCAACCAGGCCTTGGGGGTTTGGCCCGCAGCACTGATTTCCTGCATCTGCTGCAGAGCAAAACGGAACATATTCGAGTTATAGCCTCCGCAAAGCCCCTTATCAGCAGTCACAATCAGAAGTCCTACATTTTTGACTTCACGGTGTTCCAAAAGAGGCTCGTTCAAATCTTCATCGGCCATTTTATCAGCCACAAACTGAAAGATTTCTTTCAGTTTCTGGGCGTAAGGTCGGGTCGCCATGACCCGTTCCTGAGCACGTTTCACCTTTGCAGCCGCCACCATTTTCATGGCTTTGGTAATCTGCTGGGTTCCCTTCAGGCTTTTGATTCGGTTGCGTATATCGCGTGTACTGGGCATTTTTAAATCCTACTTCTTAAACACGCTGGATTTAAAGGCACCGATCACCTGCTTGATTTTGGCTTCGGTATCATCAGTCAACTGACCGGTTTCAGAAATCGTGGTTTCAAGATCGGGATGAGAAGTATCCAGATAGGCAAAGAGTTCCTTACGGAAACGCTGCAAATCTTTCACATCGATATCGCTGACCAGACCGCCCGTGACCATATAAATCTGAAGCACCATTTTGCCCAGAGAGAACGGAGCGTTTACAGGCTGTTTCAGGGTTTCAGTCAAACGTTGACCTTGGGCCAACTGATCTTGGGTGGCCTTATCCAAATCGGAAGCAAACTGGGCAAAAGCTGCCAGTTCACGGAACTGAGCCAATTCCAAACGCATCTTACCCGCAATCTTTTTCATGGCTTTGGTTTGGGCTGCGCCCCCTACACGGGAAACGGAAATCCCGGAGTTGATCGCAGGACGCACACCGGCGTTGAAAAGGTCGGTTTCCAAGAAAATCTGACCATCGGTAATTGAAATAACGTTGGTGGGAATATACGCAGTCACGTCATTCGCCTGGGTTTCAACAATCGGCAGAGCGGTTAAAGAACCGGCACCCATCGCATCGCTCAATTTGGCGGCGCGTTCCAGCAAACGGGAGTGAAGATAGAATACGTCACCGGGATAGGCTTCACGGCCAGGAGGACGGCGCATCAGCAGCGACATTTCACGGTAAGCCCAAGCCTGTTTGGTGAGGTCATCGTAGACCGCCAAAACGTGCTGGCCTTTGTACATAAAATACTCACCCATGGCACAACCGGCATAGGGAGCCAGGAACTGCAAAGCTGGAGCCGCGTTGGCAGGCGCAGAAACCACGATGGTATAGGACATGGCATCATGATCTTCGAGAATCTTGACCACGTTGGCTACGGTAGAAGCCTTCTGACCGATGGCAACATAAACGCAAAGGCAGTTCAAACCTTTTTGGTTGATAATTGCGTCAATCGCAACAGAGGTTTTACCTGTCTGACGGTCCCCAATGATCAACTCGCGCTGACCACGGCCAATGGGGGTCATGGCGTCAATCGCGGTTAAGCCTGTCTGCAGGGGTTCATGAACAGATTTACGTTGAATAATCCCAGGGGCGGGAGATTCTACCAGACGGGTGCCGCTGGCAGCAATCGGGCCTTTGCCATCGAGGGGGTTGCCCAAGGGGTCAACCACACGGCCCAACAGGGCTTCACCGACGGGAACTTCAACCACGCGACCGGTGGTTTTAACAGTATCCCCTTCTTTGATGGTGCGGCCATTGCCGAAAATTACGGCGCCGACACTGTCTTCCTCAAGGTTAAATACCATTCCGACAATGCCATTGCCAAAGTCAAGCAGTTCGCCCGCTTTCGCAGCTTCCAGGCCATAAATACGGGCAATCCCGTCACCTACGCTCAATACGGTTCCGGTTGAGGTATCGGTTAATTCACGTTCATATTTTTTAATTTGTTCTTTGAGAATACTGGTAATCTCATCAGGTTGAATGCTCAGCATAGGATCTCCTTGGTGTTCATTTTCGTTCGTACGTGTACTAGGCCAGCGTCTGCGCGAGCCCAGCAAGTTGGGTTTTGAGCGAGCCATCGATCATGCGATCTCCGATTTTAATACGCACTCCGCCCAAAATAGAGGGATCGGTTTCACAGCGCATTTCAACGGTTTGACCCAGATAGGCTTCCAGTTCTTTTTTGAGAATCTTCTCGGTTTTGTCTACCAGTGGAACAGCGGTAATCACCTCTGTCACCACTTTTTTGTGCAACTGATTGAGCAGGCGCTGATATTCATCAGCAATTTCTGCCAGATAGTTTTCACGCTTTTTATCTACCAAAAGGAAAAGAAAATGAAGCATTTCAGCAGGGACTTTGGCGGCGAAAAGATTTTTCAGCACAGCGTGCTTATCCGCTTTTTTGATCACAGGATGCAAGAGAATGCGACTTAAATCAACATTTTCTTGAATCAAAGCCACAATCTCATGCAAGGTTGCGCCAAATTCATCTTCTTTTTTCAATTCATGCGCCAAGCCAAACAAGGCCTCTGCATAGCGCTCAGAAATGACTTTCTGCTTCATGATTTAAACTCCTTGAAATCCTTGAGCGAGAAGGCAAAGCTCTCAACAAGGCTGGCATGACCTGATTTATCAAGTCGCTCGGAAGCCAACTCCTGGGCTGCCAGCGTGACTTGGTTCACCAATTCAGCACGCAGACGCAGTTTCAGGTTATGAAACTCCTGGTCAATCTGACGGTCAACGCGCACGCGCAAAGCCTCGATCTCACGGGTGGTATCTTCTTTGATTTTACGGGCCGCAGCTTCGCCACGAACTTCCGCTTCCTGGCGGATATCAGCGATTTGCGCTTCTACTTCCGCCATTTTGTGGGTGTGAGACTCTAACTCACGGTTGATATCCGCCAAACTCTTTTCGGCTTCTTCAACGGTACGGGAAATGCTCTCTTGCTTTTTATCCATGGCCTCAGAAAAACGAGGCACCACAAATTTCATAAGCAAAAATAAGAGAATTCCGAAATTCAGTAAAGAACAGATGATCAGGATTATCATGAGCCAATACTCGCTTCATGCTTGGTTTCAAGGCTGGTCAGCCGGGTAAAGATGGCATCAGCCAGTACACTGACTTCTTTGCCAAGCGCATCACGAAGCGAATTTTCCTGAGCCGTAATCTGCTCACGGGCTTCATTCATGCGCGCATCCATTTCAGCGCTGATCTTGCTCATCTGAGCTTCACGTTCCTGTGTGGCAGCAGCCACTTTGGAAGAGACCAATTCAAAGGCCTCTTGGCGGGCAGAATCTAATTTCTGCTGATAACCTTCACGCATGGTTTTCAATTCATGCATGCGACTATCTGCGGATTTGCGCGCACTGTCGACAGCTTCACGACGTTCATTCTGAATACGAATAATCGGCTGAAAAAAGATTAAGTTAAGAATAGCTAATAAAAAGACAAAATTAAATGCCTGGATTAAGATTGTTGCATCGAATTCAACCACGTATGATCTACTCCAAATCTGCTACAGTTGTTGATGGTGAATTATAACACCCTTTATCCGGGATCAGCCAGAGAATGAAAGCGTGAGTCTCAGGCTTGGCATAAATTCTTTGCTTCAGATTCCATAAAAAAAAAGACTGGATTCAAATTTGAATTCAATCTTTTTTTTCTGAAAGTGTCAAAAGCCAGCAAAAAATAAACCGGCTATCAAGCGCTCTTTATCTAAAAAGTGTATTAATATCATCCACAATCGCATTGTGGGTACTGATAATTTTAGAAATCGCAGCAAAGACTTTCTGCGCCAAGCCCAACATCGGCACGTATTCAGTCAGTGAAGCGGTTGAGGTTTCAAGTGAAGATTGCACCACCCGTGAAGATTGACGCTCTTGCCAAAGATTTTTAATCTCAACAGCAGCATTTTTCAAAACACCTACACTGAACAAATCACCCGCTCTGAGCTGGTTGTATTTGCCTTTGAGATCAAAGGTCATGTCATGAACCTGAAGCTCATTGAACTGGTTGCGAACACTCAAATAGCCGCTGAGGTCGTCACCCGCACCGCCCAAATCAAAGGTTGCGAGCGTGCCATTGACAGAAAAAGTAACGACCTTTTCAGCACTCAAAGAGACAGCAATTCTGGCAGTATTTGGCAATGCCGACAAAGCAGCTCCAGAGCCAACGGTAGCAATCACAGGCATGGCCACAGGGCCAGCGATCTGAAAAGAGGTAGCAGGGGGATTGTAGCCATCGGCCTGCTGAAAGAGGCGCACGGTACCCGCAACAGGATCATAACGCAGGCTGAAACCACCCGAGCGTAAATCATGGGAATCTTTTTGACCAAAACCAATCACAATTTGAGAACCTGCTTCATTGGAGACCTTTACATTCATCTCCATTTCAAACTGCGTGGTCTGGCGACTTTCGCCCAAGACCATACCGGCAGAACCTGTAATGTTTTGAGACCGGATAAAGCCATTGACCTTGTCATGAAAATAGGTGGGTACGGGGGTAATCAATTGGCTGATGGGCATCGCCGTGGTATAGGTTCCCCCGCCAATATCCAGCACATCAAATTTGGCATTGGTGCTGTTATCAATATCCCGTCCACTCTCTAAAAGGGTTTCAAGAACCCCATTGCCATTGGTATCGTTAATGGGGTTTGAAGCTTTGTTAAAGTCGATTTGGAAAAACCGACGCAAGGCATTGCCATTCGCTCCACCCAATATAATATTGGTATTGTCACCCACCGCAATCTGTTCATTGCGAATCACCAAATGGTCGGCCACCTGATCAAAATAGGCACTGACGCGCCCCCCAACCGTGGCTCCATAGGCATTGATCGCAGTCACAATATGGTCGATCGAATTGGTGGTGGGGTTAAATTGTGTCCCCACCCCCAACGGGTTGAAGAGATTAAAATTAAAAAGCCCATTCACACCCAAATCAATCGAAAAATCAGTATTGGTCCCCACAGGAGAGGGAGGAACCGTGACAAAATTGGGGTCATTGACCGAAGCCAGGATATCGGGGTCATCGTAAATATAAGTCACCCCATCGGTGGTCGATTCAAAGGAGTTTTGCACCCGCAAAGGCAGATCACCATCCACCTGAAAAACCGTAGAGCCATATTGAGACATCAAAAGTCCGTCACGATTGGCCACACTGACCAACATAAAAGATTTATCGCCATGTTTCAGCAATTCTTTTGAATAGCCATCAACACTGAAAATATCGGAACGATCTGAAACATCTTTGCGAATAAACTCTTCACCACTTGAAACCACTTTCAAGCCCGCGCTGTTGACCAGAAAACCGTTCTGATCCCAGTGAAACTCACCATCTCGGCTTAAAAAGTAGCGTCCAAAATTATCCGCCAAGACGAAAAAGCCTTCACCTTGAATCGCAAAATGAGAAGAAGATTCAGAATTAACAATCGAGCCCTGGCCCCATTCAATCGTCGTGGCCTGAACTGAGAGGGTAGAAGGAGGAGCGTCGAGAACTTTATTGGTAGTGGTTAACTGACCCAAGCCATCTGACAGACTGATACGGGTAGGCTTAAAACCCGTACGCGAAGTACCTTCCATATTCGAGTTAATCATGCCGATCCAGGAGTTGACCGCAAGCAGTGAATTGACGCCAATTTTATCAAGAGACATGTGTGTTGCCTTTCAAATACTGAAAATAGGAGCAGAAAAACCCTAGTATCATTTTAGCGTTTCGCACCTGATAGAAGTTGATTACTTATCAGGAATTTAAACACAAAAAAAAAACAAATGCAATTTTTAACAAAAATTTAAAATCTATCTCAACAAGGAATTCAGGTCATCGATCATTGCATTATGCGTAGAAATCACCTTCGAAATCGAAGCAAAAACTTTTTGTGCCAAGGCCAACATCGGCACATATTCCGTCAAAGAAGCCGTGGAGGTTTCCAAAGAAGATTGAACCACCCGTGTACGCTGACGTTCCTGCCAACGCTCCACGATTTCGACATTGGCAATATTGGTTTGGCTCATACTGACGATGTCTCCGGTGCGAGAGACATTATAGGGTTGATGAAAATCGGCCTGTAAATTGTAGATCTGCATGACATTGGCCGTGTTGCGAATGGTAAGATAGCCCCCAATATCATCGGCAGCCCCCGAAAGATCAAAAACAGCGGTATTGCCATTCATACTGACTGTTAAAATATGCTCCGGGCTCATCGAAAAAACCAGCCGTCGCAGGGGGTCTGCAGCTGTAGGGGGAGAACCCGCTGAAGCCATCGGAGGCAGGGCCAGAGTTTGCAAAACAATACTGGTACCATTGGCATCTTTTGGGTTTTCAAGCAAGGTAAGCGTACCCACCGAAGTATCATAGACCACACGAAAACCCGTAGAAAAAAGCTGGTGGGGATCATTCTGACCAAAACTGAAGGTCAGAAATCCGGCCGAAGCCTTCATATCCAAAATCACATCAAACTGATTGGTCTCCTGAGACTCACCAATCACCATCGCGCCACGGCCCGCCACCGAAGCATCCGACTGCAAAAAACCATTGGCTTTGTCATGAAAATAAGTCGCAGGAAAACGGGGAGACTGACTGAGAGATTGGATACTGGCATTTACATCTGCGGCAACCAAATCCAGGGCCAAGCGTTTGGCACTGTTATCAATATCTTTATCACTCTGCATCATCGATTCAAGGTTGCCATCCAGATCAGCATCATCGATGGGATTGGTTGCCAGGTTTTGGCCAATTTGAAAAAATTTGCGCAAAGGTGTGGCATTGGGGCCATAAAAAGCAATCTGCGTATTGACTACCCCACCGCCTATATTTTGCTCATTGCGAATAATCAACTGATCGGTATTGGGGTCAAAAGCAGCAGAAACTCTTCCGCCAACAGTGGCTCCATAGGTATTAATCGCATTCAAAATATGTTGAATCGTATTGGTGGCCGGATTAAAATCCAAAGGCGTGGCACTGGGAAAAGGGCCACCCGCCAAAGGGTTATAATCGCGAAAATTCATAAAGCCATTGTCGCCAAAATCAATCGAAAAATCCGTATTGGAACCCGCTGGGAAGGGGGGAATCGTGACAAATCCCGGCGCATCTACAGAGGGCAATTGATCGGGGTCATCATAGAGCAGGGTCAGTCCATCGGTGGTTTCGGTCATGTCGTTGCGAATCCGCAGGGGCAATTGGCCATCAATCGAAAAGACGGTCGATCCATACTGGCTCATCTGCAGGCCATCACGATTCGCTACATCCACAATCAAAAGTGATTTATCGCCATAGCGCAGCAGCTCCTGAGAAGCCCCATCCGGTTGAAAAAGATCTGAACGGTCCTGTTTGGCCAGGCGGATAAAATCCTGCCCGCTGGAAATCACTTTTAAGCCCGCACTGTTGGTCAAATAGCCATTGCCATCCCAATGAAACTCACCATCTCGTGTCAGATAATAACGGCCAAACTGATCCGCCACCACAAAAAATCCTTCACCCTGTAAAGCAAAATGACTGGATTGTTCAGAATTGACGATCGCACCCTGGCCCCATTCCAAAGAGGTGGCCTGTACATTCAGGGTTGAGGGGGGAGATTCAACCCCTCTTACAGCAGTTAACTGCCCCAAACCATCGGAAAGAATCGGACGCACGGTTTTAAAACCTGTACGAGAGGCCCCTTGAAGGTTGGAATTGATTAAGCCTATCCAGGAGTTAACCGCTAAAAGCGAGCGAACACCTACCTGGGAGAGCGACATACATCACCTGCCTGCAAAAATTCAATATTTTATAATATTAGTCAAGGAGCGAAAATAAAGCAATCCAGTTTGGCTCAGGCTTTTGCCGCACGCAGACGTTGGCGAACCACTTCATACATGGCCAGGGAAGCAGCAACCGAAGCATTCAAGGAGCGATCCCCCTGCATGGGGATATGCACAAGACGATCACAATGATTGCCCACATTGGGCCTTAAGCCTTTGTGCTCACTGCCCACCACCAAAGCCACGGGTCCGGTCAAATCCGCGTCAAAATAACTTTCTTTGGCATCAAGCGCAAAGCCTGTACTCCAGATATTCAGTTCCTGTAAATCTTCAAGCGCCCGACTGAGGTTGGTGACCTGCACCACGGGAATATTTTCAATTGCGCCAGCAGAGGCCTTGGCAACCCCCTCGGTCAAACCCGCTCCCCCGTGCCGGGGAATAACCACCCCATCTGCGCCTGCGGCTTCTGCGGTTCGCAAAATGGCGCCCAGATTGTGAGGGTCCTGAACTTGGTCGAGCAGAATGACAAAGGGATCTCCGTCTTTGTCTTTCAAGAGCTGACAAAAGGCTTCCCAATCGAGATATTCATAAGACCCTGTGTCCGCCACAATGCCCTGGGCCTGAACGCCCGGACACAATTTTTGAATTTTTTCAGGGGGCACCACCTGCACCGGCGTACTGCGCTCACGGGCTAAAATCTGAAATTCTTTGAGCATGCGGGGCTCAAGATTATTGGCCAACCAAAGTTTATAAACTGGCCGCTCACTTTTTAAAGCTGAACGAACAGGGTGCTTGCCATAAATACGTGAAATCTGGGCTTCATTTGTTTCATTCTCTTCATACGTCATCTTCAAGCGGCTCCAATTCTACCAAAACCTGGCCAGTACTGACTGAATCACCCGCTGCACAGTGAATTTTCATCACCCGTGCAGCAAAAGGCGTCATCAAAGCAGTCTCCATTTTCATAGACTCCAAAATCACGGCAGAAACACCGGCCTCAAGTGTTTGCCCCTCTTCAACCTGAACCTGAAGCACCTTGCCCGTGAGCGGGGCTTCCAAATGATTAGAAACCGGATCTTCGGGCTGATGTGCTGAAGCCTTTTTCTGACGTTCGAGCAGATAGGTCTGGCCTTGAAAGCTCAAGAGCAGATGATTGCCTTCTTGTACGGCATGCACCAACGAAACCTGACTGCCCTGGCGAACCAAAAAGGTCCCGGCCTCTAATTCCTGAACCGACACCGTCTGTGATTCTGCCTCAGCGCTAAAGAGAAACTGCTGATCCTGCCACTTGCCATCCAAGTCATAGAGACTGTGGTGGTGTTTAAAGACAGGCATTAATACTTGCCCCCGCCACTGGCTTTGGTGCCCGTTGCAATCGCAATACTGGCACTGGCGCCAATTCGGGTCGCTCCGGCCTGAACCATTTTAATCGCGGTTTCACGATCGCGAATGCCACCCGAAGCTTTGACTTCCATATCGGGTCGAATCGTTCTGCGCATCAGGGCCACATCCTGCTCGGTCGCACCGCCTGGGCCAAAACCTGTTGAGGTTTTGACAAAATGGGCACCGGCCTTTTCAGAAAGCTGGCAGGCAATGACTTTTTCTGAATCACTCAGCAGTGCGGTTTCAAAGATCACCTTAACCGTATTGCCTGAAGCAGCCTGAACCACTGCACGAATATCTTCTTCGACCAACTTCTCTTTGCCACTCTTGAGGGCCCCCACATTGATGACCATGTCAATTTCCTGAGCACCATTGGCTACCGCATGTCGGGTTTCATCGGCTTTGGTCTGGGAATCAGTCGCACCCAAGGGGAAACCGATCACTGTACAGACCTTAACAGGCGTGCCTTTCAGCAATTGTGCACAGAGCGAAACCCAGGTCGGGTTCACACAGACCGAAGCAAAACTGTATTCTTTGGCTTCGGCACAGAGCTGTCGCACCTGGGCTTCGGTAGCTTCAGCTTTCAAGAGGGTATGATCGATCAAGGGGGCCAAATCAGCGGGAACCGGATGCATTCCCAAACTGGTTGCCACACGCTGGGCTCCGGCCTGAACCAGACTACGCACCCGGTCTGTACAGGCCGTCGCACAATTTCCATGCAATTCACAGCCTTGGCAATTGGCGGGTAAAGCAGGAGCGGCCTTCACACCTGCACCGGCAAGCGGCTGAGAAATATTCAAGGGCAAAGGAGGCAAAGGCAAAATATGTTCAAGATCGGTCAGACGTCCCAATTTAACACCCAGGGTGCTCAATTTTTTGCCCAAATCAGCCTCATGCTCCAACAGAAAATCGTCAAGCAACAAAGCTGTCTTGCTGCGGCTCAGGGCCTCGACCACCAAAGCAGAAACAAGATTTTCACGGTTCATGCGGCTGATCTGCTGCATCAAGGTTCGGTTGGCCCCAACAATCGCCACACGGTCGACACTGTCGAGCAGGGCTTTGGCCTGGCCAGGACGGGCTTCAGGCGAAACAAAGCTCACTTCCAAGCCCTGGGCCGCAAAGGGCGCTCCGGTCCACAGGCCCTGGGCCCATTTGGGTGCCAAAAGCTGTAAGTGGGCACGGGATTTCCATTTTCCCAATTTGGCCAGAACAGGTTGCAGATCCAGATCTGATCGGGAAAAAACGATCAGCACCCGGCTGTAGGGAATCGCAGGAGAATGAGGAGCCTGCCCCAGATAGAGTTCTGCGAGCAATTCACGGGTTACTTCTTCAGCAATTTTTTCAATATTCATAGTTTATTTCCCGAATCCATAAATTTGCTTTTCAAGATGAAGAATTTTGTCGATTCGTTTCTGATGGCGCTGTTCAAAACTTGTCTCGAGCCAGACTTTCACGATTTCCTGGGCCAATCCGGGCCCAACCACCTGTGAACCCAGGGTCAAAATATTGGCCTGGTTGTGCGCACGGCTGTTGCGCGCCATATAAATATCATTGCAGTTTCCAGCCCGCACACCCGGCAGTTTATTCGCGACAATCGCACTGCCAATGCCTGCACCATCTACAATAATGCCCAAAGGGAATTGCCCCTCGGCCACGGCCGCTGCCACCAGAAAGGCGAAATCCGGATAATCTACCGCCTCGGTACTGTGCGTGCCAAAATCTACCACTTCATAATGAAAGGTATCTTTAATATATTGCTTGAGTTTTTCTTTCAGTTCGTAACCGCCATGGTCACTGCCAATTGCCAGTTTCATGCTCTGTAACCTGCGCTTGAGATAGGCGGGCCAGACCCGGCCTGCCGCAGGGTATCTTAGCACGGAACCGGGCTTGCGTCACGCTCCCGGCATCAAAACCAAGTTTGGAAAAACTTGAAAGCATCGATCCTGAAATTTTGAAAACTTATCGCTTGAAAGCGATAAAATAAGCTAGCATAATTGAATAAAAAATATCATAATTAATGAATATAATAAAAGAGCAGGCAAAAAGTTTTTGAGACAAGGTATGCCCCCTAAAAACCTCATCCTGGGATGGTTCCTGATCACCGTTTTGCTTTGGGGTTGCAATAGCCCTGAAGAAGTCAAGCCAACCCCTTCAGCAACCGCTCCAGCTGCCACAGCAACGGCGGGAACCCAAACCTCTGCAACCCCCACAGCTTCTCCCAGTCCAGCCATTGCTTACAGTGAAGTTTTCAGAATTACCTATTTCAGTTGCCTGCCCTGCCATAACCGCAAGACCTTGCCCCAGGTCATCGAAAGGGTCAAGGCTGCGCATTTTGATACCGTCGATGGCGAAGACCGTTTGCGTGTTCTGGCTGAACTCGAAGGCTTAAAAGACCGTCAGGACAAAGGAGAAGCTCTCGGGTTCAGCAGTGGCCAAGAAGAACTCATGCATTTGTTTGGTGGCATTCCAGGTGGTTTTTATATCATGCTTGAAAGAGGGGTGATGCCCCCGCCGTGGGCCCCGGATCTGATGCAAGCCATTGATTGGCCCAATTATGAACGCCTGAGCATTGAGAACCGAGCCAAACTTTTGCAATTCGCCAAACCTCATTCTGAGAGGTATATCCCATGAAAAAACAATTCACTCTGCTCTCTTGCCTGGGGCTTTTGGCCTGTACTCCCAATCCGCTTGAGAAACAAAGCCAACCCAGCCCCCAGGCCTCGGCTTCAGCCAGTGCAAGCGCCAGTGCCAGTGCCAGTGCCAGTGCCAGTCTGCCGCCCATTTCTTCGGAAGATTTGGCGCTGATCACGGAGGCCAATCTTCATTTTCAGGCTTTAACAGCCAAAACCACGCCCAACCCAGATCAAGTAGCATTGGGAAAAATGCTCTTTTACGATCCCCGCTTGTCAATCAACAATAAGATCAGCTGCAAATCCTGCCACAATCTTGAGAGCTTTGGTGTCGACAACCGCGCCACTTCCCTGGGCCATGTTTCACAAACCGGAACCCGCAATGCCCCCACGGTTTTAAACGCCGTCTACAATAAAACCCAGTTCTGGGATGGCCGCGCCAAAGATCTGCAAGATCAGGCCGGACAACCGATTTTAAACCCCTTGGAAATGGCCATGCCCAGTGAAAATGCAGTGATTCAAAAACTGTCAAAGATCTCAGGTTACCGCGACTCCTTTCAAAAGGCCTTTCCAGGTCAGGAAAATGCACTGACCTATGCCAATCTGAGCCTGGCCCTTGCCCGTTTCGAAGAAACCCTGATTACGCCAGGACGCTTTGATCAATTTCTGCAGGGAGATGGAAAAGCCCTGAACGACGCAGAAAAAAAAGGGCTCAAAGCGTTTATGAACAAGGGTTGCGTCGCCTGCCACAATGGCCCAGGCCTGGGCGGCGAAAGTTTTCAGAAATTTGGAGTAATTGCCCCCTATCCCCACCAGACCGATCCTGGGCGCTATGAAGTGAGTAAACTTGAAAAAGATCGCTATCTGTTCAAAGTGCCTTTACTTCGCAATATTGAACATACCCAGCCCTATTTTCACGATGGGAAAATCGCCGATCTCAAAGAAGCTGTGCGGATCATGGCCAAAACTGAATTTGGGGATGACTATAGCGAAGCCCAAATTGAAGAACTGGTCACGTTTCTGAAAAGCCTGAGTGGCCTTGTGCCTGCAGAAGCCAAAGCAGCGCCTGTTTTGCCCCCATAAATCACAAGCCAGAAAAGCTGCGCCCCAAGGCCACACAATCAGCTTCCTGAGTCAGGCATAAAGGGGGTGATTTTGAAGATATTCGGCAACCTCAGGCAGCACCGATTTCTGCCAACCCGATTGCCCTGTTTGCAGGGCTTCACGGATCTGTGTCGAGGCGATGGGTTGATCAAAGGCTAGAAAGTGACAGTGTTCTTTCCAAGTCTCAGCCGCTTGAGCGGCCTCAGGCCCAAACCCCAGCGAATTTTTGCGCCCGCAAACCCACAACTGGGTTCCCTCTGCAAAAAGCCGCTCAAGCCCTTCGCTGAGCCCGCCGCTTAAACTTTGGTAATAGCGGGGTTCAAACACCCGGTAGTAGAGGTCTTCTCCACAGACAAAATCAAGCTGGGTGATCTGACCCTCAGCCCTGAACAATTCAGCGGTCTGGTAAAGTGCCGGTGTGCGCGTCAAGGCAACCGGCCAGTTTTGAAAAGCCAACATGCTCAAGCGGTGCGCCAGATTATCAAGCGCGGCAGTCCCTTTATCCGCATTGTTGAGACTGATCTCAAGCACAGGCAAAAGCTCTGGCTGCTCGCTCAAAACGGCCTGTGGCATGGCCAGATGCGCCAAAGTGACAGGGTTAAAGGAACCCTTGTGAAGCAGAATGTTTTTACCGCGCAGAAACTCAAGCGGACGCATAGGCAGCAAGCGCCCGGCTTGGGGTAAAAACAAGAGCAGGCCATGTGGCTGTTTCTGCATCAACTGACCTGCTTGCAGATAGGTTTGAAAGGGTGATTCATGCCAGGCCAGCCACACATCAAGCTCAAGCCCCACAGGTATCTCAAGCGTCTCCAGTACCAGCCCATCCTCTTGCGCCAACTGGGCCAGTAAATGCACGCCCAAAACCCCCAGCGCGAATTGTTGTTCCAAACGCTCAGCTTGTTTCAAGCGCAGATGCAAGGTCCAGCCACGACCGTCAGAAAGCGCCAAAGCCAACCAGGCATGGCAATCTCCCTGTGCCATGCCTGAACGAACCGCGCCACTGATGGCCAGAGAGAAAAATTTATCGGCTGTGCTTAAATTCTTACGCGCCCAGCTCTCAACCGTGCTTTGGGCAATCGAGCGACTCTGTTCTCCATAAAAAGTGACTTGGATTTCTTTGGCATAGGAACAACGCCCTGCCCAAAGCGTTTGAGAGGCACCGGAAACGGTCTGCAAAAGCGTTTGAATCCAGCCCCCTGTTCCGACTTCTTCAAGCACGCCATGCCAGGGGGAGGCATGCAAAGCAAGAATCTCAGGCTCTAAAGCCTGGATTTGTGTTTCAAGTGCAGCATTTTTTTCTGTGAAGGCCATCCCAAACCTCTCATTCTCAGGTTCAAACTATGACAGGCCCATCCAATAAACGTCAAGCCCGAGGAAACCCCCTGCCTCAAACCCTCATCCGATGCTAAGATACTTCTTTTGGAGGTAAGCAGTATGCAAGACAAACCCGGTGTTTTACTCGTCAATCTCGGTTCGCCCGATTCTCCCCAGGTGCCCGATGTTCGCCGCTATCTGGATGAATTCCTGATGGATGAACGGGTGATCGATATTCCCTGGCCCTTAAGAGCGTTGCTCGTGAAAGGCATTATTCTCAATACCCGTCCTGCCAAATCTGCCGAAGCCTACGCCAAAATCTGGACCGAAGCAGGCTCCCCCCTGGTGCATATCAGTGAGCAGGTACAGCAGAGCGTTCAAACTCAAAGCACCATCCCGGTTGAATTGGCCATGCGCTATGGCCGCCCCAGCATTCGCCAGGGCCTTGAAAAACTCCAGCAACAGGGCGTCAACCGCCTGCTGCTGATTCCTCTTTACCCCCATTACGCCATGTCGAGTTTTGAAACCGTGGTGGAAAAAGTAAAAGCCGAACTCAAGGCTCTCAACTACACCCCCACACTTAAAGTCTTTCCCCCCTTTTACAATCACCCCCGCTATATCGAGGCCTTGGTCGAAAATACCCGCCCTTGGCTCGAGGAACCTTACGATCTGCTGGTTTTCAGCTACCATGGCATTCCCGTCAGGCATCTGGTCAAGGCCGACGCCAGCGGCAAGCACTGCCAGAAAGTTCCTGATTGCTGCAATACCCCCTCTGAGGCCCACAAAACCTGTTACCGCGCACAGATTTTAAGAACGACAGAAGCCTTTGTCAAAGCGGCGAATATTCCCCAAGACAAATACCGCGTAACCTTTCAATCCCGCCTGGGACGCACGCCCTGGCTGCAACCCTATACCGATTTGGAACTCGAAGTCTGGCCTGCGCAAGGTTTTAAACGGATCCGGGTCATGTGCCCAGCCTTTGTTTCGGATTGCCTCGAAACCCTCGAAGAAATTGCAATGCGTGGCAAAGAAAGCTTCTTGGCCGCCGGGGGCGAAGATTTGCAATTGATTCCCTGCCTGAATACCCATCCGCTTTGGCTTGAGGTTTTGGGCGAGTGGGTAGAGGCCTTTGCCCAAGAGAAAGTGAACCCGGTCGTACCATGAGCCTGGAACAAGAACTGCCTTCCGATTGGCGGGAGAAACTCAACGCCTGTTTTGCAGAACCCTGGTGGCAGTCGCTTTCCAGTTTTGTCGAAAAGGCCTATGCCAGCCAAACCGTTTACCCCCCCCGACCCAATTTGTTTCACGCCCTGCACGCCACACCCTATAACAGGGTGCGGGTCGTGATTTTGGGGCAAGACCCCTATCCCGGTGCAAACCAGGCCCATGGTCTGAGCTTTTCGGTGCAAAAAGGGATCGCCATTCCCCGCTCACTCAAAAATATCTACAAAGAACTGGAAAGTGATCTCGGCATTCCCCCCGCTGCACAGGGGCATCTCGAAGCCTGGGCCCAGCAGGGCGTTCTGCTGTTGAATACAATTCTCACAGTTCAGGCCGGGCAAAGCCTTTCTCACCGCAACCAGGGCTGGGAAAAATTCACCGATCAGATATTAACAGCGCTGGATGCACGCCCTGAACCCCTGGCCTTTGTACTTTGGGGCAACCCCTCTCGGGCCAAGAAAAAGCTATTGCAAAATCCCCAGCACCTGATTCTCGAAAGCGCACACCCCTCGCCGCTCTCGGCCCGCCATGGTTTCTTTGGTTCACGTCCCTTTTCAAACATCAATCAATGGCTCAAAACCCAGCATTTGGCTGAAATAGACTGGAACCCACTCCGTTAAAAGGAAAACCAAAGCTTGTCCTGAAGAATAACCAAACCTGATCAGGGCAAAAGAAAAAGCCCCACGAGGGGGCTTCACCGTTGGTTTGTGAGCGATAACTTGGATTTAACGAATAATACTCGTAAAGCTGCGGCTTTCATCCTGAATGGATTCCAGCAGACGCGTCAACAACTGCACAGAACTGCCAATACGGCTGAGTTCATCCTGCGCACGGGCCAAGGTTGCACCTTCTTTGGCTTTGAAGGTAATACGGCCCACAGGACGGGCATAGTGCGTAATCGCAATCGGGCTGGGAACAGAAGCCAGACCTGTGCCACCAAAAGGCTGAGCAGGGTCGGCCACACGCCATTGACCTGTACCCCCTGCTTGGGAGTGAACCAGTGAGTCATAGACAACCCCATCAGATTTGACGATAAAACGGGGGGTGGATTGCAATTGAGCAGAGCCACCGGCACTGGGATCTTCAATCATAATTTCTTTGCCTGAACCATTGGTTACCACATAACGGGGGCCATCGGCGGTAGAAATCTGTTTGACAGCAACAGGATCGCCGTCAATACCATTGTTTAAACTGACATAACCTTCAGCATCCGCATCTGTTATCCGCCGGGCCAAACCATTGGTATTGCCAACAGCACCGCCAAACATGGGGCGGGTGGGGTCATCAAGGTCAATTGCCGTAGAGAAGAAAAGGTTGTCTGCTGCTTTCAGCTGAGAATCAAAACCGACGCCGATAGCGAGCAGAAGGTTGCCGACAGAAAGGGTTGCCATGGTGTATCTACCTCATTCAGATATACGTATCCGTTTCGAGTTGTCGCGAGAAAAGATTGCATACTTGTGCGGGCCGTTTCATATTTAATTTACATTTAATGAAACGGCCCGTTTTATAACAAGTGCTTAATAAATCAATTGTTACTGGCTTTGATACGATTGACAGCTTCCGTCAATTGAGGCAGAACCTCAAAGACATCACCCACCAGACCATAGGTTGCCACTTTAAAAATCGGGGCTTCCGGATCAGTATTCACAGCCACAATGTATTTTGAAGAGGACATGCCCGCCAAATGCTGCATCGCGCCAGAAACGGCACAGGCCACATAGAGGGTGGGGCTGACGGTTTTACCAGTCTGTCCAACCTGTTCACCATGTGGACGCCAGCCGGCATCAACGACAGCACGGGAAGCGCCCACGGCACCGCCTAAGGCACCTGCCAGGCTTTCCACGAGATGGAAGTTTTCAGGTCCTTTAAAACCACGACCGCCGCTGACGACGATATCGGCTTCAGCTACGTCCAATTTGCCTGAATCAGCTTTTTCAACCGCCACAACCTTGGCGCGAATATCTGAATCACTCAGATTGACGGCAAAGTTCATGACTTCAGCAGCACGGGATTCATCGGCAGCCGCAACAGGGGTCACGTTGGGGCGCAGGCTGACCAGCGCTTTGCCCTGAACAGAAACCTTGGCATAGGCTTTACCGGCAAACATCGGACGCACAGCCACGAACTTGGAGCCATCATGGCTCAATTCCAAGGCGTCTGAAACGAGACCTGTATTCAAACGGGCAGCCAAACGGGGAGCCAGGTCCTTGCCGTTTGAAGAAGCCGCAAAAAGAATCAGATCAGGCTGAATTTGATCGGCAATCTGATGAATGGCCTTGGTATAACCATCGGTTGAATAGTTTTCAAGCAGGTCATGCTCAGCCACCAGCACCTTGTGGGCGCCATAATGGCCCAAGCGGGCAGCCAGACCAGCAACACCCTTGCCCAACAGAACTGCTGTGACAGAGGAGGCATTCAGGGCCTTGGCTTGGGAAAGAAGTTCCAAACTTGTTTTACGGAGATTTCCGTCTTTTGTTTCGGCAATGACTAAAATATTCATTCTTTTATCTCTCCTTTCCCTTAAATGACCTTGATTTCTTCATGCAGCGCTTTGACGAGTTCGTCAACACTGGCTACAATTTTGCCGGCTGGACGGGCGGGAGGCATTTTCAGCTCTTCCAGAACCACAGCAGGTGCTAAATCTACACCCATTTCAGCGGCTTTGAGTTCAGTAATTTCTTTTTTACGCGCTTTGAGAATCCCCTTCATAGAGGGATAACGGGGCTCATTTAAGCCCTTTTGAGCGGTAATCAAAACGGGCAGACGAGATTCTACAATCTGTGTACCCCCTTCGATGGTACGGGAAGCTTTCACTTGATCACCAGCAATATCCAGTTTAATCACCAGAGAAATCTGGGGAATATCCAGGAACTCAGCAACCAGAGAACCCATTTGCTGCGCATCGTCATCAATGGCCTGACGGCCACAGAGAACGAGGTCGTATTTTTTGCCTTCCAGTGCTTTGGCAATCAAGCGGGCAGTTGTCATTGAATCCAACTGCATGGGGGAGCCTTCATAAACCACGTGAATGGCTTCATCAGCACCCATGGCCAAGCCTGTACGCAAAGCTTCCTTCGCGCTTTCGGGACCCACGGTCAGAACAGTAACGGTTCCATCCTGGGCTTCTTTGAGTTTTAAAGCTTCTTCAATTGCAAATTCGTCATAGGGACTGACGATATAGGTAATGCCATCACGGACAATATCTTTCCCAGAAGGGTCGATCTGAATGACCGTGGTAGTGTCGGGAACTTGTTTGATGCAAACGATGATATCCATTAAGTATCCTCCTTGCGATATACACAGTGCATCATACCATTAAATTAAGTTTAAGACAATCTTATCTTTTATGCGTTTTTGAAAAAAATAAGCAGAAATTTCTGATACCTGAATTTCATGTTAAAATACGCTCACATACAGACCTGGAGTCCATCATGAGTTTACCGCCACCTCCCATCCCCCTGGCTGAACGCATGCGCCCGAAACAAGCTCAAACCTTTATCGGGCAAAGCCACCTAATGGCAGAACAAGCTCCCCTACAAGAAATGCTCAGCAGCGGTCAAATCAGCTCCCTCATTCTTTGGGGCCCACCTGGCTGTGGAAAGACCACCCTGGCCCGCCTGATTGCAAAACAATTGGAGGCGGATTTTTATGAACTCAGCGCCGTTTCAGCAGGCGTTAAAGATATTCGTCAGGTGATCGAACAGGCCCAAGAAAACTTGAAAGGTCTGTTTGCCCGCCCCACCCTGCTCTTTATTGATGAGATTCATCGTTTCAACAAGGCCCAGCAGGACGCACTGCTACACAGTGTCGAGACGGGTGAAGTGCTCTTGATTGGGGCCACCACAGAAAATCCTTCCTTTGAAGTCAATCCTGCCCTTTTGTCGCGCTGTCAGGTCTATACCCTGCAGCCCCATACCCCAGCAGAACTCGAAACCATCCTCCAACAGGCCATACAGAGTGATGCCTGGCTCAAGCAGTTTCAAATTCAACTCGAAGAACCCGATTTACTCTATCAATATGCGGGAGGAGACGCCCGCATTATGCTGAACCGCTTTGAGATGGCTCTGAAAATTGCGGCGCGCTCAGGTCAAACACAGATTTTTCTCGACAATGCCCTGCTGAAACGGGTGTTTCAGGCCCCCACCCTGAAATATGATCACAATGGCGAAGAACATTACAATTTGATCTCCGCCCTGATCAAGAGCGTCAGAGGCTCTGATCCTGATGGGGCTGTGTATTGGTTAGCACGCATGCTCGAAGGGGGAGAAGATCCCCTTTTTATTGCCCGCCGCTTGCTGATTCTGGCAAGTGAAGACATTGGCAATGCCGAACCCTACGCACTCTCATTGGCACAAGCCTGTTTTCAGTCCGTGCATGTGATTGGCATGCCCGAAGCTCGGATTTTACTGGCCCAGGTCACGACCTATCTGGCCAGTTGCCCCAAAAGCAATGCGGCCTATCTGGCGATTGAAGCCGCCCGAGCAGATGTCAAACGCTTTCAGAATTTGCCGGTACCCCTACATCTGCGCAATGCTCCCACAGGCCTGATGAAAGAACTCGGCTACGGCAGCCATTACCATTACAGTCATGATCATCCCGATCATTTTGTCGAGCAGCAATACCTGCCAGATCGGCTCAAACAAAAAGTTTATTATCACCCCACAGAATTGGGCAAAGAAAAAACTTTAAAGCGTCAGTTGGAACATCTCTGGCCAAATCGTTATCCAGAGCCAGAAAACGCTTAAATACACGGTTTTAGAACGCGATCCTGGAAACAATTTCAGCGTGCTCAGGGGCACACTCACCCGGACAAAAATCACATATAATGAACTCGATATCACGCTGGCCAGAGGAAATCTTCATGAAAAATAGCTATCGCCCCCTTATGACTGCTCTTGCTGGAGCAGCAATCATGCTGACCACAGCCTGTCAGGACGGAAATTCATTGACTTCCAGTAGCAAAGGAGGCCTCAGTTTCAGTGTCGAGTGGCCTAAAAAAACGAGTTCAACAGGGTTCTCCCTCAAAGCCATTCCCGAAAACACCGAACAGATTCGTATCAGCATTGAAGGTGAAGGTCTGAAAACTCCCTTGATCACAATTCTGACGCGAGAGGCAGGAGAAATCCGTGACAGCGTGCGGATTGACGTTCCTGTTGGCAAAAAGGTCGTCAAGATCGAAGCGCTGGACAAAGCAGGGAAGGTTATAGCGATTGATGTACGCAGTGTAATTATCATGGGAGGACAGGTTCAAAGAATAGAAACCAATATTCAGCCCTTGGGCATATCCAGCCCAGAACCGAGCTTACAACCTACGCTCCCCGGCTCCACCCCCACCTCAGGCACGCCCACCAATCCAACCGCTCCGACAGGCTTACTGCCCATCCCGCAAAGCCCAACCACGCCAACGGACACCAGCAGCCCAACGGCTCCCACCCAGCAACCCGCATCCGCTCCGCCCAGTGCCCCCCCTCTGGTCACCAATCCTGTCCCGATCAATCCCCCACTTACCGATACAACCACCACAACCAGCAGCAGTTCCTCATCAAGCTCCTCCAGCTCAAGCGTGGCGGATTCACCCGTTGTTCCCACCGTCAGCAGCTTTACCCCCACCTCTGGCTTGGTCGGCGCCACAGTCACGCTGACAGGCACCAATTTCAACAAAGTCAGTGGCGTCGCTTTTAACGGCACCCCCGCCCTGTTCACAATTGTCAGCGATACCCAAATCACCACAACCGTGCCCGCCAATGCCACCACAGGCACCATCAGCCTCAGTACGGGCTCTGCCAGTGCTTCAAGCGCAACCTTTACAGTCAATACCCAGGTTGAGAACTTGAAAATTGCAGAGGTTTTTCCGGTCTATGACAAAGTCAGTGCTCAGTATATTGAGCTTAAAAATACGGGCACAACGGCTGTCGACCCCAGTGGTTTAAGCCTCTTTTATACCGATAATACAGGCACCTTAAAACAGTTCAGCGTTCCCGTCACCTCGTCTGTCGCTGCGGGGGGAAGTCTGATTGTTTGGCTCAATCAAAATGGAACCAATACAGCCAGCAATATTTATACAGGCACCTTGGGTTACCCCCCTCTCAATTACAGTGCAACCAGTGTTTCAGAGGTTTTTCTGTGCAAAACCAACCCCTGTACCAACACTTCAATCTTGAGTTATATGTCCTATGGAAATGTCGCAGCAGGAGCCAATGCCAGCCTCGCAACAGGCGCAACGCCCACTGCGCTCTGGACAGGCAATGCCTTAGACATCACCAATACCACAACGAATATCAGCACAGGAAATGTAGATCCAGGTGACAGCTCAGGCCTCACGGTGATCAATGGCACGGTCTTCGCGAACGGAAATTCAGTTGTGGTACATGATGCCCTGAGTGGAGCACGCTTTAGCACGACCGTAACCAGCACACCAAGTTCCACTCAATTGCCCATCAATCCTCCCAAAGCCATCATCAGCAGCAGCAACAGCGGGGATGGTGCATTACAAGGGGCGATTGTGGTCGATGCCACCACGAATTTCGCCAGCAGCGCCAAGGTTAAAATTCGTGGTGAATTGCACCAAATTACGTCTTTAAACACCAACAGCATCATGCTGGAAGCTCCGGTCAAACGCGACGCAGATGCAGCCAATAAAGGCAGTGGCGTCGCCGATGCACAAAATACGACCAACAATATTATCGTACCGGCAGGAGCCCCCAGCACACCTGCCAACAATACCTTCTTTGTCAATGATCTGGTCAAACTGGAGGCAAAATCAATAAGCCAGCCAGGCAACGCTCAGATTCGCACAGTGACGGTGACTACTGCCAACGGCATCAATCTTGACAATCCCTTTGCTCTGATGAGCTTTTCAAGCAGCAATACCGGTTCCGGCAATACCGAAGTGGTCACCATGGCCAGTACCCTGCCCACCGGGTTATCTGCAACAGAACAATTTTGGGGCGGTCGTGACAATCAGATCTTCAGTTTTGTCTCTTCAGGAACACCGACTGCAACAGATGTGAAATTCAATATTGATTTCGTCAACTGCACCGTAGCCACCAGCAATACTGGCAAGGGAGGAAGCACAGACCCTGTCCAAACAGATCCCTGCGCAGGGGGCAGTGTCAATATTCGTGTTGGCGACATCGTCAAAGTCAACGATGGTGCCACCCCCGTATTGCGTACAGTCAATGCTGTAACAGGCAACACGGGTTCGGGCTTTCAACTGAAATTCACAGTCCCCTTGACCAACCTGCCCAATACCGGAACGCCCGTCAAAGGTACCCCCCAAAATGGAGCAATCCACTATATCCCCTATACCATTACCACCCCAGCCATTAAAAAAGATGTCCTGATTCTCACCCCCCGCAGTGGAGATATCAAACTGGTACCGGTAGGCGGGACGGTAACCAAAAAACAGGCTTTTAAATTGGGAACCTGCGCATCAACACCGAATGCAGCCTGTTTTAACCCAGTAACACCCAGCCATTGAGGCAATAATTCAAGCCAGAATCTAAGACCTGAGCCAAATTTTGGCACAGGTCTTTTGACGATGACTAAAATCAGACAATTAATTCTGCTTTTACCTGCCGGAAATATGGTAAGCTATTTTCAAATTAAAATTACAGATCAAATAGCTAGGATAAATCTCATGATTCAAAACGGCCTGTTTACTTCCGAATCCGTCAGCGAGGGTCATCCTGACAAAATGTGTGACCAAATCTCTGATGCGGTACTCGACGCTATTCTTCAAGCAGACCCCACAGGACGTGTGGCCTGTGAATGTCTCACCACAACAGGCCTGGTCATGGTCTCCGGTGAAATCACAACCACCACCTATGTCGATATCCCAGAACTGGTACGCAATGTCATCAGAGATATTGGCTATACAGGCAAAGGCATGGGATTTGATGCAGACGATTGCAGTATTATTACTGCCATTAACCGCCAATCCCCTGATATCGCCTCTGCTGTAGATACGGCCCTTGAAGTCCGGGGAAAAAGCCTTGATCATGAGTTTGACCGGATCGGTGCAGGAGATCAAGGTCTAATGTTTGGTTATGCCTGTAACGAAACCCCTGAATTAATGCCTATGCCGATTACCCTTTCGCATAAATTGATGCAAAGAGTCAGCCATCTGCGCAAACAAGGCACCTTGACCTATCTGCGTCCTGATGCAAAATCTCAGGTGACGGTTGAATACAAAGACGGCAAACCCCATCGGGTAGATACCATTGTGATCTCTACCCAACATGCCCCTGAAATTGAGGGAATTACAGATACTGAAGCCATTCAAGAAAAGATTGCTCAAGACCTGAAAGAACATGTGATTCCCTGGGTTGTGCCTGAGCACCTTCTCGTCAACAGCCGGATTTTGATCAATCCCTCAGGCCGTTTTGTGATCGGCGGTCCTGTAGGGGACGCGGGTTTAACGGGACGTAAAATCATTGTCGATACCTATGGGGGCTATGCCCCGCATGGGGGCGGAGCATTCTCAGGCAAAGATCCCACCAAAGTCGATCGCTCTGCCAGCTACGCCGCACGTTATGTCGCCAAAAACATCGTTGCAGCAGGCTTGGCAAGCCATTGCCAAATTCAATTGAGCTACGCCATTGGAGTGGCTCACCCTGTGTCAGTCAGAGTAGACACTTTTGGCACAGGCCGCATCTCTGAAGAAAAAATTCAGGAATTGGTCAATGAACACTTTGAGTTGCGCCCAGCCGGTATTATTCATACCCTGAATCTGCGCCGCCCAATTTATCGCCAGACCGCCAGTTACGGACACTTTGGCCGTGATGACCTGGATCTTCCCTGGGAGCATACCAATAAAGCAGAGATTTTAGCCCAGGCTTTACTCTAAAATTTTAACCTGCTCGAATTGAAAAGGCCCTGATGGAGCAAAACCGTCAGGGCCTTGAACGTGTTACACTGAAGCACAATAGCGATACCGGCTCTAAAGCGTTCTAACGAGAATTAAAACCTTGCCGGAAATGACACTGCTTCCAGTGCGCATAGAAAGGAATCCCACCATGTCCGAGCAGCACACACTGCTCCTGCAAACCCTGACCAGCCTGCACGCAGGTTCAGGGAAAACACAGGCCACCCTTTTAAATTCACTCTTACGAGATTCAGACACCGGTCTGCCTCAGATTTCAGCATCAACCGTCAAGGGTGCTTTGCGCAAAAAAATACGCGACAATTTTTATCCCGAACTACAAGCCCAGGAGAACTGGAAAAGCGCAGCAAATCAAGACTCACGCCTGATCAGTATTTTTGGCGTAAAAGAAGAACCTGAGTCGGCTGGAGTAGAATTTCAATCTGCACAACTATTAGCTCTGGCCTTACGCAGCGCCAAAAATATTTGGTGTCTGGTATGCTCTCCCTCAACCCTCCAGGCTTTTGCCCAGAGTTTGGGCCAGGAACTTCCCGCTTTGCCTGTTCCCGAAAAGAATCAGGTTTTCTGTGCTCAGAAAAGTCCTTTGTTGCTTGAGCCCAACAGTCTGGTAATTGAAGATTTGGAGTTTCAGGTCAAAGGAGACTGGGCAGAAGGTTTGACCTGGTTAGAAAAAACACTCCCCGAAGGATCTGTCCGCACAGTGATGAACCGCATGGTACTGGTCAGTGATCCGTGTTTAAAAATGCTTGCGCAAAGTAAAACTGAAATTATGGATTTTCCAGGCACCCAGAAACAGGCCCAAGAAGTTGAGTTTTTACCCGCAGAAAGTATTCTGTACAGTCCCATTAAGACCGCAGAACACCACCCTGCACTCAAGAACCTATCAGAACATTGTCCTGCATATATCAGTTTGGGGGCCTATCAAACCCTGGGTAAAGGTCTTTGCGCCGTCACCCTGCTGAGCCCCCAAGGAGAAAATTAACCATGACACACACCGAACTTCCGCTGGAAGATAGCAACCAAACTCAAGAACAGCCCCATTCTGAAACTTTGGAATCTTTAGAATCCAATCAGAATGCAATGCCCGCTCAAGCTGAAGTCAGCCAAGCTGAAGTCTCAGAAAGCGTGCAAACAGAGGCCGAAACAGCGACTTCAAAACAAAAACCAAACCGCTCAAAACACCGTCCCAATAAAAACCGCCCACCCGCTGCTGGCGCGAAGAAGCAAACACCTCCAGCCATGATTTCTTATCAAATCGGCGAAATCTTGAAACGCCTTCAGCAAAAACCTGGTATTTTACAAGCCTATCTTGAAGATGCCCGCCTCCTTTACCTGCAAATTCGCCAGTGGGGTTTGGGTTCAAGCCTTGCGCTATTGCTTTCAGACCCTCAAACCAAACGCAAACAACGCTTGTATTGGGATCTGTCCAAATGGCTCCTCAAAGAGCGGAAAATAAAAGGCAAAAACAATCGCAGTCTGATAGAAAGCGTAATCTATGGAGATTCTTTCTATTTGATGCGTGCCACTGAAGCCAGTCTGGATTTTCTGCAGGAAATTTTAGAAACCTCTGAACAGGACAGCTTGCGCGCAAAAACTTCAAAGCCACACAAACCCGTTCAAACCACTGAACCCGTTCAATCCAACGAACCTGTTCAATCCAACGAACCTGTTCAATCCAACGAACCCGTTCAATCCAACGAACCTGTTCAAGCCAACGAACCCGTTCAAGCCAACGAACCTGTTCAAGCCAACGAACCTGTTCAATCCAACGAACCTGTTCAAACCAACGAACCTGTTCAAACCAACGAACCCGTTCAAGCCACTGAACCCGTTCAAACCAACGAACCTGTTCAAGCCAACGAACCCGTTCAATCCAACGAACCTGTTCAAACTGAAGAAGAATCCAGGAGTACCGTCAACCATGCTTGAAGATCAAGACACACTTACCACAGAAACCCAGGAAGCAACTTCAAGTTTAAGCCCAGAAATGCCTGCAAGTGAGGCACAAGCGCCTCTTGAAGCAGCACCTGAATCAAAACCCGAACATGCTGAAGAACAGAAGCCCTTGCCCACAGCACCGGTAAGAACCTTGCCTTTTATCGCACTCCCGATCAGCACCAGCCAATTGCTCAAGAAAAAAGGCTGTACACATCCCGGCCTGCAAGCAGGAGCCCATGCCAGCCTCTTGACCATGGTAAACCGCAAACTGGAATTTGATTCGAATCCTGAGCAACTTAAAAAAATCTGGCAAAAAACAGCGCACACGCTGAACAATACCCCCGAACTGAAACAGGAATGGGAAACCCAGAAGCAAAAACGTCAAACCGTATTGACCGCACTGAATGCGCGTGTTTTTACACTGCAGACGCAATCCTCTCTTTGGGTTGAAACCCGCCAAGCCTTGGGGCAAACGGGTTTGGATCTCCATCCACTCTATGGATTTCCCTATTTGCCTTCGGCCCGCCTCAAAGGCCTCATTCGGCGTTATGCAGAAACCCATTGGCTGCCTCAGCAAGCAAATCAGGCAGAAGCCCAAGCCCAAATCCAGTCACTTTTAGGGCATCCCACCCGCAAAGGGGGCGACTCAGGCAGTCTGGTCATTCATGATGCTTGGCCAGAAAACTGGCCCAACGTTCAAACGGATCTTAGCGCCTGTCATCACCGTCCCTATTATCAGCGCAGAGACGCTGCCGGAGACTGGCAAACACCTGATCCCCGCTACTTCCTCAGTTTAAGAGGAGGAGCCCGTTTCAGTTTCGCACTCTCCAGCCATCGCCCAGATCAAACAGAGCATGTGGAATTGGCCGAAACCTGGCTAAAAGAAGCCTTAAGTGTTGTGGGTTATGGAAGTGGCAGCGCTTCAGGTTATGGGCTGATGAAAGCTGCTGGCAGCACACCCTCAGAAGCTCAGGGAACCCAGTTCAGCACACAGCTCAGTCTGAATACACCTGGTTTTTACCGTGGAAGTTCAGCCCGCTCTGAAGACTGTCAATTGCGTCCCTCCAGTCTGCGTGGACTTTTGCGTTGGTGGTGGCGCTCCCTTCACAGTGGCTTCCTTCCCCAACGCTCCTTGCTTCTGCTCGAAAACGCACTCTGGGGAAACAGAGGCAAAAAAGCAGCCATTCGCCTGGAAATCGTTCCAACGGGCCCCAGTCAGGCCCGGCGCTTTCATGAACATGATTTGGTGCGCCAGCTTCCTGCACCTGATCACCCCAAAACAAAACCAGGCCTGAGCTATCTGACCTATGGCACGGGAGAACATCAGGAACGGGCCTATTATTTGGCTGCTGGAACCCAGTGGCAAATAAAACTGAGCTGCGATACCGCCTATTTATTGGGCAATGCCGAAAAACACAAGCTTCAGATTCCCGCTGAAATGGTTCTGGAACAGGCCAAAGCGGCTCTTTGGCTGCTCAGTCACTATGGCGGCAGTGGACAAAGAATGCGCAAAGGCTTGGGAAACTTTCAAACTCCCATTGAATTGAATGAGTCGCTCAACCATTGGTTAGAAAACGCTGAACAATTGCGTGAACACTGCGGGTTCAATACGCAGTTTCAGGAGGAACAGTGTGAAACACCTTCTTTGGTTCAAAGAATTGAACCTGAAGAGCTGCTTACCCCCTGGAAAAACGAATGGTTTGCCTTGCATCAATTGGGCATTGCCTACCAAAGTTTCATGCAAAAACACAAACACCAGGCGCTCAAACAAGGTCTGGGACTGCCACGCATGATCGGGGAACCCGTACAGGGTGAATTTACAGCCCTCGCTCCGGTTAAAGAACGCCATGCTTCTCCTCTGTTTATGCATTTTTCACGGCAGGCCGAAACCAACCGTTTGATCCTGCGTCTGGTGGCCTTTCCAAGTAAACATCTGCCTGACACGGCCAGCAGCCAAAAGCTTCTGGAAGAATTCTGTCAGCATATTCTGCATGAAATGCGCCAACAAATCGAAACCTGGCCCTTAGAGCCCGAACTGCGTCTCAATCTTGATGAACGCAGAAGCCCAAGCGGGAGAAAAGATCTGCGTCCGGCAAGAAGGCCAAGTTTTACAAAACCCAGTGGCGAAAGCGGCGAATCAAGCGAAAACCGGCCCCCGCGTCGTGAGTTTAAACCCAGACTCCCACGTGCTGAAGGCAGTGAAGCTGCGCCACGTCGTTTTGCCCGCCCTGAGCGCTCAGATGATAAGCCTTTCCGTCCCCGGAAAGACATGCCCCTCAAACCCACACGACCAGCAGCACCCAAACCCCTTCAAGCTGGCGACCGGGTCGAAGCCACCCTGCTTGAAGAGCGCACGAAAAAAGGGGGGTGGAAAGCTCTGCATGGCAAATCCAAACTCAGTGGCCCGATTGTCAATTCAGGCCTGGTACCTGGCGAATCAGGTGTTGGCGATGCCATTACCTTGATCGTGCATTCAGTCAATCGCTTTGAAATGGCTTTCCGCGTGCCCACAGCAGCTGATGATGCCGCTGAAAAGGGCAAGAAAAAGAAAGTCCGTTCGGAGAGCTGATTGCCCGTATCTTTCCCCAGCTTTCCTGCCGCCTGGTATTTTGAACAACCAGAGACCAGGCGGCAGGAGCTTATTCAGGCGCTGCAGACAGAAGGAGCAATCCTGCTGAAAAACTTCCCCCTTGAAAGCAGCCATTCACAATTGGAGCTATTTGCACAAGACCTGGGCAACCCACTTCATGAAGCCCACAATCTTCAGGGCGGAATGCTTTGCCTGATTGAAGTCGATCAAAGCACCCCCTATCCAGCTTACGCCAATACCCCCTTTGAATTTGAACTGCATACCGATTGTGCAGACCAGCAAACCCCGCCTGATACCGTCGTTTTACAATGCGAGCAAAAATCAGAAACCGGCGGTGAAAGTTATTTTCTACGTCTTTCCACCCTTTTGGCCCATCTTTCAGAGGATGAACGCAGCGCGCTTCAGAAACCAGATTTTCATTTTCGCAATCAAAAATTTCCGATTTTATCATCTACAACTTCTGGCTGGCAGATCCGCTACAATCGTCTGTATCAGGAAATTCATCGCCAGTCCCTTTCCCAAGAAGTGGGGGAGCAGGAAAGATTATTGAACCAATTGGATCAGAAAATGCGGGAGCTGAGAGAGGTTTTTCAGCTCCAGACGGGGGATTGCTGGATACTGAACAATAAACAAAACCTGCATGGTCGCGCAGAATTTGAAGCCAAGTCACTGAGAAAGCTCAAACGTATTCGACTGAATTTGCATATTTAATGGTTTTTTGGGTATAAAGAAAGTATTGAGCGAAACAAGGAGAAAACCGGATGCAAGTAAACCAACCTCCCAATCCCCAAGAATGGCTGAAAGGTATCACCGCCCGTCCTGCCCAAGGTATTCCCGAAGCCCCCCCTGGTGCTTCCCCTCCTGCAGCAGAAGCCCCCCCTACCCTGTCTAAGGACCATCAAAAAATCAGGATCGGCATGGACAAAGGGAGTGGAATCTTCAAAATCTTCGAATCCAATCCCCGTGAAACCATCGATCAATTGCGCAATGCCAGAGGGCCTGCGCGTGATCAACTGCTCCTGGGTTTTCAAAAAGAACTCGATCAGATGGATAAAAAAGAACTGGCCTTTGCCCGCAACTATCTGATTGATCTAATGGCCTCTCCCGATAATAAAGACGATCAGTTTTTGGGTGTCTTACTTAAAACCGTCAATCGCGAACTGGATTCACGCCCAGATGTAGAGTTCAACCCTATTCCACGTCCGCTCAAACCAACGCATCCCCCAGATTTTCGTCTGGACTAACCCAGTCTAAATCTGTGCAAACAGGTATAACGGGAACCCTCTGATGATAATTCTGATTGCAGCAATTCAATCTGGCCAGCCTCCCAAACAGAGGCTGGTCTTTCGCTTGAAAAAAATGCAGGCAAGCGATACGGAGCTTCTAATTTTTGGCGAATTCGCCCCAAGGTCAGATGGGGGTGATAGGCTCTTTTTTCACGGGCAAACCCCAAAGTTTCAAGAACCTTTTCCAGTTCTTTATGCATAGCCAAGAGTTCCACTTCAGGTGTAAGCCCCCAAAAGACAACCTGTGCTGATTCAGGTTTAGGAAAAACACCGGGTTCAGATAAATTCAATCCCAAGGGCTGAAACTGGGCAAACACGCGCTCAAGTTTGGGAACCATGCGCTGCATTCGATTCAAAGAAGTATCACCTAAAAATTTGAGAGTGAGATGCATTTGCACCGGGCGCACCCATGAAGTGCGTATACCGGGGTTCAAAGATTTTAAAAGCGCTTGAGCAGCAAGAGCCTGCTCAAGCAATTCCTCAGGCAAAGGAATTCCCAAAAAAAGACGTAAAAGCGTTTGCTTATCAGGTGGCATATTTGATGCGCTGATTGGCTCCACGCATCCGACGGCTGAGAATTTCTGAAACCCCAAACATAAATTTTGCGGCAGTGGTGGGGTCTTTCTGCAACATATCCTCATAATCATCGCGGGTCAGCCGAAACACCTCACCAGCCTCACGGGCCGTGATAGAAGCAGAACGGGGTTGACGATCCAAAAACGACATTTCCCCAAAGATCAAACCCGGACCGGCCACAAAAAAGGTTAAATCTTCGCCACTGCGGCTGGTAGAAGAAACCTGAAAGGCGCCCTGAATAATCACGTAAAGATGTTCCTCTTCATCGCCTTCACTGAAAACCAGATCTTCGGGTTCATATTTCAGAATATCTGCGCGCTTCATCACTTCAAAGATTTCACGTTCACTCATCTGAGAAAAGATTTTGAGCGATTTCAAATCTTGAAGTTTTTGCAGGATCAGTTGTTTTTGCTGTTCATCGATGCTCATGTCTGCTCCTCTTGCTTGGATTTATGGGTCAGACTGCGAATATAATCGATGGATTCATCATGGGCCCGGCCTTCCTGACGTAAAACCCGATAGGCATCTAAATATTCCTGAGGCAAAGAATCCAGATCCTGTTTTTCTTTTACAAAGGCCATCGACTCATCATGGCTATAACCTTCTTCACGGTAGTGATCATAGGTATTCTGGTATTGAGGTTCCAGCATTTTGACTTCGGTCTGGCGATCCGATGGCCGGGGTTTGGTTGTTGCTTTCTGCTGGCCAGAAAACACATCGCGCATATTGCCGAGAAAGGAGCCCAAAATTCCATTGAGTTCACGGTTCAGACCATCTACATTATAGGCCTTTTGCACGGCCTCCTGATAATCCAGTTGGGCCCGTTCGATCTTGCCAAAATCGATATTGTGGTCCACCACTTCAATCACGTCACTGAGAATCTGCTCATCCAAAACATTGACCACCTTGCGCAGGGTCACTGCCAATTGCTCAACATCCAATTCATTGCCAAAATACTGTCCCAGCTTCTCTTCCAGTTCAAGCGAAAGTTTAAATACCCTTTTCAGCTCAATTTTGTGCATATTCAACTGCTGCGCCAAACTTTTAAGCTGCTCTTTGTTTTCAAGATGAGGCCGAACGATCGTTGCATTGAAATAGCGCACAGGCATGACAATCGACTGTAAATTACGTTGCAGCTTTTGTCTGCTTTCAGGATTGTTTTTGAACTCATTGATCGAATGATGAAGTTTTTCTTTGAACTCAGCCAAAGCCTCCTCAGGATTGCGTCCACCTAAAACCCTGCGAAGCATATCTTTTAACCCTGCCACGTGAAATCCTCCCTGTCGATCCGTTTTACGGACACATCATAATCTCTACTTTTAATGGTACTATGCGAAGCATGGATAAGCCAAGCCTGATGCCAGTTTTCTCAACCTCACGCTTAAATTTGAGCGTATTGACACATAAAAAATAAACCAGGCCCGAAATCAAGCCTGGTCTATTTAAAAAGTCAATTTTCAACTTATTTGAGAGAAACCAACTGTTGTTTCAAAAGCACCAGTTGTTCAGGACTCAATAGTTTGCGAATCGCCAAGAAATGGTCAAGAGACTCAGCTTTCAGCTTCGACTCCAGGGCCAGTTTTTCTTGAAGCAATCTGCGCACCAAATTGGGATTAGAAGCGGGCGACATTAAAAGCCGTTGAATCTCTTCCTGTTTTTGTTGAGCTTCTGCCTTCAGAACAATTGCCTTTTTGTTAAACTCAAGACGCAGAATATTGATCTTTTTGATTTGCTCTGAACTCAGATCCAAAGACTTCCAATCAATGGTAGAAGGAACTGCAGCAGGTTTATCGGATGCATCTTTCGCCAAAGATGGCGCGGCAAACACCCCGAGGCCGAAAACAAGACTGGCAGCAAAAGCCAGAATTCTTGAGGACAATTTTGTATTGTTCATAACCTCTCACCTACCCTCCTATTAAATTAGTATAGTCGTCAACGCTCAAATTATCCAGAGAATCATCGGAATTTGCAAATAATATATCTTCCGGCTGATTTTCCAATTGAATCACATGATCTGTGGGAACGACTGCTGAAATTCCTGCTTCCTGAGTGGAAGACGTTTGAGTATCCAGCATATGCTGGGAGAAAGAAACCAAAAGACCAAAGAAAGCAATCCCAGCCACCATGCGTGCATAACGGCCGCGTAAAAACATCGGAATTGCAAAAACTTTCTGTTTACGAACCTGAATCTCCTCAGGCTGAGGAAAGACCAGAATATCGGCTTGATCCAGACGGGCTTCGAGCGCACTGAAAAATGTTTCAGAGGCTTCGGGTACAGGCAAGGCCTGCAGCGCACGTTCCAGAACCTTTTCGTTCTGAGCCGTAACCGCATCCACCTGATCCAGGCGAGCTTCGAGCGCACTGAAAAATGTTTCAGAGGCTTCGGGTACAGGCAAAGCCTGCAGTGCACGCGACAAACTGTCAAAATGAGAGCTTTCGGATTGAGTTTCTGGTTCAGCGGATTCTGGTAGAGCAGACATCACGCGCGTTACAAAGTCAGAAGAAAAATCTGCGGGAGTTGGAAGAGCTTGAATCGCTTGAGACAAAACAGTGAAATTGTGAAGATGGGTCTGAGCAGTTTCAGAAAAACCGGGTTCTTCAGGAGCCCACTCACTGTCAGAAAAGGCTGAAAGATTTTCAAAATCTTCGCTGGGCTCTTCCTGTTCCCACCCCAAGGTATCGAGGCGGGCAAAGATTCCAGATTCAAAATCCATAGGGGGGGTCGCAAGATTCTTACAGGCCCGTGAAAGCGACTCCATATTGCGTACATCTACCAGAGCAGGAAAGTGCTCTCCTAAACAATTCTGAACCTCTTCAATCTGGGATCCAGTCAGTTCTTGATCCAGATAGGCGGAAAGATCATCAAAGGGCAAACCATCGTTGTTTAACATCAGACTTTTCTTTCCTCCTTTTCTTTCAGATAAACAGACAATTTAGAAATCAATTTTTCACGTGCACGGGCAATCCGTGACTTGACCGTACCCAAAGAAATATCCATGGCATAGGCGATTTCTTCATAGGACATGCCTTGAATCTCACGCATAATAATCACAGCGCGGTGAGAAGGCGGCAATTCACGTATCGCATCTTCAAGATGTTCCTGCCACTCGGTACGTAAGAGTTCTTCTTCAGGCAAGAGACCTGGGGCCTCCATTTCCATCTGAATACTGTCTCCGTCTTCAAGACGCAGATCATCATCCAACGAAAAAGCAATCTGATTGCCTTTTTGGCGCATCCGATCCCGAAAAGCATTGACGACAATACGATGTAACCAACTCCGAAAGGCAGCAGGAGACTTCAGCTTCCGAATTGATTGATAGACCTTTACCCAGACTTCCTGGGCCACGTCTTCAATTTCTTCTTTATCCTGCAAGAGCCGGTAAAGCACGGCGAACACCATGCCTTGGTAAGCTTTCACCAATTCCATAAAGGCTTGGCGATCGCCCTCCTGGCACTGCCGGATGAGCTGTTCCTGTTGTTCCTTCAGGGCACTGTTTATCATACTCACTTCGCAATGTCCTTTCTGGTATTTAATGTGACGTGGATCATGGCAGAAAGGTTCCCGTATTCCTCAAGTTTTTTAACAAAAAAAAGACAGCTTCTCGCAAAGACCCTATCTAAGCATAAAATACCCCTGTTTTCAAAAGCAAAGTCTTGGGTTCTCAAATTGGCCTCAGAAAAGAAAAACAAACTGAAATTTCGATCTCAATTTCTCTGGATTTTTAGCAAAAATAGCGTCACAATAGAAGTATGCAAAATCCAGCCAGCCCCATTCAGACAATTTCTCTAACACATATTGCACTTCGCGCGGCCTCACCCTCCCAAAGCGCTGCATTTTATACCCGTTATTGCAATCTCAAAATTTTACACCGACGGATGGATCAGGAAATGGGTGAAGATGTAGAGGTGATTTGGCTGGGAAATCCCGATCGTCTACCGGGTTTTGTCTTGGTTCTGATGCAAAATCAACCTGAGAGCTGTCCCAAAGGGAGTTTTCATCACCTCGGATTTGAAGTAGCCAGCAAAGATGATGTCGATCATTTGGCAAAAATCGCACAGTCTGAGGGTATTCTGGCCCTGCCACCCCAAGATGCAGGCCCAGTGGTAGGATATATCTGCGCACTGAAAGATCCCGATCAAAATCTGGTAGAAATCAGTTATGGCCAGATGATTATGCTTCGCAGAGAAGCCCATGCCTAGAAACCAGCTTTTCAATTTAGCGCTCAGCACGGCACTGCTCGTACAGATTTGCTTGCCCGTTCAAGCACTGCACCTGGTGGATCTCCCTGAAGGGCATCCTGCTGCACCGGCAGTTCAAAAGGCCATCCAGCGCTATCAACTTTTTGAAGCCTATCCCGATCAAACCTTTCGGGGAGAAGCTCCATTTACGCGTTACCAATTGGCTCAGGCCAGTTTTCAAATGTTGCGCTATTTGCAAGCATCCAAAAAAATTCAAATTGAAACCCCCTTGCTTCAGTTCGGCGCCTACCGCATTCTTTTGCAGGAAAACGGGGGCGACCTGCCCAAACGCCATTGGGCGATTGGAGCAATTCAAGAACTTTTCGCCCATGGTTTGATCAGTGCTGAAGACAATAAATTCCAAGGCCCGCTCAAAGTCAACCGCTATGCCCTGGCAGCACAAATTTACCGTTTTTTAAACTGGCTCAATTTAGAGCCCCTGAAAACAGAAACCTCTGCCCTGCCTCCATTCGCCACAGATATCCCAGCTCAGCATTGGGCACGACCCGCGGTTGAAAGCCTCTTAGAACAGGGGATCCTCACTCTCAATAGCCAAGGGCGCTTTCAGGGAGATCAGCCGGCCAATGGGTATGAATTGGCTTCCAGCTTGGTCAAGGCCATCGAATTGATTGAGAAATCAAGCCCACGCGAAACCCTTCGCCCCCAAGATCCCCACCTGCCTGTTTCTCGCGCTCAAATCCGGCGAGATGGTCGATTCTTGCCCTGAAAAGGCAAGTGCCAGACAGAATCTGCAAATTTTTCAAGCAAACGCTGATCATGACTGGTCAGTAAAACACTGCCGGCATACTGAGAGATGAGCATTTCCAAGGCTTCAATGGCCTCATAATCCAAATGGTTGGAAGGTTCATCCAAAAGCAAAAGGTCAGGAGCTTGAAGCAGAAGATGAATCAACCAAAGCTTGCGTTGTTGCCCTTCGCTGAGTAAGCCCAGCGCCTGCGCGTAATAATCACCGCTGATTCCCCACGCGCCCAAAAGCCTGCGCGCTTCAGCTGCCTGTTCCTGCTTAAAAATTTCGCGCGGAGCAAGCGACAATTGCTCAGCAGAAAACTGTTGGGGCAAATAACCCAAACGCAAACCTCTGGCGCGATAAATCTGCCCGGACAGCGGTTTCAGCTCTCCACTCAGCGTTTTGAGCAAGGTGCTCTTGCCTGCACCATTGGGCGCTTGCAAGGCCCATTTTTGCCCGCCCAAAATTTGGAAGGAAAGGGGAGCAAAATCACTGTGAGCTAAGATCAGTTCGCGCACGTCCAGGCAAACGCCCTGAAGTTTACGGGGCTCGGGAAAATGCATGCGATAGGTTTTATCAACCCAGGGCTTGACTTCCTGTAGTCTTTCTATGCGGGTGTCCATCCGCTCACGGGCCTGCACAGCTCGTTTCTGCAAGCGGGCTGCACGAGCCCCTTCAAAGCCAGAATCTACAGCGGCATGTTTCCCCCGCTCACGCTCAGCCCCCCAATCCCGATAATTCCGGCGCAAGCTTTTTAAATGCTCAAGTTCCCGCTCGATCCTTTGCTTCTCGCGTAGACGCTCCAAAAACTCCGCTTGGCGGGTGGCTGAAAAACAGGAATAATTGCCAGCATAAAGTTTGCCCGCTCCCCTTTCCAGATAGAAAATTTGATTCACGGCCTGATCCAAAAACCAACGGTCGTGCGAAATCACGCAAACAGCAGCCCTGCTGAGCGCCAAGGCATTCAAAAGATAGTTTAAGCCCACCTGATCGAGATCATGGGTGGGTTCATCCAAGAGCAGCAAGTCAGCCCCAGAAACAAAGGCCTTTGCCAAAACCAGCAAACGCTTCTCTCCTCCCGAAAAGGAATGAAAAGGTCGCTCATAGTCTTCAGGCTGAAAACCAAAGACTTCTGCCATCACCTGAGCCTGGGCCAATTTGGTATAACCATCCAAGGCAACAAAGTCTGCCAAATTTTCAGCATAGGCCAGAGGCTCAGGAAATCCAGCGGCTTCAGCCTGGCAAATGGCCAGCCAAAGACACGCTTCCTGGTCTGCCAAAAGATAAACAAGCAAAGGGGTGTCAGACTCAAGCGGTGAGGTTTGAGGAACAAGATAGGATACGCCAGAAACAGTGATCTCACCCAGATCTGCTTCGAGTTCCCCTCGCAAAAGCTGAAACAGCGTCGATTTTCCCGCGCCGTTTACCCCCACAATTCCCATCCGGGAACCCGCAAACACTTCAAGATGAAGTCCCTGAAAAAGCCAGTCCGTTGAACCTGGCCAAGTAAAAGAAAGTTCAGAAAGAGTCAAGATACTCGCAGTCATTAATACATCACGCTCCAGAATAGGTATTCATAAAAACTCTGGTTTTAGCGTGCGATTTTCATGGCTGGCGTCAGCAAGGCTCCTTATGCTTTACAAGATACGTTACGTTTTTTAAGTCGTAACGCTGATGAAAAAAGTTCCCTTGGGGCGAGATAGCGAACTAGAGAAATTCGCTTTCTTCGCCCCGGGCGATGGCCAGAATTTCTTCTGCTTCCCAGGGAGTTTGTGAATCGTATTCATTCACAAAGGCCACCCGTTTGACCTCCGCCAGCGAAGTCAAGCCTTGCGTAGCTTTAAAATAGCCATCCTCAGCCATAGAAACCAGTTTGGCTTCGGTTCGGGCAATGCCTCGAATTGTCGCCGCCGGTTTGCGCTCTAATACAGCTTCACGAATGGCTTCGTTAATCACCATCAGCTCATGAATAGCCACCTGGCCTTTATAGCCATGCTGACTACACTCAGCACAGCCGACAGGCTTCCAAAGCGGAAGCGCATCGGGTTCAACAGTTACCAAGCCAAGCAAATCCAAGGTTTCACGGGTGGGCACTTCAGATTGTTTACAATGGGGGCACAAACGGCGCACCAAACGTTGTGACAGCACAGCCACATGGCTGGAGGCAATCAAATAGGCCTCTAAACCCTGCGAGGCCAAGCGCAAAAGCGCGCCTGTGGCATCAAAGGCCGCATAGGAGGTCAAGACCTTGGCACCGCTCAAGGCCAGTTCTACGGTTGCAGCCAAGGTTTCAGGAGCATCCAATTCACTAACCATCAGGATATCGGGATCCAGATAGCTCATGGAGCGAATCATTTCAGCAAAACTGTCACCTCGCTCCTGACTCCAACCGCCTTGTACGGTTCCAGGAACCGTAAGCTCAATTGGGTTTTCAGCAGTAATAATCGAACGGTTCTGCTCATTGAGATAATTCATAGAAGCATAAAGCGTAGAGGTTTTGCCTGAACGCGCAGGCCCGGTGAGAATAATCAAGCCACCTGGTGTATTCAAAAGCTTTTGGTAACGGTGCAGGCAAAGCGGAGAAAAGCCTGTGCGCTCAAGGTTCAGGAGCAATTCCTGCTGTGTTCCCTGACGCTCTTGAAGATTCAGCACCATGGTTTCTCCCCAGAGGCTGGGATAGGTCGCCACCCCCAGCTCCAACTGTTTATCCATCAAAGTGGCTTTGACCCGGTTGCGTTGATGGGTCAGAACATTCTGAGGATTCAGGGCGCAGAGTTGTTTCAAGCGAGTCATCATTGGGCCCGCCAATTCCTGCGGCAAATCTGTTTTATGGTGCAAAACCCCGTCAATCCGGTAGCGAATGCGCAGATATTTCTCCTGGGGTTCAATATGGATATCGGAAGCCCGATCCTTGAGCGCGTTTTTAAACAGAAAATTAACGACGGTTTCTTCCTGGCGGCGCTGGGCATCGCTGGCATAGAGGCTAACACCGCCCACGGTCAGCGTAGATTCAGCACTTGAATCTACCCCCGCAGCGGGTGGAGACGAAACAGGTGCTGCCGGTGCTGAAACTGTTTTTTCTGAGGTTTCAGTATCATACAGGTCAGGCACTTCTGCATCATAGAGACTGATGCTGGCCAAGGGAGAAGGCGCATGGTTTTCAGGCAATTCAGCCTGAATCGGAGGCGGTTCGGGAGGGGGCGGTGGAGCAGCGACAGGCTGTTTGCGCAGCAGATATTCCTGTAAAGTGCCCTGCAAAGCTGAAGCAGGGGCGATGGCAGGCAAAACACGACAGCGGAACTGTTTTTCTATGTGGCGAATCGTGGCTTCATCCAAGGGGTCTTCCATGACCACGGTCATGCGTTCATCCTGCATATGCACGGGCAGAACACTTTTCTCGGTCAGGAACTGAAGCTCCAACTTCTCTAAAAGAGACAAATCAATCAATTCCAAAGAGGGTATAATGCGGGGCACGTCCAATTGAACGCTCAGCGCATCCACCAATTGATTTTCATTCAAGGCCTGCATTTCAAGCAAAATCTGACCCAGTTTTTTGCCTTTGATTTTTTCCTGAATTTGAACGGCTTGCTCCACATGCGCGGGCCGTACCACTTTCATATTGACCAAAAGTTCACCCAAAAGAATCCGCTTATTGTATTTGCGCAAAAAGCGCTGAAGCTCTTCAGGGCTGATCAGTTTCAGCTCCACACAAATCTGACCAAAAGGTTTATAGGTTTTGCCGGATTGAGAAATAAATTTCTGCTCTTTTTGAATTTCCAAAACCTTCGCCAAAGCATCTGTCGTGAGATAGCCTTCTTTGACCAACAATTCACCCAATTTAAAACTGGGCCTGGGAGGAGTCACTTGATTCATGTTTGGTTTGCCTGCATATTCACAAATTATAATTAGAATTGTAACCCAGAGCATGAAAGGCATGAAAGCCAGCATCGGTTTTGCCATGCTAACCTGAAAACAATGCGTACTTCAACCCTCATCGATTTTCAGTCAGAAACACCCACTTTGGCCCCCAAACATTCTTGGCCGCTTACTCTGGGCTGGGTAGGCACAGGAGCCGCTCTGTTTATTTTATGGACGCATTCAGAAATCTGGCTGCTGGCAGGGGCCTTGCTCTATCTGGCCTGGAAAGGATTTGTCAATGGTTATACTCAAAAGGGCAAAGCTTACGCCTATGCGGCACAAATCCAAACAGCCCTGAAGTATCTGAGCCTTGCACACAAGCTCAACCCCTGGTATTCACCCTGCCTGCTGGCCCTTGCCCATTTATACGCCGATCAGGGAAATTGGCCCAAAGCCAAAGACCATTACCAAAGAGTGCTTCAACAGGTTAGCAATCAGATTGAAGCTTGGAACGGTCTGGGTTTCTGTTATTTGGCTGAAGAAAAATACCAGGAAGCAGGTCACGCCTTTCAAAAGGCCTATCAGATTCGGCGAGGAGACCCCAAACAGCAGGGAGCAGCCGAAATTGACTGGGAACAAAGTCAGTCTCTCCCCCGCTTCAACCGCTTAAAATTAAACCATGAAGAAGAACAGTTGCATTATCTGCTGGAGCAGCAGCACTTGCCTGAAAGCTTCACTACTCAATGGCTTCACCTCAGAAATTGGCTCACAAAACTGGAAGCAGATCCCACAGCACCGGTCTTTGTGCAGCTCACACCCGAAGATCCTTTGCTCAAAAACTGGGGGCACAATCTGCACCTCTATCTGCCTCCCCGGCAGTCAAGCCCCTGTCTGAAAGTCCAAAACTGGCAAAGCCTCAGCCAAAATTTTCAAGCCAACCAGCAGATTTGGTGGGATGATTTTTTAAGCCCCGCCAGCCTGGCAGAACTGCAAAGATTTTGCTGGGAAAGCACGTTCTGGCATGATGGCAGCCGCCAGGCGGGATATCTGGCCAGCACAGTAGATGATGGCTTTCAGTGTCCCTTGCTTTTTCAAATTGCCGATGAACTTCGCCATCGTTTTCCTGAACTGCTAAAGGCCTATCCCCTGGTTTATCTCTGGGCTTTTAAATGCGACAGCAGAGGGCAAGGCGTTGCCCTTCACAATGACAGCGCCAGTATCAATCTCAATTTTTGGATTACACCCGACAGCGCCAATCTCAATCCTGAAACAGGGGGCCTGCTGATTTACCCCCAGGAACCCCCTCAAGAATGGGATTTTGAAACCCTGCGCATGGATCAGGCAGGGATTGAGACCTGGCTGAAAGCCCATCCGCAAGAACCAGTACGGATTCCCTACCGCTGTAATCGGGCGGTCTTGTTTAAGTCCCGCTTGTTTCACACCAGTGACGAAATCCAGTTTCAATCCGGCTATTTGAATCGACGCATCAATATCACCCTGCTCTTTGGTCAAAAGGGCCTGGGCTATTACCCCCGCCCCAAAGTGATCCCTGTTTGCTCCTCTATTTCAGGTATTTAAAATGGGTTGGACAAGCATATAAATCTTGTTCAAAACATATGAATTCATTCAGACTGCTTGCTTTTCAAGGCTCCGTTTTTGTAGAATCGAAGAATCAGAGTGCAGCAAGAAAAAAGCAGGGAACGGGATAAGTGAGCGTACAGGAGAGCTATTTATCTTTTAAAAACACGTACTGCGTAAATGCAATATGGATGTAATCAAAGTCGAACAGGCTGCCGATTACCTCCAATGTGCCGTCAGTAAAATTTATCGGCTGATTCACAACAATCAACTCAATGCTCAGAAAGTCAACCGCTATTGGTTTATCTGTCAGCGTTCTTTGCGCACATTCTGGTTTGACGAGCTTCGCCAACAAGCTCTTGAACATCTTGAAAAAGAAGATTTTCCTGCCGCCATGCGTTTTTATCAACTGCTGGGCAAACACTTTCCCAATCAAGTAGACGGTTGGTATGGCCAAGGCCAGGTCGCCCTGCAAATGGGTGACCACAAAGAAGCGCTGAAGTATTTGCGCAAATGCTTGAAAGAGTTTCCCGATTATATCCCCGCCCACCTGGCCCTGGCCCAGCTTTATTATGTGAGAGAAAGTTATGCAAAAGCGCTGCAACACTATCAATTTCTCTTTGATAAAGCCCCTGAAGATCTTCAAATTCTGTATAATCTGGGCCTGACCCTGGCCGCCCTGCAGCGCCCACGCGAAGCCCATCAGTTTTTTCGCACGGCCATCGCCATGGATCCGGGTTATAGCAAACCCTACTACGCTTTGGGTTTTTCTTATTACAGTCAGGGAAATACCACGAAATCACTTGAATATTATCAAGCAGCACTGGCGCTAGAGCCCGACAACAGCAGTTATATGGCCAGTATTGCCACCAGTCTCTATGCACAAAAAAATTATACGCAGGCCATTGAATGGTTCCAAAAAGCCCTCAAAACAGACCCTTCCCAGGTAGACCTCTATTTCAGCCTGGCCCTGGCCCAGGAAGACGGTGCCCAGGAAAAGGACGCCCTTGTTTCTTACCGCAATTATCTGAAATATTTCCCCTACTGCGCCGATGCCTGGTACAATCTTGGGCTTCTCAATCTGCGCCAGCAAAATCTGGATGAAGCGCGTCGCTGTTTACAAAAAAGCTTGGATCTCAATCCAGAAAACAGTTTGGCTCACAACCATCTGGGCTTGGTTTTAAGTCACCAGCAACAGTTTGAAAAAGCCCTTGCGAGCTATCAACGGGCCCTGAAGGGCACCGAGGAAAGCTCTGAGAATGCTGATCTGACAGCTGAAATTCACCACAATCAGGCCTTGACCCTGCACGCCATGAAAAATTATCCCCAAGCCTTGCAAGCCTGCGAAACAGCTCTCAAAGCCAAACCTGATTTTCTCAACGCCCAACTCACCCAAGCCCATCTCTATTTTGAACAGGGTGAAGCACAAGCTGCAGCTGAGAGTTATCAAAAGATCCTCAAGCAGGGCTATCAAAGCGAAAAGGTCTATTACTATCTCGGGCTGGCTTCTCATCAGTTGAATCAATTGGATCAGGCTCTGGATGCCTACCGCCAGGCACTGGAAATTAAGCCCGATTTTTACCCGGTTTATAATGCCTTGGGCTATGTCTGGCAAAACCGCAAAGAATATCTCAAAGCTATCAAGTTTTATTATCGGGCCTTGGCGCTGTCCCCGACCTATACCCGCGCCATGTACAATCTCGCGCTGGTTTTTACCGAACAGCGCGACTTTAAACAGGCCTTGAAATGGTATCAAAAAACCCTCGAACATGACCCTGAGCATATCGAAGCCTATATCAATCTGGGTTTTACCTACGATAACCTCAATCTGCTGGACAAGGCGATTGCCTGTTACCGTCAGGCCCTCGATAAATCAGGTCAAACCCCCAGCCTCTATGTCATTCTTGGACTGGCCTATGCCCGCGCCCGCAAATTGGATGATGCCATTGCCACCTATCGCCTGGCGCTGAAACAATTGCCCCAGGAAGCCAGTGAACTGTATTATCTGATCGGGCTGGCCTATCTTAGCAATCAAAGCAAAAGTGACAAAGCCATCGAAGCCTTTGAAGCCGCGATAGCGCATGCACCTGATCAAACCCACAGTGACGCCTCCCTGCATTTGGGCAATCTCTGGTTGAACCGCCAGGAACTCGACAAAGCCATTGCCTGTTACCGCGATGTAATCGCCTCTGATCTGCAGGCCGCCCACGCCTATATCGCGCTGGCCAATGCCTATCATCTCAAGGGCGAAGCTGAAAAAAGTCAAAAATACAGTCGCATGGCCTTAAAAATTCAACGCAATGACCCCGAAATTCTGTATCAAGTTGCCCTCTTGAATTTTCGCCAGGACCGCTGGCGGCAAGCCCTGGAGTTATTCCAGGAGGTGATCAGTCTAAACCCCGATCACGCTGGAGCCTATAACTATATGGGCAGTATCTTCAGATCACTGGGGTATCATGCCAAAGCCATTGCCGCCTTTCAAAAGGCACTTTCACTGGACCCTGAGTATTGCGTCGTGCATTTGAATTTATCATATACCTGCTTTGATATGGGCAATACTGAAGAAGCCCTGCAACATTGCAAAGAAGCCATCGCCTGCGAGCCCGATTGCTCAAATACCTATTATTGGTTGGGTCATCTCTGCTATAGCCAGGAAGACTGGCAGGGCGCCATCAGCGCCTTTGAAAAAGTGCTTGAAAAAGATCCACAGCATGAAGAAGCTTTAAAGTGGTTGCCTTTGGCAAAAAAACATTGGATCCGCAAACGCAATACAGGCCCCCTCTCTTTGAAGATCGGGGGCCTGCCTTAGGCTCTTGCCAGCGACTGACAGTTCTTACCAGTCTTTCAGACGGCGGTAGGCGCGCTGAGCGTCAGAGGTATAAGAACTTCCCCCCTCAGAACGCAAAAGACGGGTAAAGGTTTCAGTTTCTGACCAGCGACTGTCGTAGGGTTTCATCAGATTGTCAATCAAACGGTAATCACTGCGCGCATCCTGGGTACTGTCTCTTTCAGCCCGCAGAAGATTCACATAGGTATCTGTGGCATTGCTGCGCGATTCATTGCGACGCAGACTGTTATCAATCATATTGAAACTGGTACGGGCCTCATAGGATCGGCCCCGACCGCCTTCTGCACGCAAAACCTGTAAAAAGGCATCGGTGACTTCAGAGAGCGATTCGCCAGAGCGGCGGGCAGAACGGATCAGCTCAAGATTCTGACGGGCATCAATACTATCGGCTTCAGCACTCAGCAAACGGCTATAGGCTTCGCGAACTTCCCAATCCCCTGAATGATAGGGATCACTGCCCCAGGGAAGGGAGTTGTGGTTGTCAAAGGGATCCTGGTCAAAGGGATCTTGGCCATAGGGATTGTGATTATTAAAGGGGTCGTGGCCAAAGGGGTCATGGGGCATGACAGGAGGTTTGGGATAGACAGGCTGATGAGGTTTATTGAAAGGGTCATGGCCGATCGTATTGCCAGGATAGTTGGGCTGGTGGGGTTTATTGAAAGGATCATTGCCCCAGGGACGATCGTTGGGAATCACGGGCTGACTGAAATCAGGTTTCTGACTGGGCTTACTAAAGGGATCAGAGCCAAATTGAACGCCCTGCGAAGGAACTGAACCCCGGCGGGAATCACTCTTGAAACTGTCACGGAACGGATCTGCGTTGTGAGCAGGAGCATCTGGAATAATGGGACGGGAAGAAGGACGTGAAGAAGGAACTGAATTGAAGGGATTGGATCCATGAACACGCAGGTCAGCCATGAGACACCTCGATTTTACTTTAGCTTAACCTGAATATAGAAACCATTTAACAAAAACTTGCGTATTTTTTGCTTAATTCCACTTGTAAAATTTGCTCTAAGTCGCGTAAACCCGCTAAATTCTCAAACAAAGCCCCCTGCTGGTTTTTGATCTGGGCCCTGAAGGCTTGATTCAATCCACAATCCTGGGCCAGAGCCAAGGCCAAATCCACATAGGCGTCCGGATCTGAAGCCACCAAGCCCTCAATTCCCATGGTCTGGTAAAAGCCTTGGGTGAAGCGCCCCCGCAAAAACTCACCTGGCAGGGTTACAATCGGGCAAGCCTGGGCCAAGGCTTCGTAAGAAGTATTGCCCCCGCCAAAATGCAGGGGGTCTAAAATGACATCTGCACAGGCCAGTAAACGTTCAAAACGCGGCTGCGGCAGACGGGGGAAAAAGCGAATCTGCGGCAGGCATTCAGGCATGACCGCTTGCCAGCGTTTGAGTAATAGTGGTTTCCAAGCCAGAACAGGGGGTTCAGGCACAAACAATTCGGCCTGGGAATCCCTTTGCAGAATCGCTTGCAGCATCCCATCAAAGTCTGGGTGAAATTTAAACAGGCTCTGCGGGCAAAGATAAAGATGCTTGCCTTCAGACAAGCCAAATTCTGAACGCGAAACAGAAACAGGTACTGCCAAAGGATAGACCGGATGCAAATGCGCTAAACGCAACAGACGCTCACTGTAATGGGCTTCAGCCCCCTCTGGTTCAAGCACCTGGTTTGAAATAAACAGGTCGATTTCTGGCAAACCCGAGGTCAAGGGGTGGCCCCAAGTCACCGCCTGAAGGGGTGCAAACCGGCCCATCGCCAGAAACCAGGAACGGGGATCCATGCCCAGATCCAGCCAGATCAAAATATCCAGTTCAAGTGCTGCCAGGCACTGACGGGCCTGCTGAAAATCACCCGGCAAAACACAGACCCGATCAGCCCGCTCCTGCACAGATTGTCCCAGCGCATCCTGCACCGGCTCGAAGCAGATCACGGTGCGCTCAAAACTTTGTACATCCCAGGCTGCCAACATGCCTGCAAAAATTCTGGCAATGGTATGCTCGCGCAGGTGGGTAGAGGCAAAACCAATTTTGATTCTGGCCTGAGGGGGGCCCTTGTAGTTTTCACAATGGGTCGCACGAAACGCCAATTCCGGGCAGGCCTGAAGATAGATTCTTGCCAACTGACTCATAAAATCCCGATCCTGCCCCCCTTGATAAGCCAGATAAAAGGGCAGCCCCACCCCTTCTCGCCAGGGGTCGTGAATTCGGGGAGGTTTTTCTTCAAGGGCATTTAATTCAGCTTGAAAACGCGTTCGCCAAGCTTCAATGTCTTCACGACTTGGGTAAAGAGGGGGCAAGAGCAAGGCCTTCTGCACGCGCACCAGGGGATCGGGGCGCAAAGCCCAAGCCCGCTCAAGTGCACGCCCCGCCTCAGTGGTTTGCCCCTGGGCCCGCAATACCTGCGCCAGATTTAACCAAGCTTCAGGCCAGTCGGGCGCAACCTGCAAGGCCTGTTGAAAGCAAAACCCAGCGTTTTCAAGCTGAAAGAGCGCCAGATAGAGAACGCCTTGGTTATTCCAGGTTTGCGCACGTTCTGGATTGAGCGCCAAAGCCTGCTGAAAAGCCGCCAAGGCCTGTTCTGTTTGCCCCTGACGCTGAAGCACCACCCCCAACGCATCCTGGGCGGGTGCCAAGACAGGGTTTTCTTGCAAAGCCCTGCGCAAAGCTTTTTCAGCCGCTGGTAAACGCCCTGTTTCAAGCAAAAGACGCCCCCAACCCAACCAGGCCAAAGCCTGGCTGGGTTCTTGGTTTAAGCTTTGAAGATAGGCGTTTTCTGCCTTTTCCATCTGCCCCTGTTCAAGCCAAAGATTGCCCAGATTGAGCAAAATCATTGGATGATTGGGTAATTCAAACAAAAGTGCAAGATAAAGTGTTTCCGCCTGCTCTAAGGCCCCTTGCTCCTGCAAGTGCAAGGCTTGAGTAAAACGGGTCTGTTGATCAGAAACGGGGTTTTGATTCAATTCAGACATTCCGAAAATCCCTTCCATTCAAGCCAGCGCATAAATAGAGTAAACTTGTTTCTGCCACACGATCTCTTTTATGATAACAATACAAGGGTGTCATCACAGGATGAAAGTGATAAAAAGGATCCCCCGCCCCCATCATTAAGCCAGGAAAACCATCGCATGAAACTCTCTCCCTCCTTCGAAACCGCACTTACCCTCTTTCAACAGGGTCAATTGGGGCAGGCAGCCCAGATTTGCCAGGAAACGCTGGAAACCAGCCCACAGAATGCCGAAGCCATGCATCTACTCGGCCTGATTGATTTTCAACAGGGCCAGGCACCTCAAGCCGCAGACTGGATTGCCAAGGCCCTGGAAACAGATCCCCAGAATCCTTTCTATCACGGCAATCTGGCTTCGGTTTTGCGCAGCCTGGGCCAGTACGAAGAAGCTTTAAAACATGCCCGCAAAGCCTTAAAAAAGCAGGAAAACTCCCCCGAACTTCACAACAATATTGGCTCAATGTATCAAGAAGCGGGTCAGCCCGGCAAAGCCCGCCAACATTTCCGCGAAGCACAACGCCTCAAACCCAATTTTGCCGATGCCTGGTATAATCAAGCCCTGCTTGAAATTCGCCAGGGCCAAACAGAGGTGGCTCTGAACTGTCTCGAAAAATTATTGAAATTTGCCCCCGATTATGCTGAAGCTTGGTTTCAACGGGGATTGCTATTGCAAACCAGTGAAAAAAAAGAACAAGCCCTGCACAGCTATCAGCACTGTTACCAATTGCAACCCCAGCATTTTCAGAGCATCTGCAATGCGGGCGTGCTTTTGCAGGCCTTGGGCCGCCCGGTGGATGCCTTTCACCACTACCAAAAAGCGCTTGAAATTCACCCTCAATATGCCCAGGCAGCGTATAATCTGGGCACCCTTTTTGAGGAAATGGGAGAATTTGAAAAAGCCTTGCCCAGCTACGAAGCGGCCCTGCGTTTTGACCCTGGTTTTGTACAGGCTGCACTGAACCTGAGCAAAGTGCTGCTTGAACTGAACCTGCCCGATAAAACCCGTGATTTGCTTGAACAGGTCGTTAGCGCCTTGCCCGAACAGTTGGATGCCTGGATCTTACTGGGCAACGCCTGGGAAGCCTTGCTGGAGCCCTCAAAAGCAGCTGAGGCCTATCAAATGGCATTGAAACAAGCTCCGCACCACCTGGGGGCACGTTATAATCTGGCTTATCTGGCCCAGGAACAAAACCAGGTAGAAACCGCTCTGCAAGGCTATGCCGAGGTACTGAAAGACGATCCTGAATTTGTGCAGGCGCACTATAATACAGGCTTTTTAAAACTCTTAAAGGGCGAGTTTACAGAGGGTTGGGAAGAATACGAATGGCGCTGGCGCATGCCAGGCATGCATTTGTTTGAGCAGGGCCAAACCCCCTTTTGGCGAGGAGAAAACCTCAACAAAAAGCATTTACATCTAGTGGCTGAACAAGGCTTTGGCGATACTTTGCAATTTGTGCGTTACCTGCCCCTGCTCACAGCCCAGGGCGCGCAAGTCAGCATGAGCTGCCAAGCAGAAATCAAAACGCTACTTGAGGCTTCTCTGCCTGAAATTGAGCTCCATGCACTCAATAGCCCCATTCCCCCAGCGGATTACTGTCTGCCGCTTTTGTCTTTACCACGGGTGATGCAGACTCAACGGGAAACCATTCCCGCACAGATCCCCTATTTGAAGGCTCCTGAAAGTAAAACCCAAACGCTTTCAGCGTCGGGATTAAAAGTGGGTTTGGTCTGGTCAAGTGGTTTTCGCAATGAAAAAATCCTCTATCAGGTCTACCAAAAAAAATCACTTCGTCTTGAACAGTTTCAAGAATTATTGGGCCTGTCAGGGGCAAGCTTTTACAGCCTGCAGAAGGGGGTGGAACAGGCAGAAATAGAACCTTTGCAAGCAAAATTTCCCCAATTGCATGATCTTGCCACCTCGATTCACGATTTCGCCGATACCGCAGCCTGGATGAATTGCCTGGATTTAATCATCAGTGTAGATACTGCTACAGCACATCTGGCAGGCGCTTTGGGCAAGCCCACCTGGGTGCTCTTGCCCTTCAGTGCAGATTGGCGTTGGCTGCAAAACCGTTCAGACAGCCCTTGGTACCCCAGCATGCGCCTGTTCAGACAAGAAGCCCCAGGCAACTGGCAAGGTGTCTTGTCAGAGCTGCAATCAGCTTTGAAGCAAAAGCTTGCCACTGGTGCCTTTGAAAAATAAACAAAGGTTTTACAAACCCTTCGGTCTTAGCAAATAAGCCAAAATGTCCCGCTGAATTCAGCGGGACATTTTGGTGCTTAAAGCCTTTAGGGGGCCACAAAACTGATCGAAGGCTCAGACATAAATTTACCGGCAATATCCAGCAAGCCACTGAAACTTACCGTACATTTATCGCCGGTATTAAACAGATTATCGGCAGCATCGACCGAAACCATAACGCGATTGACCCCTGTAAAGACCGCAACCGCTGAAGCAGGCAAAGTCACAGGGGTGCCATTGCAATTCAGACTGTAATTCTTGGCTGCAACCGCAGCTGTGACAAAAGCATTGCCCGCAGGTGCAGAACCCGTTTGATTATTGGCGCCGCCCACCACAGTTTTGGTCGTGGTCAAGTCAAAATACAAGTCCTTAGAAAAATTCAGGAAAAAATTATCGCGGGGTGAAATCTCTGAGCCCACGCCGGTCACACGGGTTGCCTCAAGATTATCTGTAACTGAAAAGGGCAAAAAGGCCTTGTACTGGGTGCCCACCAAAAAGGGGCCATCTTCGATATCCACAATTTCAGTGGTGGTACCCCCCGGCACGTCTTTGATCACGGTAGAGGTTGAAATATTGGCCTGGCGGGCTTTATTTCCATCTACGTCTTTGATACCACCGGTATCCGCGTTGCCACTGCCATCATTATAAGAAAGAATCACACGAAAACGGCGATCCGAGGCAATTGGCAGACCGTATTTGGGAGTCAGACGAATCACGCGATCGGTATCCCATTCAAAATTAAAATGGCGGATATCATAGACAGAATCAGTCGGCGTGCCACGTACCGAGATCGGTTTGGCAATGGGGGTGCCCACCGACATTTTCACATCACTGTCGGGTGAATTGGACTGAAGGGCAAAAGAGCGCTGCACTGATTCTTTGTTCATATTTTCGCTGAAAGTCAATTCAATCACGCCATTGGCATTGAATGACTCTGAATAAGCAGGCTTGGTCATGACCACTTCGGGCTTGTTTGAAATGGCATATTGATCGCCCTTAAACTCCATATCCAGCTTGGTTTCAAGCGCAGAAAGCGAAGCCAGACGCTTGCGGGTGGTATAACCCGGCGCGGTGACACTCACCTCCATGGTTTTTTGAGTGGGAATGTCTTTGATAACATGGTACCCATTCTCTAAAGTCGCGGTGCTTTCAAAAACCAGCGTAGGATCATTGGATTTGACTTTGACAATGGCATTGTTCAAGCGGGAGCCCAAATCATCAAAGACCAGAACCCGTAACATAGAGGTAATTTCAGGGGTGGGGGTAGGCACAGGTGTTGCCGTGGGTATGGCTGTGGGCACCGGAGTGGGGGTCATGTCAGGGACGGGGGTCGGGGTCGCTACAGGAATCACGGTGGGTAAAGGGGTGGGCACAGGTGTTGCCGTAGGAATTGCCGTGGGCTCGGCGGTAGGCGTTGCTGAGGGAGAGGGGGCGGGGGTGCTCAAAGGAGGGGTGGGGATTTGCGTGGTCTGACAGGCGGTTAGCAGGATCAAACTGGTGAGGCCCCAAAGATTTTTACGCTGTTTCATTGCATTGCTCCATCTCGTTGATCATCTTGATACCCTTTCATCATCCATGCTGAACGGTGCAAATGCAAGTATTTTAAACACGCACCTCTAAAAAAGACGCCCCGAAGGCAGGAAAGGTTCCCTGCTTTCGGGGCGTGTCGCTGGTCTTGCGAGCAGCGACAGATTTGAACGAATAAGCTTAGCTGGCGTTCGCTGAAGCGTTATCGCGTGAAGAATCCAAGGTATTACCTGCAGGATCCAGAACGGTGCTGTTCACTTTGATGCGAACGGTATCACCCGGTTTGTAGATATTCAGTTTGCCATTCACTGCAGTGTTGGGATAGACAATAAATCCACCGCTGGGTGCATTTAATTCACCCGTTGCAAATGAACCAGCTTGAGGAATGGTAACCATCAGAACATCTTTACTGGAAGAAGCTTCTTTTGCTCCTGTCGCCAAAGCCAGGGTCATGGTATCATTGGCATCCCAAATCCGCGCCATGCTGCCTGCAGCCCCTGAATTGGTTTCAGTGACGGTGAAAAGACCGCCAGTGCTGAGCAGCTTAGAGTTCAGCTGATACTGAGTTTGAGCCACATCGCTGGCAATCACCCAAATGCCGTTGGGATGAGCAGCATTGCCCAATTTAGTGGTTGCAAAGGCACCTGAAGGATTCAGACGGGCAGCCGCAACGGTTTTGCCATTGCGGGTGGGAGCAGCAGCCAAACCGACACGCAGGAAATTTCCTGCTGCCAAAGCCGCTGAACCCAAAGCACGGTTCACAGACCAACCGGTCGACATGCCGTTCAAAGCGTTAAATACCTCAGCATCGGTACCGTTACCACCTGCATTAACCTGGGCAGAAGTAGCAGTTTCTGAAGTGCCATCGGTATAGCGGAAATCAACAGAAATCGTATCTCCACCGGCAGTTGCGCCTGATACAGTGGTGAATGAGGCCAGCGAAGGTGCGCCACTGACAACAACCAGACCTGTGGCGGGCGCATTCAAAGCATCATTTGCAAAAAGCCCTGTCTGGCGAATAACAGCCACAGCCACATTTTTACCTGAATTTTGAGCCGTTGCTGCCAAGGTATAGGTAATGCTGTTGGTTGCAGCAATATTACCAGCCCCGGCAGCATTGGTTACGGTCCAACCTGTATTACCTGTCAATGTAGTGTTTAAGAGCGTCTGAACCTGTGCGGCATTGTCTGTTGCACCAGAAGCACCCGAAGTGACGGTAGCTGCAGCGCTTCCATCTGTGTAATAGTATTCAACCGTCAGAGCTCTGGATTGTGTTGCCCCCGCAGCAACAGCAGCACCTGTCGCCGTAGCAGAACTGGTATTGCGGAAGAAAGAGGCCGCAGCCTGCGTGCTGGTCGTACCATCAGAAAGCAGATAAACAGGAGCTGTTGTACCCAGATTGCTAGGGCGTGCAGCCACAGTAGAACTCAAAGTAGTCTGAGAAGGTGGCAAGAGCAATACGGTCTTGTGGGTCAGGTCGGTGGTGTCATAAACCGCAGTACCGCCCAAGGCACCCCAGGTACCGTTATAGGTGGTTACGCCACCGGTTTGAACGATGGTGGTATTGTAGTTCTTAGCGGTTGCAGTGCTGGTAGCGATGGTGCCACCGGGATAAGCGGCTGCAGCCTTGGTATCAGAACCCGCAGTGTTTTCCATGCCCCCCGCAATCGAGATATCGCGGGTATAGATGATCATGCGCTCGCTGTAGCGAACACGAACCGCGTCACCATTCTGGCCACCGTTTTCGTTGGTTTCAGCGGTAATACTGCTGATCGTGGGCTTCACTTCGTCGGTTTTGATTGCGAATTTGTAAGACTCTTCAAAATCACCATCGGTCAGTTTGAAGTGTTTTTCGTTACGGCTGATACCGCTCTTGTCTTTCAGAACGCGATCGCCACCGCTGAATGAGCGGAAAGCCACGTTGTAATCGGGAACCAGGTTGCTGTCTTTATCGGTGGGCAACAGTTTTTCTTCTTTGAAGGAGAAGGTGACTTCAGTGTCATCGCTGTTCCAAGAGATATTGAAAGCATCTTTGTCCCAAATCTGGGTGCTGTTGCTTGCCAGGAAGTTGGTAGCTACAGCGCCATTGCCGGTGACGGTATTGGTGCGGGTGGTATTGCCAGCATCAACAGTCAGTTTGCGGCTGTTGAATGAACGCACAGTGAAGGTATCTTCAGCGGTCTTCTTGTCCATGGGCTCAGAGAATTTCAGCACGAAGCTGGTTTTGGGGTCTACACCAGAGCCATTGCGGGCAGGGGTAACCATTACAACTTCAGGCTTGTCGCTCAAAGCATTGTAAGCAGCAGAGAAACCAGTCACGCTGCCGTCATTGCCAAAGTCATAACGGTTGGCGTTGGGGTCGCCCTGTTTGTTGGATTTCAGAACTTCAACGCGTTTGCGGGTGGTGAAACCAGGCTTAGAAGCGATGATTTCAACTTGAACACCTGAGGGAGCGTTGTTGAAAGCATAGGTGCCGCCAGCAGTGACTGTTTCAGCTTCGAAAGGAACAGAACTGTTCAGAGACTTGGCTTTGACGGTTACGCCATCAAGGGGAGATTGGGTATCATCGAATATTTTACCGTTGAAGGTGGTTTTTTCGATGACTGAAATATCGCTGGTGGCACTGGGCAAAGGAGATGCCGTGGGACTGGCGCCAGGGATAGTGGTAGGTGCTGCAGTGGGTTCAACGGAGGCGCTGGGGACAGCACTGGGTTCAACGGAGGCGCTGGGGACAGCACTGGGTTCTACACTGGGAACCACGCTGGGAGTAGTGCTAGGGGCGACACTGGGGGTTACGCTGGAGCTGGCACCAGGGGTGGGGGTGCCAGTGGGTGCTGGGCCGCAAGCGACCATAGATAAGGTAGCTGCCAGGCCGAGACCTGTAGAGAGAATACGTTGCTTGGTCATTCTATAAACGTTCCTTTCGAGGAGAAAAACAATTTGATTTTATCAACAAAGCAGATTTGCTCAGTTTATATTGAGACGGGACGATTCAAGATTATGTTCCACATTAATGAAATTACCCAATATCCCATAAAAATTGATTTCAACGAATATTTTTGAACTTTTTTTTTAATATCAACATAATCTACATGTTCAGATTACCGCAAAGCAGTCAAAGTGACTAGATCTGAAGTAAGAAACTTCTATCGGTTTTATCCACAGCAAAAGACCCCCTTACGGGGGCCTCGAGCTTGTTTCGCTTTGCATAAGCCTCTTCTAAGCAGAACTCGGGAGTTCTGCTAGAATTTGCTGAACGTGAGCCTGAAAGACTCGCGCGATTAGCTGGCGTTAGCAGAAGCGTTATCGCGTGAAGAATCCAGGGTGTTACCGGCGGGATCCAGAACAGTGCTGTTCACTTTGATCCGGACAGTGTCGCCAGGTTTGTAGATGCTCAGCTTGGCGTTGGCAGCTACTGTGAAGGTACCTGCGGGGATAGCACCAGGCTCATTGTCATTGGTACCAACGTTATCGGTAATGGTTTCAGCGTTCTTAACCCAACCGATATAAGTGCCGCTGGTATCGCTGAACACGATATTGAAGCTCTTGCTATCAGCAGACAGGGTTACGGTGAAGGGGTTGGCGCTACAGCCAGCTGCACCTGCGGCCTGATTGTTCAGGTCGGTTTGCAGCAGAGTGGCCAAAGCAGCAGCGGTATGAACACCGGTAGCTACGTCAGCAGCAGCGGTACCAGCTACAGCAGAACCATCAGCTTTGATGAAGTTGACATCTACGGTGTAAACGTCAGCAGCATCAGTGAAGTTCATAACACCAGCTGCAGCAGCGGTGGTAGCCATTTGAGTATTCAGATAGCCGCCGGTTACTGCGGTGGTCAGGGTAGGAGGCAGCAAGAGAACGGTTTTGTGGGTCAGGTCGGTGGTGTCATAGACAGCCGTACCGCCCAAAGCGTTCCAAGTACCTGAATAGGTGGTGGTGCCACCGGTCTGAACGATGGTGGTGTTGTAGTTCTTAGCGGTTGCAGAGCTGGTAGCGATGGTGCCACCGGGGTAAGCGGCTGCAGCCTTGGTATCAGAACCCGCAGTGTTTTCCATACCACCCGCAATCGAGATATCGCGGGTATAGATAATCATGCGCTCGCTGTAACGAACTTTCACTGCGTCACCATTGTTGCCACCGTTTTCGTTGGTTTCAGCGGTAATACCGGTAACGGTGGGTTTCGCTTCGTCGGTTTTGATTGCGAATTTGTAAGACTCTTCAAAATCACCATCGGTCAGTTTGAAGTGCTTTTCATTCCGGCTGATGCCGCTCTTGTCTTTCAGAACGCGATCGCCACCGCTGAATGAGCGGAAAGCCACGTTGTAATCGGGAACCAGGTTGCTGTCTTTATCGGTGGGCAACAGTTTTTCTTCTTTGAAGGAGAAGGTGATTTCAGTGTCATCACTGTTCCAAGAGATATTAAACGCATCTTTGTCCCAAATCTGGGTGCTGTTACCAGCCAGGAAGTTGGTGGCCACAGCACCATTGCCGGTGACGGTATTGGTGCGGGTGGTATTGCCAGCATCAACAGTCAGTTTGCGGCTGTTGAATGAACGCACAGTGAAGGTATCTTCAGCGGTCTTCTTGTCCATGGGCTCAGAGAACTTCAGCACGAAGCTGGTTTTAGGGTCTACACCAGAGCCATTGCGGGCAGGGGTGACCATGATCACTTCAGGTTTGTCGCTCAAAGCATTGTAAGCAGCAGAGAAACCAGTCACGCTGCCGTCATTACCGAAGTCATAACGGTTGGCGTTGGGGTCGCCCTGTTTGTTAGATTTCAGTACTTCAACACGTTTACGGGTGGTGAAACCAGGCTTAGAAGCGATGATTTCAACCTGAACACCTGAAGGAGCGTTGTTGAAAGCATAGGTGCCACCAGCAGTGACTGTTTCAACATTAAAAGGAACCGATGCGTTCAAGGAACGTGCTTTGACCGTTACGCCATCAAGGGGAGACTGGGTATCATCGAATACTTTACCATTGAAAGTGGTGGTTTCAATAATAGAAATATCGCTGGTGGCACTGGGCAAGGGAGTTGCGGTGGGGCTGGCATTGGGATCTGTCGTAGGAACAGCGGTAGGCATCGCAGTGGGAGCAGCGGTAGGCATCGCGGTGGGTTCAGCACTGGGAGCTACGGAAGCGCTGGGAGCGACAGTGGGTTCAGCACTGGGAGCTACGGAAGCGCTTGCACTTGCGCTGGGGCTGGGGCTGGGGGTGGCAGTAGGAGCAGGGCCGCAAGCGACCATGGACAGAGTTGCTGCCAGGCCAAGACCCGTTGAGAGAATACGTTGCTTCGTCATTTTGTTAAGTCCTTTCGAAAAGAAAAACTGTATTTATATTTTTTAAAAAACATTTCAACTACTTAAGTAGACACACATGCAGAAAATAAGTTCCAAGTATTATAAAAATAATAAATTTAAAACAAATCAATTAAAAATTTAAAAATTTTTATTCGCAAAATACCCAGGAAAGTCTATCTATTCAGAATACCTGATTGGGTTCAAACTGCATAGGACTATATTTAGTAAATATTAAGAAATTTTATTTATTTTTGAATATTTTTAAAAATATATTTATTCAAAAATTTTATTTTCTTATTTTTTAACAAAAAATATAATATTTTTATTATTTTCTTACGTATAGATAACGCATAAAATGCACAATTCATACGGGATGAAAGGCAATGAAAGAAGGAAATCCAAATGCTCTGCAAACAAACATGTTAACCTGTTAAATATGGCAGAAAACACACAAAGAAACCCTCTTGAAGAAAAACTTCAAGGTGCCCTGAAAACCTGGCAAAATCAGGATCACACGGCGGCTTGCGCTCAATTGGAAACCTTAAACAAAGAATTCCCCCACCAACCTGAAATTCTTCATCTGTTGGGAGTGTTTCACTACAGTTTGAATCAAGCCGAGCAGGCAGAACCCCTCTTAGAAGAAGCTTGTATGCTTTGCCCTGACTACGACGACTTTTATTTTAATTGGGGAAATGCCTGTTTGGCTCTGCAAAAATGGGAAAAAGCACTGCATGCCTTTCGAAAAGCCGGCTCACTGAACCCCGATCTCCATGAGGCAGGGATCAAACAGGCTCAAATTTTAGAAGAACTCAAAATCTGGCCCATGGCTGAAATCCTTTGGCGGGATTTATTGCAAAAATTTCCCCAGGCCCCCGATTTAATCCTGAGTCTGGCACGCAACCTGGTTGCCCAAGACCAATTGCAGGAAGCCCGGAATTACTATCTTCAATTACTTCAGCAAACAGAAATACCCTCCTCTGTTCTGTTTGAAATCGGGCAATTCTGTATTTCAATACGCGATTATGAAAATGCTTTTCACTGCCTGAATCAAGCCCCTGGCGTTTTTCCTGAAACGGCCCAATACTACCATCAATTTTCAAGTGTGCTCTTTCAGCTCAAACAATTCCCCCAGGCCCTCAGTATGGGTCAGAAAGCATTGGAATTAGAACCCCAAGCAGCAGAAAGCTGGTGGAATCAGGCTCAGATTTTACTGGAACTTAAAGACAATAAAAAAGCACTTTTCGCCTTGAAAAAAGCCCTGGATCTTGCCCCCGAATTCAGCGAACTCTTGATTCCTCTGGCCCAAGAACATTTGGATCGCTTCAATGATGACCAAGCGACCCTGCTTCTGGAACTCAATGCAGAAACGATTTCAGCAAATACACATCTCTCTGCTGAAGCAAAAGCATTTGCCCATTATGGCGCAGGATTGGCAACACAACGGGGAAATGCACCTGAAAAAGCCATTGGACATTTTCAACGCGCACAAAAAACCCATCCCCAGAATCTGCTCTATCCCTTGGCCGAAACGCTCTGTTTACCAGTAGTTTATGCGGATACCCAAAGTTTATCTGACTGGCGCCAACGGATTGAAACAGAACTGCCCAAGTGCTTAAACAGGCTTTTAGAAAATGCTGGACTTTACCAACTGCCCCAACCTTTACAGCAGATTCCTCTGCTTTTTCACTTGGCTTATCAGGGGTATGATGATCGCCAAATTCATACCCTGGTGGGAGATTTTTGGCAAAACCGCTTTGAGCAAGACGGGCTTCTGCTTCAAGCCAAGCTGTCTGAAAAGCCCCATTTTCCCTTGCGCATTGGTTTTGTTTCGTCTTTTTTCTTTGCCCATGCCGTCAGTCATATTTACGCACCATTGATTCAATTTTGCGCACAGGACCCTGAACTGGAAATTTTCTGTTTTTCGCTCAGCCCCCAAGCTGACAGCATGACCGAACTGCTGCGGGCCAAGGTACAGCAGTTTGTTTCTTTGGCTGGGCAGGATCATCTCAGCCAAGCCCAAAGGATTGCTGAAGCGAATTTGGATATTCTGGTCTATACAGATATTGGCATGGAATCCAGCTCTTATCTGCTGGGTCTGCAAAGACTGGCGCCCGTACAGTGTGTCTTGGGGGGGCACCCAGTCACCACTGGTTTACCTCAAATGGACTGGGCCATGTCAACCCACAGCTCAGAACCCGAAAATGCCCAGCACTATTATCGCGAAAGACTCTTTTTACGCTCTTCGCAAGCCCCTCAAAATTACAAGCCACCTGAACTTTCCCTGCCTCTTCCGACCAAACAGGAGCTGGGCTTTTCAGAAAAAAATCATCTTTATCTCTGCCCCATGACGCTGTACAAGGTGCATCCAGAGTTTGATCTGGCTCTGACTGAAATACTTGAACAAGATCCTCTCGCTGAATTGTATTTTTTTAAATACCATGAAAACAATCTGCATCAGCATTTGCTCAAACGTTTCGAAAAAAGTTTAGGGCAAAAGGCCCTTCAACGTGTTCATTTTCTGCCCTGGCTCAGTCGTTCTGAATTTACACAGGTGCTTGCCGCTTCAGAGGTCTGCCTGGATCCTTTTCATTTCAGTGCAGGCAATACCACTTATTTATGTATGCATACCGGCACACCCTTGATTACCTGGCCTTCTGGTTTACGGCGGGGCAGAATAGCCGCAGCCATTTTAGAACGAGCAGGATTACAGGAATGTATCGTGCCAAACAAAGCAGATTTTGGCAAACAAGCAGTAGACATCGCCTGCTCAAATGAAAAACGCTACGCACTCAAAACGAAAATGCAAACAGTACTCAGTTCAAATACAAATTCAAATGAAAGTTTTCTTGAACTGGTTCAGTTTTTCAAAAACACTTCAAAACATATTTTGTAAAAAAATTTTCTAAGCATATGAAAAAGCAGGCTTTCATAATGAAAACCTGCTTGAATCATTTTGAGAAGTTTCTCCTGCGATTCGTCAGGGAAACCTTACGAAAAACACAAGGCTTGCTACCGTTGCAACAAAAGCCGTAATGAGTGCTTAGATCGTTTAAAGCGCAAAGACAATCCTAAGCGCATTTTCGAGCAACGTGATTTCACCCGTACTTAAATGTCCACGTAAACGTACAAAACGGTTCTTCCAATCAATCGGACGTGTTTGCAGGCAATCAGCGATTGAACGTTTATCCAGACCATTGTCAGCAGAGGGTTCCATGACACAATTGGTCACAACACGACTCTTTTTTTCAGACCATTCAGTAATCGGTATAACCTGAATAACGGGTACGCGAGCGTTATAAGTATTGTTGGTGATCACAATACAAGGGCGAATTTTACCAGTTTCTGAACCTTTCACAGGCTCTAGATTCACATCGATCACCATGCCACGCTGAATCAGATTCATTCAGGCCACGCAGCCAAAGCTGTCTGAGTTAAACTTTGCAATTCGCAGTCTTGAGCGTAAATTTCAGCATATAAATCGGCTGATTGGGCGATAGCCTGGTCTTGCAAGTTCTTTTGAAAATGAAACAAAGCCATTCTCACCATTTCGCTTTTGTCTTTAAATCCATATTCTTTGCAGGTATTTAAAAAATGAAGTTGTTTTTCGTCGAGACTGAATTTAGCTTGAATCATACTGCCTCTCAGAACGTAAATTTAAACCCTAAATTAGGGGACAATAATTAGACCTAAATTGAGGGTAACATATTGGGAGCTTTAATTTCAATTAAATTCCCAAAACAAAAGGCCCCCACAAGAGGGCCTTGAGCTTATTTGGCTTTGCATAAGCCTCTTCTAAGCAGCTAATGCTGCAAGAAGTGCTTAGCTGGCGTTGGCAGAAGCGTTATCGCGTGAAGAATCCAAGGTATTACCGGCAGGATCCAGAACGGTGCTGTTCACTTTGATCCGAACGGTGTCACCTGGTTGGTAAACATCAATATTTTGGCCCGCAGTCAGGGTAATACCCCCAGTATTGAACTGAGGCAATACCTGGCCTGTCGCATTGACAAAACCTGCATTTTGACGCCAACCGATATATTTACCACTGGTATCGTTAAAGCTAACGGTGATCGAAGTGGTCGTTGATGTCACTGTAAACGGATTGGCACTGGGGGCATTTGCCCCCAAAGCAGCAGCAGCCAGATTCAATTGGGTTTGCAAACTGGTGGCAACCGCTGCATTGCTGGTCAGACTTTCATCCAGATTTACAGCAGTCAAAGTTTGTAAACCAGCGACCGCAGCAGCGACAATCCCACCACAAGCAGCGGGTACGCCCATCAATTGAATCACCAACGCATTTTCACCATTATTGGCAGCCGCATCGGTGGTAAAGCTACCGGCTACGGTATTGGGTGAATTCAAAAGGTAAATATTATTGGCCGTTGCTACTGCTTTGGGAGGCAACAAGAGAACGGTTTTGTGGGTCAGGTCGGTGGTGTCATAAACCGCAGTACCACAGAGCGCACCCCAAGTACCAGAATAGGCTGTCACGCCACCGGTTTTCACCACCGTGGTATTGTAGTTTTTAGCAGTTGCAGTACTGGTAGCAATCGTGCCACCGGGGTAAGCGGCTGCAGCCTTGGTATCAGAACCCGCAGTGTTTTCCATACCGCCCGCGATTGAAATATCGCGGGTATAGATGATCATGCGCTCGCTGTAGCGAACACGAATCGCATCGCCATTGTTGCCACCGTTTTCAGTGGTTTCAGCGGTAATACCGGTAATGGTGGGTTTCGCTTCGTCGGTTTTGATTGCGAACTTGTAAGACTCTTCAAAATCACCATCGGTCAGTTTGAAGTGTTTTTCAGAACGGCTAATCCCGCTCTTGTCTTTGAAAATACGATCGCCACCGCTGAATGAGCGGAAAGCCACGTTGTAATCGGGAACCAGGTTGCTGTCTTTATCGGTGGGCAGCAGTTTTTCTTCTTTGAAGGAGAAGGTGACTTCAGTGTCATCGCTGTTCCAAGAGATATTGAAAGCATCTTTGTCCCAAATCTGGGTGCTGTTGCTTGCCAGGAAGTTGGTAGCTACAGCGCCATTGCCGGTGACGGTATTGGTGCGGGTGGTATTGCCAGCATCAACAGTCAGTTTGCGGCTGTTGAATGAACGCACAGTGAAGGTATCTTCAGCGGTCTTCTTGTCCATGGGCTCAGAGAATTTCAGCACGAAGCTGGTTTTGGGGTCTACACCAGAGCCATTGCGGGCAGGGGTAACCATGATCACTTCAGGCTTGTCGCTCAAAGCATTGTAAGAAGCAGAGAAACCAGTCACGCTGCCATCGTTGCCAAAGTCATAACGGTTGGCGTTGGGGTCGCCCTGTTTGTTGGATTTCAGAACTTCAACGCGTTTGCGGGTGGTGAAACCAGGCTTAGAAGCGATGATTTCAACTTGAACACCTGAAGGAGCATTGTTGAAAGCATAGGTGCCGCCAGCGGTTACTGTTTCAGCTTCGAAAGGAACGGAGCTGTTCAGAGACTTGGCTTTGACGGTTACGCCATCAAGGGGAGACTGGGTGTCATCGAATACTTTACCGTTGAAGGTGGTTTTTTCAATAACTGAAATATCGCTGGTAGCGCTGGGCAAAGGCGTTGCCGTGGGACCAGCAGAAGGTGTAGCAGAGGGAGCAGCGGTGGGCTCAACACTGGGAGCAGGGGTTGGAGCAGCCGTGGGCTCTGCGCTGGGAGCTACAGAAGCACTGGGTGTTGCACTGGGCACAGGACAACCCGTTGCTTGAAATGCTGAATTGGGAGTGATTGAAAAATTGGCGGGAAGTCCCAGTTTGGTAGCTGCATTGCCACCGGTTACAGTGACTTTCGCAATCGTTTTATTGCCTGCAGCGTTCTTGGGAGAACCCGCAAGCTCGAGAGTAAAGACGTCATCGACTTCAATCTGCCCATTGCCATTGGAAGTTTCAGTAAGCTTAAAGGTCAGACAAGAAGTCAAGGTTTCAAGCTGAGTCACAAGATCAGCATAAGCAGTGCTGTTCAGCGTGAGGCTGAAATTTTCAGTGGTATTGTCGGTAAAGGTCAGGGTGCCGGTGAGGGTATCCCCCGCAGCCAGAGCTGCGGTTACCTTAATGCCTTGGGTAGTGGGCTGAGTAGGCGCAGGGCCGCAAGCCACCATTAAAGAAAGAGATGCAGCCACACAAAAAGGGGCAATCAGTTTTTTTGTTTGCATAAAGAATCATCCTTTTGAGAAATAAAACAAAATCTTAAATTAAATTTAATCTATTATTTAAAGTATCCTATCACTCTTTGAGAAGAGGATCAAGTAGGCATAGCAAAAGGCCCCCTTGCGGGGGCCTCGAGCTTGTTTAACTTTGCATAAGCCTCTTCTAAGCAGAACTCGGGAGTTCTGCTAGAATTTGCTTAACGTGAGCCTGAAAGACTCGCGCGATTAGCTGGCGTTAGCGGAAGCGTTATCGCGTGAAGAATCCAGGGTGTTACCGGCGGGATCCAGAACAGTGCTGTTCACTTTGATCCGGACAGTGTCGCCAGGTTTGTAGATGCTCAGCTTGGCGTTGGCAGCTACTGTGAAGGTACCTGCGGGGATAGCACCAGGCTCATTGTCATTGGTACCAACGTTATCGGTAATGGTTTCAGCGTTCTTAACCCAACCGATATAAGTGCCGCTGGTATCGCTGAACACGATATTGAAGCTCTTGCTATCAGCAGACAGGGTTACGGTGAAGGGGTTGGCGCTACAGCCAGCTGCACCTGCGGCCTGATTGTTCAGGTCGGTTTGCAGCAGAGTGGCCAAAGCAGCAGCGGTATGAACACCGGTAGCTACGTCAGCAGCAGCGGTACCAGCTACAGCAGAACCATCAGCTTTGATGAAGTTGACATCTACGGTGTAAACGTCAGCAGCATCAGTGAAGTTCATAACACCAGCTGCAGCAGCGGTGGTAGCCATTTGAGTATTCAGATAGCCGCCGGTTACTGCGGTGGTCAGGGTAGGAGGCAGCAAGAGAACGGTTTTGTGGGTCAGGTCGGTGGTGTCATAGACAGCCGTACCGCCCAAAGCGTTCCAAGTACCTGAATAGGTGGTGGTGCCACCGGTCTGAACGATGGTGGTGTTGTAGTTCTTAGCGGTTGCAGAGCTGGTAGCGATGGTGCCACCGGGGTAAGCGGCTGCAGCCTTGGTATCAGAACCAGCAGTGTTTTCCATACCACCCGCAATAGAGATATCGCGGGTATAGATAATCATGCGCTCGCTGTAACGAACTTTCACTGCGTCACCATTCTGGCCGCCGTTTTCGTTGGTTTCAGCGGTAATACCGGTAACGGTGGGTTTCGCTTCGTCGGTTTTGATTGCGAATTTGTAAGACTCTTCAAAATCACCATCGGTCAGTTTGAAGTGTTTTTCGTTACGGCTGATACCGCTCTTGTCTTTCAGAACGCGATCGCCACCGCTGAATGAGCGGAAAGCCACGTTGTAATCGGGAACCAGGTTGCTGTCTTTATCGGTGGGCAACAGTTTTTCTTCTTTGAAGGAGAAGGTGACTTCAGTGTCATCGCTGTTCCAAGAGATATTGAAAGCATCTTTGTCCCAAATCTGGGTGCTGTTGCTTGCCAGGAAGTTGGTAGCTACAGCGCCATTGCCGGTGACGGTATTGGTGCGGGTGGTATTGCCAGCATCAACAGTCAGTTTGCGGCTGTTGAATGAACGCACAGTGAAGGTATCTTCAGCGGTCTTTTTGTCCATGGGCTCAGAGAACTTCAGAACAAAGCTGGTTTTGGGGTCTACACCAGAGCCATTGCGAGCAGGGGTAACCATTACAACTTCAGGCTTGTCGCTCAAAGCATTGTAAGAAGCAGAGAAACCAGTCACGCTGCCGTCATTACCGAAGTCATAACGGTTGGCGTTGGGATCGCCCTGTTTGTTAGATTTCAGTACTTCAACGCGCTTGCGGGTGGTGAAACCAGGCTTAGAAGCGATGATTTCAACTTGAACACCTGAAGGAGCGTTGTTGAAAGCATAGGTGCCGCCAGCAGTCACTGTTTCAGCTTCGAAAGGAACGGAGCTGTTCAGGGACTTGGCTTTGACGGTTACGCCATCAAGGGGAGACTGGGTGTCATCGAATACTTTACCGTTGAAGGTGGTTTTTTCAATAACTGAAATATCGCTGGTGGCACTGGGCAACGGAGTTGAGGTAGCAGCGGGGGTGCTGGGAGCAGCGGTGGGCTCAGTACTGGGAGCAGTACTGGGAGCAGCGGTGGGAGCAGCAGTGGGCTCAGCACTGGGTGTAGCACTTGCTTCAGGTGTTGCGCTTGCAGCAGGTGTTGCACTTGCAGCAGGTGTTGCGCTTGCACTGGGGCTGGGGCTGGGGGTAGCGGTAGGGGCGGGACCGCAAGCAACCAACATAGAAACGGTGGCTGCAGCTGCGAAACTGCCTCTGAGAATAGACTTCTTCTGCATGTCTGTAAATTATCTCCTTAAGGTTTAAAACTTTTGTTTGTGTTACCACAAACATCTAGTTGATTTGTTGTCTGAATAGAGAGACGCTGGGTTGGATGATTTGTTCCATCCCTTTGTAACTTTTTTTGAAAAATTTTTTAGAGAAAAATGTTTTCTTAACCTTTTCCTCCTCAAATCCTAAATCTATATAGTTACCATTAAAACCCGTAGTGCGTCAAATTTTTGTGATAGGAATCCCAAGCGCGCACAGAATTTTTAAAGAAACCAATAGAATTAGCAAAGGGAGTATAACTTCATTATCTGCAAAGCGACAAGAGTTATTGGCAACTGTTTACCACAACCGGCTTGCCCTTGTGAACAAAGGGCTTGCCCGAACTTTGTAAACGGTGAAGAACATAACAACCTGGCGATTTCAGAGTATAAAGCACATAACCCGCCTGGTTTTTGCCGGGAACCATATGAAAGACAATAGAACCGGAAAGCGGACTGCCCCAGAAAAGCGTGCTATCCGCAAACACAACGGGTAGAGATTTTTTCAACCAAGGTGCTTTCACCCCGTTGACCTGGGCTCGGTCTAACCAATAGGGCTGGCTGCTCTGCACTGCATTCTGGTAGAGAGCGCCCAAGTTCGGGGGGTACTGGCCCTCATGATCTACGCCATAAATTTCAACACTGTTTTGCAAGGCATTGAGCGGGTCAAAGATATCGGCTGTGTTCAATGTTTGCGCATAAGCAGGCGCAGCCAAACCCAAAGCCAGCAAGGAAGCAAAAACAAATTTGGTTTTCATAATCATTTCTCCTGTATTCTGAATGCGTAAGCCTTCTCTAAGCAGGCTTGCGAACTGAAGGCTAAATTTTCAGCTATAAGCAAAATAACATCAAAAATAAAAACAACCAAAAAAAAATGAAACATATCAGTCTTTATACCGATGGCTGTTGTCTGGGCAACCCAGGCCCAGGCGGCTGGTGCTGCATCATGCGCTTTGGAAAACACGAAAAGGTTTTGCGCGGGGGCGAAGCCGCATCAACCAATAATCGCATGGAAATGATGGCCGTTCTGGCTGCCCTGCGCACCCTGAAAGAGCCGTGCAAAATCAAACTCTATGCTGACTCCAAATATGTACTCGATGCTCTGAAAAGCTGGATACATACCTGGGCGAAAAACGGTTGGAGAACCGCCTCCAAATCTCCGGTGGCCAACCGTGAACTTTGGGAAGAACTCTATGTCCTGATGCAGCCCCACCAATGGGAAATGCACTGGGTCAAAGGGCATTCCGGGCATCCTGAAAATGAATTTTGCGATGCCGTGGCCAAAGAAGAAGCCGAAAAGTTTCGCTAACACCAACCATGACCTTCCCGTTCATGCTACACCTCGGCACGCTCAGCCTGCACCCCCATGTGGTTTTTGAGCTGATGGCCTATTCAATTGGGTTTCAAATCTGGCGGAGGCGTCAGAAACAGCAGCCTTCCCTTACCAGTGCAAAGTACAAAATCTGGCTCTTGGTTGCAGTGGTTTTGGGGGCGGCCCTGGGAGCCCGTGCACTGGCCTGGCTGGAAACCCCTTTTGACCCGCTCACGGGGCAGTGGATCCCCCCCGGAAAAACAATTGCGGGGGGCCTGTTGGGGGGCTGGGCTGCGATCGAGTTCATAAAAAAGAAACTGGGTATCACCCAACGCACAGGCGACAGCTATGTCATCCCCCTCTGCATTGGCATTGCACTGGGAAGAATCGGCTGTTTTTTAACCGGCCTGGATGATCATACCTATGGCATTGCAAGCTCTTTGCCCTGGGGAGTAGATTTTGGCGATGGCATTCCCAGACACCCCACCCAGCTCTATGAAGCGCTCTGGCTCATGGCCCTGCTGCCACTGGGCGAGGTAATCAGAAAAATACGCGCCTGGCCTTCAGGGCTTGGCTTTCAGGCCTTTATCACTGCCTATTGCGCCTTTCGCCTGGGCATTGAATTTCTCAAGCCCACCCTCAAAATTTACCTGGGGCTGAGCGCCATTCAGTGGGCCAGTCTGATCGGCCTGCTCTGCGGGCTGTATCAGATCAAAAAGTTGCTGGCTCCTCCGCTTGCAGACAGGGAAGATAATTAAGCCCTGCAGAACACACCTGAGATCCTCCCCGGCATGAAAACCGGGGGCTTTAAAAATTCAAATCAGCAGAAAGTCGGCTTAGGGCGTATCGCTAAAATTGGAGCCCTGAAAATAAGTGGCAGCCTTTTTAACTTCATGCTTACTGCCGATATAAATCGGTGCCCGCTGGTGCAGTTTTTCAAGTTTCAGATCCAGAATCGGTGTGGTGCCATCGGTGGCCATGCCCCCTGCCTGCTCACACAGAAACGCCAGGGGGTAGAGTTCAAACAGCAGACGCAGTTTGCCTTGGGGCGCTTTCTGCAGGGCAGGATACGAAAAAAGCCCGCCCCCCTTCATCAGAATCTGATTGAAATCGGGCACCAGACCGCCACTGTAGCGCAGTTTATAATCAGTAATGACCAGATCATCAATAAAATTACGATGTGCTGAAACCCATTCACTGCGCAAGCCGCCAGGGCTGTAAATTGAGCCTTGTTCTTTCATGCGAATATGGCTTTTGGTAAGCACAAACTCGCCTTCAGGACAGAGCACAAATTCATGCACGCCCTTGCCTGAGGTATAGACCAAGGTCGTCAAAGGCCCGTACAGAATATAGAGCGCAGCCAACATATGGCGACCGGTATCTACCAGTTTCTCAGCCGGGTGAATACCCACAATCGTACCCACCGCCAGATTGACATCAATCAGGGAAGAGCCATCGAGCGGGTCCACCGAAACCGAAAATTTGGGGTTCTTGTGGGGTGTTTTGATCGAGGTTTCCTGCTCTTCAGAGGCATAATCGTGCACATAATCCAGGGCCGTAATCATGTCTTTGAGAATAATGTCTGCCTGTTTATCCACTTCAAGCTGATCTTCGGCAGAGGTATTCTGGGTTCCCGCCATTTTACGGTTGGCTGCCTTGAGCAAAGAAGAAATATATTTGCCCGCTACCGAAACAGTATGAATCAGGCGGCGCAGATCAGGGTCGATGCCCTCATCATAGAGAAATTTACGTAAGAATACGGAAGTATGATCCATAAAATAATGGCGAGGGGACTGCCTGCTTTAGCTGGCAGGGGAATCGTCATACCGGCGGAAGCCGGTCACAGAGCCCAAGCCCTCGCTGCCCCCTTTCTTTTTTGTTAAAATATTAATGGTGCAAGGCTTCAGTGCTGGCACTGCTTGGGCTTTGCCTAAGCTTTGTTCCTTGACAATAGAATCGACATGAGGTTGTTGCGCTGAAATCCCGCGCAACGTAAAGTCGCTTGGGTGTCCTTGATATAGGAACACACCGAGAGCTTCGCTCTCATGGCCCGGACGGGGCCTTGTGCAACTAACGTAACGGGTTGCCGTATGCGTTTGCACAGAAGCCGCTGCTGCTTTAGCTGGCGGAGTCGTCACGGGAAATCCTTTCACAGCCTGACGAAATTTATCTGCACTATACCAAAAACACAAGCCACTCGCAGTAGAATTTCAGGCCTTGACAACCTTGACTTCGCGCCCTTGGTAGGCCACGACATCGCCTGGATGTAATTTTTTACTGCGACGGGTTTCAAGTTCGCCATTCAACATCACTTCGCCATTTTGAATGGCATATTTGGCCTCGCCTCCCGTTTGGCAAAGATCTGCCAATTTAAGAAATTGAGCCAGTTCAATCACTTCTGTTTGAATCGCACATTCAGACATAATCAGGCAAATCCTCTGCATCTTCTTCCAAGGCATCCAAATCAGCCCATTCATCAAACTCTTCGGTTTGGAGCTGCTCTGCTTGAGTTGCTGAGTCAGCTTCTGATTCAGCCTCCAGAAGTATGCGTTGAATTTCTTCGTTCATACGCCCTGTCGCCATCATGCCAAACATTTTAAAATCTCCACGCAAGGAAAAGAGGGGGTATTTAAACGTCGCGGGGCGATTTTTTTCAACCACAAAATGCCCCATCCAGGCGAAGAAATAGCCCAAAAGGGGTGCCAGCAAAAACAAGCGGGGACGCCGCCGCGAAGCGGCCAGCGTAGCACAGCCCAAAGCCAGGCCCGTTCCCAGAAAATGCAATTTCCGGTTCAGTGGGTGTTTGTGCTCCTGCACGTAAAAGGGCCAGAATTCCTGAAAATTTTTGTATTTCTTCTGCATGGTATTCTCCTTGCCCTGATTCTCTGTGGCCATCAGAATATAGTATACTACAGCATATTTTCAGCAAGGCACAGGGCATGCAAACCAGTACAGAAAACAGCTCTTTTAGTGGTGTTGCTCCAGATCAAACTTCTGGTCAGAATGCCTGTTTAAGTCAGGAATTCGTATTTGAGAACTTCTTCAGCGTTGAAGAGTGTGAACAGATCACCTATCTCGATTTAACGGTTTATCAGGCCGAAGTCAATTACCATAACCCTGAAAAAAGCCTGAGCCAACTGAATCTGAAGCATCGCAACGCCCTGAACAAAGCCATTCCACGCCGCCCTGAGTTTGAATGGATCTACGGTCGCCTGATTCATAAACTTCACCAAGTCAACCGAGATTATTACCATTTTGACCTGCGCTCGATGAGCGATCTCCAATTACTGGAATATCAGAACACAGGCTTTTATGGCACCCATGTGGACATTGGGACAGGCGCTATTTCCAACCGAAAATTGACCATGGTGACCTTTTTAAGCTCTCCCGAAGATTACGAGGGCGGAGATCTGGTTCTCAAACCCAAAGGTCTGGCAGTGCCACAGAAACAAGGATCTCTCGTGGTTTTTCCTTCGTATATGCCCCATGAGGTCTGCCCTGTGACCCAAGGAATTCGACACAGTCTGGTGGCCTGGATTACTGGCCCCTGTTTCAGGTAAACACATGCAAGAACAAAAAACCACAACGACGCCTCAAGGCTTTGAAATCAACGATGATTTGATGCGGGCCATGTATTACCCAGATGTTTTTTCACCCGCTGATTGTGAAAAAATTCTGACTTTAACCACCGATCCCAATCTCTCAGCCCTGTTTAAGGAACAAACACGGCAGAAGATGCCGGACTATTATCAGCAAGCCAATTTCAGCACTGAACTGCTCCCCTATATTCCTGAAAACAACTGGATTTTTGATCGCCTGGGCAAAATTATTCATACTATCAATCAAAAATACTATCATTTTGAGATTGAAAATCTGGCAGGAACCCAACGTGTCACCCTGGCACCCGAACAAGGATTAGACTGGCATTTGGAAGTCGGCCAAGGCGAGTTTTCACTGCGAAAAATCAAACTGCTTATTTTTCTTTCAGATCCCGACAGTTATACCGGGGGTCTGATCGAGTTTGGCAGCAGTTCACAACGCACCTATCGCCAAAGTCTGGGCGGAGTTTTGATCTACCCCACCTATTTTATGACCCGAATTCACCCGGTACAGACAGGCCAGTTCCGCTTTTTACAAACCTGGGCCCTGGGCCGGAATGCCTTCCTTTAATAACAGTCCCCTGCTCGATCAGGCAGCCAGCTGGCCTGGCTTTCTTTCCGCTGCAGAGTGCAAAAACCTGAGCACCCTTCCAAATAGCTTTCAACCGGCGCGTGTCAAAGACATTGCGCAGGACCGGGTGGAACTGCGCCCTCAGGAACGCAAAACTCAAACTTTCAGCATTCTGGATACCCCCGAGACCCATTGGCTATACCAACGTTTGAATTACGTTCTGAATGAGCTGAATCAACGCTGTTTCCGTTTTCGCATTCAATATTTTCTGGCCCCTGAGGTGCTGAAATACGAGCCAAATGGCTTTTATGCGCCCCATACCGATTTGGGCCGGGCAGAACTTTCTTCACGCAAGCTCAGCGCCGTGACCTTGCTTTCTGACCCCCAGAGTTTCAGCGGAGGCGAACTGATCTTTTACCCCCCCCAAAAGGATTTAAACATCGCCCAAGGCACCCTGCTGCTCTTTCCTGCCTGGCTGATTCACGAAGTGCGCCCCGTGTTGACTGGCGAGCGTTACTCATTGGTCACCTGGATACATGGGCCATGTTTCCGCTGAATTTCCCCCCTGATTTTCTTTGGGGAACAGCCACTTCGGCCTACCAGGTCGAAGGTGGCATTCAAAATGATTGGAGTGAAGCCGGAATCGACGCAGGCCAAGCCTGCAATCACGTGCAACGCTACGCAGAGGATATTGAACAGGCCGCAGCCTTGGGAACCAATGCCTTTCGGCTCTCGCTGGAATGGGCAAAGCTGGAACCAGAGCCAGGCGTTTGGGACAGCGCTGCAGAGGCGCACTACCACGAGGTGTTTAATCAGCTAGAGGCATCAGGCTTGACCCCCATGGTTACCCTCTTTCATTTTACCTTGCCCCTTTGGCTGGCACGACGAGGAGGCTGGCTCAACCCTGAAATACTGCCTGCCTTTGAGCGCTTTGCCGGCCGCATAGCCACATGCTTTGGCAAGTATGTAAAGTATTGGGTGAGCGTGAATGAACCCGTGGTCTATGCCTTTAAAAGCTATGAAGAGGGCTCTTGGCCCCCCTTTCAAACAGAACGCAGGAAGGCTCTACAGGTTTTTTTGCATTTGCTTCAGGGCCATGTTCTGGCAGTAAAGCAAATCCGGCGCCAATCACCCACAGCACAAATCGGAATTGCCAAAAATCTGACGCTCTTAGAACCCTATCGCCCTTGGCACCCTGCCGATCAGGCCCAAAGCCGGTTTCAAAACAAAATCTTCAACCAAGCCTTTATTGAAGCCCTGATCACAGGCGTCCTCAAGCTTTGGGTGCCGGGTGCAGGCAAAATCAGTTTACAACTGCCGCCAAGCGACAGGGGTTGGTTGGATTTTTTAGGTATCAATTACTATACCCGTTTCAAGGTCAATGCCCAGGGAGCACATTTACTCAGCCCCCAGGCTGTGCTCAGCGATCTGGGCTGGGAAATCTACCCCGAAGGCCTCTTGAAAATGTTGCGGCTGGCAGACCAATGGAGCGGGCATTTGCCCCTGTATATCACCGAAAATGGCCTGGCTGATGCATCAGATTTACAGCGTGGCCCCTTTTTACTGGCACATTTGCGGGTTCTCAGCCAGGCCCTGGCAGAAGGCCTGCCAATCAAAGGCTATTTTCACTGGAGTCTCTTGGATAATTTTGAATGGGCCGATGGGTTTGAGCCCCGTTTTGGGCTCTTGAATGCCGAGCGTCAGTGGCGCCCCTCTGCACGGCTGTATCAAGGCTTGATTCAAGCTGCCCGTCAGCAGAGATAGATCTCTAAAAAAAAAGCCGCCAGAGAGGGGGGGGGCTTTTTTATCACTTTAAGATTTTTTGAGAATACGAACCCAGGTAGCCCCTTCTCCCATCAATACCAGAATCAGGACAACCAGTGCCACTGCACTCAGGATTTGAAAAACCATGCATTCTCCGTGATTTTATAGCGAGAGCAGGCCTTTCCTGCCGACGCCTGTTACATTGCAGCTCAAAGTGCATGCCGGAACCAACCATTTCAATGCACTGCGTCAATGGTGATTAGCATAACACAGCCTCTTTCTGATGAGGAGGAGATTTCCTGCACAGAAGTTCAAGCAGAATTCAAATCCACTGTTTTGAGAATTTTAAAATGAACTTAAAGGCCGAAAAATAACCAAGACATGAGCCTTTAGCAAAAGATAAGAAAACAATGACAGATCTACATTTACAGATAACAGCCCCGCAAGCCACCCTCACCTGCCCAACAAATCAGGCACAGCCCAGAACAGCAAGTACCCACCCAATAAGCTCAGCTCAGCGTACTGAAACAGCCCTAAAAAAAACCGATCAGTTGCAACTCAAGTCTCCCCAAATGCTTCCGCTGGCCATGCCTCTGCTCGATGATATTCTATTTATAGGTCTGAATGGCAGCAGTACGCTTGAAACCCAAGCCCTAAAAAAAACAAGCACGGCCCCGATTCATCCTATTCCAGGCCAAGCCCATTATGAGATTGTCTTAAACAAGACCCGTGTTTCTTTGATTGATTCAGAAAGCCTTTCAAAGCTTCAACTGCCTCCTGAAACTGAAGAGAAACTCAATAGCTTTTTAATCGATTTCTATGTCAAACAATTCTTGTTCAGTGAAGAAGGCGAGAGCCAGAGTGAAACAGCCGCTTTTGTGACCCGTCGCGAAGCGCTTTCAGAAAAGATTGCAGAACTGCAACTCCCAGCAGACCTCAGCGAGCAGCTATTTGACCAACTCAGTCATCAAACAGGCGCTTTGATCAGCGTTGAGGGCCAATCTCTCAATCTGCTCTTTCGCGAAGATATTGAAACCTTTGTCAAAGCACTGCAACTGCCCCAGCCACAAACAAAGGCCCTAAGAGATCTGCTCAGTTCACCGGGAATGGCTGTCAATGCCCGCGACGAAATGGCAAAGTTGATCTGTATCTTTGCCAAGGCTGAAAAAGGACAGGCCATTCCAGAACGCTTGGTCATTTCAGGTCACAGTACTGGAGAGAGTTATTTTGGCCTGAGTACAGGCGAAGAATTGCCCACGGCCAATCTGCGCATGCAAGATATTCTCAACCTGGCCCGTATTCTACCCAAGGCAGCGGCTCAGATTCAAGATATCGCGATTACGGCCTGCAATGCGGGGCATGCCCTGCATGCTGAAAAATACCAAAGGGCATTTCCCCACTTAAAAACCTTTATGGGTTATGCCGGTTCAGCTCCAGGTTCTGCTTCTGGTGCTGTTCCCCATCTCAAAACCTGGGAATCAGCCACACGCGGAAACTCTGAAAAATTGAGCCCCCAGCTGTTTCAAAATTTCAGAAAAGGTGAAAATGTCGCTACCTGGACCGCTTCACAGGGCTACCTCATGGACAGTAAAAAACAAGCCCAAAAAAATCTGCCTGAATTCATTCACGCTGTGAATTCGCGCATAGAAGACTATTACCTACAGGACAAAGCGGTTACAGACCCCCAACACGGAGAATTACGTGAACTCAATTCCAATATTCAATTGGTTTTGGGCAATACCCCCAACTTGAGCGAGAAAGACCGCCTCACGCTGCAAAGCGCTGCGAGCCGAAGTATTCGCCTACTTTATTTCAAAAATATTGCCAAAAATTTTAATCGGGTTTACAGCCCCCAAATTCGAGCCGCTTACCAGGCAGTAGGTCTTGAGCCCGTCTCATTTGAAGGACTCTCACGCGCCGAATGCCGCGAAGCCGCCCAGAAAATACATCGCTTGCGTGAAAACCTGCACAACCAAGCCTCAGCACTTTCTTCACAGGCAGATTCTCTGCCTGCTGAACTGTCGGCTCAAATCAAGGCCCTCAGCAACTTAGATGAATTGCTCAGCAAAGGCTTAATCGGACTCGAACCGGAGCTAATTCCTGAAACTTGGTTATAGCATGTCCTTTTCAAGCTTTTTGCATAGGTATGTTATGCTGAGCTAAAAATTTTGCCCAAGTGCATGGCAGAGGTCACGAATGGAACTCCCTTCTCTCTCTTCTCGGGAACAAGCATTGCAGGAGTCTCTGCTTGCACAGGGGCTGCTCAGCCCCACTGAATGGCAGGAGATTTTAACAGCCCGAAAACAGGCCTGGGATCAGGCTCTGGAAAGTTTAAACGGTCGCCAAGCCGAAATTTCACTCGAAACCGGCAGTCTGTGTCTGCGCAGTTTTCCCGATTTGCAACTGAAAAACAGTCTGGCACTCGAAATTCCGATTCCCCAAAAAAACCAGGCTAGCTGGGGCCGAGACATGATTGGCCTGAACCCTGAAGATGGCCGCCTGCTGGAATGGTTCAGCCTGCCTGAAACCTACGCACCCCAATTCCTGATTCCCGATTCAGGCGAGATCAGCCTGGGTTTCAGCCGCCCAGATCAACCCTTTCTTGGAGCCAGTCTTGCAGCTTTTGATCTCAGACATTCCTCCCAAGCTGAATTTAATCCTTGCGATCTCTTTATTTCACCTGGTAAACGCCTGTTGCTGCTCAGCGACCGCAAGGCAGGAAGTGTTGAAATTGTCTCTCTGCTCACGGGGCGTTCGTTGGCCAAGGTTCCGATTCGCCCGGCAGGTAGTCTGCAGGCCATCAATATCACCTTCAGCCCCGACGAACAATGGGCCTACCTGACCGATCAGATCACCACCAATCTGCATATTTTGGAATTGGGCTCTTTTCGCATACGCAGCCTGCAAACGGGCTTGGGCACCTTGGGGAATCTAGTCTTGGCCCCCGATCCGCGCTACCTCTTTTTGCTGGTGATCAAGCCCAGTCTGCGTTTGCTCTATTTTGAGATTGAAAGTTTTCAAATCGTTCAGGAACTGAATCTCAAAGGCAATGCCTTCAGTCAGGTCAGCGACGCCCCTACCGATCTCATGCATCTCAGCCCCGATCAAGCCTATTTAAGCGTCTTGACCAGCCTCGATGAACCAGCCCCCCTGACCCCCGTGGTCAACGTGATTCGCACCGAAACGATTAAAACCATTCGCCGTTTTGCGATTAAAGACGGCTGCAGGCCCGCTGCACTGGTCACCGGTCTGCCCAATCCTTTGCAGGAAACAGCCTCTCGCAGCCTGAACAGTTGGCTTGAAAGCAAAGTTCCGGCTGCAGAAATCCGGCGGATGCAAAGCCCTCTGGCCGCAGCCCCCAGCACGCAAAAAAAAGCATCAGCTCCTGCCTACCAAGCACCCCTTGCGCCCCCCCTCAGTGAAGCAGAAAGTGCCGAACTGCTGAAGCGTCAGGCTCCTCCCATCAGTCTGCCAGCAGAAGCTGAGAATGCGCTGGTAGAATTGATGGTTCAGGCCTTTTATCAGGAAACGCTGACCCATCTGCGCGTGCATCCGGTTGAAATCAGGCGCCTGCGACAGTGCGCCCATGAACTGAAGCTCGAACTGGAACAGAAATATGCCGTCATGGCTGAGGTGGATGGTATTTTAGGCCAATACCACTTAAAAACCCTGATCACACGCGATGCCCTGGTGCAGGCCACAGGCCCGCTGATGGCGGGCGAGGCCAAAGCCTTCAGCCCCGAAAAGCTCTGCCCGATTTGTGAAGCTCCGCTCCAGGGGTCTGAACTCTGTCAGGCCTGTGGGTTTAAAATCACAGCGCCGCAAAAGACATCTGAAGCGACCCACCTCAGTCCCTCCAGCGAGGCTTTTGACCACCTCTTGCAGGGACAATTGCTGATCTGTCAGCCCGAGAGCGCTGAACTGATGCTCTTGAATAACTGGCACAAGCCGCTCTGGTCACATCCGGCACAAAGCACGGGCTTTACACAGCCTGTACACGCACTCTCTCTGCCCAATCACCGCTACCTCCTGACCGATCAGGCAGGAAAAATCCTGGAACTGAACAGCCTGGGAAAAATCTGTTGGGAAAGCAAAATAGCCCTGAATCAGCCCCGTTTGAGCAGTCTTTCTCAGGAAAATGGCGAAGATCTGTTTTTAATCGTTGAAGCCACCCGCATCATTGCCCTGGATCGTGAACAGAAGATTCGCTATGCCTGGGGCCCAGAAACAGGTTTGGAACTCAAATCCCCCCGTGATATTCAGCTCACGCCCCAAGAAACCTGCCTGATCACGGATCAGGAACAGGTCTTGGAAATCAATATGCAGGGTGAAATTCTGTTTGTTTGGGGAAGCAAGCAAGGGCTGAAGAAACCGATCTCAGCCCGTCGGCTCAAAAAAGGCACGGTTCAGATCATCGACGCAGAGCGTAGGGAAATTTTGCTTTTCAATCAAGCAGAGCTGCTTTCGCATTTCAGCTATTGGCCTCCCGAGAAGCCCACACCCGCTATGGAAAAAGCTCCCGTGCCAGAAACCGCACTGTATACCCCCACTGGCGACGTGATTCTCTTGAGCACGCACTACTGGATGCAAATTCAGCCCGAACTCAAAAAAATACGCTGGACCTCGCCCCTGCCCCGTTCACACAAAGAGAACCTGCGTCAGGTCACCCAAAAGAAAGGGCAAGGCCCTGCCAAGGCTCCTGTTTCGCCCCATATCGCCCTGCTCCAGCAGGTCTCGTTTTTAGCGGATGCAAATATGGAAATGCTTGAACTCTTGGCACAAAAGCTCAAGCCTCTGCGCCTTCCCAAAGGCGAATGGGTGCTGCATGAAAAAGAGTTGGGAAGCGCGATGTTTTTTATCGCCCAGGGAGAGGTGGATGTCATCAAAGAAGACAGTCAAAGCAAACTGGCAACGCTGGGAGCCGGGGATGTCTTTGGCGAAATGGCCCTGATTTTAAGTGAACCCCGCAGTGCTGGCGTTCAAGCCCGCAGTGAGCTAGAGTTGCTGCAACTGGAGCGCAGCGATTTTAAAAACGTGATTGTACGATTCCCCGCTTTGGCACGGGAATTAAGGGTGATTGCCCACAAACGCAAACTGCTCTCTCAACAACTGAAAACCTCACGCAACCAGGATGTTTTAAGCCGATTGAAATCGAAAATGGCTGTGAATAAACTGCGTGAACTTGCCTTTTTCGCAGGGGGAGAAGCCCCCTTTTACGATACCCTGGCCAAGGTTTTACGTCCTGTCGCCTATCTGCCTGAACAGGAGGTTTTTCATCAAGGAGAAAGTGGCGACACGCTCTTTTTTATCAGCCGGGGAGCGGTAGGGGTTTATATCGACGAAAGCCCCCTGCCCGATTATGAACTGAGTGTGGGCGACGTTTTTGGTGAAATGGCCGTAATACTTGAGCAGCCCCGCAATGCCAGCGTCAAAACCCTGGGATACTGTCAGTTCTATGAATTGGATCGGGCTTCGTTTGCACATGTTTGCCAACAGTTTCCTGATTTTGCCGAACGCCTGCGCAAATTGGCAGAGCAACGCGAAGCCATGAATCTGCAAGAGCGGGCTCTGAACGAAGTCAGGGAAGAAGTACAGCCATTAACACTGAATACCTCCCCGCTCTTTTATATCAGCCCCCTGCAGGAAAAAATTGTCGGACTCACCCCCCAAGGAGCTTTGCAGACAAGTTGGGGTGAAAGCCTTCACCTCTTTCAGCCTTTTCGTCTCAGCCCGGTTGAAGAAAATCTCCTGGTCTGTGATACCGGCAATGATCGGATTCTGCTGGTGGATCCTCAAACACAGAAAATTCTGCATGAATGGGGAGATCACCGCCTGGAACTGCAGCAACCCCGCTCAGCGGTAAAAACCCAGGATGGTTTTTACCTGATTGCCGATGAGGGCAATCAAAGGCTGATCGCGGTCGACACTGAGGGAAAACTGCTTTGGGAACATACCACTCCCAACGAAATTCTCAGCCCCTATTATGCTGAATTTACCCCTTCAGAAACGATTCTCTTTGCCGATGCCGCTTTGCACACCGTTCAGGAAGTCAACCGCATTGGAGAGGTGCTCTGGAGCTATGGTTCGCTTTTAATTGCCGGCTCTGGCCCCGATGAACTGTGTGAGCCCATGTGTGTACGGCGCTTGCCCCAGGGGGAAACCCTAATCGCCGACAGCGGCAATAACCGTCTGCTCTGGGTCAATTCGGCAGGGGGACTGCTGCGCAGCTGGCACCCGCCAGCCGACAGTCATTTCAGCAGCCCAGTACACTGCGAACCCCTGCCCAGTGGTGAAATTCTGGTTTCTGCAGCCAATTCAGAAACGCTGGTTTTGCTCAGTGCTGAAGGCGATCTGCTTTGGGAGCAGACGCTTAAACTTTAGGCCTTGTGATAAACCGGCAGAATCGCGCCACTCACGGCCCGTGCTTGAGCAGAAGCCAAAAACCCAATCACCTGTGCCAAATCCGCAGGTTGAACCCAGCGGCTGAAATCCGCCTCCGGCATGCTGGCGCGATTGGGGGGCGTATCAATAATGCTCGGCACGACCGCATTGACGGTTACTTGGGTTTCGCGCAGTTCCTGGGCCAAAGATTGGGTAAAATTCACCACTGCCGCTTTGGAGAGGGCATAGGCTGTCACTTCCGCAGCCCCCGCAAAAGCCTGACGGGCCCCAATATTGATCACCCGCCCAGCCGCTGAAGCCTGAAGCAGCGGTAAAAATGCCTGAGTGGTCAAGAAACAGGTGCGCAGATTTAAATTCAACATTTTATCCAGTTCGCTTTCAGGGGTTTCGCTGAATGCGCCCCAATAAAAGCCTCCGACTACATTTACCAAAACATCCAACCCGCCAAAACGGCTTTTGAGTGTTTCTGCAAAATGTTTTAAATCTTGACTGGAAGTGCCATTAACAACAAAAGCATGAAGCTCCTGCCCTTCAGGGCGCGCCAAAAATTCAGCAGAAGCAGGGCGCACATCGGTCACCAGAACCCGATCTCCCAAGGCCAGAAAATGCTCAACAACCCCAGCCCCCAATCCCCCGGTACCGCCTGTAATCAAAACTGTTCGCATAAGTGCCTCCACGGAAATCTTTGCAGTTATTCTAACACAGGCTCAAAACCATTCAGGATAAGAGCAGATTTTCAAAGCAAGCCGTATTTTTCCAAGATTAGGATTGAAAACCGCGTTGATTCATGAGGCGAGCATAGATCCCAAATGTAACCACCCAGTATAAACCCCTTATCATCTGGATTCTCAGTAAATTCTCAGCCCAACTTAACCACAACTTAACCATAATGTTACAGAAAAAGGGTTGAATTCGAGGATCGTAAGGGTTTTAATTAAGATAAGCTCAAGTAAAGGTTGTCCATTGATGAAGAATTTGTTCCGTCATGCACTCGCTTCCAGCTTCCTGGTTATTTTGGCTGCCTGCCAAAGCCAGCCCCTGAATCTCGCCCTGAACCAACAGGCGCTTCTCTCTCCAGCCCGCTATCAAGCGGCATCCCGCACCGCTCCCCGTGGCGACTGGTTTGCCCAGCTCTCCCCCCAATTGCAAAGCTATTATGCTGAAGCCCGTGGTAAAACCGGTGCTGAACTGTTTCAAGCCTTGCACACCATCATTTCTCGCAATACCACAGCCTTAGGCTATGGTGAAGCCCGCGCTTATATGTATGGCACTGCGGATAATTTTGCCAATGGCAATCAATCAGGTGTTGTGGGCGTTTACTCTAACCTGTTTATTTTGGGCAGGGGTGGAAATGGCAATGATTACCGCGAACAGGGCGACCTGAACAAGGATGGCACCGCTGGCGATTTTGTCAATTGCGAGCATACCTGGCCCCAATCTTTCTTTAGCAAGCAATTGCCCATGGTTTCAGATATGCACCATCTGTTCCCCACCCTGAGCAAACCCAATGGCATGCGCGGACATCATCCCTTTGGCATGTCCAACGAAGGTAAAATCGTATATTCAACCTCAGCGGGCTCCAAACTGATTGTACGCAGCAACCGTCTGAGTGCAAGCAGTGCACCTGAAACAGATAAATCCATCACGCCCTTTGGTGGAGCAGATGCCGTGTTTGAACCCACCAATACCCAAAAAGGCAATACCGCCCGAGCCATGATGTATTTCTGGCTGCGCTATAACGACCGCAATATCCGCGGTGGCGATTTCGATGCTCGCAATTTCTGGAACAACCGTTTGGGCATGTTCAAAGAATGGTCTGAACAAATCGATCCGATTGATGAGCGCGAACGCGTACGCCACGAACTGATTTTCAAAAAACAGGGCAATCGCAATCCCTTTATTGACATCCCCAATCTCGCCAGTTTGATTGGCGAACAGGCCATGCAAGCCCGCTAGGGTTTGGCCTGAATCTTCCCCTCCCCGGAGGCTTCTTGATAGAAGCCTCTTTTTTTATGCTTGAGAACGGGAGGTCGCCTGATACCAGGCCACCGTCGATTTTAAGCCCTGTTCAAGATCCAAGGGAGGCTGCCAATTCAATAAACGCCGAACCTTGGTCAGATCACAGGAAAAATGTGTATAAATTTTTTGATCCAGGCCAAGTACCGGGCCTTCAAGAATCGGCTTGCTGACCTCACACAGGGCGAGAGTTCTGCTGGCCAGCTCAGACAGAGAAATTTCCTGGCCCATGCCAAAGTCTAAAGTTTCACCCGCCAGTTGGGCCTGGGCCACCGCCAACAGAGCTGAGACTGCGTTATCAACAGGGCTGAGGTCAAGCGATGCTTGCAGAGAAGGCAAGATCACCTGTTCTATCAGGGGATCTAAAACCTGCTCCAAAATCCAGGGCAACAAAGAAGTTTCTGACTGGCGGGGGCCAAAAAGAGGAAAAAAACGCACTACATTCAGGTTGAGTTGAAACGAACGATAAAAGCTTTCTGCCAACATATCCGCAGCCACCTTCGAGGCCAGATAAGGAGAGCTGCCCTGCAAGGGATGTTTCTCGTCAATCGGAAGATAGAGCGGCGCGCCATAGACCGCCGAGGTTGAAGCGTGAATGACCTGACAATCCTGAGAAAGCGCTGCATGTAAAAGATTCAAAGTGCCCGTGACATGCGTATCAATAAAACGATGGGTATGCAAAATTGAATCTTTGAGTTGTAAATTAACCAGATGAAAAATCTGATCTTTGCCAACCACCCATTTTCGCAGGGTTTCGGGTTCAAGTACGTCACCAGAGATAATTTCAAGCTCAGAACGAATCTCGGCGGGTAAATCTTCGAGCCACCCCAAGCCAGAACCGGCATGAACCAAAGCCTGGACACTTACACCCGAACGAACAAGCGCTTCGCAGAGATGACTGCCGATAAATCCACCCGCACCGGTAACCAAAACCTGACCCATCGCTTGCTCTTCTCCCAGGGAAACTCTGCTTCATGATAACAGATTCATTTGTCGCAACGCAGGCCATGGCCCTTTCAGCGAGGCAAAAAATGACAGGCTTTGAGAGGCCAAATAAGCCACTTGAAAGCGATCTTAAAAAATAAATTCGTGACTTGTTTAAAAAACGCTCGGGGAATTCCCATCCTCATTTAGGGGACATTGTGTCCGAATGGTTATTGGGATGAGAAGAGCGACAGACCAGAGACTCAGTCGTTTACGTAGCAAGGTCTGTAATAAGAGCGTCCGGTTTACCGGACATGCCGTAAAGCCCCTTCCTCGCTTCGCGGTCCGCGCGTAGCGCTTCAGGTGGAGGAGCTCTGCCCGCATGGGTATATAAGGCACACCCAGCATAGCTGGGTCATAAAACCAATCTGCCACCGTTATTTTATGCTGTATTATTTAATGTAACATATTGTATAATATCTTTATGTTAGTGTATGAATTCAAGCTCAAAGGCAAGCCTTATCAATATCAAGCGATAGATGAAGCTATTCGTATTGTACAGTTTATTAGAAACAAAGCTGTACGTTATTGGATAGACAATCGAGGCGCAGGAAAGAATGACCTATACAAATTGGCTGCTTCACTTCCCAAAGAATTTGAATTCTCAGATAAATTGAACTCAACAGCCAGACAGCAAGCCACAGAAAGAGCTTGGAGTGCAATTTCTAAATTTTTTGAAAACTGCAAGAAAAAAATTCCGGGTAAAAAAGGGTATCCCCAATTTCAAAAGGACAACCGTTCTGTTGAGTACAAACAATCTGGTTGGAAACTGGTAGATGGCTGCAAACGCATCCATTTTTCAGACAAGTGCGGCATAGGCACTCTCAAACTGATTGGAAAACAATGCCTGAACAGTTTTCAAGACAAGATTAAACGGGTGCGTCTTGTGCGCAGGGCAGATGGATACTATGCCCAATTCTGTCTGGACATTGAGCGCAAAGAGCATTTGACCAGCACAGGCTCAATTGTGGGCTTGGATATGGGTATCAGCCATCTTTGGACAGACAGCAACGGCAATATCCTTGAAAATCCTAGAACTTTGAAACAAGCTGAAAAAGCCCTGAAGCAAGCACAGCGCAGAGTATCCCGCAAACAGAAGGGCTCCTCTAATAGAAAGAGACAAATCAAGCGATTGGCTAAAAAACATCTGAAAGTGCAAAGACAGCGTAAAGACTTCGCTATTAAAGCAGCGAGGGCGCTATACCAATCTCACGATTTGGTAGTTATTGAAAACCTTCAGATAAAAAACATGCTGAAAAACCACAATCTAGCAAAGGCTATCTCAGATGCAAGCTGGCATCAAGTTAAGCGTTGGCTAGAGTATTTCAGCCAAGTATTTTCCAAGGGTTTTGTCATTGTATCCCCCCATCATACCAGTCAAGATTGTAGTAGTTGTGGTAAACGGGTTGCCAAAAGTCTGAGTGAACGGGTGCATCACTGTGAATCATGCGGTTTGGAATTAGACCGTGACCACAATGCTGCACTGAATATACTCAGTAAAGGAATAGGTTTAGTTGGTACTGTGGGACACACAGAAACCAGGCATCTCAAAGATGTCGAAACGCCTGTGGAGAGACGAACCGCTGCTTAAATCTGGAAACAGACTTAAGTAAGTTTGCTCGGTGAATCAGGAACCCCCATCATTTAATGGCGGAGAGGATGTCAGAAGTGAACATAATCTGTCTCAGAAGATTTCAAAGCTGAAATCCCCCTGCTAGAAAAATGATGTGTGACGAAGCAAAGAAATTCCCCATGACAGAGATCTCATCCACAGGCCTGCAAGCACAGTTTATCAGCACAGCCAGTGAAGGATTGAGCCACCTTCTGTTCCAATAAAAAGCAGACAGAGCATCGGCTGTGACCTATAATAAAACAAGAGGTCAGCATGCAAATCTCCGCTTCTGTCAAACTTGAAACCACCCCTGCAGCGATTGAAAAAACGCTTGGCAAGCCGGTTCAAGCTGCAAAAACAGAAAGTGCGAGAGCGATACCAGCGGATCAACTCTCACTGCAGAGGGCCACAGGGCCCGTGCCTGAAAGCCCGGCACGGCTGAATCATCCGCTGCAGAATAGTTCTCCTGCAGTGGAAAGGCGCCTGCAGCGTTATTATGGCAGTGCCGATCCTGCAAAAATTCAAGCCCAGGCCCGCAAAATGCTGGGGATTGAAGGGGTTCTCCTGCCCGCCCCCCACCAGCGTCAGGCCAATTTTCTGGAGTTTGCCAGCCGCCATTTTCCGCCCCGGCCCAGCAAAGAAGATCCCTTTGAACTGCCCCAACATGGCCCCCAACCCGGCATGCCTGTCTATGCGCTTTGGCAGACCTACGCTCAAACCGACTATGGCGCGTTGATGATCGAGAAGGTCTTAAAAGAAGCGGGGGAAAAACCTTTTGTGGTGCGCGCAACAACGGAAGGCCCCCCACAGGGTTGGCATGATTTTATTCTGGTACCCGAAAACTTTCCCCGCAATGCAAACCAGTTTCGCTATGGCGGGCAGGCCATTGACCCCCTGGCCATTCTACACCACGAATTTGAGCATACCCGTTTTGGACGTTTTGAGCAGAGTGAAGCTCAAATGCTGCAGGAAGAGGTCCATGCCGTACGCGAAGTGGAAAACCCTGTGCGCAGCCTGAATGGCTTTGAACCCCGCTATACCTATACCCAACTCGATCCTGAGGGTCAGCCCCTGCAAACCGTCAATATCCTCAAGCCTGAAGTCATTCACCCAGGGGCCTGGCGCTTTGATCCAGAAGATCCGGGCCTGATGCTGCCCGCAGACAACAAATAAGGAGAACGCGATGGACGCACTGTCATTTTATGCCTCAGACCGGGTCAAGTCTCTACCTGCCATAGGCGGTGTTCCCCTAACCCAGGATCGGCACGCCGCTCAACTCAGTGAGTTTGAGCAGACCTTGGCCTTTTTTCTGGCCCCTCCGCCCTCACGTTTTCCCCAAGCAGATCAGCCAGACAACGCCACCTTGCTGACACTCAATCCCCATCTCAATCTCAAACTGATTCAATCGCTACATCCAGAGACACGCCTGGTCAAGGATCAAGGACACTTGCGAATTGAAATTCCGGTCACGCCCCAGAAATCTGAGCAAGCGCAAAGTACAGATCAGAACCTGATCCAAGCCGTGCAACTGAACAGCCCGCTTTTTTCAGTTCCGCCTCAGCTGGCCCCCCAGAATCCCGCGCCACGAGAAACAGCTTTTGGCAGGGTGGTGGCCCCAGGCTCTCTGCAATCCCTTTTGGCAGGCCAGAACACAGGGGCTCAGGAAAGCCTGCTGGTTTCGCAAAGTCTCAGCCGCCTGCTTCAAGGCCAGGTGCCCCCAGCACCCCTTGAAGCCCGTGAAAAGATGCACAGCCCCTTCAATGCTTACAGTCACTGGCAAGAGAGCGCATAAAGCCTGAAATGTTTGCCCCCTACCAACCCCATGCTCAGACAAGCCAAGCCCCGCTGCCCCTGGAGATTCGGGCCGCCCAAATCGAGGATCTCAGGGCCCTGGCCCAGCTCCACGCTGAGCGCAACGCCTGCCCTGTGGAGCGCGCCCTGGAAATTATGCAGAGAAACCTTGAGCGCGGCCAGCTCTATTTGGCCGAAAGCCCCCCAAAACAGATCTTGGGCTATGGTCAGAGCCTGTATTTTGAAGCCCCCGCAGACGCACCCCCCTCATGCGTGCCCACAGGTTGGTATCTGATGGGGCTCGTGGTCAGCCCCCAGGCCCGCCGCCAGGGAATGGGCCTCAAACTGACGAAAACCCGTATCGAGGCCCTGCGCCCACTCACCGACAGGATTTACTATTTTGCCAACAGTCTCAACCGGGCCACCCAGGATCTGCATGCCCAACTGGGCTTTGAACTGCTGCGCGAAAAGATCAGTTTTCCTGGGGTTGATTTTTCAGGTGGGGGCCAAGGGCTGCTCTATATTTTAGGGCTCACCTGACCAGAATGTCAGGCTCCAAAGCCGTTGATCAGCATAATCACTGAGCAGGTCTTCCCACGAGGTTCGCACGGTTTCAGACATATTCAGCCAACGCTGCCATTGTGCATCGGCCTGGTCAAAACGCGCTGCATATTCTGCGCTGGGCAGGTCAAAGCCATTGGTCGCAAAATCCAGATCACGGGCCACGGCCCGTTCCTGCGCGTCGCGCCAGATCAATCCCCAAATACACTTGACCAGCACGTCGGCCTCTGCGCCAGAAAGCAGGTCGCGGGCCAACAAAACGGCACAGAAGAGCGGACACTCTGAACAATAGGTTCGGGCATCCAGCGTGTCGTAAAAAGGAGGCTCCTGGGTATTGGGCAAGGGCAAAATCTGAACCAACAGATCAGCGGGCAGGGTCTCAGGAGGCAACTGGGCGACCTGAAGTGCCAGGGGATAGAGCGTTTCTTTCAACCAGGTCAGCACCAAGCCCTGAAAGCGTTGATTCATATCTCTTAGCCCACCTTTCCTGCCTTTGCAGTTTTATGATACCAGCATATCAGAAGCCATCGGAGTATAATGCCCTGAAAAGAGTGTCAGGAGACCCCCATGCCCTTGCTTCCTCACCTTGAACGCTACAGTATCAGCAAAGACCAACCTGTTGTAGGCACTGTGATCTGGCTGCACGGTCTGGGCGCCAGTGGCCACGATTTTGAACCCCTGGTTCCCTTGCTGGGACTCAAACAGAACCTGCGCTTTCTATTTCCCCACGCACCTGAACGCGCTGTGACGATCAATGGCGGCATGGTCATGCCCTCTTGGTATGATATTCTTTCGCTGGGCATGCTGCGTCAGGTCAGCTGGCCTGAAGTTGAAAATTCAGTTCAAGCCGTCAAAGACTATCTAGAGGCCGAAGCAGAAAAAGGAATTCCCAGTGAGCGCATCATTCTGGCAGGCTTCAGCCAGGGCGGTGCGATTGTACTGCAAACCGCCCTGCGCTTAGAGAAACCCTTGGCAGGGATTCTGGCCCTCTCCACCTATTTGCTGGATCTTGAAAAGGTGCCTTCAGCCCAAACCTCTCCCAATGCTCAAACCCCGCTGGAAATGCACCACGGTCTCTATGACCCGGTGGTGCCGCTGGCCCTGGCTGAACGCTCCCGCACAGCCCTGAAGGAAGCGGGTTACCCGATCAACTGGCAAACTTACCCCATGGAGCACGCCGTCTGCGATCTGCAGATTCGCGATCTGGCCCGCTGGTATCAGGCCCGAGCTGAAGAAATCGCCAGAAAAGCGATTCAGGTCTGAAGCCCAACGCCTGAAAGATATAGCGTTCACAAGTCACCCTTTCTTTTATGCTGAATACTTTTAGTAATGCACTCATTTTTCAATGCTATGAGCCCTCTTGACAAGGGATTCCGCCACCATTCTATACAAGCTACACTCTGCTAACTTGCATATTCCCGGAAAGAAGGGCAAGTCTGGTAAAATAGGGAGAGTATTTAAGAAATTCATGACAGTGAACCCGTCGGTTCGCTTTGAAGGATGTAGTGCCAAGATGTTGAAGTTATTGCAAAAGCTCGTTGGGGACCCCCACAAAAAAACAATCGATAAAATCCAGCCGATTGTCGAAAAAATCAACAGTCTCGAAGACGCGATTCAACCCCTGAGCGACGACGACCTGCGTTCCAAAACCTATGAGTTCCGTCAGAAAATCGACAATGCCACCCGTGGCCTGACCGACAAAGACAAAAAATACCAAAAAGAGCAGGAACTCCTCAATGAACTGCTGCCCGAAGCCTTTGCGGTTGTGCGCGAAGCCTCCCGCCGTGTGCTCAACCAGCGCCATTTCAATGTGCAGCTGATTGGCGGCATTGTGCTGCATCGGGGCCAGATTTCAGAAATGAAAACCGGAGAAGGTAAAACCCTGGTTTCAACCTCTCCCACCTACCTCAACGCCCTGGCCGGACGTGGCGTGCATGTGGTTACCGTCAACGATTACCTGGCGGGCCGTGACTCCGAGTGGATGGGTCAGATTCATCGCTTTTTGGGTCTCAAGGTCGGCGCGATTCTGCACCACCTGACGCCCCACGAACGCCGCAAAGTCTATGCCGGTGACGTGATTTACGGAACCAATAACGAGTTTGGTTTTGATTATCTGCGCGACAATATGTCCACCGATTTGGATCAGTGCGTCCAGCGCGAACTGCATTATGCAATCATTGACGAAGTCGACAGTATTTTGATCGACGAAGCCCGTACCCCGCTGATCATTTCAGGCCAATTGGCGCAACCCGCCGAGACCTACCAACAGTTCAGCAAAATCGTCAGCCGCCTGGAAGGCAAACACAAAGACTATAATAAAAAGAAAAAACTGCTCGATGAAATCGACTACGAAGAGGATGAAAAAGACTGTGATTACGTCATTGACGAAAAACAGAAAAATATTATCCTGACCGAACGCGGTATTCTCAAAGCGCAGAAGATTCTCAATATCCACGATCTTTTCAGCGCAGAACAGCCTGAACTGGCACACCACCTGATTATCGCCCTGAAATCAAAAGAACTCTATCGCCGTGATGTGGAATATGTTGTGCGCCCCAACGAACGCGGTGAAATGGAAGTCGTGATCGTCGATGAGTTTACCGGTCGCCTGATGTTTGGCCGCCGCTATTCAGACGGTTTGCACCAGGCCATCGAAGCCAAAGAAGGGGTCAAGATTCAAGATGAAACCCAAACCCTGGCTACAATTACCCTGCAAAACTATTTCCGTCTCTACCGCAAACTGGGCGGCATGACCGGAACAGCCATCACCGAAGAAGCCGAGTTTGGCAAAATCTACAACCTGCCTGTGGTGGTGATTCCCACCAACCGGCCCGTGGTACGTAAGGATCAGCCCGATATTATTTATAAAAACGTCAAAGCCAAATTCCATGCGGTGGCTGATGAAATTGAGGCCATGCATGCCTTGGGCCGCCCCGTGCTGGTGGGGACGGTTTCAATTGAGAAATCTGAGCAGATCAGCGATATTCTCAAACGCCGGGGCGTCAAACACAATGTTTTAAACGCTAAAAACCACGAAAAAGAAGCTGAAATTATCGCCCAGGCAGGCCGCAAGGCGGCCGTCACGATTGCCACCAATATGGCGGGCCGGGGCACCGATATTCTGCTGGGTGGGAACGCCGAATTCCTCTTGCTGCGCAAACTGCGCCTTGAAGGATTCGAGAGCATCGAAAGCGCACCTGTTGAACTCAAAGACAAGATGCTGAAAGAAATCGAAGCCCAAATTTCAGCCGAACGGGATGATGTGCGTGACGCAGGTGGTTTGCACGTGATTGCCACAGAACGCCATGAATCCCGTCGTATTGATAACCAATTGCGGGGCCGTGCCGGTCGCCAGGGGGATCCGGGTTCCAGCCGTTTCTTCCTCTCACTGGAAGACGATCTGATGCGCATGTTCGGCGGCGATCGTGTTTCCCGCGTGATGGACATGCTCAAGGTTGAAGAAAACGAACCGATTGAATCGGGCATGGTCACCAAAGCGATTGAAAATGCCCAGAAAAAAGTCGAAATGTATCACTTTGGGGTACGTAAGAATATTCTGGAATATGACGAAGTCATGAACAGCCAGCGCACGATCATTTACGAACAAAGGCGCAAGATTCTCGAAGGCGACAGCCTGCGTCCTGTGGTCGAAGAAATGATCACCCGCAATATGGAAGATATTCTCAACACCTACGCCCAGCCGGGTATTCCCCAAGAAGAATGGGATCTGCCCGGTCTGCACCAGGAACTGAGCCACCATATTCCCCTGATGAACTCAATTCACCTGGATGAATTGCGGATTCCGATCGAAGGTTTGCAGGTCTTTATCAAGGAACAAGCTCTGAATGCCTATGAGGCCAAAGAAATGATCCTGGGTGAAGAACTGATGCGCGATCTTGAACGCATGGTGATTTTGCGTGTGATTGACCAGAAATGGATTGATCACCTGCATGAAGTAGACGCTTTGCGTGAAGGTATCGGTCTGCGTGCCTATGGGCAGAAAGACCCCTTGATCGAATACAAAAAAGAGGCGCGTGAAATCTTCCAGGAAATGATGACCAATATCCGCATTGAAGTCGTCACAACACTCTTCCACCTGCAAGTTCAGTACGATATGCCCATGATGCCGCCAATGATGCCCATGGAACTGAATTATGAAGAAGTGGATGCCGAAGAAATTCCGGAAGGGCTCCCTGAAGGCCTGAGCCTCGAAGGCAGCGAACCCGTCTAAATAAAGTCTTTTTAGAAAAAGCCTGGAAAGAATCATCTTTCCAGGCTTTTTTTTAGGCAACAAAAAAAATATTTCGACAAACAAGTTTATATTTCTTAACAATTGGGAATATCTAGGTATCAAACCCGAGCATGGGGCAATGGGGGCAAAGGATGAAACGATCGATTCAAAAACAAAAAGGATTTACCTTGGTTGAGTTAATGGTCGTGATTATTATTATCGGCCTGCTGGTCGCGATTGCCTTGCCCAATTTTGCAGCGGCCCAGGATCGGGCCCGAAATGCGTCTGTCAAAGCCAATGGGCATGCCTTAGAAACCATCGTCAATACTTATAATATCGACAATGGGCGTTACCCAGCGAGTATTCCTGAAATCACGGGCCATGACAGCTATAAAACGCTCGAAAATCCTTTTTCGGGTCGCAAGGGCGTTGCTGATGCCTCAGGCCAAGGCGCATGGCGTACCAACAACGATGGGGATGCAGCTTCAGCCCCCAACGCCTTGACGACAGCCTACAGTGATCAGGCGATTTCACAGGGGCTTGCCATTTATGTAGGCTTGGATGCCACAGGAAACGCCACCACTCGCTTTTTAGGGGATGGCAAACAGGGAACAAACAATACCGTCAACTATCTGATCTATACCTGTGATCGCTCTGGCAAGCCCATTCGTGGTTTTATTCTTTCTCCAGCGGATCTGCCTTCAGAAGCCGCTCGCGATCTGCAGCGGGCCAACTAGGGCGAACAGCAGGCAGAGGGTTTTCAGCCATCCAATCTTCAGCTCTGTTTTCAAGACGTTTGAAGCGTATCGCCCATTCAGAATCATCGGCTCTTGAAAAACGCAAATAATCCAAATCGATGAGAATCCTGCTCAGTTCATCATGGGCTTCAGGCGCTAGCAGATCAGGGGCCTGCGCCAAAATCTCTTTCAAGGTTAAATGGGGTTGATCTTGATAGCCCCGTGCAAGCAAAGCTGAAAACAAGCGGCCATACAAACGGTCCAAACGGGGTTCTTTTTCAAGATAGGCCAAACCAGGCAGTTCAGACTTAGCACGCCACAAAAAACGCCGTAAAACGTAATTGAAAATTCCCAAAACCAGAACCAAGAGATAAAAGACAGGGCTGCCCAAAAGCTGAAGCGACAAGGAACGCAATTCTTCCAAACGCTTCTGCAGACTTTGGCTCTCACTCAAACGTTCCTGCCAAGTAGACAAAAATATTTTAAGCGCATCGAGCTGCTTTTGTAAGCCACTGAAAAGATCCCGTTTGTCCAGAAGTTCTGTCAATTGCCCTGGCGGTGTCGGATCAAACGTACGCCAGCGAAGCGAAGGGCGTTCTAAAACCTCAACCCAATCATGCGCCTGTTTTTCGCGTACCACCCAGACCTGACTCATGGAATGGTATTCCATTCCCTTCCAACCACTGACCACATGCGCAGGAATATCCAAACTGCGCAACATCAGCACCATACCGGATGCAAACCAGGAACAATAAGCGGGTTTGCGATTCAGAATGAAATCAACTGTCGGATCCACATGCTCGGTGACAGAATTGACTTTTAAACTGTATTTGAAATATTGATGAAACCAGTCTTCCAATAAGTGCGCCTTTTGCAGAGGGCTTGAAGCAGAGCGTGTGATATCTTCAGCCAAAGGTTTCAATAATTGACGAATTTGATCTGAAATTTCAAGGTTATCACGCAAAAGCTCTGGCAGAGCTTCTGATTCAGGTTGAATACCTGTTTGAACCCAAACCCAATAATCGCTCTCAAATTGGCTGCGTTCCTGACGCAATTGCGCATATTGATTCTGATAAACGGGTGCCGAGCGCGGCATGCCCACCAAACCCGCATCAGGCGGTAGAAAGGTAATCCCCTGGTAATGGTTCATTAAGCGGATTCGCGCCCAAAAGCCCTGCTTTTCCAGAGAGCCTATTTGCCCCGGATACACCAGTTGATACGGGTCCAAATCCGCAGGCAAATCCTTTGCAAGCAAAGGAGAAGTCACTTCACGTGGTGCTTTAAAAAATTCTTGGGGGGTCCAATGGCCATTGTTATAACTGGTTAAAACCGTCCCGCGAAGATAATCCATGGGACGAGAGGAATGGATGAGCAAAGCCACTTGTTCAGAAAGCCGGATTTCAGTATTGCCTGTTAAATGGGTATTGCCAGAAAAACCACTCCAGCTGGCATGTTGATTTGAAATATACTCAGAAAGGTTTTCAGAAAGCGTATCATCAACCCATTCAGCCAAGAGAATCACACTGAGAGAAAGCATCAGAAAAGCAGAAAAAGCAAACATAATATGCTTGAAATAGAGATTCCGGCTGAGCGGTGACCAAAGATTCAGACGCCAGGAGCGCCAAGGCAAACGGGAAAAAATCAGCAAAGTCACAAAGACCAAAACCAGCCAACGGTAATAGGGTTTCATGGCTGAAATATTGGGAGATACCGTTGAAAAAAGGAAAAGGAGCCCCATCGAAAAAAGCAACCAGTCGAAACGCTGTGAACGCCAGGAAAACCATTGCAGAACAATCATCGCTATCAGGCTCAGCCCCAGGGCCTGAAATTGGCGCAAACTGTAAATCATGACATAAATTTCAGCACTGTTTACATAGATCACAAAATAGGCAAAGAGGAAAGAAAAAAGCGTCCCCAAAAACAGCGTAAGGGGCTTGGGTTTTAAGACAAAAGGCAAAAAATAGCCCATGCCAATAATCAAAAGTACCCCCAAGGCCCCCAACAAACGTTGGGGATCGTGCAAGGCCCAAACACCCAAAGTAGGTATCAAGAGAAAAAAATAAATCCAGGGCGGGCGGGTTTCAATCATAGCACCACACTCCGCCAATCAGAAGCTGAAATCGTCACCAAATCAGGTTGGTCAGGCAAATCTGCACCCTCTGGAAGAATCACAATCACCTTCAGTAACAAACCCGTTTCCTGCAAAACCTGTAAAAGCTCACGGCGACTTGGATCCCAATCGAGCAAAATCACAACCACCGCACTGAGTTCCCGGCGGTATTCCTGTACAATTCCCTGCAAACGGTCAGGGTCAAAGCGTTCACAGCCTTGAATCGAGGCCAGGATTTCAAGCATATGATCCAAACGGGTGCGGGCAGAGCCCTGTGGGAAATGAAAGACCTCATTGCCTGCAGCAAAAACATCGATTAAAAACTCCTGACGTGCGATCCACTCTGACATGCTGGCAACCAAAGAGATGCCCGCCTCAAGCCCAGGATCCAGACGCTCCAGCGCACTGACCTGGGTATCTAAAATGACCCCCAAACGGATAAAATATTCTTCTTGGTACTCACGTACCATCAATTTACCCGTCTTGGCCAGAGCCGGCCAATAGATCTGTCGCAGCGGATCGCCCTCCATGAACTGACGAATACCACGAAACTCAAGGGCTTCTCCCATTTGTAGACTCAATACCTGGCCACCACTCTGGTATTTGCGCGTCAAACCCAATTGCAGAAAAGACAAGATTCTGTATTCAGGGTAAACCCATTGCTGACCCGTCAGCGGAAGCAGCGTGCGCCAATAAAAAAGGCCAAAAGGGTAACTTGAAATAGCAATCAACTGGTGACAGAGATACTTGCCCCGGCGCGGCAATTTACAGGGAAAATGCAAGATTATCTTTTCACCGGGCTCCAGCACTTCTACAGAGGTCGAACAGGGAATCACCAACAAACTTTGTTGTGGGCTGCGCAGTATCAACTCAAAACTCAGATGAAACAGCGGACTCTTGCCCTGATAATCCAGCTCAAACTGTAAATCCAGATCCGCGCCATGCATGGCAGGGGCACGGGAAAGCATTTCAAGCTTCAGTCTGCGCGGGCGATACCAGGCGGCCTGAATCAAGGTCACACTCCAAAGCGAAGTCAAAGTAATCATCAGGATATAGATCAGCACATCGGTGCCCACCATGCCCAGAGAGATCGCCAGAATCATGAGCAAAAAAAGCGCTTTGCCTGCAGAAGTCAGATGGGTTTCATAGACCGTCTGAAGCACAGCAAAGGCATTGTGCTTTCTGTAGAAAGCAAGCCAAGCCTGAAGTCGACGCTTGATTTGCTGAAGTTTCATGAACTACCGGGGAACCGCCACCTGTTTTAAACAGGCCTCGATCACCTCGGTCTTGCTAATGCCCTGATAACGCGCCTTTGAATCTAAAAGCAGACGGTGCGCCAAAACAGGCTCAGCCAAAGCTTTCACATCTTCTGGAAGCACATAGTTCCGCCCTTCAAGCAGGGCACGGGCCTTGACTGCCTGAAACAAAGCCAAGCCCCCCCGTGGACTGGCACCCAACTGGACTGCACTGTGTTGTCGGGAAGCTTCAATCAGGCGAATAATATACGTACCCAGATCCTGATGGACCGTTACTTTTTTCACCTCTTCCTGAAAGTCACAAATCTCTTCAGGGCTTAAAAGCGGCTTTAAAGCTTGCAAGGGCAGGGTATATTCATGCTGATAAAGCATAGCCAATTCCTGATCGGAAGAAGGGTAACCCAAACTCAGGCGCAGCATAAAACGATCCAACTGGGCCTCTGGCAAAGGATACGTGCCTTGAAATTCAACGGGGTTTTGAGTGGCAATCACCATAAACGGAGACGCCAAAGCCACCCGTTGGCCATCAACTGTCACCTGTTGTTCCGCCATCACTTCCAATAGGCTGGACTGGGTTCGGGGCGAAGCCCGGTTGATTTCATCGGCCATCAGAATTTGGGTAAAGACCGGCCCCTGTTTAAAATGAAAAGCATGATCCACAGGGTTATAAATCGACGCGCCAATCACGTCGGAGGGCAAAAGATCAGGCGTGAATTGAATTCTGCTGAAATCACAACCCGTAGCCAAGGCAAATGCCTTGGCCAAGGTTGTTTTGCCAATCCCTGGAATATCTTCCAGCAAAACATGCCCTCGCGCCAGCAAAGCAACCAACATCAATTCAATTTGCTCTGGCTTGCCAAGAATGACACGGTTCAAAGCCGCGCGTAATTCTTTCAAGGCCGGCGCTAAGGAAAATTCCATGCCGAGGCTAAATCGCAGGCTGAGGGGTTTTAGGCCCAGAGGCAGGTAATTCAGGCAGCATGCGGGCATCGGGAGGCAACTCACCCGTCAGAGCATTCAAGAAGACAGCAATCGAATCGATCTCAGCGGGATCTAAAACCAATCCCAATTGTGTTTCACCCATAATTTTGATTGCTTCTTTAAGCTCCCAAACCGCACCATCATGGAAATAGGGGTAGGTTCTTGCAATATTGCGCAGCGAAGGAACCTTGAAGACATATTTGTCTTCTTCTTTTTTGGTTAAATCATATTTACCCATGTCCTTGCGATTGGGATAGGGTTTGACAATGCCAAATTTCTGGGCCATTTTTCCACCCACGGCCACACCACTGTGGCAGGCAGTACAACCTTTTCCAATAAAGGTCTCAAGCCCTTTCTTCTCTTCAGCACTCAAGGCCTCACCCTTGCCCTTTAAAAACGCGTCAAAGCGGGAAGGAGTCACCAAGGTGCGTTCAAAGGCAGCAATCGCTTCAGCCATATTTTGATAGGAAAGCGCTTTGTCTGCAGCTTCAGGGAAGGCTTTTTTAAAGTTTTCCTGATAAGCCTCAATGCTCGCCAGACGGATCACCACATCGGCTTCAGACGGCATGGCCATTTCGACAGGGTTCAGAACGGGCCCCTTGGCCTGCTCGGTTAAATCTTTGGCGCGCAGGTCCCAAAACTGAGCGGTGTGAAAACCTGCATTGAGTACCGTGGGTGCATTTCTGCCTCCCTGTTTGAAACCATGGCCGAGAGAAAAGGAACGGTTATCGACTCCGGCACTGGCCAGGTTATGACATGAATTACAGCTGATGGCCCCACTTTTTGAAAGACGGGGGTCATGAAACAATTGTTTGCCCAAAGCCACTTTCTCTGGGGTATCGGTCATGCCTTCAGGTGCAGGAATTTTTTCAGGCAAAGCTTCAAAGAGCCCTTTGGCCTTTTCCCAAAGCGCCTTGTCTTCAGCATTCATGGCAGCAGCAGAATCTGTTGGGCTGTCTGCGGCCGGACTGGCTGAATTTGTATTTTCTGGTTTTTCGGAAGGAGCACACGCCACGCTTATCCCCAACCAAAGTGAAAAGGCCAAAAATATCAGTTTGTTTTTCATGGTTCGTCTTTCCTTATCTATACAATTTCCGAAGTTCTGGAAAAGACACCAGGGTCTGGCAGCCTAGCATCATGGGAATTTACTCAATATTTATCTGCAGAATCAATTCTGCCTCTATTTTAACAGGAGTTCGAGCAGATCCCCAATCTCACGCCAGTGGTAAGGTCAATCGGGTATACTGCACTTGCCTCCCTACGGAGAGCACGCGCAAATTAAAAGGATACGCACGCCATGAGCCAAGATCTTCTGGAAGCCTTGCAGCAACGGGGTATGCTGGAACAAATTTCAGACCCGGAAGGCATCCGTGATACGCTCAGGCAAGGCCCAACCACGCTGTATATTGGCTTTGATCCGACGGCCACCAGCCTGCATATTGGCAATCTTTTGCCAATTATGCTTTTGGCCCATTTTCAACGCGCCGGACACCGTCCGATCTGTCTGGTGGGGGGGGCCACCGGTATGATTGGAGACCCAAGTGGCCGCAGCAGTGAACGGGTTTTGCTGACAGAAGATAAAGTAGATGCCAATCTGGAAAGCATTCGCCGCCAACTCTCACGTTTTCTGCGCTTTGAAGGTGAAAATGCCGCCCTCATGACCAATAACCACGATTGGATTGGCCCCATGAGTTATATCGACTGGCTGCGTGAAGTGGGTAAGTATTTCTCGGTCAACTATATGATTGCCAAGGAATCGGTTCGCCGCCGCTTGGAAGATCGCGATCAGGGCATTTCCTATACTGAATTCAGCTATATGCTTTTGCAGGCCTATGACTTTCTTCACCTCTTCCGTACTGAAAACTGCAAAATTCAGGCCGGAGGCAATGACCAATGGGGCAATATTACCGCAGGCATTGATTTGGTAAGAAAAACAACCGGACAAACCTCCTTTGGCCTGACGATTCCACTTCTGACCACTTCAAGTGGAGAAAAGTTTGGAAAATCTGCGGGCAATGCCGTTTGGCTGGATGCAGAAATGACCTCCCCCTATCAGTTTTACCAATACTGGATACAAGCCGATGATCGGGATGTGGAACGTTTCTTGCGAATTTTTACCTTTCTCGGACTCGATGAAATCAGTACGCTGTGTGCCGAGCACGCCGAAAAGCCTGAGCAACGCCTGGCCCAGAAACGACTGGCAGCTGAAGTGACACGGATTGTTCATGGCGAAGAAGCGCTGGAAAAAGTGCTGCTGGCCAGTGAAGTCTTGTTTGGACGTGAAATCACAGGGCTTTCAGACGCCGATCTGAGTGCTGTTTTCGCAGATGTCCCCTCAACATTGATCGCACGCAATCGCTTGCAAGGAGAGCTCACCCTGACTGAATTGCTCAGGGAGACAGGCATGAGCAAATCCAATGGCGAGGCCCGTCGCCTGATCCAAGGGGGAGGGGTTTACCTGAATAATCGCAAATGCAATGATCCGCTTTTGCTGATTGATGAAAAAGCATTGGCTTCTGAAAGCATGCTGGTGCTTCGCTCAGGGAAAAAGAATTATCATCTGGCACGGTTTAGTTCTTGAACCAAATCCTGGGGTTCTCGCTAAAACATGTTCATCTGGTAAAATAGTGGATTGCAACCAACCTCCTGAAGGGCTGTTTGAAATAAACCATGTCTGCCGCTAAAAAATACTGCCTGGAATGCTTTGTCATCATGGATGCAGAGCAAGAGGTGTGCCCAAATTGTGGTTATCAACAGCCCCCCAATAACAATCCCCTTTATCTCAAGCCTCCCTTTCGCCTGAACCGACAATACGTGATTGGCAAGGTGCTGGGTCACGGCGGGTTTGGCATTACCTATCTGGGTTTTGACCGCCATTTAAATACCCGTGTGGCGATCAAGGAGTATTTCCCCTCTGAATTTGCCAGCCGAGCCCCTGACGGGCAACAGGTCATTCCCTACAGTGGTGAAAAAAGCGAACTGTTTAGGCTGGGCCGTGAAAAATTCATAGCCGAAGCCCGTCTGTTGGCCTCTTTGCGCAGCCCCAATATCGTGCGTATCCGCCACTTTTTTGAAGAGAGTAATACCGCCTATTTCATTATGGAGTACCTGGAAGGTGGAACCTTGACCGAATACCTGCAACAAGAGCAGGGCCAAATTTCGGTTGAAAAAGCCAAAGAAATCCTCATGCCCTTATTGGAAGCGCTGGAAGAAGTGCATGCTAAAAACTCCTACCACCGAGATATCAAACCCGATAATATTTATATCACTCAGCGCGGTCTGCCGATTCTGCTCGATTTTGGCGCTGCCCGCCAGCACATGTCAGGCGCAACCACCAATCTTTTATCCTTTCTCACGCCGGGATTTGCACCGGCTGAACAATACTCCAGCAACGGTATCCAAGGCCCCTGGACCGATATTTACGCCCTGGCCGCCACGATCTACTTCTGTTTAACCGGTGAAGCGCCCCCTTCTCCTCAGGATCGCATGATGGGAGATGCCGAACTCAAACACCCCTCAGAATTGGGAGTAGAGATCAGCCCCAAAGATGAGGAATGGCTTTTCAAAGGGCTTGAAATCAAATGGAGCCAAAGGCCTGAAAATATCGCAGAATGGAAAAAGCTGATCAAGGCCGCAGATGCGCCTGCTGCCCCGCCCCCCAATCAACGTCGCGCAGAAGAAGAAAATTTCATGCGCATTGCGATTTTGCCTCGCCTGGTTTCACGCTTTCTGACCCCTTCAGCTGAAAGCGAAATTCACGAATCAGCAGGCTTTATGGATATTTCCCGTGAACGGGTCAACAGTTTGATCGAAGAAGCTTTGCTGATGACCGGTTCAACCCGACGTGACCCCGAGGCAGAACAACGCAAAGAAAAAGAACGCCGCCAAAAGGTTGAAGAAGAGCGCAAAAAACGTGAAGAATTGATCCAGGCACGTGAACTTGAGCGCAAAAAAGAAGCTGAAGAAGAAAAGAAACGGCGCGAAGCTGAACGCAAAGCACAGGCCGAAGCACAAAAAAAAGCTGAAGCCGAACAGCAGCGCCAGGAAGAGCTTCGCCGGGAAGCCGAACGGGTGCGCCGGGAAGCTGAACAAGAACGTCAACGCAAACTGGAAGAAGCACGTAAACGCCAGGAAGCACTTGATCACAAAGGCTTTCAAGCTGAGAATATCAAACCCTCTGGCAAACAAAAAATCAGCATTGATGAATTGGCCCGCCAGGCAGCAGCCCAAGAAAAAGACTATATTCAGGAAACCATTCCTGAAATCGATCTCGATGAACCCCTTCAAGCCCCCAAAGCACAGGTTCGCAAACCTGCGCCTGAAAAGATGGAACCAAAACCCGCCCCAGAGAGCCCCATACGCAAACCCCAAGCAGCCCCCCCTTCTGCCCCCCCAGCACCGGATATTCCAGCCTCAGCGCAGGTCATTGCCGCACCCCGCTTTACCAATTTGATGGGGATGGACTTTATTAAAATTGATCCTCTCCCCAGTCTCTTTCATATGGGGAAAGCCGACAGCCGCTATCAGGTCTTACTGACCCGTTCTTATTATCTGCAAACCACGCCTGTCACGCAGGGCCAATGGCGCATGGTCATGGGTGTGAACCCCTCCCATTTTCAGGGGGATGAGTGGCGTCCCGTAGAACAAGTTTCTTGGGATGACTGTCAAATATTCATTCAGCGGCTGAACTCACTCAAAGAAGGCCTTTATCGTCTGCCGACAGAAGCGGAATGGGAATTTGCCTGCCGTTCAGCAGAGAGCAAAACCTATAGTTTTGGTTCAAATGAAGCTGAACTGCCTGATCATGCCTGGTTTGACGGCAATTCAGAAGGCAGTACCCATCCTGTGGGTTTAAAAAAACCCAATGCCTGGAGCCTCTATGATATGCATGGCAATGTCTGGGAATGGGTACAGGATCGCTATGGCCCCTATCCTGAAGGCGCCTATACCGATCCCCAAGGTTCTGAGACAGGTGCCTCCCGCATCATGCGCGGCGGCAGTTGGAATCTGGGAGCCACCTATTGTCGGGCCGAAAGCCGCAATTATGAAACACCGGGTTACCGCTTTCAAAATCTGGGCTTTCGTTTGCTCCTAGAAATCAAATAGAAAAAGAAGATCTTCCCATGAAACAGATTCCGCTCTTGGCCTTCACACTTTTGCTGGTTTCAGGCTGCATTTTATCCAGCCCCTTTGTCGCAGCAACCAGCCCAAGTCCCTCTGCCACCCCCGGAGAGACTTCATTTAAAGGTTGGAATTTATACACCTGGAAAGAGCAGGGGCTTTATTACTGGAGCTTGATTCCAGCAACCAATGCCCAACCCGATCTGAGTAAAATTCGCACGCAGGCCAAGCCAGGTTTGAGCTCTTTAACGCAAGCGCTCCAGTCTCTGGCGCGAGGACAGGAAGTCTTCTGGAATTTCCAAGTTGCCCTGTACAGCTCGCTACAATTTGCCTTGCCTCCTGCCAGCGAGCAGGAAAATCTTTGCCTTTTAGCACGCGAGCGCAGTCTTAAACTGCAGGTGGCCACAGAGATGTCCCCCGTGGCCACCTGTCAGAACAACTGAGCTTATCCCTGGGCCAAGGGAATGGGTTCAAAGAATCGCTTATACAGAATTCTGCTCAAAAGCGCAGAGGCCCGGTGCAAAGCCAGCATATCTATATCGCCTTGCGTGAAATGTGAGAGTTCAAGAAAAATGCTGGCTTGCAGGCATTCTTCCAAACTGCCCTTTTCAAGGGGTTGCTGCTCCTGAGCGGCAGCGGAACGCTCAGCCACTGCTAAAGACAAAGCTTTGGACAAGACCCCCACCAAATCGGGCAGGGGATATTCTCCCTGGGCCAAGGCCTTCAAAATGCAAAGCAGATTGTCGCCATCCGAGCAATCACTGAGAATTTTCCCCAATCCCAATTCATTGAGTTCGAGCAGAGCAGCTTTCAAACCCTTTGACATGCGCAGCAAACGGGCTTCTTGAGAAGTTTCAGCGGCGGCATTCACCGCTTGGGTAATCACCTGACAAATCCAATCGGCTGCCACCTTGGTTGAATTTTGCAGCTGTTCATTCTGCCAGAAATAACGCCGAACCAACTCGCCGACCTGAACAAACAGCAGCGAAACCCGTTCCGTATCCCGCAAACGCAAGGTGTCATTTTTACGTTCTTCTAAAATCCGACGCGCTTCTTTCCAGCGCGCCCGCGCACTGTGATAGGCCTCTTGAAACTGTGTCTGCTGCAATTGCTTGACCCAGACTTCCATACGCTGCAGTTCATCCTCCCAAAAGGCTGGCTCCAAGGGATTTTGATTGACATGCAGGGGTAAAAATTCACCCTCTTGATCCTGAAACAAACCCGATTCAGGCTGTACAGCCTGTAAATGATGATTGACCAGCCGGGCCAAACGGGAGCGATGTTTCATGGACTGCACGCGCACCAAAAGTGCGGAAATCAAACTTTCGAGTTCTGGATCCTGAGAAAAAGGGAACTTGCCCTGCAAAGCTTCTAAAAGCTGTTCAAGAGCATGCTGAACCTCCTGATTGCCCGTTTGTTCAAGAAAGAGAATATAATAGCCTTTTTCAGATTTCAACCCCAAAAAAGACGAGCCCAATTCGGTTCCGACACGGGAAAAACCGAGCTGAAAAAACTCCTCAAGCGCCAAAATCTGCTCAGCAACCTCTAAGTCTGAGAAAAAGAGAAAATGATCCTGCTGCTGACTTGCCAGCTTTCGCATTTCATGATGTTCTTCCCAATGCCAACGCAAATTTTCAGGTAAATAATCAAGAATCAGCGGACGTGTAGAACTTAGCACCATGCTATCAAAACTCCTTAAGTATCTGTCAACACCCAAGCGGGATGCTTAAAATTTAAGCTTACGACCCCATCGTATCAAAATCTCAAAGAATTGATTTGATCCGGATCAAAGAACTGCCCTCAAAATTGACTTGCAAATTTTTCAGCTCAGCGCTGTGTCGTTTTTGTCTGAGTACCCACCCCAGATCGTACGGCCTTTTGAAAAAAGGGGGACGGGGCGTTCTGAGCGAGATATGCTATAATGAGGAGCTATCTACCCGAGGAGTGTCTCTGCCTTTATGAGCAGCCGTCTTGACTACCAGTCCCCCGAATTTACGGCAGCAGTTGCAGATGCCCAAAGCCTGCAGAAATGGACAGAATCTCATTTTCAATCTGTCCGCAGTCGCTTGGCTGAAAAAAAATCCACTGCCGATGATCTGCTGGCCTGTGCTGAATTGTCCATACGTCTGCAAGACGCCAACTGCGCTCAGGATTGTCTTGAGAAACAGCTCAAAGCCCGCCCCAGTGATGCCGATGCTTTTTATCTCAAAGCCATGCTGGCCCTGGGGCAAGGCCAAAAAGAGGCTGCCTTGCAAGTGCTTGAAAATGCCACACGCAAACTCTCGGGAAAATCTCCCGACAATGGCCGGGTCTGGCGCCTTCTCGCCGCTGAACGTCTGCACCAGAAACAGGACCTGAGCGGAGCGGCTCAAGCCATGGTCAAAGCCTGCGAGCAAGCCTCCGCACCCGCCTTTTTACACAGTTCAACACGCCCCGCCCAAGATCTGACAGCTGCCATGCTAAACTTTGATTTCTCACTTTTTGACCAGCTTTTTTCCTGGGAAGACAATAGCGCAGATTTTCGTCTCAGCGCAGTGGCCAACGGCCCCCTGGATCAGCTCTATATTCTCGACAGTTTCAATCGACGCATCTTTGAGTTCGATGCCCAAGGACAGTTTCAGCGGGGGATCGATGAACACCAACTTTCCGCCCAGGCCTTTTTGCACCCGGAATCCCGCTGGGAACTCACGGATCTGTGTATTGGGCCCGACGGAAAAATCTACTTGGCAGGCAATCAGGATAAAATTGGGGTCTTCAGCCCCTCATGGGAACCGCTTGCGGCTTATGCTTCACCCGCCGGTAACCACCGTTTAAAGCCCCTCTCCTTAACGGTAGATGCCCACCACAATCTCTACGTAATCTATCAAAACCTGGCGGGCATTCACGTCTTTAATGCCGAAGGCTTTCACGAGGGCAGTTTTGGCGAAAATACCACCATGCCCGGCACCGATAAAAACTATTATTGTGGTTTGGCCTGTTTAGACGGACAGAAAATCTGTTTGTATGATCGTGAAAAAGTTCAGATTTTTGAAGCCGCAACACGCCAACTCTCAGAAACAGTGAACTTGCCCCAGGATAAAGCGCCCAATCTCGATGATGAAGCCTATCCTCTTTGCTGGAATGGCATCGGCACAGCTTCCAACCAAAGGCTTTGGTTGGCAGATACCGCCCATGCTCAAATTATGGAGTATCGCCAAGGCAAACTGCAGCAAAGTTTCACACAAGCAGGATCGAAGTTACAGAATTTTTCAAATCCCTTTGATATAAGCATAGACAGCCAAGGATGTCTGTATCTTGCAGACACCGGAAATGCCCGTGTGCTCAAATACAAGGGCCAAGAATGGACCCAAGTTTTCGGCCACCCTGGCATTAAATCCGTCTAAAGACAGGAAAGAGGTAAACAATCCATGCGCCATCCCAAATACATGCTTTCAGGTCTGCTGGCTGCAGCCCTTTGTTTGGCCAGCAGCTATCCCACACAACCGGCCCAGGCTTTTCAGCGGGGAGGTGTTTTGCGGATTGTCTCTCTGGAAGAACCTCAGCGCTTGAACCCTGTTTTTGATTCCAGCGAATCGGCCCAAGAAATCTACAATCTGATTTTCAGCAGCTTGATCCGCCGCAACAGCCTCTCAGAACTTGAACCCGATTTATTGACGGTGGTACCCAGCTACCAAAATGGCATGATTCGCACCTTGGCCAATGGTGAAATGGAAGTAACCTATACCCTGCGCCCCAACCTCAAATGGCAGGATGGGCACCCCTTAAGCGCTGAAGATGTACAGTTTACCTGGATGGTGCATACCGACCCCCGCTTTAAATATCCCCCCACCCCCGGCTACGAAAATATTCGCGCCGTTGAAGTGGTTGACCCCCAAACCATTCGCGTTAACTTTTTTCAAACCTATCCCGAATACTTCAATCTCTTTCAGCAGGTGCTGCCCAAGCATTCTTTCCGCAGCAAATACTGGAGTTTCTCAGCCGATCATCCCTGGAATTGGCATCCTGTGGGCTCTGGCCCCTTTGTTCTGAAAGACTGGAAAAAAGGCGAAATGGCGTTGCTGGACGCCAATCCCCTCTACCACCGCGCCCGGCCCAATCTCGATCAGATTCGTTATCAGTTTCACCGTGCGGGCTATGAAGCGATTCCCAAAGTGGTCGACTGGGCCCAGAACGCCGAGATTCTCCAAGGCATGTCAATCATCTCCTATGACTACCTCAAAGATCACCCCGATTTGAATTTAAGCCTGCGCAATACCGGCAAAATTGAACATATTGATATCAATCTGCGCAACCCGATTCTTGCAGATTTAAACGTGCGTCGGGCTTTGGCCTATGCCATTGACCGCAAAGCCGTCAGTGAGCGCCTCTTGGGGCTGGTAGAACCGGCCTGGAGTGATCAACCCAGTGGCTCCTGGAAATACAATTCCCGCAGTTCCAGCTATTATCAATTTAACCCTGAGCACGCCGGAAAACTGCTCAGTAATGCAGGTTGGCAGGCACGGGGTGCGGGTCAGCGCTACAATGCCAAAGATCAGGCCCTCAGCCTCTCTCTGACGATTGAAATTGGCAATAAATCACATCAATTGGTGGCCAGCTATCTCAAAGACGCCTTCGCCAAAATTGGTGTAGCGCTTGAAATAAAACCTGTTCCCCCGGAAATGCTGACCGAAGAAATTCTGCCAGGCGGCCACTATGAACTGGCCCTTTCAGCCTGGACCCCCCATCCCTTTGAAACTTCGTTTAAACGTTGGCATTCAAGCCAGGTACCGCCTGCGGGTTTTAACTATACCCGTTTTAAGGACTACCAGGTGGACCAGGTGCTCAAAGCCCTGGAAAGCAGCGATGATATCCATGCCCAAAAGCAATACTATCTCCAGTTGGCCTCGCTCTTAAATGAGCAGGTTCCCGCCATTCCGCTCTATCACGATACGGTTCTGGAAGCCTATAAAAAAACCGTGCACAATTATTTGCCCAACCCCTATATGGGTTCCACCTGGAACAGCCCCCATTGGTGGCTCGAATAAAATGGCACTTCTGGAAGGCAAAATCGTCGCCGCTGCACAGGAAGAAAAATTGCGAGCACAGATACGTGAGCTTTCAGTTCAGCCTGGCTTGGCGGTGATTCTGGCCGGTGAGGATGGCCCCTCCAAAATCTACGTACGCCGAAAACAGGAAGCCTGTGAACGGGTCGGCATGCATTCTGAAATGGTGCTTTTGCCGGGCGATGTTTCAGAAACCATGCTGCTCAGCGAAGTAGAACGGCTAAATCAAGATCCCAAGATTCATGGCATTCTTGTGCAATTGCCCTTGCCGCCGCAAATTGACGCCAAACGTGTCTTGGAAGCGATTGCCCCAGAAAAAGATGTCGATGGCTTTCATCCCCTCAACGCTGGCTATCTGCTGACAGGCACCCCCAAGCAAGTGCCCTGCACGCCTTTGGGAATCCTGCATCTTTTAAAACACTATGAAATTCCTTTGGCTGGCAAACAGGCACTGGTGATCGGACGCAGCAATATCGTGGGCAAACCGATGGCGCTCTTGCTGCTACAAGAAAATGCCACCGTGACCCTTGCCCACTCACGCACACAAAATCTCAGCGAACTGACCCAAAAGGCCGATATTATCGTAGCCGCCGTAGGCCAGGCCCAATTGGTCACTGGCGAAATGGTCAAAGACGGTGTTGTGGTGGTCGATGTGGGCATGAACCGAATGGATGGAAAACTCTGTGGCGACGTAGATTTTGACTCCGTCGCCCCCAAAGCAGCCTGGATTACCCCCGTACCGGGCGGGGTGGGCCCCATGACGATCGCCACCCTGCTGTACAATACGGTCAAAGCCGCACAGGAAAACCAGGCTTAAGGCCTATTCTTTCTGTGGGGAAAGCTCTTCATAGGCCACCTCCCCAAGCGCTTCCTCTTCGTACTCCAATTCAAGATAGCCTTGCTCTTCAAGGGCTGCTAAAAGCGCACCTACAGCTTCATGTCCCATTTGCTCTTCAATTTCCTTGAGCAGCCCCTCAAGCACTTCAGGCCCCTGCTCTTCGAGCATGGCTCCCACTGAATCTACCAATTCATCGGGAATGGCAGGAAATTCTTCATCAAAGAGATGGCTGTCTTCGGGATTGGTGCTTAAAGGGGTGGTGGCCCGATGGGTTTGTGCAAAACTTTCTGCTTCGGCAGCAAAGACAGAGGCTTCAATGCACAGGGGGCGAGGCCAACGATGCACAAAGCCATAGCTCCAGAGCGCATTTTCACGCCGCTGAATCAGCTCAGGCTTCAGCTCGGCAATGATCTGCAAGACCTCATCCCGCTGAGCAGGATTGACAATGCCCAAATCATGCAGCCAATCATAGACATGGGGCAGGCCCCAGAGCAGCGCAAAAGCATCGAGCAGATCCCATTCAGGATCATATTCCAATTTTTCAAAATATTCGCGCACCTGTTCAGGTTTGACCCTTACCAGTTTTTCAAAAGCCGGTAAAGGCTCAGGGGCCTGGTTTAACCACATTTCAAGGGCGTGTTGGGCCATATCCCCACTGGTAAAAAGATTCAGGCGGTGGTGCTTGTACATCCAACGGCCAAAAACCTGACGGCAATGAAACAAAGCCAATTCAGGATCCCCCTCGCTTAAGGCAGTGCGCAAACGGTTCATCTGCACCTTGTCGGAAGACTCCAACTGCTCACGAAAAAAGCCTTGCTCCTGTTTGCTGCGAATGCCCAAATCACGTAAACCACTTTCAAAGGCATTCCAATCGGGATCAATGCCCTCCTGCAAGGCATGCAAAAGGGTCTCAAAAACCTGATGAATACGGTGTTGTTCAAGCGCGAAATCCAGCGATTCATCTTCTGCCAAGGCTTTTTTACCCAAATGGGTTGCAATTTTTGCGGCAAAAGCTGCAGCCTCTTCAGCCAAGCCAAAATAGGCAAGGGTTTTGAGAATCAAGCCAAAGGGAGGAGGCACTTCACGCCCAGGTTTGAGCCAAATCTCCAAAAGTGCAGGAAGCCGTTCTATCTGATTTTCAAACAGTGCTTCCTGTAATTCAACCAAGGCTTGGATGCCTTCAATTTCAGCGTAGACTGCAGGTGCTTTTTCTGAGAGTAGAGCGGCCAAGGCCCGCTGCTCCGCCAAAAGATTTGAATGCCCCAAAATCTGACTGACACTGGCGACAGCATAGGCCAAAACTTCTTCTTCAAGAAAAATTTGGGGGGCCTGAAGAACGTCTTTCAAGAGATCATAGCGCCCTTGGGGAGAAGCCTGCTGGAACTGTTCCAGCCATTTTTGCTGTTGATGCGCTTGAAAAGATGCGGGCTCAGTTGAGGTCATGAAGGGCTCCTTAAAACAATCGGTAGTTCTTCAGTATAGCCCTTTCCAGGCGCGTTTGGTTCTGAGGTTTGACACTCCCTTCCCTCAAGGAAAGGGATTCTCAAGCTACGCTTGTGGCAACCCACTACGTTAACGCTTGAGGGGTCAGCCCGACCCCAATTTTTATATTTGCTTTTGCAGCAATGTTTCGTGCTGCATTTTCGTCTCTGTCCATTTCCAGACCGCAATGAGGGCAGCGATGTATTCTCACTGCCAGTGATTTTTTAACGGGCTCACCACAACTGGAACAGTTTTGGCTGGTGCCTTTTGGGTCTACCTGAATGACTTCTCTGCCAGCTTCTGCCGCTTTGCAGAGAAGAAGTTCAACAAAAGTTCCCCAGCTTGCATCTGAAATGCTCTTGCTCAAATACTTGTTTTTGACCATGTTGCGGATATTCAGTTTTTCCACACAGAGGGTCTTGAATTTATTTATGTAATAATTTGCTGTTTTGTGCAGAAAATCCAGACGCATATTTTTAATCTGGCGATGGACTCTGGCCAGCTCTTTGAGCGCTTTTTTACGTCGATGAGAGCCTTTTTTTCGCCTTGCTACTTTACGCTGTCTGCGTCTTAAATCTGCCTGTGCTTTGCGATAATACTTCTGATTGGCAATCTGCATCCCTTCTGTATCGGTGCAAAAAGCATTCAGTCCTACATCTAACCCTACCCCTTCAAATTGGGGTTCAGGGTATACTCTGGAGGGCACTTCGTCACAGGAGAAACAAACCCACCAGTCGCCACAGGCATCACGGCGCACAGTCACCGTTTTGATACGGCCTTGAATTTCACGCGAAAGAAACAGCTTAAATATGCCTATACCCTTGATTTTCAGATGCCTCCCCTCCAGCTTCCAACCCGCTTGTTTGAGGGTAAAGGAGTTATAGCGGGCGCGTGAACGGAAGCGGGGGAAACCGGCTTTAACTCCGATTCTTTTTAGCCTGGAAAAAAAGCCCTGAAAAGCTTTGCCTACGCGTTCGACCACATCTTGCAAGACCTGTGAGCCGACCTGTTTAAACTCGGGGAATGCTGCCTTCAGTTCTGGTAATTCATTGCTTTGAGAGTAGGTAGTTAATGTGATACCGCACCGTTTGTAAGCCTGTATACGTTGGTCTAGAGCTGTATTATACAGTTGCAGGCACAAATGTAGCCAATGTTCAGCTTTTTGAATGGTTATTTCGCTGGATATCGCTTTAAATTTATATGTCATACGCATATATACAGTATACTGTTTTGAGGGCGCTGTTGCCAGCGCTACACCTTATATCTCCGGCCTGAAGGCCGAAGTTTTACGGTGAGCCCGATAATACTCACAAATTGAATGGCCAGAGTTTAAACATGCAACAAGATCTCAGCCCCTTTTTTCCTGCCTTTAGCAAAAATTTACATGCCGAACTGATAGCCAGTGGCCAATTTCGACATTTTGAGGAAGATCTTGAAATTCTCAGCCCAGGTGCAGAAGTCGGCTGGATTCCTTTGGTCATCAAAGGCAGTATCCGGGTTTTGCGCGATGACCCTTCGGGCAAAGAAATCCTGCTCTACCATATTCAAGCGGGAGAATCCTGTGTCATGTCGATTCTGGCAGGCCTAAAAACCCAACCCAGTCAGATTCGCGCAGTGGCAAATGCAGGCAGTGAAGTCTGGCTATTTCCCTCCCGTCGGCTCAAATTCTGGCAACAGGAATTCCGAGATTGGAACCAATTTGTGCTTGAACTCTATCAAACCCGCTTTGAAGAATTGGTTCAGGTGGTCAATGAATTGGCCTTCAGCCGGGTGGATGAACGCTTGCTGGAATTACTGCGCACACGGACCCGTCTTGAAAAAAACCTTCAAATTTCAACCACCCACCAACAACTTGCCGATGAATTGGGCACCGCACGCGAGGTCGTCTCCCGCCTGCTCAAAAAACTTGAGCAGGAAGGCTGGGTTAAATTGGGGCGTGGAAAGCTTGAGCTTCTAAAAGAAAGTTAAAAAATATTCATTCACAGCTTTTTTATTATTTTTAATAGGCTAAAATGATACTGAACGACTTCTATAAAATAATAAAAATATAAGAAGCACAACAAAAATATAAGAAGTTTTAGCTTATGGATTTCGAGCAAATTTCAAAAATCCAAAAAACACGCCAGGATCTTGAAAAAAAAAGACAGGAAAATGCAGAGAAAGCACTTGAAAATGCTTTCCAAAAAATGGCAGAGGCTTTTGAACAAAGCCATCCAAGCAAAAAAAAAGCATGCCTGCTAGATGCCTGTGAAGCTTTTGCTGAAGCCCTGAAACAACAGCGCAGCAATCCCGAGATCTACATCGGTATGGCTTATCTTTTGATCACCCTGCATGAACATGCCCAGGCTTTAAATTATTTACAGGAAGCTGAACGCCTGGCCCCCCAACACCCTGATATTCATAAGATGCGGGATTACCTGGCCCACCGCCCCCAAACAAATAAAACCCAGCCTCAGGCTCACGCCCTTGTTTCAGCCAGCCTTTCCCCGCTTCAGAAACAAGCATCCGAAAACTTGAGCGAAGCTGATTTTGATCGCTTGTATGAAGAAACAGAGACGCAACTGCAAACCCTTCTGAAGGCCATTCAAGCTGAAAAAATGCCACTCAGGGCCACGCTTGAAATTGCACAGACCCCCGATTTAAAAAATCGCTATCAGCACTATCTTGAACAAACAAACATACTCAAATCAGATCTGGATCTGCTGGATCAAGAATTTGAAATTTCAGAACTTGAACAAAATTTCTCGCTCTTGAATATCTTTCTCAAGCGTTGCCAAAAACTTTTGAGTGAATCTGCAGAACTTCTGTGCTTGTATACCGATTTAAAAGCCTTGCTTGGCAGGGTCACTGCGCAACTCAAATCTCTGACGGCCCCCAACACCCCCCTGCCGGACTGTGAAAGTCTTTTAGATCAATGTGACAGCCTGGCAGATCGCTTGGACGAACTTGAAAACAAAGGCTACGAACTGACAGCACTGCTTGCTGTTTACGAAAAAATAGTCGAAAGTCTTGAGGATCTCCAAAACAATCTTGACGAGCTGAACACCTAAAAATGAAAATAGCGCTTGAAATAAAAAGTTAATAGCATTAACATAAGAATATTGTCTGCACGATCTAACGTGAAGCCTAAAAAAGGGAAACATCAAAATGAGTGATATGCAAATTGGTCAACGGATCCAAACGCCCCAACCCGTTCAAAAACTTGCGGCCCCCGTACAAATGCCCCAGGGCGTCGTCGTAGAAAAGAAAAGTGCAGAAGATTTACAAGCCCTGCAACAGAAATCAGATCAGTCTAAACAATTGGGACAGGTGGGCACGCGTGCGCAAATCGATCATTTAAAAGCACGGGTCGAGCAAATGGATATGCAGGGCGTTGAGCCCCTGCCTGAACTGAGCACCCTTGATACCGTTCAAAAATATGGGGGCATGCTCCTAAGTGGAACAGGTACAGTATTGGCTGCCCCCTTTAAAATGGCCAAAAGCCATTTTACCAGTGGCTTTGTTGAGGCCAGTGAAAACCGTGAAATGGGCAGCAATCTCACCGATACAGGCAAGCTACAGGGCATACGCTCAGAAAGTTTGGGCAAGAGTGTAGAGGCCCTGGGCAGTTTGCGCGAAAAACTGAGCAGCTTGCTCCAGGCCGATGAGCCCAATTGGGGAGAGGTCGACAAAACCCTAAAAGAAGTGGGAACCCATCTGGAAGCAGCAGGTCTGCCCACAGAATCCGTCAATGCGGCCCGCCAGACGCTCTGGGGAGACCCATCTAAATCAAGGGAAGTGCTCAATACCATCAATGTGGCGCAGCCGATTATGCGGGTTTTGGCTGAAAGCGCCAAGAAAAAATCAGAAACCCTCCAGGAACTCGGTGGAGAGTATACTTCTGAAGGCAACCGTACCATTGTTCAAAACACCGCGACGATTCTGCAGGCCACAACCCCAGTCGTCAGTGCCGTCAATTTCATTGCCCAGGGTGTAGATGCCGCCAAAAACGCCAAGAGCTTTATGGCCTCCCTCGCCGATGGCGGCGGCAAAGTGCTTCAGGGCGGAGCCCTCACCGGTGTAATGGTGGGCGGAGGGGCTCTGCAAATTGTGGGTGAAGGCATTGATATGTACAAAAATGCCAGTCGCCTGAATACCGCTCTGAATCGGGTTGAAATGGCACGGGGTCTTTTGGCGGATGCGCCTGGACGCAATCAAATGGCGACCGAATTTGAAAACAAAGCCAAAGAATTAGAAAATCCACAAACCACCCTGGGCAAAATCAGTCTATTTTTCAGCCGCAAAAGCAGCCGGCTTGAAAAAGTAGCTGAACTCAAGGCCAAAGCAGCAGCCATTCGGTCTCTGCCTGCAGGAGAACCCTCCAAAGAAGCCAAGGCTGTCGCCCAACAAATTATCAAACGGGCCGATATGGGCTTTAAAGCACTTAAAATCGCGAAAAATGTTTTGGGAATAGCTGCCGGTGCTGTGGCCATCGCCGTTGCAGTAGGCGCCTTGGCCACCCCGGTAGGCTGGGCCTTGGCAGGAGCCGCTTTGGCTGCCACCGTAGGCCTGGCTATCTACAGCAAAGTCAAAAGTTCACAACGCCAAGGCAAAATTGATGATCTCAAAGGCGTGCAGCAACAGGCCTCACTGAAAATGGAAACCAAACAAACCCAGCTGGACACCCTCAAAGGGCAGATTCAAAAGACCCAGGGTCATATCCAGGCGCAAATCAGAGAACAGAATCAATTATTGCAACCCTATAGCCCCGCTGATCAACTAAAATTCAATTCCCTGGATGCCTCCATCAAGACCAGCAAAGAGACACTCAAAACCCTGACTGAAAGTTCAGAAAAACTGGAACAGGAAATCAACGAGCTGAAGGGAATACAAACCGAAGCTGTGTTCCAGCTTTTGGGAGCCTCTCCTGAAGATGCCGCCAAACTGATTTATAAGGGAGTCCTCGCAGGCAAGCCTGAAATGCGCTATTTGGCAGAAAAGGTACTGAATGTACCCAGCCCTGAGCTGATGCCTGAAAAAGAAGCGGTTCAGGTGATGATGCGGGGCATGAGCCTGAATCCCACGCTCTAAATAATGGCCTGAACAAAAGGAAGAATCATGACCGAAGCAAACACAAAGCCCCCCACCCCCCTGCAAAAACTGTTTGAATTTTTGCTCTATTTTGGCTATTCAGCCGAGCGCATCGCGCCAGGCCCCGACATTCATTTTGAAAGTCTGTTGGTTTCACTCGACCCTACTCCTGAGAAACCTTCAGATCAACCTTCAGAGGCCCAAACCGTTGCGCAGATCTTTTTCAGTGAAGATATTCTGCGCGATGAAGCTCTTGAAGAACTGCAAGCGGAACTGGCACGGGCGTCTACGCTGCAGTTTCTGGTCATGCTGCCGGTTTCTTTGACTTCACTCCCCAGCGAACGCTTGTTTGAAGCCTATCAATTGCTGATGACCTGCAGTCAGATTATCCCAGTGGGCTATTTTGGCATCAATCAGGAAAAACAAATTTACCTGAGCTATGCCCTCAAAGCTGAAAACCAAAATATTAGCATTGCTTTGATTACAGAAATTCTGGAATTAATGGGCTTCTTCATACAGGTCTTCTTGCCCAGCTTTGAAGCCCTGGCCACCAGCAAGCAGTCGCTGGCAGAGCTAATTACAGGCATTGAAAAAAGCCTCGCAGCCAGTGCCCAACCTGCAGCTTAAGCACCCACCCCCAAAGAATTTGGTCAGTTCTGCAGAAAAAGGCTAGACTGATAGAAAATTCTTTGGGCCCCCTGTGGGCCGCATGATGAGGTTTCTATGCAAAAGCGCTCCCTCTTGATTCTGACCTGTCTTCTGGCGGCCTGCCAAACACCCCAAACACCGGTGATTCCGTCACCGACGCCTTCAGCTTCTCCCAGTGCGGAAACAACCCCCTCTCCGCTGCCCAGCGCGGAGCCCAGTGCCTTGCCCAGTATTGCGCCCAGTGCCATCCCAGAACCCACCCCCACCCCCAGTTTTGTGCCCATGCCCCTGCCCTCACTGATCCCTGTAGCCTCTCCAAACCCCAACCCTTGGGGAGAAGAATATCTGGCGGATTTGACCGGTCGGGTCTTCAATGAATTGGGGCAACCCCTGCAGGGTGTCAAAGTCAAAGTTTTTGCAAACGCTGAAAGCCAGCCTCCCAGCGTGGAAACGCTGACCGATGCCGAAGGTTGGTACCGCCTGAAAGTCCCCAATGGCAGTCTGGTTAAAATTTATGCCAGCGCTTCAGGCTATTCCTCCCGCTCACGCATAGAAGTTATGAAAATGGGCACCCTCGGCCATCCTTTTGCCAACCGTTTTGATTTCGGGGTCAATGAGTTGGAATACATCCAGGCCCTGGAGCAATCTTCCCGCTCTGCCATGGATGCCAGCCGCCCACTTGCCTTGGAAAATGCGCCTGAAGTGATTGCCCTACAGCCAGAGCTGAAACAACCTGTAGCGGCCAACCAAACCCTGACCCTGACTTTTAACGAGCCCATGGATCGTGACAGTGTCGAAAAAAGTCTGGCGATTCGCGCGCTGAACAACCAAAAACTGGCGGTCGATCAGCTTTCCTCTCAAGATACTTTTACAGGCCCAGGCGACAGTGAACAGACCTCAGGCAGCTTGATCTGGACAGCTGAAGCCTTTGACTTCAAGTGGAATCCTGGAGATACCGTGCTCATGCTGCAATTCAAACCGGGTCATGCCTATCCAGCCAACCACAATCAAAAAGATTTTCCCAGTTTACAACTGACCTGGAATGCCCCTGGCAGCACCGGCCTTCGCGATAAAAGCGGGGCCAGCCGAACGAAAAACGAATTCAGGCTGAACGAGCAAATCTCCAGTCAGTCTGTTACTTTCAGTATTGCCCCTGATCTGAACCCTTTCCAATTAAAATCACTGGCATATCAGACCACCGGCTCTGGCCCTGTGCTTGTTTTGAGCTATAACAAAACGCTTTGGTATGAAACCCAAAGCCGGATTATTGCCGGAGGCATGGCGGATCATTTCAATTTACGCGGCGCTGAAATTCAGGCTCCGGCAGAATATCCCGGCAATCAGGGCAATGCCACAGCTCAGAATGCAGCGAAAAATTACCGGGTTTTGATCACCAACCCCCAAAGTGAGATTGAACCCAATCTGTTTTCGGGGACGTGGTTTGAGTTGGGCGGCCAGGTGGTCTATGATTCAACGGATCCGAATCACCAACGTGTTTTACTGCAACTGCCCAGCACAACACGCCCAGAACTGTTTCAATCAGGCCATGAAATTGCCCTCAATGGGGTCATCTCGGTACTTGACCCCGCTGGAAACCCGCTGACAGTGGGAACCCCCCTCAAAGTGACGATTCCCTAATTCAGGCAAAATTTTTAAAGCCTTCGCCCTGATATTGACAGACCTGGGCAAAGAAAGAAAAGTTTATATGCTATGATATAGGCGGATAAAAGACCTGTTCAAAGGGGCCTTGTGGCTGGCTTTATGTAAAATTTAACGCTGACGGGCTCTCTGTTAATAGAACAGTTTGAAACGGCAATTAGAAGTTCAGATCTGAAAGTTTTCAGATCGGTTTTCAAGGGGTAATCAGGGCATGCTGGCTTTTGTTTTAATTGCCTCCCTTGTGCTTCAATTCATCTCGGTCTATTTCACGCTCAGATTGATCAAATTCACGGGTAAAAATCTGGCCTGGAGCTTCCTTGCCATTGCCATCACATTGATGGCGCTTCGCCGCAGTATCAGCCTGGGCCAAGCCATGACAGAAACAGCAAGTTCAGCTCAGCTCACGGCAGAAACCATTGCCCTGTTTATTTCAGCCTGTCTGGCGATTGGAATTGAACGCATTCTCCCCATTGTGAAGGAATTGAATTCAGCAGCACAAAACTTTCACGAGAGTGAAGAGCGCTACCGGGCTCTGTTTGAGAATTCGCCGGATGCCATTTTTATTTCCGATTTAGAAGAGGGGCATTTGCTCGATGCCAACCAAAAAGCCTGTCTTTTAACAGGCCGCTCTCATCTCGAATTAATGGGGATGAAGCAAGCTCAACTCCACCCTCCTGCATTGCATACGCAGCTTGAGGCTTCGTTCCAAGAACAGGTCAAGCATGCAAAGATGAGCAAACTCTTTGGCCCCATTGAGACACGTATCTTGTATGCCAATGGCAAAGAGATTCCCGTCGAACTGGTGGCTCAAAAAGTAACTTTATCCGGAAAAGCGGCTATTCAAGGTGTTTTCCGCGATATTTCTGAGCGCAAACGGGCAGAACAGAGTCACCAAACGCATTTGAATTTTTTATCCGCCATGGATCAGATCAATCAGGCCCTACAGAGCAGCCTGGATTTAAACCAAATGATGGGTGCAGTGCTGGACAAGGTCATAGAAATTTTAGATTGTGATCGGGCCTATCTTTTATACCCTTGCGATCCAGAAGCCGAAAGTTGGTTGGTTCCAATTGAACGCTACAAACCAGAGTATCCTGGTGCCTCAGCAGAGAACTATCGGATTCCGACCTCTTCCGAAGTGGCAGAGACTCTTTGTCACATACTGAAGGCAAAGGGACCTGTCAAATTCGGCCCAGGCCAGGATTACCCCTTGCCCCAGGAAATTTCAGAGCAGTTTAAAATTCGCAGTTTTATGGCCCAAGCGATCTCCCCCATTGTGGGAGAATCTTGGCAATTTGGAGTTCATCAATGCTCTCATGCACGTATCTGGACAGAAGAAGAAGTACGTCTCTTTCAAGAAATAGGCCGACGCTTAGGAGACACAGTCGGCTTATTGCTTTCTTTTCAAAATTTGCAACAAAGTGAAGCGAAATACCGCCTGATGGTCGATACCGCCAGAGAGGGAATACTGGCCCTCGATGCTCATTTTTTAATCAGGTTTGTCAATTCACGTATGCTGGAAATTCTGGGCTATGAAGAAAATGAAGTGCTGGGGCATCCGCTCACTGACTTCATGTTTGCAGAGGATAGGGCTGACCACCAGCAAAAAATGCAAAACAGACAGAATCGCATAGCCGAAAACTATGAACGCCGTTTTCGGCGTAAAAATGGTGAGTGTGTCTGGACACATGCCTCTGCAACCCCCCTGTTTGATCATGAAGGAAAATTCGATGGCGCATTTGGCATGTTCACAGATATCTCTGAGCGCAAACAGGCTGAAAAAGAACTGATCGAAGCTCACCTTTTATTAAAAGGCGTGATTGAGCAATCTCCGATTCCTTTGGTGATTGCCAAAGCGTCTGGAGAATTGACCTTTAACAAGGCCTGTGCCGATCAACTGCGTGTCTACGATGAACCCAGCTTTGTCCAGGGCATTAAACTTCAAGAGATGAAACAACCCTGGAAAGACTACGATGCCCAGGGTGATCTCATACAGACCATGGATCTCCCACTGGCCAAAGCTTTACAAGGAGAAACCTCTCGGAATATTGAAATTCGAGTGGTCAGAAAAGACGGGAGCGAAAGGTGGGAAATTGTCAATGCTGGCCCGATTTACAATAACGAAGGCGACTTGATTGCTGGATTTGTCGCTTTTCCAGATATTACTGAACAAAAACGAGTCGAAGAAAAACTCAAAATCTCAGAAGAACGTTTTCGTTTAACCTTGGAAGCCGCCAAAATCGGGCTTTGGGACTGGGATGTCAAAAATGATCGTTTTTTTGCCTCACCCACCTACTATTCCATGCTGGGCTATGCACCCAAGCAAGGCTTGGCCGACCGCCAGGAATGGGTGAAGCGTCTCCATCCCGAGGATAAAGAAAGCGTAATGGCTCAAATTGAGAGAGTATTATCCCGGAAAGAAAGCCAATATGGTTATACCGCCAGATTTCGCCATGCCGATGGCAGCTACCGCTGGCAAAGGGTAATGGGCTTTGGCGTTGAAATCGACAATGAGGGAATGGTTTCTCGCATGTTGGGGCTGAGAATAGATGTTGACCATCAAAAACGTACCGAGAACGAATTACAAGAATACAAAGCCCATCTTGAAGAAGCCATCCAAGAACGTACCGCAGAACTGGAGTCTGCGCGTGATACCGCAGAAAAGGCCAACCAAGCCAAAAGCCTTTTCCTCGCCAATATGTCGCATGAGATCCGCACCCCCATGAACGCCATTTTGGGCTTTAGCCAACTGCTACAAGAGCAGATCCAAGAGCCCCAATACCAACGCTATTTACATGCCATTAACAGTTCAGGGGAAAGCCTTCTGCATATTATCAACGATATTTTGGATCTTTCAAAAATTGAATCTGGGAAAATCAAACTCCAGGAAGAACCTGTCAATCTTTCCCAGTTGCTGCAGGAAGCAGAAGATTTAATGCGGCTTTCTTTTGAACAGAAAAACCTGCAATTTTATAAAGAAGTAAATTTTGAATCCAGCCTTTGGTTGAAATTGGATCGTTTTCGCTTGCGCCAAATTGTTCTCAACCTGCTCGGCAATGCCCTAAAATATACATCCCAAGGTCAAGTCAAATTGACAGCGACTTTTCAAAGCAAAGGCAAAGATCAAGGAGAGCTTAGGCTGGCGATTCAAGATACCGGAATCGGTATTTCAAAAACAGATCAAACGCGTATTTTTAGTGCCTTTGAACAAGTCAGCACATTTCAACAGAATGGGACAGGATTGGGGCTTGCTATTTCAAACTCTCTGGTTCAGATGATGCAGGGCAGTATCTTACTCAAATCGGAGACTCAGCCTCCCCATCAAGGCTCTTGCTTTACAGTGATCTTGCCCCAGGTCTCTGTCGCTGAAGCTCAGGATTTACAACAGAGCCCAGAACCTGAAGAAAGCTACTCTTTTCAGCCAGCACGGCTTCTCATCGTCGACGATGTGCCTCATAATCTGGTACTGCTGACGGCGCTTCTGGAACCCTTCCCCTTTGATGTTTATCAGGCTCAAAATGGTCAAGAAGCTTGTGATTTGGCTCAAAAATATCTGCCCGATCTGATCTTGATGGATATTAAAATGCCCATTTTAGATGGCATTGGGGCCTTGAGATATTTAAAAAGCAGGCCCGAAACAGCACAAATTCCAGTAATTGCACTCACGGCATTTGCACTTCGAGAAGAGCAGAACAAGATTATGCAAGAGGGTTTTTCAGGCTTTTTACGCAAACCGATCGTGCGAGGTGAACTCTTTCAACAATTATGGAAATTCATCAATGGCTCAGCGTCAAGTCTTGAGCAAAAACCTGATGAAATCAATCTATTGACACCAGATGAAAAAATTAAGTTGATCCATTCACTTCAGCAAGACTGGTTAGAACGCTGGAGAAAAGTTCAAAACTCCTTGATTCTTGATGAGTTAGAGGGCTTTGTCGCAGATTTAGCGAAGTTCATTCAAACCTCAGACCTGTACGAACTCAAAAACTGGGCAGAAAAACTACTCAAGCAAATTCAGAACTTTCAACTGGCTGAAGCCTCCGCCTCTTTGGCTCAATATCCAGAACGGGTAAACCAACTCGACTCAAGTATAAATTCAGAGAAAAAAGAGCTTCCTCTCTCCTCGGTAACTAAAGTTACTGAACAAATATAGAATAGGGGGTATTCTATAAATAGAAAGCTACAGAAAGAGGATTGAGACCATGAAAGTAAATGAAGGAAATATGGATCGCATCATCCGGTTGGTATTGGCTGCAGGGATTGGCGGTTTCGGTATGATGACAGGCAGTTGGCTCGGTTTGGTGGCTCTGATTCCACTGGGAACCGCCCTGATAGGCTGGTGCCCCCTTTACCAGCTCTTTGGCCTGAATACCTGCCCTTTGCAGAACAAAGCCTAAAATCAAGCCCAAACGGGCAACGAACACGGCCCCCGGATAAACCGGGGGCCGTGTCGTGTGGAGGGAACAAGAGAGACAGCTTTTAACGGCCTAGAAACAGTTTCTGGCGCATAATATGGAAGAAATCATTTTTCTGGAATTTGATCAGGCGGGTTTTATAAAATGAACGGCTGATCTTGATAATATCGCGGTGGTAAAGCTGCTGATTGGCCTGACCATCAATCGTAATCAAGACTTCTTGGGTGGGTTCACGCAGCAGCACTTTGACCATGGTTTCTTTCCACTCAGGAATACACAGTGAACGGTTAAACAAAGCATGGGGGCAAATCGGGTTGATGATATAGGCTGAAACATCGGGCATCATGATCGGCCCCCCCGAACTGAGTGAATAGGCCGTAGAACCTGTTGCTGAAGCAATGATCAGGCCATCTGCGCGGTAGGTGGTGACATATTCGCCATCGACATAGGTCGCCAGGTCGATAATATACGAGAGCGGGTGACGCATAATCGCAGCATCGTTCAGGGCATGAAACATCAGGCGGGGCTGGTAATTTTCATCCAGAACCTCAATTTGCATCATGGAACGTTCCTGAATCACATATTCACCCGCCAAAAGCTTTTCAAGCGCTGGGTAAAGATCTTCGAGGGCTGTTTCAGAAATAAAGCCAAGCGAACCGGCATTGATACAGAGTAGGGGCACGCCATGGGGGGCGAGCATACGGGCGGCATAAAGCACAGTGCCATCGCCCCCCAGCACCAAGGCCATTTTCAGGCGCACATCACTTGTATCTTTCTCAAACTCTTCGTTGGAATTATAGTGTGATGCAAAAATATAGACGTTTTCGCCACGGGCAGAAAGCCACTGAGCCACTTCCTGGGCAATATGCTGGGTATCGCAGCGATAGGTTTTATAAAGATTATAAATGATCCCAATGGCGGGAGCAGCCATGATGCCTCGGTTTCTCCTGCTGTTTTGTTGTTCTGCTGCGTTTCCGGCGGGCAGGCCCGGCCCCTGGCTCTTGCTTACCAGGAGTGTGATCAACGTACCAAATCATAGCATATTCAAAGGGCAATCGTCAGCTTGAGCAAGACTGTGCTAGAGTACTTCAAGAGGTGTTTTATCCATGCGTTTGCTGGTACTGGGGGTATATGCTCCCCCCGATGATGAGGAACTCAAGCCTTCTGATTTACGCAGCTATCCAGGGCTGCTTTTAGAAAACCCCACCACAACCCGCCAAAGGCCCGTACGCAACCTGGCCTCTGCCCTGCAGGAATGCGAAAGCTTTCAACCCGATCTGCTGGTCTTTCAAGGGGAAACAGGGGTCGCCCTGCACTGGCAAAGCCTGTTTGAAAAATGCTATCCCCAGCTGTTTAGTTTTGTTTCCAACCAGCACGATCTCTTCAAAATTCTGGCAGAACTCAATCCCCGCCTGTGGGAGCTTCGCCGCCGCCGTTTAAAGGACAAATCCGCGCCCTACCCAGCCCCTGGCCCTGTGGAAAAGGAGCAACTCTTTGCTCAGCTTGAAACTGAAGCCCGCAGCCTGGCCCAGGCACGTCTGGAGCCCTGGCTGGAAGCGCATCCCCGTTTGAAGACCTTTCTGCCGCTGGTCAGCAGTGAAGATTTTGAACGCCAGCTCTATTGCTATGCCCTTCTGGAAACCGCCCTTGAAGATTGGAAAAGCCCCACCTCGGTCAGGGTGCTGGATGTGGGCACCCATGCCTGGAGCTATGCCCCCGCCCTGAGTGCCTTTTTTCGTGAAAAGGCCAGCTTGGTCGAGCTGACCGGCCTGGAACTCGACCCCTGGTATCTGATTGAGGGGGTGACACGTGGGGATCTGGCCCGCTACTATGCCAAAACCTCACAGGCCCGCTTTCTCGAAGCAGACTTTCTCAATTTTCACGAAAAGCAGGAGATTATCTGTCATTTTCTGCCTCTGATTCTGCCCCAGAATGCTCTGCTCTGGCGGATTCCACTTGAAATGCACCACCCCGTGCGTCTGCTTAAACACAGTTGGGATCGGCTTCGGCCGGGAGGGCGCTGCCTGCTCTACAATGGCAAAGAAATTGAGTACCAGGAACTGCTGAAAAACATCAAACATGCGGGCTTAACGCCCCTGCGCACAGGCCCCTGGGTTTGCCCTTGGCGGCAAAAACAACAGGGCTACCTTACGCTTTTGGAACGCCCTGCGAAATAAATCAGCTCACCAGGCCGAACACCCGCCCCAGCCCCTGGATCACTGCCCCACAGACAAAATAAGCAAGAATCACCCAAACAATGGCCAGATTCGACCTCCAGTTGGATTTTCGCTCAGGATTCAAATCCTCTTGCACCAAGGCATAGGGCAAAAGATTGATTGCATGGTAATTGGTCATGGGGTAGGGCAAAAACAGAAGCAAGGCCGGCGCTCCGATAAAAAAATACAGCCCGCCGTCGCCCAAGGCCTGGGCCAGCCCCATCACCAAGGTATAGTGCCAAAAACCATAGGCATAGCGGTTGATCAAATGCCAGATCAGGCTGAAAACCAAGAGATAGGCCGGCAAGGTAAAGAGCAGATCCAGGGCGTAAAAACCCAAGCCCTGAAAAAAGGTTGTTTCTGCGGTGATTTTTAAAGCCGCGAAAACAGGCATGGAGATCATGTGAAAGCCTTCGACTCCCACCGCCAGCAGACACCCCAGCAGAATAAAACGGACTTGAGGCTTCCTGCCTGAAAAGAGCTTCTGCCAATACGAACGGGTGAGCCCTTGAAAGAGTAAAAAGGCCAAGACCCCCAAGCGGGTGATATTTTCAGCCGAAAAGCCCCCGGCGCTCAAAGCCAGGGCAATCGAAACACAGGCCCAGAGCAGATAGAGACGGGGCCAGGTCAACCAGGCCAAAGATTTAAACACTTACTCACAAACCCGACTGGATTTTAAAGCCCGGTACCATTCATTGCTGAAGCGCTCTTCAGGGTCGATACAGGCTTTGAGGGCAAACAGGGTTTTCAACTCAGGATACATCTGGGCGATCTGTTCAGGTCGGTAGAATTTCAGAAACGCATCGGCATGCGCGACAGGCACGAAATATTCCTGCAGAATATCTGTATCCTGTGGATTATCCAGCACCAAATTGCGGTAAGGAGGGGCCAGGGTCAGATTTTCTTCGGGTTGCGGATGGTAAAAAAGGTCTTCCCAAACCCAGCGGTCCTGGGCCTGAACCCAGGCACAGCCCTCAAGGCCCGCCAAAGATGTCAGCGAAAGACTCAAGGCCAAGAATAAACGGCGGGAATCCAAGGACATGCGAAAAACTGCTTTCTTTGATTTTCAATCCAACCTGCCTCTATTCTGTTCAGGCCACCGGAAGCTGTCAAGTCTGGCTTAAAAAGACCAACCCACATTGACCAACGATTCTGCCTTTAACCTGGTTGAATAACGCCCATCCAACGCCAGACTCTCTTTGAGCGTGGCATTGTAAAGCCCTGCGTGCATAAAGGGAGAAGTCAGTCCTATCACCCGTCCCAAACCAAAACAGAGCATTCCACTCCAGAGATAATAACCACTGCTATAGCCACCGGCAAGAAGGGAACCTGCAATCATGCTCCAACCGAGACCGTCAAGCAAGGTCATCGAGATCCCGCCAAAGAGGTCACCTTGTTGATAGGAGGCTGAGCCAAAAGTTGGCAAGATATTGAACAGAGCCGTATTCATGGGTTGCTTTTCAAAATTCATATAGAGCAGCGCTTTTTCCTCCATGGAAAGGTCGAGCGAAATATCCCGAATCACACGCTGATTGCTGAAAAGGTCCTGGCGAATCATGATTTCAACTACCTTTTTTCCAGGAATGGGATCTGCAGCGTAAGCCGAAGGCGACAAAGCCGTAGCAGCCAGGGAAAAGCCAAGACTGAGGGCAAGTATTTTGAATTGTTTATTAGATTTCAACATGATCATTTTCCTGATTTCTTCTTGAATAATTTGATTCTAATCGCCCAGTCGCTCCTGACGTTTCATTCTGAAATTTCAGAATGAAACAAAAAAGCACAGCTCAAAGCTTAGATCAATAAATCAGCAGAAAAGAGCGGCCCGAGAGCTTGATGGCCTTCAAAAGTTAAAGCTGGGCTCACCTGCCCTCAGGTGTTCCGGGTCACGGGCCGCCCCTGCTATAATTAATAAAAAAAGTGGAGAATCATGTCGCTCCTTTATATCCTTTTGGCTTTACTCAGCCTCGGTTTCTCAAGCTATATCATCGCAAGCGGCATTTTAACGATCCGTTTCTTTCGGCGTGAGCTGGATCAAGCCCCCACCTTGCCTCCCCAGAGCGATCCGCAATCCTGGCCCAAAGTAGCCCTGATCTCCCCCTGCAAAGACCTCGATCCCGATTTCGAAGACAATATGCGCATGCTCCTGCAGCAGGATTATCCCAATTACGAAATTATTTTTGTTACAGTGGATCCGTACGATGATACCTACCCCGTGCTCAAACGCCTGGTGGCTGAATCTCCTGTGCCGGCCCGTCTTGAATTTGGGGGCTTCAGTAAACAACGCTGCCAGAAGCTCGACAATATGATGGCGGCCATGGATTCACTTGATGAAAGCGTGGATATTTATGCCTTCGTGGACAGTGACGCACGGGTATCGACCAATTGGTTGCGGCATCTGGTCGCTCCCCTGAGCCGGGAGAATGTGGGGGCCACCACCTCCTATCGCTGGTATCGTCCGATTCCTGGCCGCCCAATTACCTATGCCCTGGCCCTCTGGACAGGTTACCAGTTCAGTAATTTTTACAATAACCGCTATGTGGCTGCTTGGGGCGGATCAATGGCGATTACCCGCAAGCGTTTTGAAGAGCTGAATATCCGCCGTCAGTGGGACAATGCCCTTTCCGACGACTGCGTGCTGAATGAATGTGTGCGCAAGGGCAAATACCGTGTTGAATTTGTCACTTCCTCAATGACCAGTCTCTCCAGTGAATATTCAATCAAAGATATTCTGATCTTTGCCGTGCGCCAATGTGTGATCGGCAAGCACACGCTGAAAGAGGTCTGGTATGCTTCACTCACGGCCCTGACTGTGATTCATGGTGTCGCCGCTACTGGCCTCTGGCAGCTGTTTTCAGCGCTTCAGGCGGGTCAACCCATTGCCTGGACCACCTGGGGCATGCTCAGCTTTTTTCCAGCCGGAGTGATCCAGTGTGCCCTGTTTATTCAGGCCCTAAATCAGGTACGCGACCAACGCCCCAAACCTGCACTGCTGGGCGGAAAACTGTCCTGGGCCCTGTGGTCACCTTTCGCCTACGTTTTTGTTTGGCTGACGCTGCTGGCATCAGCCTTTACCGATCGCTTTGTCTGGCGCCAGATTTACTACCGCATGATCAGCGATACCGAAACCGAAGTTTACAAATACCCGGCCCGCTTTGATGAAGCTGGCCAAGCACCGAGTACAAAGGAGGTCGTCAATGGAGCGGGCTCAAACCCCTGCATTGAATAAACTATGAAACACCGTATCCTGTTGTCTGCACTGCTCTTGAGCCTGTCTGCCCCCGCTTGGGCCCTGCCTGGCATGGAAATCACCAGCGCCAAGAATACCCTGACCAGCCGCAAACCCACGCCCACAGGGCAGGAATTCAAACATCGGCGGGTTTCAGATCTGCCCACCTTTGACAAACTCGGCGTGGGCAATTATTTCAGCCAATACCGGCTGGATGGCCAAAAACTGATGATCTGGATGTATGTGGAGAGTGCCCCCCCTGCAGTCGATGAAGTGGTGCTGTTTGTGACCCCCGCCAGCGCCAAAGATGACAGCTTTGCCCGCGCCCTGAAACTCGTGGATTTGGTCTATGGAGAAAGCAACAGCGCTTCTCAGGTCGTCAATGATCTTAAAAATGCCCAAAGCAAAGAACATAAAAATGATCAAAAAGTTACCATGCTGACCTTTGAAGAAAAATCCCTTCTGCCCAAGGGCTATGATGGTTACCGCTATTATATCGGCGACCTCTATGGTTATAAAATTGGGCTGCACAAAGGGGGCTTTGAAGTGGGCATTTACCGCAAAGACGTGCTCATGGCTCAGATCAAAGACGTGAAAAAACGGCTTTACCCCGATCCCCTTCCTCCAGGGCCTACCCCGCCCCCCTTGCCGCCTTTGCCCACCCCCCACCCTCCGCTGCGCTGGTAAAAGATGGATCCTTTTGCCCGTTCTGTAGATATTTGGACCGCCCTGGGCGCTGGGGTCTTTTCGTTTATTTCGCCCTGCATTCTGCCAATTATTCCTTCGTATATGTTTTTTATCTCAGGAACTTCGGCAGGAGCCCTTCAGGCTGAAGAAATGGAGATTAACGAAAAAAAGCGCCAACAGCGTCAGATTATCTTCAGTTCTCTGTTTTTTATTCTGGGTTTCTCGCTGGTCTTTGTGGCCCTGGGAGCCACGGCTACCAGCCTGGGCGGCCTGCTCAAAACGCATCAGGATTTGCTGCGTAAAATTGGCGGAATCGTGATTATTGTACTCGGCCTGCATATGATGGGCGTGATTCAGATCAAGGCCCTGCTCTATGAAAAACGCATGCACCTCAAAGCCCGGCCACCCGGCTATTTTGGCGCATTTTTGGTCGGGCTCAGTTTTGCCCTGGGCTGGACCCCTTGTATCGGCCCCATTCTGGGCGCGATTCTGGCAATTGCCAGTACCAAAAACTCAGTCGGCGAAGGCATTGGTCTCTTGGCCATGTATTCGCTGGGACTGGCAATACCCTTCTTTGTGACCGCTTTGATGATGGATCAGATTTTTGTTCACTTTCGCAAACTGCAAAAACACATGCAGAAAATTTCAATTGCCAGTGGCGTATTTCTGATTCTGATCGGCATTTTGATTTTTACCAATTTTCTACAAACCTTGTCGAATATGTTGCAGGGCGCATTGATCCTGCCATTAGCCTGAGGGAGAAACCATGCACCATCTGATTTTTCAAGCCACCGGAGAAGACGAAAACAGCGTTATTCCTTACGCCCAATCGGGAGATTTTGTCAAAGCCCTCATGAGCTTTGACGCCGAAGACCTTGATATGGGAGAAAGCGAGGTTTCTTCTGAACTTTTTTTACTTAAAAAAATATGCGAACTCAAAAAATGGCCTGTCAGTGGAGACTATCCACGTTTTTATATCAGCCAAAAGGTTGAGGTCACACTGACCCGTAAAAACAAAGCCTTTTGCCGGGTGCTCAATGCCCGCTCACATGAAACGCTTGAGCCCTTGAGCATGGAAGGCCTGCAAGAAGCGATTAACGCCTGTTTTAAACAGGTTGCCAGCTGGAAAACCAATGCCCAGGCCTTTATGAAGCAAGTCTTTGAACTCTACAGTGAGTTCCGCAGTTCCGATGGAGCCCCTGTCGCTCTGGCAGACCTCTACCAGGCGCTTTACCATCAAAAGCCCGGCTACCGCCGTGAACATTTTGGCCTGGATTTGAACCACTGTCTGAATTCAGGTTTAACCCGCAACCAGAGCCATTATCTGAGCGTGATTCCTGCCACCAGCCGCCAGGGACAAAGCTTTTATGTCTTTGATACCACCGGCACCGGCCAATGGGTCGATCAGATTGCCTTTCTGCCGCTGGAATCTTAAAACGAAGCATGTCTGAGCCGCCCAGGTTTATCTTTCGCATTCTCAAGCCTGAAGACAGCCGGGCCTACCGGGCGGTACGGCTCGAAAGCCTGAAAACCTTTCCTGAATGCTTTGGTGCCGATTATCAGGCCCAAAGCCAATTGCCCAAACTCTTTTTCGAACAGGAAATTGAGACCGGGAGCCGCGAGAATATCATGCTGGGGGCTTTTGCGGACTCAAGGCTGATTGGCCTCTGTGGGTTGATCAGGCCCCAGTCAGACAGGGCTGAAATCATTCAAATGTATCTCAACCCTCGCTACCAGGGCTTGGGCCTGGGGGCAAAACTCTTGGCAGAGGCCACTGAAATTGCCCAAACCCACCTGCAGGCAAAAACCCTGAGCCTTGCTGTTTTCACCCACAACCAGCAAGCTCTCAGGACCTATCTGAAAGCCGGTTTTGAAATCGTCTCCACCCAGCCTGAGCGGAATGAATATTTGATGCAGAAAAAGATCGGCTAGATTTCGTCACAATCAAAGCATTTGCTTACCCATTGTCTTAATTCTTTAGAATTTTTAACAAAAATTGGAAAAGCAAATAAACCTCAACCGGAAAATCTTTGGGGCACTCAGTCAGCGTTTACAGGCACCTTACTGAATTTTCAGGCTGCACGCCAGAAAGCAGCGCCCCAGTATTTACTCCCCCACAGGCATGTTTTTTTAAGCTTCGGTTATAATTAAAAGGGCAGGGAATGGACCTGACTCGCTTCGCTCGCAGGTCATTCCCCGCAGGTGGAAAGACAAGCTGTGAATCGCAACTGATGCACTTCACTCGCAGGTCATTCCCCGCAGGTGGAAAGACAAGCTGTGAAACGCAACTGACGCACTTCGCTCGCAGGTCATTCCCCGCAGGTGGAAAGACAAGCTGTGAATCGTAACTGACGCGCTTCGCCCGCAGATCATTTACCGAAGAGAGCAAGCGCCAGGTTTTGGCCCAAACGGGCCAGAATCGCAAAGCTAAAAATTCGCGCAAGCAAACAGGAAAGCGCCGCTGAATAATGGGTGTTCAATTTAACCGCGAAAACGTACAGGGCCTGTGGGAACGCAAGGCCGGTCGGAGTGGCGCGGGCACGGGCCCCCTGCCTGGTTTGGACAAAGCCCTCAGCGACAATAAACTGACCCGCGAAGAATACCAAAGCCTGAAGCAGGAATACCTCAAAGAAAACCCCAAGGGCGATTTTGACAGTTTTCTGGCCGATGCACTCGATGGCAAACTCGATCAAAAAACTTCAGAAAACCTGAAACAAGCGGTGCAACGTCTGGGCGCGAATCAAGACTCATCCGTCTCGATTGCCTTTAACCTGAACGCCGCCCAAGATGGCTACAGCAATGTCGCCGCCATGACCTTTGAAAAACCCGCCGCTGAAATTTTCAGTTTTGTCGAACAGGCCGATGGCGACAAAAACGGCAGAATCGACCTCAATGAACGCGCAGGACTCGCTCAAGCCCTGAGTAAAAGCCAAAGTGACCCCACCACCCGCACCCTGCTTGAAGCCCAGCTCAAAGACAGCATGAACACCCTGAGCTATGACAGCGAAAGCAAAAGCATCACCGTTTGGCTGGGGGGAGACGCCCCCCGTCTGAATACCCGCTACAAAGACGTGCGACTGGATCTCGATCTTTCGCTCAAGGATATCAACGGCATTACCGACGATGCCCAAGGCGATTTGAGCGGTACCGCCGGTGGCAAACTCGACTTTGATTGGAATGGCCCCCTGGTCGACTCGCTCAAGCGCGGGCTGGTCGAAAGCTCATCCGGCTGGGCCCAAGCCAATGCCCGTTATGTGCCAGCCGGTGACAAGGAGGGCTATGGCCCAGGCTATGTGATTCAAGTCGAAACCCCCAAGGCCGACCTGCCCCTCTTGGGTGAAGTGGGTCTGGCGACCCGCCCGATTGTGCTGCGCGCAGACAACCAGGGCCGGCTCTATGTCGCTTCGCCGGGTTTTGGTGAAGGCACCCGGCTCTGGGCAGCAGAAAAAGCCCTGAACAAATATGCCTTGCCAGAACTTGAAAAAATGGGCATTCACATGAGCGTGAGCCGTGAAAAAGGCAAGCTCTATCTGACCCCCGGCCAAATTCAACTCAGCAACCTGCCCCTTTCCACCCAAGGCGGCGCCCAGGGCGCACTCAATCTGGGGCTGAATGGGCAAAACACCCGCTTCAATGTCAGCCCCGAAGGCTTACAGGCCCGCTTCAGTCAGATTCCCGTGCAGGGCAGCACCCACGCCCAAGGCCCCCAGGCCAGCGCCGATGCCCAGGCCGATACACTGCAAGGAAAGTTTCAAATGGGCCTGAACACAGATATTGCTGGGCATCTGGATACCCAGGTCGTGATTCAGGATGCCACCGCCCAGGTGCATCTCGACAAAGATGAAATTGCAGCAATTCCGGCCTTGCCAGGCCAGGCCCGCAGTCTCTTGGGTGATTCTGCTGAAGGCACCCTGCAACTGCGGGGCGACTACCGCACCCATACCCAGGATCACAGCGGCAGCATTTCAGGCAAAATAGATCTGCGCAGCCGCAACAGTGCAAATGGCGATCAAACCGCTGTTTTCACCCATTTCCAAACCCAGGGCGATACCCGCCAACAAAACAAAGCCAGCCTTTCAGTCGCCGGAACCGATCTGAGCTATACCCACCTGGGCAATACCGCCCGCATGCAGGCAGAAACAGGAGCTGTGCGCTACGAAGAGGGCAAGCCCCTGCGGGTGCAGCTTTTCAATGCCGAGGGCCAGGCCCAGGTCACGCAGGACACGCTCAAATACTTTCAAAAAGTACTCAATCAGGGGGGCGATCGCGCCCAGCAGCTTGAAAGCGCCATGAAGGCAGCGGGGATTTCAACCGCCTTGCTCGATCGGCTCAGCAAAGGCGACAGCGCCCAATTGCGTGAAATGCTCAAAATGGATGATTTTGTTGAGCAGTTAAAATCTGTCAGCATGCGCCTCAAGGCCCAGAACTGGAGCCTCGATCTGAATGGACAGGGCTATCGCGCCGAAGGTCAGAATATACGCCTCAAGACCCAAAGCGCAGGTCTTGAAAAAGGCAAGACCGGTTCAGAACTGAAACTCGAATCCAGTGCGCAGAGCATGCAGGTCGATTCAAGCAATTGGCGCGATCTGAGTGTTCAGGCCCAAAATCTGGAACTCAATGCCTCGGCACGTCAAAACAGTGCAGCAGGCAGTCTCTCAACCGATCTGAAAGCCCAGGCCCAAGACCTGAATCTGGCGGCTGCCTATACCGAGATCACCCCCGAAAGTCTGGCGGCCTTGCAAAACCGTCTCAAGGCGGGCTCTCCGCTGCTCGAAGAAGCCCTGAGCGAAGTGGGGGGCTTAAGCCCTGAACAACTTGAAAGCCTGCGAAATGCCGATCCTGCGACCCTCACAACCCTGGCGACCGACCCTGAAATTCAGGGCGCGATTGAACAGGTGGGCCTGAACCGTCTTTTCAGCGCAGAATTCGTTCAAACCCATGCCAGTCTCAGTGCCTCAGCTCAAACCGCCTCACAAAGCAGTCTGCGGGTTGAAGCCAGTACGCACGGGCTCAGCGCTGAAACCAGCTCTGACCACCCAACCCATTTAGAAGCTGCCCAGAGCCAATTGAGCGCAGATTACCAGGATCAACGTGGCAACAGCGCACAGATGCAGGCCCAACTCAACCAAACCCAACTGCGGATTTTGCCCGATGGCAAATTTCAGGCCCAGTCTGCCGATGCCCAGATTCAAAGCCAGATTCAGACCCAAGTTGATGAACTGCGCCGGGTGATGGGCGTGGTAGGCGGAGAGAAATTGCAGGCCCTGCTGCAAACGGGCGACCGCCCACAAACCCAAGCGGTACTGGAACAGGCTGGCCTCAGCAAAGCACAGGCCAGCTCAGCCAATGAACTGCTCTGGCACCCCAAATTTCAGGAACTGCTCAAAACCAGCGAATTTATGCAAGGGCTGAACCAAGCCGAAACCCTGGCCCTGAATCTGTCTGGCCAGGGCAAGCTCGAAGCCAACCAAGACAGCGCCCATTTAAACCAAGCCGAATTACACGCCCAAGGCCAAGTCAAGAGTTCAAAGGGCCAAACGCTGCTCAAAGGGCAGGTGGATATCCAAGCAGGCAGTGTGGAACAAAGCGCAGGGCAGACCACGATTCAAACCCAAACCGCCACAGGCCAGCTTCAAGCCTACCGCAACGATGGCTCTGAATTTGCCGATCTCTCGGCCCGAGCCGAAAACCTCAAGGCCACACTCGACGATCAGGGCCAACGCTTGGAAACAGGCAAGCTCGAAGCCCAAGGGCAAGCCCATACCCACCTCGATGCCGCAAAGGTAGCAGAGGTACGCAAGATTCTGGGCGATTTCAAAAACAATCTGCAAGAACGCTTGCAGGCCCTGGGGATCAACCGCGACCAGTTTGAGCAGTTTGTGCAGGCCTTTGGCCAGAAACAACTTTCACAAATGTTCAGCTCCGCCAATCCCGAACAATTGGCAAGTCTTTCACGCGATTTGGGTGTCAGTGCCGATCAAGTCGAGCGCATGGTGGGGCTGCTCAATGATCAGACCTTTTCCAAACTGGTGGAAAATATCTACCAGTTTACCCAAGTGCTCGAAAACGGCGAAGCCACACTTTCAGTTCAGGCCAGCAGCACGGGCAGCCAATGGGAACGCAACGATCAGTCCCTGTTGATGAACCTTCACGGGATCAGCACGACAGCCCAGGTAGAAATTCAAGGTGAAAAGGGCAGGGCCACGGCCCAACTCACAGCCAGCCAGGACAACCTGAAACTGAATCAGAATGCCCAAGGCATGGGGGCAGAATGGGAGCGCTACAGCGCCGATCTTCAAGGTCAGGCCAACCAGGCCGGAACCCAGCTCAATCTTCACGGAACCGCCCAAGGGGGGGCAGGTTTTTTAACCCAAACCGACAGTGAAGTCCGCTCTCATTTCGGCAAAGCCGATGGCAGCCTGGAAGCCACTATTCAAGAGGCCGACGGCAGTAACTCTTCCTTACAGACCCAGGGCGGTTTTGCAGAGATCAGCAGCCGCCGCAATTTGCAAAATGCCAAAGATTCTGAACTCAGGATTCAAGGGCTACACCAGCAGGGCCATGCCAGACTCGAAGACAAAGCCAGCGGACAACGCACTGAGGTTGACGCTGAAGCGGAGATCGTCAGCATTGCCTCAACCCCTCAAGAGGTCACTTTTCAAGAAACCCGTATTCAGGGCCAGGTTTCTACTGAGCGCGATGGCAAAGACGCACAGGGCAAAGCCACCCAAGCCAGTGCCAAGGGCCAGGCCCAAGTAGAGATCAACGCCCTGACCAGTGGCGGGGGCAAGGTTCAACTTGATCAAGCCAGACTTGCGGGCTCGGCCCGCACCACCCTGAAGCGGGAAGGGCAGCAGGAATCAGAAATGGGCGTCACGCTTGAAAATGGCTTGCTCAGCAATTTAAAAGCACAAAAAGGACAGGTCAGTGCAGCCCAGGTTTCAGCCGATCTCAGCGCTGATGCCAGTACTCCCATGCAGACAGGTAAAATTTCTGGGCAGCTCAATCTCAGCCAGATAGCGGCACGCGATGGAGAACTCAGCGCCCAAGGCTTCAGTCTCGACAAGATCACGGGCAGCCTGCAGATCAAAAGCGAAAAACTGGGGCAGGTACTCACCAACAGCCCCGATGCCCGCCGGATTTTGACCACGATTTCAGAACGCTGGGGCAAAGAAGGCGCTCCTGGTCTCTTCAGCAATGATACTGTCACGATTCAACTTTCTGAGGGTTCTGTACGCGCCAAAGCAGGTGCAGCCAATGCCTTGAGCAGCGATCAGGAACTGCAAGGGCATTTCCGCCTGCCCGATCTTGAAACCCAATTGGGCGATGCCAAGGTCGATTTGAATCTCAATCGCCTGAGCCTTTCCAGCGCCGAAGGAAAGACCCCCGAAGTCGAAGTAACGGGCCATGCCAGTTTTCAGCCCAAACAACCCGCTTTTAACCAGGCTCTGCAAGCCGTGGTTGCCAATCAGCTCAAACAGCTGGGCGTAGGGGCAAAGGTTGAGGTCGAACTCAAAGACGGCAAAATTCAAACCAAAATCGACCATTTTCTGGCAGATGGCCTGGTCAACATCGATCTTCAGGGTGAAAATGTCAGACTCTCAGTGGACAAGGCCAAGCTGCTTGGGTTTATCAGCGCCAAGGGGCTGGCCACCCGCATTGCCGAAAGTCAGTTGAATAATTACCTGCTGGATATCAACCGGGAGGGCAACAGCCTGAATCTCTCCCTGAACGAACTGACCGATCAAGCCCTGCACCAAGATAATTTACAGATTCAAAGCCTGCATATTTCTCCCAAGGGCAGCCTGGAACTGGATTTTGCCTATACCGATACCCCCCAGTACAATGCCCAGGCCCAAGCCCGTGCGCAAGAGAAAATTGAGCAGCGCCTTTTTCATGATCCCCGCACGGGCCAGGCCCGCAAAGAAGGGCAAATCGAAGACATGGTTGAAGATTTAAGCGCCCCTGCCCTGCAAAAAATCTTCAGCGAGGCCTCAGCGGCCCAATTGCGCAAGATTCTGGCCTCAACGGGCAAAGACGCAGATACCGTGATTAAAAAAGGGCTGGCGGGCATGAAAGATTTCAAAACCCTGCCGATTGGCAACCGTGCGGTCATGAGCGCCTATCTCAGCCGCCGCAACGGTTTCTTTGATTCTGTTGATACTGAAGAACGCAACCTGATGCGTGGACTGTATAATGGGCTCACGCCAGCACAGCGCAATGAATTCAATGCCACGCTTTCAGCGGAAGAACGTGCTCAGATTCAAAAATATATCGCAGATCGCAATCAGGAAATTCGCCAGGCCCGCGCCAACAAAACCTCAGGCCGTCACTAGTGCAAACCCCGGATGAAGCCTACCGCAGGGCCCAGGTCGATACAGCCTCTGTGCCCCGCGCGATTTTATTGCTTTATGATAAACTCTTGCAGGTGCTGGAGCAGGCCCAGGCCGCCAGCACCCTCAACCCCCATGCTGCCCGTCAGCGGCTTTCGATCGCCAGCCAGATTCTGACCCATTTGCTCGCGATCTTTATTCACTCCCATGATGAAGCCTACCAACAACTGTATCTCAGCCATGAGCAACTCTCTCAAAAACTCAGCCGCTTGTTTCGTCAAGGGGGAAGTGATCCCCAGGCGATTGCAGAGTTCACCCACACCCTGCGAACTTACCGGGAAACCTGGCGCAAACAGCTGAAAATTTTACCGCCCCGGCAGCGCAAACGCCCCGGAACGCTCAATGTGCGCTTCAAAGCGCCTGAGCCCGAGAATTAAAAACCCAAGCCTGAATTGCCGTTATTGCCAAAGAGCAGAGGGTAGAGTGACGCTACTCGAAAGGCTTCTTCCCCACGTTCCTGAAGTTTAAACCGCAATCAGAGCTCGCACTTGGCTTTACAGGCCTGGGCATCCCCATGCTTACAGGCTTGGGCAAAATCTGCCTGGGCCTTGGGGCAGTTCTTCAGCATCATCCAGGCAGTTCCCCGACTGTACCAAGCCGCAGACATGCCAGGTGAGAGCTTCAGGGCCTGGGTATAATCCTGAATAGCCGGACTGTATTTCTGCAGGGCAAAATAAACCTGTCCGCGCCGGAACCAGCTTTGGGCATCTTTGGCATCCCCTTTGAGCGCCTGGTTCAGATCATCCAAAGCCTGCGCATACTTATGCAGGGCAATCAATGTACGGGCCCGGTTGCTATAAGCTTTAAAATATTGAGCATCCATTTTTAAAGCGGCATTGAAATCGGCAAGTGCTTCTTCATGCTGGTTCAAATGCTGAAACACAACCGCACGGTTGTGTTTTTGAACGGCATCATCAGGCAAAAGTTGAACCGCAAGATTAAAATCTTCTAGCGCTTGCGTGTATTTTCCCAAGGTCGTATAGATCAGGCCCCGGTTACCATAGGCTTCCCCATCGGTGGGAACCTGCTCAATCGCTTTGGAATAATCCGCCAGGGCCTCAGTGTATTTTTTGAGTCGGCTGTAAGCCCCTGCACGGTTAAAATAGGCATCGGCCTGATTGGGATCGCGCTTGATCACCTCGGTATAGGCTGCAATGGCTTTGACAAACTCGCCCTTGGAAAGATATTGATTGGCCTGCGTATAATAAGTTTCAAGATCTGCGGCAAAGACACCCGCACTGCTCAACAGCAGAACCCCTGTCAGCAAGGCCTGTTTAAGACGCATAAAAGATCACCCATCCTGTATCAGCTTGTTTTTCAATGTTTCATCATACCAGATCCACGAACCCCCCCCCAAGATCGAGTCAAAGTTCAGTGATTTTAGGCATGAAAGGGTATAATGAACATCCCCGAACTTCACTCTAGAAAGCAGTTTAAAATGTCGCTTCAACCTTCTGAGCAAAAGCTTAAAACCAAACATATCTGTCTGATTGATGATGACGAGATCGCAGAGATTTTGGTTTCAGGCCTTTTGAAACGCCTGGGCTCTTATCAGTTCACTTATTACAGCAATGGTGAGAAAGCCCAAGAGGGCTTATCAAAATTGAATGAAGAAACATTTCCGGATCTGATTTTACTGGATCTGCAAATGCCAGTAATGGATGGTTTTGGTTTTCTTAAAGTCTATGCGAAATCCTTTTATCCCCTTTACCCTCCCACACGCCTGGCAATTTTGACGTCTTCACTGCAAACCGAAGACCAGGTGGCCTGTCAAAAATTTCCTTTTATCGAGGATTATTTGATCAAACCCTTGCTGTTAACGCAATTAAAAGCCTTGCTTGAGAAAAAGCTCAATCCTGATCAGGATCCAACTGCGGAAAATACAATAAAAACGTAGTGCCTTGGCCCAATGCACTTTCAACTTCAATTTTCCCCCCAAGCATCTCAGTTTGGGTCTTGACCAGATAGAGCCCCAGACCATGCCCTTCTATTTCAGGGTGAAACCGTTTATAAAGACCAAAGACCTGATCCTTAAACTGCTTGAGATCGATCCCCAGACCATTGTCTGAAACTTTGAGTAAAATCTTTTGCTCCAAAATTTCTGTGCTGATCTGAATTTTCAGAGGGCGCTCAGCATCACGGTATTTATAGGCATTGGCCAGAAGATTGAACAAAATACTGTGAAGATAGGGCGCAATGCCATAGATCTTTTCAAGCTGAAAATCAGTGCGAATTTCGCAGCCTACACTCAAATTGCTTAGATTCAATTCATCATGAACTTCCTGAAGCAGCTTGGGCAGCTCAATCCAGGTACGGTTCTGCTGAGAACTGCCTTTTTTCTGCAAAAGGGTATTCAATTCTCGCAGACGCAAATCAATCTGCTCAGCCGAATCATGAATTTTCTCGGTCAAAAGTGTTGATTCTTCAGCCTCTGCATCTCTTAAAAGCGCCGACAAACCCAGCAGATTGGCAACAGGTGCGCGCAGATTATGAGAAACAATCCGTGCGAATTGGCGCAAGTCCTGGTTTTGCTCCACCAGTCGACGGGTAATGGCCCAGAGCTCTGTCTGCAGATTTTTAAGCGACGTAATTTCCTGGCCAAGTAAAAGAAAACGCTCTCGTTGATCTTCTGTATATTTCAAAAGTAAAAAACTCACCCAACCATGGGCCAAAGACACCTCGGCATGCAGGGGAATACCCGGCTGAATCTGGGCCATCAGTTCAGACCACTCAGGCTGCATACTGCGACTGATACCCGCCAACCTGCGTCCCAAAATCTCGGTTTGCGACAAACCGCTGAGCTGGGTCAGGTTGGAACTCGACTCAAGAATACGGCTTTGCGCATCTAAGAGGGCCAAAACCGAGGCCGACTGAATCGTTTGCTGAAAATGCTGCAATGACTGGACTTCAGAAAACAAACGCTCCTGCATCTGTTTATGCTCCTGCAGGTCATAGGCTGCGACTAAAAGCCCCTCGGGCGTTTCCTGAAAATGCAATTGCACATCCAAGGTTTTCGCATCACGGGTCTGAAGCTCCAACTCAATCTTTTTCAAGCCCTGATGCCAGGCCTGAAAAGCCTGATCCAGCTCTTGTTTTTCGAGATTTCCCAAGCGCATGCTCGCAAATTCACTTACGCTGTAACCATACTGGCTGCAAGCGGCTTGATTGCTATCCAGAATCTGACCATCACTGGGGTCACAATTCCACATCGGAAGCGGGTTTTGCAAAAAAAGCAAGCGATAATAAGCCCGCTGACGTTGCAGCGATTGATTAAAAAAGCGAACCAATCCCCAAAGCAAGCCTGCCGTCAAAAAAACATAAATAAAACCTTTTTGCGTCTGGTAATTTGCCAAAAGCTGATCAGAGAAGAAAATCCAGAGCAGGCCCATATTCAGGTAAATCAAGGCAATCGAAAACTCTGGACGGCTAAAGCCGGGGCGAAAGGTTTGTAAATGTTTCTTTTTCATAAAAAATCCGTATCTAATAGTATATCCAAAAAAGACAAAACCCGGCCAGAAAATTCAATTTAGGCAAACGCGCCTCCCCCTTACGGCCGCCCCTCCCAAGCTGATCATTCAGAAAAACCTATGCAGGTCATTGCATTTTTCAGAATTGTCTTTTGTGCTTGCTTTTCCCCGTCTAATTCAGCATTCATGCTAAAATGCAACATCACACACCATGAGAAAGGAAGTCTTTAAACCTGAGAGGAGACTCCCTCACGTTTAAACTTATTTTCAACTATGAAAATCATTTATACCAAAACCGATGAAGCGCCCATGCTCGCGACCGCGTCATTTTTGCCGATTGTAAAGGCAATTGCCTCGACCGCAGATATTGAAATTGAAACCCGTGACATTTCACTTGCGGGCCGTATTCTTGCCAATTTTCCTGAATATTTACGCCCCGAGCAACAGATCTCTGATGCCCTGAGCGAATTGGGCGAACTGGCCAAAACCCCTGAAGCCAATATCATCAAACTGCCCAATATTTCAGCTTCCATTCCCCAATTGAAAGCTGCCATTGCAGAGCTTCAGGCCCAAGGCTACGCCCTGCCCGATTATCCCGAAGACCCCCAAAACGAAGCAGAAACCCAAGTCAAAAAACGCTATGCCAAAGTACTGGGTTCTGCCGTCAACCCCGTTCTGCGTGAAGGCAACTCCGACCGCCGTGTTGCAACTGCGGTCAAAGCCTATGCCAAAGCGCATCCCCATTCAATGGGCGAATGGAGCTCCAACTCAAAAACCCGTGTGGTGCATATGAGCGAAGGAGATTTCTATGGCAGTGAAGTCTCAGCCACCATGGACAGCGATTGTGAAATTCGCATCGAATTTGTCTCAACAGCAGGTGAGGTCAAAGTCTTGAAAGATAATTTCCCCCTGCTGAAAGGCGAAGTGATCGACGCTTCCCGCATGGAAGTTTCCAAACTACGCACTTTCTTTGCTCAGGAAATTGAAAAAACCAAAGCTGAAGATGTCTTGCTTTCTTTGCATATGAAAGCCACGATGATGAAGGTTTCAGACCCCGTGATCTTTGGGCATTGCGTGCAAGTCTATTACCAGGAAGTCTTTGAAAAATACGCCGCCACCTTTGAAAAACTGGGCGTAGATTCCAGCAATGGCCTGGGCGACGTTTACAGCAAAATCGCAAGCTTACCTGAGGCTGAAAAAACTGAAATTGAAAATGCCTTGCAGGCGGTTTATCAGTACCAGCCCGCCTTGGCCATGGTCGATTCAGACAAAGGCATTACCAATCTGCACGTGCCCAGCGATATCATTGTAGATGCTTCCATGCCCGCCATGCTGCGGGGCGGTGGCAAAATGTGGGGGCCCGATGGCAAAGAAAAAGACACAGTGGCCATGATTCCTGATCGCTGCTACGCTGGCATTTACCAAGCCGTGATTGAAGACTGTAAAGCGCATGGTAAATATAATGTTTCGACCATGGGCAATGTCTCCAATGTGGGCTTGATGGCGCAAAAAGCCGAAGAATATGGTTCTCACGATAAAACCTTTATCGCCGCTGGCGATGGCCAGATCCGTGTCATGAAGGGTGAGGAAAAAGTCTTTGAACACGCGGTTGCCAAAGGCGATATCTGGAGAATGTGCCAGACCAAAGACGTGGCGATCAAAGACTGGGTCAAACTGGCAGTGAACCGTTCACGTGCCACGGGCTGCCCCGCCATCTTCTGGTTGGATCAACAGCGCGCCCATGATGCTGAATTGATCAAAAAAGTGGAAGCCTATTTGCCTGAATATGACACCAGCGGTCTGGAAATTAAAATTCTCGATCCGGTTGCAGCCATCACCTACAGCTTGGAACGAATCCGCAAAGGCCAAGACACGATTTCAGTCACAGGCAATGTCTTGCGTGATTATCTCACCGATCTGTTCCCCATTCTGGAACTGGGGACTTCCGCTAAAATGCTCTCCATTGTGCCCTTGCTGGCCGGTGGCGGCATGTATGAAACTGGCGCAGGAGGCTCAGCCCCCAAACACGTTCAACAGTTCCAAAAGGAAAACCACCTGCGTTGGGATTCTCTCGGCGAGTTTCTGGCCCTGGCCGTTTCGATTGAAGATTATGCTGCCCACACAGGCAACGCCAAAGCCAAGATCATGGCCAAAACACTCGACAGTGCCAACAGCCAGTATCTGAGCAGCAATAAATCGCCTTCTCGCAAAGTGCATCAGCTCGACAACCGGGGCAGCCATTTCTACCTCGGCATGTACTGGGCCCAGGCCCTGGCTTTGCAGGAAGAAGACGCCGAATTGAAAGCTAAATTTGGCCCGATTGCTGAGCAATTGAGCAGCCAAGAAGACAAAATCGTAGCCGAACTGAACGAAGTTCAGGGGGCTCCTGTCGATATGGGTGGCTATTATCATCCCGATGATACCAAACTGGATCAGGCCATGCGCCCCAGCGCCACCTTGAACCAGATTTTAGCCAGTATCTAAACCTTGGCACAAGCAGCGCCCGTCAGAAAATATCTGACGGGCGCTTTTGTTTGCAGACACTCAGTATTTCGAAACTAAGCTTGAGAAAAAATGCAACCATCTAATTGTTCAACGGGTTATCATCAAGCACGACAATTTGAATCTTGGGTGGAGACCAGCTCACGTTTTGACCTTACTTTCACTTAAACATAAAATGCATAGTTTTTATCAGTTTGTTTCTGGGCCTGCACCCTGGCCAGGTTGGCCTTGCGCATCAGCTCAGGTAAATCGTACCCATCTATTCCATTCAGACTGATGCCTGCACGCAGAGAAACTTCAACATCATAGCGACCAATGCGCAGGGGTTGAATCGTCTGATAAATCAGACGTTCCAGAGATTGTGTTAATTTTGAGTTTTGCTGATTAAAAGGCACCAAGGCCAAATAATTTTGGTGCCCCAAATAATAGAGATAGTTTTCTTGGGAACCATACTGTTTTTTGAGCTGATTCGCGGCAAACTTAGAGATGGTTTGCCCCAAAGTGGGAGATTGGTCAAAATAAGACTCAATCCTGTCAATACTGAAGGTAATGACAGCCAGGCTCAGATCACCCAACTGAGCTTGAATTTCAATAAAATGGGTACCCATGGTGGTAGAGTTCAGCAACCCAGTCACCGAGTCATACATTTTAACCTTCTCCAGGTTTTCTTCAACGGTCACGGAATGCTGTTGATAGGTTTCTTTCAAGGCCTGGGCTTTTTTAAAGCTGGTGGTGACAGTGCTGATCAGTTTTTTGAGCGTAAAGGGCTTCAGCAGATAATCATCAGCCCCTAAATCAGCGCCACGGTCAATACTTTCCTGGGTATTGACCCCTGTCAAAAAAACAAAAGGCGTATGTTTGAAATCATCCTGGGCTCGCAAGGTCTCAAGCACCTGAAAACCGTCCACCTCAGGCATTTCAATATCACAGATGATCAGGTCAGGGTAAAACGAACGGGCTGTTTCAATGCCTTCCTGGCCATTTGAAGCCGTTGCTACTTCAAACTCCTGGCTTAAGAGCATTTCTTTCACGAGTTCTAAATTGGTGAGGGTATCATCAATAGCCAGTACTTTCAACATTGTTTCTACTCCAAGTCGCTAATCAACTGTTCGAATTTTAGCATAACCGTTCAAAAATCCCAGCTAGCCTATAACGTTCAGCTTGAGAATCTCCTTCCTTGAGGGAGGAGATTCTCAAGCGTAGTTTATGCCCGTAGGGTGCCTGACCCAATAGTCTACCAAACCATCGCATAGTGCTCCTGTCATAGCCGACAGGCTTGGCAGGGGGTGAAGTGCGATAGCGGCATTCCGCCGCTCATTCCAGCTTTTGTTGCTCAATATACTGTTTAATCACAGACAATGGCGCACCGCCACATGTCAAGATACAGTACGAACGGCTCCAAAATACTGCCTTGGTGTAAACTTTATTTATTTCTTCCGCAAATTCCTTACGAATCAAGCGAGAAGAAACAGCTTAAATATGCCTATCCCCTTGATTTTCAGATGCCTGCCCTCCAGCCCGCTTGTTTGAAGGTTAAGGAGCCTTAGCGGGCGTGTGAACGGAAGCGGGGGAACCCTGCTTTAACTCCGATTTTTTTTAGCCTGGAAAAAAAACCTGAAAAGCTTTGCCCGCGCTACACCTCATATATCCATACGGGCAGAGTTCCCCGCCATAAATGACGAGGTTAATTCTCTGAGGGGTGTTCACAACTTAATCTACACAGCACGAACAGGTCTCAGCAGTCTTCATACACCGTTTCAGAGCCGAACAAAGCGATTCCAATTCATGCGTCAAAGCTATGAGTTGGGAATTTATTTTAGGACGGTCAAACGCTTCTTTTTCAAGTAAATTTTCCAATTCAGAAGTTCTAAAATACAAAGGCTGAAGGCCAAGCATGCCTGTGGCTCCCCTCAGCTTATGAACCAGCATGTGTACTTCTGCATAATCTCCGATTTGCAGGCTGTGTTTAAGCAAAGCATAATCATAGCCATGAACACTTACAAACTCACGCAATAAACTCAATACGGCAGAGAAATCGTTGCTCCAGTGATTCAAAATCGCCCCCAGATTCAAACCGGGAATTTTATTTAAGCTGGCAAGTAGTTCTTTATTCGAGCGCCCCATTGATCCGCTACCCCAGATACAAAGTAAAAGAATTTCTTGATAATGAGTGTAGCTTCTATTTGTGTTTTTAATATGTTTTTGGAGCAGTTGAAAATATAATTTCATCAAAACAATCACATACAGTTAAAACAGCCAAAATTCAGCAAGAGCCTTTCACAATCATTGATATAATAGAGAAGTCGAGAGCCGCTGAGAATAAAAGCAAAAGTGGAACAGCCGTCAAGTCATGCTTCACTCACACAGAGATCTTGAAAACAGCCCTTTGTATCAGATGATTCCACAAATGCCCCATGGAGCAGCCCTGTATCGAATGCTCTATGATGAACAGGGCACTCCTGTTGACTATCTTACCTTAAGAGTCAACGCAAACTACGAAAGGTTGATCGGTGTTTCGCGTCAAGTAGTAGAAGGCCAACCCTGCAGCCAATTTTTACCCGACTCAGAACTCAAACACTGGCTTGAAATTTTTGGCCCGGTTTCCTTGGGTGGCCCACCTGTCGATTACGAAATTTATTCAGAAACCAATCAGAAGTATTTTACAGGCAGTGCTTTTTGCCCTGAGAAACATCTGTTTATCACCCTGTTTAAGGATATCAGCTCCCCAAAACTTGCCGAAGAGGCTTTGAAACGTGAAAAAAGCCTGCTTTCAGGTTTGGTTCACACCATTCCCGACCCTGTTTGGCTTAAGGATCCTGAAGGTCGCTACCTGAGTTGCAATCAGCGCTTTGAAGAGCTGTACGGAGCCAGCGAAATCGAAATTCGGGGCAAGCAGGACACAGATTTTGTCTCTGCAGAACTTGCCAATTTCTTTCGGGAAAATGATCTTGCCGCCATTCAAGCGGGGCACGCACTGCGCAATGAAGAATGGCTGACCTTTGCTTCAGATGGCTATACAGGTCTGTTTGAGACCATTAAAACCCCTATGTATGACAGCCAGAAAAACCTGATCGGGGTTTTGGGAATTGCCCGGGATATCACAAACCAAAAGCAAACAGAGACCAGTCTTAAACGGGTAAATCAAACTTACGCGGTCTTGAGTGCCATCAATGAAGCCGTGATCAGAATTCGCGATAAATCCGCGCTTTTTCAAGAGGTCTGCCGGATTGCGGTTGAGACGGGAGCATTCCGTATGGCCTGGATCGGCCAGAAAACCCTTGAAGGAGATCAAATTTTACCCCTGTGCCATGCCGGCTATTCAAAAGGGTATGTTGAAAAACTGCACCTGAGTCTGAGCCAGCAACAGGGCCCCACCAGCCGAGCCATGCTCAGTGGCAGCTATCGAATTTGCAATGATATCGCCACAGATCCGATCATGGAGCCCTGGAGAGAGGAGGCCCTGGAGCGAGGTTTCCGCTCTTCTGCATCCTTTCCGATTCTGATTGGAGGCGAAGTGGTCGCAGCATTCAATCTTTATGCCTCTTCAGTAGACTATTTTGATGCCCAGGAAATTGAGCTGCTGCAGCAACTCAGCGCAGACTTAAGTTACGCACTGGAGTTTATAGACACTGAAACCCGCAATCGCAAGATACTTGAAGATTTGGTTACGGCACGTACTGCTGAACTCAAGATCAGTGAGCGGCGCTTTCGCAGCCTGATTGAGGGGGTGCAACAAGAGTATTTCTTTTTTACAGTGGGCGAAAACCACGAATTCACCTATCTCAGCCCCTCTGCAGAAGCCTTTCTGGGCCAAGATATAGAAAAAATGCTGGGTCAACCCTGGTACCAGGCCTTGAATTTAGACCCCGAAGCCCAAAGCTTAAATGAAAAACTGGTTGCAAGTATGCTTCAAGGCCAAGAACCTCCCCCCTTTGAAATTGAAGTCAAACTTAAACAAGAACCTCATTTTCTTGAAATTAACGAACATATTCTGCGTGATGAAACAGGCAAAATCATCGGAGGAGAAGGGGTAGTCAAAGACATTACCCGTCAAAAACAAATTGAAGCCGAGCTCAGGGAAGCCAAACTGAAAGCAGAGAAATCTTCCCTGGCCAAATCTAAGTTTTTAGCCCATATGAGCCATGAAATTCGCACCCCTCTGAACTCTATCTTAGGCTTCAGTGAACTGATGCAGGAACAGATCGAAGAGCCGCGCTGGCAAAATTATCTACAGGCCATTAACAGCAGTGGAAAAACCCTGCTGCATATCATCAATGATATTCTCGATCTGAGCAAAATTGAAGCCGGAAAAGTCGAACTGCAACGTCAAAGTGTCAATCTGAGAGCGTTGATCCATGAAATTGAGCTGCTCTTGCGTTTATCGTTTGAGCAAAAGGGGTTGAACCTGCTGATTGAAATCACGCCCACACTTCCTGCCTATTTGTGGTTGGATCCCCTGCGTCTGCGACAAATTTTACTCAATTTACTCAATAACGCGCTCAAATACACCGCCCATGGCCAGGTCAGCCTGAGCTTAAGCTTTGTCAACACCAGCCCAGACTGTGGCGACTTGAGTTTTCAAGTCAGCGATACTGGCCCAGGCATTTCGGAAAAGTTTCAGCAACGTATTTTCATGGCCTTTGAACAGGATCCGTCCTCAGGAGAAATCAGCACAGGTACCGGGCTGGGCCTCGCCATTACCCGCAGTCTTGTCGAATTGATGCACGGCCAGATACGGGTGCAGAGCCAAATGGGCAAAGGTTCACAATTTATCGTTGAGCTGCCCCAGATTAAACTTTCAGAAAAGACTGCTGAGCCCAGCTTTATGCCCAGAATAAATCATCAGTCGTTTGCACCTGCACGGCTACTACTGGTCGACGATTTGCCCCAAAACCTGACACTTTTGCAGGCCTATCTCGAAAATGAGCCCTTTGAATTACTGCTGGCCCAGAATGGCCAGGAGGCCTGCAGCTTAGCAGAGCAGTTTCCCCCCCACCTGATTCTGATGGATATTCGCATGCCCATCATGGATGGTTCAGAAGCTTTGATCCATTTAAAAGCAAACCCATTAACCGCTCAGATACCCGTCGTGGCCTTAACGGCTTTTTCATTACAACAGGAAGAAAATAACTTTTTAAAGCAAGGCTTTGAGGGTTATCTGCGTAAACCCGTCAGCAAGAGTGATCTGTGGCGCTGTTTACAGGACTTTTTGCCCTTGGCTGTGCCCCTGCAGAAAGAGGATTTGGCTCAAGAGTACGACAAACAGCTCTCCCTCAGCTCTCCCCCTTTAGATACACAGATTCAAAATAAATGGCTTCAGCGCTGGGAAAATATTCGCCAATCGGTGATTATTGATGAACTGGAAAGCTTTGCTCAGGATTTATACCAATGGGCGCATGAACAAGGCGCGCAAAAGATCGAAATTTATGCCAATACCCTGCTTCAGCAGCTTCAACAGTTTGCTTTGGAAGCAGTCACAGAAAGGCTTCAGACCTTTCCTGGTCTGCTCACAGAAACTTAACCACCTGAAAATACGCGTTTCAAGCTTCTGCTGTCTTTTCTTTTTCCAGAGCGCGTGGCACTTTCAGGGCAAAACAGGTGCCTTTGCCCTGTTCAGTGGTATACACCAGGTCAATATCAAGCATCTGGGCCAAACGCTGCACAATCGCCAAACCCAAGCCGGTTGAGTTTTCGCCTCCGGTAGGCTGTGCCGAAAGCCGTGCAAATTTCTGAAACATCTGGGTTTGATCTTCAGGACTAAAACCGGGCCCTTGATCTTCAATCTCAAGCAAAAGACTCTCCGGCTCTTCTTTTAAACGCAGCCAGACCTGTTTACCTGCACTTGAAAATTTAAGCGCATTGGAGATCAGATTGTCCAAAAGCTGAAAAAGCAAAAGCGGATCGGTCTTCACGTTCAATTCCTGTGCGGGCTCAGAAAGCATCAACAGAATTTCTTTTTGATCAGCCAGGGGCTGGTATTCCCGCCGCAAACGTGTAAAGATCTCATGTAAAGGCCAATTCTGCCACTGGGGCTGAATGCGCCCACTTTCAATTTTATTCACGTCCAGCAGATTGGTAATAATCAGCAGCATGCGGTTGGCATCCTGATAAATATTATTGGCGTAATCCAGTATTTTTTCAGGCGCAAGATGCCCTTCACGAATCTGTACCATTTCAGCCATCAGTAGAATCGAGGCCAAGGGATTTTTCAAATCATGGGCTGCAATATTGAGAATCTGGTCTTTTTCCTGGTTCAAGGCGGCAAGATGCCGGGCATTTTCAGCAATCGTATCACGGGCCTGTTTCAGTTCTAAATGGGTCTTGACACGTGCAATCAGCTCTGCCGTATTAAAGGGCTTGGTCACATAATCAACGCCACCAGCTGCAAAGCCCTTGAGAATATCTTCGCTTTCAGTACGAGCCGTGAGAAAAATCAAGGGTATCTCCTGAGTTTCAGGGTTGACCTTGAGTTGACGGGCCACCTCGTAGCCGTCCATTTCGGGCATCATAATATCGCAGAGAATCAAATCTGGCTTAACCTGCTTCAAAATCCGCAGAGCAGCAGGCCCACTGCCCGCCCCCGAAATACGAAAGCCCTCCTGGCGTAAGGCCTCAGAAAGTACCTGAAGATTCTGAACCACATCATCGATCAAAAATACAAGCGGAGAAGCAGAGCGCATCGAATTTTGCATAAGGAATATATCCCTCAATAAATTTACCTGGATATCTGGTTTCAGTATACATCTATAAACTGCACAACACGAATAGCTTCATCTATCGCTTGATATTGATGAGACTTGCCCTTGAGTTTGAATTCACACACAAAAATACAGGTATTACACCACAAGTTACGCCAATAAACCCGAGCATAAACTAAAAATACCTTATCTACCCATTCGGGCACACTGTCCCCTAAAGGAAAGCGGAATTCCCACAACCTGCTCACAGAATGGGGGGTTCAAGACAAAGCCGCAAACCAGAAATAAACCAAGAGTGGTAGAATACTTTAAAAATCCTGTTGTTTTAAGAGCGCCCGATGGATTTAAACAAAGAATTGACGATTCTCCTGATTGACGATGAACTGCATTTCTGTCAATTGGCCAAAGATATTCTTGCCATGTCTGCCTGTAACCTGATTTATTTTACTGATTCACGGGCTGGGCTGCGGGAGGCTCTGTCACGTAAAAACCTGGATTTGATTTTGCTCGATATTGAAATGCCAGACCCAGATGGGCTTGAAATTCTTCGCCAGCTCAAGAAGTCACACAATCGCAGAGTTCCCGTGATGATGTTTACAGCCCATGCTGAAATGAGCGTGGTGCAGCAGGCTCTGCAGTTGGGAGCCAATGAATATATTCTCAAGCCATTTTCTGTTCACAATTTTGTCGCGCGTATCAGCCATATTTTAGATACCAATATTTTTCAGAATCTGCCTTCTCATTTAACCCCACAGGCCCTGGACAATGGCACGCCCCCTGAAACGAGCCACCGCATTCTGATGGTGGATGACGATCCGCAGGCCCTCAAACTGGCCCAAGATATGTTTGAAGTATCCAGTTGCACACTCGAAACCTTTTCAAACCCCAAAGAAGCGCTGATGCTGGTACAGGCAGCCCCTCCTGATTTGATTCTGCTGGATATGCACATGCCTGAAATGGATGGCGTCAGTTTTTTAAAGGCCCTGCGGGCTCAAAATCTGAAAACCCCGGTGATCGTGATCAGTGCAGAGAACGATGAAGAAACGATCAAAGCATCCACCCTGTTGGGCATTGAAGCCTATTTACTCAAACCTTACCGTTTTCACGATCTGGTCAGCAAGGTTGAAAAAGTGCTCAAAACAACACTCTTTGCGGGGCGTTTATGAACAATATCTTGGAAGATCCTGAAGAGCAGGCCATAAACCCAGAAGCGCCCCTTGAAAACAAGGAGCCAGAAGCCCCCCCATTGAACCCGCTTCTGCAACCCGATCAAACCGTTGGGGTAAGGGTTTCAGAAAAAACAAATACTTTGCTGATGGTAGATGACGATCCTACCATGCTGCGTCTGATTCAACTGGTCTTTCGCAGCGATTTCAAAAAAATTCTGAGCAGCGATGACCCCCGCGAAGGATTGCGACTGGCCATGACCTATAAACCTGATCTGATTTTATTGGATAACGATATGCCCGGACTCAAGGGCGTTGAAGTCTTGCAACAGCTCAAAGAAATGCCAGCAACCCGCCACATTCCTGTGATCATGTTAACGGGCAATAATAACCTCGAAACCGTTAAAAAAGCCCTGGGGTTTCAGGTTACAGCTTATCTGCTGAAACCCTGTGAGCCCAAAACACTGTTTGAAACCGTCATGAAAGCCTTAAGTTAAACCTATGTCAGAATTTGAAAGTTGGGAATAAACATGCAAAACAAAACACGAATTTTACTGATCGACGACCAGCCCACCTTTGCCAAAGCGATTGAAATCACGCTTTCAGACGCATCCTGCGAATTGCATACTGAAACAGACTCAGAAAAAGGCCTTGAAAAAGCGCTGGCTGAGACCTGGGATTTGCTGCTTCTGGATATGCATATGCCCAAACTGAATGGAATCGATTTTTTGCATCGTCTGCGTGAAGCTGGCAACCAGACCCGCGTTGTGATCATGACCTCCGACAGTAGCCTGACCCCCGTTCAGGACATTGAATCTTATCATATAGAAGCCTTTGTGCTCAAACCGATTCAGCTTCACGCATTTTCTGAACTGCTCGAAAAATTGGTGGGAATTTCTTTGTTTCCTAAACACACTTAAAAGAAGGCCGAAAATGCGAGAAATTGAAATAAACACCCCTGTGAAACTGGACAATGTACAAAGCCGTCTGATTGATCTACACTCGGCCTTGAATGTGCTCACCGTGATTGCCAACGAGCTGAATATTCTCGATCTTTTGGCTGGTTCTCCCCCTGGTTTGGAACGTTCACTCAAACATATTCAAACCCTCAAAAACGTTTTTTTAGAAGACCAAAAAGCCTTAAAAGAATGTGAAGCGCATCTCAGCCTGGCTCACCAAGAAATTCTATCCGATATCTCAGACTTTTTAAGCACCCACCCCGATTTAAAAACAGAGGTCGATCTTCCTCTTTTAGAGCGCAATCTGGCCTCGCTCTTCAAGATTCTTACCATTCGCTTCCAAGAACTCAAACAACGTCAAAACGATCCCTTACAATGGGGCGAAATGCCGATTGCAACCCTTCGCGATAATTTGATTCATGTTTTTGAAGCCATGGAACTCAACAGTCACGGACGTTACCATATTGTTTATGATCCCAAAGAAAAACAGACAAATGACTATTTAATCGAAATTGAAATTGAAAGCCCCGATGCCCCTCAAATCAAGCTGCCGCTGGTCTTACAAGACATCATGCGCGACCTCAGTGCCAATGCCCGCAAATATTCCGAACCCGGAGGCCGGGTCTTGGCCCAACTAAAGCAAACGGAGCACGGACTGTGTTTAAAAGTCACAGACCAAGGCATGGGTATTCCAGAAGCAGAACTCGAACAGATCGTGGCCTTTGGGCAACGAGCCAGCAATGCCCGTGAAAGACGCACCATGGGAGGCGGATTTGGTTTGACCAAGGCCTGGTATTTTACCCAGCGTTTAGAAGGACGGATGTGGCTCGCTTCGGGGCCGGGTGAAGGAACCTGTGTCAGAATTGAAATTCCCCACCCCACGCAAGGAGACAAGAGATGACCCCGCTGATTCTCATTATTGATGATGATGCTTCGATCCGTCGCACCGCTGGAGAGATCCTAGAACAGGAAGGCTACCGGGTGGTTCAAGCCATCAATGTGAGAGAGGGTATCGCCAAACTCAAGCAGCTCAAACCCGACTTGGTGCTCAGCGACGTGATGATGCCTGATGGCAATGGCTATGACGTACTCGACGCCCTGCAAAAAATGGAGCAGCCCATGACCCCTTTTATTTTTATGTCGGGAGAGGCCATTTTAGCTGAAGATATTCGCAAAGGCATGCGCAGCGGAGCCGATGACTATTTGGTGAAACCCTTTCGGGTACAGGACTTGCGTGAATCTGTCAAAACCCGTCTGGAACGCCAGCAGCATCTGAATGAAATGCTTCACGCCTTTCAAAAAGAACCTGATCTGCCTTCGTTTTTAAACGGAACAGAATCTGATCTGCTCCATTTACTTGAAACCGCTCCCCCCACCGCACTCCTGGCTCTGCGTATTGATCAGCACGAACGCTTTCAGCGTATTTTTGGCAGAGAAGGTACGCAAATGCTCTGCTACTCTGTTTTTCAAAGACTGAGAAATTGTCCTGAATTACTCGCTTGGGATTTTTACGCCAGTGACTATGACTATCAAATTTATCTCTTGCCCCGTCATTTTGAAAGCACGCAAAGAGATGGAATCGAAACGGCCATTCAGCTGGCTTTTGCTGAGCCTTTTCCACACGAACGTTACCAACTGCATTTGCAACCCAGCTTGGGCTGGGTTTACCCTGAGCCCTTGAGCAATTTAAAAGCTCAGGAATGGTTGGAAAGAACCAATCTTGCCCTCTACCAGTCTCGCCTGAATGGCGGCGGCGCCACCGTGGTGTATCAACCCCAGATGGAAAAAAAACTTCACGACCGCCTCTTCTGGGAAGACGAACTGCAACTGGCCCTGAGTGATGAGCGCTTTGAACTCTATTATCAGCCCCAATTTGAACTCAAAACCAGCCGGATTATCGCTGTGGAAGCTCTGCTGCGCCTGCGCCACCCTGAATTTGGCATGGTTCCCCCCGGAGATTTTATTCCCGTCGCCGAAGACAGCGGCCTGATTGTGCCGATTGGCACCTGGGTCTTGAAAAAGGCCTGCCAAACCCTGTCCGAGCTTCAAAAACAGGGCCATGGAACCCTGCGTATGGCAGTCAATGTGTCTCTGCTTCAGTTTCAGGCCCCCAGTTTTGCAGAACTGGTAAGTCAGACCCTTCTCGAAGCCAATATCTCAGGCCAGCAATTGGAATTGGAATTAACCGAAAGCCTGCTGATTGAAAACTTCCGCCAGGTTGAAGAGCTGCTCAAAGCTTTGAAAGACACAGGGTTAACTCTGGCTGTCGATGATTTTGGCACAGGTTATTCTTCCCTGTTTTATATCAACCAATTGCCCTTTGATACCCTGAAAATTGACCAATCCTTTGTGCGCAGCCTGAGCCGTGAAAACCCCTATACCCTGGCGATTCCCCGCGCGATTGTGCAAATGGGGCATGGCATGGGCATGCAGGTTTTAGCTGAAGGAATCGAAACCGAAGAGCAAATGCAGATTTTGCGTGAATTGGAATGTGACCACGGCCAAGGCTTTTACATTGCCCGCCCCATGCCCGCCGCTCAATTGCTCAGTCTGTTACAAACCCAGGCTGAGTAAGCCATGTGCTCTCAAAACAAACCCACCAACCCGGCAACCTTCAATCAGTTCAAACCCTTTTTTGACCTGCTGCCGCAACTGATTCTGATTCTCAACCCTGCCGGAGAGATTCTCTATATCACGCCCACAGGCGCACAAAACCTGGGCTATCGTCAGCAGGATCTGCTCGGCAAAAATTGGTTTGAAACCTGCTTGCCACCCTCCGATATCGAAGAAATTGTAGATCATTTCAATGCCCTGATCGATCGCAAGGTAATTCCATCAGAACACCTGATTTACGAAAACCCGGTACGCACAGCCAATGGCCAGGAATTGCTTTATCGCTGGCAAAACCAGTTTTTAGCTTCCGACTCAGGTGAAATTCAGGGGGTAATCTCTCAGGGCGAAGATATTACGGAGCAGCGCATGGAGCAGATCAGCCTGGCTGCGCTTGAGCAGGGGCAGGACGATCTTGTCTTTTTATTGGATCACCAAGGCCGGTTTCTGCGTTATTGGACAAAAGCACCTGAAGAACTGTTCTATGCCCCTGAACTATTTTTGGGCAAAACCATCAAGGAGCTCTTCCCCCCTGAATTTTATCAAATGCTTCAACACTCTTTTGAGGCTGCCCGTCGGGGAGAGACTTCTTTGCCGTTTGAATATGCTGACCCTGGGCAAAAAAAATGGTACAGCCTGATTTTTGAACAGCTTCAAAATTGGCCTGGTTTTTTAATCGCAAAGATTCACGATCTTACGGAGAAACACCAACAAATTGAAGCACTTGAAACCGAGGTCAAATTGCGCACTGAAGCCCTGATTTCGGCTTTGCAGGAAAGTCAGAAAGCATTGAAACTGCTGAATATTTCCCAAAAAATAAGCAAAATAGGGGGCTGGGAATATGATCTTGAAAAACAAACCATGTGGTGGAGTGACGAACTCTACCATCTGCATGGCTTGCCCCTCGATCGCAAATCTCTTGAGGTTCAGAAACATGTTGCTGAAAGCCTGCAATGCTATCCTCCCCAGGAGCGCGAAGAACTTCAATCACTCTTTCCCTTAGCCTATCAGGGTCAAAGCTATGAGCGGGTCTACCCTTTTAAAAGCTACGATGGCCAAAACAAATGGGTGCATCTTTTAACGGTTCCTGTTGTAGAAGAGGGGCGTGTCAGGCGTGTCTATGGCGTAATCGCAGACATTACCGCTTACAAAGAACTCGAACTCGAACGTGAAGCGGCTTATAATGCCCTCAAAGCCAGCGAAATGCACCGTCGCAATGCCCAAGAACTTGCAAAAATTGGCTATTGGGAGATGGAGCATTTCAATAATACGCTCCATTGGTCTGAAGAAGTTTTTACACTCTTTGAACAAGATCCTGATACATTTCAGCCCAGCTATGAAAACTTCCTCAAACTGCTGAACCCAGAGGATCGTGCCTGCCTCGCTCAAGTCTTTGAAGCCTCTTTAAGCCAGCAAACCCCCTATAATTTTATTCATCAACTTAAACTGAGCGGGGGGCGCATCAAATACCTGCGAGAATTTGGAAACACCCAATACGATCCAGACGGAAAGCCGCTCCTCACCCAAGGCGCCGTACAGGATATTACAGAACTCAAAACCATTGAACTGGCCTTAAAAAAAGCCAAAGAAGAGGCAGAATCCGCCTCTCGCAGCAAAAGCATGTTTCTGGCCAATATGAGCCATGAAATCCGCACCCCCATGAACGCGATTTTGGGTTTCAGTCAATTGCTCAAAGAGCAGATCACCGACCCCCACTGGCAGCGCTATCTTAAAATTATTCACAACAGCGGAGAATCACTGCTGGCGCTGATCAACGATATTCTGGATATTTCCAAAATCGAAGCCGGAAAACTTGAATTACACCCTGAGCCCACTGAACTACAACCCCTGATTCAAGAGCTTGAACTGCTCTTAAAACCTGGCTTTGAGAATAAAAATCTTCAATTCACAGTTTGTCTGGAACCGAAGCTGCCTCCTTTACTTAAACTGGATGCCCTGCGCCTGCGTCAGATTCTGATCAATCTGCTCAGCAATGCGCTTAAATTTACCCCCCAAGGCTCGGTAGAACTGTGTTTAGATTATCAAGCGCAAACAGATCATCAAGGCTTTTTGATACTCGAGGTTCGTGACACGGGCCTGGGCATGAGCCAGGAACTCCAAGCGCGTATCTTTCATGTCTTTGAACAAGGGCACACTTCCTATCGCAAAGAGTTTGAGGGAACAGGGCTTGGGCTCGCGCTGACCCACAAACTAACAGAGCTGATGGGGGGCAGCCTGAAGGTAAAAAGCCAACTCTCCCAGGGCTCTGTTTTTAGACTCTGTTTACCTGTGCTCGTTTGCCAAACCAGCGAAAAAGTTATTGAGGAAACAAGCCCTGTACCTCTAAATTTTGAACCCGCCAGTCTTTTGATCGCCGATGACAAGCCTGAAAACCTGCTCCTGCTCGAAGCCCTGCTAGAACCATTCCCCTTGCGTATTTATACGGCTGAAAATGGCCAAGTCGCTTGCCAAGTTGCACAGCAATTCTTACCCGATCTGATTCTGATGGATATCAAAATGCCGGTGATGGATGGCGTTGAAGCGCTACAAGTCTTACGCAAAGACCCCCGCACAGCGCAGATCCCCATGATTGCCCTGACTGCCTTTTCAATGCAAAATGAGCAGGAAGACTTACTTGAATTGGGCTTTGACGACTTTTTGAGTAAACCGATTCAGAAAGAATCGCTCCTGCAGACCCTGGGTCACTATCTCAAGACTGCCACTTCAGAGCCCCCCCCTGTTTTGAGCTCCCCCCCTCAAGCCCTTGCCTCAACAGCTAAATCAGAGCTCATAGACGCGCTTGAAACCGAGTGGTTACCCCGTACCCGCGCCATTCAAAACTCATTGATTATTGATGAATTGGAAAACTATGCGCGCGAACTGGAACACTTTGCGCAATCTGCCCAAGCCTCAGAGATCTTCCTCAGCGCATCAAAACTACAGGAACAGGTCACCCATTTTGAACTGGAAGAAGTCCCTCACAGACTGGCAGACATTTTGAACTTGCTGCAAAAACTGGCTCAAGAGAATCTGCCGTGAAAATCCTGCTGGTAGACGATGATGCAAACGCTCGCTATATCCTTGAGGTCGTGCTTGAGCAAAAAGGCCACCACTGTATCAGTGCTGCTAACGGGCGGGAAGCTTTGGCCTTGGCAAACCAGCAAACACCCGATCTGATCGTGACAGATATTCTCATGCCCGTCATGGACGGTTTTGAACTCTGCAGACAACTCAAGCAAAATCCAGCAACACAGCATATTCCACTCGTATTTTATACTTCCACTTTTTTAGAGGAAAAAAACCGCCAACTGGGAATGGAACTGGGAGCCAGCGCCTATCTTGAAAAACCAATGGAGCTGGAGGCCCTGGTTACTACACTTGAGCAATTTCTAACAACAGAACCCCTGCTCCATTTTCCCCCAAGCAAGGCCTCCGAAGCTAAAACTCTGGTTGATTATGCCAGCACTCTGGCGCATAAATTGGAACAAAAACAATCTGAACTGCTTAAAAGTGAAAAGCGCTTTCAAGACATGCTTGATTTTGTTCCCGTGGCCCTGGCCCTCTCCACCCCTGAAGGTAAAATTCTGAAACTCAATCGCCATTTTCAGACGATTTTTGGTTATACGCCCGAAGATCTGCCAGACCTGACAGCCTGGTGGCAATTGGCCTATCCTGACCCTGAGAAACGGGTACAGAATCAAACCCATTGGGCTGAGTTGCTAAAAAATGGAGAGCGCGAATACCAAGCCCAAGTCACCTGCAAAAATGGTGAACTGCGTGAAATTCATTTTTATGTGCAAAGCCTCGATCGGTACCAAGTCGTGGCTTTTGTGGATCAAAGTGAACAGTTCCAGCAGATTGCTGCGCTTGAACATACGCTGCGCAGAAGTGAAACGATTTTGAATAAAACCCAAGAACTCAGCCAAATAGGCGGCTGGGAACTGGATCTAAGTTCTTTGGAAATGTGGTGGACCGACGAACTCTATCGTATACATGGCTTACCCGTCGATCGCACGTCTTTAACAGTTCAGGGCTACGTTCAGAAAAGTATTCAATGCTACGCCGCAGAATCGCAAGAAGAACTTCTGAAATTGTTTCAACGCTGCATTGAAAATGGCGAGCCCTATGACCGCGAATACCGCTTTACCCCCTATCATGGCTCTGAGCACTGGGTCAGAACGATAACGATCCCGATCATCGAAAAGGGCAGAGTTGCACGTTTGAATGGGGCTGTCATTGATATTACCGAACGCAAACTTTCAGAAATTGAACTTAAAACAGCCAAAGAAAAAGCTGAACAGGCGGTTCACGCCAAATCAGCCTTTCTCGCCAATATGAGCCATGAAATTCGCACGCCCATGAACGCCATTCTGGGCTTTAGCCAATTGCTCAGTGAACAAAATACAGATCCCCGCTGGCAACGCTATTTAAACGCCATCAACAGCAGCAGCCAAAGTCTTTTGCGGATTATCAACGATATCCTCGACCTGAGCAAAATTGAAGCCGGAAAAATCGAACTGCAACTTCAGCCCACCCATTTGCCACAGCTCTGCCAGGAACTCAATACCCTGATGTCGCTTTCCTTTGAGCAAAAAGGCCTGAGTTTTCAAATTGAATTGCCCTCCCATTGCCCCGAATGGTTGGAGCTGGATGACTTACGCCTGCGCCAGGTCTTGCTCAATCTGCTCGGCAATGCCCTCAAGTTTACCAAACAGGGCCAGGTGACCCTTCAGATCAGCTATGCCCCCCAAACCGATAAAGCTGGGGAATTGAGCTTGAGTGTAAGCGATACGGGGATTGGCATTGCCCCCGAACAGCAAAACCAGATTTTTGAGGCCTTTGAACAATTGTCTCAAGCCACAGGCACGGGGCTGGGGTTGACCATCTCCCGATCTCTTGTGCAATTGATGGGGGGAGAACTCCTGCTCGAAAGCACCCTTGGAAAAGGCTCAATGTTTAGGATTGTTCTGCCCCATATTCAGGCTTGTACTGCCCCTGTTTCAACAGCGCTGACTCAAAGACCTTTACAACCCCAAGACTTTCAACCCGCCACCTTGCTCCTGGCTGATGATATAGAAACCAACCTGCTCTTGCTTGAGGAAATGCTGCACCCTTTTCCCTTTACCCTCTATACCGCCCGCAATGGTCTGGAGGCCTGCCAATTGGCGCACAAGCACCCTCCCGATCTGATTCTAATGGATATTAAAATGCCAGTCATGAATGGCATTGAAGCCCTGCACAAATTGCGCCGAAATGAGCAGACAGCCTCGCTGCCAGTGATTGCCCTTACCGCTTTTTCACTCAATTCAGAGCGAGAAAACTTACTTCAAGAAGGCTTTAACGGCTATTTGAGCAAACCTGTCAATGCGTCTGAGCTCTTAAGCGTGCTGCAAACCTACCTGACCAGCAACCCAACCACAAACCAAAGTCTTCAAAATAACAGACCGTCCGAATCAAAAAAACGACCGCTGTCTGAAGAAAAAAAAGTCCGGCTTCAAAAAGATCTGCATGAAATCTGGCGGCCTCGCTGGGAAAAAGTGAAAAACTCAATCATTTTAGATGAGTTGGAAAGCTTCGCTCAAGCTTTCTCTGACTGGGCCAAAACCCAGAATGTAGCAGCGTTAAGTGCTTGGGCTGATAAAATATTGCATCAACTCAACGCTTTTCAGCTAGAAGAGGCACATCTTAGTTTAAGAGCTTTTCCTAACCTTCTCATTCAAGACGAGGGAAGATGAAATCAGCCTACAGCATACACCCCTATTTTTGGGGGTTTAGCCTGGCCTGGAGCCTGATTCTCTTACTGCTCACCAGTTGGGATCTGCGCAGAGAATACCAACAGGCGGCAGAATACGCCCGTCTTGAAAATCGTGCATCCTTTAATAAAGATCTTTCTTACCGACGCTGGGCCTCTGAGAAAGGGGGAGTATATGTGCCCCTTTCCCCCCAAAACCCACCCAATCCCCATCTCAAGGTAAAAAATAGAGAGATTGAAACCAAACAGGGTCAAATTTTGACCCTGATCAACCCGGCCTATATGACCCGACAGGTCTATGAGATCGCTCAAGATCTCTACGGTTCTCGCGGGCATATTACCAGCCTCAATCCCTTGCGTCCTGAAAATGCCCCCGATGCCTGGGAAAAAAAAGCCCTGGAAGCATTTGAGAAACAAGGCTTAAAAGAATTGTCTGAAATCGTAGAGATCAACGGGCAAGCCAAAATGCGCCTGATGAAGCCACTTTACGCTGAAAAATCATGCCTCAAATGCCATGGCCAACAAGGCTACCAAGAGGGACAGGTGCGAGGTGGAATTTCATTCTCAACGTCTATGCACCCCTATTGGAACAGCGCAAAAAATTATGCTTTGGCCCATCTTTTCAGCTCTGTTTTAATTTGGTGTTTGGGCATTTTGGGCATTGGCTTTGGAACCCATAAGTTTCGCCGTCAACTCAATCAACTTCAGCAGAACGAACTTAAACTGCTTACCATTCAGAACCAATTAGAAGAAAAAGTAAGGGAACGCACTTCAGACTTAACTCAAGCAACCAAAGCTGCTCTTCAGGCTCAAGCTCAAGCTGAGCAGGCCGCCCACGCCAAATCTGTATTCTTGGCCAATATGAGCCATGAAATCCGCACGCCCATGAACGCCATTCTGGGCTTTAGCCAATTGCTCAGTGAACAAAATACAGATCCCCGCTGGCAACGCTATTTAAACGCCATCAACAGCAGCGGACAGAGCCTGCTCAAAATTATCAACGATATCCTCGACCTGAGCAAAATTGAAGCCGGTAAAATTGAACTGCAACTTCAGCCCACCCATTTGCCGCAGCTCTGCCAGGAACTCAATACCCTGATGTCGCTTTCCTTTGAGCAAAAAGGCCTGAGTTTTCAAATTGAATTGTCCCCCCATTGCCCCGAATGGTTGGAGCTGGATGACTTACGCCTGCGCCAGGTCTTGCTCAACCTCTTGGGCAATGCCCTCAAGTTTACCGAACAGGGCCAGGTGACCCTTCAGATCAGCTATGTTCCCCAAACCGATAAAGCTGGGGAATTGAGCTTGAGTGTAAGCGATACGGGGATTGGCATTGCCCCCGAACAGCAAAAGCAGATTTTTGAAGCCTTTGAACAATTGTCCCAAGCCACAGGCACGGGGCTGGGGCTGACTATCTCCCGTTCCCTGGTGCAATTGATGGGGGGAGAACTCCTGCTCGAAAGCACCCTTGGAAAAGGCTCAATGTTTAGGATTGTTCTGCCCCATATTCAGATTTGTGTTGCTCCTGCTTCAACAGCGTTGAGTCAGAAGTTCTTGAAAACTCAGAATTTTCAACCCGCCACCCTGCTCCTGGCTGATGATATAGAAACCAATCTGCTCTTGCTTGAGGAAATGCTTCAGCCTTTTCCCTTTACCCTCTATACCGCCCGCAATGGTCTAGAGGCCTGCCAATTGGCGCACAAGCACCCTCCCGATCTGATTCTAATGGATATTAAAATGCCAGTCATGGATGGCGTTGAAACCCTGCACAAACTGCGACAAAATGAGCAGACAGCCTCGCTGCCAATGATCGCCCTTACCGCTTTTTCACTCAATTCAGAGCGAGAAAATTTACTGAAAGAAGGTTTTAACGGTTATTTAAGCAAACCGATCCAAAAAGAAGCGCTGTATACACTTCTAAGCCAATTTTTACCTTTTTCACAGCAGGAGTCTGAGACAACTCAAACAGAATCAAAAACGGGAATAGAACCCACTTCAGCAGTCTTTGACCAAGAACTGCGGCAGATCTTCAAAAGCAAATGGAAATCCGCTTGCCAAACTTTGCAAGCCCCTCTGATCCTCAATGATTTAGAGGTCTTTGCCACAGAATTAAAACACAACAGTCAAGCCCACCCGGAATGGGGATTAAGCTCATGGTCAGAACGTCTGAATCAGGATTTATTTCGATTTGATTTGGAAGCAGCCGCCCAAACCTTGTGCGATTTTGTGAGTACGCTAGAAAAAAACTTAGCTCTTTTCGAAAAAGAAAACCCCAAATAAGGCAAGCGAGGAAAATTGTGTTTCAGATCCATTTGCATTGGGATGATCAGCATAGTTCCTATCCTTTTGAAGCGGGCAAATCACTCTTTTCACTGTTCGAGACTGCAGGAATAGAGATTCTCTCTGACTGCGGTGGAACAGGAACCTGTGGATTGTGTCTGGTACAAATTCTTGCGGGTGAATTGCCCGCTCCCAACCCAATTGAGCGAAAACATTTAACAAAAACACAATTGGCACAAAACATTCGCCTGGCCTGCCAGCTCAGCCCCAAACAAGAGGTAAGCTTGCGTATTTTGTCTCGTCGTGCTCCTGTTGCTTGGCGAAATCTAAAACCACGAGAAGTACCAGACTTTCAACCCAATGCAAAAGCGCTGGAGCACTGGGCCAGGGGCACTCAAAAGCCTCAGCGTTTAGGGGTCGCGATTGACCTGGGAACAACCCATCTCTGCCTTTCTCTCTGGGACTTGAGCAAAGGTCAGCGATTGGCTGGAAGGGTGGGGTTAAACCCTCAATTTACCTTTGGTTCCGATATCATGACACGTTTGGCGGCGGCGTCAACAGAGCAAACGGCAAAAGCCATCAGCCGGATAACCCGCGCAGCCATTGCAGAAGGCTTAAAACAATTGGTAAAAAAAGCAAATTGTAAACTTTACCAAATAGAACAGCTTCTGATCGTTGGCAATACCGCCATGCTGGTTCTTTTATCGGGCAGAAAAGCAAACCAGCTTCTAGATCCAAACTATTGGGCACAATTCTTAGACTGTCAGCCTCTAAATACCCATGCTTGGGCGAAGAATTGGGGGCTTGCTGAGGGGTGTATAATTGAATTGCTCCCTCCATTGGCTGGTTTTGTTGGGTCAGACTTATTAGCGGGCCTGCTCGCTACCCAACTCGACGGGCAAACAGGGGGGGCCTTGCTGGTAGATTTTGGCACCAATTCCGAAATTGCACTCTGGGACGGAAAATCTCTATGGGTAACCTCCGCAGCAGGCGGCCCCGCCTTTGAAGGAAGTGGCATCAGTTGTGGCATGCCCGCAGGAGCAGGAGCCGCTTGGCGGGCAGAAATTAAAGCGGGAGAAAAGGAGTTTAGCCTGGAAGTGATTGGCAAGGGAGAGCTCAAGGGCATCAGTGGCTCTGCATTGGTAGATATTATCGCCGGTTTGGTCAAAACAGGCAGGCTTCGAGCCAATGGGTTATTTCATGCGGATTTAGCGCAAACAGGCCTGAAACTGGCTGAAAAACCCCGAGAAATTATATTACAAAAAAGAGATATCGACCTGTTTCAGCGAGCAAAAGCCGCAGTGGGGGCTGGTATTGTCACCTTGTTGCAAAAATCAGGGCTTCAAAAGTCAGCGCTAGAGCAAATCTATATCAGTGGTGCCTTTGGAAGCTTTCTACAGGTGGAATCAGCTCAACAGATTGGGCTGATTCCTGAGCTGGATCCCGGAAAGGTAAAGCTCTGTGGCAATACAGCCTTGGGGGGGTGTGAGCAACAGTTGTTTGCAGCCAATCGGCAAGAAAAAGCAAAGGCCTTGAAACAAAAAATACGCTATTTTAATTTGGCACAACATCCTGAATTTGAGAGCTTATTTTTTGAAAATCTGTTTTTGCGGCCAATGAAATGGCCTGAAGGAGAGCGCAATGAATTTTGATGAGGCTGTGGTTCTGTACAATGAGGCTGTCTATGATACGGATCGGGAACAGGCTCTGAAAATCATTCAAGCGGCTCTGGATGCTGGCATACAACCTGAAGACGTGGTCTTTAAGATTGTCATTCCTGCAATTGAACAGATGATCAAATCCTTCAGTGAGGATTTTGACGCCAATCTGGCCCAACATTTCATGGCTGCTCAGATCGCCTCTGAGGTGGTCGAAAAAATGACTCCCCATTTCAAACAGGTTCCGATCACCAAGGGACGGGTCGTGATCGGCTCGGCAGCGGGAGATCTTCACACCCTGGGCAAGCGTATTGTGATTGGTTGTTTGAAGGCCATGATGATTGATGTTTTAGATCTGGGAGTGAATGTTTCAGCCGAACGCTTTGTTGATGCGGCCTTGGAGTATCGGGCTCAAATCATCGGTATTTCTGCAATGATGGCGCATACTGCCCGTGGAGAAGGAGGCTGTCTGCGAGTACGCCAAATTCTAAAAGAAAGAGGCTTAGAAAAGCAAATCCGCATTATTGTAGGCGGTGCCCCTTTTCGCTTTGACCCAGAACTGTATCAACAGATCGGTGCCGATGCGTGGTCAGAAAACGGCATCAGTGCCGGCCATATCATTGCTGAACTGCTCAAGGAGATCAATGCATGATCACTGGAATGGAACGTCTTCAAGCGGCTATCAAGGGAGAGAAGTCTGATCGTATTCCTATTTTTTGTACTTTGCTCGAACAGGGAGCGAAAGAAATGGGAATGTCGTTGGATACCTATTATTCGCGGGGGGAATATGTGGCCGAAGCACAACTTAAACTGCGCGAAAAATATGGTTACGACAATCTTTGGTCTCTTTTTTATGTCGGCCGAGAGGCTGAACTCCTGGGCTGTGAAAAGATTCTTTTTGCCAAAGACGGCCCCCCCAATGTCGCTCATTTTGTGATTCAGGATTGGAAAGACATTCCCAAATTACAAATTCCTGATGATTTAAACAGCCATCCGCTTTTTGAAGAACAGTCAAAGTGTCTCAAGCTCTTACGCAAAGAAGCCGGAGGTAAATATCCAATCTGCGCCTATCTTTCATCGCCCATGACCTTGCCAGCTTTGCTAATGGGCATGGAAAAATGGTTTGAATTGCTCTTTTTAGGCCCCTTGGAACTGCGCAATGAACTGCTGGAATATTGCCATACCTTTTTTGTGAAAGAAGTCGAAACCTATCGAAAACTGGGGGTCGATCTTTTTCTCTATTCTAATCCTTTTGGGTCACTGGATATGGTACCGCTGAAGTTTTTTAAAGAACATGCCTTGCCCTGGATTGAAAAAGATCTGGAAGCCGCAGGGAAGGCCGGAATAATCTACTATTGCGGCATGTCACGCCTCAATCGGGTTTTGGAAATGGTCATAGAAAAAACAGGCTGTGAAAGTTATTATTTGAGCCCGCTAGACGATCTGGCCGAAGGGAAACGGCTCATTGCCCAAAGAGGTCTCACCTGCGGCGTTATTAATGATATGAAACTGAAAGAATGGTCAGCGACCGAAATTCGCAATGAAGTGCAACGCCTGATTCAAATTGGCATGCCCGGCGGAAAATTTCTCTTTGGCACAGGGCTGATCCCCATGGATACGCCAGAGGAAAAGATTCGTCTGCTGCTTGAAACTGCCTATGAATTTGGCAGGTATCAAGAGGCACCATGAACGAAGAAAAGCTGCTCTTAACAGGCTGTGGTATTCTCAAAAAAGAAGTTCATTTCTTGATAAAAAAAAACAATTGGCCTGTCGAAACCCTCTTGCTCAATTCGGCACTGCATTGTGATCTAAAAAAATTGAAGCAGGCCCTGACAGGCGTTTTAAAAAAACAACAAGCGCATCCCTTGATCGTTTTTTATGGCACCTGTCATCCTCAAATGGATCAAATTCTTACAGAAGGACATACCTTCAGAACCCAAGGACAAAACTGTGTCGAGATATTACTCGGACCTGAGCAATTTCAGTCAGAACTGGCCAAAGGAGCTTTTTTTCTGCTCGAAGATTGGGCTCAGCGTTGGCAAGAAATATCTGCCAAGGCTTTGGGAACCACCAAACCAGAGATTATACGCGAAATATATCATGAAAGCGGAATTAAGTATTTATTGGCAATCAAAACCCCATGCTCTGGTGATTTTTCGCATGAAGCCCAAAAAATAGCTGAATTATTGAAAATACCTGCACGGTGGATGAACGTCGATCTGAAGCATCTCGAACAGATTTTACAGAACGTGGTTGAACAGAAACTTCGGGAGTTACACACGCCCCATGAAAAATGAGGCCTGTCTAGAGGAAGAAATAAAACACCTGAAGCAGCGCTTAAGAAAAAGCGTTCAGGAAAAATCTTATCTTCTGTTGATCGTTCACTTGATCAATAAAATCAGTGCTGTTCCAGGTTTAGAAGCCTTGATTCAAAATATGCTGCAGGGCATTGCCGATGTGATTGGGGGAACAAATCTTAAACTCTACTATTGGATCGATGAGGAGCTTTTTCATGCTGATGTCTATGGCAAAAGGGAAAAGCTAACCCAGCTCAATGATCCCGCAGTTCAAGAAGTACAAGAAAAACTTGAGCCCTTGGAATTGACACATGATTTTGAGAAAGCCTATATGACCACTGCAGAATTTGATACTCAGGCCTATACCTGGGTTTTGCCGCTTTTGGTGGGCCAGGAACTGGTTGGAATTCTGAAATTGGAAGGCCTTTCCATCGGAATGCACGAACTTTACCAGCAAATTCCTACATTTTTCAACTATGCCGCCCTGGTACTGAAAAATGAAATATCCAGTCAAAGCCGATTGGAACAGGCTTATCAGCAACTCAGCCAAGAGGTCATTGAGCGCCGCAGAATCGAGAATGAACTTCGTCAAGCCAAAGAAGCAGCGGAACAAGCCGCCCATGCCAAATCTGTGTTCTTGGCCAATATGAGCCATGAAATTCGCACCCCCATGAATGCGATTCTGGGCTTTAGCCAATTGCTCAGTGAACGGAATACAGATCCCCGCTGGCAACGCTATTTAAACGCCATCAACAACAGCAGCAAAAGTCTTTTGCGAATTATCAACGATATTCTCGACCTGAGCAAAATTGAAGCCGGAAAAATCGAACTTCAGCTTCAACCCACCCAACTCTCTCAGCTTTGCCAGGAACTCAATACCCTGATGTCGCTTTCCTTTGAGCAAAAAGGCCTGAGTTTTCAAATTGAATTGCCCCCCCATTGCCCCGAATGGTTGGAGTTGGACGGCCTGCGTCTGCGCCAGGTCTTGCTCAATCTGCTCGGCAATGCCCTCAAGTTTACCGAACAGGGCCAGGTGACCCTTCAAATCAGCTATGCTCCTCAAAGCGATGAAACAGGGGAATTGAGTTTGAGTGTAAGCGATACGGGCATTGGCATTGCCCCCGAACAGCAAAACCAGATTTTTGAAGCCTTTGAACAATTGTCCCAAGCCACAGGCACGGGGCTGGGACTGACCATCTCCCGTTCCCTGGTGCAATTGATGGGGGGAGAACTCCTGCTCGAAAGCACGCCGGGTAAAGGTTCGATCTTCACAATTCACTTGCCGCACATAAAAACACTCCCCCCTCCTCAGCTCGAGAGCCATTCTCTGCCCCGGCTTCAACCCCAAGACTTTCAACCCGCCACCTTGCTCCTGGCTGATGATATAGAAACCAACCTGCTCTTGCTTGAAGAAATGCTGCAGCCCTTTCCCTTTACCCTCTATACCGCCTGCAATGGTCTGGAGGCCTGCCAATTGGCGCGCAAACACCCTCCCGATCTGATTCTGATGGATATTAAAATGCCAGTCATGGATGGCGTTGAAGCCCTGCACAAACTGCGCCAAGACGAGCAGACAGCCTCGCTGCCAGTCATTGCCCTTACCGCTTTTTCGCTCAGTTCAGAGCGCAAAAACCTCTTAGAGCAGGGCTTTGATGGCTATTTGAGCAAACCAATTGAATTTGCTCAATTATTGAATTTGCTTCAAACTTATTTAAAGGCCAAAGTAAAGCTCTCCTCAAGACAAGCACAACAGCAGAGCACACCCGAAACACAGGCTGCATCAGTAGAAAGCCATGCTTTGCAGATACAAGAGCTGAATCAGAAATGGCTACCTTATTGGGAAAAAGTGCATGAATCCATGATTTTAGACGAATTGGAAAATTTTGTTCAGACCTTTGCAGATTGGGCCCAAACCGAAAAGTTTCCCCTGTTGTACAGTTGGGCTGAAAAAGTTTTGAAACAACTCAATGCCTTTATGCTTGAAGAAGCCCAATTGAGTCTGAATGAATTTCCCAAACTCATTTCGGAATTTTTTGAGCTTACCCAGCCAATCCAGAAGGGGTTCTCGCATGTCCCACAAAATTAGAAAAGAAACAGGCTTCGAAATCTTCCCCTGGAATCACAACTTCGAAACTGGAATTGCTTTAATCGACAAACAGCATCAACAGCTTGTGGTTTTACTCAACCGTTTGGCACAACAGTATGTTCACGGGCTTTCAGAGCCGGCGCTACTCGAAATCTTGTCTGAACTGGCCGACTACGCTCACTATCATTTTCAAAGTGAAGAAGAAATTTGGAAAAGCTGCTTAGAAACCGATCCCTGGTATGCAGAACACCTGCTCAGCCATCAAAACTTTTTTAGACATATTCAGAAACTACAAACAGAAAAGCGATCTTTTCAAGAAATCTTAGAAGATGTTTTTTCATTTCTTAGCAAATGGCTGGCCTTTCACATTCTCGACAGTGATAAACGCATGGCCAGAGCTGTTCTTGCGGTCAAAGAGGGACTGGATCAGGCTTCGGCTCATAAAAGAGCCGAAGAAGAAATGAGCGGAAGCTATGCCGTTTTGATTCAAACCGTTTTGTCTATGTACGAGCATTTATCCTCTCAGGCCTTGGATCTGATGCACGAAAAATTGGCCCGAGAAAGGGCTGAAGCCGCCTTAAAAATCAGTGAAGAGCGCTGGAAGTTTTTATTGGAGAACTCCAGTGGTGGGCTTTGGGATTGGAGTCAAGAACAATCAGATATTTTCACAGATTTTCAATCGTTTTTACTTTTTCCAGAAGCTCGAAATCAAAAAGGAGCATCGGTCTTTGCTGATGATTTGGAAAGAGTAAAAACTGAACTCCGTCAATTTTTACTCAGCCAGCAAAGCACCTTTTCATGTAAATACCGGGTTCTCTCTCAAGAGGGAGAGATACATTGGACACAATTGCGAGGCAAAGTGTTTGCACGCGACAGCAAGGGCAATCCCACACGCCTGATGGGGTCTCATGAGGATATTTCGGAACGGGAATTGGCAGCCCAATTCATTAAAAATGGACACGAAACCCTCTTGGTCACCGATCCTGATTTTCAGATTTTGAAAGCCAATTCCCGGTTTCTTCAATTAAGTGGTTTAAACTGGGAGCGATTGCGGGGCAGTGATCTTCGTTCACTGCTATCGGCCCAAAATGCAGCTGATTTAATCACTGAGATGCAACAAGGCCTCAAGGAGAAGGGATTCTGGTCGGGTGATGTTTGGCACCAGCGGCCTGATGGTTCAGAATTTCTTCTGGATTTAAACATGAGGCTTCAACTCACACCCGACCACCGTGTCGAGCAGATCACAGCCATTGGCTATGATATAACCCAATCGCGCCAAACCGAGAATGAGCTGTTGAGCCAAAACCAGTTTCAGTCCTTGCTGATGGAGTTTTCCCAAAGCTATGTGGGTTTAACACCTGAAATTGCCCACCAGGAGATCGTGGCCTCACTGGCAAAATTAGGTGAATTTTTGGACCTCGATCGCGTCTATATTGTGGAATATGATTTCGAAAATCAGCGCTGCAGCATCGCTGCAGAATGGTATCGCGCAGAACTCGCGCCACAACAGGAAAAAATGCAAAATATTGCACTTAAAACCTGTCATGACTGGCTTCAAGCGCACCAGAACGGAGAGCCCTTCGAAATTCTCAATCCGCAGACCTGTAAAGAGAATACTTGGACACACGCTCTTGAGCCCGAAGGCCTTCAATATCTCATGACCCTTCCTCTGATGCAGGGAGATCAATGCTTGGGTTTTATCGGCTTACACGCACTTCGGCCCAAAATCGGCTTTCCTGTTTCAGTTAAAAATAATTTAAAAATATTTTCCCAGATTTTATCAAACGCACGTATACACCTCAACAAAAGCCAGGCACTTCAAAACAAAGAACGCTTTCTTTCTGACTTGATTGAAAATATGGGGGCGGTCATGTACCGCAAAGATGTTCAGGGACGTTACCTGATGGTCAATCGCAAGTGGGAAGAAGTCACGCAGTTATCCAGAGAAACGGCTTTGGGTAAAACAGATCTTGAACTCTTTCCAGCCGCTTCGGCCCAAGGATTTACAAAAACTGACCAGCAAGTGCTTCAGTCCGATCAGCTCATTGAAGCCGAAGAATTTTTAGAATCAGCTGGCAAATTGCGCTATTTCATTTCAATCAAATTCCCCAGTCATGATCTTCAGGGGCAGGTCAATGGCATTACAGGCGTGAGTACTGAAATTACAGATCGCAAACGGGCCGAGGAAGAATTGCGCAAATTCAAAACCATCTCCGATCAGGCCATTCATGGGCATGTGATCAGCGATCTGGAAGGGAAAATGATCTATGCCAACGATTATTTCGCCAAGATTCATGGTTTTCACAGCGAAGAATTGCAAGAACAACTTCTTAGCTATTTTCTTTCCCCTTCCCAAGAGCAAAAATTCAAACTGCGCATGGCACAATTGCAAGCTGATGGATTTTTTCCCCCGACCGAGGTCGAGCAGATTCGGAAAGACGGCTCTGTCTTTCCCATGTTAATGAGTGGTTCTCTGATTAAAGATGAGAAGGGGCAAGCCCTGTTTGCAGCTATCACAGCCATTGACATCAGCGAACTCAAGCGTCTTGAAGAAATACAGCTCAAGGCACAGCGTGCAGAAGAAGCGAATCAGGCAAAATCAGCCTTTTTAGCGAATATGAGCCATGAAATTCGCACCCCCATGAACGCCATTCTGGGCTTCAGCCAATTGCTCAGCGAACAGAATACGGATCCGCGCTGGCAACGCTATTTAAACGCCATCAACAGCAGTGGTCAAAGTCTTTTGCGGATCATCAACGATATTCTCGACTTGAGCAAAATTGAAGCCGGGAAAATTGAACTGCAACTTCAACCCACCCAAATCTCTCTGCTTTGCCAGGAACTCAAAACCCTGCTGTCGCTCTCCTTTGAGCAAAAAGGCCTGCGCTTTCAAATTGAATTGCCCCCCCATTGCCCCGAATGGTTGGAACTGGATGGCCTGCGTCTGCGCCAGGTCTTGCTCAATCTCTTGGGCAATGCCCTCAAGTTTACCAAACAGGGCCAGGTGACCCTTCAAATCAGCTATGCTCCTCAAAGCGATGAAACAGGGGAATTGAGTTTGAGTGTAAGCGATACGGGGATTGGCATTGCCCCCGAACAGCAAAACCAGATTTTTGAGGCCTTTGAACAATTGTCTCAAGCCACAGGCACGGGGTTGGGGTTGACCATCTCCCGCTCCCTGGTGCAATTGATGGGGGGAGAACTCCTACTCGAAAGCACCCTCGGAAAAGGCTCAACATTTAGGATGGTTCTGCCCCATATTCAGGTTTGTGCAGCTCCTGTTTCAACAGCGCTGAACCAGAGACCTCTACAACCCCAAAACTTTCAACCCGCCACCCTGCTCCTGGCTGATGATATAGAAACCAACCTGCTTTTGCTTGAGGAAATGCTGCACCCCTATCCCTTTACCCTCTATACCGCCCGCAATGGCAGTGAAGCCTGTGAACTGGCTCAGAAATATCTCCCCGATCTGGTTCTGATGGATATTAAGATGCCAGTCATGGATGGCATTGAAGCCCTGCACAAATTGCGACAAAATGAGCAGACAGCCTCGCTGCCCATAATTGCGCTGACCGCCTTTTCACTTCAGAACGAGCAAGAAAATTTACTTAAAATCGGCTTCAATGCTTACCTGAGAAAACCGATCAATCAAGCAGAACTCTTGCAAAGTTTGGCTCATTTTCTTAAAACTCACAGCGAGGATCCCACTCTCCCCGAGCAAAATCAGCGCTTGGAGTTGGATTCTCATTTTTCAAAAGCTCAGGCCCAAGTCTTGCGCCTCAAACTGGAAACCCTTTGGTTGCCACGCTGTGAGCAATTGCAGAATTCTGTCATTGTCGATGAATTGGAGCATTTTATCTCAGAATTTTCAGAAGAACTCCAGCTTCCCCCCATGAAGCAGATCAAAGCCCTGCTCCTCAGTTTGAGCCAAGCCCTTCAAGTCTTTGAACTGGAAAAGGTTTCAGACATTCTTGCTGAAATTTTAAGAGAACTGAAAAAACTCAAAATCAACCTGTCTGCCCCCTGAATAGCAAGCGCTTTCAGCGAAAACAGACATCTTAAAACACAAACGCTAGACTTAAGCCCCAAAAATGTTAAAATAATAACAGAAGTTGACACTGGTGTAACAAAGATAGCTCTGTGGTAATTGTTCCATTTCTAAAAAAGAAATGAGATCTCTATGCGTATTTGGCTGATTGACGACGATGAAATGGAACATATTTTGGTTGAGGGCATATTGAAAAGTCTGCCTCAAGCCCATTGTTTGAACTTTTTTTCAAAGATTGAAACGAGTTTGCAAACCCTCCACACACTTCAAGCGGATCAAATACCGGATCTGATTTTACTTGATTTGGCTCTGCCCATTCACGATGGTTTTGATTTTCTCGATCATTTTCAAAATGAGAATCTAAGCCTCATCTATCCTCAGACCCAAATCTATATCCTGACATCCTCTCAAGATCGGCAGGAACGCTCCAAAGCTCAGGCCTACCCTTGTGTTAAAGGGGTTATACTCAAACCTCTTTTGCTGATCCAATTACAAACCTTGCTACTTAGCCTTGAAAAGCAAGCCTCAGAACAGTTAGCCTTATTAGCCCAATAATAATTGTGAAAGAGCTTGTTTAAAAGCAGTCAGACTGGTCTGGGCCGACTCAATGTCCAATATGGAAAGCTGGTGCTCCGCCGAATCTAAGCAAGACTTTAATTCAGGCAGTGGATAGGGAGCCAGTTCCAAACGACAGTTTTCAAGAAAAGCCTCAAGATCGTTCAAAATAAAAGAATCTGTCAGGGCTTCCCAGGCTGGTAAAATTGTATCTAAAAATATAGCTTTCAAAGTTGTCTTCTGCGCAGGCTCCAAAGTGAACGTGTCTTCATTTGGCGAATTTATCGGTAAATCATGTGTTCTCTGTTTTAAGAACTGGGCCAAAACCTTTAAAAGAGAATCTTTCTCTAAGGGTTTACACAAACAAGCATCAAAACCCACTTGTAAAAGACTTTCTTCATTTTGCTCAAGACAAAGGGCGGTCAGCGCGACAATGGGAATTTGACGGGTCTTTTCTTGAGCACGCAAAACGTGAAGCGCCTCTTCCCCCCCCATAACCGGCATTTTGATATCCATCAGAATCAAATCAGGTTGCACTTGTTCTGCTAAAAGACAGGCTTCTTGGCCATCTGAGGCCGAATAAAACGTAAAGGGATAGGGTTCCAGCATGCTTTGTATGAGCAGAAGATCACCTTCAACATCGTCAACAATAAGCAAACTGGCGCTGACAAAACGCAAATCGTCCTGCTGAGTTTCTTCAAAAGACCCTTCAGGTGCGCAAAAGCATTCAATGTTTTCAAATTCCAAACAAAAAACAGAACCTATGCCGATTCCACTTTTTACGCTTAATTGAGCGTGCATCAGTTCAGCCAAACGCCGCGCAATGGTCAAGCCCAAACCAGCTCCCCCCTGAGCATCTTCTGAAACCTGTTTAAACGCCTCAAAGATAAGCTTTTGCTTCTCAGGCGAAATGCCCACCCCAGTATCCACCACCTGCAGGCTGAGTTTGCCGCTTAGAGCTGTTCTTTCCTGATAACTGGCCTTGAGCCAAACTCCTCCCTGAGCCGTAAACTTCAATGCATTGCCCAGCAGATACAGGAGAATTTGTTGCAAGCGCACAATATCAAGCAATAAACAATTCGGAAAGTCTGAAAGTAGCTCCAATTCAAAAAACAAACCCTTGCGCTCAAAAGAGGGTTCCAGCAAAGCCTGAATATCCTGTAATAATGAAAGCAGATTCACAGGGACAAGGTGCAATTCCAATTTACCTGTTTCAATCTTGCTCAGATCAAGAATATCATTGATCAAACGCATCAGAGCCTCACCACTGTGAAGGATCGTTTCAAGATACTGCTGCTGACGTGGATCGGTATTTTGGTCAAGTAAAAGCTGGCTGAAGCCCAGAATCGCATTCATAGGCGTGCGGATTTCATGGCTCATATTGGCCAGAAAGGCCGATTTGGCACGGTTTGCCTGCTCAGCCACTTCACGGGCTCGAATCAGTGAAGCCTGCATGGCCTGACGGTGAAGATACTGCTCAAGCAAATGGCAAAGGGTTTCAAGCAATCTGCGCTGGTGCTCTGGCAATTCAAGCCCTATTTCTTGAGTGCTTTGAAAACAAAGTGAAGCCACCGGCCGCTCATCCACCAAAATGGGCAGGCAAAGATGCTTTCCTGTCTGTGCATGCTCAGTTTCACCCAAGACCAGCTCTAACTGAAATTTTAAATCGGAGAATAAGCTATTTTGAGAAAATATTGCTTGCAATTGCACTTGAATCTCTTCCAAGGGACGCTCAACTTGCAGCAAAAGCGCAACCTGATTTAAAATATGAAGTTCCCGCACCCGCCCGTTTAAAGCGCGAATGGCCTGGGTCAATTCAAAGGTTCGGGCGTTGACTTCTTGCTCAAGATTATTATTGAATTCTCTCAGGGCCTGTCGGCTTTGAACCCGCTCATAGGTACGAGTCAGAATACTCACGATATTGTGCATCAAGGCTTCTTTTTCAGGCAGAAGTGATGAAACAGCTTCAAAATCAACACAAATTTCTAAATTCCCTAAAAGCTTTCCATTCATTTGAATTGGCAGGTTCAGAACAGAGTGTGCCAAAATTGAAAAATTTGCACTGAGATAGGTTTGCCCTTCAATTTCTAAACAGGCATGGGTTTGTTCCGGGTTCACAAAGGCAGCGGGAATTGAAAGCACCACCTGTTGATAAAAATCATCGAGCTGCTCCCAATAATGAGAGGCCAATTCAGAAACCTGTTGCAAACAGCGCAGTTCTTGGATACGTTCCAGCAGCAGTTCTTTCTGCTCAGCCAAAACCTGCTCGGTCTGTCTCATCTCACTGATATCCTGAAAAGTGACCACCACCGCGTCAGGTTGCACTTGCCCATTTTTCCAAACGGGCTCTGAATGTAGCTTCAGCCAACGCACCTCCCCATCAGGACGCTGAAACCCCAAACTCAGATTGGTGAGCGGCAAACCTGTACGAAATGTGACTTCTGAAGGGAATTCAGAAAAATCAAAGGGCTCCCCATTGATTTGCATCGGTTTCAAACGCGCAAAATGAGCTGGTTCTCGGTAATTAAACCGCTCTATTTGGGCTGGTTTCAAGCCTAAAATTTGAAGTGCTTTGGCGTTATGAGCCAAAAGCTGACCTTCTTGAGCCACCATCATCACGCCTTCACCCATCGATTGAATCAGAGAGGCGTAAATAGCTTCCTGCTCACGCACCTTGTGTTCCGAGCGTTGTCTTTTCAGCATTTGCCAGATATGTTCAGTGAGTAACTGCAGTTGATGGATATCGGTTTCTGTATAATCCGTGGCCTTATTGCCCACCCCCAAAATCACAACAACCTCCTTCCCCTCTAAAACAGGCAGGCTCATATGCCGAACCAGCGGAAAATGCCCCTCGGGCAAACCTTTTTTTTCAGCAAGAGCAGCATAATCATTGTGCACAGCGGGCTGTTTCGATCGAATGCAATCGGCCCAAACCCCAGCCCTGGACAGGGGGTAATGGTTATTATGAAAGGAAGTGCATTTCTCATGCACCCGCCGCGACCAGCCCCCCAGGGTCAGATTTTCCTGATCGGGATTGACAAAATGAAAATAGCCGATTTCACTCTCTGTCAGTTCAAGGGCTTTCTCGAGTGCTGCTTCAATCAATTCCTGCTCATTGGCAAAAGAGATCTGATTCAGCTCAATTAACGCCTGTAAGCGTTTGCGCGTCAGGGCCTGCTCTGATTCTCGTATTTGGCGGCTATCAAGGCTGCGTGCCAGTGTCATTACTTTGGGAGCATCAGCCTCATAAAAGGTATGACTGTGCATTTCATAGAGTTTTTTACCCCCGTTACGGGTTTTCAGCCATTTCACAAAGACCAGATCTTCGCCATCGGCCAAGGCTTTAACTTCAGTTGCGATTTCGTGAACCTGCTCTTCTATTACGAGATCGCGAGGATCCATCTGAAGCAGCTCAGCTTCGCTAAACCCCAATTGCTCACAAGCCGCAGGATTGACCTGTTCAAAACAGTATCGCGTCTCAGAATCGGCTGGCAGGGAATGCACAAAGATCAAATCCTGCGTCGCCTGAAATAGACGTTGGCAACGCTCCTGCACTTTTTGGTGCGCTTCTTGAGACTGAATCAGAGAGGTAATATCCTGGCAAACCCCCTGCAATTGTCTGATTTCACCCTGTTCAGAAAAAACCAGATCGGCAAAGGTCTGAAGCCAACGCACTTCTCCTGTTGGTTTGAGAATGCGGTATTGGTGATTCAGGGGTATTTTTTGAGCCAGACTGTTTTCAATATCGGCTTGTACGCGCGCACGATCTTCGCAATGTACACAGGCCAAAAAATTCTCCAAGCTCAATTCAAAATCACCCGGATTTTGACCCAAAATCTGGTATAAATTGGCTGACCAGCTCAAACAACCTGTTTCAAGATTTGAAACCCAAGTGCCCAAGGCCAGATTTTCTTGCAAGAGGTTAGGCAGATTCAAATGTGGTTGACGGCCAAGTGTATCGGGCATGGTGTTTTTTCCTGAATATCAATACAAACAGAAGGATTTAAGCCTATTGTAACACTCTATATTATGGGCTTAATAAAATTTATATTTCAAGCCAGTTTGCTAAAATTTATGCCCCAAACTGAAGTGAATTTGCCCCGCATCGAGCAGGCTGCTCCAACCCAGCGCTTGAAAATCACGCACACCATAGTCCAGGCGCAGCAAGCCCATCGGCGTTTCCAGGCGAACCCCTGCCCCCACCCCATATTTCCAGGGGCCCGCACTGAGCTGAGAGCCAAAGAAATTGCCATAATCGGCAAAAAGCACGCCTGAAACCGGTGCAAAAATCGGGAAACGGGCTTCGGCACTGCCAATCAGGTATTGCTTGCCCACCAGCGAACCGTTTTCCTGCCAGCCCCGAATGGCACTGAAACCTGTGCCTAAAAACTGTTCATAAATCGGATGGTTGCCCACCAAAGCCCCGCCCTGAACGCCCAAGGCCAGGGTCATCCAATCAGCCAGGGGCAGATAGGTGCTGAGATTACCCGCCAAGCGCAACCAGGAACTGTCGCCCCAGACCGGCTGGGCATTGAGTGAACCATAGACTCCCTGATGGGGAGTGAGCAAGGAATCACGGGTATCAAAGCTGAGCGTGCCCCCCGCACTGAAGAGCACATCGGTCGCACTTTTACGCCCACTCAGCGAAAGTTCCTGACGGGGGCTGCCCGTAAAATCCGTCAGTTGCACCTGTTCTGCCGTTAAAGAAAGCGAACCCCGCCAGGGAGAATAGGCATCGCCCAAGGGGCGGCCCAAATTCAAGCTGACCCCACTGCGGGTTTGCAAAAGACCATTGTTGAGATCAATCCCCAGGGTGGAACTGTTGACCCCATAAAAAAGCGGCGTACGCTCGTTGAAAAGACTGGCTCCAAACCCTGTATGGCTGTCTAAGAGCCAGGGTTCAAAGAAATCAATTCTACCCGACAGGCTGCGCTGTGATTGAGCCGGATTGCCCCCAAACAGGCGTGAAACATCTAAGCCTGCCTGCAATTGAAGATTCAGCGTGCGGCCTGTGCCCATGAGATTGCTGTCGGTATAGTGCACTCCCCCAACCACGCCATCCCGGTTGTTCAAACCCAGGTTAAAGCCCACATCAGCAGTCTTTTTTTCTTTGACCACCAGCACCAGACGGGTTTGATGCGGGTCGAGATAGCCTTCTTCAGGTTGTAAACTGACTTCTTCAAAATAATTCAAACGGCGCAACCGCATCAAATCGGCTTCGTAATCCTGACGTTTAAAAATCTGACCGGCTTTCAAAGCCAGTTCACGCCGGATCACATTTTCCTGCGTGCGTTCCTGCCCCGTAATGCGCAGGTTTTCGATCAGGCCGGGGTGCAAACACAGATGCAAACGCCCCTGGGCATCGAGCAGGTCTCCCTGCTGGGGGATCAGCTCCAAATGTGCCAGACTGTAACCCGCTTCGCGCAGCGGGGTTTCAAGCTGTTCTTTGGCTTTGCGCAGTTCGGCCAGGTTCAGGATCTGCCCTTTTTGAGTTTCAAAGGGTTTTAAGATCTGCTCGGGGGTGAGCAAGGTGCTTTCGCCTTCCAGCACCAGCCCCTGCAAAACAGGGTATTCACGCAGGTAGATCAGCAATTCATAGCGTCCTTCCCCTTGGGGCACCAGACGGGGGGTGACATCGGCAAACCAACCCAGGGCCAAAACCCGCTCACGGTCTTTTTCCAAAGCCTCGAGCGAGACTTCATCACCGACATGGGTAAAGAGCGAAAGCCGCACGGCATCTTCAAAACGGCTGCCGATGATGCTGATACGGCTGATTTTCAGGAGTTGCGGCTGAAGTGGAGATGGGTTCTCAAGCCGGAAGGTCTGTTCGGAGGGCTCTTGATCTAAAATGCCCGCTTGGGCCGAAAGCGGCGCAAAACAGGCAGACAAAATCAAGAGGGCAGCAGTGGGAAGCGATTTCTGACGCTGAGACATGGAGTGGGTTCCTTTCTGAAACAGGGGTGCATTTAATCTGTGTGAGGGGTCTCTGGGGGTATGACAACGCCCGAAGCTGAACTGTTCAAATTTTTTTAAGCCCAGGGGAACAGAAACCTACTCGGCCACGTCTGATTAAAAATCTGTGGGCCCATGTTTTTAAATATTTTTATCAAGCTGGGGGAATGGGGCATGTTTTTAAAATTTTTCCAAGGCAGGTTATTTTTTGTAGGCTTAGCGACCAGTCTGACCGTGCTTTCTTGTCAGACTCCCAGTTCGCTTCCGCTCTCAGGCCAGCAGACAGCGACAAGAGAGGTGGCTCGGCTCACCCCTGGAGCAGACGGCTATATTGAAGTCACAGGGCAAATGCATGTGGCAGCGCTGCTGGATTCAGAGCTCAAACCCGCCCTCTGCCAACCCGAATCGGTGCGGCCAGCCCAATCACCCGCCCAGATTCAGAGCGAGTACCGTGCACTTTTAAAAAAGGCCTTGAACCTGCAAGGCGTGGGTGGAAAGCAAACAGCAGACCTCAATTCTGCCGGGCAAGAACAGGCGCCAGCAGCTTCCCCCACGCCTGGGCCCACCGCCTATCCCGTTGATAATTACCCGAGTGTGGCTCCCTGGGGTCCAAGCGCACAACCGACTTCAGCGCCCAGTGCAGATATTTCAGCCCCTGAGCCACGGTATTCCCCCATACCTTTTGCTACTTCGGACGTTTCTTTGGTGTCTCGCGACGCACTGCATGGCTTTGTCTATGATGATGCGCATCAGCCTGTGGAGGGGGCCAAAGTCTTTGCCCGTTCCTTGAACAGTTCTGTGCCCTATGAGGCAGAGACGATCACCCATCAGGGAGCCTATTTTTTCGACAAAGTGCCTTTGGGGGTGGCATTGAAGATCTGGTTTGAAAAAGAGGGAAGTATTTCTCGCTCCCAGACAGTGGTTCCGCATCAGATTTCCAGCGAAAATACGGATAATAACCGTTATGATTTCGGAACAGATGGCAGTGGCAATCTTCGTTTCTCAAGCAATTACCTGGCTTTAACGGCACGACCTGAGGTCAAATATGCCAGTTGGCAAAGAGATTGGCAAAGCGGAAATAAACCCGCTATCGGTTTGTTTTTACAATTTTCAACCCCTGTCGATCCGGCTTCGGTTGAAAACAATCTGGCGGTTTACCTGAATCAGAATGATCAAGCCCTGGGAGCCATGGTGCTCAGTCCCCGTGATTTTAAGTTTGAATGGTGGAAAAACCGTGAGGCAATCATTCAATTTTCACCAAATGTAAGGCTTTCTAATGACCTCTCACAATATGTTATCAGTTTTCGTGCCGGAGATGGAGTTTTGCGCGATTTAAATGGAAATAGCCGAAATGAGGGGTATTTTAAAACAACGGAAGGAGATTTTGAATCGATTCTGTTTGCTCCGCATATCCCAGGTAGTTTTCTCGAGCCTCTGCCCACGCCCAC